>Ga0074394_1003_pt1 | contig 683134 bp, 654 predicted proteins | sample YelNatPoosite2B6_FD_65461 | JGI IMG/M metagenome (GOLD analysis project Ga0074394, IMG submission 65461) | Hot spring thermophilic microbial communities from Obsidian Pool, Yellowstone National Park, USA - site 2 B6 (version 4) (version 4) | ecosystem: Environmental > Aquatic > Thermal springs >...
GTAACAAGTAGGTGAGATTACAAAATGGCGAACAAAAACAAGATGGATAAAATCAAGGATCAGAAGTGTCAATGAAACAAAAAAGATCACAAGAGCAATGTATCTTATCTCTGCATCAAAGGTGAAAAGGCTTCGAGATAGGCTTGATAGTACAAGACCTTATTTTGAAAAGGTAAATGAGTTTATGAAAGATTTGATTTTTGCATGGAGTGAAAACACCACATATTCTTTTTGATGGGTCATATAAGGAAGGTAAAAAGAAGATAGGTGTTATATTGATAAGTGGTGACAAGGGTTTATGTGGAGGATACAATGCTAATGTTCTGAGAAGTACAACCAGCTTATATGAAATTTCGCAAAAGAAGCGGATGTGACGTTTTTCCCTATTGGTACGGTGGGACGAAACTTTTTGGCTCGCCATGGGTATCAGGTTGATGAAGGTTTTAATTACCAGACCAGTCTGTTTCTATAAAACTTGCAAGACTCATTTCGCAAAAGATTGTGAGAAAATATTATACCGGTGAAGTTCATGAAGTTTACATCATTTACACAAACTTGTTTCAACCATAAAACAAGAAGTTACTATCAAAAAACTTTTGCCTCTTGACAAGACTGAATTTGGTATAGAAGAGAGTAAAAGCGATGAGATGATAATCTACGAGCCAGACCCAGTTTCTGTACTTGACATCGTTATTTATGAATACATCAAAGGAATTATCTTTGGTGCTATGATGGATTCATATGTGAGTGAACTTGCTGCAAGAATGACAGCAATGGACAATGCCACAAAAAGTGCTGATGAGATGATACAAAAACTTATTTTAAAACTTAACAGAGAACGCCAGGCTGTGATAACCCAGGAAATTTCAGAGATTATAAGTGGTGCCGCAGCTTTGAAATAATATTTTTAACAATCTTGATTTTAGTTTGAGGGAGTGTAGGCAAGAATGGAACAGAGTGTAGGGTATGTCGTCCAGATTATAGGACCTGTTATTGATATACGATTTGAGAGTGAAAATTTACCAGCCATAAACAATGCTATTGAAATTCACTTTGATGGTAAAAAACTTGTTGCTGAAGTTGCTCAGCATCTTGGGAATGACACTGTTCGATGTGTGGCTTTGGGATCCACCGACGGACTTAGAAGGGGTGTAAAGGCAATAGACACTGGTGGGCCTATAAAAGTCCCTGTGGGAAGGGGAACGTTAGGTAGGATATTTAATGTATTGGGAGAGCCTATTGACAATAAAGGTGAGGTAGTAGCTTCAGATTACTGGCCCATTCACAGAAGCACCGTCGTTTGAAGAACAGGTACCTGCAGTTGAAATTTTTGAGACAGGTATAAAAGTCATTGATCTTTTAGCTCCGTACGCAAAAGGTGGTAAGATAGGACTTTTTGGCGGTGCGGGCGTTGGTAAGACTGTCCTTATAATGGAGCTTATAAGAAATATAGCAACAGAGCACGGTGGTTTTTCAATTTTCACAGGTGTGGGTGAAAGGACAAGAGAAGGTAACGACCTTTGGCTTGAGATGAATGAGTCTGGTGTTATAGAAAAGACTGTATTGGTGTTTGGTCAGATGAACGAGCCGCCTGGGGCAAGAATGAGAGTAGCTCTGACCGGGCTTACCATGGCTGAATATTTCAGAGATGTAGAAGGACAAGACGTTCTTTTGTTCATTGACAATATTTTCAGGTTCATCCAAGCAGGATCTGAAGTGTCAGCGCTTTTAGGAAGAATTCCCTCAGCAGTTGGATATCAACCAACACTTGCAAACGAGGTAGGTGCATTGCAGGAAAGAATTACATCCACAAAAAAGGGGTCAATCACCTCTGTTCAGGCTATATATGTTCCTGCCGATGACCTTACAGACCCAGCACCGGCTACAACCTTTGCACATTTGGATGCGACAACAGTTTTGTCAAGACAGATTGCTGAGCTTGGAATATATCCTGCTGTTGATCCTCTTGACTCAACGTCGCGTATACTTGATCCACGAATTGTGGGAGAGGAACACTACTATGTTGCAAGAACTGTACAACAGATACTTCAAAGATATAAAGAACTTCAAGACATTATCGCTATTTTGGGTATGGATGAACTTTCGGAGGAAGATAAACTGATCGTCTACAGAGCAAGAAAGATTCAGAGATTTTTGTCCCAGCCATTCTTTGTTGCTGAAGCTTTCACAGGAAGACCTGGAAGGTATGTGAAGTTAAAAGATACTATAAGAGGTTTCAAGGAAATAATTGAGGGGAAGATGGACCATATTCCTGAACAGTATTTTTACATGGTAGGAACAATAGATGAGGTATATGAAAACTACGAAAAAGATATGAAAGGTAAATAAATCTTGAGGTGAATTTAAAGATGGCTGAATTTGAATTGGAGGTTCTCCAGCCTGAAAGGGTGTTTTTTAAAGACAAGGTCGAAATGATAGTTGTGCGAACAATAGATGGTGAGATAGGTATTATGGCAAACCATCAGCCTATTATTGTACCCATTGGTATTGGGAAGTTGAGGATAAAGAAGGATGGAAAGTGGAAAGAAGCAGCCATTGCAGGTGGTTTGCTTGAAGTGAAAAATAATAAGGTGACAATATTGAGTGATGCTGTAGAATGGCCAGAGGAGATAGATAGACAAAGAGCACTTTTGGCAAAAGAAAGGGCAGAAAAGAGACTCGAGCAAAAGCTTCCTCCTGATGAGTTTGAAAGATACAAAGCGGCGCTGTACAGAGCGCTAAACAGGCTAAAACTTGCCGAGGAAAATAGAAAAGATGTATAAAAAGGCAGTGCAACCGAGGCTGCACTGCCTCATTTATTTTTTTTTCTTTCCTTTTTTCTTTTCAGATTTTGCTTCTTTTTTGGTCCTGCTACTGGACTCTTCTTCTAATGGGATATTTTCATCCTCAATCTCAGTTTTTTCTTTATAGTCTTCTGATTCTTCTTTTATTTCTTCATCATCCAATAGTATTTCTTCGTCCACTTCTAATTCTTCTAAATCTAATGGTGTGTCAACAAGGTCAAGTTCTTCGTCAGGCAACTGAGTTATAATATCTGGTTCTATATCTACAAAATCATTTTCAAATATCTCTGAGTCGGTTTCTTCCTTGACTACTTCTTCTTCAATTTCAGAGTCGTCAACAACTCCTGTCAGCAGTCTTTCTTCAAAGCAAGACTCACACATATCTTGATCTTCCGGAATATACTCTTCATGGCAGTATGGGCACAGTTTCATGTTTGCTTCTGTAACCTTTTTTAGCTGTTCTAAGTCCTTTTTGCACACAGGGCACAAATCTTGATCTTCCGGGATTCTATTCAATTCGCATCTTGGACAGTATTTATAACCCATTTTTCTTTCCCCCTAAAATGTGATATGCTATCACAATAATATTAATTACTCTTCAAGAAAAATCAACTAAAATTTGCTTAACATTATCAATCATTTTTGCTACTATAAACCTGACTTTTGCAGATGATTGGAATAAAAATAGCCTGCAATCCATTGGGAATAAAGGATTGTAGGCTATTTAAGTTTTATCAAAAAGTCATAGTGAAAAATCACTTTTTTGTCTCACCTAAAACTTTTTTTATTTCCTTCAATCTCATAAATTTTTTACTGAAATCTATGTTTAAATCTTTTCCAATTTCCTCAAGTACTTCATCAAAAAAATCAAATACATAATAGTTTTCTTTAATATGGCTACATGATGCTTTCCTCAAACTCTCCAAAATCTCTGTAACACAGTATTTCCATTGTAACCTGTACTCTAATATTTTTGCAATTACTAAGGATATAAAACAGGTCAAAAAATGAGCATTTATGTGTTCTTCTAATGATAAATAAACAGGTCTACTTTCTATCTCGCTCTTTGTTATCTTGAATGCTTCTTCTATCTTCCATAGTCCTTTATATATGTTTATTATCTTCTCCGGTGATTCTTTGTACTCGCTTGTAACAATAGCATAGTATCCATCAAATTTTTCTTCTTCTTTTAATTTCTCTTCATCCAAAGATAGCTTCCTCTGAGCACTTGCCAATATCTCACCTGTATTAGGGTCAAATGCAAGATTCTTTACATACTTGGCTGCGCCATAAGCTGTGGCTTTGTTGTATTTCCCTGGATTTTTAATCAAATCCATTGCTTTTATCAATGCGGCTTCTCTCTCTTGTTTTTCTTTTGCTGCATATTCCGGACTGTAAAAGACTATTTGAAGTTCATCTACTACTTTTTTCATCTTCTTCCCACTTGCCGTTGTTATTTGAATCTCTCTTGGATAAAGTCTTGACTTTATTTTAAATCCATCAGCTTTTTCAACATATCCTTTTTCATCAAGCACATACTTCTGAAAATCTTTGTCAGCACCTCTGATAGAATAACTTAGTATATATCCATTTTTTGCAGATAAAATATACCAAATATTATCTCCGGTTGTTAGTCCTCTATCTGCTACTACAATTATTCTGCCTAAAGAATATTCTTTTTGAATTGTTCGTAGGGCAGGAATTAAAGTTGTTTTATCAGGCGCATTTCCAGGAAAAAGTTTGTATGTAATAGGTATGCCATTTGTATCCATAAATAATCCCATCTGTACAATAGGATCTGGACGATGTTCTTTTGATACGCCTTTTCTCCTTAGTTCATCTTGTTTGTCAATCTCAAAATAATAGTTTGTGACATCATAGTAAACAAGCTCTGTATTACGGTTATAAAGTTTCTTTATATGTTCATGAATCCAAAGTAAAAGTTGCTCGCAATGTCTATTGAAAAAAGATAAACTTCGATATACGTCGTCTAATGAAAAATCAAATTTTTCAAAGAAAATATCTTTATTTTCAAAAGTTTTCTTTTTTGATGCGGGGAAAAGCAAGCGAGAGTATACCAAAAGTTTTAAAATACTATTAGCATCGTATTCTTCTTGTGAGTAGCGCTGTTTATTTTTTATGAACTTGTCTATTTCAAGCTCATGATAGATTTTACTTAAAGCCGCATAGCCAAAATTTTTTCGAGCACTATAATTTAAAGGCATAGTTTCATTTAATGAAATTTTGAGATTAAGCTCAGAATTTTCTTTATTCAACTCTTCGTTCATTTTACGAACTTCTTCGGTGAAAAATGCGATAGGGTCATCATATTGTTTTTGAAGTTCGTCAAGAAATTCTTAGGAGCGGACGGTAGCTGTTCGAGATTGTTTAGTTTCTTTGTCATAGTAGCTATTTACGATTGACAGATAAGTTCTACCAGTTTTACGGTTTGTACTTTTTTTAAGATACAATTTAGCAACCTCGTAATTAATATTTTAAGAGTATTATACCACATTTCGCCAGAAAACGCCATAAAAATTTGCTAAAATTTTAAAAATTTTTTGACCTTCTATCTCAGTAAAATCAAGTTGTTTAAAATTTGATAATAATTTTTTGCTGCAAAACTCGGGAGTCGGTTTCTTCCTTGACTACTTCTTCTTCAATTTCAGAGTCGTCAACAACTCCTGTCAGCAGTCTTTCTTCAAAGCAAGACTCACACATATCTTGATCTTCCGGAATATACTCTTCATGGCAGTATGGGCACAGTTTCATGTTTGCTTCTGTAACCTTTTTTAGCTGTTCTAAGTCCTTTTTGCACACAGGGCACAAATCTTGATCTTCCGGGATTCTATTCAATTCGCATCTTGGACAGTATTTATAACCCATTTTTCTTTCCCCCTAAAATGTGATATGCTATCACAATAATATTAATTACTCTTCAAGAAAAAATCAACTAAAATTTGCTTAACATTATCAATCATTTTTGCTACTATAAAAACATAAGAAGTAAAAGAGAAAAAGGAGAAAGAGACTTTAGTGTTCGGATATGTGGTTCCTTATAAGCCAGAGCTAAAAGTGCGAGACTATGAATATTACAAGGCAGTTTACTGTGGTATATGTCTTCAGACAAAAAAGATAGGAAACCTTCCACGGGTATTTCTTAACTATGATTTTGTTTTTTTGTATCTGGTGCTAAAAGAACATTTTAAAGTCAAAGATGAGTTAGGAAAAACAAGGTGTATTGTTCACCCAATTAAGGAAAGGTTCTTTTTGAAAACTAATGAAATCTTGGAATATGTGAGCAACCAAATGGTTCTTTTGAGTTTTTTTAAGCTTTATGATAACATTCTTGATGAAAAGAATATATTTAGTTATGCACCTTATAGTATTTTGAAATTATATATAAGGAAAATAACAAAATCACATCGAGAACCGTTTGAGAAGATAAAAGAACTATTTAACAAGCAGATATCGCTTGAGAAAAGTGGTTGTGAAAATATAGATGAACTTGCGCACAATTTTGGCAATATTTTGGCCGAAATATTTGCTTACAATGATGAAGAACTTTTGAGACAAATTGGCTATTATACAGGTGTGTGGGTATACATTATCGATGCTATTGACGACTATATTGATGATGTGAAGAAAAAGAGATATAATTGTCTGAAACACCACTTTGAAAAGTGTAGGCATGATAAAAGACAGTTTGAATATGAACTCAGTATTTTGAAGGTTAGTTTGGAAAATTATCTTGCTATATTAAGTGACTATATTAGAGGGTATAATAATTCAATACTGAACAACATTGTTCAGATTGGTATGTATTCAAAAACACAGCAGGTCTTAAAGCATTTTACAACAAACTTCTTTAAGGAGTTGAAAAAGTAATGAGAGACCCATATGAGGTTTTAGGTGTGAGAAAAGGTGCTTCAAAGGAAGAAATAAAAAAAGCTTATCTTGAACTTGTAAAAAAGTACCATCCAGATAAGTTTAAGGATAATCCTTTAAGAGAACTTGCAGAAGAAAAGTTAAAAGAGATAAATGAAGCATATAATATCCTTATGAACGATCAATATTCAAACTATGAATACTCTACATATGATCAAACCTCTCTCTACCAAAAGGTGAGAGACTTGATTATGCAGGGTAATATAGCTCAAGCAGAGAGTCTCTTGAATCAAAACCCTCGAAATGACGCAGAATGGTTCTATTTGATGGGAATAATATATCAAAAAAGAGGATGGATAAATCAAGCATACAGATACTTTATTGAAGCCTATAATCGTGATCCTGGAAACTATGAGTACAGGCGTGCAAAAGAACAGTTTGAAATGGCTTCAAGAAATTATGAATGGTCAGCATACAATAGGGGATATAGAAGACATGATGACTGCGATATTTGCACCATATGTCAAATAATTGCGTGTTGGGAATGTTGTTGTGATAACGATATAGGCTGTTAAGGAGGTTTCCTTTTTGTGATAAAACTTTATACACTTTCAAATGGTATAAGGCTTGTATATGAGAAAATTGATACAGTGAAAACTGTAAGTATAGGTATTTGGGTCTTGGCTGGTTCAAGGTATGAGACAAAAATGATAAATGGAATTTCCCATTTTATCGAGCATATATTGTTCAAAGGAACTAAAAACAGAAGTTCTAAAGAGATTGTATATGAAATTGAATCAATTGGTGGACAAATAAACGCCTTTACAGCAAAGGAGTACACCTGTTTTTATGTAAGAGTTTTAGATGAGTTTTTACAAAAAGGTTTTGATATATTGTCGGACTTAATTTTAAATCCTGTCATTGCAGCAGAAGAGATAGAAAAAGAGAAGACAGTCATCATTGAAGAGATAAATATGACAAAAGATGATCCGGAAGAGATGTTGTATCAATCACTGAATGATTTGATATGGAAAAGCCAAGCTCTTTCGTATCCTATAATCGGAAAAGAATCTACTGTTAAGAAAATAGATAAGACCAAAATTGAAAGTTATATAAAAGAAAGATATATACCTCAAAATATTGTAATATCCGTTGCTGGAAACTTTGCAGAAGAAAAGCTTATAGAATTTGTGGAGATTTACTTTGGGGATTGGAAGTGTTCAAACAAAACAGATATGAGTTATTGCATATCAAAGCCAGTTTTTAATAGAGGTGCTGTCATCAAAAACAAAAAGAGTGATCAGGCTCATTTAGCAGTAACTTTTGAAGGTTTTGGGCAGGAAGATGAAAAAGTTTATGAGCTTTTAGTTTTATCTAATATTCTTGGCGGGGGAATGAGTTCACGACTTTTCCAGCGAATAAGGGAAGAGTTAGGACTTGTATATAGCATAAGCTCGTTTGTGAGCACATTTAAAGATGCGGGAGTTCTTATCATATACGCAGGAACAAATCCCAAAAATATTGCAGCGGTGTACAAAGAAATCATGAACCAGTTAAATCTCTTTTTAAAAGGTGAAATCTTACCTGATGAAGTAGAGGTTGCAAAACAACAGATAAAGGGAAGTATCATATTTGGGCTTGAAAACACAAGTAGTCGAATGTCCAACATAGGAAAAAATATGCTGCTTTTAAACAAAATTATGGAGATAGAGCATATTACAAAGATAATAGATTCAATTAAATATGCAAACGTGATTGACACAGCAAGAGAGGTTTTGTCAAAAGAATTTTCGGTTGCTGTTGTTGGGAATAAAAAAGAGATGGATTTGAAAATCTTTGATCAAAGAGTACTGGCATAATAGAAAGGAGAAAGCATTTATGGTCTTGAGAGTAAAAAGAGCTGTCGATGCAAAGGATCTGCCGCTTCCAACATATATTTCAAGCGGGGCGGCAGGAATGGACCTGTTTGCGTGTGTTGAAAAAGAAGAGATTATAAACCCTGGTGAGATAAAGCTCATCCGAACAGGTCTTTACATTGAACTTCCGGAGGGATATGAAGCACAGGTACGACCTCGCAGTGGCCTTGCTTTGAAACATGGCATTACTGTTTTAAATTCTCCTGGAACAATAGATAGTGATTATAGGGGGGAGATAGGAGTAATATTGATTAACCTTGGCAAGGAGCCTTTTGTAGTAAAGAGAGGAGATAGGATAGCCCAGATGGTAATATCAAAGTTTGAAAGGATAGAAAAGATTGAAGAAACAGAAGAGCTATCAACAACGTCCAGGGCAGACAGAGGATTTGGCTCAAGTGGTGTGTAGAAAAGTAGGAGGGTAAAAGTATGCTTTTGAGCGAAATAAAAAATTCAAAACCTGTTGTATCTCAGCATTCAGGCAGAATTGTAGGAAGTTCTGAGTCGTTGGAGTTGGTAATTGACGATGAGGGGAATATACTGAGCATTGAACTTAAAAAGAAACGGGGGTTTAGGAGGGAGACGGAAGTGATTTCATGGGATGATATTGTTGTTATAGGTGAAGATGTAATAATTGCAAATATAAAAGAGGGGGAACATGAATGATTCTTCCAACCTCTTTTTTTGGTTTTTCTAAGTCTCAAGTGAGAAGTTATATTGAAAATCTTACACAGAGTTTTGAAAATTTAATCTCTAAGCTTGATAGAGAGAGAGACCTTTTGACTTTAGAAAACGAGAAACTTGCAAAAGAGATAGAAAAGCTCAAAAGAAATTTGTCTAAGTTACATATCAAGGATATTGAATGCTACAAATTTTTTATTGATGAGTTTTTCAGCAGTGAATGGGAAGAATATTACTCAAAAAAAGCACAGGAGGTTCGAGTAGAGTATTCAAAAACTTTAGAAGAGCTTGAAAAAATCAAGGAAAATATCATCCAGCATATTCGGTACCTTGAGAAGTACAAAGAGGAAATCTTGAAAAAGTTGAGTGTTTTGGTTGAGGAGATAGAAAAGTTTTTGAACGATCAAGAAAGCTTACCTGCTCAAAAACTTCAGAGAGACTTTTATGTAGATGATGTTCTGGTGCTACCTGCAGGAATTGTTATAAATCATGAGGTCATTGAAAGCATGAGAGAAAAAGGCTTTTTGATTGAATTTTTAAAACATCTTGCAAAGGAGGAAGAAGAATGAACATCGAAGTGAAGGTTTTAGAGATTTTAGAACAAAATCCCAAACTCTCTGCCGAAGAGATTGCAATAATGCTGGGTGAAAACAAAGAAAATATCGAAAAAACCATTAAAAAGCTTGAACAAGATAAGGTTATTGTAAAATATCACACAATTGTGAACTGGGAACGAACAGAAAAGGAAGTGGTTGAAGCAATTGTTGAGGTAAAAGTAACTCCCCAGAGAGGGTTTGGCTATGATGCAATTGCAAAAAGAATTTACAAGTTTCCTGAAGTAAAAGCTGTGTATTTGCTTTCAGGAGATTATGACCTGCATGTTGTTGTAGAAGGCAAGAGTATGAAAGATATTGCTCAGTTTGTTGGTTCTAAACTTGCACCACTTGAATACGTCCTTTCGACAGCAACCCATTTTATAATGAAAAAATATAAAGATGCAGGAGTAATACTTGAAGATGGTGAAAAGGACGACAGGGAGGTTATAACACCGTGAGTAATTTAGAAAAGTTTATTTCAAAAAGTGTTCAAAGTGTTCCACCATCGGGCATTAGGAAATTTTTTGATATTGTATCTGAGATGAAAGATGCTCTTTCGCTTGGAGTTGGTGAACCTGACTTTGTCACTCCATGGAACATTCGCGAAATGGGAATATATTCTATTGAAGAAGGGCACACCCACTATACATCAAACTTCGGACTTTTGGAGCTGAGAAAAGAGATTAGCAGGTATTTGAAAGATAGATTCGACCTTGACTATCCAAATTATAGGGATCAGATTTTAGTCACTGTTGGTGCAAGCGAAGCAATTGATATTGCACTAAGAAGTATCATAGACCCTGGTGATGAGGTCTTGATTCCTGAACCTTGTTTTGTTTCATACAAGCCATGTGTTATTTTTGCAGGTGGTGTACCGGTTGAGATTGAAACAAAACCAGAAAACGACTTTAAACTTAGAGCAGAGGATATTTTACCCAAAATATCTTCCAGAACTAAGGCTATTATTTTATCTTATCCCAACAATCCGACAGGTGCTATTATGACAAAAGATGATTTAAAAGAGATTGTTGATATATTGAAAGACAAAGAAATCATAGTAATTTCCGACGAAATATATGCTGAGCTTACATATGAAGGAAGTCATATTTCAATTGCCAACTTCTCTGAGATGAAAGAAAGGACAATTGTTATAAATGGTTTTTCAAAAGCTTTTGCTATGACGGGTTGGAGACTCGGATTTGTTGCTGCAAATGAGGTTTTTATCAAAGCAATGGCAAAGGTGCATCAGTACATCATAATGAGTGCTCCTACTTTTTCACAGTATGCGGCTATTGAAGCGCTAAGAAATGGGCTTTTAGAAGTTGAAAAGATGAGAGATGAATACAATAGAAGAAGACGCTATATGGTAAGCAGATTTAATAAGATGGGGCTTGAATGTTTTGAGCCAAAAGGAGCATTTTATGTTTTTCCATCCATAAAGTCCACCGGCCTTTCCTCAGAGGAGTTTGCAGAGAGGCTTTTGCACGAACAGAAAGTGGCGGTTGTGCCAGGTACTGCATTTGGGAGCTCGGGAGAAGGATTTATAAGATGTTCGTATGCCTATTCAATTGAAACAATAAAACATGCTTTGGACAGGATAGAAAAGTTTGTTTTAAACCTCAAAACTCAAGGTGTCTTCCAGCAAACTCATGAAAATAATGTGGTAGTGGAGAAGTAATATTATATATTTTATTATCAATTAGCTTGAAATTAAATCTTATCGAATAAGCGTGAAGAAGCAAGGGAGTATTTTGTGTTTTTTGTTCGCCGTAAATATAGTCCCCTACAATCGGATGACCAATTGATGATAAGTGAACTCTTAGCTGATGTGTTCTGCCTGTTATCGGTTTTAACTTTAACAGTGTGAAGTTTTCAAAACAGTCAATAACTTCATAGTAGGTGGAAGCAAAACTGCCATCTTGATGAATTTCTCTTTTAATTCCATCCTGCGAACGTTTGATGGGTTTTTCAATAAGCTCGCTTTTTTTTGTAAGTCTTCCGTGAACAATTGCAATGTATGTCTTTTCGACTTGCCTTTTTTCAAACTCACGTGAGACGATGCTGTGAAAGTAAGAGTTTTTAGCAAATACAACTATCCCTGAAGTCTCTTTATCTAACCTGTTTATTATGTGTGAAGTGAGGTTCTTAGAATTTAAATAATGTTCAACATAGTTTGCGATGGTATCAGAATAATGTCCTTTAGATGGATGTGAAGGAAGACCGGAAGGTTTGTTTACAAATAAAAAGAAGTTGTCCTCATACAATATGTCTATGCTACCTTCAACAGGAACTATGTTTGATTTGGAAGATATCAAATTAACTTCAATTATGGCGTTTTCTTCTGGATATTGGTTGGTAGAATAGATTGGAGGAATAAATCTTATTTGACCATGTGCCTTTAACCTGCTCGTCAGTGTTGAAGAAAAAAAGAGCTTTTTTTGCAATATCTGTTTATATGTCATGTTCAAATCTTCTTTTTTGACCACATATATTAGCTTCATAGTGTTTTTTCATCCTTCCTGTTAAAATTTTTTAACATATGATATGATAATTTATTGAGGGTATCGCTCGCTATCATTTTTAAAACAATTATATCACAAAACAATAGAGGTGATATGCTCTATGGCATTTAAATCTGGATTTGTTGCGTTAATTGGTCGTCCTAACGTTGGTAAATCTACTCTTATGAACTACCTTGTTGGTAAAAAGATCTCTATTATTTCTCCCAAACCACAGACAACCAGAAATAGTATAAAAGGTATTCTAACGTTAGAAGATGCTCAGATTATATTCATCGACACACCAGGTGTTCATCCTCCAAAGAATAAGCTTGGCGAGTATATGGTAAAGGTATCTGAGAAGACTTTAAAAGAAGTAGATTTAATTTTGTATATTGTAGAAGCAATCGACAATGGAATTGGACCATGGGATGAAGCAATAATAGAAAAATTAAAGGATGTGGAGACTCCAAAGATTCTGGTTTTGAACAAATCTGACCTTGCTTCAAAAGAGAACGTAGAGATGTTGAAAAGTATTTTCTCCACAAAGCTGAATTTTGAATTTATAGTTGATATAGCGGCAATTAACGGTTACAATTGCGATCTACTTCTTAGCAGAATAAAGGAGTTGCTTCCAGAAGGGCCGAAGTATTATCTTGACGATATGACAACTGATGTGAGGGAAAGTTTTATTGTAGCAGAGATAATAAGAGAAAAGATTTTGCTTAATCTTTCTGAAGAAGTACCGCACGGCGTTGGAATTGCAATTGAGAGGTTTGCAGAGAGAGAAAACAAAGATATACTGGATATAGAGGCAATCATTTACTGTGAAAAAGATTCGCACAAAGCAATAATTATTGGTAAAGGGGGACAAATGCTTAAGAAAATTGGAATGCAAGCACGGGAAGAGCTTGAGATGATATTTGGAATGAAAGTAAATCTTCAGCTTTGGGTAAAAGTTAAGAAAAACTGGAGAGATGACATCTCTGCCATGAAAATGCTCGGTTATAACCTTAAAGAGGTCTGAGGAATAGATGAAATTAATTAAAACTAAAGGAATTGTGTTAAAAGAGATAAATTTTGAAGAGTCGAGCAAGATTTTGACTGTGTTCACGAGCGATTTTGGCAAAATTCAAGTTTTGTCAAAAAATTGTAAAAGATTATTGAGTGTACTTTCTGCTGTGTCCCAGCCGCTTATGTACTGTGAATTTGTTATAAGAAAGACAAAAGATATATTCTCAATTTCATCAGCATCTGTAATTGAATCATTTTTTGAACTGTCTCAAGATGTAAATCTTGCAATTTATTCTGGATATCTTATTGAACTTGTTGACAGTTTCTTGGAATTTGAACAGAAAAACGAAGATGTTTTAAGACTTCTTTTAAACTCCCTTTATCTTCTGAAAAAAGGCAAAGATCCTGAGGTAGTCAGTAGGATATTTGAAATAAAAATTTTAGTATATACAGGCTTTTTCCCTCAGTTTACCCAGTGTGTAAAGTGTCAGAGAAAAGACATTACAAGAGCGTTCTTTTCTTTCAAAAACAGTGGTCTTACTTGCGAAAAGTGCAAAGAAGAGAACGATATAGAAATTGAAATTGAAGTTGTAAAGAGTATTTTGGTTATTGCAGCAACCAATTTGAAAAAGCTCAACAAGATTTCATTTGACAGGTCTTTGAATGACAAAATAAAGACCATAACGCTACCATATATTAAAGTGCTGCTGCAAACAGACATCAAAATTCTTGATTTTTTTAAGTTTATACAATAAAATAAATTCGACTTGTGATAAAAATAATAAGTTTGAAGGTGGTAAGAGCAATATGGTAACAATGGATGAAATAGTTGCCCTTTGCAAACGTCGTGGATTTATATTCCAATCAAGCGAGATATATGGTGGACTCAATAGCTGCTGGGACTATGGTCCTCTTGGTGTAGAGATGAAAAATAACATAAAAAGACTGTGGTGGAAAGCAAACGTCCAGCTCAGAGACGATGTTGTGGGGCTTGACTCGAGCATCTTGATGAACCCAAAGGTATGGGAAGCAAGTGGGCACTTGAGTAATTTTGCCGACCCTATGGCTGACTGCAAGGTGTGCAAAAAAAGATGGAGAACAGATCAGTTACAAGAGTACAAATGCCCTGAGTGCGGCGGTGAACTTACTGAGGCAAGGATGTTCAACCTTATGTTCAAAACATTTATGGGCCCTGTGGAGGACGAGTCGGCAGTAGTATACTTGAGACCTGAAACAGCACAAGGTATTTTTGTAAACTTTGTAAACGTACAGCAGACCATGAGAAAAAAACTTCCTTTTGGGATTGCTCAGATTGGTAAGTCGTTCAGAAATGAAATCACGCCTGGTAACTTTATCTTCAGGACAAGAGAGTTTGAACAAATGGAAATCGAGTATTTTGTAAAACCAGGAACAGATGATTACTGGCACAGACATTGGATTGACCAGAGAATAAACTGGTATTACAAACTGGGAATAAGAAAAGAAAACTTGAGAATTCGAGAACATGGTAAGAATGAACTTGCACACTATGCAAAGGCGTGTGTGGATATTGAATATTTATTCCCAATGGGATGGTCTGAACTTGAAGGTATTGCTAACAGGACCGATTTTGACTTAACGCAACATCAAAAATACAGTGGTGAAAACTTATCATATTTTGACGATGAGACAAAACAAAGGTATATTCCATATGTAATTGAGCCATCTGCGGGCGTAGACAGGTCTTTACTTGCATTTTTGATTGATGCATATGAATACCAGCAGATTGATAAAGATGACTTCAGAGTGGTACTTCACCTTCATCCTGCGATTGCGCCTGTAAAAGCTGCTGTCTTCCCACTTTTAAAAAAAGAAGAGCTTGTAAAAAAAGCAAGGGAAATTTACAATGAGCTTAAATACAAGTGGATTGTTCAATATGATGAGAGTGGTAGTATAGGTAAAAGATATAGACGCCAAGATGAGATTGGAACACCGTTCGGGATCACGGTAGATTATCAGACTTTAGAAGATGAAACTGTTACGATAAGAGATAGAGACACCATGGAGCAAGTAAGGGTGCATATAAAAGAGATAATTCCATACCTTGAAGAAAGAATCGAGGTAAAGTTTTAAACAAAATATATTCTCAAACTGCAAAAATATGCTATAATATTTTATGTTGTAACATGCCAAGTTTCCTCTTTATATATTTTCCCTAATAAATTTCACATAGGAGGGATTTTAATTGAGCAAAAAGAAATACGTCTACATGTTCTATGAAGGCAACAAAGACATGAGAGAGCTTCTTGGCGGAAAAGGCGCGAATCTTGCTGAGATGACAAATCTTGGACTTCCTGTTCCTCCTGGATTTACTGTCACAACAGAGGCTTGTACAAGATACTATGAAGAAGGCGAAAAGATAGCAGATGAGATTGTAGAAGAGATCTTTGAAAAACTTGCCGAACTTGAGAAGATCACAGGAAAGAAATTTGGTGATCCAACTAATCCACTTCTTGTTTCTGTTCGAAGCGGTGCAAGAGTTTCAATGCCAGGTATGATGGATACAATCCTCAACCTTGGTATCAATGATGAAGTTGTTAAAGGCTTAGCAGAACTTACAAATAATGAGAGGTTTGCATACGACTCATATAGAAGATTCATTCAGATGTTCTCTGACGTTGTTATGGGCATTGAAAAGAATAAGTTTGAAAAGATACTTGATGAAGTCAAAGAAAAGTATGGTGCAAAATATGATACAGATTTGACAGCTGAGCATTTAAAAGAGGTTGTTGTAAAGTACAAAGAGCTTTACAAAGCCGAAAAAGGTGAAGATTTCCCACAGGACCCCAAAGTTCAACTCTTAGAAGCAGTAAAAGCTGTTTTCAGGTCTTGGAACAACCCAAGAGCTATTGTATACAGAAGACTTAACGAGATTCCGCATGATTGGGGAACAGCTGTAAACGTTCAGATGATGGCATATGGTAACATGGGCAACGACTCTGGTACAGGTGTTGCGTTTACAAGAAATCCTGCAACAGGTGAAAAAGAGCTGTATGGCGAGTTCTTGATGAACGCACAGGGTGAAGATGTTGTTGCAGGTATCAGAACACCACAGCCAATTTCTGCTTTAAAAGAGACAATGCCAGAAGTTTACCAGCAGCTTGCTGACATTGCAAAGAAGCTTGAAACATATTATAAAGATATGCAAGATATGGAGTTCACAATTGAAAGAGGCAAACTCTATATGCTTCAGACAAGAAATGGTAAGAGAACTGCACAAGCAGCGCTCAAGATTGCAGTTGATATGGTAGAGGAAGGTCTTATTACGAAAGAAGAGGCAATGTTAAAAGTTGACCCCAAACAGCTTGATACACTACTTCACCCGACATTTGAACCGGATGCGCTCAAAGCTGCAAAACCAATTGCAAAAGGTCTTCCTGCATCACCTGGTGCTGCAACAGGTAAGATTTATTTCACAGCTGAAGAAGCAAAAGCTGCTGTTGAAAGAGGAGAAAAGAAGGTTATTCTTGTTAGAACAGAGACATCTCCAGAGGACATTGAAGGTATGGTAGCAGCTCAGGGTATTTTGACATCAAGAGGCGGTATGACCTCACATGCTGCAGTTGTTGCAAGAGGTATGGGTAAATGCTGTGTTGCAGGATGTGGCGACATTAACATAAACGAAGAAGAGAAATATTTCACAACACCCGATGGAAAAGTTTATCGTGAAGGGGATTGGATTTCACTTGACGGTTCAACAGGATACGTATACGCTGGTGAGCTTCCAACAAAAGAGCCAGAGCTCACAGGTTATTTTGCAACATTTATGCAATGGGCTGACGAGATAAGAAGATTAAAGGTGAGAGCAAACGCAGATACTCCAAGAGACGCTGCACAGGCAAGGAAGTTTGGTGCAGAGGGTATTGGTCTTTGCAGAACAGAGCATATGTTCTTTGAAGAAGATAGAATTCCTGCAATGAGAGAGATGATTGTTGCAAGAACAGAAGAGCAGAGAAGAAAAGCTCTTGAGAAGCTCCTACCAATGCAAAGAGGAGACTTTGAGGCACTGTTCAGAGAAATGAAAGGTTACCCAGTTACAATAAGACTTTTAGACCCACCACTCCATGAATTCTTGCCAAAAGAAGATGAAGCTATAAGAGAACTTGCAGCACAAATGGGTATAACTTTTGAAGAACTTAAGGCAATTGTTCAGAGCTTGCACGAACTTAACCCCATGCTTGGACACAGAGGTTGCCGTTTGGCTGTAACATATCCTGAGATTGCTGAGATGCAGACAAGGGCTATTATCGAGGCAGCAATCAATGTAAAGAATGAAGGTATTGATGTTGTTCCTGAGATAATGGTTCCTCTTGTTGGTGAGTTAAAAGAGCTCAAATATATTAAAGACATCATTGTAAAGACAGCTGAAAAAGTTATGGAAGAAAAAGGTGTTAAGATTGAATATAAAGTTGGTACAATGATAGAAGTACCTCGTGCTGCACTTACAGCTGACGAGATTGCAAAAGAAGCTGAGTTCTTCTCATTTGGTACAAATGACTTGACTCAGATGACATTTGGTTTTTCAAGAGACGATATTGGTAAGTTCTTAAATGACTACTTTGAAAAGAAAATATTCGAAACAGATCCATTTGCAAGACTTGACGAAAAAGGTGTTGGCAAACTCATTAAGATGGCTGCAGAACTTGGAAGAGCAACAAGACCTGATATTAAACTTGGTATTTGTGGTGAGCATGGCGGTGATCCATCCAGCATAGAGTTCTGCCACAACGCAGGACTTGACTATGTATCATGTTCACCGTTCAGAGTACCAATCGCAAGACTTGCTGCAGCTCAGGCTCAAGTAAAATCGAAAATGAAGGCATTTATTGATAAATAAGATTATTAAAAGATTTATTAAAAGATGAGCAGAAGGAGGCAAAAAAATCTCCTTCTGCTTTTTTTGTATGTATACACTTGAATGGAAATAAAAAAATGGTATAATATTATTGGGACCAAAAAGAAAGATATGTGGATAAATTTGTCCCGCTGGAGAATGAGAGAGTTATGGAAAGTTATTTTGAATCTATAAAGAAAATTGCTCCTGAAATTGCTGAAATTATTGAAAGAAGATATGAGATTCTCAAAAATATTAGTTATTATCAACCAATTGGTCGAAGAGTTCTTGCAGAAAAGCTCGGTCTCACTGAAAGAATTGTTAGAAATGAAATAGACATATTGAGAAATTTAGGACTCATAAATGTAACTGAAAACGGAACGTTTTTAACAAATGAAGGCAAAGAGATTCTTGAAAAACTTTCTAACATAGTATATGATATAAAGGGATTAGAAGATGTAAAGGCAAGGGTAAAAGAGATTTTAAAAGCAAAGGATGTATATGTTGTCCCGGGAGACGCTGATTTAAACCCTTATGTACTAAAAGAAATTGGAATTTTGGCAAGTAAGGTCATTCTTACATTGATAGAAGATGTAAAGATAATTGCTGTAACAGGTGGGCAAACTGTAAAAGAGGTTGTGGATAGTTTTCCAACATGTTCTTTTAAAGACATATTGGTTGTTCCAGCAAGAGGCGGGATAGGTCAGGAAGTTGAAAAACAGGCAAATACACTTGCGGCAAGTCTGGCAAAAAAGATAAATGGTAGTTATAAGCTTCTTCATCTACCTGATACAATGGATGAAGAGATTTACAATCTTCTGATTAAAAAAGAAGAGGTTCAAGAGGTTCTAAACGATATTAACAACGCAGATATGCTTGTATTTGGAATAGGAAATGCAATTGAAATGGCAAAGAGAAGAAAATTAAGCCAGGATATGATAGAAAAACTCAAAAAGGTTGGAGCAATTGGTGAAATATTTGGGTATTATTTTGACAAAGCTGGTAGGATTGTGTATTCAACCACTACAATAGGTATAAAACTCGAAAAAATAAAAAACATTAAATATATGATAGGAGTTGCAGGAGGTTCACACAAAGCAGAGGCAATTTTATCGCTTGGAGAGATAAAAAACAATACCATATTTGTTATTGACGAAGGGATAGCTAAAAAGATTATGAGTTTAGAAAAGTAAAGATAAAGGCAAAAACACTGCAAGAGCAAATAGCTTTTGCAGTGTAAAAATAAAAAAATAACGAAGGGATGGTAGGTAGAGATGGCTGTTAAGATTGGTATTAATGGTTTTGGAAGAATTGGTAGAAATGCTTTCAAAGCAATTTTGGCAAAATATCCAAATGAGTTTGAGGTTGTTGCAGTAAACGACTTGACAGATCCAAAGACATTGGCACATCTTTTAAAGTATGACTCCTGTTATGGTATCTTCAATGGAACAGTGGACTATACAGACACATCAATAATTGTCAATGGTAAAGAGATAAAGGTATTAGCTGAAAAAGATCCTGCAAATCTGCCATGGAAGGATTTGGGTGTTGAGGTTGTAATTGAGTCTACAGGTAGATTTACGAAGAAACAGGATGCTGAAAAGCACATTCAAGCAGGTGCAAAGAAGGTAATCATCACAGCTCCGGCAACAGATGAAGACATTACAATTGTTATGGGCGTAAACGAGGAGATGTATGACCCTGCTAAGCATCATGTAATTTCAAATGCATCCTGTACAACAAACTGTTTAGCACCAGTTACAAAGGTTATTGACAAGCATTTCAAGGTAAAAAGAGGTCTTATGACAACAGTTCATTCATATACAAATGACCAGCAGATTTTGGATCTCCCACACAAGGATTTAAGAAGAGCAAGAGCAGCAGCGCTTTCTATTATTCCAACAACAACCGGTGCGGCAAAAGCAGTAGCCCTTGTTCTTCCACATCTTAAGGGTAAATTAAATGGTTTTGCGCTCAGAGTTCCAACACCAACTGTTTCTGTTACAGACGTTGTATTTGAGGTTGAAAAACCAACAACAAAAGAAGAAGTAAACAGCGTTTTGAAAGCTGCTGCAGAAGGCGAATTAAAGGGAATCTTGGGATACAGCGAAGAACCACTTGTTTCTGTTGACTACAAGGGCGACCCAAGGTCTTCAATAGTTGATGCTCTCTCAACAATGGTTATCGAAGATACACTTGTAAAGGTTGTTGCATGGTACGACAACGAGTGGGGTTATTCAAATAGAGTAGCAGATCTTTTGAACTATATTGTAAATAAGGGACTGTAATTTTAAATTAAAATAAGCTGAAAAGACTGGTCCGGGAAAGAGAGTACAAAAGCGAATATCTTCCGGACCAGTCTTGATTTGAAAAATATATTTTGGGGTGATTGGAACAATGCCTAAGCTAAATAAGAAGACCATAAAAGATATAGATGTTGCCGGTAAAAGGGTTCTTGTGAGGGTTGACTTTAATGTTCCTCAAGATGAAAATGGCAATATCACTGACGATAGAAGAATAAGAGAGGCTCTTCCTACAATAAAGTATCTCATTGACCACAACGCAAAGGTAATTTTAGTATCCCATTTGGGAAGACCGAAGGGCAAATTTGACCCGAAATACTCGATGGCTCCAGTTGCAAAAAGACTTTCTGAGCTTCTCGGCAAGGAAGTTGTTCTTGCAAAAGACGTTATAGGTGATGATGCAAAAAAGTGTGTTGAACAGATGAAAGAAGGAGATGTAGTTCTTCTTGAAAATGTCAGATTTCACAAAGAGGAAGAGGAAAATGATAGAGAATTTGCAAAGGCGTTAGCATCTCTTGCAGACATTTATGTAAACGATGCATTTGGTACAGCTCACAGAGCACATGCATCAACAGCAGGTGTTGCAGAGTTCTTACCAGCAGTTGCTGGGTTCTTAATGGAAAAAGAGATAGAAATGCTTGGCAATGCTCTTGCAAATCCGCAAAGACCTTTTGTTGCAATCTTGGGCGGAGCAAAAGTTTCTGATAAGATTGGAGTTATTATGAACCTTCTTGAAAAAGTTGATAGTTTGTTAATTGGCGGTGCAATGGCTTATACTTTCTTGAAAGCGAAAGGATATAAAATCGGGAAGTCAAAATGTGAAGATGACAAGCTTGATGTTGCAAGAGAGATAATGAAAAAGGCAGAGGAAAAAGGAGTAAACCTTCTTTTGCCTGTTGGAAGCATAGTAGCAAAAGAATTTAAAAATGATACAGAGTTTATGTATGTACCATCAGATGCAATGCCAGACGATATGATGGGTATGGACATAGGAAATACTACAATTGAGCTATTCTCCAAGGAGATAAAGAAGGCAAAGACAATTGTTTGGAATGGTCCAATGGGTGTATTTGAATTTCCAAACTTTGCAAAGGGAACAGAAGCTATCGCAAGAGCTGTTGCTGAGGCAGTTGAAGAAAATGGCGCAATTGCAATTATCGGTGGTGGCGACTCTGCAGCTGCTGTCGAAAAACTTGGGTTTGCTGATAAGATGACACATATCTCAACAGGTGGCGGTGCTTCATTAGAGTTCTTGGAAGGTAAAGTTTTACCAGGTATTGCATGTCTTCTTGATAAAAATCCAAGGAAGAAGATAATCGCAGCAAACTGGAAGATGAACAAGACTCCACAAGAAGCAAAAGAGTTTGTTGAAGAGCTGAAGAAGTATATTGATGATGTGCAGGCAGAAGTAGTTATCTGTGCTCCATCAATTCTTGTTCCTTATGTCAAAGAAGCAATAGAAGGAACAAATATAAAACTCGGAACACAAAACATGTTCTATGAAGAAAAAGGTGCATATACAGGTGAGATCTCCGGTCCAATGTTAAAGGAAGTTGGAGTTGAGTATGTGGTAATTGGTCACTCTGAAAGAAGGCAGTACTTTGGTGAAACAGACGAAATTGTGAACAAAAAAGTTCTGGCAGCGCTGAAATTTGGTATAAAACCTATTGTATGTGTCGGTGAGACTTTAAAGCAAAGAGAATATGGCATTACAGATGAGCTTGTAAGGCTTCAGGTCAAGATTGCACTAAATGGTGTCTCAAAAGAAGATGTTGAAAAGGTTGTCATTGCATATGAGCCTATCTGGGCAATAGGTACAGGTAAGAATGCAACACCTGAAGAGGCAAATAGAGTAATTGGGGTTATCAGAAATGTAATTGCAGAGATTTACGATGAAGATACCGCGCAAAAGGTTAGAATCCAGTATGGTGGTAGTGTAAACTCTGCAAATTCAGCAGAGATTTTCAATATGCCAGAGATTGATGGAGGATTAGTTGGCGGTGCAAGCCTTAATGCTCAGGAATTTGCAAAGATATTACACTACTAATTATGGCAAGTAAAGGGGAATAAGATGATGAAAAAGCCTGTTGTTCTTATCATTATGGATGGTTGGGGTTACAACCCAAAGCAAGAAGGGAATGCTGTTGCTTTGGGTAAGACCCCCAACCTTGACTATTACGAAAAGAATTACCCATATACCTTGATTGGTAGCAGTGGCATGGACGTTGGTCTTCCTGAGGGTCAGATGGGGAATTCTGAAGTAGGTCATCTTAATTTGGGTGCTGGGAGAATTGTGTATCAGGAGTTTACAAGGATAACAAAGTCAATTAAAGACGGTGACTTTTTCAAAAAAGAAGAGTTTTTAATGGCAATAGAGAATTGCAAAAAATATAACTCTTCTCTTCATCTGATGGGGCTTTTATCAGATGGTGGTGTGCACAGTCATAACACTCACCTTTATGCGCTTTTGGAGCTTGCAAAGAAACACAATTTTGATAAAGTATATATTCATTGCTTTTTAGATGGACGAGATGTTCCTCCTTCGAGCGCAAAAATTTACATTGAAGAACTTGAACAGAAGATAAAAGAAGTTGGTTGTGGTAAGATTGCAACAGTGATGGGCAGATACTATGCAATGGACAGAGACAAAAGGTGGGAAAGAGTAGAAAAGGCTTACAATGCGATGGTTTTTGGTGAAGGCGAGTACGCAAGCTCAGCATTAGAGGCGGTTGAAAAGTCGTATGAAAAAGGTAACACTGATGAATTTGTAATTCCGACTGTTGTGCTTGAAAACGGAAAGCCTGTCGCAACAATAAATGAACATGACAGTATTATTTTCTTTAACTTCAGGCCTGACAGAGCACGACAAATCACAAGAGCATTTTGTGATGTTGAGTTTGACGGGTTTGAAAGGAAAAAGGGATATTTTGAAGTGTTCTTTGTATGCATGACCCAGTATGATGTGACAATAAAGAACTGTTATGTTGCATTCAAACCAGAGAACTTAACAAACACGTTGGGAGAATACCTCAGCAAGTTAGGGTTAAAACAACTTCGAATTGCTGAGACAGAAAAGTACGCTCATGTCACCTTCTTCTTCAACGGCGGTGTAGAAGTACCAAATGTCGGAGAAGACAGGGTTTTGGTACCATCACCGAAGGTTGCAACATATGACCTAAAACCTGAGATGAGCGCATATGAGGTAACAGAAGCTTTGCTTGAGAGGATAGAAAAAGATGAATATGATGTAATAATTTGCAACTATGCAAATGGTGACATGGTAGGGCACACAGGCATTTTAGAGGCTGCTATAAAGGCTGTTGAAGCTGTTGACAAGTGCATAGGAAAAGTTGTGGAGAAAGTGTTGCAAAAGGGCGGCGTTGCAATAATAACCGCTGACCACGGCAACTGCGAACAGATGATTGATTATGAGACAGGTGAGCCTTATACAGCTCATACAACAAATAAGGTGCCTTTGTATCTTGTTGGGTGTGGCAATGTTAAATTAAGAGATGACGGAATTTTAGCAGACATTGCTCCGACAATCTTAGACATCTTAGGATTAGAAAAGCCTTCAGAGATGAAAGGAAGTTCGCTTATTATTAAATAAAATCATTATAGATACTGTTAAAAATTGTTTAGAGGGAGGAATAAATAATGAAGGTTGATCTTTCGATTACAGCTGTAAAGGCAAGAGAAATTCTTGATTCAAGAGGAAACCCAACTGTTGAGGTAGAAGTTGTTGTAAATGATGAATTTGTAGGTAGAGCTGCTGTTCCATCAGGAGCGTCAACAGGTATATTTGAGGCTGTTGAGCTAAGAGATGGTGATAAGAAAAGATATATGGGCAAAGGTGTTCTCAAGGCAGTTGAAAATGTGAATGAGGTTATTGCACCAGAAATTATTGGAATGAACGCTCTTAACCAGGTTGAGATTGATAAACTTATGATTGAGCTTGATGGAACAGAAAATAAGAGCAAGCTTGGTGCAAATGCAATTTTGGGTGTATCATTAGCAGTTGCAAAGGCAGCAGCAAATGCACTTGGCCTTCCACTGTATCAATACATTGGTGGTGTCAATGCAAAATATTTACCTGTGCCAATGATGAATATCTTAAACGGTGGTAAACACGCTGACAACTCTGTTGATTTGCAAGAGTTTATGATAATGCCTGTTGGTGCAAAATCTTTTAGCGAAGCTCTCAGAATGTGTTCTGAGACGTTTCATCATTTGAGAAATGTCCTCAAAGCGAGAGGATATAACACAACAGTTGGTGATGAGGGTGGATTTGCACCAAACTTGAAGTCTAACGAAGAGCCATTGGAAGTGATTGTTGAAGCAATCGAAAAAGCTGGTTATGTACCTGGTAAGGACATTGCAATTGCGCTTGACCCTGCAACATCAGAACTCTACAACGAGGAGGACGGAAAGTATCATTTTGAAAGAGAGGGTAAAGTTAGAACAAAAGAAGAAATGGTAGAGTTCTGGGTAAAGCTTGTTGAGAAATATCCTATTGTTTCTATTGAAGATGGTGTTGCAGAAGAAGACTGGGAAGGCTGGAAGATGTTAACTGATGCACTGGGCAAGAAGATTCAGCTTGTTGGTGATGATTTGTTTGTTACAAATACAAAGAGGCTTGCAAAGGGAATTGAACTTGGTGTTGCAAACTCAATTTTAATTAAACTTAATCAAATAGGAACACTTACAGAAACTTTAGAAGCTATTGAGATGGCAAACAGGGCAGGTTACACTGCTGTTGTATCCCACAGATCAGGTGAGACAGAAGATACAACAATTGCTGACCTTGTTGTTGCAGTAAATGCTGGTCAGATAAAGACAGGCGCACCGTCAAGAACAGACAGAGTAGCAAAATACAACCAGCTCTTGAGAATTGAAGAAGAGCTTGGTAGCGTTGCCGTATATCCCGGAATGAACGCATTCTTTAATTTGAAGAAATAATAACTCCACAAAAGTCCAAAGATAAGTTTTTGGATTCACAATGGAATAAAGAGAGAGGGAAAGTGTTGAACTTTCCCTCTTTTCATTTTATAATATATTCAAATAGATTTTGCTGTGAATTTTGTTTGAATCTTTTAGAAATCTTGTTGAAGTAAATTTTAAGGAGGTTTGGAAAGATGAAAAGATTTATGGATGAGGATTTTCTCTTGAGTAATCAGACTGCTAAAGTACTGTACGAAAAATATGCAAAGGATATGCCAATCATTGACTTTCACTGTCATTTAAGTCCAAAGGAAATTTATGAGAACAAGAGATTTAAGAACATAACAGAGGTTTGGCTTGGAGGAGACCATTATAAATGGAGGCTGATGAGAGCAAACGGGATAGACGAAAGGTATATAACAGGAGATGCAGATGACTATGAAAAGTTTTTGGCATGGGCAAAGACCATCCCAATGGCTATAGGAAACCCAATTTATCATTGGACACATTTAGAACTTAAAAGATATTTTGGAATAGATGATATATTGAATGAAAAATCTGCACCTATCATTTGGGAAAAGACAAATAAAGTTCTCAAAGAGCTTGGAGCAAGAGATATAATTTTTAAGGCCAATGTGGAAGTGATCTGCACAACAGACGACCCTGTTGATACACTTGAGTATCATTTAAAACTGAAAGAAGATAAAGATTTTAATGTAAAAGTTTATCCTACTTTCAGACCTGATAAGGGTGTAAATATAGAAAGAGAAACTTTCATACCATGGGTAGAAAAGCTTGGAGAAGTTTATGGTAAGAAGATAGAAAACTATCATGAATTTTTAGATGCTCTAAGGTCGAGAGCAGAATTTTTCAACTCTGTAGGATGTCGCATTTCTGACCATGCTATTGATGATATGGTTTTTGCCGATGCATCTTTTGATGAAGTAGACAATATTTTTAAAAAAGCTTTAGCGGGTGAGAAACTTACTGATATCGAAGTTGCAAAATATAAAACATATACATTGGGATTCTTAGGAAAAGTTTATTCAAGTCTTGGCTGGGCAATGCAGCTTCATATAAATGCCCTGAGAAATAACAATACAAGAATGTTCAATATTTTGGGGCCTGACACAGGATATGATTCAATAAATGACAATCATGTAGCTATTGCGCTTGTCAAATTCCTTGATTCACTAGAGAAAGAAAATTCTTTGCCAAAGACAATTCTGTATTCTTTAAATCCAAAAGATAGCTATGTTCTCGCAACAATCATGGGGTCTTTCCAGGGCGGTGGGATTCCTGGGAAGATGCAACTTGGTGCAGCTTGGTGGTTCAATGATAGTAAAGACGGAAACCTTCAACAGATGAAAGACCTTGCAAATCTTGGGCTTTTAAGTAGATTTGTTGGAATGGTAACAGATTCTCGAAGCTTTTTGTCATATGCAAGGCATGAGTATTTTAGAAGACTTCTTTGCAATTTGATTGGCGAGTGGGTAGAAAACGGTGAATATCCTTATGATTTGGAGACGCTTGGCAGAATAGTTCAGGGTGTGTGTTACTATAATGCAAAAGAGTATTTTGGGTTTTAAAATAAGAAAAGATTATGGCAAAATGGGTGGGCTAAACAACCACCCTTATTTTTTTAATTCTGGTTCATATAAAATTAAGTTTGGACTAAAATCCTACGATAGTAACAACTCTGCCTTATTCTAAACCTGAGAAAATTAGAGCAATTTTAAGCTATTTTAAGAAAAACATAATTTTAGCTCAAAAATTGGCGAAATATCGTCTAAAAAAAAAAAAAACGAGATTGACAGTATGAAAATATATAAGATAAAATTTGCATAGAAATTCCAAGAAGAAGTTTACAGAAAAAATAGTTCAAGTACTAAATAGCCTAAATAAGAGAATAGAGAAGCAAACATACCAAAAATCAAGTGGGATGAAAAGATGAAAAGGAGATACTATTGTGTAAAGCAGCATGATATAACAGATTGTGCGGCAGCGAGCATAGCCACAATTTGTTTGCAATATGGAAAAGAAGTGTCAATAGCCAAAATAAGAGAGATAGCAGGGACAGACAGATTTGGCACAACAGCATATGGAGTTGTAAAGGCTGCAAAGGAGCTTGGATTTGAAGCAAAAGCAGTCAGAGCAGAAACAAAAGAGGCAATATTTGAAAAAATACCACTTCCGTGTATAGCGCATGTGCTGGTAGATGGCAAGCTATTTCATTATGTTGTGATACATGAGGTTAGTAGAGAAAAGATTGTGATAGCAGACCCAGCAAAAGGGATTGTGAAGCTAAAGCCTGAAGAATTTTTTAAAATATGGACAGGCATTTTGATACTGCTTGTGCCAAATGAGAGGTTTAAAAAAGGTAAGCAGGAGGGAGTTTTAAAGAAGTTTTTCAAGTTATTGGCTCCACAGAAGAGTTTGCTATTGAATATTTTTGCAGTGTCTATTGTATATACCTTGCTAGGGATAGCGGCAGCATTTTATTACAAGTTTTTGATGGATGATGTAATACCAAATCTTTTGAAGAATACACTTCATGTTATAGCAGCAGGTACAATACTGATTACGGTATTTAAGGTGATATTAGGAGCCTTCAGGGTAAGACTTTTAATACATTTGAGTCAGAGATTGGATATTAAACTGATGCTGGGGTATTATGAACATGTGATTAAGCTTCCGATGAGTTTTTTTGGTAGCAGGAAGATAGGAGAGATAATTTCGAGGTTTATGGACGCGTCAAAGATAAGGGATGCGGTATCAGGTGCAACGCTGACGCTAATGATAGACAGCATAATGGCATTGGCAGGCGCAAGTATTTTATACTTGCAAAATTCAACGCTGTTTTTTATAGCGTTTGTGATGGTTTTGCTGTATGCGGCAGTAGTGTTTGGATTTAACAGGGTATTGAGGGAAGCGAACAGGCAGGAGATGGAAGACAATGCAATTTTGACGTCATATTTGGTAGAGTCACTGAATGGGATAGAGGTAGTAAAGGCATTTAATATAGAAGAGGATGTGAGTTTTAAGACAGAGAGCAAGTTTGTAAAGCTATTAAAAGATGTGTTTAAGGTAGCGAATTTAAACAATTTGCAAAGTAATATAAGTGCCGCAATAGCAGGGATAGGTGTTATAGTGATACTGTGGGCAGGAGCAAACAATGTAATAAATGGGCAGATGAGCATAGGAGAGCTGTTTACGTTCAATGCACTGCTTGCATACTTTGTAGACCCGATAAAGAACTTGATAGGATTGCAGCCGATGTTGCAGACGGCGATAGTTGCAGCCGAAAGGCTTAGTGAGATTTTGGAACTTGAGAGTGAGTTTAAAGAGGACGAAGATAAGAAGTTAGCTCCAAGTTTGAAAGGTGATATAGAGATAGAAGGTTTGAACTTTAGATATGGTGCAAGACAGCTTGTGCTGAGGGATATAAATCTTAAGATAAGAAGTGGAGAGAAGATAGCGATAGTAGGAGAGAGTGGTTCAGGGAAGACCACATTGGCAAAGCTGCTTTTAGGATTTTATGATTATGAGAGTGGAGAGATAAGGATAAATGGTTATAACATAAAAGATATAAACAAAAGGCATTTGAGGGAGAAGATAGCATATATATCTCAAGACATCTTTTTGTTCAGTGGTACGATATTCGAGAATTTGGTATTGGATAACAGGAATATAAAAATGGAAGATGTGATTGAAATAAGCAGATTAACCACACTGGATGAGTTTGTATCAAAACTTCCTTTGAGATATAATACCATGATAGAAGAGAATGGAGCGAATTTGTCAGGCGGGCAGAAGCAGCTAATAGCAATAACCAGGGCACTTTTAAAAAGGCCTGAGATAGTGATAATGGATGAAGCAACCAGTAACCTTGATTCTGTAACCGAGCAGGCGATAGGGAAGGTTATAGAGAAGGTATGTGAGGGGATAACAACCATAATAATAGCGCACAGGCTATCGACAATATTAAAGTGTGACAGGGTTGTGGTAATGCATGAAGGCAGGATAGTAGAGGTGGGAACGCATGAGGAGCTGATGAGAAAGAAAGGATATTATTATAACCTGTGGAGAGAACAGCTGATAGGGCTTGAGCAAAAAGGGCTATGGGATTTGGTTGGGAGTGCAGCTGGAAAATGAGAGAGGTAATATATGATTTTGGTGAACTGAAAGAAAGTAAACTCTTGTATGAATCAGAGATTTCAAAGTATGGACTTTATATTACATACATTTTGCTTGCCTTAGTGATAGGGCTTGTTTTGTGGAGTATTGTAGGAAAAATTGATATAAATGTAAAGGTTCAAGGGATAATAAGACCCTGGGAAGATGAAGCAAAGGTGATAAGTTATGTTGGAGGGAAGGTAAAAGAGGTTTTTGTAAAAGAAAGTGAATATGTAAAGAAAGGTGATGTTTTATTTAAGATAGATGATGAAGAGTATGTAAAGAAGAGAGATTTTTTGAAACAGCAACTTAGCGAATATGAGAAAAAGATTGACGATTTAAAAGAATTGAGAAATAGCATAGAAAAAGGAGAAAGTCTCAAGAATAAAAATACGTACTATTTAAGGTACTTGAGTTATAGTTATGAGATAAAAAAATTGAAAAAAGCGGCAGAAGAAGCAAGAGTGCAAAGAGAATACAGTATAATGGATTTTAAAAAGCAGATAGAGAGTTTAGATGAGAAAATTAAAAATATTGATAAATTTGAAAGCATGTTAAAAGAAATAAAGGAAGTTGTAAGCAAAGGCGAGCAAGTTAAGCTAACGAAATACGACATAGGGTATTTAGGATTTATATTGAGTGAAATAGAGGATTACAATCAGCAGGTGAAGACAAAATCGGATGGTAGTGATATGAAGAAGATTTTAATATTGAAAATAGATTCAAAACTTGATGAACTGAGGCAGTCAAAAAGTGAGTTGATTTTGCAAAAACAGAAAATAGAAGGGCAGCTGAGACTACTGGTCATTTCAGGTGATGATACAAAAGGAGATATTGAGAAGTATAAGCTGGAGGTGCTGCAGCAGATTGATAGTGAGATTAGTAGTTTAACTCACGAAATAAAGAACTTGAAAATCAACTTGGAAGAAACTGAGAGGTTGATGGAGAGTTGTAGTATAAGAGCGGAAAAAGATGGTTATGTTGAATACAGTGCTGAATTGTTCAGTGGAGCGGCAATAAGTAGCGGAGCTGAGATTGGCAGGATAGTTGACGGTCAATCAAAAAGATTTAAGGTTATTGGATACATACCAAACACAAAAAGCAGTGGTATAGAAAGAGGGCAAAGGGTAAAGGTGAAATTGGCGGGAACAGATGGGTTGAAAGTAGTAGAAGGGAAGGTTACCAGGGTATCGCGGGATATAAAGGTAGCAAATGAAAATGGGCAAGGATTTTATGAGGTTGAAGTAGAAGTGAGGAATGTAGGAAATGGTATTAATTTGAGAGCAGGGCAAGCATGTGAGATGAGCATAGTGGTTGAACAAAAACGATTAATTGAATGGGTATTTGAAAAGATGGGATTGAGGTTGTGAGGGTAGGCAACAACCCTTTCATCAGCCGGCTGTGAGGGTTGAGTTATAAAAGCAAAATTATTTAAAAAGAGGGGGTTTAAGTATTATGAATAGTAAGATTTCTAAACCAATATCTACTATAGAATTGAAAGGAACAGAGTTGTTAGACGTCTCAGGTGGTGGGAATTTAAAGTTAAATGATTTGGGCTTTTATCTTAGTGGAGTTGGTGGTACAACATTAGGTTATGTTGTAGCTGGTGCAGTTTTTGGTTCAGCGGCAGGGCCAGTTGGAAGCCTTGTTGGCGCAATTATTGGGGGTGGTGTATATTGGTTAATAGATCAGTTCTAAATGGTTATATAGTTTTTCAAAACAATGAATTAGAAAAAATAAACGGTGATGGTTTGTTTGGGGCTGCAGCTGGTGCGATATTAGGGTTTACGTATGGATTGGCTGCAGGAGCTGTAATTGCTTATAATAGTGGTGAAATTAAAGATATGTTTAAGACAGGATGGACAGGTGCGATGTTAGGCGGAGCAATAGGTGGTCTTACCCCATTTTAATTATTATAAAAATGAAAGTAGGTGATGAATATTGCTTTTTAAATCGACTTTAAAATGTTTTGCGTACTATTTTGGTGCATCAGCAGGGATCGGTATATTGGTATTGATAGTATCAAAATTAAATGATTTGTATATAAAACCAGAAATTATATTAGTATGTGCTTTAATGATATTTTTATGGTCTTTGACAATGGCTTTTATTTTTGGTTACTTATGTGCTCATGAAGTGTATGTTTATAAAAAATGTGCTATCACAGAAAATGAATTAGAAGAACGAATAAAAAGGACAGGTTATTATACAAAAATTGAAAAAATCGGCAACAAAATTATTGCAACAACACCACATAAGCTCACAAACTGGCTGTGTGGAAAAATAGTTATTGATATTAACGAGGAAGAAATAAGAATTGATGCAAGTAGAGGTTTTTTGTACAAATATTTTAGACCAGTAAAAATGTTATAATGTTATTTTGTCGGGAATGAGAGAGGCTGTCTAAAAAAATGAGGTGACAGCCTCTTTATTTTCTTGACTTTGTCAGTTAAGAGAAGTTTTTGAGCTAATAAAAAATAACAAAGTCTTAATTTATGCGGGTTTTGAGAATAGAAAAATAAAAAATTTGGTTCTATAGTAAATATTGGGGTGGGTAGATAGGAAAAAATATAGCACTTATTCTGAATGCCTGCTATAATTAAGATTGTTTTTAGGAGTAAAAAACACATAATCAAATAATGATTCTGGTGTAAAAAGCCTTTTTTCTTTATGAAGAAGTATAAATATAAAATTAGAATTGAATAAATAAACATAAAAATATATGTAGTACAAATTTTTATAGAATTATGTTAGAATCAAAGGAGCAAAAATTACGACAAATGGGGTGTTGCACTTGTTTAGAGAAAATAACAACCATCTCCAACAATCATTATTTGAAAGTGTTAACTTCATGGATTCAAGGATAAAGGCTAAACTTGAAAAAGGGTCTGTAAATAATTTTGTGTATTTAAATTGAACCATCCCTCTTGGTAAGAAATCATTCAGGATAATCCTGTCTACCTTCTATTTTTTAGTATTACCATTTTAAAAATTTTTATGCATAAATTTTTTAAAAGCTGGACAAAATTTGATACTGGGATATATTGCTCTGATTTTTCTGGTTCTAATTTGTTTTAGATTGCTTCCATGGAAGCAATCTAAAAGCGAACTGAAGTTTGTTATTAATTTATATATCCACTTAAACGTTCTGGATACATTATCAAAAGCTGATTTAATATTATATCCCAATTTCTGTACCTCTGTGTCCACTTTCTTACAACATTTTTTGTTGCAAGATAAAGCATCTTCTCTAACGCTGTATCGTTTGGAAATACTGATTTTTCTTTTGTCACTTTTCTAAATTGTCTATGAACTCCTTCTATGATGTTTGTTGTATAAATTATCTTCCTTATCTCTGGGGGAAACTTAAAAAACGAAGTTAGTGAATCCCAATTGCTTTCCCAACTCCTGAACGCATAAGGATACTGTTTCCCCCATTTTTCTTTTACCTGATAAAAATTTTCCAGTGCTTCTTCTTCATTAGTTGCCTGATACACTTTTTTAAAATCCTTTGAAAATTCTTTTATATGCTTGTATGAAACATATTTGAATGAATTTCTGAGCTGATGAATAATACACCTTTGAATATCGCTTTTTGGGAACACTGCTTCTATTGCCTCTTTTAAACCAGTAAGGCCATCAACACAAAACAGTAATACCTCTTCTACTCCTCTTGTTTTCAGGTCATTCAAAACACCCAACCAGAATTTAGAGCTTTCACTTTCTCCAATCCATATCCCTAAAACATCCTTATATCCCTCAATGTTAATTCCTAAAACAACGTAAGCAGCTTTGTTTACAATCCTGCCTTCATCTTTTATCTTGTAATGAATTGCATCCATAAAGATAAACGGATATATCTTTTCTAACGGTCTGTTTTGCCATTCTCTTATCTCTGGTATTATTTTTTCTGTAATTTTGCTTACCATCTCAGCAGATACTTCAATACCATAAATATCTTTAATTTGCTCATGAATGTCTCGTGTTGCTATTGCTCTGGAATATAAAGCTATTATTTTATCTTCAATTTCAGAGATATCTCTTTTATATTTGGGAATTATCTTGGGTTCAAATTCACCTTCTCTGTCTCTTGGTATATCAATTTCCATCTCTCCAAATTTTGTTTTTACAGTCTTCTGAGTATATCCGTTTCGAGAGTTAGTAGTTTGTTTGTTCTTAACGTCATACTTTTCATAACCCAGAGTTTCTTCAATCTCTGCTTCTAAAAAGCTTTGAAGTACACTCTTAAACAAGTCTTTTAAGCTTTCGTAAATATCACTCACACTCTGAATATTGTTTTTTCTTATAAACTCTAAGAGCTGCTCTTTTGTTAAAACATTTTCCATAACAAAAAACCTCCTTCTTGGATATTTTTGTTTATATTCTGATTCTTACCAAGAAGGAGGTCCTTATACTTTACACAAAATTACTTATAGTCTCTTGAAAAATCATGGGCACCCATATTTTATAAATACGTGTTCTGCAACATCGATGAAAAACCCTTTTCAGTTTTATACAGTGATACAGGAAGGGCTAACTTCCCGGTTAACATACTTCTTTCCTTGGAATACATAAAACACCTTAAAAACTACTCTGATGATGAACTTATCGAAAATTTCAACTTCAATTACCTGATAAATTATGCTGTAGGAATAAGAACATAAGTAAGTATGAACCTTTCAGAGAAAACCTTGTATGACTTTAGAACAAGGATATACAAATACCTCATAAAACATCCTGAACAAGAGGACTTAATATTCGGGCAGTTTTTAAATCTTACCATGATTTTTGCCAAAAAAGCAGGTATATGCATGAAAGAACAGCGGATAGACTCCACCATGTTCATGTCAAACATCAAAAAAGCAGGAAGAGTTGCCCTTGCCTTTGATGTACTTTACAGGGCAGTAAAATCCATTCCTGAAGACAGACTTTCAGAGAACCTAAAAAAAGTTCTCAACCCTGAATTTAGGACAGAAGTGATACACAAAACCAAGCCTTCAGAAGGCGAAAGCAGGCTGGAAATGCTCTTGAATCTTTGCCAAGAAACAAAAGAAACAATTGAAAACATTTCTGAACTAAAAAACTCCGATGCGTATAGGATCCTTGAAAGATTTTTGTCGGAACAGGCGTACTACGACGAACAAACCAAGAAGCTCAAGGCCAAAGATAGCAAAAGTATACCCAGCGATTCTCTTCAGTCAGCATATGATGAGGATGCTACTTATCGCAAGAAGGGGAACAAAGCTGAAAGCGGATATGTTTTAAACCTTAGCGAAACCTGTGCAAAAGAAAATTCTTTTCAGCTCATAACAGACTATACGGTAGAAAAGAACATAAAGAGTGATGTAGAGCTTTTAAAAGAGAGACTACCTATTGTAAAACAGAATACAAAATGTCAAGAAGTCTATGTAGACGGTGGTTATTACTCCAAAGAAGTAGTACAAATTGCAAAAGAGAACTGTGTAGAAGTTCATTTTACTGATTTAAACGGTAGGAAGCCTGTTAGGATGTCAGTGAGCGAATATGAAATAGATGAAGAGACGAAAGTGATAAAAAAATGCCCAAGGGGAATAATACCCATCCATGCAAGTGGAGACTTGTCAAGAATTTTGTGTTTCCAATTTATAACGTAAGTTGTAAAGTTGGATTATGTTATTGATGCATTTTCTAATGCTGGGAACTCCATTTTTCCATTTTGCATAGCGTAAGTTCTCTTCCTGTAAGTAAATATTAATTTCTAAAACACAGGCAACAGGCAGCTGAAAGTATCCACCTGAATTTACTTCTTGCCTTCTCAATCATGCTACTTACACACAAAGCGGTGTTTGTAGAAAGAGCTTTCTTAATTCCTCAGGGTATTTCATATGGACAGAATAAAACTCTGCTTTTTCTGATATTGCAGCAATAAAATCGAGGATATTTTGAAAGGTATCCATCGCAAAGTTCTTTAAATTTCAGTACAGCTCAATCGAAATGGGAGAAAGAAATTCTAAGTCTGTTCTTAACTCTTGTTAAAAGCGGAAAGCTTTATCTTTTGTCATATGTTTTCTGCTATTTTGTTGGAGGTGGACAAAAGCAAGCTAAAGGTCAGCAAGAGGGTAAGCAAGTTTAACGGCATCTGTAATATAAGGAAAGTCATCGCTTATGACAATTTAAAGCAATCTCCAAAAAGGCGTAATCAAGGGAGGGTATGATAAGTTGACATCTATATATGGTGGCGTTGATGGTAATTATTTATTTGCAGGAGCGATGGGGCTTACCATGAGTGTAGGATTAATTGCCGGTGCATGTATACATGGACTAAATGTATTTGTTGCTGGAACATTATTATATGCAGGAACTTGGTCTTTTTCGTTAGATGTAACTTCAACAATTTTAGGAATTATAAAATAAGTATTCCAAAATAAAAATATAAGCTCCGGAACAGTTTGATTAACATATTTAATTTAGAGTTGGGGGATATTCTTATGCTGATAGTTTTTTTTATATTATAATTCTATTTTAGCCCTTTTATTTGCATTAGGAATTGTTAAAAGTAAAAATAGATGGAGTAAAATTGCAATTATAATACCAATATATTTAGAATGTGTGTCTTTACTTGCACTTTATAAACAAAATGTTGGCTTATATGGATTAGGCGGTTTAGTGGTAATTATTGTATTTTTACTAAGAAGATTTAAAATAGTTTGAACTGGTAAGTTTATAATTTTTAAAATCAAGTGTGAAGCTGGGGGTTCTATCTGCCCACCTTCTTTTGGATAGGATTTAGTCTGCCAAACATGTTACTTCAACACCACTTAATCACGAAAAAAACTTATCAAACTTCGCTTTTCTCGAATAATATCATCTTTTGTTATTGTTAAAGTTGATATTGAATTTCACGTAAATATGTGGTACACTGTTTTACGTGGAGGTGAAATAATATGCGTAAATATCAGAATATTACTTTGTCTCTTCCTAAGGAACTTATTCAAAAGGTAAAACATATTGCTGTTGAAAGAAATACATCTATTTCTGCGCTGCTTACAAGCTTGTTAGAAGAACTTGTGAATAGAGAAGAGTCATATCAAAAAGTCTATTTACAACATCTTAAACTTTTAGAAGAAGGATTTGACCTTGGAACAGGTGGAGCAATCACATGGAGGAGAGAAGATCTATATGAAAGAAAGTAACTATCAGTTTGTTGACACAAATATTTTGGTGTATGCTTATGATAAATCTGCAGGGGAAAAACATGTAGTAGCAAAGCAGATTGTGGAGAAACTTTGGAAAGAAAGAAATGGTGCGCTGAGCACTCAAGTTCTCCAAGAATTTTTTGTTGTTGTTACAAAAAAGGTTAAAAATCCTATAAGTTTTGATACTGCTTTTCAAATCATATCAGACTTAAAGTTATGGAAGGTAGCCACAATTGAAGTAGAAGATATTTTAGAAGCTATCAAGTTTTCACAAAGATATAAAATATCTTTTTGGGATGCTTTAATACTTTGTAGCGCTATAAATTTGGGATGTTCGATAGTATGGAGTGAGGATTTAAATTCTGGTCAGTATTTTGGGAAAATAAAAGTAGTAAATCCTTTTTTGTCTTCATCTCTTGACATATAAACATTTGTTTGATATCCTTTATATAGAACATTTTATCGGAGAGAATGAATATTTTATGAGAACGAAAGTTGTTATAAAAAATAAGTTTCGTTTTGGCATTGCATTGCTTCTTTTAATGATATTAATTGTAACGGCTTTGATGATTTCGATTGGAGAAGGGAAGGGCATTGATAAAGGAAAGGATATAAACTGGATATTTGTAAAGGTGAAAGAAGGAGATTCGTTGTGGACAATTTCAAAAAATTTTGTTGATGAAAGCGTAGACATTCGCGATTATATCTCTTTTGTACGAAAAGTAAATAAGTTAGAAAATGCAATTCTGTATCCTGGACAAGTGTTAAAATTTGTAGATGTGAAAACATACAAACTTTTGTGCACAGAATAAAAACCCCCTTGTCAGGAGTTTAAAGTATCTTGTTTTTCTCCTGAGAGGGGGTTTTTTTCAAATGCTTTTTTGATGTCATCGTCATTTACATGAGTATAAATCTCTGTTGTGGAGATACTTTGATGACCCAAAATAGTCTGAAGAGACCTTATATCAACTTTGCCGTGTCTGTACATAAGTGTTGCTGCTGTATGACGAAGTTTGTGGGCAGAGATCTTTTTCTGATTTATACCTGCCATCTTCACATACTTTTCAACAATGTATTGAACAGTTCTTCTGCTGATTCTTTTCTTCCTTTCACTCAGAAAAAGAGCATCCTTGTCTTTTACACCTTCTGTAGGGCGGACTTTCAAATAATTTTCAATAGCTTCTTTACAGGCTTTGTTTAAGTATATTATTCTTTCTTTATTCCCTTTACCAACAATCCTCAGCATATCATCTTTTATATCTGAAAGGTTTATATTCACAAGCTCTGAAAGACGCAATCCGCAATTTAGAAAAAGAGTAATTATTGCAAAGTCCCTTTCTTTATTTTCACCATCAATTGCAGAAAGTAGCTTTTTGCTTTCCTCAAGTGTAAGATACCTTGGATTTCTTTTTCCAAGTTTTGGCGATTCTAAATCTTTTGCAGGGTTATCAGGAATGAGTTTGGCTTTGCTGTAAAGGTATTTAAAAAAGCTTCTAATTGATGCAACTTTTCGGGCTCTTGAATATGGGCTGTTGTTAAAACGTGTAGCAAGGAAAGAAAAATATTCATATAGATTACTAAGAGTTATTGTTTTGAGTTTTTCAATTTCAAAGCTGCTCACATCGATGTTTTCGAGGTCTTCAATCTTTTCGATCTGATTGAGAACATTCAAATCTTTTGCTTTTAGATATCTTAAAAAGGTTCTCAAGTCATAATAATATTCTTTAATTGTATTTGGAGATTTATTTTTGATTGTAAGCATATAATTCAGAAAATCCGCAACATAAGGCGGAATATCAGAAAAGTTCATTTTCTCATTCCCTTCATTGCACAAAATTTTTATTTTGTGCAATTATATTTTCTTTGAATCTATTATACTTCTCTTCTTTTCATAATGTCAACCTTTTTACTTTTTCTTTTTCACAACTCTCTGCGGCTTCTTAAAATTCATAGGGTTTGCAAATTATTTCTTTAATTTTTGTCTCAAATATAGAAGCTGCGTGCGAAGGCCTTATAATTACAGCAGTATCTGCACCTTCAGATGTTCCACCAATTGCAATTACATCTTCACCATATGGTATCAGTCCTGCATCTAAAGCCATAACAGAAATCTCCACTGCAACCTTCACGCCTTGCCCGAGCATTCTAAGTGTATGTGCCATAATTTCAACTGGATACACTCCGCCAAACTTTCTTGATATTCCTCTTTCTGCTCCTGATAGAACATGTGTACCTGTATAAATCCTAAATCCCATTGCTTTAAGCTCTTCAATAGTTTTTTCGCTTATTTCCATTTTTCCAGGTTCAGAAAAACCATTTACATGAGTTACAACTACTACATTTTTTCCACAATCTTTTAGAAGTTTAGCTGTACTTCCACTACACGAAGCCACCACTATATGATTGATATTTCTTTCGTTAGCAGTTTTTATTGCAAGCTCAATAGTTTTTTGAGTATTATGAGGACCAGCTAATTTAAAATACACTTCCTACCACTCCTTGTGGTACAATTTTTAAGTACTAAAAGTAAGATAATATTCTAATGTGTACAGAAGTCAATTGAATACTTGTATTCGATTCAAAGATATTTTATACTATAAACTATAAACTCAACCATTATTATAACACAAAAATTTATTTAGAAGGAGTGTGAGGTTAAAATGAAAAGAGTTTTGGTAAGTGTTGTGCTTTTGCTTTTTGTTCTCTCTATACTTACAGTCTCTTTTGCATCATCTAAAAATGTTATAAAAATTGGAGTAGATTTAGAATTATCTGGTACGGTTGCTCAGTATGGTCAAAAGGAATTAGATGGCTTAAAGCTTGCTATCGATGAAATTAATAAAAAAGGTGGGATTAATGGCAAAAAGATTGAGCTTGTAGTTATGGACAATAAGTCTGATAAGACTGAAGCTCAGAATGTTGCATACAAGTTAGCAGTGAGACAAAATGTTCTTGCTATTTTGGGTCCTGCAACTTCAGGTGCTACGAAGTCAGCATCAATAGCAATAGCAAAATATAAAGTCCCATTAGTATCTCCATCTGCAACTGATGATAATGTTACCGTTGAAGAAAAAACAAATAAAGTAAAATCATACGTATTTAGAACATGTTTTAATGATTCATTTCAAGGGAATGTTATGGCAAACTTTGCTCTTAAAACATTAAAAGCTAAAAAAGCTGCTATAATTTATGATGCTACATCCGATTATAGTAAAGGACTTCTCAAGAATTTTAAATCTGTATTTGAAAAAAGTGGTGGTAAGGTTATAGCTGAGGAAGCATTTGGTAGGGGTGAACAGGATTTTAGTAGTATTCTTACAAAGATAAGAGACAAAAAACCGGATGTAATTTTTGCGCCTGTTTATTATGACGAAGCAGGTCTTATTATAAAACAAGCAAGAGAACTTGGTATAAAAGTACCCATTCTTGGTGGCGATGGATTTGATGATCCAAAAGTTGTTGAGAAGGCAGGAAAAGAAAATGCCAATAACGTATTTTTCTCAGCTCATTATTCTTCACAAGATACTGACAAAAAGGTACAGGACTTTATTAAGAAATACAAAACAAAATATAATCAAGAACCTAATGCTTTTGCAGCTTTAGGATATGATCTTGGATACTTTATAGCTGATGCACTCAAGAGAGCTAATCTTAAATTTGACAGTGTAACAAAAGATAGAGAAAGACTCAAAATTGCTATTGAAAATACTAAGAATTTTGTTGGTGTGACAGGCGTTATAAACATTAATAAAATGCACAACGCAGAGAAATCTGCTGTAATTATAGAACTCAAAGATGGTATTCAAATGTTTAAGCAAAAACTAAATCCATAGAAAAAAGTATATTATAAATGTTGTTCAGCTTAGTTGGAAGGGGCTTTTTTTAAATTATAATGCCCCTTCCCTTCTGTTATATATTTAATGTTTTAAAGTTTTTGAAAGAGGTGAAGAGCGAATTGTCTACGTTAATTCAGCAGTTAATAAATGGAATAACACTTGGAAGTATATATGCCCTTATAAGTCTTGGTTATACAATGGTATACGGAATTATTAAGCTGATTAATTTTGCTCATGGAGACATATTTATGGTTGGTGCCTACATTGCATTTTTAAGTGTTGCATACCTGAAACTGGGATTAATTCCTTCTCTGTTAATCTCTATGATTTTTTGTAGTGTTTTAGGAATTCTTATAGAAAAGTTTGCATATAAACCTCTTAGGAACTCTCCAAGGATTGCTGCTCTGATAACTGCTATAGGTGTTTCGTTGCTTTTAGAAAACCTTATGCAAATTATAATGGGTGCTGATTCAAGAGTTTTCCCAAGACTTGTTACTGAAAAAAATTATCATCTTTTCCAAGGTAGGATAGTAATTAACAACAAACAAATATATCTTTTGATTATTACAATACTTTTAATGATAATTCTAAATTTCGTTGTCAAGAAGACAAAAATAGGAAAAGCAATGAGAGCAGTCTCTCAAGATATGGATGCAGCAAGATTGATGGGTATAAACGTTGACACTACAATTTCATATACATTTGCAATAGGTTCTGCTCTTGCTGCAGCAGCTGGTGTGTTAGTTGGACTTTATTATAACACCATAAATCCTCTCATGGGAGTTTTGCCTGGACTTAAAGCTTTTATAGCTGCTGTGTTTGGTGGAATTGGTATCATTCCTGGGGCGATGCTCGGTGGATTTTCCCTTGGTATTATTGAAACTCTTGTGAGTGGATACGGCAGTTCTATGTACAAAGATGCAGTTGCATTTGCTCTTTTGATATTAATTTTGATTATAAAACCTTCTGGATTACTCGGAAAAAATATAAAAGAGAAGGTGTAAGAAAAGATGAAAAAAAGGCTTGTTGTGCATTCTGTATTTGTAATTGTTTTGTATTTAATAATAACGCTTTTAATGAAGATTGGCATGATAGATGATTATATCAAACTAAACCTCTTCTTGATAATGTTGAATATCATCTTAGCAGTAAGTTTAAACTTAATAAACGGTATCACTGGTCAGTTTTCACTTGGACATGCAGGATTTATGGCAATTGGAGCGTATACCACTGCAGTTTTGACCACCCTTGAAAAACCAGTACCCTTTTATCTCACTGTTTTAATTGGCGGGTTGTTTGCAATGATATGTGGTTTTATAATTGGTCTTCCTGTGTTGCGACTGAGAGGTGACTATCTTGCAATTGCTACATTAGGGTTTGGAGAGATCATAAGAGTAATTATACAAAATATAGATTACTTAGGTGGTGCAAGTGGAATAAGTGATATACCACAAGGAATTGACTGGACTGGATATTTTGTTATTACAGTCTTAAGTGTAGTGGTTATATTAAATATTATCAATTCATCGTTTGGTAGAGCGATGATCGCCATCAGAGAAGATGAGATAGCTGCAGAAGCTATGGGAATCAACACAACTTTATATAAAGTTATGGCATTTATGATAGGTGCCTTTTTTGCAGGTGTTGCAGGCTCAATTTATTCTGGCTCTTTTGGCTTTATACAGCCAGATATGTTCAACTTCTTTAAATCAATTGATATATTAGTGATAGTTGTTTTGGGTGGACTTGGAAGCATATCAGGTTCAATTATTTCTGCTATAGTTTTAACAATACTTTCAGCTTTATTGCAAGATTATCCTGCAGTGAGAATGGTTTTATATTCTCTTATTTTGATCATAATTATGTTATTTAGACCTCAAGGGCTTATGGGGACAAAAGAAATAAGACTTTCAAAACTGATACCAATTGGTGGTGAGAAAAATGCTTAGGATAAAAAATGTGACAGTCAATTTTGGAGGAATTGTGGCGCTGAACAATGTTAATATTGATATTGAAAAAGGTGCAATAATCGGGCTAATCGGGCCAAACGGTGCTGGTAAAACCACAGTATTTAATGTGATTTCAGGTATATATAACCCTAATACTGGCAGGATAGAATTTTCAAACTACGATATAACTTATAAAAAGACATACCAGGTTTCTGCGCTTGGAATTTCAAGGACTTTTCAGAACATAAGGTTGTTTAAGGAACTAAGTGTTCTTGATAATGTAAAGATTTCATTTCATAAAAACATTAAATATAATTTATTTGACGCAATATTAAGAACTCCTCGATTTTTAAGAGAGGAAGAACAAATTCAAAAAAAAGCAGAAGAGCTCTTGAAACTCTTTGGACTATATGAAAAAAGGTTTGAATTTGCTAAAAACCTACCTTATGGCGAACAAAGAAAGCTTGAAATTGTTCGTGCACTTGCAACATCACCAAAATTACTTTTGTTGGATGAGCCAGCAGCGGGAATGAATCCTCAAGAAACACAGGAGCTAAAGAACCTTATTAAATTTATAAAGGATAAATTTGATTTAACTATACTCTTAATTGAACATGATATGTCAGTTGTAATGGACATATGTGAAAAGATATATGTGCTTGATTACGGTGAAGTGATTGCGGTAGGATCACCTGAAGACGTCAAAAATAACCCTCGTGTGATAGAAGCATACCTTGGAGAGGGGGATTTAGAGTTTGCTTAAAGTAACTGGGATAGATGTGTTCTATGGAGCAATACAGGCTTTGTTTTCAGTATCATTGGAGGTTCAAAAAGGTGAGATTGTTACATTAATTGGTGCAAACGGCGCAGGAAAGTCTACCCTGCTTAAGACAATCTCTGGTCTTATTAGACCTCGTACAGGTTCAGTCTTTTTTGAAGATATTGACATAACAAAAAAGTCATCTATAGAGATTGTAAAACTTGGGATTTCCCATGTACCAGAAGGAAGACGCGTCTTTCCAGAGATGACTGTTCTTGAAAATTTAGAGCTTGGAGCATATTTAAGAAAGGACAAGCAAGGAATAAAAGAAGATTTGAAAAAGGTATTTGAAAGATTTCCAAGATTATATGAAAGAAAGAACCAGTTAGCAGGTACCCTCTCTGGTGGAGAGCAGCAAATGCTTGCAATTGGAAGAGCGCTAATGTCAAAGCCAAAGTTACTTTTGCTTGATGAGCCTTCAATGGGATTAGCACCTATACTTGTAACTGAGATTTTTAAGATAATAAAAGAGATAAATTCACAAGGTACGACTATACTTTTGATTGAACAAAATGCTCACATGGCACTTTCAATCGCGGACAGAGCGTATGTAATAGAGACAGGTAAAATTGTTTTATCCGGAGATGCAAAAGAGATTGCAGCAAATCCTGAGGTTAAAAAAGCATATTTGGGTGGGTAATCATTTCTAAAGAAAACAGGGCTTTTATCCGACAAAATTTTGGAAAAAGCCCTGTTAGAGCTTTATTTTTTTATTCTGTTTTCTTTTTGCTTTTTCTGCTTCCAGGTTTTACAATAGGTATACCTTCTTTACAAAGCGGACACTCCTCAGGGTCAAAAGTTTCAATTTCAAGCGTAAGAAGAGTTTTCAAAGGATAGCCAAGGTCAACCTTACCACCACTTCTATCCACAATACCAGCAACTGCTACAATCTCACCTCTGTATTCTTTTACAATCTCAATTATCTCTCTTACAGACCCACCTGTTGTTATGACATCTTCAACTACTAGAACTTTTTCTCCTTCTTCGATCTTAAATCCTCTTCTGAGTTTCATTATTCCATCTTCTCTTTCTGCAAAAATAGAACGGCATTTAAGCTGTCTTGCAAGTTCGTATGAAAGTGTTACTGCACCTAATGCTGGACCTATTACAACGTCGACCTGCACATCTTTAAAATATTGTGCAAGATCTCTGCAGATCATTTCTGATAAGTTCGGATATTGCAACACTCTTGCGCATTGAAGATACTTTGCACTGTGTTTTCCAGAGGATAAAAGAAAATGTCCCTCTAATAAAGCATCTGTGTCTTTGAACATTTGAATGTAAGCCTCTTTATTCATAACTTTCTCTCCTTTCAATGATAGTTAAATCTTGTTTTTCAATTCCTCTTTCTTTTAAAAACTGTTGCCACCAGTCTTGATATGCTATTGTGGAAAGCTCATTTCCAAGATGAGACCAATCGCCCTCAACAACAAGGTGGTATTTCCCATCTTTATACTCGATTATATTTATAGCAGTATTGTCCTGCCACAAAATCTCGTTGAGTCTTTCAAATTCATATCCTTTTATATACGTGAGAAGAGCCCTAATTAATGTTCCATGGGTTACAATACATATTTTCTTCCCAACATTTGACTTTACGATGTTCTCAAAAGCAGATTTTGCTCTCAAGAAAAGTTCATACATACTTTCGCCATTTGGCATACAGTGCTTGTGAGGCATTTTCTCCCACATTTCGTACTCTGTTGGATAAAGCAAAGGAAGTTCATCCCAGCACCTATCTTCCCAATCTCCACCGTTTATCTCTATCAAATCTTCTCTTACTATAATATTTATATTTCTGCCCTCCGCTATCTTACTTGCAGTATAGAAGGCTCTTTTCAGAGGACTCGAATAAATTACATCAAAATGGACATTTTTTAATCTTTCTGCAAGTTTTTGAGCTTGCAATTTGCCTTTTTCTGTTACATTAGAATCTGTAATACCATGAAACCTTCTTACAAAATTCCCTTCTGCCTCTGCATGACGAATAAGATATACAACTGTCTTTGACATTTTTGCTTTCACCTCAGATATTTATGTTACCTACAAGTTCTCTTATGGAATTAAAACCCATTATTTCAAGATAAGCCTCAATTCCCTCTTTAATTTCATAAACTGCATTGGGATTTATAAAATTTACAGTGCCTATCTGAATGGCAGTTGCTCCTGCAATGATAAACTCAATAGCATCTTTGTGGTTCATAATTCCCCCCATCCCGATGATCGGTATCTTAACTTTTTTAAAGCACTCATAAACCATTCTTACTGCAATTGGTTTTATCGCAGGGCCAGAAAGCCCACCTGTTACCATCTTTATCAGGGGTTTTCTTGTCTCAATATCAATTGCCATAGCAGATATGGTGTTTATAAGTGAAATTGCATCTGCTCCTGCTTTTTCTGCAGCTACTGCCAACTGGGTTATATCTGTGACATTTGGTGTTAGTTTAACTATTACAGGGCACGCAGATACTTTCTTTACTTCTTTTGTTATCTCATAAACTTTATTTGGGTCTTTCCCAAATACCATACCACCTTCTTTTACATTGGGACATGACAGATTTACTTCTATCATGTCTACAAGTGGACTTACTATTTTTGCAAGGTCCATAAATTCCTCTTTGCTAAAACCGTTAATGTTAGCAATTATCTTTGTATCAAACTTTCTTAAAAAGGGAAGCTCATCATTTACAAAAGCTTCAACTCCCGGATTTTCAAGTCCAACTGAGTTTATTATTCCGCCGTAGACCTCACACAGTCTTGGCTGAGGGTTACCAGTACGCTTTTTGAGAGTTATTCCTTTTGTTGAAATTCCTCCAAATAGATTTAAGTCAATCAGTTTTGAAAATTCACGACCAAATCCAAATGTTCCTGATGCAGCAATAACCGGGTTTTTAAGTTTTATACCTGCTATTTCAACTTCTAAATTCATTCAATTTCAACCTCCATTATATCAAAAACAGGACCATCTGAACACACATGATACACATTGTCATCTTTTCCTTTTATGCTGCAACAAAGACATGCGCCTATCCCGCACGCCATTTTTTCCTCTAAAGAGGCATAACATTTTACAGGAAGTTTAAGGTTTTTAATAGCTTTTAACATGGGTTTTGGTCCACAGCAAAAAACTACTTTATATTTTTCTTTTGAAAAATTGTTTTTGAAGATATCAACTACATTTCCTTTATAACCGCAACTACCATCATCTGTTGAAATTAAAGTATTATCACAAATATCTTTAAATTTTTCTACTAAGAACATTGAATTTGAATCTCTGAATCCAAGAAATATATCAACCCTATTACCTTTATTTTTTAGTTCTTTACATAATCCGACAAGGGGGAAAATACCAACCCCCCCTCCAATTATAGCAACATTTTCGTCGGAGATGTCTGTCAAAAATGAATTTCCAAGTGGACCTAATACATCAATAGTTTCTCCTTTTGATTTTTGAGAAAGAAGTTTTGTGCCTTTACCTACCACTTTGTAACCAATATAAACTCTTTTTCCCTCAACAAAAGAGATACTAAGAGGTCTTCTCAAAAGAGGATAAATGCTCTCTTTATCAATTAGAATATTCACAAAATTACCCGGTTTAAAATTCTCTGCTAAATATTCAGATTCAAAGGATAAGAGAAATATATCATTTGCAATCTTTACATTTTCTTCAATTTCAACGTCTAATAGTTTCATTATCAATCTCTCCTATGTTAAATATGTCAAGTTCTCTTTTTTGTTTTAGAAATTCAATAATTTCAACCACAGCCTTTGCAGTATCAACTGAAGTGAAGATTGGCACTTTGTTTTCCACAGCAAATCTTCTTATTAAAAAACCATCTCTTTGCGGCTGCCTTCCTTTTGTAGGAGTATTGATGACAATGTTGATTTCTCCTTTTCTAATTAAATCTATTATATTTGGACTTCCTTCAGACACTTTTTTAACGTGATTTGCAGCAACCTGATAAAAATTCAGATGTTTTGCTGTCTTTGATGTTGCATATATCTTGAATCCAAGCTTTTCAAACTTCTCAGCAATTGGGATGATTTCATTTTTATCAGGGTCAGCAACAGTAAAAAGCACTCCACCTTCTAATGGGAGTTTTGTTCCGCTTGCAACAAGTCCTTTGTAAAGAGCAATATAGTAGTCTTTCGAAATTCCCATAACCTCACCTGTTGACTTCATCTCAGGACCAAGTGATACTTCAACATCAGGCAGTTTTTCAAATGAGAAAACAGGAACTTTAAAGGCATAGAAATCTTTTTTCGGCAAAAGTCCAACTGTGTTTACCAAATCTTTCAGTCTATATCCCAAACTTACCATTGTTGCAAGCTCAACCATGGGAACACCAGTTACTTTGCTTAAAAACGGCACAGTTCTGCTGCCTCTTGGATTGACTTCAATAACGTAAAGCTCTTCATTTTGGACAATGAATTGAACATTTATAAGTCCTTTGCATTCAAGTTCTTTTGCTATTTTATGTGTGTATTCAACAATTCTATCTTCAATATACTTTGAAATATTCCTTGCTGGATATAGAGAAATACTATCTCCTGAATGAACACCTGCTCTTTCGATGTGCTCCATTATTCCTGGAATTAAGATGTCCTCACCATCAGATATAGCATCAACTTCTATTTCCTTTCCGACAATATATTTATCAATAAGAATAGGATGATCATTGAGATTCTTTGCATAGCTTAGCATTTCCACAATATCATTATCGTCAAAAGCAATCTTCATACCCTGTCCGCCCAGAACATATGAAGGTCTTACAAGCACAGGATAACCCAATGAGTTTGCTATTTCAAGTGCTTCTTGCAAAGCAAAACATGTAAAACCTGGAGGTCTTTTAATGTTAAGTTTATTTAAAATCTTGTCAAATCTTTCCCTGTCCTCTGCAATGTCTATTCCCTCTGCACTTGTACCAAAAATCTTGATACCCTCTTTTGCAAGCTGCTGGGAAAGTTTTATAGCTGTTTGACCACCAAATTGAACTATCACCCCATCTGCCTTTACAGTTTCAATGACATTCAAAACATCTTCTTTTGTAAGCGGTTCAAAGAAGAGCATATCTGAGGTATCAAAATCGGTACTTACAGTTTCAGGATTATTATTTATTATGACCGACTTTATACCCAGCTTTGAAAGTGTATAACTGCTGTGGACAGAAGTATAGTCAAATTCGATTCCCTGACCAATTCTTATTGGACCTGAACCAAGAACAACAATTTTTCTCTCTGTATCTGATGTTTGTGATACTGCTACATCATTTTCTCTTTCATATGTTGAGTAATAATAAGGAGTTTTTGCTTCAAATTCTGCTGCGCATGTGTCAACCATTTTATATACCGGTGTTATGTTTAGGTTCTTTCTCATACTTCTTACATCATTTTCAAATATACCTTTGATATTTGCAATTGTCTTGTCACTGAATCCCATCTTTTTTGCTTCAAGTAAAATGCTGCTGTTTAGTTCTTCTTTTTTGATTTTTTCTTCCATATCAATTATATTTTTAATCTTATTAAGGAAAAATTTATCCACTTTGCTTATTCGATATAGATATTCTACTTCATAACCTCTTCTTATAGCCTCGGCAATTGCAAATATTCTTCTATCATCAGCCTCGATTATAAGTTGCGTAAGAGTTTGATTATCGAAATTTTTAAGCTCTGGAAGGTCTAAATAATCCAGTCCAATATCAAGTGAGCGTATACCCTTTAAAAGACCTTCTTCGAATGTTCTTCCTATCGCCATGACTTCTCCAGTTGCCTTCATTTGTGTGCCAAGCTTTCTGTTTGCATAAGTGAATTTGTCAAACGGCCATCGAGGAATTTTCAAAACAACATAGTCAAGTGCTGGTTCAAAACTTGCATATGTCATTTTTGTAATGGCATTTTCTATTTCGTCAAGTGTATAGCCAAGCGCAATCTTTGCAGCAATTCTTGCAATAGGATACCCTGTTGCTTTTGAAGCCAAAGCAGATGAGCGGCTGACCCTTGGATTTACTTCAATCACTGCATATTCAAAGTTCTCAGGATTTAGAGCAAATTGAACGTTACAACCACCTTCAATTTTAAGTACATCAATGATCTTTAATGCAGACGACCTTAGCATTTGATATTCTTTGTCTGAAAGCGTCTGCGATGGTGCAACAACAATGCTGTCGCCTGTATGAATTCCAACTGGATCAATATTTTCCATATTACATACAGTAATAAGACACCCGTTTGAATCTCGCATAACCTCATACTCTATCTCTTTCCACCCTTTTATACTTTTCTCAACAAGTATTTGGTGTACAGGACTGTATGAAAGACCTTTTCTTGCAATCTCTACAAACTCATCTTCATTGTTTGCAATGCCACCGCCAGTTCCACCAAGAGTATATGCCGGTCTTATTATAACCGGAAAGCCAATCTTTTTTGCAAACGCAACACCATCTTCAACACAGTTTACAACTTCACTTGGAACAACAGGTTCACCAATTTTTATCATTAACTCTTTGAAAAGAAGCCTGTCTTCTGCAAACTCAATAGCTTCAATATTTGTTCCAATTACTTTGACATTATATTTATCAAGAATACCACTTTTGTAGAGTTCAACAGCAGTGTTAAGTCCTGTCTGCCCTCCAAGTGTCGGTAAGATGGCATCCACTCTTTCTTTTTGGATTATCTTTTCTATTATTTCACACGTTATTGGTTCTATATAAATGCTGTCTGCCATTGTTTTGTCTGTCATTATTGTTGCAGGGTTTGAGTTTATAAGGACAACTTCAATTCCTTCTTCTTTTAAAGCTTTACAAGCCTGACTTCCTGAATAGTCAAATTCAGCTGCTTGACCAATTATTATCGGTCCTGAACCTATAACTAAAACCTTTTTTATATCCTTTCTCAGTGGCACTTTAAAGTCTCACCTCTTTTGATTTTGTTTTCCTATGAAATTACTGCATTAATACTTTCTTTGATGTTTTTTGAAGCCAAATAACTACTTTTCTCAAAATCAGAATTAACATAGTTTTTGTATGCATAGATAATATCACGTGACGAATTTACTATTATGCCCATGTTGTTGCTGTCCACAAAATATTTCAAATCTTCTACTTTTCCTCCCTGCACACCGATGCCAGGTACAAGTAGGAAAGAGTTTGGCAAGATTTGCCTTATTCTTTTACCAGCTTCTGGCTGGGTTGCACCTACAACAGCTCCAATATCACTGTAACCTTCTTTTCCTACACAGTTTTTCCCCCATTCATACACTTTTTCAGCAACTATTTCATAAAGTTTTTTATCTTCAACTACAATATCTTGAATGTCAGCAGAAGAAGGATTAGAAGTTTTAACAAGTACAAATAGACCTTTTTTGAATCTCTCACAGTCTTCAACAAATGGCTTTATACTATCTTGCCCGAGATAAGGATTTGTTGTGATTGCGTCAAATTCAAAGAACCTTATCTTCTTATTAAAAACAGGAGTTTCACCAATGTAAGCATTTGAGTATCCCTTTGCTGAACTTGAAATATCATTTCTCTTACCATCGAAGATTACAATAAGCTTTTTGTTTTTTGCATATTCACAGAGTTTATGCAAAACCTCAAACCCATGATAAGAATACTGTTCAAAAAATGCTGCCTGAAACTTTACCCCAACCACATTTTCTTCCACAGCATCAATAATTCTTCGGTTGTATTCAAATAAAATAGTTTTTAAATTATCAATCTCGCTTTTTTCATTGTAATAGAATCTTTTAATAAAATAATCTGGTATATTTTCAATGGTTGTATCAATTCCTGCTATAAGAACACTATTCTTCTTTTTTATAGCATCAATTAATCTGTCTGAAAAGTTTAACAATTCAAAACACCGTCCTTTTTTAATATCTTCCCATTGTATATTACTGTCTCAACATAAGAAGTCAAAATTTTTCCCAAAAACACACTATTTTTTGACTTTGACACAATGTTTTTTTCTTTTACTTCCCATTTTTTCTTTAAATCCACAATAACAAGATTTGCTTTTTCACCTTCTTTTATAATGTTTGGAGAAAGTCCAATTATTTTTCTTGGGTTGTGGTTTAAAAGTTCTACTATCTCCCCGATATCAAATGCATTTTTTTCTACAAGATATGTTATTAGCACAGAAAATGCAGTCTCAAAACCAATTGTACCACTTGCAGCAAGATTAAATTCGACATTCTTTTCATCTTTGTGATGCGGGGCATGGTCTGTTGATATACAGTCTATTATACCTTCTTTTAATCCTTCAATCAAAGCTTCAACATCCTCTTGTGTTCTCAGAGGAGGGTTTACTTTTGCGTTTGTGTTAAATCCAAGTACCTCTTCTTCTGTAAGGCTTATATAATGCGGGCATGTGTCAGCCGTGACATTTACACCCCACTCTTTTGCCATTTTTATAAGTCTAACAGATTCTTTGGTAGATACATGGGTTATATGAATATGTGCTTTTGTTTCTTTTGCAAGAAGAATATCTCTTGCAACAATTATTGATTCTGCCTCACGTGGAATTCCTCTAAGTCCTGTGATTGTTGATACATATCCTAAATTTATCTGTCCTCCTTCAGATAAGTTCGTATCTTCACAGTGTGAGATGACAGGTATCGAAAAATCTTTAGAGTACAAAAGAGCATTTCTCATTAGATTAGCGTTCATAACACACTTTCCGTCATCTGATATAGCAATAGCACCTTCATCTTTCATAAATCCTATCTCAGCAAGCTCTTCTCCTAAAAGTGCTTTTGTTATAGCCCCAACAGGTAACACCTCAATTGGTGAGACTTCTCTTGCACGATATTTTATATACGCAACCATTGCTCTGTTGTCTACAGGAGGGTTTGTATTTGGCATACAACAGATTGTTGTAAATCCTCCTGCTGCGGCAGACCTGCTACCGCTCTTTATGTCTTCTTTGTACTCAAAACCAGGTTCTCGCAAATGACAGTGAATATCGGTAAAGCTTGGCATTACATACTTGCCGCTTGCATCTATTATAATCATCTTCTCCGGATTTTCTTCTATGTTTTTACTAATCTTTTCTATCTTGTCATCAACTATCAATATATCAACTTTTTCAAGTTTGTCGTGAAGACTATTTACAATCTGTGCATTTTTTATCAATATCATCACCTGTAAATTCCCTCCTTGCGTGTGCAAAGGTATAAAACTGCCATTCTAACAGCAATACCGTTTGTAACTTGCTCATTGATAGTTGAATTTGGCAGTTGCATAATTTCTGAAGAGATTTCAACTCCTCTGTTGACAGGACCAGGGTGCATAATCAAGGTGTTGTCTGAAACATATTTCATTATATCTTCGTTTAACCCATAAAATTTGTAATATTCTTGCTTTGAGGTTATAAAGCCCCGTTTTTGTCTCTCAAGCTGAATCCTCAAATCTATTACAACATCTTTTCCTGAGACTGCCTCTTCCAAAGAAGATGCAACCTTGGCAAAGTTTTCAATATAAGGTGGAATAAGTGTTTGTGGTCCAAACACTGTGATTTGGTTGTCAAACTTGGAAAGTCCCCAAATGTTGCTCCTTGCAACCCTGCTGTGAAGAATATCGCCAATGATTGCTATCTTCAATTTCTCAATTGTTCCAAGCCTTTCTCTAATTGTGAACATATCAAGTAGTGCCTGTGTTGGATGCTCATTCATTCCATCACCAGCGTTTATGACCGAAAATGAGCAGTTTTTGGCAATAAAATGCGGCACACCAGAAACTGAATGTCTGACAATTAGCACATCTGTTTTTAGAGCTTCCAAAGTTTTTACAGTGTCAAGCAAAGACTCTCCTTTCTGCACACTACTGGTTTGCACAGATATAGAGGTTGTATTGGCACTCATAAACTTTGCTGCAAGCTCAAACGATGTTCGTGTTCTGGTACTATTTTCATAAAACAGAGTTACAACCGAATACCCCTGCAGATGAGGAGTCTTTTTAGTTTCACTCTTTAAAATTGTCTTCATATCTTTTGCAAGGTTGAGTATTTTTAAAATATCCTCTTTTGAAATCTCTCTTAAACCAAGCAAATGTTTCAATTTATTCACCTCCGATTGTTTACAAAAAAGGTAGGGAAAATACCCCTACCCTTAATTGTTTGGTTCTAAAGCTTCTTTTGTCTTTGCTACTTTGAGTTCTTTTGACTCTGGTAAAAGAAGATTTAAGATTATTCCGACAAATGTAGCAAGAGCCATTCCTTCAAATTCAATGTTAAAAAATTTGAGTCTTGTTCCACCAACACCAATTATTAAAACCACAGAAGCAATTACAAGGTTGCGTGTTTGAGACAAGTCCACCTTGTTTTCAATCATCATTCTCAAACCAGATGAAGCAATAACACCAAACAGCAAGATACTGATTCCTCCAATTACAGGTGAAGGAATTACCTGAATAAGAGCACCAAGCTTTTGGACAAATGAAAGTAAAATTGCCAGAATTGCTGCCCACAAGATTACCCATGTGCTGTACACCTTTGTTATAGCCATAACGCCGATATTTTCACCATATGTTGTATTAGGAGGACCTCCAAAAAAACCTGCAGCAATTGTTGCAAGTCCATCTCCTACTAATGACCTGTGAAGCCCAGGATTTTTTGTAAAGTCTCTTCCCACAACATTATTTGTTACAAGAAGATGTCCAATATGTTCTGTTATTGTAACTATGGCAATTGGAGCAATAGCTAAAATAGCAGAGAGTGAAAATTTAGGGAATGTGAACTGAGGAAGTCCTAGCCACTTTGCATTCTTGATAACTTCATAATTCAAAAAAGGAATATACTTGCCATTTGGATAGAATGAATTGAGAAGATTTGTGTTCATACCAATCAAGTCAAGCACATATGCAAAAAGGTATCCACTTACAAGTCCAATCAAAACAGGTATGACTTTAAAAAATCCTTTAAAGTAAACAGAGCCAAACACGGCAACAAGCAATGTAAATATAGAAACCCAGCAAACAGGACTTTTTATGACGTTGACGGCAACTTCTAAAATCTGCCCATCTTTTATAACCTCTTTGAAAAGTCCTGCTGATTTTACAGCTGCTGCTCTTGCAAGAGAAAGTCCAATAATCATTACAACAGGACCTACAACAACGGGTGGCAGTAGCCTGTCAATCCAGTTTGTTCCAAACAGGTAGACAAGAAATGCTACAATCAGATATACAACACCTGATGCAATGCATCCGGCAAGAGCGTATTCTTTTCCTCCAAGTGAAGCAGAGACTGTGATAATAGGATTGATAAATGCAAAGGAAGAGCCAAGATATGCAGGTATTTTGTTTTTTGTTACAAGAATATATATTATGGTTCCCACACCACTTGTAAAGAGAGCAACAGTTGGACTAAGTCCTACCAGAATAGGAACTAAGATTGTTGCACCAACCATGGCAAAAAGATGTTGAAGACTCAAAGGCAAGGTTTTCAAAAATGGAAGCTTTTCTTCAACCTGAACAACTCTGTTCATTTTCAAAAATTTCTCCTTTCTTTTAAGGTTATATTTCCCTATCAAGCTGTTCAATTATTACTCTGTTGTCGTTGTCAAACTCATCGACAAGTACGTGAACAATCTCTCTTCTTGAAGTTGGAACATTTTTTCCTACATAGTCAGCCCTAATTGGAAGTTCTCTGTGTCCTCTGTCAATTAACACTGCAAGCTGAATCATCTTTGGTCTTCCCATATCCATCAAAGCTTCAATTGCTGCTCTTACTGTTCTGCCTGTAAAAAGTACGTCATCTACTAAAACTATCTTCTTACTGTTTATATCAAAATCAATTCTTGTAGAGTTTACTGTCGGATGTTCAGAAAGCAGACTCAGATCGTCCCTGTAAAATGTTATGTCAAGAATACCTAAAGGAAGCTTTACGCCTTCTATCTTTTCTATGTTTTCTTGTATCTTTTTTGCAAGTGTTACTCCTCTTCGCTGAATCCCAACAAGGCAAAGATTTTCAACACCCTTGTTTTTTTCAAGTATCTCATGAGAAATCCTGAGCAGAGCTCTTCGCATTTGATTGGCATCCATAATTTCTTTAAATTTTTCCAAAATACAACACCTCCTCTGGCACAAAAAAAGCTTCCTGCCCGTGAATTGGCAAGAAGCTTTTTTACATGCTTAATATTCTCGACTTCTCTTATTTCAACCTTGCCGCCTCACAGGGCCAGCTTAAAGGTCTTAAATTCTCTTAAAGCCACTATTCGATTTTTGTTTATTTTTTAGTCATTATAACACCAAAATATAGAGTTTGTCTATGGTTTTTGATGTTATACATGGTATTTACTGTTTCTGCTTCTCAGTATATTTAAAATCTCAAGAAAGTATTCAGGTAGCTCGGTTGAAAAGTGCAGCACATCTGAAGTTATTGGGTGAACAAACTTAATCTCACCTGCATGAAGAACTTGACCTTGAATACCAAATTCATTTTTAGATCTTCCATAAGTACTATCTCCAAGCAAAGGATAACCAATGTACGACATATGGACTCTTATCTGGTGAGTTCTTCCTGTTTTTAATCGGAGTTTTACAAAAGTGTATTTATCATACCTTTCCAAAACCTCAAAATAAGTAACTGCTTGTTTACCATTTGGAATTACAGCCATTTTTAGTCTGTTTACAGGGTGCCTCCCAATCGGTGCATCAACTACACCGCTATCTTCTTTTAACACACCTTCACATATAGCATAATATATCCTTTTTATTTGATGAGATTTTAATGCTTCAGAAAGTTTAATATGTGCTTCATTTGTTTTAGCAACAATTAAAAGTCCCGATGTGTCTTTGTCAAGTCTGTGGACAATTCCGGGTCTTATAACCCCGTTTATACTGCTAAGTTTCCCACTGAACTTGTGCAAAAGAGCGTTTACAAGAGTATTTTCAAAATTACCTGCCCCAGGATGAACAACCATACCTCGTGGTTTATTTATTACAGCTAAGTGTTCATCTTCATATACAACTTCAATATCTATATCTTGAGCAACAAGGGATAGCTGTTTAGGTTCAGGAATCACGACTCTGATTATATCTCCACTCCTGACTTTATATGCAGGCTTTAAAACTTGTGTTTGATTTACCCATACATTTCCTTCTTCTATTATCTTTTGAACAAAACTACGAGTTTTAGAAAGAACCTCTGAAAGATACCTGTCCAGTCGTCCGTCAAAACCTTCTACTGTCAAGGTTTTTTCTTCAGAAATAACTCTTCGCCCCCTTCTCTCAGAATCAAAAATATCAAAAGAAACACTCCACAGGTTATAAAGAAATCAGCAAGATTAAAGACAGGAATTACTTTTATGTCTATAAAATCCACCACATAACCTTTAATAATCCTATCAAAAAGATTTCCTGTTGCTCCTCCCACTATCAGCGAAAAAGAAAACTTGTAAAGATTGTTTGTTGACTTGAATATCATATAACATAAAAACAAAATGAGGATTATTGAAACAATTATAAAAAATCTTCTTTTCCCCTCTAAGATGGAAAAAGCCCCACCCCTGTTTTGTACATAGGTAAGTGATAAAATTCCACCTAGTAAATTCACAGGAATTTCGATAAAAATATTTTCAGCTTTTGCTTTTGTTAACTGGTCCAAAACAAAAGTTAACATAATAATAATCCAGTAAACGAAACTCTTTTTCATATTTTTGATTATCAATGCGTATCTATTAGATATTCTTTATCTTATTATAATATATCAACCCTTAAAAAGTAAAACACAAAAAGCTTTATAACCATTTTTTAGCATCATCAGTTGAGATTTTATCCACTTCTTCGACACTATCATCAATATCATTTATATTTTTGTAATAATTTCTTCCATCAAATACAATCTCATCCTGTGGACCGTTGCTTGTGGAATGCATTTCAAGGATGCTCCACATATCTGTGCCATCATGTTCTTCTTCACCTTGACTTGGAAACTTGTCATTGAAAGGTTTGCCCAGCACCTTTTCTTCGATTGGTCTTTGATCTGTTTTATAATTTTCTTGTTTTTCCATCTTTTTCTGACACTCTATACAAAATTCTGCATAAGGTATTGCTAAAAGCCTTTCAATAGAAATCTCCTTTTTGCAGGATATACAGTAGCCAAAGTTTCCCTCTTCGATTTTAGATAGTGCTTTTTCAATCAATTTAAGTTTCTTTTTCATGTCAGCTTTCAAGCTCATGTTCTTTTCCATTTCAAATAGGTCTGATGCAATGTCAGCTGGATGATTGTCATAGTTTGAAACCTCGTTTGAATACACTGTGCTAAAGTTCGAAATTTGATTATCTTTAGTATTTTTTAGATACCTTTCTAATTCGGATTTTTTATCTAAGAGCATTTTTTTGATCATTTCCATTTCGGCTGGCTTCAATATGAATCTCTCCTTTTAATGAAGATTTTAATGCATATAAAACTTTACAAACTTCAAAATCTCAGCGATATACCGACCTATTACAGGAAGGTTGTATTTTACAATAGCATTAAGTATATACAAAAGAAGAGCACCTAAAATAGAAAAACCAAAAGCTGTTCCAAATCCTCTTGCAGTACCAGATAAGAAATTCATAAAAATTATTTTTTTTGGGTTTTTTAAATATTCTATATAGTCGCTTAAATTCATTCTTTCTAGCTTTAAAATAAAATCATTTAATTTTTCTTCAAATTCATTTTTTGACATAATCTCACCTTCTCAATAAATTATTTTGTTGATTTTCGCTCATTTTATTTATATAATTTTTTTGAAATGCGAAAGTTTTTATCATTGGAGGTAAAGAAAGATGGAATACAGAGCTGATATAGGAGTATTTGGTGGTTCCGGCTTTTATTCTTTGGAAGACAATGTTGAAGAGATAGAACTTGAAACACCATATGGGAGACCAAGTGATAAGATTTCTTTACTCGAAATTCATGGCAAAAAGGTGGCTTTTTTGCCTCGACATGGTAAAAATCATCAATATCCTCCACATTTAATTCCATATAGAGCAAATCTCTGGGCAATGAAAATGCTCGGAGTAAAAAAAATAATTGGACCTACTGCATCTGGAAGTTTAAAGCCTGAGATAAAACCTGGAGATTTTGTTGTATGTGATCAGTTTGTTGATAGGACATGGGGAAGGAAAGATACATTCTTTGAAGGTCCTGAAGTAAGGCACATATCCGCTGCAAAACCGTACTGTGAATACTTGAGAAAGATTGCAATTGAATCTGCAAAAGAGCTTGGAATTACTGTACATGAAAAAGGAACTGTGGTTGTGATACAAGGTCCAAGGTTTTCAACAACAGCTGAGAGTAGATGGTTTTCAAGCATGGGCTGGGATGTTATCAACATGACCCAGTATCCAGAAGTTATCCTTGCAAAAGAGCTTGGCATCTGCTATGTGAATATATCGCTTATTACAGATTATGATGCTGGACTTGAGGGAAGAGATGATATAAAGCCTGTAACAGAGGAAGAAGTTTATAGAGTTTTTAGAGAGAATAATGACAAAGTAAAGAAGCTTATATATAGAATGATTGAAAAGATTGATGTAGATTATATTTGCGAGGAGTAAGAAGAAAATGAAACACTTTGAGTTTGAAAATGATAAGCTCATTGTGCTTGACCAGAGAAAGCTGCCATTTGAAAAAGAGTATTTTGTTTGTAGCACATATCAGGATGTATATATAGCAATAAAGGATATGATTATAAGAGGAGCACCGCTTATTGGAATTGTTGCCGCATATGGAGTTGTGTTGGGATTTAGGGAGATAATTGAAAAGAACCTGGAGTCTAATAAAATTTATGAGATTATAAAATATCTTGCAAGCTCAAGACCCACAGCTGTGAATCTTTTCTGGGCACTTGAGAGAATGAAAAAGCTTTTTGAAGATGCAAGAAATTTTTCTCAAAATCAAATTTATAGTGTGCTGCTGGATGAGGCAAGGAAAATAGAAGATGAAGACAAAAGTATCAATAAAAAGATTGGTGAGCATGGAAATACACTTATAAAAGAAGGTGCAAATATCCTTACTCACTGTAATGCAGGAGCTTTAGCAACAGGCGGGTATGGAACTGCACTTGGTGTCATCCGTGAAGCTCACTTTACCGGCAAGAATATTCATGTTTATGTAGATGAGACCAGGCCGTATCTTCAGGGGGCAAGGCTCACAGCTTTTGAGCTTTCTGAAGATGGTATTCCCAACACAGTTATCTGTGACAACATGGCAGGTTATCTTATGAAACTTGGGAAAATTGATTGCGTTATTGTTGGTGCAGATAGAATTGCTTTAAATGGAGATACAGCAAACAAGATTGGAACTTACTCTCTTTCTGTTTTAGCAAAGCACCATGGTATTCCTTTTTACATTGCAGCACCTATTTCAACTATTGATTTTAATATAAAATCTGGACTGAAGATTCCTATTGAAGAGAGAAGCGAAGAGGAGATAAGATTTTTCAATGGTAAAAAGATTGTTCCGGATGAATCGAAGGTTTTTAATCCTGCATTTGATGTGACACCGGCTGAAAATATCACCGCTATAATTACAGAAAAAGGTGTTGTTTTTCCACCCTTTGAGGAGAATATCTCAAAACTCAAAGAAAAGTGAGTTGTCAAAAACGGGGTATTGTAAGAATTGAGTACCCCGTTTTATATTTTATTTTTTATGATTTGCTGAAAAACTGTTACATGCTTCCTTGAGTGCTCAAGAAGGTTGGTGCAAAAATGATGAATTTTTGAAAGGGACTTTTCTTTTGTTACTATATTTACTTTGTATGGTTATTTTTTTATTTAATAACCTAGGTTGTTGAATAAAAATTATTACCAACAATACATAAAATGAGCAAAAGTTATTGATTCCATTCATATGCGAAAGAAAACTTCTTACCTTCTACTTTTCTGAGAAGTTGCTCAAACAGAAAAGTAATTAGTATCCAATCAATATACCTTTTATAATTCTTAAACCCCCTGAGCCTTACATTCTCAAGATTATATTCACCTTTTAATTTACTAAATAGTCTTTCAATCTTTGTTCTATGCTTGTATAGCTTTTTGCCCTCTTCAGTTTCTAAAAATCTTATGTTATTTCTTCTAAAAACATTCTTAACATTGTTTTTATCTTTCATGTTTCTTTTGTTTATCCCAGCAACAAATTTAACTTTAAGCTCATTTGCTATATTAAACCATCTGCTACAATCGTATCCCGCATCTGCTAATACAATCTCACAGCCAAAGCCCCATGCCCTATATAAAAGCTCTTCTTGTCTTGAGTCATGTTCATTTGCCCCTGTTAAAATCCAGAAAAGTGGTATTACTTCTTCTTTACCTGTGCACAAAAGATGTAATTTGTATCCCCTGTAAAATCCTATTGTAATATGTATACCTATTTTTGCTTCTGAATCATTTTTGGCACTTCTCAAAGGTGTAGAATCTACTATCGCTATACCAATATCAGGTTCTATTTCAGCTATTAGTATCTCTCTTATATCTTGCATGTATTCTTCTTCTATTTTCCTTGACAACTTTGCAAAATATGAATAGTCCGGACTTTCTTCCATACCTATTGCTCTTTTAAACTCTGTGTCTTGATTTATTCGATATTCTAATTCTCTAAAACTCCTTATCCCCTTCTTAACTTTGTAAACCAGACAAGCTATTATTTGAAACAAATTAAATTTCCTTGGGCGTCCTCTTCTATTGTGCTTTATTCTCCTTGTCAGAGCTTCAGCAACCTTTTTCACTACAGAAAGTAGCTTTAAAAATTTCTTATTTTGTGCTTTAATATTCATGAGTATATCTTTTCCCCCTTGTGTTTTGTTGTGGTTTTCTCTTAAATTAAATTATAACACAAGGGGCTTTTTTTCATTTGTTACTATGTTTACTTTATATGGTTATTTCTTTTATTCAACAACCTCACATGATTTTCAGATTAAATAATAAATTTTTTGAAACTATTATCTTCTGTTTAATCAGGAACTATTGAAAATAAGAAGTACGACATAACTTTCCGCCTCCATTTTTCTAGTATCATACAAATTATTACTTAATTCCAAAATCCCTATCTATTTGCTTTTTTATTTGTTCGTAATCAGGTTCTGGTAACTTTTGGTCAGTAGAGAATTCATAGAACATTAAGGTCCATTTATCATAGATATGCTTTGTTATTTTCCATGTCCCCTCCTGCTTTTCTAATTCAAAAATATTTTCTCCATATGAAATAAATGATGGATATGCCTCTTTTAGTTTTATCTCTAAGTCAATAACTACTTTGGCTTTGTTGCCATAAAGCTCTATGTTCTTATAATGAAGTTCATATGGAAAATGTCTCTTCTCAACATAACAGTACCTTTTTTCGTCTGTATATTTTCTTCTAAATACTAACATTTTTAATGCAACAACCTTATTATGATTTTGTATCTTTGACATATCCAAGTACGGTGTTATATCTATATACTCCATTCGAAGATAAGCTTTGTACTGTGTTTCATAAAATCCTTCTATAGCTGATTTGATTGCTTCTATTTCATCGCTATCAAAACTCAAAATATCTTTTGCCAAAATTTGAACAAACGCACTTAAGAATATTGTTGTTGATACTAACACCACAACAAAAACCTTTGCACCTTTGCTCATTTTCTTTGACTCCAAACTCATAATAAACCTAAATCTCTCAACAATGCTTTCTTTTCTACCTACCAGACCAAATGCCGCGTCTGCTCCACTGCCTATACTCACCAAAAGTGTGTTATAAAGTACCTCTGCATACCTTCTTTTGCCATCCTTCTTAAGCTTTCTTATTACTTCTTCGTCACATGAATATTCGCATTCTCTATTTAGCTTTAAAACAGCAAAGTATACTAAGGGGTTAAACCAATGAAGTGCATTTATTAATTTGCTTAGCCATTTAACAAGTACATCTTTTCTCTTGAAGTGTACAAGTTCATGTCTTATGATTAATCTTAAATCTTCTCTTACTATGTCCTTTGTAGGTATTACTAAGATCGGAGTAATTATTCCGATTAGCATAGGTGTTTGTATAATATCACTTTCTAATATTTTTATTTTTTTAGGAATTTTTCTTAGATTGCAATACCTTTCAATCATTCTCCTGCAATATTCATTTGAACATTTTCGTGAACTTCTTATCAGTATCATTTTAAACCAAATATACCTTATCAAAAACCATGCAAAAAATACTATGGCCCCTACAAGCCAGACATAAACCATAACTTTTCCTAATGTTTCAGGATTAAAATATCGAAGATTTTTAGAAGGCAGGGCAGTTAAAGCCCCACCTTGTGCTGTATTCCCTGTTAGTTGCAAGTTCAATGAACTACTGTTACTGAGTTTTAATGTCATATAACTGCTGTTGCCTAATATAATACTCTGATTTAGTACTCTACTATCTTTCTTACTAAATTTAATCAATACATTCCATGGAATGGTAAAACAAAAAAGCCCTATCATCCAAATATAATACCTTGCCCTTGCGCTCAAATGCTCTTTAAAGATTTTGCTCAAAATAGCAAATATCAAAACAGCTATGCTACCACCTACTGTCATTACTGAAATCCATTTGAATATAACTTCTATATTCATCTCATCTCTACTCCTCTTTTCCTAATAACTTCTTAATCTCCTCAAGCTCTTCTTTTTTTAAGTTTCCACTTTCAACTAATGCTGCTATTAAATCTTTTACAGAGCCATTAAATAGCTTATTCAATACCCTTGTTGTTTCTCTCTTTGCGTATTCCTCTTTGCTAATAGAAGGACTGTAGTAGTAAAGTTTATTTTTTTTCTCTTGCTTTATTACTTTCTTTTTTACAAGCCTGTCAATCAAGGTGTATATGGTTGACTTTTCCCATTTGATGTCTTTTTCTTTTAACCTTTGCACTATCTCTGGTGCACTCAACGCTTTCCCTTCTTCCCACAAAACTTTCATAACCTCTAACTCAGCTTCTGATGGCTTTAATAAATCTTTGTTCATTTGCTTCACTCTCCTTTTACAATTATGATTACACATATATTTTACAATAGTAAAAACCAATTTGTAAAGAGGTATTTGAAAGATTTTTGCTTTCTAAATTGCTATAAAAAATGCAACACTTTTTAGATAAAGCTGGAAATTACAATCTGATTAGAATAACACCTGTGTATCTTGATTGTATTTCATATTAGTAAATGAACAAAAAGTCAAGTATAATATACATGAATTAAAAATATTTTTACAATTTATGGATTAACTTTTAAAACTCTCTTACCGTTTATAGGATTATAATAATACTGCAAAAAATTATTGGTATCTATGATGCGAAGAAGACCATTAACAAAATCTACTTTACAATTTTTAAAAGGCAATCTAATATTAACAAAAACTGTTCCAAATGCATCAACTATAGTGATAGTATCTTCTGAGGAGTAAAAGGCTGCAAGACCTCCACTACCTCTACTACTTATCCAATTAAGAATCTTGGAATTTTTACGCTGAATCACCACTTTTTTTAAATTTGTAACGATAAATCTTTCATCGTTATTTGCCCATACCTGATAAAATCCATTACCTAAATCAACGATATTTTTACCCAATGCTACGGTGTTTCCATTTGCATCAAGAAGCTTCTTGCTCTTCCAATCAGTAGTATCTGTTACAATAAACCAGCCATCTTCTGTTAATGTTGATTGTGGAACTTTAAAATAAGCATCCGTCTTGGCATTATATCCTATGTCCTGTCCATTCTTAGATGACAGCAATCCACTTTCACCAATAAAATATCGCACATTATATTTCTTTTCATCTATCTTGAACAACCTTAATACTTTTCCTGTTTTATTTATCAAATAATAATTCTCTTTCTTTTTTACAACTGCTTTCCCTCCATGAAATGCATATGCTCTATCATAGTAAAAATTTATCATCTTCTTGCCATCAAAAGAATAATAACCATAAAGATTTGTTTTGTCATCTTTTATTGGCAACATATAATCACCTTGAGGATAAATAAGGACAGTACTTACCGCATCTGTGTCGGAGGACAGTTTTTTCTTTTGTGGCAATAAATAAATTCCATTGTCTACAATGGCCAACTTTCCATATAATCCTACAATACGTTGGAATTTAAAATAGATTTTACCAGACTTATCAAAAACCATATACGAATCCTTAAGATAAAGGGGACTCTGAGCAGTAGCATACCCTTGCATATTAAACCCTGAGGGTTCATGAAATTTTGGCTGTATCCTCCAATTCCCTTTTGAATCTATATAACCCCAGAGAACATCAGAATTTGCTACATTATTTACAAAAGGATATGGATAGAAAGTTTCTTCTGAAATGGGATTGCCTCTTTCACCAATAGCAGCACTGTATAATCTTAGTATTGTTATAATTGCTTCTTCACGGGTCAGTTTTCTGTTTGGCTCAATACATCCGTTGCTATCAATATTAAAAACACCTATTCGATACAGGTAATTTACTGCCTCTCTTGCCCATGAGAAAATGTAAATACCATCTGAGAAGTCTTGAGGAAAAATTTCATCCTCATTAGGCCATTTCATTTGCAGTTTAAAATATTGTTTTATTTGTGGCATTCTTTTGGAAATAGTAACAATAGAAAAAAGCATTTTAGCAGATTCTTGTCTTGTAACAGTAGCATTTGGATAGAACATTCCTTTTTCTTTAGCATCTACTATTCCGAGAGTTGCTAATACTCTTACTTCATGGTCATCGGTATCAGAAAAAGTTAATTGAGAACTTGACTTTGATATTTGGTTAAGGTCAAGACCAAAAGAACGTAATAGGCATCCTATCAGGTGACAAAATTCGAGCCGAGTTATGGGTTTTTGGTAGTTTCCTCTTAACTCTTCCGGAACAAGTTCTAAGGATATTGCTCTGACAACTTCGTTTTGTGTTACATTATAATTAGAATTTGTAGCTTCAGTACAAAAGATTAAAAAAACAAAAATAGCTAATATTACGGTAGTTTTTATGGTTTTAATTTTCTTCATCATTATTGCCCCTTCCATTCTTTAATTTAAAATTTTTGAAAAGTCACTTTGTTTTGAACATTATTTCAACATCACCATATGAGCCCCCAGGTAATACAAACCAAAAAGAATTTCCTCCTATTAACTCAAAAGAAAATGGGTTTGATTTTGAAGCAGTAAATGTCTGCCATATTCCGTTAATTTTCATAGTGTATTTTTGTACTATATCTACTTGCTGAGGTGTAACTGCAACATATTTTGCATCGGCTACAGGATAATAAAAAGTATATACAATTCCGTAGTCTCCAAGATTACCGTTCTTCGGAAATGGTAATGTATATATTGGACTTTCAAATTCATCTATATTATATCTATCCACTACTTGATTGTTTTCAATTTTACCCAATGCAAAACGCACGGTATTATTCCCAATAGGTAATTCGACGTGACGTCTAATATGTTGGTAAAGACCTGTCTGGGACAAACTGTTATTATAAGGTTGACCAATAGCTGATTCTATTTTTTGAACATCTTCTGCAGAAATTAAATTTGTCCAACCCGCATATTTTTCCCAATTAGTCTGATCCTTAACACAATAAACTTTTATAAATAAATTTTCGCCTGAGTTTACCTTAAAGCAGATTCGCCCATTTACAAGTGTAGTACCAGACACAAGAGCAGATAATAGATCTGTAAACCCCTGAGTGGGATTACCTGTTGTTCGAGGTGGAATAGTTAGTTGAATGTTGAAATTGCTTTGCATGAAAGCAGTAGTCATTATAGAACCACAACCACTACCTGTCCGTATGTCTTTCTTAAGAATTTTAATTGATCCGGGTGTCGTTACACTTTCATTTTTAACTCCAACACCAATATGAACTGCCTGTCCGCTATAATTCCATTCGTAAAATTCACATTCATATATTTTTCCTGCTACTAACGGAATAATTGTAAATGCACGCCCATATGCTGCAGTATCAAGCAGGTTAGCACCAATGTTTTCCATACCATTAACGTAAATAAACCCCTCTATTGAAGTGCCATCATATTCTTTAGATTTTGTAAATATAACCATCTCACAAACCCTCTTTCTTTTAGTTTCTACATAATTTTCAGATTAAATAATAAATTTTTTGAAACTATTATCTTCTGTTTAATCAGGAACTATTGAAAATAAGAAGTACGACATAACTTTCCGCCTCCATTTTTCTAGTATCATACAAATTATTACTTAATTCCAAAATCCCTATCTATTTGCTTTTTTATTTGTTCGTAATCAGGTTCTGGTAACTTTTGGTCAGTAGAAAATTCATAGAACATTAAGGTCCATTTATCATAGATATGCTTTGTTATTTTCCATGTCCCCTCCTGCTTTTCTAATTCAAAAATATTTTCTCCATATGAAATAAATGATGGATATGCCTCTTTTAGTTTTATCTCTAAGTCAATAACTACTTTGGCTTTGTTGCCATAAAGCTCTATGTTCTTATAATGAAGTTCATATGGAAAATGTCTCTTCTCAACATAACAGTACCTTTTTTCGTCTGTATATTTTCTTCTAAATACTAACATTTTTAATGCAACAACCTTATTATGATTTTGTATCTTTGACATATCCAAGTACGGTGTTATATCTATATACTCCATTTTTCTCTTGCTTTGTTGCTTCTTTTTGCAAGCCTGTCAATCAAGGTGTATATTCTTTGTTCATTTGCTTCACTCTCCTTTTACAATTGTGATTACATAATATATTTTACAATAGTAAAAAGTATTTTGTAAAGAAGGTTTTTTGAAATGATTTTTATTTCTTTTTTTATAACTTAAAAGTAAAAAAATGAGACTGTCCTTTTGGACAGCCCCTGTTATCTTAATCAATTGCTATTATCATTTTACAATTGTTGGTTACTCACTTTAAAAATAGATACTCACTATATTTTTCGTTAGTGTTATCTTTAAAATAACTTCTTATAAATAAATTAGTAGAAGGAGTTTTAGAATAAAGCATGATATAATTGGAATATCCTTTTTGCAGTTTCAAATATGGAATCTTGTAATATTTTAAATCTTTTAATGAAAATATATAAGTACCATCTTTTAAGTAATTGCCATACCAAGACAAATATCCTCCTGAAACATATGGGTCTGCAAATGTAATCATATTTGAATTTTTCATAGAATACAATTCAGGGTATACTATTATTTTCCATCTAATTGGTGCTTTTGATATATCACATAAAACTATTTGATCTTGAGAACTTATACCATTTATATGGCGAAGAGCAATAACATAATTTTTGTAAATCCTTGGTATTACAAGTTCATTATTTGGAGAGATTTTCGTTTTTTTCTTTTTTTCGATATTATATAAGTATATTTCTCCACTTTCTATCCTCATTGTATGAGTTTCTTCAATATTTGATATACACCAAACTATATTATCACCGTAAATAGATGGAGGATATATTAATCTATTTTCTTTTTCAGGTATTTTTTCAATTATAGAATTTTTCTTTGTTTTCATATCAAATAACTTTATAACTAAATAGATAATTCCTTTTTTATCCTTTTCGTAGTTTAAGTAAACAACTTTGCCATTGTGAGCAAATATATCTCTCCACATCACACTTGCTTTGGCTTTCATATCATCATTAGTTGAAATACTTGTTTCATTACATTTATCAATCAAGCAGATAGTATTGGTATTAATATCATATCCATATAACTTCCAATTGCAACTTAGATATGAATATCCCTTTTTTCTTTCTCCTTCTATCCAATAAAAATATCTTCCATCAAAGTTTTCAGCAATGCTCAGAAAGTTTTTTTCAGTAATTTTGTATATCAACTTTGTATAGTTTTTCTTAATGTCTTTAATAAAATATGCATCTTCATTGTTAGAAAGTCCCATAAATCTGTTTGAATCAATAGCAATAATCAAATTTTCATCTTTATTCTTTTTAAATGTTTTCAAAAGGATATTATTAAAATTTCCTTCGTTTTTAGGAAAATATTCAAAAAGATCTTTACAATATACTATTCGCAGTAATGGTTGACTATTAATGAATTTAAGAAAAGAAAATAAAATAAAAACAGTTATTAAAATAAATATTTTTTTTGTCGTTTTTGATATATTACACATTTTTACTTCTCCTCTCTCAATGTATCTTTGATTTTCTCAAAATATCTCTCGATTTCTTTAAATTTCGCTATCGAAACAAATAATATCATTCTTGATATTGCTATTATTGCTTTATTCTACCATGCGAAGATTAAACTCAACCTACTTTTTGTATTAATTTAGATATTTTACCATATTACGGCGGGTTTTTACCCACAATAACCATGGCGTTTACCCTCTCATGTCTCTCAGGGTCTTTGCTTATTTGCCCTCAATTCCTTCGTCCCATCTACCATGGCGTGGAAGTCGGTTATGCTCGTATGCAGGGTCTTCGCCCTTATGGGGGATGTACTCCGACCACCCGCTCTCATTTTTCAATCTACCTATAAAAAATCATTTAATTCCTTTTTCCTTCACTTCTTACCCTCAACACATTCTCTATGATTTGAACTCCTACCAAAAGGGGCGCTTTGCTTCTTGACATGACTTTATTCCATTCGCAAAGCTAAGAAACTTTTACCCCTTCAGATGTGAATCACTCAAACTATTGCTCCTACTTTAAACTAAGATTTCTCAAGTTATCTTTTTATTCTTTTACGCTGTTCTTGCTAATGTCTCTCTCTTTATATCGCTCAACATCTTATTACCATCATACCTTATCCCTTTTTTCAAAATCGCATAAAATATCCTTATCAACTTACAGCAAAGCGCTATCAGTGATTGCTTCTTCTTCAATGGATTGTTCTGCCGCGTTGTGTAATACATGTGCAGCTGTTTAAATTCTTCATTCTTTGCTACTATTGTAATCATGGCCCTGAACAAACTACTTCGAAGCCGCCCTCGCCCTCTTTTGCTTATACATGTCTGCCCCTTGTACTTGCCAGAACTATTCTCAATTATATTAAGACCAGCTAATTTCTGGATCTGTCTCGCATCCTCATACCTCCTTATATCTCCAACCTCAGAAATAAACCCAACTGCTGTTTTTACACCAACACCTTTTATTTCAAGCAGCCTATCACCATTCGGCACATCTTTCAAAAGCTCTGCCATCTCACCTTCTATCTCTTCTACCTGCTTCTTTAAAAGCTCATATTCTTCAAGCAAATATTTTATCTCTTGTCTTGCCAGCTTTCTACCTTCTTTTTTACCTATACTCCTTTTAGCAGTCTCTACTAAATCCATCGCCCTCCTGCGACTAATCGCACGTTTATCTACTTTGTCACGCCAGTACTCTATAATCCCTTCTACTTCCTTTTCTATTACATCACTTGGCAATGGCATCTCTTTTAGGGTCAATAGCGCTACCTTGCCTTCCCAATCAGAAAATACCTCTAAAAACTCTGGAAAATAGATATCCAGCCAGTTGATTATTTGATTTTTTAAAACGTTCAGCTGTTTTTGTAGCCTTTCATATATGTTCATCGCTACTCTCATCTCAGCATATATACCCTCGGGTATATTTGGTTCTGTGTATCTTCCATCCTTCACAAGCATCGCTATCGTCTTCGGATCCTTTATATCGCTCTTTGTTGGTGTATTATCATCGAGTTCTTTGCTCCTTTTTACGTGAAAAGGATTCACTAAAACCACTTTTATGCCATTCTCTCTTAAGTACTGCTCAAAGCACAGCCAGTAATGCCCTGTAGGTTCTATCCCAACTATCATGTTGTCTTTGCCATTGGCTTTCATTATCTTATTTGCCCAATCCAAAAATTTTTCCATACCTTCTTTTCTATTCTCAAACTCTATTCTCTTGCCAAGCTCCACTCCTCTAAAATCAAATGCTCTTCCAACATGCCTTTCCTTCGCTATGTCTACTCCTACAACTAAAGTTTTTTCTGTTACTTGTAATATCTTTTCATTTTGTGTATACTTCAAAGAGGGTACCTCCTTTGTTGTGTTTTGTCGTAAGTTGTACAACTTACATTCTGTATTTTACCAGGAGGTACCTTATCTTTTCAAATCTCATTTTTCGTCATTTTCACTCATTTTCGTTCATTACAGGAATGCTCGTTTCTATGATTTATATGATCTAATTTTAAATTACCAAACGATACCTCTGTCTTTGCATAATTTGACGAATTCGCTGTAATTATCAGTCAATTTACATCCGTTATTGTATTTAGATGAATCTGAATCGAATTTTTGAGCTCAAAATAGAATATTTCAGTGTTTTTAGGATGTTCAAGAAGTATCAAAACTACAACAAAACATAACTATCACCCCTGTTTTATACATATATTTCAAAAACATAGTTATTTATGCTAAACATGTTTATCATTCTTATTCAATTTCTCTTCCTTATTAAAACAATTTTTATTGATAAACCTTTCTTCACTCCCATTTAATGTTTTTTAATCTCACCTCTAACTCTGCTTTTAATGGCTTTAATAAATCCTTTTTCATTTTTACATTACTCTCTTTTACAATTGTAATTACATATATATTTTACAATAGTAAAAACTAATTTGTAAAGAGGTTTTTGAAAAGCTTTTTGGAGATTTTTATACAAAAAAATTCAAGCCTAAACATGTCTTTCTATTCTTCTATGCCGAAAATTAGTTATTAGAACTTATAATATAATATTTTACCAAAAAATTGAGAGAATGTGCTTATTTTTTTGTCTGATCTTACAATTGTATGGTTTCTACATACGTGGTATAATAATGATAAAATAAATAAACCACTCAAGAGGTGAGTCGAAAATGTTTGAAAATTAATGGGTAAAATTGTAAATAGGGATTATATTTTTAATCTCAGTCGTTCACAAAAATAAAAGTTAGAGGATGATTATTAAATTATTTACAGTTTAAAATACTTGATAATGCTCATATTGAGCGTTTCTGCAAAAGGCTAAAAAACAATAATTATTTTTGGAGGGTTATGCATGAAAAAAATGTTTTGTTTGGTAATTTACCTTTGGATATGTATACTTTCGAATGCATTTATTTTTGCAGCTTCGCAAACACAAGAAGATATCCAAAGCCTCTCTCAGTCAACAGTAGATATCGATGAGAAAAATCAACTCTTCGGAGTTAATCCTCCAAGCTCTTCAAATCAAACTGTGAACTTAGACCGAGAAAGTTATAACGGTACTGTAGTATGGGCATCAGGGATATTATATAGTGACAAGTGGGTTAAAACAAGTGGCAATACTATTAAAATTGATGCTTGCTTTGGAATGTATTTAAATAAGTCAGATGCTATCAATAGGACAAATCCTTTAAGCAATGCTTACGCATCTATTCCAGTATACTTATTGGATAGTTCAGGGAAGAAAACATCCCCTCAATATATTATTACTAATAAAGGTTGGCAAACTATTTCTTTTTCTGTAACTCCAAATAAAGATTATTATATTGAGTTTAATTTTAATACTGGTTATTATGCGTCAGGAGACTTTATAGTATACAAGCCTTGATTTATTATAAAAGTTATGAAAATATAGAAGACTTAAATTTCAATCTTTTATACTGAAGGAATACAGGTAATGCTTCAAAAGTATAAGCAAAGAGCTGTAAAGATTATTTTCGATGGATATATATTTGTAGTTATGATAATTACACAATTTCCAATCAAATTGCCATTTAAAATAGACATTACTAAAGTACAGTATAACTTAGTTCCATTTTATTTTTTAATAAAGAGAATTGAAGCATTAAGAGAAGCATCAAGAGCAGGGTATAATATAAAAGAATACTTACTACCTACTTTTGAAATAATATTTGAAACTTTTGGGTATAATATTATTTTATTTTTACCATTCGGCTTTTTGCTACCAATAATAAGGAAAGATTGCTCATTAAAAAAAGTAACATATTATAGTTTTTCATTTTCTTTATGCATAGAAGTATTGCAGTTAATTAGTATGATAGTGACAAACAATTCTGGCAGATGTTTTGACATAGACGACATTATAGCGAATACAATAGGCGGAATTATGGGATTTTACTTTTGTATTATTAGTAAAAGATTATTGATGCTTATATTCAAGGGAGTTGATTTGTAATGCAAATTAGAAAAATCAATAATTGTAAAATTCTGTAAATAACAGTATTAATTTCACTTCTGGTGTTATTTCCTATTCTGTACAACTTGAATATTGTTGCTGCTGAAAATACATCTAATAAACAACAAAAGTAGTATAATAAATTTAAAAACGGAAATTATTCCATCTCAAAATGAGGAAAAGATAAGAAAAAATTATTTTTCAAATGGTGGCTTTGAAGAAATTTATATCGACAAAAATACTAAAACCAAAAATGATTCGTATTTAATATAATGTATAACGATGCAGAAATTAGAATTAACACATAAAAAAGCTCCCTTTTCTTGGCATTTATTTTTATAATTCGTGAGCTATATAGCCAAGACAGGGGAGCTTCTTCTTGACTTTGTCAGACTGAGGCATTTTAAGATAAAACAATTTTTTCGAACTTATCAAGTGCCTCATATAAAATATCTTCATTAATTTCGTAACCTAACACATAATCACATACATCCTTCAATAAAACAACTCTTATAGAAGAACTTATATTTTTCTTATCATACTTCATAATTGAGATAATTTGGCTCTTCTCAAATCTTTGAGGAAGTTTTACACTATTCTTCTCCAAAATTCTTATTAAAAAATCTAAGTTTGACAAATCAAAATTAAATAGAATGTTTGAAAGTATCATCTCAGCAACCATTCCCAAAATAACGAATATACCATGAGAAAAATAGTAATTGTAATACGTCTCTAGTGCATGACCTACTGTGTGACCAAAATTCAGAACTTCTCTCAAAAATGATTCTTTTTCATCCTTTTCAACAATTTTGACTTTACAGTTAATAGATTTCTTTATCAACTGCATAGAAAGTATTTTATCTTGAAAAATCTCAAAAACATCATTTTCAAATCTCTTTTTCATATCCAATATACTTTTGTCCAAGGTAAAACCATATTTTATTATTTCACCAAAACCAGATAAAACTTCGCTTTTTGGAAGTGTTCCTAAAAACTGAGGGCAAATTATTATCATCTCAGGTTGATAAAATGTTCCAATCTGGTTCTTATAGGATTTATAATTAATTCCAGTCTTACCACCAATACTACTATCAACCATTGAAAGAAGAGTTGTTGGAATGTGAATGAGCCTTACACCACGTTTATATGTAGATGCTATAAACCCTACTACATCCCCAACAACCCCGCCACCGATTGCAATAAACAAAGCTCTTCTATCCACATTTCTATCCAAAAGATAATCAATGGCTTTCAGGTAAGACTCTATTGACTTTGATTCCTCACCTTTATCAAAAAGATAAAGGTAAGAGTGCTGCAGGCTATCAATAAAATCTTTATAAATCCTGTAGACCAACCTATCAGTAAATATTACAAGATTTGAGCAGTTAAAAGATAAAATATATTCTCTAATTTTTTCTATTCTCTCAACAAAAACAATTGGAATATTTTTTTCATCCCTCTTTAAATTTAAGTAAATCCTATCTTCCATCCTACCCATCCTTTTTGTAAATTTTATAAAATAAAAGACAAGCCGGCACTTGTTATAATACCGGCTTTGTCTTTTTTATGTTATTTACCTTTTAAAACCTCATAGCATCTCGGACATACATTTAAACTTTCTTCATTCTTTCCAACCATTGTATCGAATTTCCAACATCGTTCACACTTTGAACCATCAGCCTTGTAAACTTCTACTTTCATTTGGTCGCTGTCGCCTTCTTCAACCTCAAGTTGGGAAACAATTAGCACTTCCTGAATGATGTCTTTGTTTTCTTCTATAAACCTCTTATTAATGCCTTTTGCAAAAATCTTTACTTTGCTGTCCAGTGAACTTCCAATAAGCTTTTCATTTCTTGCAATCTCAAGCTGTTTTGCAACAATGTCTTTTATTTCAATTATCTTATCCCACTTTTCTCTCAAGGTTTCATCTTTCAATATACCTTCGTTAACCTTTGGCCAGCTTGTTAAAAATACTGATTCAACGTTTTCTTCTTTGTAAGCAATATTCTGCCAAATTTCCTCTGCTGTGAAAGACAAAATTGGTGCAATTAGTTTTGTGAGCGCAACAAGTATTTCATACATGACAGTCTGTGCAGCTCTTCTGTCAAGACTTTCACTTTTTGACGCATAAAGCCTATCTTTGTTTATATCAAGATACAGATTGCTCATATCAATTACACAGAAGTTATGAACAAGATGATATACCTGATTATAATCATATTCTTCATATGCTTTTGTCACCTTTTCAATCAATGTATACAGCCTTTGTAGTGCCCACTTATCAATCTCTTTCAAGTTTTCATATCCTACCTTGTCTGTCTTTGGGTTAAAGTCATAAAGATTACCAAGCAAGAATCTTGCTGTGTTTCTTATCTTTCTATAAATTTCTGTTAGCTGTTTTATAATATCCTTTGAAATTCTCATATCAGTTGTGTAGTCAGCTGAAACACACCACAGTCTTAATATATCTGCTCCAAACTCATCAATAATGTCAAATGGTGATATTACATTTCCCTCTGATTTTGACATTTTTTTGCCTTCGCCATCAACAACAAAACCATGTGTGAGTACAATCTTATAAGGTGCTCTTCCTTTTGTTGCAACAGCTGTCAAAAGCGATGACTGGAACCATCCTCTATATTGGTCGTTCCCTTCTAAGTACATATCACATGGCCACTCTAAATCTTCTCTGCTTTCTAAAACATAAGCATGAGAAGAGCCTGAGTCAAACCACACATCCATGATGTCGGTTTCTTTTTCGAACTCGCTACAGCCACAAACAGGACACTTTGCACCTTCTGGCAAAAGTTCTTTGACATCCTTAGAAAACCAAGCATCAGAACCTTCTTTTTCAAATATTTTTGCTATGTGTTCAATTGTTTCATCTGTAATTAGCTCTTTTCTGCAATCTTTGCAATAGAAGATTGGAATTGGCACACCCCAAATTCTCTGTCTTGAGATACACCAGTCTTGCCTGTCTGCAATCATATTGTAAATTCTATCTCTTCCCCACTCTGGTACCCACTTAACGCTGTCTACAGCTTTTAAAGCCTCTTCTCTGAAACCTTTTACTGAAGCAAACCATTGCTCAGTTGCTCTGAATATAACAGGATTTTTACATCTCCAGCAATGCGGGTATTGGTGAGTTATCTTTTCGACACCAAGAAGATTACCTGAGTTTTCTAATTCCTTTGCAATCTCTTTGTTTGAATCTTCATAAAAGAGACCTGCAAACTTGCCAGCCTCTTTAGTCAAATATCCTTTATTATCAACTGGAACAATTACAGGTATATTATACTTTTGGCAAACCTCAAAGTCCTCTTCACCATGTCCTGGTGCTGTGTGAACACAACCTGTTCCTGCTTCTAAAGTTACATGCTCGCCTAAAATTACTAAAGAAGTTCTGTCTAAAAACGGATGTTTGCATTTTACATATTCTAAATCTTTGCCTTTAAACCTTGCAATCTCATGGTACTGCTCAATTTTATTTGTCTTCATTACTCTTTCTACAAGCTCAGATGCCACAACTAATATTTCATTTCCAATATCAATCAAACTATAATCAAAATCAGCATTTAAGGCAATTGCAAGGTTACCCGGAAGAGTCCATGTTGTGGTTGTCCAAATTACAATGTATACCTTTTTATCTCCTATGGGCAAATTTGAAAACAACCCTTTGTCATCGATCACTTCAAACTTAACATAAATAGAGTATGTCCTATCCTCTTGATACTCAATCTCTGCTTCCGCCAGTGCAGTTTCGCAAGACGGACACCAGTAAACAGGTTTTAGACCTTTATAGATATAACCTTTTTTAGCCATTTCTCCAAATACACGAACCTGTCTTGCCTCAAACTTTGGGTCTAAAGTCATGTAAGGATTTTCCCATTCACCAAACACGCCAAGTCTTTTGAACTGTTGTCTTTGGATGTCAATATAGCTGAGGGCAAACTCTTTACACTTTTTCCTAAACTCTACTGGGTTGACTTCATGCCTGTTTACTCCAAGCTTTTTGATAACCTGCTGCTCGATCGGAAGACCGTGTGTGTCCCAGCCAGGAATATAAGGTGTGTAATAGCCCTGCAACGATTTGTATTTATTTACTATGTCTTTTAAAACTTTGTTTAGGGCATGTCCTAAATGAATGTCGCCGTTTGCGTAAGGTGGTCCGTCATGAAGGATAAACTTTTTATTGTTTTTATTTTTTTCAAGCATTTTTTTAAAGATGTCATTTTCGTACCAAAACTTTAAAAATTGAGGTTCTCTTTGCGCCAAGTTTGCTCTCATTGGAAAATCGGTTTTTGGCAAGTTCAATGTTTGACTCCAGTCCATCTTATGTTTCATCCCCCTGCTAAAAATGTTAGTCATTTTGTAGTTCTTTATCTACCATTTCAAGTGCACTAAGTTCAGTTTGTAGTAAATTCCTGAACTTGTTTAGAAAAAGTTGATACCTCTTTTTAAGCTCACCATACTCATATGTTATTTGCAAAACTTTACTATTTGCTTCTTCTATCATCTTTGAAGCCTTCATCTCAGCTTCTTTGATTATTGTCTCAGCTTTTTGATACGCTACCTTTTTGATTTCTTCAGCAGTGGATTGTGCAACAATTAGGGTATTTTGCAAAGTCTCTTCAATTGTCTTGTAGTTTTGAATATTCTCGTTTAAAAGAGCAATCTTGTCTTTCAATTCAAGGTTTTCTTTATACAGAGCCTCATAATCTTTTAAAACCTGGTCCAAAAACTCTTCTACCTCTTCAACACTATATCCACCTATATACACCCTTTTAAAGGTCTTAGATTCAATATCTTGAGGGGTTAACATCAATATTTTACCTCCGCATAAAAATTATGAAAATCTCAAAACTTCTATCCTAATTCTTCCCTTTTTAGTTTGGGTCAATACCTTATCTATTTTCAATCGTCCATAATGACGAACAGAGATTAAATCTCCTTCTTTTATAGGATATGAAGGTTTATCAATGTATATCCAGTTTACTGCCACTTTCATCTGTCTGATTAAATCTGCTGCTTCTTCTCTTGAAATTCCAAAACCGTGGCTTATCACACTGTCAACTCTGAGCGATGCTAAAGTATAAGTAATCCTCTTGCCTTCATTGCTGAAAAAATATTTTATATCAACTTCATTGTCTCTGACAATGCTACATTTTACCTTTTCCTTGCCGATTTTGTCTATATTGGTTACAATATATGTTGCCACTTCATCTTTTACAAACACAAGTGCACTGTTTTCTTTGACAAGGATATCGCCTATCTTATCTCTTTTAATTCCATTACCAATAAAGCTACCAAGAACTTGCCTGTGAAAAAGTTTATCTTTGGCTTCAATCAAAATGGTTTCTATAGGGTACGTTAGATTTTCTGCATATTCCTCAAAATCCCTACTAAAAAGAGCCAATATATTTCTTTCGCTGCCTTCGTATCCACCCCAAATTTTGTATAAAATTTGATTCTCTTTTTTCAGAAGAAAATCAACAGCATACTTTATTGCAAATGGTGAAAGAAAGTCAGAATATTCAATACCAAACCTTGTTTTCTCTATCAAGTTTTTAATTTTTAATATTTCATGTTTGTTTTCTTCAGGGATATAGTACATTACCTGCTACCCCATTTTTTATATTAAGATTATAAGAAGTATTCTCAGTAGCCATCTAAAAACTTCTAAAAGAATTATAGCAATCATAGGTGAAAAGTCAATAAAACCTATCCGAATGTATCGCGAAGCTACCCTCCTCACAGGGTCAAGAATAGGATTCACAATAGTACCCAATATTCTTCTGTATTTATTGTATGGGTCGACTATTACCCACGACAAAATTGCATCAACTATTATACAAAATTCAACAAACGAAATTGCCTTGTCTGCAAGTCCAAATAAAAATCTTATCATAAAACTCCCCCAAAAATTTTGTCTTGATTACTTCAACCAAGCAAATACACCTTTTGACCTGAACTCTTCTTTGAGCTGTTCGTCAACTTCAAGGTCAATACTTCTTGGAACAACCACAAATATCTTTTTGCTAATCTTATGAATCTTGGCATCCAGAACATAAACAGCCCCGCTCACAAAATCAATTATTCTCTGAATGTGCTCCTCTGCTACTTGTTCCAAATTGAAAACAACTATCTTGTTTTCTCTGAGAGCATCGCAAACTTTAACAACCTCATCAAAGAGTTTGAGATTATACACTGTAACTTCTGTTTGGTTTGCTTTTCCAATTGTCACTACCTTTGGAGTTTCATGCTTTGGTTTGGCGTTTTCCTCTTTTGTTTTTGAAACCTCCTGAGACCTATCTTCCTCTTCAATCTCAATGCCAATAAGGTTTAAAAACTTTCTTTGTAGGTTATCAAACATGACCAAAAAACCCTCCTTATTATTTTTTTGGTCTCTCACCAAAGATTTTTGTTCCTATCCTCACCAAGGTGGCACCTTCTTCTATTGCTACCTCAAAGTCATTGCTCATACCCATAGATAGGACTTCAATTTTAACACTATTATAATTTAATTTCTTATATTTTTCAAAGATTTCTTTCATCCTTCTAAAGTACCACCTCAATTTCTTGTCATCATCTTCAATTGGAGGTATGGTCATAAAACCCTTAAGAATGACATGGGAACAATTACTGATCTTTTCAATCAAATCATCTACTTTCTCTATACTAACTCCACCCTTTGACTCTTCACCACCTATGTTTATTTCTATCAGCACGTTACATGCTTTTCCTGCCTTTGCACATCTTTTTTCAAGTTCATCAATTTGCTGAGGACTGTCAATTGAATGAATAAGACTTACTTTATCAAAAATGTATTTGATCTTGTTGGTCTGAAGTCTTCCAATAAAATGCCACTCAAGATATGGAAGATATTGAAACTTTGGTAAAAATTCTTGTACCCTGTTCTCACCAAAAATCTTTAAACCAAACTGATTTGCAAGCTTTATAGTCTCAACATCTACCCCTTTTGTCGCACCAAGTAAACTGATCTCACTGGGATTTCTACCACTTCTGATGCAGGCCTTTTCTATTCTGTTGATTACATCTTCAATATTTTTTTTGAGCATCTCTTTTTCAACCATAATATCATCACCCATTTTTATTCAAATATGACCCTTCCAAAATGTCCTCCCGCACCAAATTTAATAGTGTAATCTTGATTTATAAACTTTGTAAGTTTTTGTATTATATTTTTATCAATATTGTAATTCTTAAAAGTACCATCATTTAGAGATCTAATGAAGTTTATTTCATTTTTGAATATCTCAATTATTTTTTTGATTGTCTTTTGTCCAAATCCCTGTACAAGTTCAAAAGGGAATGTGTAAAAATAAGGCGGTTTTTCCACAGGATTTTCTATCTTGCAAAGCCATGAAATTCTATCCTCAACACCAATTACAATGTCATTGCTTTTGCAAAATGGACATAATATTGAATCTTGGCTTTTCAAATTAAATGAACTATTACATTTATTGCAATACGATTTATGATATTTTCCAAGTCTTGGGTTTATACCATAGTTTGCAACTACTCTGTTTTCTTTTATACTTTTTATGATATCCTTTGCAGAAAGATTTTCAACCTCAATTTCATTAAACTCTCTTGCAATATTTTTCAAAGAATGAGCGTCTGAGTTAGAAAGCAGGCTCCTTTTTTGCACATCGCAAAGTGCATTTACCATGTAAGAATCAGCAGAAAGACCAAGTTCTATTGCAAAAACCTCTGTATTTTTGAAAACCTCTTCAATTCTTTGCGCCGCTGAATAAAAACCTTTATAAGGAGTAAAAGCATGTGCAGGCACAGCTAAAAGTCTAAAAGATGATACAATCTTTTCAAAATCGCAAATCTCCCCTCTGAAAACCGGGCAGCTAAAATCAATTTGATTAAAGTAGGTCTTAATTATTTTTCTGAAGTCTTTTAACTTTTCATAATCTTCGAAAAAGAGAAGACAGTGAAAATCATTTGAGAAAAACCTCAATTCTATCTCGGCTGCAGGTATTATCAAAAGCCCCTCAGAATATAAACTACCATCTTTCAATACAAACTTTCCTTTATCTAACAACTCTTCAGTTTCTTCAATTACATCCTCGCACAAAAAGTCAACAATACCAATCACATCAAGGCCTTTCTCATCTTTTGCTGTTTTTACAATATTCTCAAGTGTAAGGGTTTTTGAAGAAGGTACCTTTATGTACCTTCCATTAGAAAATCCAATGTGCACGTGCAAATCGGCATATACCCTCATTTTATCAGTTCTTGCTCCTGCAAATACATATTTGCAAGAAAAAGTCCTATTATTGTCTTTGCATCCCTAATCTCACCTTTTTTGACCATCGAAATGGCATCAACCATCTTAATTTTTAGTACTTCAACAAACTCGTCAGCATCTGTATGAGCTTTTCCTTTAAAAAGACCCGTTGCAAGGTATATATGTATCACTTCGTTTGAAAATCCTGGCGTTGTATAAATCTCGGTAAGTTTTATTAGTTCTCTTGCTTTATAACCTGTTTCTTCTTCAAGCTCTCTTTTAGCGCATTCAAGTGGATTTTCATCTTTGTCAAGTTTGCCTGCAGGAAGTTCAATTATTACCTTTTCAATTGGTTTTCGAAACTGTTTTACAAAGATGACGTTGTTCTCATCATCGACAGGAACAACCACAGCTGCACCCGAGTGAAGTACAATAGCACGCTGAGAAATATTGCCGTTTGGAAGTAAAACCTTGTCTATTTTTAATGATATAAATGAGCCATCATATATTAATGTGGACTCTACAGTCTTTTCATAAAAATCCATCTTTAATCTTCATCTCCTTTTTAGTTTTGTTAAGACATATTCTGCTGTAGCGAAAAGTTCCAAAAAGTATTCACTATCTTGCTCATAACTTCTTCCCATTGTGCTCATAATTGACTTGTATTTCTCTACTATCATTTTATCTATTTTATTCACCACGGCCACAATGTGCTTTGCGCGGTAATTGTTTAATGTCTTATAGATTTTCGCGAAAAAGATTTTATCTTCAAAATCAAAAACTGGAATTTCTACAGAACAATTCACATAATTTAATATTGTAAGAGAATGATGACTTATGAACCTATGCCGCTGTCTTTTTTCATTTTTCGATACCCTCACTGGAAAGACTACTCTGCCACCAAATCTGACTACATCCTCAATAACGTGGACAGCCTTGTAACTACTGAACCCAAATTTTGTTCCTGTTCCCACAATTCCAGGCAGGGGAGAAATTATAGCAACATCACATCCTAAACTTTGAGAAAAAGTGAGAGAATCTATTTCATTTATACATTCAAATTCACCATTGAATGCTTCCTGACATGTTATTATGTAGTCTACAAATTTGTTTTCTTTTAAAAACTCTAAGTTGTGCGAAAGCTTTGCATTTAACATTCCCCAGTCATTTAATATAACAGAAATCTTTATTCCTTTTACTTTTTCTTTAAGGTAAATACATAGAGGCAAAAGCATGCTGTGAAGCTCACACACAATAACAATTATATCATTAAAATTTGGAACTTTATCAAAAATGTCAGGATTTTTTTCTTCTTCTGTCAACACAGAAAATTGCAGTGGTGTGTATCTGAGCTTCATTATATGACCTTTTGACAGGTTTTTAAAAGCATCAAAAGGTAAAATATAATCATATCCACCCGTTCCAAGCTGAAGCACTCTTGCTGTTGTATTCACTAAAACCTCTTGTCCCTCTTCTACTTCGTGATTTATATCCAAAAAGTTTACAGCAATAGACACATTGCCGTCGTGATATTTTACTTCAACATACTGGCAAAATCCTGTAGTATTTATCTTTCTTGTCACAATCCCTTTTTTTATTTCAAACACTTTATCTTATTGCTCCCCTTTTATCATACTTCTTGCAATCTGGTCGCAAAGATTATTAAGTTCATTGTCACTATGACCCTTTACTTTCTCAAAAGTAACCTTATGAATTTTGAGAAGATTTATAAGCTCATTCCACAAATCAATGTTTTTGACCTCTTCCTTTTCAGATGTCTTCCATCCATTTTTCTGCCATTTTTCTATCCAATTTTGATTGACAGCATTTACAATATAAGCAGAGTCTGAATAGATTACTACTTTGCATGGTTCTTTCAATGCTTTTAGAGCTTCCACAACCGCTTTGAGCTCCATTCTGTTATTGGTTGTGTGCCTTTCAAAGCCTTTTAACACCTTCTTGATTCCTTTGTATATGAGTATAGCACACCATCCGCCTGGTCCAGGATTTCCGCTGCAAGCACCGTCAGTGTAAATTGTCACTTCTTTCATTACTTTTTACACCTACAATATATTTTTAGCTCTTTCATATGCCTTGAGTATCCCATCTATTATTGCTCCTTTTACCGCTCTTCTTTCAAACTCCACAAGCCCTTCAATTGTTGTACCCCCAGGAGATGTTACCATATCCTTTATCTGCTGTGTAGTTAACATATTATTTTTCATGTTAACAACAGTACCTTCAAATAATGCCAAGATCAGGTTTAGACTTTCTTGTCTTGAAAATCCAAGTTTAACTGCTGCATCGGCATAGCTTTCAATAAAGTGTGCAACAAATGCTGGGCCACTCCCAAATAAAGCTGTTATTGCATCAATATATTTTTCATTAGTAACTATAACTTCACCCATACTTTTAAAAAGTTTAAGTATTTTTTCTTTCTCTTCAGCAGTTACTTCTTCAGAAAAACATATACCCATAACGCCTTTCTGTACGCTTATATTGATATTCGGCATTACTCGCACTATCTTTTTGTCCCCTACAACCTCTTTAATTTTTGAAATCGAAATCCCCGCTGCAATAGAAACTATTATCTTTTCAGAGATACCATCTTTTATTTTCTCAAGCACATCAAAGATGTCTTTTGGTTTTACAGCGATTATAATTATGTTGCTATTATTTACAATCTCCATTTCACTATCGACTTTGGTGGCACCATAAACTCGGGAAAACCTGTGAGCCTTGTCAAGGTCTATGTCATAGCAAAAAAGCTGAGGCTCAAGAGATTGTTTTATTGAATGTGCAATTGAACTTGCCATATTTCCACAGCCAATTATTCCTATCTTCATTTTCTTTTCACCTCAAAAATAAAATCTTTTATTGTTGAAACCTTCAATATACCGAATATAAAGGCACACATAAAATACGCACATATACTGCAAATTATCATAACAATACCTTCGATAAAAACAGAGGTTTTGAAAACGCAAAGGACGATCTTCCCTACAATAACCATTATAACACTTGAAAGGACAATATAAAACATCTTCCATGTATTAAAATGGGCAAAACCAAAAGATTTTAACTTATCTAAGTTTATCACAAAGACCACAAAGTAGCATATGATATTAGCCAAGATAAGACCCGATATGTTCAGGTTGTATACCACGATAAACACGAACATGCACAGAATCTTTATGATCACGCCTAAAAGGATACTTTTTACAGGTACCATAAAATGTCCAATTGCTTGCAACACCGACGTTGTAAATTGAACAAGAGAGATCAAGATAGTAAGAAAAGCAGAGATTTTAAGCACATCATCTCCTGCAATAGCATTGAAAAATACAAGTTTGAATATCGTATCTGAAAAAAAGTAAAATGCCACACAAGAAGGCAGCGTCACAAGAATAATGTACTCAAAAGCTGCAGAGACAAGCTCTCTTCTTTCTTTCTGCTGTTTCGCAGCCACAACATACGAAACTATACTTACAGCCATCGACACACTGAATGTGAGTGGAACATGTATAAGAGTCATTGCCTTGCCAGAAAATATTCCAAACAGTTGTGAGATTATTCTATCATGATACCCTCTCATATGCATGAAATATGGAAAAAGCAAAGAGTCAACAATTGATATTACTGACATCAAAAGGGAGGACAGCGAAAAATAAATGGTAAGCAAAAGAATGTTTTTACATGTCAAAAATATATCATGGTATAACTGTGTATTTTCTGCACTCTTTTCCATATCATTTATAGTCTCGTCTTTACGTAAAGCTACATCAAGGTAGATTAAAGAAAACAAAGCACCTACACTGCTCCCTGCGAGTGCTCCCGCAATCGAAAAGTGAATTCCTTTTTTTAAAAACAAAATACAAAACAAAAGTCCAAAACAAACTCGTCCCATCGACTCTATTATCTGGGAGATTGATGTAATGTACATCTTTTTAACACCGTTAAAATACCCTCTGTATGATGCTTGCACAGAGACAAGAAAAAGTGCAGGAGCTAAAGACAAGTATGGAATATAGGCCTCTTTGGGCCACTTGAAAATTTCTATAATCTTTTTAGATAAAAGCACATATGCAAGCAAAAATATAAAAGAAATAGCTGTTATAACAATCAAACTTGTGTAAAATGTGAGTTTACAAGCCCTGTAATCTTTTTCTGCATGAAAATGAGAAATCTGTTTTGAAACTGCGAATGAAAAACCAGTCATTGTGAACGTCAACACAGTAGTATAAATGGGATAAGGCAGTTGATACAACCCTATCCCATAATCACCAACAATATTTATTAGAGGGAGCTTTAAAAACACACCCACAAATTTTGCAAACAGTGACCCCACTGTCAAGATAACTGCTGAATACACTAATCCCTTTTTCATGAAATTAAGCTTTCACACCAAATTGTTGTTCCATATTAAAAGTGTATGTAAAAGGCCCTCTTTTAAATTCTCATTCATTTTGTTTGGGAAGACTTCTTTATCTTTAGCCTTAGCTTGTCACTTATCATAGCTATAAACTTGGCGTTAGTCGGCTTTCCTTTATCCTGTGATGTGGAATATCCAAAATACTTGTAAAGCGTGTCTGCCTTACCCCTTGTTGATGAAATCTCTATCGCATGTCTTATTGCTCTTTCTACCCTTGTTGGTGTTGTGTTGTACTTTTCTGCAATTAGAGGATATAACACCTTTGTGATACCATTTAAGAGGTCAGCATCCATTGTTGCTGCAACAATCGCATCTCTCAAAAACTGATAACCTCTTACGTGTGCAGGAATTCCGACCTCTTTGAGAATTTCTGTAACCTCAGCTTCCAGGTCCACTTCGCTTACAGGTTTTTTCTCAGCAGATTTTGAGAAATTTGCGTCGACAGCCTCCGACTTTGAAGATAAGTTTGATAAAAGCTGCCTTACCCTTTCTATCATAATATTCAAATCAAAAGGTTTAACAAAGTAGTACAAAGCTCCCATGTTAATTGCTTTTTGTGATATATTCTCTTGACCAACTGCAGAGATAACAATTATGTTTGGATGTTTTTCCACGTTTGAAAGATTTTCTATTACACCAATTCCATCAAGGTATGGCATTATGATATCCAGCATCAGAAGATCTGGTTTCTTTTCCTCAACTACTTTTAAAGTTTCTATACCATCATACGAATTGCCAACCACCAAGAAATCTGGCTGAGAATTAAAAACTTCTGTTAAAAGCATGTTGAACTGTCTATTATCATCAGCAATTACTACCTTTAATTTTTCCATATATCTCCCTCTTTTTGATGTGTTATATACATAAAAAATTCAACAGCTAACCGAAATTTCCTTTTAGTATTTTTTCATAAATTTATTTAATAAGGTTTGTGATATTTAGCATATTATCTATAAAAACGCCATATCCTTTTTCTGGTTCTTTCAAAAACACATGAGTAACAGCACCCACAAGTTTGTTATCCTGTATAATTGGAGAACCACTCATTCCCTGAACAATCCCAGATGTGAGCTGAAGAAGTCTCTTGTCAGTAATCTTTATAACAAATGCTTTTGTCGAATTTCTGTAAAGAGGCAAGATCCTTTCTATTTTTATTTTAAACTTTTCCACATTACCAGAGATCCCGCTCAAGATATATGCACTACCTACGTGAATATCCTGAACCCTTGCAATCTCCATATCCTGAAGACCATTCCAAAAATTATTCTGAGCAACTTTCCCATAAATTCCATACGGAGAATTAATAATCACATCTCCGACCACACAGTGTTCATTAATTCTGCCTATAACTTCACCAATCTCATTTTTATCATTTTTCCTTATATCAACTATTTCCGCTGCGTAAATTTGACCTTCTTTAACATCCAGAAGAATCCCGGTATCTATGTCTGATATGCCGTGACCAAGAGCGCCAAATACCTTTCTTTTGGTATCTATAAATGTAACTGTTCCAATGCCGCTTGTACCGTCTCTGACCCACAGCCCTATTTTGTACACACCTTCACTGCTAAGAACTGGTTTTATATTGAGTTGTTTGTAAAGTTGCCCTCTTTTAATTACAAAAACCAACGACTTGCCACCTGATGAGTTTATAATTTCAAAAAGCTGTCTGCAGTCTTTTACCTTTTGTCCATCTACATATACAATCTTATCACCTATTTGAATGCCTGCTTCTTTCGCAGGAACTTGGGAACTCGATTTACTACTGTTTACGTAAGAATACCCGATAACAAGTATTCCATCTGTCATAACCTTAATCCCTACAAATTTTCCAGAAACGTAAACGTTGTTTGACTCAAGAATGGAGATTTTTACTCTTTTAAGTGGTATTGAGCCAATTTTTAGCTCACATAAAACTGAAGAAACCTTTTTTGAAATATAAATCTTGTTTGTTCTATAAAAAAAATTTATTTGCGTGCTACTTTGAATACTTGAAGGATTTAGATTTACATTAATAAAAACAGGAGTTTTAATAGAGATAGCCTTATCTGAGCTGTAGCAAGTCAAACAATCTGGGGTAATGTAAAGGTAAATGACAAAAAAGATAGTAAGCAAGATGTAAAAAAGAAAAAGTCCACCTACCAGCTTTTTCACTTGTTTAGCACCTATCAATTTGAAATTTCTATAAGTTATCTTCTCCACCACCATCTTAAAATATTCTTGAATAATCAGGAAAACTGGGACTTTAGCTGTTTTGCATGGAGAAGAGAACTTTCTGTAACATTTTCTCCTGAGAACATTCTGGCAATCTCCATAAGCGATTCATTTCCCTCAAGTCTTTTTATATTGGAAATGGTTAAGTTTTCTTTAACCTCTTTATATACATAATAATGAATATCTGCGGCAGCAGCAACCTGTGGCAGATGTGTAATACAAATAATTTGGTGTTTCTTAGAAAGCTCCTTTAAAAGTTTTGCAAGCTTGTTGGCGACAACTCCACTCAGCCCGCTGTCTATCTCATCAAAGATGATCAGCTCCACGTCATCTTTCTCTGCCATGATGGATTTTATTGCAAGCATTATTCTCGAAAGTTCCCCGCCTGAAGCAATGGCAGAAAGAAGCTTTGGCTGCTGACCAACGTTTGTTGCTATCAAAAATTCAACTTCGTCAATTCCCTCTTCATAAAGCTCTCTTTCAAGAAACTTAATATAAAACTTTACATTTTTCATTTCAAGCTGTGAAAGAATTTCTAATACCTTTTGTTCAAACTCATTAGTCTTTTTCCGCCTGATCTCTGACATTTTCTTAGAAATTTCTTCAAGTCTTGTTTTGGTTTTGCTCAAATACTCTTTTAGTTCAAGAGCTTGTTCATTACTACTTTTGATTTTTTCTCTTTCTTCTAACAAATTATTTCTGTACTCCAGTATCTTTTCAATTGTGCTTCCATATTTTTTCTTTAACCTGTTTATTTTATCAAGCCTATCCACTATCAGTTCTATTTCCTCTTTATTTACTTCGTAATTCTGGCTTTTTTTGGAAATAGAAAATACGATATCTTCGATTTCATAATACACGTTGTTCAATCTTTCAGATATTGTCTCAAATTCCTTGTCAAATCTTGAATTTTCGTTAGCAAGTCTGATACACATCTCAAGAGAATCTATGATTGTGTTGTTAATAGTATCGAGAATCTTTTCACTGTTGTGTTTAAGTTTCCAACTGTTTTGGATAATCTCTTTTCTTTTTTCAAGCTCTGTATCCTCACCTATTTGGGGTTTTACACTTTCAATTTCATTTATTTGATAATTTAGTAAATCAAGTTGTCTTTCCCGCTCTTCTTCTTTTGTTATTATCTGTTCATAAAGCCTTTTTTTCTCTTGATAATCGTGGTATAAATCCTTATACTCAGCTTTTAACTCTTCAAGTTCTTTCCCACAGAACCTATCTATGTACAAAAGTTGAATCCTTTTATCGTTTAGAAGATGAGTCTCATTCTGTCCATGAATTTCAAAGATGTGCTTAGTTATTTCTCTTAAAGTTGAGAGCAATACAAACTGATTGTTAACCCTGCAGATGTTTTTGCCACTGCTGTACACTTCACGGCTAACAATCAAAAAATTGTCTTCAAGAGAAATTCCCATTTGAATCAGCGCATCAAGAGTACTCTTTTTTTCAATTTCAAAAATTGCAGACACGCAGGCCTTTGAACATCCTGTTCTTATAACATCTTTTTTAAATTTTGTACCCAAAAGCAAGGATAATGAATCAATGATAATAGACTTGCCGGCACCAGTTTCACCTGTCAGTATAGTCAGACCTTTGTCAAATTCAATGTCAAGTCTATCAATTATAGCAATGTTTTCAATTAATAATCTTTTTAACATGATATCTACTCACCTTGGCTTATGATAGCTTTTATCCTCTCAACTATCTTGTCAGCTGCTGCACTGCCTTTAGTTGCTATAAAAATGGTATCATCACCTGCAATTGTACCCACAACTTCGGGCCAGCTCAGAGAATCAATGGCAGCAGCAGCACCCTGTGCAGCACCTGTAATTGTCTTTATAATAACCAGGTTATCAGCAGTGTCGTATTTGATTATAGACTCAGAAAAGACCTTGATAAGTTTTTCGGTAATATTTGCTTCTGGACCTGATAAAACTGCATATTTGTATTTCCCTGTTTCAGTCAAAACCTTGGTAAGTCTTAGCTCTTTTATGTCTCTTGAGACTGTAGCCTGTGTCACATCGTAGCCAAGTGCCTTGAGTCTTTCTACAAGCTCTTCCTGTGTTTCTATATCTTCATTTTGAATTATTTCTAAAATCTTTTGTTGTCTTTCAGACTTCATAGCAAAATTTCACCTCTATCTTTTACTGTTACTCTTTTATTTTTTCTCTAAGAATCTCATAAAAATTTCTTTGTTTAAGCCTTATAAGTTTTAACTTGTGTTGAGAAATTTTACATTCAATAAATTCTTCTGGCGCAAGCTCATCCACCAATCTACCATCTACTACTACCTGAACATTTTCAGAAGATGAATTTTCCACTTTTATTGTTCTTGTACTGCCAAGTATAAGACTTCTTGAACTCAAAGAATGAGGACAAATAGGGGTGACTAAAATCACCCCCAGCTGTGGCTCAACTATAGGTCCGCCTGCCGAAAGTGAATATGCAGTCGACCCAGTAGCTGTTGCTACTATGATACCATCACTTCTATACTCCTGAGCAAACACACCATCAATATAAAGACACAGATCCACTATATTAAAAGTATTTCTCACAACACACACATCATTCAGTGCAAAGAAAACCTTCTCCTTTACACCAGCTTCAACAATGTGCCTCTCTTCAATGAAATACTCTTTTTTTAACAGCTTAAAAATTACTTTTTCAATATCCTCTTCTACCTCTTCGGTAAGATACCCCAGCCTTCCACAGTTAATGGCAAGGACTGGTGTGGCTTCTATAGAAGCCTTTTCAACCACATTCAGAAGTGTGCCATCTCCTCCTATTGTTATAAGGAGGTCAAAATTTTTAGCTTTTTTGTTCTCTTCATTTATTAGTAACCAATTAACTCTGTTGTGGTTAAAAATAGATACAATATTTTCTAAGATTTCGCTGCTGTGTTCTTTCTGAAAATTCACAAAAATTCCAACTATCATTTGCAAAACCATACTCCTTTATCATGGCCAAAGCAAATTTTTATTTAGCCAGCTGGCCAGGAAAATTTTCTGCCGCCAAGTAAGTGAAAGTGCAAATGGTCAATAGTTTGACCCCCGTCAGCTCCACAGTTTACCACAATTCTGTATCCTTTCTCGTCAATTCCAAACTTTTTTGCCAATTCTTTTGCTACAACAAATACATGACCTATGAGTTCTTTGTGTTGCTGCTGGACAGCGTTTAAATTTTCTATATGTGGCTTTGGAACTACAAGGATGTGCACAGGTGCAGTAGGGTTTATGTCTTTAAAAGCACAAACAAGTTCGTCTTCATACACAATCTCAGACTGAATTTCCTTATTTAAGATTTTGCAAAAGATACATTCTATCATTTTTAAGCACTCCCCTTTAATATATCTTTCAAAATATTCTCAGCTGTCTGCACTGCTATGTCTATCTTCAGTATATCATTTCCACCGCCTTGGGCAAATTCAGGTCTTCCACCGCCTTTTCCACCAAGTACTGCACATATTTCTTTTACTACTTTTCCACAATCAACTCCCTTTTTAACTGCTTCTTTTGAACATGACATGAGTACAGTGACCTTGTTACCCTGCTCTAAGATATTGAGCACAATTGCTTTTGAATCTCTTTCTTTAATCTTGTCAGTAAAAAGTTTTACATAGTCCATATCGTCTGTCTCTTTTCTATTTACAATCAGCTTGAACTCGCCATAATTAACTGCTTTGTCAATAAGTGATGAAATTTCACTTTCGATAACTAAAAGCTTATACTTCTCTACCTCGTTTTCAAGATCCTTTATTCTATTTTCAAGCTGTTCTATTTTAGCTAATATTTCAGAATCAGTGCTGGCTTTCACTTTACTTCTTAACTGTTTTAACGTCTGCTGGGAATTTAGAATAAACTCATATACCTTGTTTCCAGTAATTGCTTCAATTCTTCTAACACCTGCAGCTACACTCGACTCAGATATTATCTTGAACATTCCTATCTGGCCTGTGTTATCAACATGTGTTCCACCACATAACTCCATACTAAAATCGCCTATTTTTATAACTCTTACCACATTGGAATACTTTTCGTCAAACAGAGCAGTAGCACCCATTCTCAAGGCGCTGTCCAAATCTGTTACAATTTTTTCAACTGGTATAGCCTGTTGAATAACATTATTGACCATCTTTTCAATTTCAATTATTTGTTCCTCGGACAATGGTTCATAATGAGCAAAGTCAAATCTAAGCCTATCAGCACTAACCTGCGAACCACTTTGTTGTGCATGCTGCCCTAATATTTTTCTGAGTGCACTGTGTAAAAGATGTGTTGCTGTATGATTCTTCATTGTTGCAAATCTCAAACCTTCATCAACCTTGGCAATCACACTTGACAAAACAGAGATCTCACCTTTTAAAACCTTTACCTTATGAAGAATTGTTCCTTTCGGTCCTTTCTTGACATCTAAAACCTCCGCTAAAACTCCTTCGCCTTCTAAAATACCCTTATCTGCAACTTGTCCACCACTTTCTGCATAAAAAGGAGTTTTATCTAAGATAACAAAGCACACATCTTCCTCTTTGGCGTATGCTACCTCTTCATTCTCCATAAAAATCTTTAGTATCTTTGACTCTTGTTTTAATGTTTCATATCCAACAAAGACTGTTTCAATATCCTCCTCAATGACAATGTTTATATCCTTCCAGCCAGCATTTTCAAGCTCTTTTTGAGCTGCGCGAGCTCTTTCCTTTTGCTGCTGCATAAGTTCATCAAATCTCTCTTGGTCAACAATAATTCCCTTTTCTGCAGCTATCTCCTTTGTAAGGTCAAGAGGAAATCCATAAGTGTCGTACATCTTAAATGCAATCTCACCATTTAGAATGGTTTCCTTGTTCTTTTTAAGCTTTTCAATCTCATTTTCAAGTATCTCAAGACCAACATCAATTGTCTGATTGAACCTGCTCTCCTCGTTATAGAGCACCTTCTTTATATACTCAGCCTTTTGAACAAGTTCTGGATATGGATTTTTGTAAGACTCTATAACTGTGTCTACAATAAGGTGCAAGAACGCTTCTTTTTTACCAAGCATCCTACCATGTCGTGAAGCTCGCCTTATAAGCCTTCTCAAAACATATCCTCTTCCTTCATTCGAAGGCAAAATACCATCACTAATCATAAATACTGTGCCGCGAATATGGTCTGTGATAACACGTGCTGATATATCTTTTTCAGCATTTTTTCCGTACTCATAGTTTGTAACTTCACATACTTTGTTACGAATAGCTTTTACTATGTCAATGTCAAAAAGAGAGTCAACCTCTTGCATAATTGCTGCAATTCTCTCAAGACCCATCCCTGTGTCAATGTTTGGATTTTTCAACCTGTGGTATACACCATTCTCATCCTTATCAAACTGAGTAAAAACTAAATTCCAAAACTCAACAAATCTGTCACAGTCACATCCAATACCGCAAGTGGGCTTACCACAACCCTTATCTTCGCCCCTATCAAAGTATATCTCAGAACACGGTCCACATGGTCCTGTTCCTATTTCCCAGAAGTTATCTTCTTTCCCCATTCTCTTGATTCGCTGCGGTTCTAAGCCTACCTCTTTGTGCCAAATTTCAAACGCTTCGTCGTCTTCCTCATATATTGTAACCCATAACCTCTCTCTTGGAAGTTTCAAAACTTCTGTGACGAACTCCCATGCCCAGATAATAGCTTCTCTCTTGAAATAATCACCAAACGAAAAATTGCCCAGCATTTCGAAGAAAGTAGCATGTCTTGCTGTTTTACCTACTCTGTCAATATCCGGCGTTCTTATGCACTTCTGACATGTAGTAATTCTCCGGCGAGGAGGTTCTTCAATTCCCAAAAAATACGGTTTTAGTGGTGCCATACCAGCGTTTATCAAAAGAAGGCTCTTATCATTTTTAGGAATAAGCGAAAAACTTGGCAGTCTCAAATGACCTTTTGATTCAAAAAATTGGAGAAATTTTTCTCTTATTTCATCAGTAGACATGTACATCTTTCAATCAGCCTTTCTTTATGGTATTTTTTAAAAAATGGTTTTTATATTTTTTCAATACAATCAAAATTTTATTAAAGCCAAAATGCAAAGTCAACAATATTCACTCAATCTCTTCAGGTTTTATCCTTTTCATAATGTTAATAAATATAATTTTTATCACTGCAGCAATGGGAATAGCAAAGAACATGGCTACAAATCCAAATATTTTGTTTGCTAAGATGATAACTATAATAATTGTAAGAGGATGAAGTCCGACTTTTGAGCCAATAACTCGTGGGGATATGATAAAACTATCCACCTGCTGAAGTAAAACTAAAAAAACTATCACCAATATAGCCTTTATGTAGGAGTCAGACAGCGCTATTATCACCCCTGGAATACTGCTAAATATTGGTCCAAAATAGGGAATCAAATTGCCAATACCGGTTATCACACCCAAAAGAGCTGCGTATCTTACAGAAAGTAGTGAGAACCCAAAAAAGCTCAACAGTCCAACTATAACAGCATCAAGAAGCTGTCCTCGAATATACTGATGAAGAACCCTATTTATATCAGCAAATATATAAAGTCCTTCCTTTCTATATTTCTCGGGTAATAACCATTTTATCCACATAACTAATCTCTTCCAATCTCTCAGGATGTAAAAAGATATAATAGGAATAAGAAGATAATACAAAATGTTAGAGGAAATACTCTTTACAATGTTCAAAAATATAGACAAAGTTTGTTTAGAAACTGCCTCTATATTGATGGAATTAGCATTTAGTATTTCTTTGATATCAATATTTAATTTGTTTAAAAGCTTGGAATCAATCTCGTAAAACCACTTTTGAATAAGTGCTATATATTCAGGAACGTTTTGAATAAGCTGCTTAGTTTCGCTAACAAATAAAGGAATAAAATATACAAAGACCATAACGGTGATACCAAAGATTATTGCAAACGAAATCAGGATTGAAATATCTCTTGACCGAATCTTTGTTTCTAAAAAATCTACGCAAGGTTTTAAGAGATATGACAAAAATAGTGCAATCAAAAACGGAATCAGAATCGGCCAAAATGCCTTCATATTCGCAAAAAAATAAATAACGATTGCAATTAGAGCTATGAACAATATATCTGTAAAATATCTTTTTGCCAATTTTATTATGTGCACTTTTTAACACCTCAAATAGAATTATTCTTATCCCTTAAAATATTAAAAAAGTAGGGAAGAAAACCTTCCCTATCGCAAAAGCTTATTTAGCATAGCCATCAGCTTTTTAGTAATCATTCTTTTTAAAAGCTTATTTTTCATATTCTTTGGAGATGACTGAGACAGCATGGCAGATATAATCCCGCCTACTATGCTTCCTATCAATACGTGTTTTGCAGAAATTCTTTTCAAAGTATGACACCTCAGCTTAATATTTTATTTTCTTTTAATATTATTTCCTCAGGGCTCAATATTATTTTTTTATTTTTTATATAGCTCCAAATACTCTCTGAAACCTGATATTCTGTTATTTTAAAGTTGTCAGAATCAAATACTATGTCAATTACAATCCCAATTAAAAACCCATTTTCATCTATCACTTCTTTCAAAAAAATTTCTTGTGCTCTTAAAAATGGCAAGCTGTCAATGGAAGTACGGATGCTGCGGACAATCATAAGTTGACTGTTTATAGACTCAATGTCCTCTGTCGGCACATATGCGCACGATGGTATTTTAAATGAGTTTTTGACTCGTACTTTAAACCCAATCACCTTGTCATCTCTGAGTAACATGTCTTCTACTTTTCCTGTTATCTTATTATCTAAATTAAGGACGGGTTTGTTTTTCAAGATAGAAAATGAAATCTTCATAGGCTCTTAAAACATTAAATTTATTGTTCTAACTTTATATTCTTCACAAAATCAGCAAGTGTTATCACAAAGTCTTCGTTGTGCTCAGTATCTATGTTTTCTTCTTCGTGCAAATCTTTTAAAGACAACGCAACCCTTCGCTTTTCTTCATCAATCTCTATAACCTTTGCTTTCAAGCTATCTCCAACTTTATATACATTATGTGGTCTTTGGTTGTATCCAAGTGGAATATTTGAAATGTGAACAAAACCATCAACATCATGTTCTGTGATCCACACAACAAGTCCAAAAGGTAACACCTTTGTCACTTCACAGTCAACAAGCATCCCTAAATACAAGTTTTTAATCCTTTTTGCCCACTCATCGTCTTGAGTCTTTTTTATGCTAAGATAAATCTGTTTTTTATTCTTGTCTATATCAAGAATCTTCACCTTGACTTTTTCGCCAATCTCAAATAATTTTTTAAGGTCTGCACCCTTTTTCAAATATCCAACTTCACTTGCAGGTACAAAACCGCACAGGTTCTCAAAATTTACCACAATGCCTTTTTGTTTTATCTCAACAACAATGCCCTCATATTCTCTGGAAAAATCTAAAGACTCAATCTGTTTAATAAATCTCTCTTCTTCTTTTTGTTTTAGCAAAGATTTCCGACTACCAAAAGCTATCTTTTTTTCTTTGTTGACATCTGTAATTTCTATTTCAAATATCTTTCCTATATCCGAAGTTTGAACGTCTTCACCCCACTGAGAAATTGGCACATACACATTTGTCCCTCTAAAGTCACAAACAACACTTTTTTCTTTAATTGACTTTACAACCACTCTTACAGGTTCTTTATTTTCATACCTCGAAAGCAGCTCTTCAAACCCGTGAAGTACATCTGCCCGATACTTTGATAAAACCACATTTCCTTCTTCATCTGACTCTTTTATCACAACCGCTTCAATTGTCTCTCCTATCTTAAACAGGTCCTTCAAATTTACATTTCCATTTTTAATTACCTCGTCTTTGTAAATTATACCCTCTGCCTTGTAACCAATATCAACAAGTACATAATCTTCCTCAACTTTTATTATCCTGCCTTTTACAACTTCACCTCTTTGCACTGTCAAAAAACTTCTATCAATAAGTCTCTCAAAATCTTTCAGATTCATCTCATTAAACTTTTCTTCCAGATGTTTTACCACCTCTTCAATCTGCTCAGGAGAAGTGGAAGCTCCTGCTGTTACCCCGATACTCTTTGCACTGCTATCTAATTTTATTGAATCTAAATCTTCAACTTTTTCAATAAAAAATGTGGGTTTTATTTCCTTCAGAAGCTGATACAATTTGTTGGTATTAGAACTTTTCTTATCACCGACCACCAACATTATGTCTACATGCTGTGCAAGTTCTGCTGCTTCCTTTTGCCTGTTTATTGTTGCTTTGCATATGGTATCAAATACTTTATAATTGGTATGAGACTCTAAAAAATCTTTTATACTGGTCCACTTCTTGCTGTCAAACGTGGTCTGACAGACAATTGCAGCTTTGCCTTCAATTTGATTAATCGCTTCTTTTACTTTTTCAATACCATCTACAACAAAACATTTTCTATTATTGCTAACATGGCCTACAATTCCCTTTACTTCAGGATGGTTCATATCTCCAACAACAATTATATCATACCCGTTTTCTGAATGCTCCATTACAATCTCATGAATCTTTTTAACATACGGGCATGTAAAGTCATAAACTTTATCTGCCCTTTTTTCAATTTCAACATACTCTTCCTTTGAAACACCATGCGAACGTATAAAAATAATATCTTCTTTACAGATTTTTTCAATATCCTCTACAACTTCTACACCTAACTCTTTTAATTTATCTATAACATAGCTATTATGTATTAACATTCCATACACCTTTATAGATTTTCCCTTATTTGCTTTTGCCCATGCCAAAACGCCTTCTACTGCCCTTTGAACACCAAAACAAAATCCAGCACTTTGCGCAACTTTAATGATCATCCTTTTTACTTCCCTTCTTCCTTTATTTTAGGATAAGTTCTTTAATTTCATTCATAATTTTATCTACAATCTCTCGATTATCCATGCTACTGTCTTTTAGTTCCATTGGCTTTCCAATTTTCACCCTTATCTTGCCAAATGGAACTATTCTTCCAGAAATACCAACTGGTAAGACCTTTGCACCTGTTGCTTTTATTATGGTTGCAACTCCTTTTTCACCTTTTAAAATAATTTCTTTTGTCCTGTTTCTTTTTCCTTCCGGGAAAATACCCAAAATATTGCCAGATCTTATAACCTCTATAGCTTTTTTTATTGCACCAATATCGCTTTTGCCACGCTTGACAGGAAAAGCTCCAAAAGCTTTGATGATTGGTGCAAGCCACCATATTCTAAAAAGTTCACTTTTGGCCATGAAATACACTCGTTTGTCAAATATTAGTATAAGCAAAACTGGGTCAAGATAACTTCTATGATTTGCACAGATAATAAAAGGACCTTCAGGTATATTTTCTTTTCCTTCAACTCTTATAAAAAAAACACATTTCAAGATAACAAAAGCAATTTTTCTAATAAGATTGAGAAAAAAATTATACCTCATCTTTTATCACCTTGTTAACAAGCTCCAAAATTTTTTGCAAAACCTCTTCAATAGAAAGAGAAGTCGAATCTATAACAATAGCATCATCAGCCACTCTCAAAGGTGCAAACTCTCTTGTCATATCATTTTGATCTCTTTTTTTTATCTCATCTAAAAGTTGATAGTAATCTACGTCATAGCCTTTTTGCTTTAGTTCCAAAAATCTTCTCTTTGCTCTTTCCTCTGCCGTAGCCGTCAAAAAAATTTTTAGTTCAGCATTTGGCAAAACATGTGTTCCTATATCTCTACCGTCCATTATAACGCCTTTTTGTTTTGCCAGATCTTGCTGCATCTTTACAAGTCTTTCTCGTACTTCCCTGATCTTTGACACGTCAGATGCATACATCGAAACTTCTGGTTGGCGAATTTCTTCTGTAACGTCTTCACCATCTAAAAAGACAAGCTGTTTACCATCAACAAGTTTTATTTTTATATCAGTTGAGTTTAAAATCTCAACAATTTTTCTACTGTCATGCGGGGAGATGTTATTCTTAAGTACTTTGAGACCAACAGCTCTGTACATTGCTCCTGTATCGATATGAATATACCCAAGTTGGCTTGCCAAAAGCTTTGAAATTGTACTTTTTCCTGCCCCTGCAGGACCATCAATTGCAATGTTAATTTTCTTCATAAATCTTCACCTTTCTCGTCAGTCAAGTCTTCTCTGAGTTTCTTTGCATCTCTCAAATATACGTGTTTGGGAATAAAATTACTATCTCTTTGAATAAGCATAAGAAGCCTTATACATTTTGTAAGCGCTCCCTCAATATCAAGCTCTTGAGCACATATAAGAGGAATGTCCACAAACCCCATGAGTCTTGCTGCATACGCTGGGAAAGCCGATTTTAAGTCTTTGGTCATTGTAAATAAAATAAAAACAATCTCCTCTTTTTTAAGATTGTTTCTGAGCATAATTTCATTCAAAAGCTCCTGAGTACAGCTGACAATCTCATCTCTAGAATCTTTCTCAACAGTTGTAGCACCTCTTATTGCAAAAACCAAGGTCATTCCCCCTACTAATCATTCATCTTTTGCCAAAAACTTTCATATAACCCTGTGACCAAGTCCTATTGCTACCTCATTTAAATGTAAAAGACCTATCCCAAAAAATATGGCAACCGCAACATGCTCCTCAAACCTTGCAATGCCAATCTTTCCTCCTACGTTTAGCCCAATTGCTTTTTGCATGATTTGAGATATCGCTTCCCTTGTTGCTCCGGCAACAGCACCTTCCTCTTGATGTACCTCGTTTATAACACCTTCTCTTTTGGCAGCAACAACTGCTCTTTCAACAATTTTCATAACAGAGGTTATAAACTCCCCTCCAAAATCCACAGCTGCGCATTTAATTCCGATTTTAGTAAAATCTTCTTGAATCTTTTTTTCTTCTTGTCTGTTTTGGCTTAAAGCCATCAAAATAGCTGCTCTCGAAACGTCCTTGCTTCCAAATTCCTTCTTATCTACCATTTCATATACCCCACTTTTTAAATTATCGGACGAACTTGTTCTGCTGTCAGATGAGACATGTCATTCAAAAGGCTGAGCATTGTCCTTTCTCCTTTTATATCAATAATGCTCAAACTTGCATTCCCAATCCAGCACTTTTTATAAAAATCAAGGGGAAGGTTCAAAAGATAGATAATCGAAAGTTTTACTATACCACCATGCGTGACAATCACAATATTACTAAAATTTTTTTGCAAAATATCATCAAAAAAACTTTTAACTCTTTTCATAACAGCACACAAGTTGCCTTCACCCGGAAAAATAGCCTTATCGGGATTGTTTTTCCACATTAAATAGACATGAGAGTATTTTCTTTCAAGCTCTTCAAAGCTCAATCCTTCCCACTCGCCAAAATTTATCTCATTAAGTTTTTCAGAGGTTTCAAATAAAGTGTCTGGATGATAAGATTTTATATAATTTGCAGTAGTATAAGCCCTTTTTAATGTGCTTGAAAATATTATATCAATCTTTTTGTTTTTAAGCCTCTCAGCAATCTTTTTTGCCTGTTCAATACCAGTTGAATTTAGTTCTGTATCGATTGAACCCTGAACAAGGTTTAATCTATTCCAGTCAGTTTCACCATGTCTTACTAAATAAATTCTTTTCAAACTGCATCACCTATTTTCCTTTTCATAGACCTGAAATTCATCCCAAATTTCTTCAAGTTTTTCAAGTGTTTTTGCAACCTCTTCTTTTTTCCTAAGACCTGTCGCAACAATTAATGCGTTTATTACACTCAGTGGTGCCACAAGCGAATCAGCAAATGATACCATATCGCTTCTGCAAATAAGAACATAATCACTTAATTTACACAGAGGTGATATTTTGCTATCTGTAAGCGAAACTATCTTAGCACCCTGTTTTTTTGCATACTGCAAAACCTTTAAAGTGCGCTTTGAATATCTCGGAAAACTGATGCCGATAATTAAATCGTCGCTTGTGATTCTGAAAACCTGTTCAAAGATATCACTGATACCACTTGTTGTAATGACCTTGACATTATCTAAAATCATGTTCAAATAAAAACCCAAAAAATCAGCCAGTGCTGCTGAACTTCTAATTCCAATGATGTATATCCTTTTTGCATTTACTATCTCATCCACAACCTGGTTAAAAATGTTTTCATCTATCTGCTCTAAGGTCTGCTTTATTTTGTCCATGTCAGAAAGGAGGACACTTCTTAAAACCTCTTTTTCGTTTATCCTGCTTGCAGAAAGTTCTACTCTTTGCACAGATGTAAGCTTTGTTTTCATAAGCTCCTGCAAAGCTCTCTGAAACTCAGGATAACCTTCAAAACCAAGTCTTTCTGCAAATCTAACAACTGTTGACTCACTTACACCAACTGAATTGCCAAGTGCAAGTGCTGTCATATAAGCTGCTTTTTCCCCATGTTCTAAGATAAACTGGGCAATTTTTTTTTGCCCTTTACTAAACTCTGGCATAAGCTCAATTATTTTTGTTTCTAAATCATGGGTCATCTTGCATTTCTCCTTATGTTTGGTAGATACTTATAACAATCTTATTGTGGCTTCTTGAAAGCCCTACAATAATATTTTTGTCTTTTAAACTTTTGTTAAGAAAATCTATTATCTTATAGATTGGAACATTTTCTTCGAATTCCATCGAAGAGATAAGTTCAAGCTTTTCATTTTCCATTTTAAAATTCCACATCCTGTTTTCTTATTTTATTCTTTATTAATTATATCACAATACTTACGTTCTTATAAGAGTATCTTTAAAAGAAAAAAGGAAGAACACAATTTTATATGTCCTTCCCCTCTCATACAGGATACACTTTGTTGTTCTGAACAAGATCAATGTCAACTTTGTAATTTTTTGCAAACCTTAATCTGAAAAAATTTTCTGCAAGTTGAGGGAATAAACAGTAAGTTACTACATCAGTATCATTTTCAATATACTCCTTGATTTTTTCCTTTGCATTTTCAAGCTCTGGTAAAATCAAATCTGCAGGTCTGCAGGTTATCTCTTTTTCATCTTTCAAAATTTTTCTTTTCACTTCTTCATTCACAGGAGCTGGAGGTTTTCCGTACTCACCTTTAAAATACGCTTTTGTCTCCTTTGTGACAAGCTTGTATCTCTCTCCTGCTACAACATTCAAAACAGCTTGCGTTCCCACAATTTGACTTGTAGGAGTTACAAGTGGTGGATATCCAAAATCTTTTCGAACCTCAGGGACCTCTTTCAAAACCTCATCTAACTTGTCTTCTTGCCCCTGTTCCTTTAGCTGGGAAATGAGGTTTGATAACATCCCTCCAGGTATTTGATAATGAAGAGCGTTTATATCAACACTTAATACTTTCGGGTCAAGCAACCCTTTTTTGATATACTCTTCTCTTAGTACTTTAAAATATTCACTTGCCCTGTTTATCATTTCTAAATCAAGTTTTGGAGCGTATTCTGTATTTTCAAGTGCATACACAATTGTTTCAGTTGGCGGCTGGGAAGTGCCCAGTGCAAGCGGAGATAGAGCTGTGTCAATACCATCCACACCTGCTTCGATAGCTTTCAAATATGTCATTGACCCAAATCCTGTGGTGTAGTGTGTATGAAGATGAATAGGAAGTTTTATCTGTTCTTTTAACGCTTTTATAAGTTTGTAAGCGTCGAATGGTGAGAGAAGCCCAGCCATGTCTTTTATACAAATTGAGTCTGCCCCAAGTTCTTCTATTTGTTTTGCTAAATTTACATAGTTTTCAATAGTATGATAAGGAGAGATAGTGTACGATATGGCAACCTGGGCATGTCCTTCTTCTTTTTTTGTTGCTTTTAGAGCTATTTCAATATTCCGAATGTCATTGAGTGCATCAAATATTCTTATAATATCAATACCATAGTATATAGCCTTTTTTACAAACTCTTCAACAACATCATCAGCGTAGTGCCTGTAACCAACAAGATTTTGTCCTCTAAGAAGCATCTGGAGCTTTGTCTTTTTAAAAGCAGTTCTCAGCTTTTTTAATCTTTCCCATGGATCTTCATTGAAAAACCTCAGACACGCATCGAATGTAGCCCCGCCCCAGCACTCAACTGAATAGTAGCCAACTTGGTCAAGCACAGGGGCAATTTCAAGCATCTGTTCTGTTGTCATGCGCGTCGCAATGAGTGATTGGTGAGCATCTCTTAGTATTGTCTCTGTTATTCTAACTCCCATTATTTTTTAAACCTCCAACAAATTTTCTATTCTATTTCGAACAGCAAATCTCCTTTTGCCACTTTCTGTCCTTCCCTTACATGTATTTTTTTGATCTTTCCCTTGCCAGGGGCAACTACTTCATTTTCCATTTTCATAGCTTCAAGAATTAAAACAGGTTCATTTGCATCAACAACATCGCCTTCACTTTTTAGTACTCTCACAATAGTGCCTGGAAGCTGAGCAATAACCGAGTTTTTATCAGAAGAAGGTACAGGATTTCGCTTTGTTTTATCTTCATACTTTTCCTGCCTCGGCTCAAAATGACCAATTTTGGGCCTTGGTACGACAGAAGTTTTATTTTCAACCCCTATCTCTTCCACTTCTACAACAAATTCTTGGCTATTAATCTTTACCTTGAATTTTCTCATCGCAAACTTTACCTCCATCTGTAAAACATCTGTGACTGATTGAGTATCATTTCTCTTGCACCTTTGACCCACTTGTTTTGCTGTTTAGTTATGTTGGTGATTTTATATTGACCTTCACCCATCACAATGTGCAAACATGCACAAATACAAGCAAGCTCTTCTTTAGTAATGGTTGAAATAGTGCTGACCAGAGCATACATTTTAAAACACTCTCCTTTTTTCACAAAAATACATTTTACAATGGAATATTGCCATGCTTTTTGGGGGGCCTTTGCTCTCTTTTTGTAATGGAAATTTTAAGCGCCTCGATGACCTTGTTGCGGGTAAGCTGCGGCTCAATTACATCGTCAACATACCCACGGGCAGCTGCAATGTATGGATTTGCAAACTTTCGAGTATACTCTTCTATCCTTCTTTTTCTTTCCTCTTCGGGATTTTGAGCACTTTGTATCTCTTTTCTAAATATAATATTTGCTGCACCGTCTGGTCCCATAACAGCTATCTCGGCAGTTGGCCATGCAAACACAAAATCTGCACCAATGTGTTTACTGCTCATTGCGATGTAAGCACCACCATATGCTTTTCTCAAAATTACATTTATTTTTGGAACTGTTGCCTCTGAGTAAGCATACAAAACCTTAGCTCCATGACGAATTATTCCATTGTGCTCTTGGTTAACGCCTGGCAAAAATCCAGGCACATCAGTAAATGTTATTATAGGAATATTGAAAGCATCACAAAATCTTACAAATCGCGCTATCTTGTCAGATGAATCATAATCAAGTACTCCTGCATTGACTTTTGGTTGATTTGCCACAATCCCTACACTGAAACCTCCTATTCTTCCAAATCCTATTACAGCATTTTGAGCAAAGTATGGTTGAACTTCCAAAAATTCTTCGTTATCTACTATTTTATATATAATTTCTTTGACATCATAAGCTTTGTTTGGCTCTGATGGAATTATGCCTTCAAGCTCGGGAACAAGTCTTTTTTCTGAATCAGATGACATTATAAACGGCGGATCTTCCATGTTATTTGAAGGTATAAATGTCAATAAATACTTTATCATGTCAAGCAGGTGATACTCATCCTCTGCAATAAAATGAGCAACTCCACTTTTGGAGCTGTGGGTAAAAGCGCCACCAAGCTCTTCAAATGATATCTCCTCTCCAGTGACAGCTTTTATAACCTGAGGTCCTGTAACAAACATTTGGCTGGTTTTGTCCACCATAAAAATAAAATCCATAATAGCAGGAGAGTATACAGCTCCACCTGCACAAGGTCCCATGATAGCTGCAATTTGCGGAATTACACCTGATGCCATGGTATTTCTATAGAAGATTTCACCATACCCTGCTAATGCATCAACACCTTCTTGAATTCTTGCACCACCAGAATCATTTATACCTATCACCGGGCAACCATATTTTAGCGCTAAGTCCAAAACTTTGCAAATTTTCTTTGCATGCATCTCTCCAAGTGAACCGCCTATGGAAGTAAAATCCTGGGCATAAACAAATACTTTTCTGCCGTTGATTGTTCCATAACCTGTTACAACACCATCACAGGGGACAAATGTATCTTTCATATCAAATTCTTGACATCTGTGTTCAACAAACATGTCTATTTCATTAAAGCTTCCAGGGTCAAGTAAATATTCTATCCTCTCTCTGCACGTAAGTTTTTTGCTATCATGCTGTTTTTTTACTTTATCTTCTCCACCAAGTTGTAATATTTTTTCTCTCTTTTGCTTGAGTTCTTTGAGCTTATCTGTCATTAAAAATCCTCCTTAAAGGCGATTTATCAGGTAGTATTAATATCTGGTATTAATATATTATGCTAATTTCTATTTTATAACATCCAAGTATTTTTAGCAAGAAAAAATTGAAAAAACAAAACAAGGGTGTGGACTTTTAAGGTACTCTTTTGTAAGTACTCCACACCCTGCTATTTTAAAAAAACCTATTAGAATTTTTTTACTTCATCATCAATATTAGCTCTCTTACTATTTTTGCAGCAAGTAATGCTGTTCTGTCAGAAATATCGTAATATGGTGCAACCTCAACTATATCTGCTCCTATTATGTCAAGATCTTTTAATTTAAGTAAAATGTCAAAAAAGTCCGAAGATAGAATTCCACCTGGTTCAGGTGTTCCTGTACCAGGGGCAAAAGCTGGATCAAAAACATCTATATCTATCGAAAGATATACCTTCTTGCTTTTTAGATTTTTTATTACATCATCAATTTTACCCCATTTGTTAACAAAATAAAGATTGCTATTCTTTTTCGCAAATTCAATTTCTTCTTTAGACCCAGACCTTATACCGAAGTGGTATATACTCTTAAAACCTATTACCTCACCCACTCTTCTCATGACAGTGGCATGAGAAAACTTTTCACCAAGATACTCCTCTCTCATATCAGCATGAGCATCAAAGTGAAGTACATAAAACTCCCCATCATTTGAGTTTGCCGCCGCTTTTATTAGAGGAAAGCTGATCAGATGTTCACCGCCTAAGAAAATAGGGACTTTTTTATCTTCAAACAGCTTACAAGCAAATTGGTATATTGTTTCAATACTTCTTTCGATGTTTCCAAAAGGAAGTTCCAGATCACCCATATCACAAAAAGTCTTGTCATACAGGCTTTTGTCCTGATAGATAGAATACTCTTCCAGCTCTATTGACACTTCTCTTATTTTTGCAGGAGCAAAACGCGAGCCAGGTTTAAAGCTTACTGTGAAATCCATAGGAATTCCTGCTAAAACTATGAGGCTATCTTCATACTTCTCTGAAGCACATAGGAAAAAAGGTTTGTAGAGATTAAAGCTCATTTATTTTAACTCCTTTTTTACTTTATAATTTCCTGGACAAAAGTTGGCAGTGCAAATAGAGCTTTGTGCAACTCTGGATTGTAATATTTTGTATCAATCCTTTTTATCCTTGAAATATCTACCTCAAGTGGGTCATACCTTTTAGAACCAAGAGTAAAACTCCAAAGCCCGCTTGGATATGTTGGAATAAATCCAAGATAGAGCCTTGTTATTGGGAAAATAGACTTCACTGTATGAAACACATTCTTTATCAAGTCCTTGTCATAAAAAGGCGACTCGGTCTGTGCAACAAAAAGTCCATCCTCTTTCAAGCATTCAAATACTGCCTTATAAAAACTATCTTGAAAAAGCCCCACTGCTGGTCCAATAGGGTCTGTTGAATCCACAATAATAACATCAAACATGTTTTTGTTTTCGGATACAAATTTTATTCCGTCGGTTATAATGACCTCTGCTCTTTCATCATCAAGTGCATAGCTTATCTCAGGAAGGTATTTCTTGCTTGCTTCCACAACTTCTCTATCAATCTCGATTAAATATGCCTTTTCAACCTCGTCATGTTTAAGAATTTCTCTAATAACTCCTCCGTCTCCCCCACCTATGACAGCAACCTTTTTGGGATTTGGATGAGTGAATAAAGGAACATGAGAAATTAACTCATGGTAACAAAACTCATCAGCAATAGTTGTTTGAACAGCACCGTCCAGTACAAGCATCCTACCAAACTGTTTGGTTTCAAGTATTGCCAAGTCTTGATATTGAGTCTTTGCCGTGTAAATGGTCTTTGTTATCTTGCATGTAAATCCCAAGTCAGGAGTCTGTTGCTCAGTAAACCAAAGTTCCATCTCAGCCAATTTCTATTTACCTCCTTGCCGAAAACTTTAAACAACAGTGAATATATTACAATATCCGATAAATAAATTCAAGTTGTTAATTTTTTCGTCCCAACATGTCTATAAAATTTAAAAACTTATTTCTTTCAATAACCTTTGAAAATGAGAGGCGTTCAGATAAAACATTCAGTACAAAAACCACTATAAACACAGCCCATATCAAAAACAAATTGTAACTTGCAGAATAGCTATTTGTCAAAATGAGAAAGAACAGATACCCTATTACGTTGGAACCGGCATCTCCAAGCATATAAAATTCTCTCAAATCACCTATAAAAAACGGAATGGTTAAAGTTAAAAGACCAACTGCTACCCTGTCGATATGCACAAAAAAGCTGAGCACAGCAACGGATATCCATAGCACCTTTATGCATCTGCCAGGTCGAAGGTCAAACAGGTTAAAGAGATTAACACACAACGAACCGAAAATAGCATAAAACACTGATTCGACTACTTTTTTTTGCAAAATCACGCTTGACACAAAAATCACAACTGGCATTGACACCATTTTTAACAGTCCAGTTGAAAATTCGCCATTTTTTAAAAATCTTGTAATATGACCTTTAAAACCTTTACTTTTATTGTCACCAAAGATGTCGTCCAATAAACCTACAACGGATATACAACAAATTGAAAGACTAAGAATTAACCATTTAATATCTGCAGTGCTAAAAAAAATCTGCAACAAATATATTGTCCAGCTCAATGATAAAACAATTCCCATACAACATGGAATTTTCTTGCCTATAAAATTTTTCTTCAACAAAACATTGTACTTTTTTAGATAAAAAGTAAAAATTATCAGGGTTACTATTTCAATTCCCAAAGAGATAAGCAAAAATTTAGTCAGATTTTTTCACACCCTCCATTTTGTAATAAAAACCAAGAATATATCTTTCATTTGTCGTGTTTTATGTAATATATCTCTCAAATTCTTTCCTTTTTCGTCATGCGAAAAATCAAACTCCATTTCTTTTATTTCACAGCCCATATTAATAAAATCAATTAACATTGAAATATCTACTCCATATCTATCAGGAATGTATTTAATATCTTTTAAAACAGAGAACGGAATTATCCTCTGACCACTTAGACAGTGTTCAACTTCTTTTTTTGTATAAATTTTTACTACAAATTTGGCAAACTTTTTTACAATTCCAAACCCCTTTTTTTTAACATTTATAGGATAACCAATTACTACTTGTCTATCATTTAGAATAAAAACTTTTTCACAAAATGCTTGCAACTCTTCTTTTTTTACCTTTAAGTCACCATCCAGAAGTATTATCCTGTCAAATGACCTTTCTTTGAGATATTCAAATGCTGTTTTTAAAGCCGCACCTTTTCCTTTGTTTTTACTATGAGTCAGCACAATGCACTTATCATAATAAGAGAAAATCTTTTTTTTAGAACCATCATCAACAACAAGTATATTTTTTATAAACTCTATATAAGACAAATCTTGTAATAACTTTTCAAAAGATTGCGGAGGATTATACACAGGAATTACTACAACAACATTCAATTGTATTTCTTCCCCTCATAAGAAGTTTGCAAAAACAAACTCTTTATGGCATAACATTTGTAGATTGTATATTTTGATATTGCTCAAGCAAACTTTCTCTTCTCTTTTTCAATGAATTTTCAGAAACCTCAACGCTTGTAAAGGTATTCGGCATCAAAAGGTTTGCCTCTTTTTTAGTCCCATAATTGCCATTTCCGCCTCTTATAAGCTCCATAAGCGAAACTTTTCCAGTCAGTTCATCAACGTTATCAACTGTATCCAAGCCCATGCTTTTGTACTTTTCACAATAGTTTAATTCACTGTACGATTGCTCAACTCCAACAATATTGAGATCGTTTATATTTTTCAACTTTTCAATAAATCTTCTATCAACTGCGTTAAAAGTATCATTCTGAAGAGTATTCCCGCCTGCTATCAAAATTGTATCAGCAATTTCTCCTGATAGTCTATTTATTTCTATATATCTTTTTTCTGTAAGTTTTGTTATAAAGTCATCTTTCATATCAAATACCGCATACAACATTAGAGTATTTATCGCATCTTCTGGAAGTTTGTATTCTGGAAAATCGCTTGTCTTATTATTCAAAACATCCACAAACGTCCGTTTTATCTTAACAATTCTTGCTAACTTTATTTGGTTCTTTCTCAAAAAATCTATTAGGTCGTTGTATGAATAATCTGTTGAGGTTACAATGAGACTTACAACTGCATTACTTTTGCACGTTTTAAGGTATGCATTTACAAGAGTGTCATTTATTTTTCCCAGTTGATTGATCTGTGATTTGTACTCATCAATTTCTTTTACAAGCCTGTCATTCTCTTTTTTTAACTCAACTAAGTTCTTATCTATAAGGCTTAGCTGTTGTTGAAACTGTTTTTGAACAAATTTTTCGCTATTTAACGAAAATCCAATAAGTATTCCAACCCCAAGAGCAACAAAGATGGAAGCAATCGTAATAACGAAATACTTTATACTCACTCCATTCATTCTTTCCTACCTCAAAATTACTCTCAGTTTTAATTGAATCAAATAGAAAAAGTATTGAAAAGGCGGAGTTACCATAAGGATTGCAAGTATAGGAATAAGCGCAGAAAATAACAAAACGCCGATATACTTAAAACTTACCTTTTCAGTATAAAGCTTGGACACACCTCTTGCATCTACAAGCTTTGGACCTATTTTTAACCTGACGAGAAAAGTGCTCGACATTCCTTTCCGACCTTTCTCTAAAAAATCAAGCATACTGCTGTGAGAACCAACCGAAACTATAAGCTCTGCTCCCTTTTCATAAGCAAGAAGCAAGGCAACATCTTCACTCGTACCAGGACATGCTACTATTTTTGCTGTGAGCCCCAAAGCCTCTACTTTTTTAAGTCCTGGTGCATATCCGTTTGGATACGAATGAACAATTATCTCATCACATTTGTAAAGACTTTCTTCCGACACACTGTCCATATCCCCGATTATAATGTTTGGTCTTATCTTTTCCTCAAGCAATGCGTCAGCAGCACCATCAACTGCAATCACTACCGGTTTTACCTCGGTTATATAACCTTTAATTGCTTTTATATCCTTTTTAAAACTGCTTCCTCTTGTAACAACAAGTACATGTCTTCCAGCTATTTTAGTTGAAATGTCAGGCATTTCAAATTGCCCTAAGATAAATCCTTTTTCTTTTTTTGCATACTCTAATGTATTTTCAATAAAGTCTTCTAAAAGATTTTCCATTTCTTTAAAACTCTTTTGATAAAAAGATTCAAACTCGTGTTTGGAAAGATATTTCGCATCGCACAAGTATTCATCATTCAAAAATATCTTGTCGTTTTTAATTTCTATAATGTCTCCTTCTTTTATTCGATTAAAGACTTCTTCTCCCAAATCGTCAATCATAATCACATCGTGTGAAAGAAGAATCTTCGCACCAACTGCTGGAAACTTCCCGGTAAAAGATTTAGCACAGTTGATTACAACCCTCACTTTTTTCTCCAAAAGAGAATATGCAGCTACCTCATCAATATCCTCGTGCAATATAACAGGTATCTCACCTGGTCTTAGTCTTCTTACCAAGTTTTTGGTTCTTCTATCAACTCTAACCTTCCCTTTTATCATCACTTATCACTCTTGTTTTTTTGCAATTTTGGATTTACAATTTCGCGCCATGATAAATCTCCTCTGTCAAGAGCTTTTATCAAGAGTTCTGCTGTCGCAATGTTTGTTGCAAGAGGAATATTATGGACATCACAAAGACGCAAAAGTGCATTTACATCTGGCTCATGTGGCTGGGCTGTAAGAGGGTCTCTCAAAAATATCACCATGTCGATCTGATTGTATGCAATCAAAGAACCTATTTGCTGATCCCCACCAAGTGGACCCGGAAGAAATCTATGAACTTCAAGTCCTGTTGCTTCCTGAATTAACCTTCCAGTGGTTCCTGTTGCATACAGCGTGTGTTTTGATAGGATAAACTTATAAGCTATTGCAAATTGAACCATAAGTTCTTTTTTCTTGTCATGGGCAATAAGTGCTATATTCATTCTCTTCACCTCAAAACATAGTTTTTATATTTTCCCTATAAATGCTTTGCACAATTCCAAGCGATGCCATGGAAGTAAGCATAGAACTTCCACCATAGCTTACAAACGGCAAAGGGATTCCAGTCACTGGCATTATCCCAAGAGTCATTGCAATATTGACAAACATCTGAAAACCAAACATTCCTGCAACTCCAGAAACAATGTAAGAACCAAGCTTATCTTTGCAGGTGGAAGCTATCTTTATAAGACTCAGTATAAGCAGCGCATATACTATTATTATAATTATACAGCCGACAAACCCAAGTTCTTCACCTGCTACACCAAATATAAAGTCAGATTCCTTTACAGGAAGATAGTCAAGCCTGTTGATTGTTCCCATAAATAAACCTTTTCCAAATACTCTTCCTGACCCTATAGCTATCTGAGAATATATTACCTGCCATCCTTTTCCCATCGGGTCAAGCTGAGGATTTAAAAATATTCTTATTCTATCTTTTTGATATTCATGAAGAACAAATTCCCATGCAATAGGAATAAACACCAAAAGAGCACCAATTGCAGCATAGAAATATCTCAAGTCCAGCCCTGCAACAAATAAAATTGTAGCAATTATAGCAACAAAGACAGAAGCTGTTCCCAAGTCAGGTTGTTTTAAAACAAGAACTATAGGAATTGCAGTGAAAATTAATACTTTAGCCAATGTTTTGAATTTATTAATATTTTCCTGCATTGTAACAACTTTTGCAAAAAACACTACCATTAGCAATTTAGAAATCTCAGACGGTTGAAACGAAAATGGTCCAATTTTTATCCATCTCTGACCGCCAAGTACATTTATGCCTTTTAAGTCTACATATAAAAGCAGAATAACCATTGTCATATAAATAATAACATAAAAGTTTGCAAACATTCTATAGTCAATTAATGAAAAAATGAGATACAAGCTAAGTCCTAAACAAAACCAAATGACTTGTGAAATGACCAGTTTATATTTTCCTGTCTCCAGAACATTAGTCGCACTTGCAATTAGAATAAATCCAGTAAGACAAAGAATTATCATTAAAATGGTTATGACAACATTGAACCTTTTTTTTATTGTTTGCTCGTTTTGGACCATCATTTTAATCGTCAGCCTCGTTGTTTAAAATCTCAGTTTTCTTTACAGATTTTATAGGAATATTGGCAATAAGTGCAGGAACAAATTCACCTTTCTGCTCAGACGGTGTTCTGGTTATTTGAATTTCCAAGAGCTTGTCGTCAATCACTATGTATTTTTGTATAGCTTTTAAAACTTCATTCTTTATCAGCTCTAAAAGTTCTGGAGACACGTTTGCCCTGTCGTGAATAATAACAAGTTTCAACCTTTCCTTTGCAATATCCTTTGAAGATTGTTTGTTAAAGAACTTGTTAAAGAATTCAAACATTCTTATTCCTCCTAAGAATTATTTAACCCCAAAAACTTTTTAATCCTACCCAAAAATCCTAAATTTTCTTCCTCGCTCACAATAGGGATATTCTCCCCCAAGATTCTTCTTGCTATGTTCCTGTACTCTTGTCCTGCTCTTGATTTTTCGTCCATTACAACAGGTTCTCCTTTGTTAGTAGAGATTATAATCTTTTCATCATCAGGTATTATGCCAAGAAGTTCTATCGAAAGAATTTCGAGAATATCGTCAATATCCATCATATCTCCTCGTTTGACCATATCAAATCTTATCCTGTTTATAATGAGCTTAGGATTGTGCAGCTCATAAGCTTCTAAAAGACCAATAATCCTGTCGGCATCACGTACAGCAGAGACTTCAGGTGTTGTTACCACAATTGCCTTCTGTGCACCTGCAATTGCATTTTTGAACCCTTGTTCAATTCCTGCCGGACAGTCAATTAAGACAAAATCAAAATCATCTTTCAATTGCTCGCACAAAGCTTTCATTTGTTCAGGTGAAACAGCAGTTTTGTCCTTTGACTGAGCAGCAGGAAGTAAGTAAAGTCCATCAAACCTTTTATCCTTAATTAAAGCCTGTTTTGGTTTGCATCTTCCTTCTACAACATCTACAATGTCAAACACAATTCTGTTCTCAAGTCCCATAACAACATCCAAATTTCTAAGACCTATATCAGCATCAATCAAAAGTACTCTTTTCCCTAAAATGCTCAAATATGTCCCTACATTTGCAGTGGTTGTTGTTTTCCCCACTCCACCCTTACCAGATGTAATAACATAAACCTCTCCCATCTTCTAAAACTCTCCTTTTTTGATTATTTTAAAATTGTGTAACAGGCTTAACAACTATTGTTTCATTTTCTATATAAGCTATCTCAGCAACCCCTTTTTCATGCTTATTATCTTCATCAGGCGCCCTCGCAATTATATTGGCGATCCTGATCTGAACAGGGTCCATCTCAAGTGCAAAAACTACCGCATTTTTATTACCAGAAATGCCTGCATGTGCAATTCCTCTGAGCGCTCCCAGGACAATTATGTTATTTTTAGATATCACCTCAGCTCCTGGATTTACATCACCTATAATTATTAAGTCAGACTCGGATGTTATAACCTGTCCAGACCGAAGTGTTCCTTTATGTATCTTTGCATTAAGCTGCTCTTCTTTTATATCTTCGGAACTTTCTCCTACAGTTGAGAGAAGATTATGAAAACTAATCTCGTCCCATGGGAATATTATATCATGCACCCCTCCAAATGTTTTCATTATCTCTATTAGCTTTTGTAACTCATAACTATTAAGTCTTCTTCCTATAAACTGGATGGGAATTTCATATCCTGAAAAAAAATTTTTGCCGTTTATAACTTTTTGTTTAAAATGATCACAGATTATCTCAAAATCACAACTACTGTCCAAAATCACAGCTATTCCTTTCCCAAACCCCTTTAAAACAACAGGTTCGTTCAAAATAAATCCTCCCCCTTTATGGCAGCTTTTTCTCTTCTTGCTGAGGTAAATTAAAATAAGCATCTATTATATCCCTTGCAACATATGCAGCATATGAACCATGCCCACCATTTTCTAAAACAATAGCAAAGGCAATCTGGGGGTTATCATAAGGTGCAAAACCAACAAACCATGCATGAGCAGCTGATGAGTTTGAATACTGCGAAGTTCCCGTTTTTCCTGCTACAGTAAACGGCAAATCTTTAAACGCTTGTCTTGCCGTTCCTCCTTCTTCACTTGTAACGCTCTTCATCCCTTCAAAAACTGCCTTTTTTGTTGATTCATACATCTTTACCTTGCTGAGTACTTTTGGCACAGACTTATAGATGACTTTTCCATTGGAATCCACAATCCTGTCTATGAGGTTCACTTGATATCTTGTCCCACCATTTGCAACAGTTGCAATAAAACTTGCCATCTGGATAGGTGTAAATGCATTTATAGACTGACCAATAGCTGCTAAAATCGTATCACCTGGATACCAAGGTTGGTTAAAAATCTTCTTTTTGTTCTCTTCATTGGCAAGAATTCCATTTGATTCTCCATCAAGTTGAATACCTGTCTTCCCACCTAATCCAAATAATTGCGCATATTTAACTATTCTTTCTATTCCAAGTCTTCTACCAGTCTCATAGAAAAATACATTACACGAAACCTTAAGAGCGTCTTCCACATTAACCCAACCGTGTGTTGTATGATATCTATTCCATATCCAGCAAGCAGGAGTAAACCCTGACTTTGCGTAATACATATATCTACCTGTATCCAATATTTTTTCGTCTGGCTTGATGACACCTTCCTGAAGACCTGCAATTGCTGTGAGTATTTTAAAAGTTGAACCAGGAGGATAAACCCCGGCAATTGCCCTGTTAAACATTGGTCTTGTGGGGTCATTAATCAACTTATTCCATTCACTGGTAGTGATACCTTTTATGAATATGTTAGGATTGTATGAAGGATAACTTGTGAGAGCAAGAACATTGCCTGTTTTTACATCAATTACCACCGCAGCACCGCTGTTTGCTTTTTGAAATCTCTCACCATAATCACCATTTCTTATATTCTCTAAAACTTTTTTGAGCGATTCATAAGCAACTTTCTGAAGCTTAGAATCTATGGTCAGATAAACATTTGCTCCCTTTGTTGGTTGTTTTTCTATCTTGACATCATTTATCCTTCCAAATTTGTCAACTTCAATGAGCTGAAGTCCATCTTTACCACGCAAATAATCTTCGCATCTTTTTTCTATTCCATCAACACCAATTAAACTATCCTGAGAATATCCTTTGTCTTTAAACTTTTCGTATTGTTCTTGAGTTATTTTACCTATCCTTCCTACCACGAACGCGTTGTATATTGCATCCTTGTAAACTCTTACTGCCTTTGCTTCTATGTTTACAGACGAAAAATCTCTGCGCCTTTCTTCAATCTCAGCAATAGTCTTCATGGAAATGTCAATTGCAATTGTAACAGGTTGATACATTTGATAATAGTTATAAAATAGCATATCTTCAATAGCCATTACTTGAAGAGTAGTTTGCAGGTCAAGATTTTCTGGAATATAAAATTTCTTTCTCAAAAATTCAAAAGCTTGCTGCGCAGAAAAATTCAAAGGAATTTCTCTGTCTTTTTTCCATTGGATTTCTACTTTCTTTGCAAGTTTCTTGTCTTTAATACCAAAGTTAAATCTGATTGGATTTATGTCAATTTTAAATTGATTTATAATTTTGTCTCCATTTTTATTTAGAATATTCACAATTTCTATTATCTTTTTTGTAAAGTCTCTTTTTTGATTTTCAGTTCGAAGTTGCTGAGTTTTCATAATCTGGAGAACATAGGCAGGCCTGTTGTCAGCAAGTGGTCTACCATTTTTATCATAGATAATACCCCTTGGTGCCTCCAAGTTTGCTTTTTGCATTAATTTCTTTTCTGAAAGCTCATAATAATAGTCTCCCTTTACAATCTGCAAATAGCTCAAGCGCACAATAAGAATTAACACAAGGGATATAAAAAGTATGTATAAAAAAGTCCACCTGTTAAATATGTTTTTTTCTCTTAACTTTTCTATAAACAATATCTTCATTCTTCTCTTAAATTTCTCCCCTTTTTTAGTTTGAGCAGGTATTTACTTTCTTTGAGCACTGTATAATAAATGAATATCCCGAATACTGAGTCAAGAATGAACTGAATAACAGAATTATTAAAAAATACTGAGGGTAGAGGAACTTCTTTATAAGTCAACCCCACACTAATATACTCCAATAAGTTCAAAGTAAGGATGTACATTAAAAGAAACAACAAAAACATCTCAACTCTTTGTAAATAGACCTTCTCTTTCAATTTACTTGAAATAAATACAAGAATTACTATTAAAAAAAGATTTAAGAAGAAATCATTTGTAAACAAAAAACAAAAAACAAAAACAACAAAAAAATTAGCTATCAGTGCCTCTGAAAAATCAAAAAATATTGCATTACTAATAACAAGTGGTAAAAATAGTAATACAGTATTTCCTTTTACTTGAATAATCTCTTGCAGTACTGTTTGAAAAAAAATTATAAATACAATATTTAGTACATGCAAAATCAGTTTGTTTTTAAACAACTCACTTAACACCTACCGATAAATTTATATCCTTAAGTTGTTTTAGTACCATCACATATTCTACATTTTCTATATCCACTAAAGGTTCTATCACAATATTTTTTGTCAGTTCAAACTTATCATTCTTTATCTGAACCACTTTACCAATAGCAATTCCCTTGGGAAATATTTCACCCATCCCTGAAGTTATGACAATATCGTTAAGTTTTACTTTTGAATCTTTGGAGATATATCTCAGTTCACATAATCTCTTTGACAAAAGATTGACACTTCCTCTTACAACACCAATCTCCCTCGTCCTCACAACCATCGCAGATGCCGAAAAGTCAGGATCAAGTACTGTTATAACTTTAGCCCAGTTTGTCCCAGTGTCTATGATGTATCCTATCAATCCTTGGTTGTTGATAACAACCATGTTTCTCTTTACGCCATTTTTTTCCCCTTTGTCAATGATAAAATAGTTCAACCACGCTTCTTGAGATCTCTGAACAACTCTGGCAATTTCATAACTTGCTGATAATTTAATTTGATCTTTGAGACCTAAAAGTTCTTTCAATTTTGCGTTTTCACTCTTTATCTCTTCAATAGTAATTTTGTCACTATTTAATTTGCTTAGTTCTTCTTTTAATCGTTTGTTTTCAGCAATAATTTGGTTCAGATGAAATATCCCATTTATATACTCTCTTATATCTCTTACAATCTTAACTATTTGAGAATTTGCAGGGATATACCCTTCTTTTAATTTTCTCGAAACAATATTTGAATCATAGTTTTTGAGCGATATCACAGTGGCAACGATACTAAATAAAAATGCTAAAAATACAACAATGGTTAACAAAACATTTCTTTTCAAAACATTTCATCCTCCACTACCTTGAGCTCCTGTTGAGCATCACCTTTTGCAAAGTTTCAAGTTCTTCCAAGGCTTTCCCCGCTCCCAGAGCAACACAATCAAGAGGTCTATCAGCTATGTGAACAGGAAGACCAGTTTCTTTGCTTATAAGTTTGTCAAGCCCTTTTAAAAGCGCACCACCACCTGTAAGCATAATCCCTCTTTCCATAATGTCTGCTGCAAGCTCTGGTGGAGTTTTTTCAAGAGTTTGTTTTATTGCATCAACTATTGCCATAACAGGTTCTTTCAAAGCATCTCTTATTTCTGTGGATGAGACCTTTATAGTCTTTGGAAGACCTGTTATAAGGTCTCTCCCTTTTATTTCATACCATTCTTCCTTTTCAAGTGGATAGGCAGACCCAATATTTATTTTTATCTCCTCTGCTGTTCTATCCCCTATCATTAAGTTGTATTCTTTCTTTATATAGTTTGAAATTGCTTCATCAAACTCATCACCAGCAACTCTGAGGGATTTACTAGTGACAATTCCACCAAGTGATATAACAGCAACCTCTGACGTGCCACCACCAATATCTACTACCATACTGCCAGACGGTTCATCAACAGGCAGTCCCGCACCAATTGCTGCTGCCATAGGCTCTTCCATTATATAAACCTCTTTTGCTCCTGCCTTGTAAGCCGACTCTTCCACAGCCCTTCTTTCAACTTCTGTAACACCAGATGGAACACAGATTACAACTCTTGGTCTTAACCCAAGAAAGGATTTTTTATATGCTTTTTCCATAAAATATTTTAACATGACTTGGGTTGTATAAAAATCAGCAATAACACCATCTTTCAATGGTCTTATTGCAACAATATTACCCGGTGTTCGGCCAATCATCTCTTTTGCTTCATTTCCTACTGCCAATATTTTCCCTGTATCCTTTTGAACAGCAACAACAGATGGTTCATTTACAACAATGCCTTTTCCACGCAAATGTACAAGAGTGTTTGCAGTGCCCAAGTCAATCCCCAAATCTCTGTAGAGTGACTTTAAAAGTCCCATCACAACTCTCCTTTCATTAAGTCATATCCAAGTTTTTGTAGCATGATGTTTAACCTGTACAAGGGAAGACCAACTACATTGTAAAAACAGCCCTCTATCCTTTCAACAATTAAGCTTCCAAAACCTTGGATTGCATATGCCCCTGCTTTATCAAAAGGCTCTTTTGTTGAGATATATCTGAGAATTTCTTCATCAGTCATATGTTTTATATAAACATTAGTTTTTTCATATTCCGCCAGAATCCTTTCCCATTCCCCGTCAATTATACATACACCAGTGTAAACACTGTGCCATTTACCATTTATTTTTCTGAGCATCCAGAAAGCTTCATCCTCATTAGAGGGCTTTCCAAGAATGAGTCCTTCAATATACACCACAGTGTCAGCTGCAATAACCAAACTTTGTTTACTATCTTCCCCAAGTTTATTAAAAACCTCTTGAGCTTTCTTTTTAGCAAGCTGCATTACATTTTCTTCAACCGAAAGACTTTGATCTATACTTTCATCAACGTTTGATGGAATTATTTCAAACTCAATGCCAAACTGCTTTAAAAGCTCTATTCTTCGGGGGGATGAGGATGCAAGAATTACTCTTTTCAATTTTGTCAAACATAACCCCTTTCATACACTGTGTTTTGAATGTGAATTTTGTGAAGTCTTTCTTAGCTCTCTGATATTCTATTATATCATTAATATGTTACAAAAAAAATAACTTTTGATAAAAAAAGAAGCTGGTAAACTCACAAACCAGCTTCTTTTACTTAAGGATTTAAGACTGAGCTCAGTACAGAGGTCTTTTCTTATAATGTGTATGCAGAATATGATGAGCTTTTTCGCTGTTTGGATGACCTAAGAACTCTTCATACAATCTTTTTACAGTAGGATTTTCATGAGACTTTCTTATTACCAGTGACCTATCCTCATCATATATTGCACTTGCTCTGAGCTTCGCAACATCTACTTTTTCTTTGACTTTTGCATGAACAATTGGCTGTCCACCACCCATTATACACCCACCAGGACATGCCATAATTTCTATAAAATGATACTCTTTCTCACCATTTTTGACCATCTCGAGAAGTTTTTTGGCATTTGAAAGACCATGTGCAACAGCTGCTTTAATTTTCATACTACCAACATCTATCTCAGCCTCTCTTATTCCTTCAAAACCACGAACTTGAGTAATTTCGACATTTTCAAGTGTTTTTCCTGTAAGCACCTCGTATACAGTTCGCAGTGCTGCTTCCATTACACCACCTGTTGTTCCAAAGATAACACCTGCACCTGTTGCATCTCCCATTGGATCATCAAAATGGCTATCTGGCAGGTTTACAAAGTCAATCCCCGCTTCTTTTATCATTCTAGCAAGTTCTCTTGTTGTCAATACTGCGTCAACGTCTGGATATCCACTTGCCGCAAGTTCTTCCCTTTGAGCTTCAAATTTCTTAGCAGTACACGGCATGACAGACACAACAAACATGTTCGCAGGATCAATTCCCATCTTCTGTGCAAAGTATGTCTTTAAAATAGCACCAAACATCTCATGTGGTGATTTGCAGGTAGACAAATTATCTAAAAATTCTGGGAAATAATGTTCACAGAACTTAATCCAACCTGGTGAGCATGAGGTTATCAACGGTAACTTACCACCGTTTTTAATTCTGTTGATAAGCTCTGTCCCCTCTTCCATAATAGTAAGGTCTGCAGCTGTGTCTGTATCAAACACCTTGTCAAATCCAAGCATTTTTAGAGCAGTTACCATCTTACCAGTAACTCTTGTACCTATTGGAAGTCCAAATTCTTCACCAAGCGCAACTCTAACAGCAGGAGCTGTTTGAACCACAACATATTTGTTCTTATCTGCAAGTGCCTTCCATACAATGTCTGTTGAGTCTTTTTCTCTTAAAGCTCCAACTGGGCAAGCCTGAATACATTGCCCGCACATTGTACACGCAACATCATTCAAACTTCTATCAAATGCAGTTGATACAACCGTCTTAAAACCCCTATAATTTGCATTGATAACTCCAACCTCTTGAACATTTCTGCATACATTGATACATCTCTTACAAAGTATACATTTGTTTGGATCTCTAACAACAGAAGGTGAAAAATCATCAAGAGGTCTTCTTATATTTTCGCCTTCATATCTAATTTGCTTTACATTTAAATCTTCTGCAAGTTTTTGAAGTTCACAGTTTCCGCTTCTGACACATGTCAAACAGCTCCTGTCATGATTCGAAAGAATAAGTTCAAGATTGACCTTTCTTGCTCTTCTTACTCTTTCACTGTTAGTAATAACTTCCATACCTTCTGAAACAGGATAAACACAAGCAGCCTGCAAGCTTCTTGCCCCTTTTACTTCAACAACGCACATTCTGCAAGCACCAATTTCATTTATACCTTTAAGATAACAAAGGGTTGGAATCTCAACTCCTGCTTCGCGTGCTGCCTGAAGCACTGTATAATCCTTTGGCACCTGAATCTTCTTGCCATCTATTGTTATATTCACCATTTCCATTTATCATACCCTCCCTTGATTATGCCTTCTTGGAGATTGCTTTAAACGGACACTTCTCTATGCAAACACCGCATTTGATACATTTGCTCTGATCAATCTCAAAAGGCTTTTTAATCTGGCCTGTGATAGCATTTGCAGGACAATTCTTAGCGCATATGCCACAGCCTTTACAAAGATCTTTGTCTATCACAATCCTGAGCAGTGCCTTGCAAGCACCTGCTGGACATCTCTTTTCTTTTACATGTGCTTCGTATTCATCTCTAAAATATCTCAGCGTGCTCAAAACAGGGTTTGGCGCAGTCTGACCAAGTCCGCAAAGAGCACTATCTTTAATTGAATATGCAAGTTCTTCTAACTTTTCCAAGTCTTCTTCTGTGCCATTTCCGCTTGTTATTTTTTGCAAAATTTCGAGCATTCTCCTTGTACCTATTCTACACGGTGGACATTTTCCGCATGACTCATCAACTGTAAACTCTAAGAAGAACTTTGCTATATCGACCATACAGGTGTCTTCATCCATCACGATCATTCCGCCAGAACCCATCATTGTACCAAGTGCTGTTAAAGAGTCAAAATCAATTGGCGTGTCCATAAGCGATGCTGGAATACATCCACCTGACGGTCCACCTGTTTGTACTGCTTTGAATTTCTTACCGCCAGGGATTCCGCCACCAATATCCTCAACTATTTCTCTTACAGTTGTTCCCATTGGAACTTCAATAAGTCCTGTATTGTTAACCTTTCCAACAAGTGCAAAAACTTTTGTCCCTTTGCTCTTCTCTGTTCCAATTGATGCAAACCACTCTGGACCCTTTAGAATTATTACTGGAATATTTGCGTATGTCTCAACGTTATTAAGCAAAGTAGGTTTTCCCCACAATCCTTTTACAGCTGGGAATGGTGGTCTTGGTCGTGGTTCTCCTCTGTGTCCTTCAATTGATGTCATCAGTGCTGTTTCCTCACCACAAACAAATGCACCAGCACCAAGCCTTATCTCAATATCAAATTCAAAGTCTGTACCCAAGATATTCTTGCCTAAAAGCCCGTATTCTCTTGCTTGATTTATTGCAATCTCCAGTCTTTTTACTGCCAGAGGATACTCTGCTCTGACATACACATAACCTTGCTTTGAACCAATTGCATACCCAGCGATAGCCATCGCTTCAATCACAGAATGCGGATCGCCTTCCAAGATACTTCTGTCCATATATGCACCTGGATCACCTTCATCTGCATTGCAAACAACATACTTAACATCACCTGGAGCTTTTGCTGCGAACTCCCATTTGAGTCCTGTTGGAAATCCACCGCCACCTCTTCCTCTAAGACCAGACCTTTTAACCCAGTCAATCACTTGTTCAGGTGTCATCTCTGTAAGAACTTTTGCCAAAGCCTTGTATCCATCATATGCGATATATTCTTCAATATTTTCTGGATTTATAAGACCACAGTTTCTAAGAGCAATTCGCATCTGTTTTTTATAGAATTTGACCTCATTTAACGATTTAATCTGACCTTCTTCTACTGACTCTTTATACAAAAGTCTTTTTACTATTCTTCCTTTTAAAAGATGCTCTTCAACAATCTCTTTTACATCAGAGTCTGCAACCTTGCTGTAAAAAGCTCCTTCTGGATAAACAATCACAATTGGACCTTCTGCGCAAAGACCAAAACAACCTGTACGAATTACCTGAACCTCATCCTTTAGATTTTGAGCTTCAATTTCTTTTAGAAATGCATCATATATTTTATCTGACCCACCTGATGTACAACCTGTCCCACCACACACAAGAACATGCGATCTATACAATGGCATATTAATCTTCCCTCCTTTTATTTATTTGCCTCACTATTTTCTTCGTAGCCAATTGTATACTCATAAACTGGCTTCCCGTTGACCAAATGTTCTGCAACAATCCTTGTGACCTTTTCAGGTGTCATCTTAACATAAGTAACTTTTTCTTTGTTAGGTTCATATACTTCAACAATTGGTTCATATTTGCAAAGTCCTATACATCCTGTTTGAACCACAGTTATATTTTTTAAATTTCTTTTTTGAATTTCTTCAACAAACTTGAGCATAACAGGTCTTGCACCTGCTGCTATTCCACATGTTGCCATTCCAACAACAACTCTTATACCTTCGCCTTGCTGTTTTCTGAACTCAAGCTCTTCTAACGCCTTTTTTCTTATTTCTTCAAGTTCTTGAATAGATTTAATCATTTATCATTTACACCTCCATTTAAATTTGATAAGCCACTTTCTAACTGGCTTCGAATAAAGTCAAGTACACTCAGAGTATTTAAAGGAATATCATCACCCAAAATATCTCGGATGCTTCTTGTGTCAAAAGTAAACTCGTTTCGGTCTTTTTTGTAACAAAACTTAAAATTCACATCTGGTGTTCCGGTTATAAGTGCAAGTAAGGTCTCGGTTATGTTTCCAAGAGGAGGTCTGTCTATATGAGAATGTTTCATCTTAAACACTATTTTAGTGCCTTTTTCAAGCCTTTCAATAGTAAAGCTTCCTTCACAGTCCATTGCAAGTTGTTTTGCTAAAGAAAGCCCAAGTCCTACTTTTCGCGTTTTTCTTGTGGTGTAAAAAGGGTCTGTCACTTTATCAATAACATCCTGTGGAATTCCTCTGCCGTTATCCTCTATTGTAATGGTAAAAAGATCCTCTTTTAAATCTTCGGCAATCTTAATTTTAACCAAACTTGCACCTGCTTCTATCGAATTTTGCACAAGGTCAAGAATATAAAGCGAAAGTTCGTTCAATTACATCACCTTATATTTTCTCACCATTGTCAATTTGTTAAGTTAATATCTTGACAAGATATTTTCAACATCATCTACACTCAATTTGCCATACACAGTATTGTCAATCACAACAACCGGTGCCAGTCCGCAAGCTCCCAAACATCTAGTTGCCTCAATTGAAAATTTCCCATCTTCTGTTGTTTCCCCTACATCAATCTTTAAAATTTCTTTTAACTTATCCAAAATCTTGTCTGCACCTTTAACATAGCAAGCTGTACCCATGCACACACTTATCTTATGGTCCCCTGTTGGCTTTAAGGTAAACCTTGTATAAAATGTCGCAACACCATAAACCTCTGCCATGGGTATATTGAGTCCTTCTGCTATTCTTTTTTGAACCTCATATGGCAGGTATCCAAAAAGTTCTTGTGCTTCATGCAAAACTGGAATTAAAGCCCCTCTTCTTGATTTATTTTTTTCAATAATCTCATCAAGCTTTCTAAAATTCTCTTCAGTCAAATTCTTACCTTGGCAACAAGACATAAATCTACATCCCCCTTCTATTGTTAGAAATTTAACATACTGAGTTAAAACTACTGTTAATATTGTAACATACAAAGGATTATAAATGAAGTATAAATTTTTGGAGAATTTAATCGAAAAATATTGTATACAGTATATCACTTTCAATAAAAAACTCTCTTTCGTTTATCTCCCCCAGATGATGGGCATCTGATGAGTGTAAGAAGAAGTAGTTTTTATTTTGAGGAAGAAATTTGGTAAATTCTATTTCAGCAATCTTTGAAACCTCAAAAAAGGTCAAATCAGTTAGCTCTTCAGGCAAAAAACCAAGCCTTCCAATTATACCAAAAGACTGTCTGTTTATATGGGCGGGGACAAAAATCATATTATAAAATTTGGAAATATCATAAACTTCTTTTAAGCTCAGTGAAAGTGGTTGAAGAAGAAGTTTTTCATAGCTTCCAATTACATTGTCCTGGGTATCAACAGTGTACTGATTCCCATAAATATCTTCTCTGAGCTTTATAAAAGGTAGATGCTTTTCAATAATGCCCTGAAATTCTCTTATAATACAAACATCTTTGTGCTTAAAATACAGCAAAACATGAATCTCCTCTTCTGTTTCTATCTCAACTCCAGGTATAAACAAAATGTCAAGCAAGTTTGCCACTTCTAAAAAACTTTCAAGGTTCAAGGTGCAGTTATGGTCTGTTACAGATATAACATCTAAGCCCTTTAACTTAGCCATATTTATTATATTATGCGGGGTCATATCATTGTCTGCACACGGAGAAAGCAACGAATGAATATGAAGGTCATAATAAAGCTTCATTTTTATCTCCCTTTTCTTTAAGAATCAGCAGCCTTGCTGTTTCAAAATGTGAAAGTTCTGTTGTAAAAATTGGAATTTGCTGCTCTATTGATTTTTTAAGCATATCAGAATCGGGTTTTACTCCTTCTGTCAAAATTATTGCTTTCACTTCTCTGAGAGTTGCTATGGCAACCACATTCACATTGTTTTGAATGGTAATCCAGATACTGTTGTCCTTAATATGCGATATTGCGAAACTCAAAACATCTCCAATGTACACATTTTCATATTGCTCATCCTTTACAATCCCATTTGCCAATTCAAAATACCTGCCTAAATCCAAAATGCTTGGCACTATTCATCATTCCTTTCAAGTGATGGTGGTAGTTTATTTGAAAGCTCAACCATCTTGTTTGCAAGTTCTTTTATGTTTTCTCTGAGAATAAAGATACAGTCTGTGTCATTCGCAAAACCACGCACTATATCCTCAGCAAGAGTTTTGCATGTAGGTGAACCACAAGCCCCACAGTCCAAACCCGGCAACATACTAAGGATATTATTTAACTTTTCAAACTTTTCCATAGCTCTCTCAATATCAGAGTCAAGTTCAAGGACGGGGTTTGTTTCTAATTCTTTTTCAAAAAGAACATCCTCAAGCTTGAGAGAAAAACTATTAATAATCTCCTCTGTCCACGATGAAAAACTCTCTTCTTTGTCTTTTAATTTGGAAGACAATCTTTTAATACGATTTTTAGCAACATACGGATTTTCCACTGTAAGCGGTCCTCCTACACACCCACCGCTGCAAGCAAGACCTTCAAAATATACAATATCCTTGAGTCTGCCATTTTCAATCTCTTCTAAAACTTTTACTACATTGTGAATACCATCTACATTTACATACTCTTCAATTTCCAACGCCAAACTTTCACCGCCTGATGCTGCCCAACCAATACCTTTGCCCGAGGCAATTGAAAGATGTTTTATATCTTTTATCTCTCTTAGCTTGCTTCTTACAAGTCCATAAATATCTTTTATTGCTATTACTCCATCTACGTACGAACGACTAAATCCTAATGGTCTGTTTACATATGTCATCTTTGCCGCACATGGAGAGATAAAAAAAGCTCCTATTTTATCTTCTTCAATTCCTTTTTCTTTTTGTATTCTTTTTTTAGCAATGTAAGCAGCAACTTCCATAGGTGAGGCGATTGGCAGGATATTCTCTATAAGGTCTGGAAATTTTGTCTGGATAAGCCTGACAACTGCCGGACATGCAGAAGAAATTATTGGTTTTTTGTTTTTCTCAGATAAAATAAACTGCTTTGTGAAGTGGGTTACTATTTCAGCTGCTTTTGCTACCTCAAACACATCATCAAATCCCAGTTCAAGCAAAGCATACAGTAACTTATTTACATTGTCTACTTCAAATTGGGCGTAAAACGAAGGTGCAGGTAGAGCAATTTTATAATCAAATTTTTTTATTTCTTCCAAACTATTTGTTACAGCATATTTTGCATGGTATGGACATGTTCTTATACATTCTCCGCAGTCTATACATCTCTGATCAATAATCCTTGCTTTTGAGTTTCGTACTCTAATGGCTTCAGTTGGGCATCTTTTAATACAGTTTGTACACCCTTTACACTTATCTTTGTCAAGCATTATAGAATGCAAATTTTTCATTTATAGTTCACTTCCCCACATTTTAAAAATGGTCATTTATTGTAAATGATCATATATACCTTCGTACCTTTGCCTTTTTGCGAGTCAATCTCAAAATAATCTGAGTACTTCTTCATGTTCGGTAAACCCATACCGGCTCCAAATCCCAAGTTTCTTATCTCTTCCGGAGCAGTGGAATATCCTTCTTTCATGGCAAGCTCAATGTTTTCAATACCCGGTCCACTGTCTTGAGCTATTATTTCAATCTTGTCCTTTGAAATTATGGCTTTTAAAATACCCCCAATAGAATGTATAACAATATTCATTTCAGCTTCATAAGAGACAATTGCAACTTTTTTTAGTATCTCTGGTTTTACCCCAAGTTTTTTTAAAGTTTCTTTAATCTTAGAAGAAGCTTCACCAGCTAATATAAAATTGCCCGGCTCAATTTCAAATTCCAGCTCAAGCAGCATCTTTCTTAGCAACACCCTTCTTTCCCAAGTCCGTTTTCATAGAGTATTCCACATGCTTGAAACATAGGATAATCCGTTCCAAGAAGAGCTATGCATTTCTCCCTTGCAAGTTTTAACATTTCTTCGGATGGCTGTTTGCCCCGAACAATTATTACAGCTTTTATATCCATCATCTCTGCAGTCCTTATCACTTGAGGATTTACAAGACCTGTCAATAAAATCACCTTCTCTTTTACAAATGCCAAAACGTCGCTCATAAGATCAGAACCACATGCATTTAAAAATTCTTCGCTACATAGTTCTTCCAGCTCGAAATAAACCTTGCAGTTTAAAAGTTCCTTGATCTTTGTTAATTTCATAACAAATAACCCCCAAATTTTTACTTTTTCTCACCTAATACTTCAAACGCCTGATTGACAATTTCTTCTATTGACATATCATTCACACAATTTTTTGCTTCTTCCCCCATTTTAATATAGAGAAGATATTCTATATTTCCCTCTGGTCCTGTGATTGGCGAATATGTCAGACCATTAATTGAGATTCCAACTGAAAAATAGTGATCAATTACCTTTTTGATCACACTTTTATGAGTATCTTTAGACTTTACAACTCCTCTTTTTCCAACCTCCTTTCTTCCCGCTTCAAACTGGGGTTTTATCAGCAAAACGCCTTCTGTACCATTTTCCATAAACTCTTTTATTTTTTCTGAAATTAGGTTCAAAGAAATAAAAGAGACATCGCATACTATAATATCAATCCTATCCTGAATACTTTTTCTATCAAAGTACCTAAAATTAGTCTTTTCAAAATTTACTACTCTCGGGTCTTCTCTCAACTTCCATGCAAGCTGACCATACCCAACATCCACACAATAGACCTTTTTAGCGCCATGTTGGAGCAAACAGTCTGTAAAACCTCCTGTTGAAGCACCAATGTCAAGGGCAATCTTACCTTCAACGTCAATCTGAAAAAACTCTAAAGCTTTTTCAAGTTTAAGGCCGCCTCTGCTAACATATTTTAGTGGTTCTTTTATTATTATCTGGCTGCTTTCATCTATCATCTCTCCTGCCTTTTCTATCTTTTGATTATTCACATAAACGTTGCCACTCAAAATTAATGCTCTTGCCTTTTCACGTGATGCTGCCAGTCCTTTTTCAACAAGGAGTATATCAGCCCTTTTTTTCAACTTTCTATCAACTCCATAATTACTCTTGTTAAGTTTTCTCTATCCATCCCAAGCATGGAATAAAGCTGAGAAATTGAACCATGAGGAATAAATCTATCAGGTATAGCTATGTGCTTAATCTTTGCTGATTTTCCTTCAGCTATAACACTTTTTATTTTTTCACCAAGTCCACCGATAACACTATTGTCCTCTACAATTAGAATTTTCGGGTGTACAGCAAGTATTCTTTTTATAATCTCAGTATTTAAGGGTTTTATAAATCTTACATTTACCAGTGTTACATCCAACTTGTTTTTGCTAATAATATCATACAACATTGAAACATGTCTTCCAATAGAAAATATGGCTAGGTATTTTCCTTCTTTTAATATCTCTGGTTCAGAAAGTTTAATTTCATCATAAAGACCTACCTGTTTGCAGCTTCCGCGCGGATATCTTATCGCAATAGGTCCGTCCTGATAGAAAGCTGCAAATTCTATCATCATTTCAAATTCTTTTGTATCCTTTGGCACCATCAATGTTAAGTTAGGAATTAGGCTCAAATACGATATATCAAAACTTCCATGGTGCGTCTCTCCATCTTCGCCAACAAGACCTGCCCTGTCTACACAGAAGACCACATTCAAATTTTGAAGACACACATCATGAATAATCTGGTCAAAAGCTCTTTGTAGGAAGGTTGAATATATGGCAACAAACGGTTTAAATCCCTCTTTCGCAAGAGCACCTGCAAAAGTAACCGCATGTTCTTCTGCTATTCCAACGTCAAAAAACCTTTGAGGATACATCTTTGCAAACCTGCTAAGACCAGTACCATCTGGCATTGCAGCGGTGATTGCTAATATCTTCGGATTATTCTTGGCAAGCTCGCAAAGTTTATCACCCAAAACCTCAGAAAATGTCTTTGAAGTATTGTCAGACAGATGATTTCCTGTTTCTATGTCAAATGGCGGAACACCATGGAATTTTTCTGGAAATCTTTCAGCATGTTCATATCCTCTCCCCTTTTGTGTAACCACATGAACCAAAACAGGTCTTTCAAAATCCTTAACACTTTCAAATACTTCACAAAGTCTTTCTATGTCATGACCATCAATAGGGCCATAATATTCAAATCCAAGCGCTTCAAACAAAGTTCCAGGAAAGAAAAAGTATTTTAAACTTCCTTTTACTTTTCTTACAAACCTGCTAAGATTTTTGCCAACAACCGGGATTCCTTCTACCAAGCTATCAGCAGCTTTTTTCAATTTAAAATAACGTGGTTTTGTTCGTACCTTTGATAGATATTTTGCAATCGCACCAACATTTTTGGAGATTGACATGTCGTTGTCATTCAAAATGACAAGAAGCTTTCCATTGTACCTACCGGCATTATTGAGTCCTTCATATGCAAGTCCTCCAGTTAAAGCTCCATCTCCTATTACTGCAATTACATTATAGTGCTCATTTTCAAGATCGCGCGCAACTGCAAATCCCAGTGCAACAGAAATAGAAGTAGAACTGTGACCAGTATCAAATGCATCAAAAATACTCTCTTTTGATTTTGGAAAACCGCTCAAGCCACCAAATTTCCTTAAAGTATTAAATTTTTGTTTTCGCCCTGTCAATATCTTGTAAACATAACACTGATGCCCTACATCCCACACAATTTTATCTTTTGGTGGGTCAAATACTTTTAGCAGAGCAAGAGTCAGTTCAACAACCCCCAAATTTGCTGCCAAATGTCCACCTGTATTGGCAATGTTATATAACAGAAATTCTCTTATTTCTTCGGCAAGTTTATAGAGTTCGGATATACTCAATCTTTTTATATCTTCAGGATAGTTTACCTTTTCTAATATACCCAATACCTCTCACTTCCCAAACTACATTTTTAGAAATATTCCAAGAATCTTTCCGCTTATTTTTACAATCTCATTACTCTTTTTGATTGCAAAATATTTTCCAATCGATTTGCCAGATATTGTTATAGCAGCAACCATTGCAGTCAAAAGTATTGAAAGAAGAATGGGATTGGCTTTGCTATTTTTTGATATATAAAATACAATACTTGCAGAAAGTGCTCCACTCAATATTCCGCATATATCTCCTATAACATCGTTGCAAATAGAAGATACTTTGCTTGCATTTTTTATGAGCCATACACTCACCTTTGCACCTTTTACTTTCTTTGCAGCCATTGCGTGAAAAGGAACCTCATCAGCTGCGGTTGTAGCAATCCCAATTATGTCAAAGATTATTCCTAATAAAATTATACAAAATAAAAGTATGAATGAAATTGTCACAGGTAATCTTTCTGATACATAGCTTGAAATGTAGTTTAGAGTAGCCGACAGTAAAAACGATAAAATAAACAATATTAGTGTCCATTTGAAATATTCTCTTTTTTTATTCTGCATTTTTTTCTTATTTTTCATTTTTCATCTCCCAAAACACACTTTTGAAAAATATATAAATTTATTGGGATAGGGTGATTTTACGAAGGGTAAATTTTGCGGCTTAAGGTCTGGTAGGATTTCCCCCAAACTTACCTCCCGTCGCCAGGAGGCGGTTTCCCTTTAAAAGTTTGGGTGTGCGGTTGCCCAACACACAACCAGATCGCCACTTAGTCCGCACTTTAATCCCCTTCGTAAAGCCAAATACTTGGCACAGCCTAGGAGCTTTCCTCGACAGAGGGCATGCTTTCTAGCCTCTTTTGCGAAATAGATTTCAGGCCTCAAGACCTTCCTAAAAACGGGCCCTATTTTTAGGAAGGCCAGAAATTCGGCCATCCGTCTATTCCGCTCAAGGCAGGCTACACTACCCCAAGCACATCCTTTCTCAAAAAGGACGCACCTGGCGGTAGGTTTTACTAACGCACAAAAAGTTCTGTCTTTTTGTGCGTTAGCCTCCACGGGAAAAGGGTTGCATCCTGCATGCCATTGCAGGACTCCCTTAACCCTTACTCCCAGCTCCAACCCCTGACTGGGCGTCAGAAGCCGAAACCAGGAACTTCATCGGTGTGCCCTTTGGCGGATTTTTAGGCCCGCCTTCGAAAGCAGCCACTCTGACTAGGATACTGCATCACCCTATCCCATTTTAACGTTCTTGATTATTTAGTTTTCAGAATAATATTATATCACAGCTTTTGTTTTGCTTCAAATCATTATTGTGGCAATTAATATTCCAACTACAGCTCCTGCAAAGACCTCTGTAGGTTTGTGTCCTATGAGCTCTTTTAGTTTATATTGAGGCTTGTAATGTGGTGAAAGATACATCTCAATTATCTCGTTCAAAGTCTGTGCCTGTTTTCCAGCCTCTCTTCTTACTCCTGCCGCATCGTACATCACAATTAACGTAAATGTTAATGATATAGCGAAATTGGTGGAACTAAAACCATCTATTAGTCCCACAGCAGTTGAAAGCCCACATGCAAACGCTGAATGAGAACTTGGCATCCCCCCAGAGCTTATGAACCATTTAAGGTCAATTTTTCGTGTCATGATAAATGCTATCACAATTTTTAAAAACTGTGCAGCAAACCAGCTGACAACACCAACCTCAAGCGCCTTATTCTTTAAAATCTCTAACACAACCTCTTTCATCTTTCCCTCAACCAATCCTTTTAAGATTTGCATAGGACAGAAGCAACCTCTTCTGACCAATCTCTTCAAACTCTACTACTACCTCTTTCATATCGTCTGAAAGCCAAATAACCTTCCCAACTCCAAACTTGCCATGCTGGACCTTGTTTCCAACTTGTAGATTGCTGATAGAAGCATCTTCAGCTCGATTAATCCCGGCAGAAAATGTTTGGTGAATTTTAGTAATAGGCCTGTAAACAGTTTGAATGTATCTTTGAGGAATCTCCTCAATGAAACATGATTTTTGACGTGAAGAAAACCTGCCAAATACTCTTCGATTGTTAGCATATGTCAGAACAAGAAGCTTTTTGGCTCTTGTAATTGCTACATAACACAGTCTTCTTTCCTCTTCAAGTTCCTTTTCAGCCTCAAGAGGTTCTTCTGCCCTAACAAGTGGAAACAGTCCTTCTTCCAACCCTGTAAGGAAGACAACTTCAAATTCCAATCCTTTTGCAGCATGAACTGTCATAAGCGAAACTTTTTCTTCTTTTTGAGTATCTTCCTCTTCAGAGTTCAAAGTAATAGAGTTTAAAAAGTTTTGCATAGTAGGCTCCTCATTTTCTTCTTCAAAAATAGCTGCAGCGCTTATAAGCTGTTCAATATTCTTGGCCCTTTGAAACTCCTCTTCACTTTTGCTACTGAGCAAACTTTCTAAATACCCCGTCCTGTCAAGCACAAGTTTAATGGTCTGACTTACAGACAAATTTTCCGACTCAGCTTTCAACTCTTCTATCAGAGATACAAAGCTATTTAGCTTTTCATATGTCTTTTTGTCAAAATCAAATTTTGCTCGCTCGAGTAAAACTGTATACGCTGAAACGCCATACTCTTCACTCAAAACTTTTATTTTCTCTAAGGTGCTGTTCCCAATTCCTCTTCGGGGAACATTGATAATCCTAAATAGACTCAAATCGTCATGCGGATTTGTAATGAGTCTCAAATAAGCAATAATATCTTTTATTTCTTTTCTTTCATAAAATCGCAAAGCACCTACAACTTTATATGGTACAGAATAAGCCGAAAGTGCATTCTCAAAGTTTACAGACTGAGCATTTGTCCTGTAAAGGACTCCTATTTCGGATGGTGAAAGTCCGCTTCCAATGAGGTTCTTCACGCTTGATGCAACAAACTCTGCTTCATTCATTTCATCAAAAGCTGAATATAGAAAAATCTTTTCACCATCAATGTTGTCTGTCCACAGCTTTTTAGATTTTCTGTAGTAATTGTTTTTTATAACCTCATTTGCAGCTGAGAGTATTGTCTTTGTAGACCTGTAGTTTTTTTCTAATTTTATCACCTTGGCCTCGCTAAACACCTTTTCAAATTCCAAAATATTTTTTATATTTGCGCCTCTGAAACTGTATATACTCTGGTCGTCATCACCGACAACACAGATATTTCTGTGTTTCTGTGAAAGTAAATAAATAAAATAAAACTGAGCGTGATTAGTGTCCTGGTACTCATCTACCAAGATATATTTAAACTTGTTTTGATACTTTTCCAGAATATCAGGGTTTGTCTCGAAAAGAACTACAGTATAATACAGAAGGTCGTCAAAGTCAAATGCGTTGTATTCTCTCAAAAGTTTATTGTAAAGTTTATACACATCAACAACACGACCATCAACCTCACCGTATCTGTATACATCAGAAGGTCCAATTAACTGATTTTTGAAATTGCTAATCTGCCTTGATACATATCTGATATCAAGCCTCTCTGTGTCGATGTTTAGCTTGTCAAAACACTCTTTCAAAAGCTGGTTTTTATCCTGTGTATCAAATATTACAAAGTTGTTTGAAAATCCTATATTATGAGCTTCCATTCTCAAAATCCTTGCACATGCAGCGTGAAAAGTAGACACCCACATCTCTGAAAATGACTGGGTGTTAACAAGCCTTTTTATCCTTTCTTTCATCTCATCAGCAGCTTTGTTTGTAAAAGTAATTGCAAGAATATTGCCCGGATTTGCTAACCCCATATTCAATATATATGCTATCCTATATGTTATGACACGAGTTTTCCCTGAACCTGCACCAGCCAATACTAAAAGCGGCCCTTCTGTTGAAAGAACCGCCTCTTTCTGCTGGTCATTTAGTTCTTTTAACCATTCCATGTCTCTTTCTACTCCCGCAAACTTATATTGTAATTTTTTAGCTCATCTAAGATCTTCTCTTGAACCTGATTAATATCACTATCTGAAAGTGTTTTTGACTTTGATCTAAAGATTGCTTTATAAGCATAGCTTTTAAAACCCGGCTTTATTTGTTGTCCTTTGTATACATCAAACAGATGAAACTCTTCTAAAATATCAGAGCTATATTTCTTGAAGATTTCTTCAATTACCCTGCTTTCTACATCGTCTGGCACAACAAATGCATAGTCCCTCTCAACTGCGGGATATTTGGGAAGTTGAGTATATCTCTTCTCTTTCTTCTCTGCCTCAAGCAGCTCATCTATATAAACCTCGGCATATACAACTCTTGCAGGTATGTCAAACCTCTCCAATATATCAGGATGGACTTCTCCAATATAACCTAAGAGCAACTGGTCGTCGGTATAAATCTTTGCTGAACGTGTTGGATGCAAATTTAGATTTTGATGTTCTGATGAAAATCTGACTTCTTTGATTCTCAGCATATCAAAGAGATTTTCAAGTACTCCTTTGACAGAATAAAAATCCTGAGCCGAACTTCCTATTGCCAAAACAAGTTTTTCTTCCGGAAGTTTTTCGTCTGACTTTTTGAATACTGTAGATAGCTCAAATACTTTCACATCTTTTATATTTCGCGATATATTGAGATAAACTGTTTTTAATATGGAAGACAAAAGCTGCATTCGCATAACCGAAAAATCCTCACCAAGCGGATTTAAAATCTTGACTGCATCGTCCAAGTTATACCCTTTTAAAACCTCATAAACCTTTGGCGATTCAAAAGAATATGAATAAATCTCATAATAACCACTATTGGCAAGAAAATTCTTTATATTATTTACCATTCTTTGCTTTTGAGTAAGTCCAGAAGATATGGCATTCCCCATGAAAACCCTTGAAGGCAGTTTATCATAGCCATATATTCTTATTACCTCTTCAGAGATATCGGCCATATCTTCAATATCAGTCCTAAAAGGTGGTATTATAAATACCTCTTTTTCTTCATCATATTTTATTTCAAGTCTGTTAAGAATATTCACCACTTCATCTTTTTCAATCCTAAGACCAAGAAGCTTCTGTATATATGAAAAATCAGCTTTTACTTCCACTTGCTGCCATGGGTCAACGTACGTATCCACAGTCCCTTTTACAACTTCGCCTGCTCCTATTTGCTCAATGAGAGCACATGCTCTTTGAATTGCAACCTCTGCAAAGTAGGGGCTCAAACCTTTTTCAAACCTGTTTGAAGCCTCTGTTCTAAGCCCTAAATATCGTGCTGTTCTTCTTATCATTGCAGGATTAAAAGTTGCAGATTCTAAAAGTACAAGTGTGGTATTCTCATCAACCTCAGTATCTAAACCACCCATCACGCCTGCAACTGCTATAGCCCTTTTTTCATCTGCAATAACAATATCAGATGATCGCAAAACCCTCTCCACACCATCAAGAGTTACAATCTTTTCGCCGTCGCTTGCAAGTCTTACAAAAACGTTCCTGCCACAAATCTTGTCGAGGTCAAACGCGTGAAGAGGCTGCCCCATCTCAAGCATTACATAATTTGTCACGTCGACAATATTATTTATTGGTCTTACACCGCAAGCTACAAGTCTTCTTCTTAGCCACAGAGGTGACTCCTCAATTTTTACGTTTTTTATTACCCTTCCCATATATCTTCTACAAATCTTTTTGTCCTGGATTTCAATACTGTCCAAATAATTTTTTACTGGTTCATCAGTCTCTTTGAAATTCATGCTTGGAAATTTCAGCGGTTTGTTTAAAATAGCAGCTATTTCCCTTGCAATACCCAAAACACTCAAACAGTCAGGCCTATTTGAGGTTATTTCAAAATCAATTATTACATCATCTATTCCCAGTGCAGTTTTTATATCAATTCCTATCAAGCTGTCATTCATACCTTCAAGGATAAATATGCCATTCTCATCAGCATATGAAAACTCACCGCGGGTAAGCCCAAGCTCCCCCAACGAACACAACATTCCTTCCGATACTATTCCCTTGAACTCAAGAACATCAATTGTTTTACCATTTGCCAAAACGGCTCCTGGCTTTGCCACAGGAACATATGAACCTACTTTTACGTTCTTTGCTGCAGTGATTATGGTCAGGATTTTATCTTTTGTATCAACGTTGCAAACAAAAAGATTTTGGTTATGAGGATGCAAAGAGATTTCTAAAACTTTACCCACCACTACATTCTTAATATTTTCAAGTCTTTTTTCATACCCCTCTACTTTTGTTCCACTCATAGTAAGCTTGTCAACAAGCTCTTCTACCGAACATTCTATATCAACAAAACTTTTTAGCCATTCCAATGAAACCTTCAATACTTTTCACTCCTTTTGTATTAAGTTTTTATCTGAACTGTTTCAAAAATCTTAGATCATTTTCATAAAAGAGTCTGATATCTTCAATCTCATATCTCAAAAGTGCTATTCTCTCAACTCCCATACCAAAAGCAAAACCAGTGTATATGTCGGGATCAATTCCACAGTTCAAAAGAACTTTTCTGTGAACCATTCCTGCACCTAAGATTTCTATCCAACCCTCACCCTTACATGTTCTACACCCTTTCCCACCACAGAAGATACACGAAATATCAACCTCGGCCGACGGCTCAGTAAACGGAAAATGATGTGGTCTGAACCTGACCATTGTTTCTTTGCCGAAAAACCTCTTTGCAAACACTTCAAGTGTCCCTTTCAAATCAGCCATTGTAACCCCTTTATCAACAAATAGACCTTCTATCTGATGAAAAATAGGAGAGTGTGTGCTATCTACCTCGTCCGACCTGTATACCCTTCCAGGAGAAATTATCTTAATTGGAGGTTTTTTGCTTTTCATGACCCTGATTTGAACAGGGGAGGTATGCGTTCTCAAAAGTACATCATCGGAAATATAAAAAGTATCTTGAGTATCTCTTGCAGGATGATCAGCAGGGATATTCAGTGCTTCAAAGTTGTAATAATCAAGTTCTATCTCCGGTCCTTCTGCAATTTCATATCCCATGTTCATAAAAATTTCAGCTATTTCATTTTGAACCTGAGAGAGGATGTGAATAGCTCCTATCTCCACTCTTTTCCCCGGTATAGTAACGTCAATGCGTTCACTTTGTATCCTTCTTTGCTTTTCTTCCTCTAAAAACCTTTTTCGCAAGTTAGCGATGTTTTCCTCAATGTACTCTCTCAGACTATTTAGTTCTTTTCCCATTTGAGCGCGAGTTTCTGGTTCAAGTGAAGAAAGCTCTTTCAGTTTACTTTTCAAAATGCCTTTTTTACCTAAATATTTGATCTGAAAATCTTCAAGTTCTTGCAAATTTTTGATTTTTGATAGTTCTTCCACACATTGGTTTTTTAAATTTGCTATATCAGCGTTCAATATTACACACCACCTTTTTATATTTTTATTAGATTATTTCTCCTTTGACATATTGTTCATAAGCCTGTGTAATCTTAACCTTGTAAATTTCACCAGGTACTATCATATGACTTTTCCTTACTAACGTACGGATATAATTTCCTGAATACCCTTCATAATATCCATCAAAATCAGAATCTTGTTCAATTAAAACCTCTAACCACTTGCCAACAAACTTTCTGTGAAATTGATATGAAAGGTTCGCTGCCACTTCTTTCATTACTTTGCTTCGCCGTTCTTTTTCTTTGCTATCTATTTGATTTGGCATATCATAGGCTTTAGTACCTTTTTTTGGCGAAAATCTAAAAACATGAATTCGTGAAAAACCTATCTCCTGAACAAACTTTACAGTGTCATTGAAATCTTCCTCTGTTTCACCCGGAAAACCCACTATAATATCAGTGGTGAACGCTACATCATCCCATTTTTCTTTTATTCTCTCTACTATACCTTGGTACTGTGCTGTAGTGTAATGCCTGTTCATAAGTTTCAATATTTTGTCACTGCCACTTTGAAGGGAAAGATGCAAATGATGACACAGCTTATCAAAACTCAATAGCCTACTTATAAACTGTTCGCTCATGATAAGTGGTTCAAGAGAACTTAGTCTAATCCTCTTGACCCCTTCAATCTCATTTATTCTCTCAATTACATCTATCAAGGTTATCTTCCCGTCTAAATCCTTCCCATAAGCTGAGATGTTAATTCCTGTTATAACAAATTCTTTATATCCATTTGAAACAAGTCTTCTAACTTCCTCTTCAATACTCTCTAAACTTCTGCTTCTAACTGCCCCCCTTGCATATGGAATTATACAATAAGAACAAAACTGGTCACAACCTTCTTCTATCTTTATGAAAGCTCGGCTGCGCTCATTAAATTCTGATATTTTGAGTTCTTCAAATGATTCCCTTTTATATCCTTCATCTATTGCTACAATTTTCTTTTTGTTATCCAAATATTCTTTAACATAATCAACAATTTTTTGTCTATCTTTAGTTCCAATTATAATATCTATATCTCTTATTTTCTCAACCTCATGGGGATACACTTGAGGATAGCATCCCATTACAACTACGATACTTTCCGGAGAAAGTTTTTTAGCCTTTTTTATTGCCTGTCTTGACTTTCTATCGCTCATGTTGGTAACCGTACATGTATTTATCACGTACACATCTGCCTTGCTGTCAAAGTCGACAATTTCAAACCCGCTTTCTTTAAAAAGTTCAGCCACTGCTTGGGTTTCATACTGGTTCACCTTACATCCAAGTGTATAAAAGGCAATCCTCAATTTAATTTGTTCACCTCCACATTTAAGTTATATTATAATATTTAGCAGCCAATTAGTGAAGAGCTAAAAATTTATCTTCAATTGTTATTTTTCTATGAAAAAAGGGTATAGAAAATGTGTAAGGAGTTAATTGATTTAAGCCTCATAAACATGATATGATAAATAATAAGCATTATTTTTGTTGTGAAGGGAGGAATTTAAAATGAAAACAGTAACAGTAAAGCTGAACACAATTGACGCTGTTAAGAACTTTGTCAACATTGTTAGCAAATATCCATTTGACATCGATCTTACATCAGGAAGGTATGTTGTTGATGCCAAATCCATCATGGGAATATTTAGCTTGGACCTCAGCAAACCTATCAAGGTAGAAATTCATTCAGACAACTGCGATGATTTGCTCAAAGAGCTTGAACCGTTTATGGAAAAATAAAAATAAAAATAAATAAATTTAGCGTGGATTTAAGTCCACGCTAAATTTATTTTTGTCTCATTCTTTTCCCAAATAACCTCTCTCTCATTCTATCCCATAAGGATTTCCTGGCACACTCTTGTAAAGTAACAATTGGAACAATTTCTTTTTCACTTTTGAGATACACATTCAACATCCCAATTACCTTGTTTTTCTCAACAGGGGCATCTAGCGGCTGCATCAGCATATCTATTTTCGGGAAACAATCTGAGTCCACCACCCAGTATTTTTGATGTGTTGTTCCTACTTTTACCCAATCCATTTTCCCATTATTAACCTTTACATAACCTATCTCGCCTGGTGGGAGTTTTAACACTTTAAAATTACGGTAAGAATAGTCAAGAATCTTTCGCGTATCATTCCACATATCCTGAGCATTTAAAACCACGCATATGACTCTAAAATCATCTCTGCAAGCAGAAGTGACAAGACACCTACCAGCCTTTTTTGTAAATCCAGTCTTTACACCTTCAGCCCCCGGATATAATCTTAACATCTTGTTTTTGTTTCTTAGTATTCGATTGTAAGGCCTTGTTGTCCATGGTACTTCTTTTTCTGTGGTCTTTACAATCTGCCGAAAAATGGGATTTTTCATAGCATATGCTGTGAGAAGTGCCAGGTCATGAGCTGTTGTATAGTGCTGACCTTGTTCTAAGCCATGCGGTGATGAAAATACGGTATTTGAAAGTCCAAGCTCTTTTGCTTTCTTGTTCATAAGATTAACAAATTTTTTTACATCACCGGCTGTTACTATTGCCAAGGCTACAGCAGCATCATTTCCAGAAGAAAGCATAAGTCCGTATAGAAGGTCTATTATTTTCAGTTTTTCTCCTTTTTCGAGGTACATAGATGAGCCTGGAACTCCTACAGCCTGCGGAGGAATTTCAATTTCTTTGTTTACATCACAGTTTTCTAACACCAAAATTGCCGTCATTATTTTTGTAGTACTTGCCATTGGAAGTTTCAAATCCTCGTTTTTTTTAAAAAGAATTTTTCCTGTCATCCATTCAATGGCTATGGCAGACTTGCTACTTACCTGTGGCAAGTTCTTTTCATTTGCATAGCATATCTTAGCAAGTTCTGTGCTTACTATCAGCAGAAATATCAAAGTAAATACCCTTACTTTCAAAAAGAGCACCCCCACATCCATTAGTATACCCACTGATGTGAGGGCATATGTACCTCCAGCTTATTTATTATAGATTCTTTTGAAAGTCTCTAACATTGTTTTGACTGAGTCTCCACCTAACCTTTCTATCAAAGCATTTGCTAAAACATATGCAATTGCCGCTCTCATGACAACGCTCCCTGCCGGTACAGCGCATGTATCAGACCTTTCAACGGCTGCCTCAGCAGGTTGAAAAGTCTGTATATCCACACTTTTGAGAGGTTTATAAAGTGTTGGTATAGGTTTGAAAGCAGCCCGAACAACAATATCCATGCCGTTTGAAATTCCACCTTCTATACCGCCTGCGTTGTTTGTTTTTCGGTAAAAACTTCTCTTATCATCATAATAAATCTCGTCATGAACTTCAGAACCAAACCGTCTTGCCGCTTCAAAACCCATACCAATTTCAACACCCTTGACAGACTGGATGCTCATCACAGCCTGAGCAATTAATGCATCAAGTTTCCTATCCCAATGAACATGACTGCCAAGCCCATATGGGACATTTTTGCAAATCACCTCAGCAACCCCACCTACACTGTCACCCATTTGTTTTGCTATATCAATCTCCTGTTTCATCTGAGTTTCTGTCTCTTCATCAATACAAAATAGCTCTGAAGAAGATAAAGCCTCTTCAAAAAGATCTATGCTGTCTGTGGAATATGATTTCGTAAGTCTAACTTTGCCAATCTCCACAACGTGGTTGTAAAGTTTAATTCCAAACATTTTTAAAAGTTCTTCACAAATAGCTCCAACTGCAACTCTTATAGCAGTTTCTCTTGCACTTGCTCTTTCCAATATATTTCTTGCATCATCAAACCCATATTTTAAACAACCAGCCAAATCTGCATGACCAGGTCGTGGAACTGTTACTTTTTTTGTCTTGAGGTCACATTGTGTTGCGTCCATAAAACTTTTCCAGTTTTCATAGTCTCTGTTTTCAATCATTAGTGTAATTGGAGCTCCTGTGGTATAAGAGTTTCTAACTCCAGAAAGAACTATTATTCTGTCCTTTTCTATTTCCATTCGTTTTCCTCTGCCGTAACCTCTCTGTCGCAGTTGCAAAAGATGATTTATATTTTCGATATCTATTTTCACATGTGCAGGAAACCCTTCCACTATAGCTATCAAAGCTTTTCCGTGGGTCTCACCAGCGTCTAAAAACCTCATTGTTTCACCTCAGCTTCTTTTGTTTTTGTATCAAACAAATTACCCTTTTTAAATATAATGATAATATACCAACCCTTATCGTTTTTGAGTAGGTAAAAAGATGAAAAGAAAGCTTGTTAGCATAATTTTTACTTTGATAGTGGTTTATATAATCTTGAGCATACTTATCATCAAAAACTCAGAAAATTATATATATGTCTACCACGAACCTTCGAATTTATCTGTCCACTACGGTGAGTCGCAATATTCATCAATAGTACAAAACCTAAAAGTAAGTCTTGAAAAAGTGACAAAAGAAAAATTTTTCATCACATACTCACAAGTTACCGGAAATCAAAGTTATTTTGGTTTAACACTTATCATTGACAACTTAGAGAAAAAGAAGATTGATAAGACTGCATTTGAATATATTTATATTGAAGATACAACCACAAACCAAAAATATTATCCAATCCCTTATTTTGAAATAGAAAACTTTCCCCAAGATCAACCTCTTTTATATAAAGCAAAACTCTATGCTAAATTTCAGCCTTTACCATATGATACTATTTCAATAAATATCTACTTTAAATTTGCAGGAAGATTGTTTATCCTCCAGAATGTCGATATAAGATAAATACCTTTTTAGTAGTCGTTCAAAGCCAGATTGAGGAGATATCTCAACTCTTCTAAATTTGAATTTAGAGCAAGTAGCCTTTCTGAAGAAATAGCAGAGTGTTTTATACCTTCTTTCAATCTGTTAAGTTCATATTCAATATCCTCAATCTGAGCAAGTATTGAAAGATTGATAAAGGAAGGAAGTTCTGAGAACAACCTTTCTTTGGACAAAACATATTCAGGTCCAATTTCATACATCTCGCCGCGCGCAGGAACAATTACATCTGCTCCGAACCTGTTTTTTAGTTCTTCTGCAAACTCAAGTTGTACCTCTTTTTCACCGTGGACCACAAAAATCTTCTTTGGTTTTTCGCTCATGTGTTCAATCCACGAAAAAAGGCCACCTTTATCTGCATGCCCTGAATAAGCCTCGATATACTCTATCTTGGCTTTTACTTCCACTTCTTCACCAAATATCTTTACCTTTTTCTGCCCATCCAAAAGTTTTCTTCCAAGCGTGTTTGGTGCCTGATATCCAACAAAAAGTACAGTGTTTTTCTCATTCCACAAATTATGTTTAAGATGGTGCTTTATTCTTCCTGCCTCACACATTCCACTCGAAGAAATTATTATACAGCTCTTGTCGTACTCATTTAACCACTTTGATTCGTCAACAGACTTTATAAACCTCAAATTAGGTGGTTCAAGAGGATATATACCATTCTTTATGAACATAGCTGCTTCTGTATCAAAATACTCTATATGTTTTTTATAGATAGCAGTCGCAGAAGTTGCAAGTGGACTGTCAACAAAAATTTCTACATCTCTTATAACTTTGGCTTTTTCGGAATGGGTCACAATCTCTTTTGCAATTTCATATAATATCTCTTGTGTTCTACCTACAGCAAACGAAGGGATTATAACCTTTCCTCCATTTGATATGGTAGTGCAAATTATGTCTATAAGCTTTTTAGATTTGTTTTCAACATCCACATGAAATCTATTGCCATATGTGCTTTCAATAAACAGATAATCACAACCATCTATAATGGTGGGATCTCTTAAAATAGGAACATTTTTATTTCCTAAATCACCAGAAAAAACAAGCTTATATTCTTTACCATCTTCTATTATATAGAGCTCAATTATCGCTGAACCAAGCATGTGTCCTGCATCTTTAAATACAAAACTCAAATTTTTGTTTATTTGAACTTTTTGATCATATTTTACACCTCTAAAGTGCTTGAGAACATTTTCTGCATCTTCTAAAGTATAAAGCGGCTTTAATTGTTCTTTCCCTTCTCTTTTTCTCTTTCTATTTTTCCATTCAATCTCGCTTTCCTGAATATGAGCACTGTCGGGCAGCATAATATTACACAGGTCCACTGTTGCATCTGTTGTGTATATTACTCCTCTAAAACCATCCTTGTAGAGTTTTGGAATTCTTCCACTATGGTCAATATGGGCATGAGAAAGAATAACAAACTCAATTTCTGACGGATTAAAAGGAAATGCTTCATAGTTGAGCAGTTCTTCAGTTAAACCTCCTTGAAACATACCACAATCTATCAGAAATTTTACCCCTTCAAATTCAAAAAGATAACATGAACCTGTTACGCTCTGGGCCCCACCTATAAATGTTATCTTCAAATTCTCTTCTCTCCTCTCATTCAATCTTAACCTTACCGTATTGCGGTACAATCTCAAACCATGTATTTCCTTTTAAAAGTTTAATTTCTTGACCATTTTCATCTTTTAATGTAAATGAATTTTCCATATCAAATTCATAAGTGATTGGAATTGTTTTTCCCATCTGTAGAACATACCCTTTTCCTTTTGAAAAATCCACTTCTTGTCTACCTTTGTCATCATTTTTTATTGTGCCATAATGAGCAAATAATATTACTACGTTTTTAGCAGTCAACTGAACTCCTGTCTCTTTGTCAAGATGAGGTTTTTCTTTGATAAATCTTTTGTAAACTTTTTTCTGAGCATCGTATTCATAAGTAATATAATACCATCCTGAAAAAGTAATCTTTACCTTCGAATTTTCTGAATCCCATTTATTAATAACATTATCTGTTAAAGGATATGTTTTGTAAGTCTTTTGCATCATGTAACCTTTTTTATCGAAAAAAGTTATAAGTTTTTCCATCGATGAATAAAGATTATGTGGCGCTTTTCTATCTGAGGTTCTGTAGAAAATTCCGCCACCTGTGTATATGGCATCAATATGAGGTATAAAATTTTGTTTAAAAAGCCTGTAAGCTTGTGGACTACCACCACAATGTACAAAGTAAGCTTTGAGCGACTTTGCTATTTGCATAAAATACGGTCTTGCACTCCTTATAGGTCCCACTTTTTTAGGATATGTATGATGGTATATTGCCATAATTCGTGTGGCTCCACCTTCAATCAAAGCTTCATAAAGGTATTCAGCTTGATTTAATGAAGATTGAGGAATTGCTCCTGGTTCATTATTAATCATAACTGCTATTACTTGATGTTCCTCTTTTTGGTAAATGGCCTCTCCGGTGAATTTGCAAAGATAGTCAAATTGTTCAGTTTGAGCATTTTTCTCCTTTTCTTTTTTGTCTGCTTGCAAAGTTTTATCTGCTTTTGAGATATTAACTTTTTGACTATTTTTTTTACCACACGCTGATAAAGAAAAAAGTAGTATTCCAACTATTATAAGCGTTAAAATCTTTTTTAAACAAGGCCTTTTCTGGCATTTCATAAAGGTCCCTCTTTCACTTTATTTTGAATATTAAAAGCGTTACAAGAATTCCAATAAGTGCACCTACAATTGTTTCCCAAACTGTGTGAATCTTTGCTTCTATCCTACTCTCAAGTACCAATAAAGCCATAAAAACAGCAAGTGACACTATAATGAGGTTGTTTGTGAGCATTAAAATAGCAGTTGCCGCAGCAAAAGCTAAAGCAGTATGACCACTTGGCATTCCACCTTGCATGAATTTCGTTCTATTTGTTACAGCTTTTACAACTATTATCACCATTGCAACAATTATAAGGGATAAGAACACTACATGAAAAGAAATACCCCTAATGTGCTTAAGGGTTATTTCTATAGGAAGCTTCATTCTATCATAAAAAAGGAAATATCCTATAGCCAAGGACATCAGTGCAGATACCAAAACAGCTCCCGCTGCTACGTCCTTTGCAATTTTTGCTTTCGGCTCAAATTCTTTTGCTACAAGGTCCACGGTATTTTCTATTGCTGTATTTATAAGTTCTGTTGCTATAACCAACCCGATGCAGATCAACACCAATATTGTCTCAATTTTGTTAAGTTTAAAGACAATTGTCAAAAAAAGAATTGCAAAAGCTATTATAAAATGAATCTTCATGTTTCTTTGGGTTTTAAATGCAATTATTATGCCGTTTATTGCATTGTCAAAGCTCTCCAGCAAGGTTCTTCTTTTGTTCATCTTGTCAACCCCATACTATCTAAAATCTGTTCTTCATATTTTCTCATTACTTTTCTATCATCTTCTTCTATGTGGTCAAAACCTAAAAGATGCAAAACAGAATGCACAGTTAAATATGCAACTTCTCTTTCCAATGAGTGACCAAATTCTTTCGCCTGCTGCAGTGCCTTTTCGATAGAAATTACAATATCGCCAAGAGGAATCTCATCCTCCACAACTACTATATCTTCCTGCAATTGACCATTTTTGAATTCAAATATAGGAAATGATAGTACATCTGTCTCTTTGTTGACATTTCTATAATTTCTATTTAGCTCCTTTATGAAGTTGTTGTCAACTATGAGCACGCTGACTTCAAAGTTCTCTTCTTGCAAGAAAATCTTAAGGGTATTTGCAACCGAATCCTCAATTATCTTTGAGATGTGTTCATCAACATCAACCTTATCCTGCTGATTTTGAATGAATATTTTCACTTCTTACCATCACCTCATCTGCTTTGTTTGAAGAATCTTCAAAGATATTATAACTAACCCTCTTGTGAAAAACACCAGTTAAAACTTTAATAAAACTTTCAGATATAATTTCCAGTTCTCTAAAGGTCAAATCACTGCTATTTAGCTGCCCATCCAGAAGCTTTTCTTGTATGACATTTCTTATGGTAGCCTCAATTAGTTGAGGTGTTGGAGAAGAAAGAGCCCTAACAGCTGCTTCAACAGAGTCAGCCAGCATCACAATTGCAGCTTCTTTATTTTGAGGAATAGGTCCATCATACCTAAATTTTTCTTCGCTCACTTGTTGATTTTGGTTGAGTGCCTTTCCATAAAAAAACGCTACTTTAGTAGTCCCATGATGTTGTTTTATAATGTCAAGAACCTGCCTCGGCAGCCTATATTCTTTTCCAATCTCTACACCATCTTTTGTATGCGAAATTATTATAAGAGCTGAGAGGGTAGGAGTTATTTTGTTATGGGGGTCTTCTTCAATAATCTGGTTTTCTTTAAAATAAAAAGGCCTTTTTAGTTTTCCTATGTCGTGATAATAAGCACCTATGCGGGCAAGGAGGTAATTGCCTCCAACCGCCTCACAAGCAATCTCAGCTAAATTACCCACTATTAAACTGTGATGATAAGTTCCTGGTGCTTCAAGTAAAAGTCTTTTCAACAGCGGATGGTTAGGATTAGATAGTTCCATAAGTCTAATCGGTGTTGTAAAATCAAATAAGTATTCCCACAAAGGTAAAGTTCCATATGCAATAACAAAAGAGAGTGCTGTTCCGATAAAAGAGTTTACTGAAGTGTTCAACACCTCAGTGTCGTTTATTTTAAATACCAATTCGGCTGATAAAACAAAAAGTGAGGACATTAAGCTCGCCAAAAATCCGTGAGATATAAACTGCAATCTGTTATGAATACTGTGTGATACAATTGCACACAAACTTCCTGCTACAAAAAGATAAAGAGCGAAACTGAGATTATCTGTCCCCACAATTAGCAGTGATACTATTGAGAGTACCATATTAAAAATAATTGAAACCCTAACGTCAATCAAAAGAGAAATCAAAATAACCCCTACAAACACTGGTAAAGCAAATGTTGGTATGGGAAGAAGAAATTTTATTAATAGCAGATTTAAAACTATAATAGCACTTGCTGCTACCATATCCCTGCAGCTGTCTATAAATTTTCTTTCAAAAAGATAAAAGTACACTCCCATTATGAGAGAAAGTATTAAAATCAATAAAATAGCTGCTGACAAATCGCTTGCTGTTTTAAAATTAGAGTATTTGCCCTCAAAATTAAAAGACCGAAAAACTTTATCTAAAATTATGGGCGTTTCTCTTTTCTTTGACAGTGCTATAAGGAGCAATGAGGTTACAAAAAACGAGCAGAAAAGAACAAATCGGTACAAATATATTCTCTTTCTTTCTTGCCATCGTCCAAAGTTTTTAAACATATCTATACCTTTTGTTTCTCCTTTCGTTTTTCTTCGTACCTGTTGTAAGCATTTATAATTTTCTGAACCAGCTGATGACGAACAACATCCTGATATGTTAAAAATACAAATTCTATTCCTTCAATATCCCTGAGTATCTTTGTTACTTGAACAAGACCTGATTCTACACCACTTGGCAAATCAATTTGAGTAATATCACCAGTCACCACTGCTTTTGAACCAAAACCAAGCCTTGTTAAAAACATCTTCATCTGCTCTGAAGTTGTATTTTGGGCTTCGTCCAGGATGATAAAAGCATCATCTAATGTTCTTCCTCGCATGTACGCAAGTGGTGCAACTTCAATTACTCCTCTTTCCATATATCTTTGATACGTTTCTGTGCCGATTAGGTCGTGTAGCGCATCATAAATTGGTCTTAAATAAGGGTCCACTTTTGTTTGCAAATCTCCCGGCAAAAAACCTAATTTTTCTCCTGCCTCAACAGCCGGTCTTGTGAGAATAATCTTGCTTACCTCTTTCTTTTTAAGGTAGTGAACAGCCATTGCCATAGCCAAATAAGTCTTTCCGGTACCAGCAGGTCCAATGCCAAAAACAATAGTGTTGTTCATAATTGCACTTATATATCGTTTTTGTCCAAGGGTTTTAGGTTTTACCTGTTTGCCTCTATGAGTTATAAAGATAACATCGTTTTCTAAGCTTCTTATCTCTTCATCTTCTAAGGTCTCCACTATATAACGGATAGTATGCTCGTCAATATCTAACTTCTTCCTTTCCATGTCATGTAATATTTTTATTGTTTTTTCAGCCTTATTTATATTTTCTGGACTGCTGCCTATAATTTTTATGCTGTTGTCTCTAAAAACAATATTTACGTTCAAAAGTTCTTCTAATGTTTTCACTTTAGAATCAAACTCTCCAAAGATATTCCAAAATTCTTGAGTATCTTCAATATTTACAGTTGAAACAAGTCTTTCCTCCAAATATTTCTGACCTCCTACGATTTTATTTTTTTATAGCAATCTCCTCCAAGCATTCGTAATCTCTTTTGCATTCAATCAGTCTTATCTCATTTTTTTCTTTTTTGACTTTAATATATGTTCGTATTGACAAAACATTCAATATTTTCTTGCTTTTTGTAATGGCTGCAAACTTCACATCACACTCTTTCTGAGCCTTCTCTTTTATCTGTTCTAATGTAGGAACAAATTTTTTTAATTTATATCTTTTGATTTCAAATATTTCCACCTTAATGGGCAAAGGAGAAAGTTTATACTCTTTTATTTTAATTTTATCACAATTCTCGTTTTTAGTAACCACATTTTTGAGTTTAATTTCACGGTCTCCTAACACTATATACGGAAGTGTAGTTTTTGAAATGTACTCTTTCTGATATAAAGGAATGGAAAAAGCTGTAGAAACATTGTAAAATGTAATTGCTTCAATCTGAGCGTTGGCATCCTCATAATATTCAATTCCATCTTTAGAAGTTACTTTATTGTCTACAAGAAGCTGACCAAAAACCACCGTGTCACCTTCTTTAACAAGTAAGTTTCCTGATTTTAGTACTATTCTTTTAATAATTCCACTACTTGCTGCGAATATCCTTCCTTTCTTGTTCTCAATTTGCACTGTTTCTCTCTCTACGTATTCCACAAACAGACGAGCACCTTCCCTTTTCACCTTCACCCACATCAAATCGTTCAAATCAGCAAGAAGTTTGGTTTCAAGCTTTTTCTCGTCAATTTTATTTTTCAGCATAAAAGGCTTTACATCATACTGGTAAAGTTTTTCTTTTATCTTTTTATTTAACAATACGTCTGTGGATCCATGATTTATAAAAACTATGTCAAAAATAAATTGATTAAAAATTATCAAAAAAAGTATACATAGTACAACTGTTATCATTTTACATAGCGTTATCTGTTTTAAAAAAAAATATATTCCCTTTTTCTCTACAATACTTACCTTGCATTTTGTCCTCTTTGCTATCTTTGTTACTTTTCTAAAATATCTAGTCGAAATGCTTATAATAACAGAGTTGTCTTGCTTAGAGTGTAGTTTCAACAAAATTTTGTTGAAAATGAGTATGTTTAGAAATTTGCTAAGATTTTCTCCATCTACTTTTAAAATGAGTTTGCCACTGCACATTCTTTAATCACTTCTCCTTGCCTGCTTCCAGAAAATATTTAAGTGATCTTACCTCTCCTCTTACAACAATTGTTTCATTGTCCATCCTCTCAATTACAAGTTTATGCCCCTCAATTAAAAGAGGAGAAACCTTTGTGTTTATCTTAACAAAAGTATCCTCATACCCAATAACTCCTTTATGGTTTTCAACAACAATTTCATAATCGCCTATAATAGTAATCCTTGGCTGGTCTGTTATCACTTCTGGTGGAAGCTGAGACAACAAAGCAAGCTGTTTTAGATCTTTCTTCGACCTCTTTAGCATAAAGGCTTTATCACAAAAATTAGGGTTCACATCTATTTTATTTTTCTTGAAATTTTTTTATAACTTATCCAAAACAAAAAAGTGACCCTCTCATTTATTTTCAGAAGGTCACTTTCTATCTTTAATTATTCTATTCCCTTTACAAATATTTTTTAACAATCTCACTTACAACTTTTCCTTCTGCCCTTCCACTCACCTTTTTTATAACCTCTTGCATAACCTTACCCATATCTTTCATTCCATTAGGTTTTATAATTTCTATAGTTTCCTTTACAAGCTGCTCTATTTCTTCTTCGCTGAGCATGGGTGGAAGGTAAGAAGTCAAAATCTCAATCTCTCTATTTAACTCATCAATCAAATCCTGTCTGCCACTTTTTATATATTCAGGTAAACTGTCTTTTCTCTTCTTAATCTCCTTCGCAATGACACTCAGCACACCATTGTCGTCAAGAACCACCTTGTTGTCCTTTTCAAACTGCAATATAGCAGCTCTCACCATACCAACAACATTTTTTCTGACAACATCCTTTTCTTTCATAGCAGTTTTATAATCTTCAAGGAGCTTATCTTTGAGACTCAACAAAAACGCCTCCTACTCCTTATCTGCGCTTTCTCCTACGTGCAGCTTCTGATTTTTTCTTTCTTCTAACGCTTGGACTTTCATAGTGCTCTCTTTTTCTGAGCTCAGCTAAAACCCCAGCTTCTGCACATTTCTTTTTAAATCTTCTGAGGGCACTATCGAGTGATTCGTTCTCACCTACTCTTACTTCTGACATCAATTTCCCTCCCCTCAAACCAGGCTCAAAAACACTATCTCAGGATTATGGTATTATTATAACTCACTTATTTAAGATATGTCAAACAGTTTTAAATATTACAATTTGTCTTCCACCCACAGCTTTTCAAAATTCAAAAACAAATCCCTGTTTTTTTTCTGCAGATTTATTGGTTTAAAATTTTTATCTACAAAGGCATGTTCTGTAAAACCTGTTGCACACAAAACTCCATCTTTTTTAACTTCATAGTAAAATTTTATTCTCGTAGGTGTTAAATTATTAACCCTTGCACTCACCGTTATTCTGTCTTCGTAAAAGCAAGCTCTCTTAAAATCGCAAGAACAGCTTATAAGTGGCAGATACACTCCAAATTCTTTTTCAATCTGAGAATAAGAAATTCCCACCTTTTTTATAAGCTCTGTACGAGCTGCTTCAAACCACACAAAATAATTTGAGTGATGTGCAATACCCATTCTGTCTGTTTCAACATATCTGACTGTTATTTCTATTTCTACCATTATTTATTACCCCTAACGTCTTTTATTCTTATACCTTCTGCTCTCCACTAAATACAATGCCTTTTTGAGTATCAATTGTAACCACAATCCCTGTTTTTAATATCTCTAATGCATTTTTAGCATCTGTAATTACAGGGATATCAAGTGCAGCACCTACAATTACAGCATGAGAGTTCTGTCCACCTTCTTCTGTGATAATTCCAGATGCTCTTTTCATATATGGTATAAACTCGTTATTTGTTTGATTTGTAACAATAATATCTCCATCTTCAAAATTCAGCTTTAAATCATTAATGGTTTTTACAACACAGACCCTGCTTGTTACCTTTCCACTTCCCCAGCCACGTCCTTCAACCAGAACATGTCCTACAACATGAACTTTAAGTATATTTGTTGTTCCACTCACACCAACAGGAACTCCGGCAGTGATAACAACTAAATCTCCATTTTTTACAATCTTGGATTTCACAGCTATCTCAACAGCATGGTCAAATATATCATCGGTTGAACTCTTGTACTCTGCCAGAAATGGATACACACCCCATGACAGATTCAACTGTCTTCTTACCTTCTCACAAGGTGTGGTTGCAATAATCGGACAAGCAGGTCTGAATTTTGACACCATTCTTGCAGTGTTACCTGACTTTGTCACTGTTATAATAGCCTTTGCGCCAAGGTCATGTGCGGTTGTACAAGTTGCGTGCGAAATAGCATTTGTCACATTAACAGGCATATCAAATACCTGAGATTGAAATCTCTTGATATAATCAATCTGATTTTCTACTCTCTCGGCAATCTTTGCCATTGTAGCAACACTTTCAACGGGGTACTTGCCCATTGCCGTCTCGCCAGAGAGCATTATTGCAGAAGTGCCATCAAATATGGCATTGGCAATATCGCTAACCTCTGCCCTGGTAGGTCTTGGATTTCGTATCATAGATTCAAGCATCTGGGTTGCTGTTATGACAGGCTTTCCTGCTTTGTAACACTTCTCAATCAGCATCTTTTGAACAAGGGGAACTTCCTCAAAAGGAAGTTCTACCCCTAAATCTCCTCTTGCAACCATAATCCCATCTGCAACCCTTATTATTTCGTCGCAGTTGGCAACACCTTCTTGAGTTTCTATCTTGGCAACTATTAAAACGTCTTTTCCACCATTTTTGTTCAGAAACTCTCTGATTTCAACAACGTCACTTGCCTTTCTTATAAATGAGGCTGCAATAAAATCTACATCGTTTTCTATTCCAAACAGAATATCCTCTTTATCCTTCTGGGTAAGTGCAGGAAGTCTTATGGGTATACCCGGTACATTTACCCCTTTCTGGTTGGTTAAAACTCCTCCATTTTTTACCTTGCAGATTATATTCTTTTCTGTCTTGTCCTCAACAATAAGCTCAATAAGTCCATCATCTATCAGGATTTTATCACCTGGTTTTACATCCTCAATAAGTTCTTTATAAGTTATACTCACAATCTCTTCATTTCCCAAGATTTCTTCTGTAGTCAGCACAAATTTCTGGCCCTCTTTTAGTTCTACTTTGCCATCCTTAAAAAAGCCTATTCTTATCTCTGGACCCTTGGTATCAAGCAAAATGGGAATAGGCTTGTCAAGTTCTTCTCTTATTTTTTTTACCATGTCAATCTTTTTCTTATGCTCTTCATGAGTACCATGAGAAAAATTTAATCTCACAACATCCATTCCATTTTCAACAAGCTTTCTTATTATCTCCTCTGAGTCGCTCGCTGGACCCAATGTACAAATTATTTTTGTTTTTCTCAAACTCAAACCCTCCAAAAAAAGTTATAAAGAAAGGATAGTAGCTAAGTTGTACATGTATTCATCAATTGACTTTTGCATAGAAAGTGCTTCGTCAATATCATAATCAACAATCTTACCATCCTTCATTGCAATTATCCTATTCTGCTTCCCTTCTTTAATCACCTCAACAGCTTTTGCCCCCATCAAACTCGCAACAACTCTGTCATATGCAGTTGGTGAACCACCTCTCTGGATATATCCAAGGATGGTCGCTCTTGTCTCTATTCCCGTTGCTTCTTCAATCTCTTTTGCAAGCTCTGTTGCTCCACCGATTCCTTCAGCTAATATAATCAAGTTGTGGAGCTTTCCTTTGTTTTTGCCATCAATTATTCTTCTGATTATCTCATCCTTATCAAGACCTTTTTCAGGAATTACTATTGACTCTGCTCCTCCTGCAATACCACTGTAAAGTGCTATATATCCAGCATGACGCCCCATTACTTCAAGGATACTAACTCTTTCATGGGAGGTTGCTGTATCTCTTATCTTGTTAATTGCATCCTGTACAGTGTTCAATGCTGTGTCAAACCCTATGGTGTAATCTGTACATGCAATATCATTGTCGATGGTTCCAGGAATTCCAACAACATTTATGCCAAATTTGCTCAGGTCTCTTGCACCCCTGAAAGACCCGTCTCCGCCAATTACAACAAGAGCATCAATCTTGAATATCTTGCACATTGAAGCAGCTTTTTTGAGCCCATTTTCTGTCATAAACTCAGGAGACCTTGCAGTCAAAAGTATTGTTCCACCACGTTGGATTATATCTGAAACAGACCTCAGGTTCATCTCAAAAATGTCGCCTTCAATAAGACCATTATACCCGCGTCTTATGCCCATCACTCTAAACCCATAGTATATACCAGTTCTCACAACAGCACGTATAGCAGCGTTCATTCCTGGTGCGTCTCCACCACTTGTCAAAACACCAATAGTTCTCACTTCTGGCATACTTTGTACCCCTTTCTTTTGAGTTTAAAATCCTTTTTCGATTATTATATTGTGTGCTTCATTGACGTCTGTTTCTGGCACTATTATTTCAAAATAACCTTCTTTGCCTTCCTGAGAAATAGATTTGACCTTTGCAAGAATCCCTACCTTCTCAAGCTCCTCTTTGATTCTGTTGGCAATCTCACTATTGGAGGTTATATAAACCACTTCCCACATAAAAACACCTTCTACACTATCATTTATTCTGGGACTCTGAAACAATAAGCCCAAACTTTGTATAGATCTCTGCCCTACCTCTTACCTTAATTGCCGACGTAACTTCAGTAAATTGAGCAAGTAAAACTTCACCACTGTCAAGTTTTTCTGTGTGATGAAGTTTTGTGTCCTTGCCTCTTGTAAGCCCTATTACATTTACTCCATTTTCAAGTGCCTTGACTACTATATAGTCACCATTTTTGTATTCGTATACATTTTCATTTTCCATATTTCATCTCACCTCTTTTCAAATATTATAACAAAACAGTCTAAAAATCAAGAATCTATATCTTCTATCCAAACATTTTCCTCGCCAAACCATTCTTTGAGCTGTTCAATCACCGTAGGATTTATTTCTATACACAAACTTGACTTGGAAATTAGCCTTTTTTGATTATAATAAAGAACTATTTTAGACTTTCCTGCAAAGAATTTTAAAAACGCTAAGAATTTCTTTGACTTTAATATTGTATCATCACTTACCCTTATTGCAATGGCTTTTTCTCTGCTGTTTTGAGTTTCTTCAGGTCTATCGCTGCCAAGCCTATCTACTTTTTTAGCAATAACCTTTACCCCCTCGTCCTCTCTGAAAGTTGCCTTTGCCTCAATTAATACAATCATATCTTCTTTTATTAGATGAGAATACTTTTCATAAACGCTTGGAAAAAACAATATCTCAACCGAATCTGTTAAATCTTCTAACTTTGCAAATGCCATTGTCTGGTTGCTCTTTGTAAGTTTTACTTTTACCTCTTTTAATATCCCGCACACAAGTATTTGCTCAAACTTGTATTCATCTTCTTCAGACATAGTAGATATCTCAGAAAGAGGAGTTACATTGTATCTTGAAATTTCCTCTGTGTACCTTTCAAGTGGATGACTGCTTATATATATTCCAATAGTATCCTTTTCCATTTTCATAAGCTCCTGAGCAGTTGGTTGTGGTAAGCTTTTGTACTCAAAACTTTCATTTTCGTTGCCGGATATCTCAAAAAAACTAAACTGATTTGCATTCTTCTTTTTAGCTTGTTTTAGCACAAGAATATCTTCCACTGAAGCTAAAAGCGAATTTCTGTTGATTCTTGTAAAGTCAAATGCACCCGAGCGTATTAAATTTTCAATAATTCTTTTGTTTACAGTATTTGTGTCAACTCTCATTATAAAATCATACAAATCCTTAAATTCACCTTTTTCCTCTCTCTCTTTTAAGATGTGGGCAATTACGTTCTCTCCCAAGCTTTTTATAGCTCTTAGTCCAAATCTTATACTATTTCCTTCGATTGTAAAGTCATAACTACTTTTGTTTATATCAGGCGGCAAAATAGTTATTCCAAATTTCCTGCACTCTTCAATATACATTCCAACCTTCTCATTCGAGTTCATAACACTTGTAATTAAACTTGTCATAAACTCTATGGTATAATACTTTTTTAAATATGCAGTCTGATATGCTAATATAGCATATGCAGCAGCATGTGATTTGTTAAATGCATAACTTGCAAAATCTTCTATAATAGCAAAAATCCTTTCAGCTGTTTCTTTTTTCACTCCATTTGCCACTGCTCCTTCAATAAACCTATCCTTTTCTTCCATCAAAATGTCGGCTTTTTTCTTGGCCATTGCTCTTCTCACAAGGTCAGCTCTTCCAAGCGAATATCCAGCAAGTGTTCTGAAAATCTGCATAACTTGTTCTTGATACACAATACATCCATAGGTGACATTTAAAATTGGTTCAAGGCTAGGATGGAGGTATTCAATTTTTTCTCTGTTATTTTTGTTCTGGATATAAACTGGAATCTGGTCCATTGGTCCAGGTCTGAATAGGGATATTCCTGCAATAATATCCTCCAAGTTTTCAGGTTTGAGTTCTTTCATAAACTGTTTCATGCCACTGCTTTCAAGCTGGAACACACCATTCGTGTTTCCTTCTGATATAAATTCATAAACATTTTTGTCATTATAGTCTATCCTGTCTAAATCAATCTCAATACCTCTATTTTTTTTCACAAGCTCCAACGTATTTTGAATGACAGTGAGTGTTCTCAAACCAAGAAAATCCATCTTCAAAAGCCCTAGTTCTTCTAAAGTTGTCATTGGAAATTGAGTGACAATAGCATCATCAGTCCTTGCCAACGGCACCAAATCTGTAATTGGAGAGTTTGAAATCACAACACCGGCAGCATGAACAGATGCATGTCTTGGCATACCTTCAAGATTTCTTGCTGTATCAATTATTTTTCTTACCGTACCATTTCGTTCATAAATCTTTTTAAGCTCATGGTTTATCTCAAGTGCCTTGTCAATGGTCATCCCAGGAGAAAACGGAATCATCTTCGCAATTTCGTCCACCTGAGAATATGGAATTCCCAGAACCCTTCCAACATCTCTGATTGAAGCTCTTGCAGCCATTGTCCCAAAGGTTATTATCTGACTTACTCTATCCTCTCCATATTTGCGAGTGACATAGTCAATCACTTCTTGTCTTCTTTGATAACAAAAGTCAATATCTATGTCAGGCATAGAGACTCTTTCTGGATTTAAAAATCTCTCAAAAAGAAGGTCATACTTTATTGGGTCAACATTTGTAATACCCAGACAGTATGCAACAACACTCCCAGCTGCAGAACCTCTTCCAGGACCTACCATTATGTTGTTTTGTTTAGCATAGTTTATAAAGTCCTGAACTATCAAAAAATATTCGACAAATCCCATATCTTTTATCACTTGAAGCTCCATCATAAGCCTGTCATATGCAGTTTTGTTATTTTTTGAATATCTTTTCTTGAATCCTTCTAAAGCCAACTCTTTAAGGTATTCAAAAGAATCATTTTTGCCTTCTGGCAGTTGAAATTTCGGAAGGTTAATCTTACCAAACTCAAACTCAACGTTGCATTTTTCAGCAATCTCCAATGTATTTTTTAGTGCTTCTGGAATGTAACCAAAAAGTTGGTGCATCTCTTCAGATGATTTGAGATAGAATTCATCGGTTGGAAATTCCATTCTGTCAGAATCGTTTATAGTCTTTCCTGTTTGAATACAAAGCAAGATATCATGAAGGTTTCTATCTTCTTTCTTCAAATAATGAACATCATTTGTTGCCACAAGCGGAATTTGATATTTTTTTGATAGTCTCATAAGTTCATTATTTACAAATCTTTGCTCGTCAATGTAATGATATTGAAGTTCAAAGTAAAAGTTTTCTCCAAACACCTCTTTATAAAAACTAATTGCATCATACAGTTTTTCCTTTTGCTCTCTCAAAATCAGCTTGGGAATCTCCCCCGCAAGACAACTTGTAAGTGCCACAAGCCCTTTTGAATACTTGCTTAAGACTTCTCTGTCAACCCTTGGTTTATAGTAAAATCCTTCAACAAATCCAATTGAAACTATCTTGGAAAGATTTCTGTAGCCATCATTGTCAATAGCAAGAAGGACAAGATGGTGGATATCATTATCGATATTTGGTTCTTTATCAAAGCGAGTCCGTGGAGCTAAATATACCTCACATCCAATTATAGGTTTGATACCATTTTCCTTGGCAGCTTTATAAAAATCTATAACACCATACATTGCTCCATGGTCAGTTATTGCCACAGCATTCATATTTAGCTCTTTTACTCTTTCAAAAAGCCTATCAATCCTACAAGCGCCGTCCAACAAACTATATTCGGTATGAAGGTGAAGATGAACAAAACTCATTTCTCTTTTGCACCTTTCTTCTTTCCTGGTTTTATATCTCTAAATCATCTAACACATCAACAATATAATAGTGGAAATTCAAAGCCAAATCTATATCCTTGCGAAATGCAAGCCTTTTACCTTCACTATCATAAAAAATTCTAACAATTGGTCTGGATGGAAACTTAGGATTGTTGTGCACAACTATTCCTTTTTCTCGAGTATTGAGCACAACAGGTGTTCCTATCTGAAAAAGAGAAATAAATGTGACAAACTTGGAAACGATATAACTATCAAAATGTGTTGAACATGAATTTAGCAGATATTCTATTGCCATGTGAGGTTTTAATCGCTTTCTAAATTCTCTGTCACTAACTAAAGCGTCAAACACATCTGCCACAGCTACAATTTTAGCCATTTGCGGGATTTCATCTCTGGTTTTGCCAAACGGATAACCACTGCCATCTAATCTTTCGTGATGGAAAAGTGCAATCTCTGCAACATTCTGTTCAAATTTGTACTCAGAGCTCAAGATATCATATCCAACAATTGTGTGCATCTTTATCATCTCATATTCCTTTTCCTGAAGAGGTCCTCTCTTGCTCAAAATATTTTTGGGAATTTTTATCTTACCAATATCATGAAGTAAAGTGCCCATACCAAGTACCATGAGTTTATCAAAATCATATCCCAGTTTTATCCCAATCAGAATTGAGAGCACTGTTGTGTTGAGTGAATGAAAAAGTGTATAGTTCCCAACTGTACGTATATCACATAGGTTTAAAATAATCTCTTTTTGGTTTAAAAGAGAAGAAATTATTTTGCTAACAAGCTCCTTAATTTCCGGAGTAACTTCTTGAGTATTTATATATTTTGATGAAAAAACATCATTTACAATCTCAAATGCTTCTTCTTTTATCTCTTTGGTTATAACATCCTCTATGTAAATCTCGGTATTGTCATCTACAATGTAAATGTCATAAACTCCAAATTCTTTTAACCTTTTTATAACACCATTTGTGAGTTTCTGACCACTTGCAATCAAAACCTTTCCATCCTCACTGTATATGTCCCGTGCAAGCACCATACCCTCTTTTGCATTTTTAAGTAGTATCCTTCTCATCATATTCTCCCCTATATGAATTTTTTTGTAACAAGACAAGCCTGTCAGTCACAATCACATCAAGCTTTACATCATGCTCCTCTGCTCTGATTTTTTTTACCTTTTGAAAATGGTAAGCAACCCCAACCTTTACACAATGTTGAGCTGCCTTTTTCAAAAACCTATCGTAGTAACCCTTGCCAAACCCCACCCTGTTTAAATCCTTGTCAAACGCAACAATGGGTACAATACAGACATCTATTTGTGATGGAGGTATCTGCTGTGTGCTTGACGGTTCTAAGATACCAAGCTTATTTCTGTGAAGTTTATTTTCTCCTTTATACTCACACGCCACCATTTCTGCACTATTTACAACTTTGGGTACATACACCTTTTTATTTTTTTTGAGAAGATATTCCATAATTCTTTTGGTATCAACTTCATATGGAAGGCTCATGTAAATGAAGATGGTTTGAAACTCAAAGGTTGAAAGAAGTTTTTTTAGGTTTCTGTATACCAATATATCAAGATATAACTTTTTCCTTGGTTCAACTAATTTTCGCCTGATTCCTATAACCTTTCTTATTTTTCGTTTGACCAGTTTTTATCACCCTTTTCTATTAATTTATCACTTTTTTATTACAATTGAAATACCTTTTATGTACTCAAAGTAAAATAGCCCTGAAAATAAATCAGGGCTATTTTGTTAGTCTTGGTTTACAACTTTTCTATTTCTATAATATCCACAATTTGGACATACTCTGTGAGGAAGTTTCATCTCATGACACTGTGGACACTCTACAAGATTTGGAATTTCCAATTTCCAATTTGCTCTATGTTTATGTGTTCTTTGTTTTGACCATCTTCTTTTTGGTTGTGCCATTTCCTTTCACACCTCCTTTTTCTCATCTGTATCCAATTGATTGATAAGAGTTTTTAAAATGCTCAGTCTCGGGTCAATATCATCTTTTTCACATGAACATGAACTCACATTTAGGTTTGTCCCACACACCGGACAAAGCCCCTTGCAGTCTTCTCTGCACAAGTACTTCATTGGCAAATACAAAACAATTGTTGCAACAATGCTATCATCAAATTCAATGACATCATCTTCAAACTTAATTACTTCATCATCTGTAGTATCTTCTCTATTGGAGTACTCTTCATAAAAAGGAACGTCAACTTCAACATAAGCATCATCTGTACATCTGTAACATATAGTTTTTAGTTTTGTTTTAACATTGCCACTGACCTCAATTAAATTTCCCTTCTTTGTAGCTACTCCATAAAAATAGACAGGTTCAACAAAAAATAAAATATCACCTCTAAATTCGAGCTTTTCCCAAGATTCACAAAATTCAAACTCTTCAGAGTCACCATTTGTTTTTAATTTTGATACATCTAATCTCATCTTTACAGTCACCTCGTATCATAACGGTTGTATTATAAACTTTTATTTGAGTTTTGTCAATTGATTTATTGCACTGTGATGAAATCCTTAATACTCTCGAATATCTTCTCCCCGATACCGTTCACGTTTTTTATCTCCTCAATACTTTTAAAAGGACCATGGTTTTGTCTATATTCTATTATCCTTTCAGCAAGTTTATCACCAATTCTATCAAGAGTTTTCAACTCCTCCTTTGTGGCAGTATTGATGTTTATTTTTCCTTCACCTGCAGACACAGTCTCTTGTGCTGTCCCATCTGTAGAAGAAGACAAACTGCTTTGCGACTGCACTTCGCCCATCTTTGGAATATAAATCTTTTGCCCATCAGAAATTTTCTCGGCAAGATTAATTGAATTCAGGTCACTTCCAGGCAAAGCTCCACCCGCCAAAATCAAGGCATCGTTTATTCTGCTGCCTGGCAAAAGCTCATAAACTCCTGGATTTTTTACGTTTCCGCACACATAGACAACATATTTTTGCTGAGAATCTTGGATATTTGTCTCAGCTGTCTTTCTACTCTCATTCTTCACAATGTCATTGTCGCCTTCTTGCGCCTCAATGGTAACCACTTCTCCGGTGCTTTTGTTCGAAAAACTATTGTGTGTAAAATACTGGTATATATTGAGCATAAGAAGTACAGCAATAATCACAATCATAACTTTTTCTTTTTTTGTAAATACAGACATTTTGTATCACCTTCTTTTTTGATTGTGGTACCTGACAGGATAATAAAAAGTTTTGCCAGAAGTCCAGCAATTGACATAAAAGCTGGTCATAATATATACTTATTTTATCACATGCACACAAAACTTTTAAAGGCGGTGACAGTATTTAATGTCTCAGTTTCTAAAAAAGGTAGTCTTATATCTAATTATCTCAGCACTTTTTTTTGCAATACTTTTTACATACCCCTTGTATACATACTCACAGCAAGAGTCCACAGACAAACTTGGCTTGAGCGCAAAGTCAGCCATTTTAGTGGAAGCACATACGGGGCAGATTTTATTTGAAAAAAACCCTAATCTAAGATGCTTTCCTGCAAGCACTACCAAGGTTCTCACAGCACTTGTTGCTATATCATATGAACATGATCTTAACAAGATATTTAAAGTTTCTTCAAAAGCCACAATGATTGAACCAGGAAGTAGCAGTTATTATTTGAATCCAGGTGAGACTATATCTTTCCAGGACCTTCTTTATGCAATGCTTTTGATATCTGCAAATGACGCAGCTAACGTGATTGCTGAAAATATAGCAGGTAGTATCCCCGAATTTGTAAAGAAAATGAATGAATATGCCAAAAGTATTGGAGCTAAAAATTCTCATTTTGTAAATCCAAATGGACTTCATTCGCCTGAACACTATACAACTGCTTATGATTTGAGCCTTATTGCAAGACAGGCTTATCAAAATGAAATGTTAAGAAAGATATTTTCTACAGTTGAATATAGAATAACAACTGCCTCAATGCATAAAAAACCTGAGTGGCAGATAATTTATAATATAAACAAGCTTTTGCGAAAAAACTCTAAATATTATTACCCATATGCAACAGGAATAAAAACAGGGTATACAGCCCAGGCAAAAAGATGCTTAATTGCCTCTGCTAAAAAAGACGACATAGAACTTATTGCTATTATTCTCTTTTCTGAAGATGCTTTTTCAGACGCAATTAAGCTATTTAATTACGGCTTTAACAACTTTAAAAGAGAGAAACTTTTTTCAGAGAATCAAATTGTCGGAAAGGTATTAATAGACGAAACAAACCATAAATGGCTGGATGGGTATCTCAAAATCCCCGTTTATGTTCTTCAAAATGTTTATTCTCCAGCAGAATCCAATTTTACTTATACTGTAGATTTTTCAAAAGACCTTAAAATTCCTATATATAAAGATACAGTAATTGGAAATGTATATATATACAGCAAAGGGCATCTTATAAACTCAATTCCTGTGTTATCATATGAGAGTTATGAGATACAGCCTGCAAAGAAAATTCTCCAGAATGTAAAAAAAGGGTTGATAAAGGGCACTAAAATAGTGATAGAACTTTTGATTGGAGCTATTTTACTTGTACTCCTTTTCACAATAATAACCATAATTAGATTCAAGCGCAGAAGAGCCCGACTTAAGCTCAGAGCAACAAAAACGATAGACTTTTCAAACTTGCACAACAGAAGATTAAAATAAAAGAGGGCATATCTCAAAATGCCCTCTTTTATTTTATTTCACCACGATGTTAACAAGTCTATTTTTTACGTACACAAATTTCACAATTTCTTTTCCATCCAAAAGTGATTTCAGTTTTTGGTCATTCAAAACTGCCTGTTTTACTTCATCTTCGGTCATATCTACAGAGATATTCATCCTCGACCTCACCTTGCCATTTACCTGAATAGCAATCTCTACGTTCTTTCGAACAAGAGCAGCTTCATCATACTGTGGCCAGCTTACCTCTTCAATGTCCTCACCAAACCCCATAATCTCCCAAAGCTCACATGCAATGTGAGGTGTAAATGGATAAATCAATATTAATAAATTCCTAAGTGTGTCTATAATCAAATCTTTATTTAATTTTCCACTCTCCTTATACTCATACAAGAAATTTAAAAGTTCCATGATAGTACTGATAGCAGTGTTAAAGTTGAACCTCTCCCCTATATCCTCTGTGACCTTTTTAATTGTATAATTTAATCTATATCTTAGTTCATCGTCAAGTTCAGACTCACCAACAAGATTATCATCTGCAAGTTTATTTTTAAGTTCTATATAAAGTCTCCACAGCCTATTTAAAAACCTAAAACATCCTTCAACCCCTTGGTCTGACCACTCTAAATCTCTCTCTGGCGGTGCAGCAAAGAGTATAAACAGCCTTGCTGTGTCAGCTCCATACTTTTCTACTATGTCTTCAGGACTGACTATATTTCCAAGCGATTTTGACATCTTTGCTCCATCTTTTAACACCATGCCTTGCGTCAAGAGGTTCTTGAAAGGCTCTTCAAAAGGTACATAGCCAAGGTCATATAGCACCTTTGTAAAGAACCTCGAATATAGAAGATGCAATATAGCATGTTCAACCCCACCAATATACTGGTCAACAGGAAGCCAGTAAGAAACAAGCGATTTTTCGAAAGGTTTTTGATCATTTTTGGGGTCTGTGTATCTAAAATAATACCACGAGGAACATATAAACGTGTCCATCGTATCAGTTTCTCTCTTTGCAGGTCTTCCGCACTTTGGACATGTGGTGTTAACAAACTCTTCACAGTAAGAAAGTGGTGACTGGCCTGTTGGTTTGAACTCAACATTGTAAGGTAGCAAAACAGGCAAATCTTCCTCAGGTACAGGAACAATCCCACATTCATCACAATATACAATAGGAATTGGAGCTCCCCAATAACGTTGCCTGGATATTAACCAGTCTCTGAGTTTATACGTTACGCATGCCCTGCCAAAACCTTTTTGTTCCAGGTACTGTGTTATCTTTTTCATAGCATCTGTGTTTTTAAGCCCATCAAAAATTCCAGAATTAATCAAAACACCCTCATCTTCATAAGCACTCTGAAGATTTTCAATGTCAACACCTTCACCTTTTATCACAACTTTAATAGGAAGATTATACTTTTTAGCAAACTCAAAGTCCCTCTGGTCATGAGCTGGAACACCCATTACAGCCCCTGTTCCATAATCAACCAGCACATAGTTTGCAATGTATATTGGCACTCTTTCACCTGTTAGAGGATGGATAGCATACCCACCAGTAAACCTTCCCTCTTTTTCTGTCTCTGTAGAAGTTCTTTCAATCTCATTTAGATATTGCATCTTTTCAATAAACTCAAGACACTCTTTCTCCTGAGGTTTTCCTGCTATTATCTCCTTTGTTAAAGGATGTTCTGGAGCCAAAACAAGGTATGTGACACCAAAAAGGGTATCAGGCCTTGTAGTAAACACTTTTATTTTCTTACCCAAGCCTTCAATTTCAAACTCAATCTCTGCACCTTCACTTCTTCCTATCCAGTTCTTCTGCATTATTTTTACTTTCTCTGGCCAACCATCAAGTTTTTCTATATCACGTAGAAGCCTTTCGGCATAGTTAGTAATCCTGAAAAACCACTGCTCTAAATCTTTTTTACCAACAAGTGATTTACATCTTTCACATCTTCCATTTACAACCTGTTCATTTGCAAGCACTGTCTCACAAGATGGACACCAGTTCACATATGACCTCTTTCTATAAGCAAGTCCAGCTTTATAAAACTGCAAGAACATCCACTGAGTCCATTTATAATAATTCGGATGACATGTAGCTACTTCTCTATCCCAATCATAGCTAATTCCAAGTTCTATAAGCTGCCTTTTCATATTCTCAATGTTTGACCATGTCCAATCAGAAGGATGAATGCCATGCTTTATAGCAGCATTTTCAGCGGGAAGACCAAACGCATCCCAACCCATCGGATGCAAAACGTTGTAGCCCTTTAACCTCATAAAACGTGCAAACACATCACCTATTGAATAGTTCCTAACATGCCCCATATGAAGTTTTCCTGAAGGATATGGAAACATCTCAAGGACGTAATATTTTGGTTTTGGACTGTCCTCTGATACTTTGTATTTGTTCTGTGAAAACCATTTTTGCTGCCATTTCTTTTCAATCTCTTTAAAATTATACTCCATTTCTCATACCCCCATTGATTTTTTCATTTGAATCAGTTAGTTATTACTACAATGCTGCAATCTCAACCTTTTGAGCATCTATCCACAATCGTTCAAGGTTATAAAATTCTCTCTCTTTTTCGTGGAAGATATGAAGAATTATATCGCCAAAATCTACAACAACCCATCTGAAACTCTCTTTGCCTTCAATTCTCAAAATATGCACTGGTTCTTTTTCTTCTATCTCATCCACAATGGCTTTCACGTGTTGAACATTCGAAGCACTGCATATAATAAAATAGTCTGCTATTATGGTTAGCTTTGAAATGTCCAAAACCACTATATCTTGAGCTTTTTTGTCAGATAAGAGTTTTACAATCTCATATATTTTTTGTTCCAATTTGCTTTTTTCACCCCTTTTTTTATTTTACTTTAATATAAATATCATACTTTTCCTCATAGTCTGGTGAATAAACCACCTGAAAAGTTGAAAGATCAATGTCATTTCTTAATTGCTCAAAATATTTTCTGTTAATTCTCTTTAGTTCAATTGTAGCATTTTGAATACTCTTTTGACTCCCCAACCCAACATTTACATACCCTTTTGATTCAAGCTCGCTTTTGAGCAAAGCTGCCTTTTCGCTGCCACTTTCTCCTATCACTTTTATCTTTATATTTTCCTTTATTATCTCTGGCTCATTTAAATCCTCAATAAGCTGTTTACATTTTTCTTCATCCAATATATAGTAAGAAACATTGTCAATATACTTAGGGTAGCCAGGCAGCACAGCTGTCATTATATTTTGGTTACTGAACTTACCTGCATTTTGGATAAACCAAACCATTTCATCTCTTGTAAAACTGTGATCCACGTATTTTGTAGCTGTCTGGATAATACTTGGAAGTTTTATAAGGTTTTGTGGTTTTAATACCTTCTCAATTAAAGCAAACACAAATTTCTTCTGCATCTCAATTCTACCCAAATCTCCGCCTCTGCCATACTCTTTGCCGTTTGAGTTGTGTCGCCAGCGCAAAAACTCAACTGCTTTTTCACCATCTAAATGCTGAAGACCGGCAGGGATATCTATAAAAAGCTCTTTGCCCGGTGTTGTATCTTTATAGTATAAATGGAAAGGAACTTCAACATCTACTCCACCAACTGCGTCAACAATTTTTTTGACCGCTTCATAATTTAGGGCAACGTATCTGTCAATTTTTATGCCCAGAAGATCTTCTACAGTTTTTATGGCCAGCTTTGACTTGCCATAGGCATATGCAGCATTGATTTTTGAATATCCTCTTATACCCTCTATCTTTACTCTTGTATCCCTTGGAATAGAAATAATAACTGGTTGGAAATCTTTCTGGATACGGACAAGCATTATGGTGTCTGACCTTCCACCTTCTTTTTCATCTCCTCCAAGAACTAAAATGTTCATTGGCAAATTATTCTCAAGCCCGTTTGTATCAGTATTTGTAACCTTTTCAATGAGACTATTTATTATTGGCGGAAGTGTTTTTGTGTTTTTGTAATATAAAGCTGTAGCAAGAATAAGCAAAAATATAACTGCTACAGTAGCCAAAAAAGATGCCAAAAACATTTTTGCTTCTTTCTTGATTCGTATCTTCTTCACCTTACTTCCCCGCTTTCTCGTAATATAAGCCAATTTCTCGCATATATAGTATTGGGATGTATTAAACCTCCACATTCAATTACATACTTTAAAGTATTGTCCATAGCCATCACAACAGCTTTTTCTAAATCTTCAAATGATTTTTCCCTCAATCTATCTACATGTTCAAATTGTCTTGAAGGTTCAATCAAATCAGCCACATATATTATCTTTTCTAACTTTGACATATTTTCTCTTCCCGTTGTATGATATGCAATAGCATTTAAGATGTCAACATCTTCTATCCCAAAGAGCTGTCTTGCTAAATAGCTTCCAGCAGGACCGTGCAAAAGTTCTATTTGACTGCGCATAATGTTATCTATAACTATACCAGATTTCAAGGCACAATTCAACAACTGCTGCTTATCAAGGCACTTTGCAACATCATGAACAAGTCCTGCAATCATTGCTTTTTGCACATCTTCGCCAAACCTTTCAGCAAGCTTTACCGCATACTCCATTGTTCCAAGCGAATGCAGATACCTTTTTTCATCTAATATCTCTTTTAATTTATCTTTAATCTGCTCAATTTTCACCTTCTGTAAAGCCCCTTTCTTTTAATATATTCTTCCACTTTTGGATGAACCATATATCTTATACTTTTGTTCTGGCGAATTAGTTTTCTTATCTCTGTTGAAGATATATCAACAATAGGCATCTGAATCAAAGTAATCTCTTGAGCATATTTAGAAGAAAGCTTTTCTATTTCCTTTTTTATCGCACACAAATCTCTTTCTCGTGGAAGAACAATAAGAGAGTATCTTCTTAAAATCTCTTCTGCCTTGTACCAATTTACTATCTCTGAAAGATTGTCGCTTCCAATAATAAAACATACTCTTTCATAAATAGATGAAAAATACTTAAGCGTATCTATAGTCCAGCTTGGTCCACTTTTTTTGATTTCAAAGTCGCTTATATCAAAATATGGATTATCTTCTATTGAAATTTTTACCATTTCGAACCTGTCGCTCGCATCTGCTACATCTTCAATCTTGTGCGGAGGATGTCCATTGGGAACAAATACAACCTTTTGCACCTCTGAAAAATTTAAAACATACTGAGCCATAATTAAGTGCCCAATATGAATAGGATTAAAAGTACCACCAAATAGAGCCACCCTCATACAAAAACTCCTTGAAAAATACGTTATATCTAAGATATTATAATAAAATAAATCCCTTTAAATCTCAAGAAAATTTGAATCGCCTCATTGCATAATTATTCATTTAGGTGTATAATTTTATAAAATCAATTATGAAGGGAGATAAGAGCATGAAACTTAACAAGGTAGTTTTAGCATATTCAGGCGGACTTGACACTTCAGTTATTATTCCCTGGCTTAAAGAAAACTTTGACTGTGAAGTAATTGCTGTTGTTGTTGATGTAGGACAGGAAGATGACTTTGAAGCCATAAAAGAAAGAGCTTACAAGACGGGTGCTTCAAAGGTTTACATTGAAGATGCCAAAGAAGAGTTTGTGAATGAATATATATTCCCCACTTTGAAAGCTGGAGCTATTTATGAGGGCAAATATCTCCTTGGAACATCAATGGCAAGACCTTTAATTGCCAAGAAACTGGTCAATATCGCAAAAAAAGAAAACGCCGAGGCAATAGCACACGGTGCAACAGGAAAAGGAAACGACCAGGTAAGATTTGAAGTGACAATTAAAGCGCTTATGCCACAAATAAAGATAATAGCTCCTTGGCGAATATGGAATTTAAAATCGCGCGAGGATGAACTAAATTACCTTGCTCAAAAAGGCATAGATATTCCTTTCAAAAAAGAAGAAAGTTACAGTATGGACGGAAATATATGGCATCTTTCTCACGAGGGACTCGACTTAGAAGACCCTTGGAATATGCCTGACTTCGATAAGGTGTTAAAAATTACAAAAAATCCTCTTAAACTTGTTGACTCTCCAGAGACTGTGGAGATTGAATTTGAAAAAGGAATTCCTGTGAAGATAAACGGGCAAAAAATGAATGGAGTTGAACTTTTGAAAACTTTGAACAAAATAGGGGCAAATCATGGAATTGGCATTACGGATATAGTTGAAAACAGGCTTGTTGGAATGAAATCGCGCGGCGTGTATGAAACACCTGGCGGAACAATTCTTTATTATGCTCACAGGGAATTGGAATACCTCTGCCTTGACAGAGCTACTTTGCATTTCAAAGACATGATTGCAATTAGGTTTGCTGAACTTGTTTATGACGGGCTTTGGTTTTCACCGTTAAGAGAAGCACTCTCAGCATTTGTTGACAAAACCCAAGAAGTTGTAAATGGCACAGTAAAACTTGTGCTGTACAGAGGCAATATTTACTCTGCTGGTTCAAAATCACCAAACTCATTGTACATCAAAGACCTCGCAACATTTGAAGAAGACCAGATGTATAATCAAAAAGATGCAGAAGGATTTATTAACTTATTTGGCTTGCCTTTGAAAGTATTTGGAATGGTAAACAGAAAGGAGGATGAGTAAACTGAAGCTCTGGGAAGGCAGGTTCTCAAAGTCTACATCGCAGATTTTTGACCTTTTTAATGCTTCTATCATGACTGATATAAAACTCTTTGAATACGACATCCTTGGGTCTACTGCCCACGTTAAAATGCTTGCAAAGTGTAATATTATCCCTGAGGATGAGGCAAAACTTATCATAGATGCTCTCTATCAAATATTAGAAGACTTTAAATCAGGAAAAATCAAATATGAAATTTCTGATGAAGATGTACACATGCTTATTGAAAAAGAACTAATAAAAAGAATAGGAGAGGTTGGCAAAAAAGTCCACACAGCCAGAAGCAGAAACGACCAAGTTGCTCTTGACGAGAGATTATTCTGTCGTGAAAAGAATTTGCATCTTCAAGAACTAATAAAAATGTTAATAAACACTATTGTAAACTTAGCTGAAGAAAATATTGATGTAATTATGCCAGGGTTTACTCATCTGCAAAAGGCTCAGCCCATACTTTTTTCTCACTACATTCTTGCATATGCCCAAATGCTAAAAAGAGATTTGTTAAGATTAAGACAAAACTACAGCATAATAAACATCAGTCCTCTTGGCAGTGCTGCTTTGGCAGGAACCACATTTGATATAGACAGATTTTTTGTGGCAAATGAACTTGGTTTTGAGAGCGTGACAGAGAACAGTATTGACACTGTCTCTGAAAGGGATTTTGTTCTTGATATGTTATTTTCACTTGCCATGATTCAGATGCATTTGTCACGACTTGCAGAAGATTTTATTATTTTTAATACTGATGAATTTAAATTCATTGAACTTGACGATAGTTTCTGCTCAGGCAGCAGCATCATGCCTCAAAAGAAAAATCCGGACGCTTTAGAGTTAATCCGCGGCAAGACAGGAAGAGTATATGCAAACTTGATTGGACTTTTAACAGTATTAAAAGGTCTGCCTCTTTCATACAACAAGGATTTGCAGGAAGACAAAGAATTTTTATTTGATTCCATCGAAACAGTAGAAATGAGCTTAGTAATAATAAATGAAATACTCAAAACTCTCAAAGTTAGCAAAGAAAATATGGCAATATCGTGCAAATCTGGATTTATCAATGCAACAGACCTTGCAGATTACTTAGTTACAAAAGGAGTAGCTTTTAGAGATGCCCACTTTATTGTAGGAAACATTGTAAAGTACTGTATTGAAAGTAGCAAAACATTGGAAGACTTATCGTTAGAGGAATATAAAAGATTCTGTGAGAAGATTCGGGAGGATGTGTATCAATATATAAAGATTGAAACCTGCGTAAACCGGAGAAAAAGCTATGGCGGAACTTCGCTGGAGAGTGTAAAAAGGCAAATTGATAATCTAAAAAAATTTTTGAAATCATTATAAATAATATGGTATAAAAAAGAATAAAGGGGCTGTCCAGATACCTGAAAAAGCCCCTTTATTTTTTTGTATTGCTGATTTTTGTAGTTTATACTTTCACTTTTCTTTTTTACTTCATCCGTTTGAAGAAGTCTCTTCTTTCTTCTCCTCAGCCTCTGCTTCTTCTGTAATTTCACTTACGTCAATTACTGCAACAACCTCATCTAAATCTTCTGTTATTTTGATTCCCTCTGGAAGTTTTATATCTCTCAACTTTATAGCTGTAGGCTTTTCATAGCCCATCAAGTCAATTACCAAATGCTCTGGAATATCCTTAGGAAGCCCTTCTATTTCTACTGTGTCCATCTGTCTTTGAAGCACAAGTCCTCTTGATTTCAAAATCTCTGCGTTCTCAAATATAATTGGCACCTCAACATAGATAGGCTTGTTTTCAGAAAGTATTTGAAAATCCACATGAATTATATTCCCTTTTGTATAATGTGTCTGAACCTCTTTTATAAGAGCAGTTCTCTCTTTCCCATCAATTGAAATCTTTATCTTACCGGCCAAACCTTTTTGATGATATAATTTTTCAAACTCCTTTTTAGAAACATACCCAGGAAGGCTCTTTATGTCATCACCATACGCAACAGCAGGGATGTATCCTTCTTTTCTGAGTTTGTTTAAATTGCTCTTTGTAAATACGTCCCTTCTGTTGTAGACAAGTACTGGTTCCATAAAGAAACAACCTCCCTTCGCATATTAAATTTTTGCGCAGTGTTATATATTATACACTATCTTTGCTGTGACTGTCATCATCTTTGTCGGAAGAAAGTTCAGTATTTTCTTGACTTTCGAGCTGCTCTTCATTTTCCTTTTGGGGATTGAGATATATTCCAAAGATATAGTTTGTGTAGAAATTTTGGGCAAGCCCAATTATGCTCACCCATATCAAGGGATAAAGAAGTAGCACCGGTATAAATCGTGTCACAAATAAAAGTAGGAAAGGAAGCAGCCATACTGTTGCCAACAACAAAAACATTCCGATAGTATGAGGAAGTTTCAAAATGGTGAAGATAAAAGCATTTTTATAAATGTGTTTCACTTTCAGGTTGTATGTTACCATCATGGGATAGATATATATGTGCATCATGAAATAGATAAAAAGTGTAAATACCAAAAAGTACTTTATAATTCCTACACTGGGATATTTAAGACTTTGAACTGAATAAAATCGTATAGCTACAGAAAATATCCACAACACCAACAAATCTGTTATAAAACTTATTATTCCTTCTTTGAGGTTCTTTTTTGTATGTTCAAAAAAATCACTTGTAACCCACGCATGTTCTTCCCTCGCAAAGTTCCTAACAATATACGTAAAACCTGCAGTTGTTGGTCCTATACCAAACACCATAAATCCACTTAAAAGTGTTAAGCCGAAAGCTGTCATCAAAAAACCTTGAAGTGACTGAATATCTTTTATGTTTCCAGCTCCTTTTGTTGCAGACTGGATAATAGGAGCTATATAATTGCCAATTATAAAGTAGAGCAATATTAATATTGGTAATGAAACAAGAAAGTATAAAATATTTAACCAGCACAGTTTCCAAAACTTTCTCGCAAGTACTTCAAAAAATACTATAAACTTTGATTTTGGAGGCTCGTTTTCTGGTACACCCGGCCCAGGCTTTGTATAATCAAAGAATCCAAAAAATCCTGCCACCAAAAACTTCCCCCTTACTCTGCCGTCTCAAGCTCAAATAAAATACTGTCAACTATCCTCTCAACTTCTTCCATGTCAAGACCTTTCGCAAGTCCAAGCTCACTCACTAAAATCTGTTTTGCAGTGTTGAACATCATCTTTTCGTTTGTCGAAAGTCCTTTTATTTTTTCTCTCATTGCAAGCATCTTTAAAACTTCCACAACGCAGTAAATATTTCCGCTCTTTAGCTTTTGCTGATTTTCTCTTATTCGCTTGTTATAATTTCCACAGCTGTTTATGTCAACCTTAAAACTGTTGTCTTTCAAAAGTTCAAATACCCTGTTTGCTTCCTCTTCAGAAATCACGTTCCGAATACCAATCTCTGATGCGCTTTTGACAGGCACCAGCACCTTCATTCCATTGTACAATATTTTTACCACATAATATTTCTGAACACTATCGAAAACCTTCTCCTCAACTATCTCAACTATCCTGCCTGCTCCATGCAAAGGGTGTATTATAGTATCTCCTACTTTATACATTCATTGCCACCCCATGCTATCTTACAATAACTTTACATAAATAAAGTATATCCAATTTAAAAGTTTTTGTCAAAAATTCTTACTACCTGCCCTCACTATAAACATTTGTATTTACATCTGAGTTTGTAGAGGGTGAAGAATCACTTTGGACTGCTGAAGTCTGACCTTGATTTTTGTACAAGCTATCTTGAGTATTTTCGGGTGGCAAAGTTTGCTGACTTTCCAGTGCTTGCGAAGATTGCTGGGTCTGGGCAGTAGTATTCCCAGTTGAAGGATTATCTGAATTTTGTGCAGGAAAGGAAGTATCAATTGAACTACTTTGCTGAGTTTGCTCTTCTGTTGTTTTCTGGTGTCCTTGGCTTGTAGTCTGTAAACTTTGCTTTACAGTTTTTGGGGAAGAATTACTGGTCTTATGTTTTACAATTCGCGGTGTATATTTAAATCTTTCAGGAAGCTGAAGGTCTATTTCAATGTCATAGCCAAGAAGGTCCTTTACAAGCTTTTTTATCCCTTCATAATCTGGTTTCCAGTAGCTCACTCCGGCATAGTTAAAATAAGTGCCAGGAATACTCTCAAATATCATATCTTCTTTGTTCATGCTCTGGGCAAAATAAGCAAGCGATGTTATCTGCTGAAGAGAAAGATTGGTAAAAAAGTGTTTTCTTATCTTCCAATATATTTCTGGCAGTTTTATTATCTTATTACTTTCTTTAAGCTGCTGAAAAACCGAAAGAATTAGCTCTTTATCTCTTTTTATCCTGTCTATGTCACCACCAGGAGTTTTTCTCCAAAGCGCATAATAAAGAGTTTCTATGCCATTCAGTTTCTGATACCCCGGTTTTAAATCAATGTCCACCCACTTTGTTTTTACCCTCACTGGTACCTCAACATTGACATAAACACCGCCCAATATGTTTACAACCTTTCTTATAGCATCAAGGTCAAATCCAACGTAATAATCAACCGGCATCCCACCCAAGAGTTTGCTCACAGTTTCCATTGTATATATAAAACCTTCTTTTTTCTCTCCTCCTCCATAACCAAATGCACTGTTAATCTTGTCCCATTTTTCAACTTTGTATATTTGCGTAAGTGTATCTCTTGGAATAGAAATTCCTTTAACTTTTTTATCTTTGAAATTAATGTTTATAAACAAAATTGTGTCTGTTCGGTGCATATCGTACAATGTTCTGTTGCTTGCCTTGTCAAGTCCCACAATCAAAATGTTCACACTACTGTCATCAAAAGGATACTTTAAAGAGGAGATTTTAGATGTTTGCGTTTTTTTTGTGAAAACCTTCTCAATATGTTTTGCATCAATAACAAAAACCTTGTAAATGTACCCACCCACAGCTACACATATAAGCAAAATTGAAATTATAATTGAAATCACAATCTTTTTATTTCTTGTCCTTTCCATACCAATCTTGTTTCTCCTTCCCCGCACTTTTTCAATACTCTACAATTCTTTCGTAAAATTGAAAAAGTTTTTTCTCCTCTTTTGCCCAGTTGTACTTTTCCATAAATGCCTTATGACCATTTAAACCTTTCTTTATTATCTGGTCTCTGTTGTTGTAAAAAAACAATATAGCTTGACAGATAGACTGAATATCTGTAGGGTCAACTAAAACACCACAGTCTGCTTCTTCAACTATTCTTCTCCAAAGTTCAAAATCTGAAGCAATAACAGCTACCTTTGCAGCCATGTATTCAAAAAGTTTCAAAGGAAGTGAAGTTTTATACCGCGAAAGAGGCAAAAGCGTTACAAACCCAACATGTGCATTTTTTAAAATTCCAGGAATATCTTTTTTAGGAACTCTCCCCCATATCTTTATTTTTTCATCTTCGTATTTCTTTATCTCTTCAAAGTATTTTTGATTTTCAGCAGGACCAACAATGTCTAATCTTATGTCAAGTTCATGCAAACTTTTCACTGCTAAGATCAAGTTTGTTATTCCTCTGTTTTGCGAAACGCTTCCTATATATATGAGGTTTAAGGTTCCATCAACAGTGTCATCTTTTTCTTCCAAAAATGTCTCAGCAACAGGATAATTTTTGATAACCTCCTTGTTCTTGCAATTAAATTTTAAATATATGTCTTCTGTAACAGTCACAACACCGTCTAAAAGTCTGCTTATAGTTTTTTCGGCAAGATTAAAAAGTATTGAAAACAGCATGGTAAACGGCCCTGGAAAATATCTTCTGTCTTTGAAAGCCAAAGGATAGTCCTCATGCACGTCATATATCACTTTTTTCTTTAAGAAAAACTTAAAGTACAAGGATAAAACCAAAAGGTCAGGGTCATGAAAGTGAATGATGTCAGGTTTAAATTCCTTAATTATCTTTATGATTTTTAAATAATTTTTATATCTTCTTGAGCGGGGTAATTTTGGAAGTCCAAAAATCTTTATTTGGTCCACTTCAAAAAATTGCTTGTCTGCAACAGCACATAGGGCTGTCTCATATTTTTTCGAAAGACTCTTGGTTATCTTGTTGAACACTCTTTCATCATCCCATGGATGGGCAGAAGATAAAACCAGCACCTTTTTCAAACTCAATACTCTCCTTCTTCTTTTTTTGACTTTGCTAAAACAAACAGCGAAAGTGCAAATACAAACCACATTATCCTCATCTCAATCATCTTTGATGAACTTATGCTTGATATAAAAAAGGCAGAAATAGAGCTTATTAAAGGGATTGTTGGTAGGTTTAAAGTATTACTGCTCTTTTTTATTTTAAAAAGATTGTAAAGTATATAGACTATCCAAATAAGATACAAGATGAATATTACCACGCCGTAACACACAAGAACATCCAAAAACCAATTATGAAGTTCAACATTTACAGTATACTGTTTTACCTTTTCCATCAAAACCCTGCTGTTGCCTGAACCAACTCCAAAAAAGAGATAGTCATACAAAAACGAAAGACCATACACAATCAAAAGTTCTCGCCGCACATTAGATGAAAGATAAGTCTGGGAAAAATCAACAAGCGAAGAAATCTGAATTTTTATCATTTCAACTGCCTTATTAAACGCTCCAAAGTCCAGTCTAAAACCTATTATAAGCATTAAGAAAACTAAAAATATAGCTCCATACTGTAGAAGACTCTTTTTCTGGTCTTTACCAGCTAATAGAAAATAAATAAACAAAGCTAACAAAAATCCTATGTAATTTGCTCTGCTTGTGGTAAGAATCAAAAGTGGGATAGCCAAAACTGCACCTAAAAAGGCTGCCCACTTTTTGAAAAAATTATTTCCACTTTTGTTTATCGCAACAGCTAAAATAAAAGGCAAATATAAAACCAAATAAGTTGCAAAATCGTTTGGATTTGCAAAAAAGGTTGAAGGAGTTCTATGAAGATTGTATAAAGGTACCTTAGATGTCCACAAATGTTTGTCAGTCACTACTTCTAAATAGCCTACAGCAAGATGGATTATAAATGAAATCAATATTATTTTTTCAAAAACATCCCATCTAAGATATTTTGAGTAATACATAAATATCAGTATCATAAATATATTGATTGTTAAAAAAACCTGGTCCCTCACTGCACTTTTTATATCCTGAGCCCATAAAAAACTTAAAAGTGAGTAGGCACACCACCCTATTAGAAAAAAAGTCGAAAAGTTAAGAAAACTTTTCAGCTCAATCCCATTTAACATCAAGTCAATAAAAATGAAAAAAAACAAAAATGCCAAAAATATTCTATATGCAAAAAGGTAGCTCAACTTTGGATACGCAAGCGTACTTCCAAAAAAACCACTCAAAAAGGTCAAGTACAAAATAGCTGGAATAACCTGCTGCTTCAATCTAACTCTAAATGCATTCTCCATCTGTAGCTCTCCACCTTTTAAATCTGTAAATAGGCAAGAAAAGATAAAATGTATATAGCATGTTAATTAACAGCATCCTACTATTTGTAATTTCAGCCATATCAAACATCTGAAAAATGGTTATAAGAATAAATCCAATAAGAATATTTCTATCATATTCTTCTTTGTGTTTTAAAAAATTATATGCAGAAAGAAAAACCGAAAAATAAACTATAAAAACTAAAATCATATATCCTATTATACCATATTCAATAAGGGCATTTAAAAACAAATTATGTGCCGAGTGAAGTGCAACTATACCTGGCGCTTTTAATTTTCTAAAAAATAATTCAAATTGACCTGCTCCTATTCCTTCGAACAAGCTTTTGTGTGAAAAATATCTTAAGACAAACTCAATTACAAAAACTCTCTGCCCCACAGCTGTCTTAGGATTTGTTATATCATTTAGTTTTGGAATTCTGTAAAGAATTTTAGGTAGAAAAATAGTCACTATACCAGTCAGTGCCAAGAAAACTGGTAAGATATTTTTTCTAATAAGGTAAATATTTATAAGAAGAAACTCAAATATATATACTACAAACCCTGTCCTTGACCCAGAAAGTAAGATTTCTATAAATATTAAAAGTGATAACAAAAGTTTTGACTTTTCGTCTTCTAACTTGTTTATCACAAGCGGATAAACCATAACTAAAAAAAACGCAAATGTGTTTGGATTAAAAAAGATTGAAATAGTTCTCTCTCTAAAACTTTTGAAAGCTATATAGTATAAAAATTCAAAAATACATACAACTGAAGCAATTGCTAATAAAAACAACCATATTTTTTCTGTTTTCAAAATGCAATCTTCGTTACATGAAATGAGGAAGATATAAAATATTGCTGGGAATACAAAAGCATTTATTACACCTATAATAGCCTTGTCCTTGTCTAAACTGACATTTAGTAACAAGAGAGAAATCAATGCAAGGCTCACATAAAAAAACATAGGAACAAAATTCAAAATGTCAAATTTTATTTTCAGTTTATAGACATAAAAGGCTGTAAAAAATACAACCAAGAAGAACAAATATACAGGAAAATACGAATATCTAACAAATTGCATAGTAGCAGCAGCACCTGCAGCAAGCAAAAATTCATACTTATTGGTTTTCAAGTAACTGATCAGCCGGCACATCTTTTATCTCCCTTGCAGGATTTCCCACAACAATCTTTCTTGGCATGACATCTTTTGTAACAACACTACCGGCACCTACAAACCCTTCTTCTCCAATAACCTTGCCGGGAAGCACAGTTGCATTTGCACCTATCCTGCCACCTCGTTTCACTGTAACACCTTTGAAATACTTTGCCCTGTCCTTCCCTCTTCCCGCAAAATTATCGTTTGAGGTAACAACACACGGTGCAATAAACGCCCAATCCTCAATCTCTGAAAGAGCAGTGATATATGCATTTGTCTCTATTTTGCAATAGCTTCCAATAATTGTTTTGTTTTCTATGCTAACACCACGACCTATAATGGTGTACTCACCAATACTTACATTTTCTCTTATTGTCACAAGATCAGCTATAAAGACATTGTCTGAAATAAAAGCACCTCTATAGATTATGCTATTTGCTCCAATCTTGACGTTGTTGCCTATTTTAGCGGGTGGAAGAACAATTTCTTCTGTGGTTTTGCTCGCAATAGCCTTTTGAGGAGATTTTCCTATAATTGTCCCATCAGAAATTTCGACATTGTCTCCTATAATGCTTCCTTTTTTTATAATTACATTGTGACCAATCTTGCATCCGCTACCTATCTTAACATCATCTTCTATCACAACAAAATAGCCCATTTCAACGTCTTCAGCTATTTTTGCTTTCTCACTTATAAATCTCATCTTACTAATCTCTGCCTTTCATAACTGTTTTTCATATTCATTGTTGAAAAGTTGGTAACAGGCAGTTTTATAGGTCTTTTCTCAATTGCTGATTTATAAATACCCAAGATTATCTCAAGCGACTTTTTACCTTCCTCTCCAGTTACCAGTGGATTCCGTCCGCTTTTGATGGCTTCAATAACATCCCTGAAAAGAGGAGTGTGACCAAACCCGTATACATTATCTGGATTTTCGGCAAACTTTTCTAAAGCCTCTTTTTCATCCTCATCAGGCACACGCCACACAACAATTCTGTTAACCGATGTACCACCAAGCACTGCTGTGCCTGTTTGACCAAATACGCTGAGCGTCTCTTCCAAATTTGAAGGCCAAACACATGTAGTCCCTTCAACAATTCCTCTTGCCCCACTTTTGAATTTCAAGATAGCAAATCCTGTATCTTCTGCTTCAATCGGTCTTAAAAATGTTTCTATATCACCATAAATCTCGTCAACCTCAGAACCTATTATCCATTGTAAAAGGTCAATGTTGTGGGTACATTGGTTCATAAGCGCACCACCATCTTGTTCCCATGTGCCTCTCCAGCTATCTTGTCTGTAGTATTCATTGTTTCTATTCCATCTAATACTTGCAACAGCGTACAGTATCTTGCCGAATTTGCCACTGTCGATGGTACTTTTAAGTTTTTGCACACTTTTATTAAACCTGTTTTGCAGACATACACCAAGTACTTTTTTCTTTTCTCTTGCCTTTTTAATCATCAAATCTGCATCTTCTATTGAAAGTGCCATGGGCTTTTCTACAATCACATGCTTGTTAAAATCCAAAGCAACAAGTGTCTGCTCAGCATGGCATCCACTGTATGTTGCTATGTCAACTATGTCACATTCTTGATCTTTTAACATCTTTATATAATCAGTGTATATGGGTATATCCTTTTTTATTTCAATTCCTTTGGTTGCAAGCAGTTCATAATACTTTCGTCTTGTCCTCAAAGCTTTCTGGCTATCTAAGTCACAAAATCCCACAACCTCAAGCTGGTCATAGTTGTTGGCATAAGCCTCAGCATGTTTGAATGATATTCTCCCACATCCAACAAGACAGATTTTTAACTTTTCCATGTAACAAATCCTCCGTTACTTTGTATTTTTTATAGTTTATAAACCTTGTCTGATTTTATGCCTTTTGTTGCGTTTCTTGTATCAAAAATAAGGTTAGCATTCTCTACGATAAATTTATAATCATATTTTGAGTGGTCTGTTGTGATAACAACTATATCATACTCTTTGAGCGACTCTGCTGTAAAATCTACCGAGAAATATTGTTTGCCATTATAAGTAAAACTCGGTACATATGGGTCATTGTATTCTATCTCTGCATTCTCTTTTTCAAAAATCTCGATAATCTTCAAAGCAGGTGACTCTCTTATATCATCAATATCTTTTTTGTATGCCACGCCTAAAATTAAAATTTTTGAGCCGTTCAAAGGTTTCTTGAATTTGTTGAGGATTTTCATAACTCTTTCAACCACGTACTCTGGCATATAGTTGTTTATCTCACCAGCTATCTCAATGAGCCTTGTATGATAATCATATTCACGCGCTTTCCAAGTAAGATAAAACGGGTCAATCGGTATGCAATGACCACCAAGCCCAGGTCCAGGATAAAATGCCATAAATCCATATGGTTTTGTCTTTGCTGCTTCAATGACCTCCCAAATATCAATGTTCATCCTTTCGCACAAAATAGCCATTTCGTTTATAAGGGCAATGTTTATATTTCTGAAGGTATTTTCTAAAATCTTTTCCATTTCTGCAACTCGTGGAGAGCTAACCTTGAATACCTCTCCTTCTAACACATTCTCGTAAAGCCTTGCAGCTATCTCAGTACACGTTTTTGTCACACCGCCTACAACCTTTGGTGTGTTCTTTGTTTTATACACCTTGTTGCCCGGGTCAACTCTTTCAGGTGAAAAAGCTAAAAAGAAATCCTCACCGCATTTTAGCCCACTTTCTTCCAAGATAGGTTTTACCACTTCTTCAGTTGTCCCTGGATATGTAGTACTCTCTAAAACAACCAACATCCCTCTGTGAAGGTATTTTGCAATCTCCCTTGTAGAATTTACAACGTACGAAATGTCTGGCTGTTTGTATTTATCAAGTGGAGTGGGAACACATATAGCAACAGCATCAACATCACTAATTTTGCTGTAGTCAGTTGTGGCAAAGATTCTACCTTCCTTTACAAGATCAGAAAGTTCTTTGTCCACAACATCGCCTATATAATTTTGGCCTCTGTTTACCATGTCAACTCTCTTTTGCTGTATATCAAATCCAATAACCTTGTATCCTGCTTTTGCCTTTTCGACAGCAAGCGGAAGTCCTACATATCCAAGCCCTACAACTCCAATTACTGCTGTTTTGTTCTCAATCTTCTCAAGAAGTTTTTGTGCAATTTCATTCATTATAAACTCCCTCCAAATTGATTTATTGAAGTTGTTATATACTCTATCTCTTCATCTGTTAGTTCAGGAAACATTGGAATTGCAAATGATTTTTTGCAAAGCCTTTCAGCAACCTCAAAATCACCTTCTTTATATCCCAAAAAGCTCAAGGCTTTAGTTAAATGTAGTGGTATAGGATAATATATACCTGTTGCAATTCCTTTTTGGGTTAAATATTCCATTATAAGCTCTCTTTTTTCATGCTGTAGAACATACAGATGATATATGTGTCCAAACTCATAATTATTATTTTTTTTGGGAGTAACAAGTCCATCAAGCTTAAGCTCTGTAGAAAACTTTTGAGCTATTTCTATTCTTCTTTTATTCCAATTATCAATATATTTGAGTTTAACGAGAAGTATCGCAGCCTGCACTTCGTCAAGCCTGCTGTTAAATCCTATCATCTCATTGAAATACTTCTTTTTAGAACCATGTTGTCTGAGCATCCTTGCTTTTTCCGCAATCTCGTCAGAATCTGTTACAATCAGACCACCGTCGCCAAACCCGCCTAAGTTCTTTGTAGGAAAGAACGAAAAACATCCCACATCTCCAATTGTACCTGCTTTTTTTCCTTCAAATTCAGCACCAAATGCCTGGCAGGCATCTTCGATAATATACAAGTTATACTTTTTGGCAATTTGTACTATTTTCTTCATGTCGCACACTTGACCAAATATATGGACAGGAATAATAGCTTTCGTTTTCTCCGAAATCTTCTCTTCTATCTTTTCAGGATCTATGTTGTACGATAAAGGCTCAATGTCAACAAAAACGGGTTTGGCACCCACCCTCACTATTGCCTCAGCTGTCGCAAAAAAGGTAAAAGGAGTGGTTATAACCTCATCACCTTTTCCTATACCAAGGCTTTCAAGTGCTATGACAAGGGCGTCTGTACCATTTCCAACACCTATAGCATGCTTTACATTTAGATATTCTGCACACTTTTTCTCAAACTCTGTAACTTTTGGTCCCAAAATATACTGTCCGCTTTCAAAAACTTCTTTCACACTTTCTATTATTTCCTGTGAAATACTTTTGTACTGTCTTTTCAAATCAATAAGCGAGATCATTTTTAAGCCCTCATCTCCATTCTGATTTATTATTATGAAAATATTACAAATTTTGTATGATATATTTTCTCTCCCTATATATTACATACAAAATTGCAATAATCACACCTGCCAGCATTCCAGCAACAACTCTCAATGCCTTTTCAAACTTGCTTCCAGCAGACTCATATACCTTTACTTTTCCATATTGATAAATAGCACTTTTTAAGTCAACCATTTTACTGTAATGAGAATTTACCCATTTTATAAGACTTATAGCAGCTGAAATTTGACTGAGTTGCTCTTGCTCACTCAAATTTAGTTTTGTCTTTTCATACTTACTTTTTTCAAGCAAAAGCTCATCCAAAAGTTTTTGAGCAGCTTCTGACTTACTTTTCAAATCTGAGATTACCTGATTATCTAAACTTTTGAGATATTCATTTAGCATATTCTGTGCAGCAGCCTGTGAATCAGCTACAGCTTTTATAACAACATAGTTTATCCCGCTTTTTGAAGCTTTAGGTTCAATAAAAACTCCAAATCTCTCATCTTCACCATATCTGCTTGTGACATAGTCAATAAAGGGTGGATTTAGTGCTACCATCTCTAAGTATTCTTTGTTCAAGTCCAATGCAGTCACGTTGGAATACAGACCTTGTACTATATTGGAAACGTCGGGTGATGAAGTATTGAAGTTGAATGGATTTAAAAGATTATTATCAAGCCTTAGGTTTGTCTCAGCCGTCCACAAAGTTTTTGTAAAAAATTGTACAGTCACAGCTGATAGTATCAAAAATAATACAACTATTACTACTATATCCTTGATTCTCTTTTTGAATATATAAATCATTTTTGGCTTTTCTCCTTTCTATCTCTGGGTGATGAGTTTCAATGTGCCATCTGGGAATATCAGTGCAACAATGTTGCCATTTTGTTCTGTTGTAAATATTTTAACTTTAAATTTCTCCAATCTCCTTATTGTGGATGAGTGTGGATGACCGTACGGATTGTCTTTTCCCACACTTATGATAGCCACTTTGGGATTTACCTTTTCTAAAAATAAACTTGAAGTTGCAGCATAACTTCCATGATGAGAAACCTTCAAAACATCTGCCTTTATATCATGAACATTTTTTACTATATCGTATTCTACATTCTTTGAAATATCACCTGTAAATAATACTCTTTTTCCCGCAAATTCAAGCATGACAACCACACTTGAATCATTCAAATCATCATAATCTTTAAGAGGTGATAAAAAAGTTAATGTAACACCATTTAATTTCAGTCTATCAAACGGTCTTGCAATTGAAATTTTTAGGTTCTTTTTCTTCAGTGCGTTTAGCATATCCTCAAATGTCTGAGTATTTGTTGTTTTATTGGTTGTATAAAATCTTTCTATGTCATATTTAGAAATAATCTTGTCCATATTGCCAATATGGTCCTCATGCGGATGAGTTGCAATCACCACATCCAATTTTTTGACATTTAATCTATCTAAGGTTTGTAAAACATCCTGTTCAGCAGAATTCGGCCCTGAGTCAATCAATACAAACTTATTTTCGGGTGTTTTTATCAGTATACTATCTCCCTGACCTACATCCAAAAAAAATACACTACATACTTGCTTATCTAAAAACTGGGCTGAATTTGTTCCCCAAAAGTCAGAAGTTTGAAATAGATACGAACATCCACTTAAAAAAAGAAAGAAAGCAATTGTTACTAAAAGAACATATACTGAAAATCTTCTTTGCATTACTTAAACTTCCTCCAGTGCACCTCAAAAAATCAGCAGCCTTTGAGCCTACTTTTAAAAGCTTTTATAAAACTTTTCATAATAGAGGTAGCATCTGCTACAATCCCGTAATGAGCAATTTTAAAAATCTGCGCATCTTTGTTTTTGTTAACTGCTATTATAAGTTTTGGATTGCCAATTCCACAAATATGATGGGCTGCACCTGAAATACCAAAAGCAAAATATATCTGTGGTGATACAATCTTACCACTTTGACCAATTTGATATTCTTTGTCAAGCCAGCCCATGTCAACAAGTGGTCGTGTGACACCCACTGCACCGTTTAGGAGATTTGCAAGTTCAAAGGCATATTTTAAATTTTCCTTGTCTTTAATTCCCCTTCCTACACCAATAACTATTTTAGCACTTTCAAGTTTGTTATCAATATTCTCAGCTAAATTTTTTTCAATAATCTTTACTCTGTCAGAAAAAGGTTTAAGGTTCTCAAAAAGATTTGAGACAATTTCTACTTTGCTGTCAACAGTCTCAAAAGAACATTCAGCTACATTTTTTATTTTTAAGGTAGCAAAGACAATAGAAGAATTTTTGACTGAAATCTTAGCGTTTATATTTCCTGCATATGCAGGCTTCAAAAAACTGTAGTTGTGAGTACTATCATCAAAAATAAGGTCTGTACAATCAACAGCAAACCCGCATGAAAAGCGTGCAGCAACTCTTGCTAAAACTGACTTTATAAAATCGCTTGAAGTTGAAATGACGGCATGAGGTTTTATAGTATTTATATGCTGGGTTATAGCTTCGATGTAAGGCTGTTCCCAGTCTGAAAAAAGGTCATTCTCATAGATGACAATTTGACTTACTGGAAGTGTTTTCAGGTAATTTATATCTTTATTCTCCACTTGCCTATTCGAATATAGGTGTAAAATAATCTTTTTATCTTTAACTGCAATTCTGCTATCAATGAAAGAAAGAAGAGAAACAAGCTGTGAGATTTCATCAACATGATAAATTGCCGGTACAAATATCACATGTTCCATTTCTCTTTTTAGTCCCCCTTATGAAATTGAAGTTTTTATAGGAATCTTGTAACAATGTCAGCTATACACTCTATTTGAGCATCTTCAATCTCTTCATAGATTTCACATTTAACCTCTTCAAAGTTTTGCTCCATAAACTCATCCACAGAAGTCTTTGAACCTTCTGCTCCTACTTTGCTAAAATCAAAGTTTTCTAAATCATCTAAACTCAAGACTTGAGGTGTATAAGAAAGAGCTTTTATCATGAAGCTTAGTTTTGGAAGCCTAAGATAGCTACTTTCTTTTTTAACAGAAATTAATGCCGGCAGGTTTACCTCAAACTTAAACACTGTATTTTCAACTTTTCTTTCAACTTCTATTCGCTGCAGCTCTAAAACCTTTATATTACTTGCAAATGCTATGTGAGGAATATTAAGATATTCTGCTATCTGAGGTGGGACAATAGATGTCTCACCATCTAAGGAAGACTCACCACACAGTATCAAGTCAAAGTTGCCAAGCTTTTCAATAGTCTTTGCCAGCGCATACGCAGTAGAATACGCATCAGAGCCAGCAAGTCTTCTGTCACTTAAAAGCACACAGCTATCACAACCCACTTCTATAAGTTCTTTTATTTTGCTCTCACATTCTGAAGGACCCATTGAAAGAGTGGTAATATGCACATCTTTATAAACATCTTTTATTCTAAGAGCAAATTCTAAAGCGCTAAGGTCTGCAGGATTGTTTATTAAATACTGAGCATTTCTTTTTATAGTTTTGGTTTGAGGATTATACTCCACCTTTTCTGGAGCAACCACTTGTTTTATACATACAAGAATTTTCATTTTTCAAGAACTCCCCCTAAAGTCTTAAAGATTTAATACTCTTTTATGATTTCAGACGCGATAATATTTCTTTGAATCTGATTTGCACCTTCAAATATCTGAGTTACTTTAGCATCCCTCATCATCTTTTCAACCGGATAGTCTTTAACATATCCATTTCCACCCATAATCTGAACGGCATCAGTGGTGACCTTCATAGCCACATCAGATGCGAAAACCTTGCACGCTGAAGACTCCTTTGAAAAATCCTTTGCACCACTATCAATCATTCGGCATGTTGAATAAAGCATAGCTCTTGCAGCTTCGATGTTTATGTACATGTCAGCCAGCATATGCTGAATTGCCTGAAAGGATGAAAGAGGTTGTCCGAACTGGACCCTTTCTTTTGCATACCTGATTGCATGCTCATATGCACCTTGAGCAATCCCAACAGCCATTGCAGCCACTCCGGGACGTGTCCTGTCAAACGTCTTCATTGCAACAATAAATCCTGTACCTTCCCTACCTAAAAGATTTTCTTTGGGAACTTTACAATCTTCAAATATAAGCTCTGTAGTAGAAGACGCTCTTATGCCCATCTTGTCTTCTTTTTTCCCACAATAAAATCCTTCGTACTCCTTTTCTACAATGAATGCTGAAATTCCGCGCGGTCCTTTTGATTTGTCGGTTACTGCAAATACCACATACACGTCAGCTTCACCGCCGTTTGTAATCCAATGCTTGCTTCCGTTTAAAATATAATAATCTCCTTTTTTCTCTGCAGTTGTCTTTATACTGCTCACATCACTTCCAGCATCAGCTTCTGTCAATGCAAACGCGGCTATCAACTCTCCTTTTGCTATCTTGGGTAAATACTTTTTCTTTTGTTCCTCTTTGCCATAAAGAATTATAGGATATGCGCCCAGAGCTGTTGCAGCGTATGATACCGCAACACCTGCACAATTTCTTGAAAGCTCTTCTACAACAAGGCACATTTCCATAACACCGCCACCAAACCCACCGTACTCTTTAGGAATGTATACACCAGTGAGCTCTGTGTATGCTAAAAGGTCCAATATATCTCTTGGGAATATGCCTTCTTTGTCATATTTTATTGCAACCTTCGACACGTACTCATCTGAAATTCTCTTTGCAAGTTTCTTTATAATCTTTTGTTCTTCACTTAAAAAATATTCCACCTTAAAAATTCGCCCCCTACTTTTGCAGTATCCTTCTTCATAGTTTATCAGATGAAATTCTCTATTGTCAAACAACCAAAATTTTTTACATTGATGGGGTTATTTTGTAACAATAATTGTTGTATTGCGTTATTATTTTTTGATATCATACTTCATATAAAAAAAACTGTCCTGGGGAAGGACTACAAAATGAAAGTTGCTGGAATAGTAGTAGAATACAACCCTTTTCACAATGGACACCTGTACCATCTGCAAAAAACAAGAGAAATAACAAATGCAGACATAGTTGTGGGCGTAATGAGCGGTAACTTTATTCAAAGAGGAGAACCTGCGATTGTAAACAAATGGGCAAGGACAAAGATGGCTATTTTAAACGGGGTAGATGTCATTTTTGAACTGCCGTTTGCATATGCCTGCAACAGTGCCGAAATATTTGCATATGGCGCAATATCCATTTTAAACCAGCTCGGCGTTGACTTTGTTGTTTTTGGTTCAGAGTGCGGTGATATTGATAAGCTTAAAGAAGCTGCTAAATACTTGGCATTTGAAGAAGATGATTTCAAGTCAAGTTTGAAAAGTTATTTGAAAGAAGGGTATTCCTTCCCAAAAGCTCGTGAACTTGCCCTTATCAAAACATGTAAAACCAATATTGAATTTTCTTCTAACAATATACTTGGAATTGAATATATCAAATGGATTTACAGATTAGGCTCAAAGATTAAACCACTAACCATAAAAAGGATAGGTGCATTTTATAATGACCCTAACCTCACACAGGACATATACTCTTCAGCTACTGCTATAAGAAGAAACATAAATAACTTGCAGGCGATCAAAAACAAAATGCCATCTGCTTCTTATGAAATACTGATAGAAGAATTTGAAAGCGGAAGAGGCCCTGTGTTTCTTGAGGATTACTTTAAGCTCTTTATCTACAACGCCATCGTTGTACCAGATTTTTTGAAAAACAAAATTGATGTCAAAGAAGGGCTTGAAAATAGATTTGAAAAGTACATTTTCAATTCTCCATCAGCTAAAAATCTTCTTGAGAATGTAAAAACTAAAAGATATACCCTTACAAGACTTCAGAGAATATTTATACACGCTGTTGTAAGAAACAATTTTGACCAAAAGACTCTTCTTTCCATTACACCTTATGTAAGAGTTTTGGGATTCAACCAAAAAGGAAAAGAATATTTAAATAAGATAAAAGACAAAATTGAGTATATCACAAAACTAAATCAGCAGTGGTTAAAAAACCTTCAATACAAAGAGCTTCTCGAACTTGAAATAAGGTCTTCAATGCTGCATGCTCTGCAATATAAAGATTTTCACAAATATCTGCAGACAGAATTTAAATCATCTCCTATCTATATCAGTTCAAGAAGCTAAATTCTTTAAGTTTCCTAACTCCTCTTCTGCCCTTTTCTTTCCTCTTTGATACGCCTTTTCTACATCAGCAAGGGTATATGGATTTATATCCTCAAGATTAATCTTTATAAGATAATCAAGATATCCTTGTTTTAGCCTGAATATCTCCTCACCCATGATATCAATTGTGGTCATTATCATTTCTAAAATATTCTTGGGTTCTTTTAGCAAGCCTTTGCCTGAAACATCAACTCCAATTACAAATTCACAGCCGTTTTCTCTCAAGACCTTCCCCGGCACTTTGTCTACTACCGCTCCATCAACCAGCACAGTATCCCCTATTTTATATGGTGGAAGAACTCCGGGAATAGATATGCTGCTTCTTACAGCATCATATAAACTTCCCTCGCTGAAGACCACCTGCTCACCCTTTAAAAGGTCTGTTGCAACAACATAAAATGGATATTTTAAATCGGAAAATTTTTTATCTCGTAGGAAAAGCTTTAAAATCTCTTCTATATTTTTACCTGAAATGAGTGCATTCTTTCTAACTTTAAAATCTATGAGTATGTCATTTCTTATTTGCTTTGCCACCTTGTATATAAGGCCAAGGTCATATCCAAGACAGTAAAATGCGCCTATAACAGCACCAATGCTTGAACCTGAAAAAGCTTCAAATTTAAACTCCTTTTCCAACACTTCTATAACTCCTATGTGTGCAAACCCTCTCATTGCACCAGAACCAAGCGCAAGTGAAACTTTTTTCATTTTACCCTCCATACAATAATATTATTTTAAGTAGAACACCATTTAGCTATGTATTGGAGCAAAGTACTTGAGAGAGATATTTAACTTTACCGTAATAATATTATGTATACTTTATTTTTTATCTATGTTTTTAAATCCTCAGCTTATCATTCAGTCAACAACAAAATCAGCAATCATATGGTGGAAAAAAGTCCTGCCTTCTCTTTTCCCGTACTTTTTAGTCATAAATATACTTATAGAATCGAAATTAATAAACTTTATTTCATATATATTTTTTTGGCCATCAAAAAAATTATTCAAACTTTCACCTAATGGCTTTATAGTAATGATAATGGGAATGCTGACCGGCTATCCTGTCGGTAGTAAAATGGTATGTAACTTATATAGTCAAAAATTAATCGACAAAAAGGAAGCTTTAAGACTTCTCTACTTTGTAAATAACTCTGGTCCTCTTTTTATCATTGGAACGGTTGGAATCAATCTGTTGGGTTCTAAAAAGTACGGATATATGCTATTTTTTGCTCATATACTCGCAAGCCTGATAATAGCTTTTTGTACTTCTCGGCTTGCACAAAGTGAAATCCTGTCAGCTTCCACACCTTACAAACTTTTAAATTTTGACATTGGAAAGGTTCTATCAAAATCAGTCAAAGACTCAGTTGAGTCCATACTCATTATAGGCGGTTTTATAACTCTCTTTTTCAACTTGAATAACGTTCTCGAATATTTCAAAATTTATCATTCAATATGTAGCCTTTTCAGATTTACAGGTGCAGATGCTACTCTTATAAAAGGACTTTTATATGGCTTGTTTGAAATAACAAACGGTAGTGTGCAAATTAATACAAACTCTCTTCCTATCTGGCAAAAATTGATAGCATCTGAGCTTATTATTTCCTGGGGCGGACTTAGTGTACACTTTCAAACCATATCCTTTTTGAACGCAACAGGTTTGCAATCTTTCCATTATATCATTGGAAAATTGATTCAGTGTGCTTTAGCTACAGCTATTATTTGCGTGTTTCTAATAATTTTACCACTATGAGTTTTTCTGTCTTATTTGGTCAATATTATCATTTAGTTCTTTTACAATATTTTCAATAGTTTTCTTTGTCTGCTCTAAAAGCTCAATGGTATAACTTTGGGCCATAAGTCTATATTCTTTTGCATGTTCTTTTGCTTTTTGGATAATCTCCTCTGCCCTCTTCTCTGCCAATTTGACAATTTCTGTCTCATCCACAAGACCTTTTACTTTGCTCTCCGCATCATTTATGATTGCTTCTGCTTCCTTTTGAGCTCTCTCCAAAATCTTCTTCCTCTCTTCTTTTGCCCACTTGACTTGAGAAAGTTCTTGCGGCAGCAAAAGCCTTATTTCTTTTATTATCTCTAAAAGCTCATCCTTTTCCACCATAACCTTTGATGTAAACGGTATTGATTTGCTATTTTCTATTATTTCCTCCATTCTCTCTAAAAGCTCTAATATGCTCAGCTCACCCATCACTTATTTTCCTCCGTTTCTGCATATTTCTTATTCAATTTCTTCATTACCTTTTTAGCAATCTTTTCAGGAACTAAGTCCTCTATGCACCCGCCAAATCTTGCAACTTCTTTGACCATGCTTGAACTGAGGTATGAATACTTGCTATTTGTCATCATAAAGATTGTTTCAATCGAAGGTTCAAGTTTTTTGTTCAAAAGTGCCATCTGAAATTCATACTCAAAGTCGGACACTGCCCTCAATCCCTTTACTATAACTTTCGCATTTTCCTGTTTCATGAAATCAATTAAAAGACCTTTAAAAGCTTTTATCTCAACATTCGGCAGATGCTCTGTTGTCTCTTTTAAAAGTTCAACCCTCTCTTCAATGTCAAACACAGGGGTTTTATTTGGATTGACCAGAACAGCCACAATTAATTTATCAAAAATTTTCGAAGCCCTTTCAATTATATCAAGGTGACCATTTGTAACAGGGTCAAAACTTCCCGGATATACTCCTATCTTCAACTTCTCTTACCCCCAAAACAAAAAATTGTAATTTTAGTATCACCATACTCTCTTTCTCTCAAAATAGAGAGGTTTTCATCTTCATACCGAAACTCTACATTAGATTCAACAATTATAAGACCATTTTCATTGATTCTGTTATTTTCTATTATTTCAGAAATACACTCTTTTGCATAACCAGACTTGTACGGGGGGTCTAAAAAGATAATATCAAATACTGGACAGTTTTTAGACTTTAGAAATCTTATTACATCAGCTTTTATTATCCTCGCCCTTTTCAACAAATTTAAGTTTTTAAGATTTTCCTTAATTAGATTAATGCACCTCACATCTTTTTCAACAAATACAACCTCTTTCGCACCACGCGATAAAAACTCAATCCCCACATTTCCCGTCCCTGCAAAAAAATCAGCTACAATAAGCTTTTCATTCAAAAAAGGTGCTATCATATTAAAAATAGCTTCTTTTACTCTATCTGATGTAGGTCTTAACCCTTCAATATTTGCACTTTTTAATTTTCTACCTTTTTGCTGGCCGCTTATAACCCTCATCTTTTAAGCAACTTCTTACAATTTGTTTATATATTGATTATATAAAAATCACTCTAAAAAAACAACAACGAAGAGACTCAAAAAGTCCCTTCGTTGTTGGTAAATTTTAAACACATCGCGGGGTTATTTACCTGCTGCTCTATTTTCATAATCCTGAATCATTCTCTTTACCATATAACCACCAATTGAACCTGCTTGTTTTGCTGTCAAATCACCATTGTAACCTGGTTTCAACGGAACACCAATTGAGCTTGCTACCTCTGCCTTTAATTGGTCAAGAGCCTTGGTTGCTTCCGGAACAAGCTTTCTATTTCTTGCCATGGCCTTCAACCCCCCTTTTTTTGTTTGAGACTTTTCTTTTTTCACTATTTAATATGCTCTCTTTTTAAAAATATTATAACAAGAAATATTTGAAAAGGGTTAAAGGCCAATATTTTCTATATTATTGTAAAATTGTTTGTTGATTTTTTCTAAAAGTTTGTTATCAACAAGATTGAGTCTAATAGTCTCTTCTGCAGCTATTCTCGCTTGTTTTAAAATATCCATATCATTTATGATATCGGCTACTTTAAAGTTCATAACACCGTGCTGTTTTGTCCCAAACAAATCACCAGGTCCTCGAAGTTTTAGATCCATTTCAGCAATTTCAAATCCGTTCTGACTTCTGGTTATAGCTATCATCCTTTTTTTGGCAATTTCTGAATCGCTTTGATTAAACAAAATACAGTACGACTGGTGCTCGCCTCTGCCAACTCGCCCCCTTAGCTGATGCAGCTGGGCAAGTCCAAATCTTTCTGCATTCTCAATAACCATTACTGTCGCATTTGGAACGTTTATTCCAACCTCAACAACTGTAGTTGAAACTAATATATGAATGTATCCATCTTTAAAATCATTTAAGATTTTGTCTCTCTCTTTTACAGAAAGTTTTCCGTGAAGACATCCAATATTGTAGTCTTTAAAAAACCCTTCTTTTAAGGATTTCGCAAATTCAACTGCTGATTTTGCATTCAAAGTTTCTGACTCTTCAATCAGAGGACATATCCAGTAAACCTGCCTTCCTTCATCTAACTGTTTCTTTATAAAATTATACACCCGCTGGCGAAAACTCTCATCAACAGCGTATGTCAAAATCTTTTTTCTGCCGGGAGGTAACTGGTCAATAATAGAAATATCAAGGTCTCCATACAAAACCAAACTCAAAGTTCTGGGTATTGGAGTTGCTGTCATAACAAGAATGTTCGGCGAACTTCCTTTTTTTGTGAGTTCTACCCTTTGGATAACTCCAAATCTGTGTTGTTCATCAGTGATTGCTAAGCCAAGGTTTTTAAATTTTACTTCATCTTGGATAAGAGCATGAGTTCCAATGACCATTTTGCAAAGTCCATGTTCAATCTCTTTTAAAATTATTTCTTTTTCTTTTTTTGGAGTTGATCCAATCAAAAGTCTTACGTTAAATTTATTCCCAAAATACTTTTTACATTCGTTATAATGCTGCAAAGCTAAAACCTCTGTTGGTGCCATCAGTGCAACCTGATATCCCGCTTTTATTGTTGCATATGCGCTTGCCAAAGCTACAACCGTTTTCCCGCAGCCAACATCGCCTTGGATGAGTCTGTTCATCTGTTTTGTACTCTCTAAATCCTGTGCAATCTCTGCCAGCACTCTTTTTTGTGCCTCGGTCAACTCAAACGGCAGAAGCTTTTCAAACTCTTTTAAGCTACTTTGTGCATTTTCAATTTTTAATCCTTCGTTTTTTTCTATGTTTTCTTTTAGAAGCAAAAGGGAAAGCTGAAGAAGATAAAATTCTTCAAACACAAGCCTTTTCCTTGCAAGTTCTAAGCTCAATTTGTTTTCTGGAAAATGAATATTTTTTATTGCAAAATTGATTTCACTCAAATTATATTTTTGCCTTATATAAGGCGGAATTATATCTATAAGTGCTCCATCAACTTGCTGCAGAAGATTGTTCACAATATTTCTAATCACCTTTTGAGAAAGACCTTCTGTAGAATTGTATACAGGAACAATCCTGCCTGTATGAAGAAGATGTTGGTCATATTTCTCAAATTCGGGATTTTTGACCTCAATATAAAAGCCTTTTCTCTCTATCTTCCCAGAAAAGCAGAATATCTCTCCTTCCTTCAAAACGTTTTTTATATAGTCCTGGTTAAACCATACTGTTGTAACAACGCCTGTACTATCTTCAACAGGAATTTTTATTATCTTTACTGACTTTGTCTCTATCTCCACAGGCTTGCCAGCAACTTTTGCAACAAATGACTCTATTTCACCATTGCAAAGCTCTCTTATTTTCTTTAGCTTACTATAATCAAGATATTTTCGGGGTATGTGCCAGAGCAAATCCTCGGCTTTTTTTATACCCAGCTTTTTAAATAGCCTTTCTCTGTTTTCTCCAACACCTTTTAAGAATCTTATGTCTTTTTCAAGAACATTCATTTTATCATCACATCTCAGCCACAATAATTAATTGATAAATTTCATTTCCACTTTCATAGCTCTCAATGTCAATTTTCGGGTATCTTTCTTGTATGTTTTTAACAAGCACCTCTATATCTTCTAAGGCCACATCTTTGCCATAGTAGATACTCAAAATCTGGGTTGTAGAATCAACAATTTTTTCCACACAAGCCAGAGCTACTTTTTGCATATCTTTGTCGCATGCCACAATTTCTTTTTTTGAAATCCCTATAAAATCGCCTTCTTCAATCTCAAACCCGTTTATTTTTGTATTTCTCACTGCCTTAGTAACTTCTACAACCTTTACTGAGTCTATAGCTTCTTGCATGAGCTTTTTATTTTCTTCAATACTCTTGTTCAAATCAAACTTTATCAGCGCAGCAATGCACTCGGGAATGTTGGTTGTCTTCATAATCACTACATTTTTATTTGTATTTACCAGCTGCAGAGAAAGTTCTGCGGACATAATCACGTTTTTATTGTTCGGGAAAATAAATACATTTTTGGCTGGTACATTCTTTATAGCATTTACAAAGTCCTCGGCACTCGGATTCATAGTCTGTCCACCTTCAATTATATAATCAACACCCAACCCTTTTAATATTTCATTGAATCCTTCTCCCTGTGATACAGCTACAAAACCATATTCTTTTGTGATAACTTCATCTTGTGTTTGAACTTCTGTTTCAAAGTCTTCTCTTTTACTTATAAACTCTTGGTGCTGATATTTCATATTATCAATCTTTATATTTATAAGCTCACCATACTTTAAAGCCTTCTCCAATACCCTGCCAGGTGAATTTGTGTGAACGTGAGTTTTGAGAATGTCGCCATCCTGGATTACAATAATTGAATCACCAATTGTCTCAAGATAATCTTTAAATTCTTTTTCAATATTCTTTTTCAAACCAGTGATAAAAAACTCTGTACAGTAAGTAAAGTTAATATCTTCAGGTTTAAAAGTGATGGTTGTATAAACTTCCTGCTGTGATGGTTCTTCAAATACCGCCCCTTCTTTTAAGAATTTATACATCCCTTCAAAAATTATGACAAGACCCATACCACCACTGTCAACTACATTTGCCTCTTTTAAAATGGGAAGCATCTCTGGTGTTTTTGCAAGCCACTTTTTGCCGCTTGAAATGCACACTTCCAGTAAATCCTCTATTTCACTCACAATACCTTCTGCCACTTCTTTTTCAACATCCTCTGCAATCCCGCGTGCAACTGTGAGCATCGTGCCTTCTGTTGGTTTCATTACTGCTTTATAAGCACTTGCAGAAGCAGATTTCAAACAAGCAACAAATGTTGGTATATCTATAACATCCTTGCCTTTCAGTTCTTTGGCAAATCCTCGCAGAAGCTGAGAAAGAATAACTCCAGAATTGCCGCGTGCACCTTTTAAGCTGCCAAAAGCGACTGCATTCATAAGTTTATCCACATCTTCAAAAGTTTTCCCGTTTATCTCTTTTATGCTACTGTCAAAAGTGGCAGCCATATTGGTACCTGTGTCCCCGTCTGGAACTGGAAATACATTTAAAGAGTTTATCTTATCTACGTGCAGTTTCAAATAATTATTCGCAGCTTTTAACATATCTTTTAACACATCTGCAGTTAAAAATTTCATAGTCCAATCCTCCTCAGCAAGTTACAAACGAATACCATCTACAAAGATATTTATAGCCCCCGGTTTTAGACCTGTGTATTTTTCAATAGCATATGAAACTCTTTCTCTGATGTTTTCAGCAACAACAGGAATTCTGGTGCCGTATTCCACAATTATGTGAATATCAACATTTACAATTCCATTTTCTGCTAAAACCTTTATGCCTTTTTGCAAGTTTTCCCTGCCAAGAAGTGTAACTATCCCGTCTGCTACACTCTTTGATGCCATACCAACAACTCCATAGCTTTCCATACATGAAAGCCCAATTATAGTAGCAATACAATCATTGGTAATCTCTATCTTTCCAAATTCATTTTCAAAATGAACACCCATAATCTTCATCTCCTATCTTTTTACTATCTTCGATAACCTTTTATAAAGGACAAAAGTAACCACCGAAATAATTGTACCCTTAACCAAATTAAATGGAATTATGGAAAACAAAATTAATGTAAACTTATCTGTTACAAGACTATTTACTTTTGCAGCAATTTTTATTATTTCTGAGATTGGAAATTTCAAAGCCTTTTCGTAAAGAGGAAGAAGCACAAAATAGTTTAGCAAGCCTGCCCAGATAGAAAATGCAATGGTAGAAATAATAAGAGCTACTGCAGCACCTTTTTTAGTTCTATTCTTGGCATATATGTATCCCGCAATGTACACAAAAAAGCCACCAATCATAAAGTTAGCAAACTCGCCTATTCCAGCCGTTTTGGTAACGAACAGATGAAGTACATTTTTCAAAAATTCAACACCCACACCCCAAGCAGGTCCAAGAGCAAACGAAATTATCAATGCTACACAGTCACTAAAATCAAGTTTTAAAAAGTCCGGAAAAATCCCTAAAGGAAACTCTATAAGCATTATAACAAATGCCAAAGCACCAAAGATTGAAACCTTAACAAGATTTTTTAACTCAACCTGTTTCATCTTTCAATTACCTCTCCTCTCTTTTTACTTACCAAACACCAAATAAGCCTCTTCTTCTTTCATCACCCTGTATTCACCCGGTTTTAAACTTTCGTCTAAATTAAGACCTCCTATTCTCCGGCGTTTTAAGTCCACCACCTTATTTCCAATTGCTTCGAACATTCTTTTAACCTGATGATACTTACCTTCATATATACACAATTTGACTGTGGTACTATCAATAATAGTATATTTTGCAGGAAGTGTCTTATAACCATCATCTAAAATAATACCATTTTCAAACTCTTTTAATCTTTCCTCATCCACCTCTTTTTCAAGCCTTACTAAATACTCTTTTTCAATTCTTTTTTTGGGTGAGATAACTCTGTGCGTGTATTCACCATTATCTGTAATTATCAAAAGTCCTTCCGCATCTTTGTCAAGTCTTCCAACTGTATGCAAATCTCTATGCTTTAAATCATCAGAAATGAGTGAGAACACTGTAAGTGACATCGGGTCCTCATTTGAACACACATAACCTTTCGGTTTGTTCATCATGATATAAATCCATCTACTGAACTTTACAACCCTGCCATCAACTTCTACTACATCTTCTTCGGGATTAATCTTAAAATCAACTTCTACTATTTGTTTTCCATTTACAGTCACGATTCCTTCTCTTATTAGTTTTTTAACTTGAGTCCGTGAACCAAAACCGCAGTGGGTTAGAAACTTGTCAAGTCTCATTTTTATTCCAATCTCCATCCTTTTGGAAAATAGTTTTTTATTATATGTCCTTCTGCTTTACCCCATCCAAGAGTAAAACCATCTACACATATTCCTACAAATCCATTTAGATTTTCTTTATTCTCTATTGTCTCACCTTTTAAATACCTCCACAGCCTTTCATCATCTTGAGAAAAGTTAATAGCAACCTTCAGATTTTCGCCCTTTAAACTCGCAATCAAATGAGCAGAAGGATAAAATCTTCCTTTGTAAACTTCTCCCAGCAAAAGACCATTTCGAAGCGGTGTTATTTTATCAAAAGGTCCGTCAAAACCCAAATATAATTTACTTGCTTTTTTATAAAACAGCCTATCTCCAAAGTGACTTAAGTCTATGTTTAAGTATTTATCGCAAAACTTTTCAAAAATTTTTAAATCCTCGCTGTCCACCTCAAATCTTTGTGGCTGAAAAGTCCACTCAGCTCCGCTTTCTTTCACCTTTTTTAGCTTGCAAATAAAATGTCCCTCGCCTCTGACCCTGTGTGGGTAAATTCTCACCGCTTTTTTCAAATTTTCATTGCCATTTATCTCAATCCCATCCGAAAAACCCTCATATTTTTTTATCTCAACAACTTCATAGTTTTTATGTTTTTTCAAGAACCAGTCAATAATTTCTTCATTTTCTTCTATTTCAAACGTACAGGTAGAATATACTATCTCGCCACCCACTTTTAAAAGTTCATCTACCTCTGTCATGATACTTCTCTGCAGATTAACATACTTTTCAGGGTGATTGGAAGTCCATTTCTTTGCTGTCGTCGGGTCTTTGCGAAACATTCCCTCACCAGAACAAGGTGCGTCAACTAAAATCTTGTCAAAATATGCGCCATAGCTTTCAGCTATCTCTTTCGGCTTGTTGTTCAGAACTACAACATTTGTAAGCCCGAGATTTTCAACATTCTTTACAAGCGCTTTGATTCTTGTTGGTTTTACATCATTGGATACAAGCAAGCCATTTTGTCCAAGCCTTGCTGCTATCTGAATGCTCTTCCCACCGGGTGCAGCACACAAGTCTAAAACTTTTTCACCTTCTTTTACATCCAAAGCTTCAACTGGAAACATAGCTGAGGGTTCTTGTATATATATAAGACCAGCAAAATAGTATGGGTGTTTACTCAGTTTTATCTCTTCAGTGTAATAAAAACCATCTTTGCACCATGGAACTTTTTCAAATTCAATTCCCATTTTCTCTACAAACTCTTCAACTGAAACTTTGGCAGTGTTAACCCTAAAACCTTTATAGCTATCAAACTCGTATATCTTTATAAACTGTTCAAACTCTTCTTTCAAAATTTCTTTCATCTTTGACAAGAATTCTTCTGGCAAGTTCAATTTGAAGTTAGACCTCCTTGTAAATCTTATAAAACCTGAAAAATAAAACATTTGAGGTACAAAGACTCTTCATAGTTAATAAGATATGGATGGTCTTTTGCCTGTGTTCTGTACTCAATAAGCCTTAAGGTTTTTTTTGCATCTTTTGCTGCATCTTTAATAACCTCAAAAAATAGGTCTGGTTTCATATAATGTGAACATGAACAGGTCACAAGAATTCCACCTTTTTTGAGTATCTTCATGGCTCGCAAGTTTATTTCTTTATATCCTCTTTTTGCATTTTCCAAAGTGTGCATGCTTTTTGCAAATGCAGGAGGATCAAGTATTATCATATCATATTTTTCTTTTTTGTCATCAAGTTCATTCAGATAATCAAAAACATTTGCAACCACAAATTCACATTTTGATTCAACCCCATTTAACTTAGCATTTTTTACTGCCTGTTCAATAGCCGTATCTGAGATATCAACACCTATGACCTTTGACGCACCAAACTTTGCTGCGTTTATTGTAAATCCTCCTGTGTGACAAAAACAGTCCAAAACTACTTTATTCTTTACAAAATTCCTTATTGCAACCCTGTTCTCTTTCTGGTCCAAAAAATATCCTGTTTTTTGTCCATTTTCTATATCCACTATCATCTTAATACCATTTTCCTCTATCTCAACTTCCACAGGTGAACTGCCATATAAAAATCCTTTTCTCAAATCCAGTCCTTCAATTTCTCTCACTTTTGCATCGTTTCTCTCATATATAGCTTTGGGATTTACAACCTCAACTAATATTTCTACCAGCTTATCTTTATATCTGTCAACACCTTTTGACAAAGTCTGCATTACAAGTACATCCCCAAACTTGTCAACAATAAGCCCTGGCAAAAAATCAGCCTCAGCAAATATGAGCCGGCAATTTTGTGTATAGCCTATACTTTTTCTGTAATCCCATGCATCTTGAATTCTTTTTTTAAAAAAGTCAATATTAATCTCCTCATTTTTTCGTGTAAGAATTCTTACAAGTATTTGAGACTTGGAATTAATAAAACCTTTCCCTACAAATTTCCCTTTAAAATTCACTACATCAACAATCTGACCATCCTCGAACTCCCCATCTATCTTCTGTACCTCATGCCTGAAAACCCATGGATGACCACTTTCCACTCTCAGTCCTTTTCCTTTTGCCAAAAACACTTTCGCCATACTCTAAACAACACCTCTTTTTTAGTTTATTTTCTTTCGTACAAGGTACTCATATACAAGAGAAGTAGAATAGAACCTAAACTTGCCCCAATCACCCCAAAAACCTTTTTGTTCTTTCAAGATATCACAAAGATTTTTTAATTCATCCAAAGACACCTTTATTACCTCTGAAATCTCACCATCAGTTTTTGCAAGATTATCCTTTTCATATTTTTCAATTAAAAATACAAATGAATAAAAATCAAAATGTTCTTGCAGCCAGACAAGATTGTATTTTATAACTCCAATCAGCAAAAAATCCTTAATATCCAGCGCAAGTTCCTCTTTTACTTCTCTTTCTAAAGCCTCATCCACATTCTCGTTAAGACCGATACCACCAGAAGGTATCCTGTAAATTTTATCAGGATATTCTTTTTGTCTTACAACAAGCACTTCTTCTCCATCTCTTATTGCAAACACCACTTCACCTATTCTATCAACATTTATTTTGCTTTTAAGATATTCAAAGAACTCTCTATCTTCTATTGTTACAGTAACTTCTTTAACACTTAAATCTGAAGCAATTGGTGTTCTTTCTAAATCAAACCTGGTTTGAAAGAACTCTTCTAAATCTTTCATTTGCTGCCTCCAAATCAGATTGAGTATTTATATTTTTAAAGCTTTCAAGATAAGGGTCAAATCTCAATATTTCGTTAATTTCAATCTTCTTTATATTTGAGCTTTGTAAGATAGCAGAAAGAGAAAATTCACCCTTGTTTATAAAATCCAATGCTTTTTCCAAAAATGCTTTGCTGTATACACAAAAAAGAGGCTCAAAATAGCCATTGTAATAAGGAACAATTGCATCGTACCCATTAAACCCAAGCATATACTCTACAAGTTCTTTCTTGGCAAACGGCATATCGCATGCTATTATAAAATTCTTGTTTGTTCTGCTTACCATCAAACTTGTTAATACACCTGCAACCGGTGCATCTATTTCAATTCTATCTTTTATTACTTCAAAACCTTCAAATTCTACATACCCATTTTTTACTACAATAAACTTTTTGTCAAAAAGACTCCCTATACTCCTGTCTATTATTTGTATAACCCTCTGGTTACCAATCTTAAGATTTAATTTGTCAAATCCGAGCCTTTTTGACTTTCCACCCGCCAAAATAAATAGATTTTTCATGTTGTCACCTTTTTCACAAATACAAAATTTGAATTAAATGCTGCTTGACTGTCCATCTCTGCCGTTTTGGAAAAGATGCAAGAGTTTATTGTCTCAATCTTCTGGTTTTGAAAGCCCTCTTCAACTATTATATACCCTCTTTTTACATCCCGCCTCAGTACTGCCTCAACAACAAAACCTCCACAGCCATTGTAAAGAAGCACTTTATCGCCGTTTCCAATTCCAAGTCTTTTTGCATCTTCGATATTAAAAATAGCAACTGGTCTTCTTTCAAAAAACTCCTGAGAATGTAGCGTTTTTTGAGAATGAATAGTCACAAGTCTGAGCTGGTTTTTTAATACTCTTTCTTCATCTGTAGATGGCACAGCTACACCCATCTTCTCGTTTTCAAATTCAAATTTTTTGCTCTTAGTTAAAAATACTTTATCTTCCCACGGAACATCCATTTTGGCTGCACGCACAAAGTGCTTGTCAAATTTAATGTTTAGAGCTTTTTCAAGATGAGTCTTTACACATTCTACCCATTCTTTTTCCGATTTTATAGGAAAATCTAAATCAAGTCTTTTTGCAAGCTGGTTTATTATCTCAACCTCTGATTTTGACTCACCGATGTTTTCAATAACTTTCTCAGAAACCCCAATGTAATCATGCCACATATTGGGGACAAACACATCCTCTTTCTCAAGAAAACTTGCAGCAGGAAGTATAATGGTTGATGCTTGTGTTGTTGCTGTCAAAAACATGTCAACAACCACTACAAACCTTTTTTGAAGTTCTCTGAAAACTAAATCTGAGTCAGGACACTGTGAAACAGGATTTCCGGCAGATATATAAACCATCTCAATCGGCGGATTTTGCTGGTCTTTTAGATATTCACCAAGTTTTGCTCTGTTATAAAAGCGCTTATTTACAGCTCTAAAATCATCTTTGAAAACGGAAGCTATATTTTTAGTGAACCTGTGAGCAAAGTTTGAACCTCCACCTTTTATGCCAACATTGCCCGAGATTGCAACAAGATAGTCAATTGTTCTTATTGTATTTACTCCATTTGTATATCTTTGCGGACCATAGCCAATAAAAGTTGACACAGGTCTTTGAACATAAACATTTGCAAGGGTCTCAATAACCTCTTTCTTTACACCGCAATTTCTTTCTATCTCTTCATATGTCAATCTATTTGCAATGTCCTTTACTTTTTCAAAACCAACAGAATACTTTTCAATAAACTCTCTGTCTTCCTTCCCGTTTTCAATTATATACTTTATTGCTCCGTAGGCAAGATAAGAGTCAGATCCAGGATTTACAACCAAACCAATATCAGCAATCTTAAATGTTTCAGTCGGATAAATGTCAATTACCACTACCTTTTTGCCCTGTTTTTTGGCCATATGGACAAAATAAAAAAGGTGGAGGTTTGTCCACAGAGCGTTTCTTCCCCAAAGAACAATCCAGTTAGAATTAAAAATATCAAACGGCGAATGGCAAAGCGAATTTCCAAAATCCATTTTCTGAGCAAAAAGACCTGCTCCCCAGCACAAACTTCCTTCCGAATACGTTGCACCACCCAAATAGTCAAAAAATAACCTTTCAACATTTCTCAAATACCCTTCATACCCATCTCCGCTATAGTATAAAATGGAACTTGAGTTGTGCCTTTTTAGAATATCTTTTATTTGCTCTGCAATCATGTCAAGAGCCTGATTCCATGAAATTTGGTGAAATTCATTCTTGACTCTCAAAAGAGGAGTGGTTATCCTCTCTTTTGAATAAACCTTCTCAAGCAATTTATAACCTTTCGGACATAAAAAACCATTAGTGATAGGGTGGTCTTTATCACCATAAAGCTTTACTGCTTTCCCATCTTCAACTTGAGCAACAATCGCACAGCTGTCAAAACAGTCAAGAGGACAAAAGGTCTTTTTTTTCATAAGAGTTTGCCCCCAAAAAATTTTAATCTACAAAATCAAGGCTAATATCAAGGCTTTTTACTGAATGCGTAATGCTCCCAACAGAAATAATGTCAATACCTGTTTTTGCAATCTCTTCAATGTTATCAATATTTATATTTCCAGATGCTTCTATCAACACTCTTCCCCCAGCTTTTTCAACAGCCTTTCTCATCTCATCCACCGTAAAATGGTCAAGCATAATTATATCCGCACCTGATAACAATGCCTCTTCAAACTCCTGCATATTACGCACTTCTATTTCAACCTTCATTGTATGTGGAACATTCTCTTTCGCCCTTTTTATAGCCTCTGATATGCTTCCAACAGCCTTTATATGATTATCTTTAATTAACACCGCATCAGATAAGGAGTATCTGTGATTTTTGCCACCACCAACAAAAACAGCGTATTTATCAAGCATTCTCAAAAGAGGAATGGTCTTTCGAGTATCAGTCACAGTCGCCTTGTACCCTTTTATCTTTTGCGCAAGCATATTTGTAAATGTTGCAATCCCGCTCATCCTTTGCAACAAATTTAAAGCAAGCCTTTCGCCCTTCAAGATTGCCCGGGTGCTACCATCTATTTTAGCCAAAACATCACCCTTGTTTATAAATTCTCCATCAGCTTTTAACTTTTCAAATTTTATGTTGCCATCTAGTATCTCAAATACCCTCTTTGCCACATCTATCCCACATAAAATTCCATTCTCTTTAGCCAATAAAACAGCATTTGATGTGCTCTCCTGCGGAATTAATAAATCTGTAGTAATATCCCCATATGGCATATCCTCTATCAGTGCATCCTTAATAATTTTATCAATCACCAAAAAATTCAGCATTTAAAAGATTTCCTCCCATCCGCAAGTCTTTGAGTATACCAAATGCTTTTTCCAGTTGACATCATCTTGATACGGGAAATCTTTTCTGTAATGAGAACCTCTGCTCTCTTTTCTCATCAGCGCAGCATTTGCCAGAATGTATCCTATTATGAGCATATTGTAATATTCTATCTCTTTTTGCGAGCCAAGCTTCATTGCATTTAACATCTCTAACCTTGAGACAATGTAATCAATCAACTTTTCAAGTCCTTCTTTTGTTCGCACAATCCCTGCATGCTCACTCATTTTACTTCTCAAACCTTCAATCTCGGTGGCTACGTTCAAATCAAAATCCTTTTTACTCAAGCTTCTATGGCAGATTGCTATATGTTTCACATTTTTTTGTGACCTGCTGTTGATATATTGAGCTATTCTTCTTCCAAAAACAAGACCTTCTAAAAGTGAATTTGATGCAAGCCTGTTTGCTCCATGAACACGTGTCCCTGCTGCCTCACCACATACAAAAAGGTTTTCCACAGTGGTTCTGCCAAACTCGTCAGAAAGCACCCCGCCCATACTATAATGCTGCGCAGGTGCAACAGGAATTCTCTGTTTTGTAATATCGATACCAAGTTCCAAACATTTTTGATATATATTAGGAAATCTCTTTCTTATAAAGTTAGCATCAAGATGAGTAATGTCGAGAAATACGTTTTCAGAACCTGTCCTTTGCAGCTCAAAGTATATACTACGAGAAACAATATCTCTTGGTGCAAGCTCTGCAAGAGGATGATACTTAGGCATAAACCTTTCACCAAAACTATTGTAAAGAAGACCGCCTTCGCCTCTTACTGCCTCGGATATTAAAAAGCTCTTATTTCTTTCATGATAAAGCACTGTGGGATGAAACTGCACAAGTTCCATATCCACAACCTTTGCTCCACACCTTACAGCTGCAGCACAGCCATCGCCTGTTGTCACCTCAGGGTTTGTTGTGTATTTGTACAAATATCCATAGCCACCAGATGCCAGAACAATGTTGTTTGAAAATAAAATGACCTTCTTATTCTTTATCTTTAGCAAAACTCCTATGGCATTGTTCTGTTCATCGGTGAGTATATCAACCAGAAAAGCATTTTCAAATATTGTAACGTTTTTATACGACTTTACTACATGTCCTAAATGCTCAGACACAATTCTTCCTGTTGCATCTCCACTTGCATGGATAATCCTTCGTCGGCTGTGTGCTCCTTCCTGACCTAAAATAATTTCACCCTCGTCATCTAAATCAAACGGAATATTCATCTTAAGCAGAATATTTATATTTTCAATAGCCTCATCAACCAAAATTCTTACCATATGCGAATCACAAAGACCACTGCCTGCTCTTATTGTATCCATATAGTGTATGTCAGGACTGTCATCATGACTAAGCGGTGCTGCAATCCCGCCTTGGGCTAAATTGGTATTGCTAACCTGCATGGTTTCTTTTGTTACAAGAGCAGTTTTTAGTCTTTTGTCAAGATTGACTGCAGTGTATAACCCTGCAACACCTGTTCCAATAATCACTACATCAAAATTTAAAACCTCATCACTATTAGAGTCAAATTCAATGCAAAACCTTTTAAACTCTGTCAAACTGACCATCTCCAATTTACAAATTAACCCATTTCAAGCATCTTAGCAAGTGCTTTTTTCGCACCTTGCATAATTTCTTCTTCAACTTCTATCTGGTATCTCTCATACAATAGAGCATCTCTTACCGATTGCAAGGTATTCTTCTTCATATTAGGACAAATCATCCCTGGATGAAGAATATAAAACTTCTTGTCGGGATTCAGCTTCTTTAAACTGTACAGTACTCCCATCTCTGTTCCGATAATAAACTCTTTTTCTTTTGAAGCAGTAGCAAAATCTATTATCTGTTTTGTACTTCCGACAAAGTCAGCAAGCTCAACCACTTCTGGTCTACACTCAGGATGGACCAAAACCAAAGCATTTGGATGCGCAGACTTCGCTTTTTCAACATCTTCTTTTTTAATCTTGTAATGAGTAATACAAAATCCTTCCCATAAAATGATGTCTTTTTCAGGCACCTGTTTTTTAACAAAACTTCCTAAGTTTTTGTCTGGCAAAAAAATTATTTTGTCATTGGGAAATTCCCTTACAATTTTCACAGCATTTGATGAAGTACAGATAACATCTGATTTTGCTTTGACAGAAGCAGGAGAGTTAATATAACACACAATTGAATAATCAGGATATTTCTTTTTTAAATTTTCAACATCTTCTGCAGTCACCATATCAGCAAGAGGACATCCAGCATCTATCTCTGGCAACAGCACCTTTTTATGTGGCGAAAGTATCTTTGCACTCTCAGCCATAAAGTGAACTCCACAAAATACTATAACTTCTTCAGGACGTTCAGCGCACACTTTGCTAAGATAAAAAGAGTCGCCCACAAAATCAGCAATCTCCTGCACTTCATCAATTTGGTAATTGTGAGCAACTATCAAAGCGTTCTTTTTTCTCTTGAGCTTGTAAATTTCATTTTTAAGCTCTTCTATATTCAATAATATCACTCGCTTTTCTTGGTAAGATTTTTATCATTAATATACCATTTAAGAAGACCAAAATCAACATACACAAAAGATTCTTAGCTTCCATTATAAAAGTCAAGATACCCCTGGAGAATATAAACTGCTGCAACCTTGTCAATTGCCTTCTTCTTTTTTTTCCAGTTCAGCTCTTCATTCATTACCCTTTCAACAGCTTTTGTTGAAAATCTCTCATCCCATTTTACAATCTCTACATTGTATCTACTTCCAATTCTGCTGGAAATCTCATCAATTTTTTTTAGCTTTTCATCCTTCAGGTCAGGATGCAGCTTAGAAAGAGGATAACCTATCACAACTTTTTCTATATTATATGTGTGAAATATTTTGTCAAGCTCATCAAACAAATCTTTATTTTTCAGCTCAATTGTCATAAGCGGCTGAGCAGTAATTTTGAGTGGGTCTGAAATTGCAACACCAACTCTGCTGTTACCTATGTCAAGACATAGAATCCTCAATTTGCAACCACCTTTCTACTTTTCCAATTTGCTTCAGATTACTTTCAAAGCAAAAAGCTTACAATAGCTGCTGCAGTATCCACAGCAAAGACATCTGGAGTAATCAACAACCACCTTTCCATCTTTCACAGACAATGCATTTTGGTGGCAATGCAAGGCACACTCTCCACAGCCTTCACACCAGCTTTCAACATGAAGCTTTTTTGTCTTTACATTCTCTAATAATTCTTTGTTCAAGTAAACCTTCTTTTCTTCAAAGCATCTAATATTATAGTCAACCTCAAATATACTTTGCATACCAATTGCAACAGAATGAAGATAAGGAAAGTCAAATATAAATTCAAGCGCTTGCCTAAAATTAGAAAGGAGGTTGCCCCCACCAAATATTTTCATAGCAAAAATTCCTTTGCCATGTATGTAGGCTTGTTTTATCGCCTCAGCCATCTCATCAACTGTACCATCTACAATTCCGATTCCTTTGTAGTTAAATATTGGATGGATAACTTCAATTTCTGGATATTTGATAGCATCTTTTACCGCCTTTACATAGTGGGTAGAAATGCCAAAATGTTTTATATACCCTTTCTCTTTTGCTTTTAAAAAATACTCAACTGCTTCATAATGTCCTTTGAAAGTATGCTCACCTTCTTGTTCATGGAGCATAAATAGGTCTATGTAATCAACATCCAGCTCTTTCAAAGCCTTATATAAAGAAAACTCTGCTGATTTTTTATCATAAGCATATGATTTTGTAGATATCACAGGTCGTATTCCGCTTATCTGGATTGACTTTCTTATATACTCATAAGTCTCATACAGCTCAGCAGTATCAACAAAATTTATACCCTTTTGATACGCATACGCTAAAAGCCTTGCTCCATCTTCAACTGATAATTTTTTTTGAAGCGGTCCGATCGTAAGAGTACCGAAACATATTTTGCTTACATAAAGTGAGGTACTTCCAAGTTTAATGTACTGCATAATCTTTCACCAGCTTTGTAAGGTATATACTCAAGTTTAAAAATCCTAATAACAGACCAGCAATTATTGTACCTGAATCGTTCAAAAGCCATGCAAACATAGTGATTATAATAAACAATTTTATCTTTTCTCTTTCAAGTGAGCTCAAAACCAAAATTTTATTTTTGGTCAAAGCTAAGATACTTAAAATCACAAAGCAACTAACAAGCAAAATTGTCAATGGATAGGATACAAAATAAGAAAGGTTCATGAGCATTTTTCTTTTTATTGTATCAAGTAAAACCTCAGTGTTTGAAAAAACATTAAATAGATAGCTATTCTTGAAGATAGCAAAAACTATCAAGATTGCAACTGGTAACAACAAAAAAATCATCTTTTTTTTATTTTCTGATTTTATAATTGAAAATAAAGTAAAACCTAAAAGGATGGAAACAAGCCCGCCAAAATTTATACCATAATATGGAATCGCCAAAAATATAGCTAAGGCTCCGAGTATTATATAAACATTTTTTAAAGGAATTTTAGTTGCAACCGAAAATACAAATGCAAAGCCCAATAAATAAGCAAAAAACTCATTGCCTATGCCATAAAACCTATTTGCAAATGAAGGATGATATCCTGCAGTAGAAATAAGCTCTAAATAGTTGTCATAAAAAATAGCCTGAATCAAAATAGAGAGGATTCCTGCCAAAGCAAGTCCAGCTTGAGTTTTTTCTAAACTGAAGTATGATAATATTAACGAGGTTGCAAAAAACAGTAATAAAAATACAAAAACATGGTTAATATACTGAACTATTATCGGTGAGTAGATAATAAAAAGGTACGAAAGCAACACAGTGGTAGGAAGCAATTTTAAAATATATATATGTATAGCAGCGTTTGATAAGTTTATTTTAATATTTCCAAAATAAACTATTGCTTCTAATATTGAGAAAATAATGATAACAGCAAAAAGAACTATTAAATACCTATTAAGATACATAAGCTGATAATTCAATATCCAAAAAAACTTCCACAAGTGTTGTAAAAAGTTATTTGTTACTAATATTTTAGTATCCTCATTAAACCTGCCTTCTAATATATCCATAAATTCACTGTCCAGTACAAGTCCAGCTCTTTTAGTGTGAACTGATTCGAAAGTAAAAAAGCCTTCATCAGAAAAGTTATTGAATACAAAGATTAACCTACCATCACCACTGTATAAAAAAAATAGACCCTCTTTTTTCTTTTTCATCTGTGATAGATTACTAATATTTGTCCCTTTTTTCCCAAGATATTCTTTAATCTTTTGACTTCTTTCTTCATCTTTTAAAACTACAATCACTGCCCAACCTTTTTTGCTACTTGAAATAACTTCTTTTACAGTAGCATAAAAATATTTATCGCTAAACTCTTTTCCTTCAAACTTGTAGAAACTAAATGCAAAAGCTGAACTGAAAATTAAACTACTCAATATTATTATCAATATAAAACTTAACAATTTCTTCCAATATTTCATCTCTTTCAATTCTCCTTATTATAGAGCGGGCATTCTTATGATTAGTAATATAAGTTGGGTCACCTGATATTAAGTATCCTACAAGCTGGGCAATCGGATTGTAACCCTTTTCTTTCAGCGCATTGTAAACCTCACTCAATATCTCTTTAACCTTTTTGTCCATACTTTCTTCAAATGAGAAATGCTGAGTTTTATCGTTCATTTCTTATACCACCTTTTAATTAATTTTTAAGCCCTCATCCACAATTTTAACTCTGGATGAAGGCTTAAATTCTATCTTTTTCTCAATTCATACAACACAATTGAAGCTGCCACCGCCGCATTTAGAGACTCTGCTTTGCCAGCCATAGGAATTTTTATCTTTCTTGCTGCCACCTTTGCAAAAGAATCGCTAACCCCTTCAGACTCATTACCAATAACAACACAAAATTTTTTGTCAGGAACAACTTTTGAAATTTCAATATCACCATAGGGCGTTGCCACATAAACTGCAAAGCTATTATCTTTTAGGATTTTGATTAATTTTCCCTCTTCAGCCTCTCTCATAATCTGTAGATGAAAAAGTGAACCCATTGTGGCACGTATTGTCTTGGGATTGTAGATATCAACTGTCCCCTTTGTTGTTACAACAGCATCAAATCCAAACGCGTCAGCACATCTAATCAGTGTCCCTAAATTGCCAGGGTCCTGTAGCTTATCAGCTACAACTACTCTTTTAAGATTTTTTATAAAATTTATGTCTTTGTCAACAAAGTTACACTCAGCTAAAATACCTTGCGGTGTAGAAGTTGTAGCAATGTATTCAAACAACTTATCAGGAACCTCAATAACTCTTTTTATTTTCCCATCTTCTAAAAGACGCTTGCACTCCCAGTAAAATTCTTGATACCTATCTTTCGCTTGTTGAGAAAATATCACCAAGTTTATACATTCAATCTGATAGTTAATAGCTTCTTTTACCAGTTTTAAACCTTCAATTATGAAAGACCTAAACTCTTCTCTGTACTTTTTATCATTCAGCTTTTTTACTCTCTTTATACATTCGTTCTCTCGACTGCTAATAAACTCAACTTTTTTTGTGAACATCTTACCAATAGCCCTTGCTTAAAAGAATCAAGATGTAAATATATTACTGAGCATTTATTTGTTTTTTAGCAATCTCAACCAGCTCAGCAAATGCTTTTTGATCATTTACAGCCATATCTGCCAAGACTTTCCTATTAAGATTAATGCCTGCTTTTTTAAGACCATTCATAAACTTGCTGTACGAAAGACCATTTTGTCTTGCTGCCGCATTAATTCTTGTTATCCACAGCCTTCTAAAATCTCTCTTTTTTAGTTTTCTACCAATATATGCATATCTTAAAGATCTCATTACAGCTACATGTGCTTGTTTAAAAATCTTGCTCTTTGCACCAAAATAACCCTTTGCAAGTTTTAGCCATTTTTTATGTCTCTTTCTTGCCCAAACACCATTTTTTATTCTCATTTATTGTTCTACCTCCTGTTTAAAATTGTTGTTTTTATAGATACGGCAAAAGTTTCTTAACTGCTTTTACGTTAGTAGCATCGACAACTACAGTCTTCTTTAAATTTCTCTTTCTTTTTCTTGTTTTTCCACTTAAAAGATGACTTTTGCCAGCTCTCTTTCTCAAATATTTTCCACTTCCGCTCATTTTGATTCTTTTTGCAAGTCCTCTATGTGTTTTTAGCTTCGGCATCAAAAAACTCCTCCCCATCAAAAATTTTTATTGCTGTTTTGGCGCAATGACCGCTGTAAGGTTCTTACCATCCAATTTTGGCTTTTTCTCAACAATTCCGTACTCTTTTATCTTTTCTATGAACTTGTTTATAATCTCTTCACCTATTTCAGGATGCAAGACTTCACGACCCCTAAAGCGAATAGATACCTTTACTTTGTCTCCATCCTGTAAAAACCTAATTGCATTTTTTACTTTTACGTTAAAGTCATGTTCTTCAATTGTAGTTGTAAGCCTGATTTCTTTTACGTTAATAACCTTTTGATTTTTCTTTGCCTCTTTCTCTTTTTTGGCAAGTTCAAACTTATACTTGCCATAATCCATTATCTTGCACACAGGCGGATTAGCATGAGGAGCAATCTTAACTAAATCAAGCTTTTTCTCCTCAGCAATCCTCAGTGCCTCTTTTATGCTCATAATTCCAAGTTGAACACCGTTCTCATCAATAACTCTTACCTCTTTGTCTCTTATCTGCTCATTAATGAGCAAATCTTTATTATTTATATTAAAACACCTCCTGGAAATAAATAACCCTAATTCCTAATTTAAACAAAAAGTGGATAGAAGCATAGCCTATCCACTCTCTTAACTCTTTTTGAGCCATATTAAATGGCTCAAAAAGCACTATTGACCCTCCGAGTCATTTCTCGGAAAGGTGAGAAGCGATAGACTTCTACTTCTTTTTCACCTCTATAAGGATACCATATATACTTTGAAAATGTCAATATCAAAAACCTGCAATTCGGAATTTGAACAACAACTCCTTTTTCATGTTATACTTTACCCAGAATCGAATCTAAGCGCTGCTTCACTTCTGCGTTGCATGACGCATACAACTGAATAAACTCCAGAAATCCAAAGATACCAAAGTACTGTCCAGCATATACAATAACCGATTTTGGCCCCTCTTCCACATACTTCTTTGCTGCTACAGGCAAACTTTTTCCCTCACATCTCTTCCCTTCTTCCATATCTCTGTATAGCTGGAAGAACAAATATCCTATCAGTACCATCACAATATGAAATGCTATAAAATTGTACTTCGTGCTCTTAAAATCTTCAATCTTCCAAAAATCCTTGATCTGTCGGTAATCTTCCTCAATCTCAGGCCTTAATTCATATGTCTTGATTATTTGTTTTGCTGTCTTCCCAAGATCTGTAGTCACAATTACAAAATATTCATCCGTCTTTGTGTCATGTACTACACACCCATTTATCTGTACGTCATCTTCAGGCTTGGCACTCCTCCAATAACTACCCAGTGATTCTACAAAAGCAATCTCCTGCCTCTTCCTTTTTTTGTTCGGGTGAGCTTCCCACTTGTTTTCTTCTTTTGCTATCATTACTGCCTGCTCATATGCCTCCATATTGCTTTTCAAAGGAATGTACGTATCCACTCCTCTCTTTTGTTTTAACTGGTTCATAAGCTCCCTCGAAATAAATCCACGGTCATTAATTAAAATGTCCCCAAATTTTAACATTTTGCTTTTTAGTACCATCTCTCGGCTTAATTCAAGGTCATGTACGTTAATACTACCTATTTTGATTTCTTCCAGTATACCATTATCACCTGTAATACCTCGTAGTGTAGACATCTTATATCCTCTACGCATTCCATCTTTATCTCTTACCACTTCTGAACCTTCATAATTGCTATTCTCCAGTAATACTTCAAGCTCAGTACAATCAAGAATATGAATATCAGGTACTATCTCCTTCTTCGGAAATACATACTCTTGAACATATGTATTATATCCTTGTATTAACTCTTCCACCGTGTATTTCTTTACTATGTTACGAAGGGTACCTTCGTCCATCAGCCCTTCTTTCAACCCTCTCTTATTGTCCCATATGTTCCAGCCAATTTCTGATAATGTCTCCGCATTGCTTATAGCAAAGGGTACATCTGTCAAACTGGTCTTTAGCTTCATCTTCGCTGTAATGGCTAATGTCAGCAATATGTGAAAAGGTATATTCTTATTTGCTGATCGTTTGTCCAAAAACGCATGCTCTAATAGCTCTATTATCCCTTCTCGTTTCATTTTAAGAATTATTGCATCTATCAAATTAGGAAAGCTTAAATCCGCTGCATCTATTGCACCTTTTCTAATAGCTTCTAATACTCTTTCTTTGTCTTTTTTACTTATTACCATATAATGAAACCTCGAAATATTATTCTTAAGAATTATCTTAATACTATATTCCTATATTGTCCAGTTATGCTATCCCTAATTACTTCTAATATGCTTAAAATAGCAGCTTTAAGCTCTCATTTCCTTTATTTAACTCCAAATTCCGAATTGAAGATCAAAAATCTTCTTTAACCTTGTATTCAAATATTTTTTTCTTTGTGGTATTGTATTATTTAAAATAACTTTTAAATTCTTCGAACTTCAACAGCAATAGGGGAGCGAACCTTTAATGATATACCTCATCACTGCCTTTTATCCTGAAGCAAAGGCTTTGATAGACTACTTCGGACTCAAGAAATTATACGAACCATCAAAATTTCAAATTTTTTCTGGCGATGAAATTCTTCTTATAGTGAGCGGAGAGGGAATTTTACAAGCTGCAATAGCAACCACATTTGCTTTGACAAAGTTTGGAACAAGTGATAAATGTATAGCCCTGAATGTAGGAATTTGTGGTGCAAAGAAAAAAGATCTATCAAAAGGCGATGTCCTGCTGTGCAACAAGATAATAAATCATCACTCAAAAAGGACATTTTACCCTGATATTCTGATAACTCACCAGATGAAAGAAGTCTCTCTTGAAACTTTTTTATTTCCTGTTAAGAAAGATACCTTTACTGGTGAGATTGAAGGGGATATAGTTGATATGGAGGGAGCAGGATTTTTTGAAGCAGCCTTAAGCTTTTTAGCCCCTCACAATGTCCACTGTATTAAAATCGTTTATGATTTTTTGGAATATGAGAAGATAGAACCACAAGAAGTTACAAATCTTGTAAAACAAAGCATACCTTTTATAGAAAATTTTATAAATACCCTTGTTGATCTGAATCTTGAATTTTGCACCAACATGATTGAAGAGGAAAAACTAAGAGAAGTGATTGAAAAGCTTAAAAGTAGTCTGCGTCTTACTACTTCCATGACATATCAACTTGAGAAATTGTTAAAGAGTTATATTATAAGACATGAAAATCTACCAGAAGATATCTCGGAGTTTTTCAATATAAATGTAAACTCAAAAAAGGAGGGCAAGCAATACTTTGAAAAACTTAAAAAACTCTTTATTAGCTAAACATTTTTCTCATATATACATTGAAAGAGAGATTATTTTCCATCCGATTACAAAAATAATTTTAGATAAATTTCCTAACTCTGTTTTAGTAGAAATAGATAACTACAAAGAAGTTTTCTCAAGACCAAGACAAAATTATAAACTTCAAGAGATTAGTAAAAAACTAATACTTGCTAAAAAGAAGGGTGAATTTTTATATCCTGGTCCTCCCCTGTGCCATGATTTTGGATACAATCATTTTTATTATACCAGTCTCATTTTTAATTGCATCTTCAGCTGTGACTATTGTTTCTTGAAAGGAATGTACTCTTCTGCTAATATAGTAATATTTGTTAATATAGAAGACTATTTTGAAGAGATTGATTCAGTTTTAAAAAGACATCCCCTGTACCTATCAGTGTCTTATGACACTGACATTATGGCATTAGAAAAAATTGTACCCTTTTTTAGCATGTTTATTGAATATGCAACTTCAAGAAAAGATTTGACAATTGAAATCCGGACAAAGACTGCAGATTATGAAGTTCTGCAAAGTCTAAAACCCTCCGAGAACGTAATTTTAGCATGGACCTTATCACCCCAAGAAATTATAGAAAAGTTTGAACATAAAACTCCCAGTTTGTCTGCAAGACTTGATGCAATCAAAAAGGCTATAGAAAATAGGTGGAAAGTAAGACTTTGTTTTGACCCTCTTCTGTTTACCGAAAATTGGAAAGAGATATATTTAAAATTTTTGAATCGGGTCTTTGAAGAAGTAGAACTTTCTAAAATTTTAGATATTTCCATTGGTGTATTCAGAATTCCAAAGGATTATCTCAAGAGAATGAAAAGGGTATTCGTAAATGAAATTACTCTATTTCCCTATGAAGAAGAAAATGGTGTTTTTACTTATTCTTATGAATTAAAAAAAGAGATGATGGACCTCTTCATTCCAAATTTGAGTAAATTTGTTCCCAAATCAAAGATTTTTGTGATATAAAAAAATAGCCCCCACACTCGGGGTGCATTTTTTTTCAAACTTTTATCTTAAAATTAATTATTTTTTGATTTTTGAGTGGTTTTAAGTAAAAAAGAGCAATCAAAATACCAACAATAGAGAGAATAGCTGTTATATAGAAGTTAAACACATAACTTTCAAAAATATCTCTAATCTTTCCAGATATCAAGTTTCCTAAAATAGCCCCCGCTCCATAGCCGGTAAATAGAATACCATAATTTTTACTATAATGAAGTGTTCCAAAAAACTGTGCAGTTGCAGTCGGAGCAATTGAGAGCCATCCACCTAAGCAAAGCCACAACAAACTAAAAGTTATCATAAACAAAAGAGTCATTCCCTCTTTTGCAAAAAGCATACCCAACGACGCTAAGAACATTAAAGAAAAATTAATTATTGCCGCAAATCTTGGTGTAATTTTATCAGTAAGCCATCCAAAAAATGGACGTCCAATTCCATTAAAAATAGCAAAGATAGAAACTGACACAGCAGCAGCTTCAGCTGATAATTTCATTATTTCCTGCCCAACAGGACTGGATATTCCAATCGCCATCAGTCCACTCAGTGTCCCTATAACAAAGCAAAACCAAAGAGCCCAGAAGGTTTTTGTTTTTACCATCTCAGAAGGAGAATAAGAAAGTTTATCTTTTTTGGTCTTAAATCCTTTATCAGTTTTCACTTCTCTAAATGGAAACTTTAATGGGATTGATAACAAAATAATAACAATCAGAAAAACTACTCCTAATATTCTAAATGTTAAAAGAGGACCATACATCTCTATAAGTTTTCTTGCAATAGGTGCTGTAATAAGAGGTGACATGCCAAATCCTAAGACAGTTAATCCTACCGCAAATCCTCTTTTGTCTTCAAACCATTTCGCAGAAACTGCAATTGGCACCCCATACGCAATTCCCACGCCAGTTCCAGCAATAATTCCATATCCCAGAATCAGATTTATCAAACCATTAGAAAAACCTGCCAAAATCCAACCGATACCAACTAAAATTCCTCCAACTATAGATACCATCCGAGGTCCAAACTTATCTAAAACCCTTCCCGCAACCGGCATCAAAATAGCATAAAATACAAGAAAAAACATGTATGGCAAACTACTTTCAGTTGCACTCAGTTTAAATAGTTGTTCCAGCGGTTTTCTAAACACACTCCATGAGTACACAGAACCAAGGCATAAATTAATAATAAGCCCCAATAATATGTAAATATAACGCCTTTTGTTGGCTACAAAATTTTCAGGATGATTTTTCATCACCCACCTTGCCTCCTTTTAAGATATTCTTCATACCCAACGCTTTCTAAGTCATTGGCTTTTTCTTCTACTTCTACTCTCATTTTTTCCTTATATTCAACCACCTTTTGTCTGATATTGGGATACTTTATACTCAGGATTTGAGCTGCTAAAATTCCGGCATTTTTAGCATTATTAATTGCTACAGTTGCAACAGGCACTCCCGCTGGCATCTGCACAATTGACAAAAGAGAATCCAGACCATTTAAAGAAGAAGTTTTTACTGGAACGCCAATAACCGGCAAAGATGAAATCGAAGCAACCATGCCAGGAAGGTGTGCAGCACCGCCAGCCCCAGCAATAATTACTTCTATCCCCCGTACTTCTGCCTCTTTTGCATACTTGAACATCCTCTCAGGAGTCCTGTGAGCAGAAACAATTGTTATCTCATACTCTATCCCAAAATCTTCTAAAACTTTTGCTGCCTCTTTCATAACAGGAAGGTCAGAATCGCTCCCCATAATAATCCCAACAAGTGGTTTTTTCATTTAATTTACACCTCCGCTTTAATTTTGAGCACTTCTTTAACTCTCTTTGCTTTTTCAATTGCTACTTCCAAGTTGTCATCAACTATTGTTACATGTCCCATTTTCCTAAAAGGTGCTGTCATCTTCTTACCATAAAAATGAAACGAAACTCCTTCTACAGACAAACTTTCTACCAAGCCCTCTATCTTTGGCCTTCCTTTATAACCTTTTTCGCCCAAGAGGTTTATCATGACAGCCGGTGATAGTTGCTTTGTACTACCAAGCGGCAAGTCACAGATTGCTCTCAAGTGCTGTTCAAACTGACTTGTAACACATGCTTCTATTGTATAGTGGCCAGAGTTATGTGGTCTTGGAGCAACTTCATTTATCAAAATTTCGTCATCTTTTGTCAAAAAAAGTTCAACTCCAAACACACCAACACCATCCAGTGCTTCAACCACTTTGATTGCTATTTCTCTTGCTCTTTGTGCTATCTTTTCGTCAATCCTTGCCGGTGCAACTAAAAAATCAAGAATGTTTGCTGACTGCTCAAAAACCATCTCAACAACAGGATAGCTTTTCACATCTCCTCTTTTGTTTCTCGCCACCATCACCGCCAATTCTTTTTTTATGTCGACTAACTCCTCTACAAAAGATTCTGTCTCAAGTACCTTATTTAAATCTTCCTTGCTCTTTATTACAACAACACCTCTTCCATCATACCCGCCTTTTGAAGCTTTCTGGACACATGGAAAACCAAATTTTTCAAAAAAAGATGCATTTAAATGAGTTACTTTTTCAAATCTTGGTACGGGAAGGTTAGCATTTTTGAACATTTGTTTTTGTTTGAATTTGTCTTGAATAATCTCCAAACAATAAGGCGATGGGTAAATGTGGTATCCTTTATCATAAAGGTCTTTTAACACTGCTGTGTTGATATGTTCTATTTCATAAGTGGTGATATCGCTTTTTCTAACTAGCTCTTTTAACTTTTCAGGGTTGTAAAAATCACTTACAATCAGCTCATCAGAAACCGAAGCTGCAGGACACTCAGGGCTGGGATCTAAAGAGATGACATAAAAGCCCATCTGTTTTGCCTTTTGTGCAAGCATCTTTCCCAGCTGTCCGCCACCAATAATTCCAATTTTTTTTATGGGAAAACCAAAAGTGCTGTGATGCATATCTCTTTTCATCTCTCCTTTCCAAATATAGTTTACCACAAACTCTTCAAAAAACAATAAATGACCTCCCCACAAAAATATTCTTTGCAGGGAGGCATTGTTTTGTCTATTTTATCAAAGATACGTAGTCATCAAGGCTTCCATCATCCAAGCAGCATTCTATAATTTTTCTTCCAAGGGGATGTAAATCCAATGTTTTGAATTTTATAATCTCTTTCTTAAAAAATTCTGTCAAAATCTTTGCACCTTCCATATAGCCTTCTTCTCCAACCTCTTGCTGAAGGTCAACCTGGAGTAAAAACTTTGGTATATAAGTTCCTTCAACTTTCATATATTCAAGTGCCCATCCCAAAAGCGGCAGCTTTGCAGGCTTTAGCTGGTCAGGTCTTAATTTTACATTTCCTCTTTTTGCTAAATACTCTCTTGTTATCCATTGTGGCATAAAGCCAACCTTGTATGCACCTATGTGCTGATTTGGAATGAGAATATACTGGGTCTTTGTAAACTGCAAAATCTGTTCAAGCAAAAGATTCGCTTGCTTTACCATAAGTCCTGTTGCAAATGGCCAGTAAGAACCAACACCTTCAGAACTCAGCGCTTCTGCCTGTGTTATGCTTGGATTTGCATGGCCGCGAGGGCTGACAAGCCTCCACAGCCATGCCAATGCAGGTGGTAAAAGGTGAAACATCCCTACAATACCATAAGTCGGCTTTTGTTTAGTGCAAGGTGGTGTTCTCACTCCAAAGCTTCGTATGTCAACCTCAACAGGTTCATCTACAATGTTTGGAATAAACCTGCGAGGCAAAATAACTCTTGGATTAGGGCAAGGCTTTCCTGGCTCATCCATTGTGTGTTCCCATATAAGACAGGTTGAACCAGGCACACCCTCTAAATTTAAGAATATTAACGGCTCGGGTGGGTGAATGCAAAGCCTTTCAAGCTGTGGGTCAGTACCATAATGCGGAATATTATCAAGTCTTACAAACCAACCTTGTTCTGCGTCTTTTACAACCATTTTTGAACCCTTTTGAAGGCTGGGATGAACAAGTGCAATATCGTCTGTAACTGGATGTATCTCGCAAGATTCTTTTATCTCAAGGTAAATTTTTTCTTTGGTTAAAATATTTTCTCCAAGCAAGACTCTATTGTCTTTTTCTCTATGCATCTGCTGGCACATTTCACTCTTTCCGCCACCACTTGCTCCCTCGTGCATGATTGTTATCACGTTGTCATATGGTGTAACAATCCTGACTGTTGAAGCATGAGCTGCAACCCAGCCTTCCATTTCACCGATGTTCAAAAGCACACCATATACTCCCTTTTTAGCACTTGGTCCTGGGTACAAGTTATATGAAAATATTTCATGGACGCCATTTAACCTATTGTGCACAACCACTTGTTTTCCGTTAAAATGTGTATGTCTAAAAGGTGGAGCTACATATATCACTGCTTTTGGTTCAAAAACATCAATCTTTTCAAATTCGCTTTTAGGAATAAACCCCTGGATATCAGCAAGCGCAAATCCAAAAAATGCAGCATTCAGCGGAGCTATAACCAAAGCAGGATAACCATATTCCTTTCCTCCTGCATAGAAGCCATACACTATTAATTCTTGCTTTTTTAACCACTCAAATGTTTCTTTTCTTACGGCTTCAAAATTATCTCCATAAATATCTTTGTATCTCTGCTTATCAGTTTCACCATCATCACCAATAATTAAGCTATCTGGGTCTCTTCTTCTCATGTACACATCAGGATAATTCACAACAATACCATTTTTACATCTTGTAACTATCGCCTCAACCATTTCGCCTTTACCTTCTACCTCATATTTCACCTCAAACACCATGTTATCTTTTCCACCAAGGGATAAATCTATAAAATCAAGTCTCTTTTCTGGCATAATTATTCCTTTGCAGCTGCTTAAAATTTCATACACTTCATCCTTTGCCTTCAAATTTAAAAGCTTGATCATCGCAATATATACCTCCTATCAAGAAGAATTTTTCAGTTACTCTCAATAAACTCAATCTTCTCAATCAAAAGTTTTAGAAGATATCTGTAGTTTTCAATTACTTCTTTGGTTTGCCTGAAATACTCTCCATTTTCTTTGAAAAATTCCACAACATAATACTCCAAACATTGCACAACAATTTTCAAGTCTTTGAGAAAATTTTTATCTTTCCTTATATAAAAGTTAAGGGTTTTGGTGTTAAGTCGAAATACATCCAACAAAACAAGTGGCAAGGCCCACAGGTCAATGTAGCTTCCGTCCCAAAAATATTTATAAAAGAAGGCTGTCAAAAATGGATTTGTCTTACAGTATTCTTTGAAAAATTTCTCTATGAGTATAAAAAATGTTTTTCTTGTGAAGAGCTTCGACGCTAAGTCCTGAGTCTTGTGGAGGTTTGCCTCATAAATTTCAGCAAACAATACAAATACCTCCTTAATTTGTATTTATCACCTCTGCAGGGCATCAAAAAAGGCCAATATTTGCAAAGCCTTTTTTGCCCTGCAAATATTGGCCTACCTTGCAACTGGCCAATTTATTGGCCCTTTGCTTGGTCTGCCAAATTTTACTGACTTAATTTTTTTTCTAAGTTTTCATTTAGGGTTATTACAATTACTTTTTCACCATTTACTGTGTTCACATCTGAGTAGATGCCCGCAATATCAACATCAATTACCTGTTTTATTAAGTTTGCCAAATCATCTTTTGCATTCTCAAACAAAGTTGCTCTCACCTTTTTGATAAGTTCAATGCCTTCCTTAGTTTGTGCAAGCTTTTTTTCTGTAGGACTCAAAAAACCAATTAGTCTTACTACAATAATGTCCTCTGTAATTATAGTTTTTATTTGTTTTGGTCCTCTGCCCATATACTCTAAACTTGCTTACCGCCTCGCTGATTTTTGCCTCTACCTGCCCCTTGGTCATTTTGTTTTTATAAAAACCATCCCTGCTTTGTTTAACTTCTTTTTTTAGTATAGCAAAATGAAATTTGTATGTCAATATATTTCAATTAAATTTTTCTGTATGTTACTAACCCATTGATTATTCTAAATTTTAAAAGCTCGAGCTTATATAAATTGCAAGTTTGACTTTTCCATTATGCACCTTGAGATAATAAAAAAGCAGGGCTGTGTGTTTTTTTGCACAGCCCTGCCTTCCGTCTCACTTTACTTATTTTTTTGACAAAATTTCGTTCAAATCATTCTCTGGGTTTGAAATAGGTTTTATATTGAATCTCTCAACAAGTACCTGCAGAATATTTGGTGAAACAAATGCTGGCAGTGATGGACCCAAGTAGATGTTTTTAATACCAAGGAATAGCAGTGTCAAAAGTATCGCTACTGCTTTTTGTTCAAACCACGAAAGGACAAGTGTAAGCGGCAATTCATTTACATCAACTCCAAAAGCCTTTGCAAGTTCAATTGCAATGATGATTGCAGAATATGCATCGTTGCACTGACCAACATCTAAAAGTCTTGGAAATTCAGCAACTCTACCAAAGTCTTTTTTATTGAATCTATACTTTCCACATGCAAGCGTCAAAATAAGTGTGTCTTTTGGAGTTTTTTCAGCAAACTCTGTATAGTAGTTTCTACCTGGCTTTGCACCATCGCATCCACCAATTAAGAAGAAATGCTTGATCTGACCACTTTTTACAGCCTCAATTATCTTGTTTGCAACACCAAGCACAGTATTGTGAGCAAATCCAACAAGGATTTTCTTTTCTTCTTCGTCTTCCTGCCAACCACCAAGTTCTAATGCCTTTTGAATAATTGGTGTGAAATCCTTTTTGCCATTTACTTCTTCAATGTGTGCAACACCATCAAACCCGACAACACCCGTTGTAAATATTCTGTCTTTGTAACTATCGCGTGGTTTTTGTAGACAGTTTGTGGTCATCAAGATACAACCTGGAATGCCGTCAAATTCCTTCTGCTGGTCTTGCCATGCACCACCATAATTACCAACAAGATGTTTATATTTCTTTAGCTCTGGATAACCATGTGCAGGAAGCATCTCACCGTGTGTATAGATATTTATTCCTTTTCCTTCTGTTTGCTCTAAAAGTTCTTTTAAGTCTTTCAAATCATGTCCAGAGACAATTATAAATGGTCCTTTTTTCTTGGAAATCAAAACTTCTGTTGGCTGTGGATGACCAAAAGTCTCAGTGTGAGCTTTGTCCAAAATTTCCATACATCTAAAATTCTTCTTTCCAAGTTCCATACAAAGGTTGTAAAGCTCATCTGTTGACAAGTTACTGTCCAGCGTTTTTGCAAGCGCCGTAAAGAAAAAATTGTTCACATCATCATCCTTGTAGCCAAGCCTATATGCATGATGAGCATATGCAGCCATTCCTTTTAAGCCAATAAATAAGGAGCTCTCTTAAAGACCTGATATCCTCATCAATGTCATCTGCCAGAATTCCAACCTTTTTCCCATCTGTTATCATCTTTTCAACATCTTCTGGTGGTCGATAGTAAACGGCAGCCGGTAGATTATCTAAGTTTGAAATTTGATTTTTTAGATTTTCTTTCACGCTGTCTGCTTCAAGAATATACCTTACAAATCTTTTCTCATCAAAATTTACATTTGTAAGGGTAGAAAATAGAGCATCCATCATGAATTTGGTTGTACCTTCGTCAATCTTTTTTCCTTCAGCTAAAATTTTGCTGCCCAAGTATGCAATGCCTTTTAGCTGGTACAAGAGCAAATCCTGAAGTGTAGCAACTCTGCTGTCTTTCCCACAAACACCTACCTTTGTGCAGCCTTTCCCACCTGCTGTCTGCTCGCATTGGAAACAAAACATATCAGTTTGAATCATCACAATATAGCACCTCCTAAAATATTATCAATTTCTATTTACCCAAAAATTATTCTTTTATACCACCATCGGTGGTAATTGTTACCTCTTGATACGGCAAAATCTTCTGTGCCTGAAGCATGGCCTTTTTAACTATGCTTGCAATACCGTTGCAACAAGGGACTTCCATCTTGACAACTGTGATGCTCTTTATGTTATGATTCTGAATAATTTCTAAGATTTTTTCATAGTAATATTCAATATTGTCAAGCTTCGGACATCCTATTATTGTCACTTTTCCTTTCATAAAATCTCTGTGGAAAGACGCATATGCATAGGCAACACAGTCAGCAGCAATGAGTATATGCGCGTTATCAAAAAACTTTGCATAAGGATTTATTAGATTTAGCTGTACCGGCCAGTTAACAAGTTCAGAAAACTCTTCTTTGGTCTCTTCTACCTTTTGATTTTTTCCCTCTGAAACTGGATTTGTGCTACTTCTTTCAATTACTCTCTCCTGAGAACCAGGGCACATACATGAAAACTGCTCACGCTGTTTTTTCTGTTCAAGTCTTTCTTCCACAGCCTTTTCATTGAATGGTTTTGCTTCAGCTTCAACTATCTCAATTGCCCCTGTTGGACAAACAGGAAGACAGTTACCAAGTCCGTCACAGTATTCTTCACTGACAAGTTTTGCCTTGCCATTTACAAGCTCAATCGCACCCTCAATACAAGCATTCACACACAGTCCGCACCCATTGCACTTTTCCTCGTTGATCTTTACAATTTTTCTTATCATTTTCAATCATCCCTCTCTGTTTACTTGCAATTATATTTTATATGGTTTAGAATATATTTGCGGTAACATATGTTACAGTTTTATATGCATTTTAAAGAAGGTGAAAAACAAATGCAGTATGAAAAGGTATGTCAAAGCAAGCTGTTTAAGATGATGGACCAAAGCGAAATAAAAGAGATATTAGATTCCTTTCATATTCTTAAAAAGGATTTTGAAAAAGACCAGGTAATTGTACTTGAAGGTGACGAATGTAACTTTATAGGACTTATACTTAGCGGAATGGTCGAAGTGAAGAAAAGCTCTGTCTCAGGTAAAGAATATACCATAACTACATTGTCACAAGGCGATACGTTTGGTGAAGCTGCCATATTTTCTTCGGCAAACAGTTTTCCTGCGACAATTGTTTCAAAGACTAGAACAGAGGTTATATTTATTCCAAAGCATGCCATAATTGAGATGTGCAAAAAGAACGAAAAGTTTTTACACAACTTTTTAAACCTTCTTTCAGATAGAATCCTTCTCTTGAACACTAAACTTAAAGAAAATACCCTCTCTACTTTGAGACAAAAGATTTGTAATTTTTTAATTGAAGAGTACAAAAAACAAAAAACTACAAAATTAAAACTTAATTTGACAAAGCAAGAGCTTGCTAAAATTTTTAATGTGCAAAGGCCTTCACTTTCAAGAGAGCTTATAAAAATGAAAGAAGATGGACTAATTGATTTTTGGGGAAAAGAGATCTGGATCAAAAATTTAGAAAAGATAGAGGATTATCTTTACGAAGATGCATAAAAGGCTGGGCTATTTACCCAGCCTTATTGATTTTTATTAGTTTTCAAAAAGAGCATCTACAAATTCTTTTGCGTTAAAATACTGAAGATCATCTATCTTTTCACCCACACCTACAAACTTTACCGGAATCTTGAGCTCATCACAGATGGAAATTACGATACCACCTTTTGCTGTACCATCAAGCTTTGTAAGTACAATTCCAGAAATATTGACTGCCTGGTTAAATTCTTTTGCTTGATTTAGCGCATTTTGACCGGTTGTTGCATCAATTACAAGCAAAGTCTCCTTGTTGGCTTCTGGCATTTGCTGATTTATCACCCGGTTAATCTTTTTTAGCTCCTCAATCAAGTTTTTCTTGGTATGAAGTCTTCCAGCCGTGTCTACTATTAAAACATCAGCTTTTCTTGCCCTCATTGCTTGGATACCATCGAACACAACAGCTGCCGGGTCTGCACCTTCCACATGCTTTATAATGTCACACCCAACCCTTTTTGCCCAAATCTCAAGCTGTTCTGCAGCTGCTGCTCTAAATGTGTCTGCTGCCACAATTAAAACCTTTTTACCATTTGATTTTAAAAGATTTGCAATTTTACCTATGGATGTTGTCTTACCCACACCGTTTACGCCAACCATCAGGATTATGAGGGGATACTCTTCATTTAATTTGTTTTCAAGATCAATAATATTGAGCATCTCTTCTTTTAAAATTTCTTTTATAGCCTGGCTATCAGAAATTTTTTCTTTCTTAACTCTTTCTTTAAGATTTTCTATTATTTTTTGAGATGTTTTAACACCAACATCTGAGAGTACCAAAATCTCTTCAAGTTCTTCAAAAAGTTCATCGTCTACTTGCTTGAATGATTTTAATAAGCTTTCGACTTTTTCAGTAAAATTCTTTTTGGTCTTTGAAAGACCTTCTCTAAGTCTATCAAAAAATCCCATCTTCTATCATCCTTTCTGTATTTTTTCTATATTCAACGATAAAATTTTTGAAACACCGCGCTCTTCCATTGTAACACCATATAGAATGTCGGCAATTTCCATTGTGGGTTTTCTGTGGGTAACAATAATGATTTGGCTCTGGCTATTTAAATTCTTTATATACTGGGCAAACCTTTGAACATTTGCCTCATCCAAGCTTGAATCTATCTCGTCTAATATGCACAAAAGAGAACCTTTAAACGTCAAAAAGGCAAACAAAAGTGCAATTGCTACTAAAGCCTTTTCTCCACCCGAAAGAAGATTTATATTTTGGAGTTTTTTGCCTGGAGGCTTAACATCAATATCTACACCAAGTTCTCCATCCTGACCTATGAGCTTTAAATCACAACTTCCTCCGCCAAAAAGTTCAAAAAATATCTCAGAAAACAAACTCTTTATTTTTTCAAAGTTTTCTAAAAATATCTCTTTCATATTTTTTTCAAGATGACTAATAAGTCTTTTTAACTCATCTGTTGTCTTTTGCAAATCTTCAATCTGTTTTTGCAAAAATTGCATTCTTTCCTGTAGTCTTTTCTCCTGATCGATTGAATATAACTTTACTTCCCCCAGTTCAGAAAGCGCTGCTGTGCACCTTTCAAGCTCATCTTCCTTCTCTTTTGACCAAAAAATTTCTCTATTTGAAGTATGGATTTCTTCATTAAATGTTTCAAAATATTTTTCTTTTATATTCTTCATGTAGTTTTCATGATCATGCTTTTCAAGAGCAATTTGTCCAAGTTTTTTTTCTATCTCTTGAATTTTACTTAAAGTTTCACTTAACCTTTTTTGTTCAGAATTGTATCGCTCAGAAAGTTCTAAATAATCTTTGTCAAACGACTGTAAACTGCTCTTAAACTCTTCTACCTTTTTCTTTTTCTCCTCAATCTCTGCAGAAGTGTGATAAATCTGTTCCTCAATATCTTTTATCTCCTTTTCACATTTTTCTTTTTCATTAAAACAACGTATTTTTCTATTTTCCACTTCAGCCATGCTGTAGCTCTGAGTTTCAAGCTTATGGTTCAATATAGAAATTTCTGCTTCAATTTTGTTCTTATCTTCTATCGCTTTAGTAAATTTACTATCCAAAATATTATAATCTTCTTTTAGTTTGTTCAAGACAGTTTTAAGATTTGAGGTATCTTTTTCCAATTCTTCTTTTGATTTCTTTAGACTTTTTAAATTTTCCTGCGAAGACTTTATGTCATATTCAAGTGTTATGAGTTGCTCAAATATCAAATTCTTTTCGTTTTCTAAAGCATCTTTGTTTTGGGCAAGCTGTTTTATTTTGTAGTCATACATATCAATTTCTCTTTCAAGCTCATTCATTTTCGACAATAAATCATTTAAGTTTTCTTCCGCTTCTTGCTTCGCAGTTTTCAGATCATACAATACTTTGCTACTTTCTACAATCAATTTATCCATTTCCTCAAGCTTGGACAAAAGGTTCTTGACATCTACTTCCAACTCTTCTTTTTCCACTTTCCTTCCCAGAAGAGAAAAATCAGCTTTCTTCTCACCACCAACAAAAACTCCACCGGGAGAAATCAGCTCTCCCGAAAGTGTAACACACCTTGCCTTATATCCTACCTTTTTTTGATATTCTATAGCTTTGTCAATAGTATCAAAAACTAAGGTACGACCAAGTAAAAATTCTACTACCTTTCTTAATTCGTCATTTACATCAACGAACTCATCTGCAAAGCCCAAAAAACCATCTGCATTAATATCTTCTTTTTGAGCCAAAACCGAAATAACATCAACCGGAATAATTGTAACCTTACCAAGTTTTTCGTTTTTTGCTATCTCTATTATTCTTTTTGCATCATCTTCATTTTTCACAACAAGGTGTTGCAAAGAAGTGCTCAGTGCTGTTTCAATAGCTTTTAAATACTCTCTTTTAACAGATATCAAACTTCCCACTGTTCCATACAGGCAAATGGGAAGATTTTTTACTCGTTTGAAAATTTCCTTGATTGTTTTGCTGTATCCTTCATAACTTTCTTCCATCATTCTTAAAACACTTAATCTTTCCTGCTTTTTTATCAGCTGTTTTGAAAGATCATCTACTAAATTTCTGATGTTGGCAAGATGACCCTCTTTTTCTGATATCTGCTGGTTTAAATCTTCAAGTAAAATAACAAGCTTTTTCCTTTCATTATCTAATTCCATAAGTTTTGATTTTTTTGTATCTTGTGCAACAGTCAATTTTTCAAGTTCACTTAAAATAGCATTTGTCTGCTCAATTATTTTCTCTTTTCTATTTTCTAAAGTAGTCGACAAATGCAAAATCCCATTTAATTTTTGGTTAAACTTTTCTATCTGGGATATGCATTCAATTAACTCAGTTTCTTTCTTTTGGATTTCTACTTCTACTTCTGTAATATTTTCTTTTAAAGCTGCAATCTGCTTTTGTAATTTTGTATGAACTTCTAAAATACTTCTATGCTCTTCTTCTTTTTCGGAAATACCTTTTTGTAATTCCTCAATGCTCTTTTTTAATTCCTCCTTTTGCCTCTCAAGCTGTAAAATCTGACTTGATAAATCCTCCTTAAGTTGCTGCTTGTTTTCAAGCTGCTTTTTTAGAAATTTCAGGTGAGTAGTAGCCTCTGTAAGTTCATTTTTTATATCATTATAAGATAGTTTTGTTTGTTCTATATGCTTATTTAGCATATCCATTTGCAACTTGCTTTGATTTATACTTTCTTCAAATTCTTTTCTTAAGTGTACAAACTTTTCAAGTTCTTCATTTAATTGCTTTTCTTTAAAGAGCAAATCATTATATCTTCTGCCTGTCAAGTTATACTCATAAACATACTTTTCTTTTTTCAAACTCTGAAGTTTTTGATTTATTTGAAGATATATCTTTGCTTTTTGCACATCAGGCTTAATTTCCTCCAGCTGTGTGCTCAGTTCAAACATTACATCTTGAAGTCTTTGAATGTTCTCCTCTGTGGTTTTAAGCTTTCTTTCTGTTTCTTCTTTTCTGTACTTATACTTTGTAATTCCACACGCTTCTTCAAAAATCCTATACCTCTCAACAGGCCTCGCATTTATTATTTCGTCAACCTTACCTTGAGATATAACAGAATATCCGTCTTTTCCCAGCCCGGAGTCAAGAAAAAGTTCATATACATCTTTCAATCTGCAAGGAGTTTTGTTTATAAAAAATTCGCTCTCACCACTTCTAAAAAGCCTTCTTGTTATCACAACTTCTTGATAATCAATGGGAAGAATCCCGTTTGAGTTATCAAAACATATAGAAACCTCAGCAAAACCCTGAGATTTTCTTTTTTCTGTGCCGGCAAAAATAAGGTCTTCTTGTTTTGCTGCACGCAAAATTTTTAAACTCTGCTCGCCCAAAGCCCACCTTATTGCATCAGTAATATTGCTCTTTCCACATCCATTAGGTCCAACAATAGCTGTAATTCCTTTTTGAAGTTCAATTCTTGTTTTTTCGCAAAAAGACTTAAAACCATAGATTTCAAGCCATTTTATGTACATCCCAGATCTTCCCCCATAAAGATTAAAACAACAATTATTTTAGCAAAAATATAGGGATAATTCTACATTACTGTTCAAAACAATTATTTAAGATAAACTAAAAGAGGCTATCCACTTGTCTTTTTTGGATAGCCCCTCTCAATTTTTATATTAAATATTATATTTTTGTAATTTTTAGGGCTCATACCCAGGGAGAAAATTGAAAGTTTCTGAAGTTATTTTCCACTCTCCGTTTTCTTTTGTTAAGTTGAAACCATACCGTTCACCAAATTTTACTTTATACTCACGTATTTTTTTTGGTAATTTCTCAGCTTTTTCGATATACCTTTTCTGTTCTTCAGGTGACATTTTATAACCTTTAGCATTACTTATTTCATTCAATTCAGAAGGTGGTATTTTATCACTATCAAAAGCCAAACCTACAGATTTATATTCACCAAATACGTCTACAACAACTGTTGCTTTGTCTCCATCGATTTTTATTTCTAAAAATTTTATATCGGTCATTTTGTGTTCAACAGGTTTAAATGAAGAGGGATATGCATCAGCAAGTACAGCATTCTTATAAACTTCCAATCTATTTGCCATCCAGCCGTATTTATTACTATAATACTTTTCACATGCTTGAGAAATTTCCTTTAATTTTTTATTAACAACTTCTTGAGGAATCTGTATGTCAGGGGATTTTGTATATTCTGCAGGATAGCAAAGCATTTCCTTTTCTAACTCTAAAGCCCCTATTACTGTTTTCTTTATTTCCTGTTCATTATCTAATTGTTGATTACTTTTTACATTAATAGCAATAATTATTGTGCTGCACAAAATCAGTATTGTTATTAAAGAAATAATTAAAGAGAAAATTTTCCTATCATTCACTTTCAACACCTCTCTCATCTCATTTTGGACGAATTGCTACTATTGTGGTAGTATTAGCCTTGTCATTGTATGGTTTTAAATGCCAAATTGCATGAAATCTAATAGTTGTTATAGTTATAATTGTTATTGTTGTAATTAAACACATGCTTAATTAAACTGAAAGGTAGGCATTCAGAACACCCACCCCAACTATTGACATAGAGCAGCCAATAAAGAAAGCAGGTAGTTTATTCTACCTGCCTACTTTAAAAAGTCTCCTTTTTTATCTTGCTTGGACTATAAACTTTATTGCCGTTCTTTCTTCACCGTCGATATCAATCTCTGAAAACGCAGGTATTACAATCAAATCAATACCATTTGGCGCTACTTTCCCTCTTGCAATTGCAATAGCCTTGACAGCTTGGTTTACAGCACCTGCTCCAACTGCTTGAAGCTCAGCAACTCTTTTTTCCTTTATAACTGCAGTCAGAGCTCCTGCCACTTTTTGTGGTTTTGACGTTGCTGCAACTTTTAGAACTTCCATCCTTTTTTATACCTCCTGAATATGATGTTGTGACATTATTTAAACACAAAACAAATTGTCTACTATATATAATTCTACACCATTTTAAAAATTCCTTCTTTAATTTATCCTCTTCCCAAAATTCTGTTATACCTTCGAATTATCATGTTTGCAAATGTATTTATTACAAACACAATTACAATAAGCAATGTCGCAGTAGCATATGAATTTAATTTTGAAAGCCCTTCTGAAGACAGAATATAAAGATGAACGGACATGGTTCGCGTTGGACTAAATATGCTTGTGGGGAAATTTAGCGAACTTCCAGCTGTTAACAGCACTGCTGCAGTCTCACCTATTGCCCTTCCCACACCCAAAATAATTCCTGTCAATATCCCAGGCATCGCAGGTGGAACAACAACCTTAGCTATTGTCTGCCACTTTGTTGCACCAAGTGCAAGGCTACCTTCTCTGAAAGATATCGGAACAGTTTTTATAGCCTCTTCTGAAGTTCGTATAATGGTAGGCAGAATCATTATCGAAAGTGTAAGTGCACCTGATAAAATGGACCATCTAAATCCAAGTGCAATTACAAAAAATGCAAATCCGAAAAGTCCATAAATTATAGAAGGTATTCCAGCTAAGGTTTCTGTACCAAATTTAATAAGCTCAACAACTTTTCCTTTTTTGGCGTATTCAGTCAAATAAATTGCTGCTAATACCCCTACTGGTGTCGCAATTATGACTGCAAGCAAGGTTACATACAAAGTTCCTACAATAACAGGAAATATTCCTCCGCTTTTACCCATCTCCTCAGGATACTGAAGAATAAAACTCAAATTTATACCTTTTAGTCCGTTAGAAATAATGTGAAATACTATAACAATTAATATTATCATGGTGATTATCGTAAAAAGTCCAATTATAGAAAATACAATGCCCTGTATAACTTTATTCTTTCTTATCATTTCTCTTCACCAACTCTTCTTGCAATTACATTTGCAATCGTGTTTAAAATCATAATAATTACAAAAAGAACAATTCCAGTTGCAAAAAGTGCCTGAGCATGTTTACCAGACGCATACCCCATCTCAATTGCTATATTTCCTGTCAAGGTTCTTACCTGATCCAAAATACTATTTGGTACTTTTGGACTATTGCCTGCTACCATAATAACAGCCATTGTCTCGCCAATTGCCCTTCCCATGCCAAGAATTATTGAAGCAATGATTCCAGACTTTGCAGCAGGCAAAATAACCCCCTTAATTGTTTGCCAGTGAGTTGCACCAAGGGCTAAAGACCCTTCTTTATACTCTCTTGGTACAGACCTTATTGAAACTTCTGAGATGTTTATAATCGTTGGCAAAATCATAATTCCCAAAATTATAGAAGATGCCAAAATAGAAAAACCAGACCCACCTAAATATTTCCTTATCAAAGGAACCACAACAACAAGCCCATAAAAACCGTATATCACAGAGGGAATTCCTGCCAATAGTTCAACAAATGGTCTTACAAATCTTGATATCTTTTCACTTACAAGTTCACCTAAAAATATTGCTGTTGCAACACCAATTGGCACCCCTATTATAATTGCTCCCAACGTAACATAAACCGAACCTAAAATCATTGGAAAAATTCCAAACTTGCCACTCAAAGGTGCCCATTTTCTGCCCAAAATGAAATTCCAAAGTCCATACTCTTTTATGATTGCAAAACCTTCTTTAAAGATAAAAATGGTGATGAGCAGCACAGAAACTACCGAGATAGCAGCAGCTACAAACAAAACCATTTCTATGGCACTTTTCTTCTTAGGCATAATAAATCTTACACCCCATTACAATAAAATACTACTTCACTTTGATATAATGGTGTTTTTTTACAATGGCTTGTCCTTCTTCACTTAAAGTAAAATCAATAAATTCTTTTACAAGACCTTTTGGTTCATCCTTGGTCAAAAACAGAAAAGGTCTTTGAAGTTTATACATGCCATTTTTTACATTGTCCTCTGTAGCTTCCACTCCTTCTATTTTTACAGCCTTTACACTTGAATCCAACACACCCATTGAGATATATCCTATTGCATTAGGGTCTTGCGAAACAGACTGTTTCACAGCACCTGTTGATGGCTGAACAACTGCAGAATCAGAAATTGAACTGCCACCCATAACAAGTTCTTGAAAGGCACCTCGTGTGCCCGAACCTTCTTCACGAGTGACAACAACAATCTCTGCGTTTTTGCCTCCAACATCTTTCCAATTTTTTATTTTTCCTATATATATATCTCTTATCTGATCTATTGTAAGATTCTCAATTGGATTTGAAGGATGCACAACAACTGCAATTCCATCTATTGCTATTCTATATTCATGAAGACCCTTCTCTTCTGGTTTTAGCTCTCTTGAAGATGTACCAATATCGGCAACACCGTCTCTGGCTGATTTTATCCCAACACCAGAACCTCCGCCCTGGACTTCAATTTTGGTGTCTGGGTGCTTTTCCATAAACGCCTTTGCTAAATCATCTGCTAATGGCTGAACAGAGGTTGAACCCGCAACCGTAATCGAATTTTTAGATTTCTGAGCTTCATTTCCCACATTTTTGCATCCAAAAAGAAGTAAACTCAAAAGAGATAATACAACTACAAGAGCAAAAGATTTTTTGAACATTCTTCCACTCCCCATTATAATTTTTTACATATTATTTTTACCCTTATTCTTTCTTCATATTATGATTTTACACAACTAATGTTAAATCAAATTAAAATCAATGTTAAATCTATGTTAAATACTCTCAAAGTCTGCTAATATCAACTACTGTCTCATTAGACTCTGTAATTATTTTTATCCTGCCAACCTGCTCGCTGTTACATAATACTTCAATTTCAGCATGGGAAAAAAGTTGTTTGAACCTTGTGATATTGCTTTTTTTCTGTCCTACCAATTTTGAGTAGTTCTTAGGATGTACCATAAACAAGATTTTAGAATACTTTTTGCCATGTAATCTTTCTACAACCTTTCTAAATATTATCTCTGAGTCTACAAGCTCCCCAAATGAAGGATGAAAAGGTCCTGCCAAAACTTTTGCATTGTAATTTATCTCTTCTGTTGGCTGAAGCCCAACTCTAATAACATTTACACCCTTTTCTATAAATATAGATTTTATCTGACTGCATCTTTCTACTGCCTCGTTTAAAGAAAGAGGCTCATATTCTCCTCTTTGGTACATTTTTGCAAGATAAGTACCCTCTATGACAAGAGTTGGATAAACCCTTGCAATGTCTGGTGAAAAACTGGTCAATATCTTTGCCGTTTCAATATCCTTCTCAAGTGTTGATTTTGGAAGCCCCACCATAACTTGAACCCCAAGTAAAAACCCAAACTTTTTTATCATTGCCATTGCATTTTTGCTATGCTGAGCAGTGTGTCCTCTCGCGCACGCATTTAAAACATCGTCAAACATGCTTTGGATTCCAAGTTCTATTGTTTTTACATTGTAGAGTTTTAAAAATCTTAATCTTTCCTCATCAATACAGTCCGGCCTTGTGGAAATCCGAATACTCTTTATTTTCTTGAAACTATTAGCAAGTTCAAGCAATTTTTTTTGAAAATCTATATCGATGGCAGTAAAATTGCCACCATAATATGCAAGCTCAACATGCTCATCTGAATTAATTTTAAGCCCTTGTTCAATCTGCCTTTTTATCCTGTCCAAGCTTACCTCTTCTTTTTCTCCAGATATTATTTTTTGATTGCAAAATATACAGTTAAAAGGACAGGCATACTGAGGAATAAATATGGGCAAAATCCTCTGTTTCACTCCTCTTGCTCCCCCATTTCAAGCAAGAATTTATACGCTGCATCCTGCTGAGCTTCTTTTTTTGAGGTTCCGTATCCTTCAGAAACCTTTTTCCCTTCTATGAAAAGCTCTGACTTGAAATATTTCTTTTCAAGTATCTCGCAGTCTTTGTACACAATCTTTTTTTGCCCTTCCCTTTGTACAATCTCTTGAAGTTTTGTTTTGTAATCGTAAAAAAGCTTGCCTGCTACAGCTTTTTGAATGTAAGGTTTAAGCAGATTAACAATAATCTTCTCAACTGTATCGAAGCCAGATTCAATAAAAATTGCTCCAAATAATGCTTCAAGTACATCTGCTAAAATTGATTTGTTCTCATGAAATTTTTCCATTTTTTCGCGTTTCCCAAAAATTATATGATTTTTAAGATTTAGTTTTTCTGCAACCTTAGATAATGTCTGACTGCACACAACTGCAGCTCTTATATTTGTAAGCTCACCTTCAGAAAGCTCAGGAAAGTAAACATACAAATATTTGCTCACAGCAAGTTCTAAAGCTGCATCACCAAGAAATTCAAGTCTCTCATAGCAGTTTTTGTTACTATGCGTTGCTGATTTATGAGTAAGCGCAAGCTTCAACAGATTTTTATCCTCGAATTTGTATCCCAAAGCTTTCTCTATTTCTTCCATCCTTACTTCTGCTTTCCCCTTTCGTCAAAAATCTTTTATTAACAAATACAAAATGCCCCAATTTCTTTTTTTAAAATTGGGGCATCTTTCTTTTTCTATTCTTCGTATTTTTTAAGAACAAGAACTGCGTTGTGACCTCCAAAACCAAAAGAGTTTGTCATAGCATATTCTATAGGCCTTTCTCTGCCCTGGTTAACAGTATAATCCAAATCGCACTCTTCATCTTTGGTAGCATAATTAATTGTGGGTGGAACAAATTGGTTATATATTGCCAATGCAGTTATCAATGTTTCCACTGCACCTGCAGCGCCAAGCCAGTGACCTGTCATAGACTTTGTGGAGCTTATTGAAAGTTTATATGCATGTTCTCCAAATACCTTCTTAATTGCAAGGGTTTCGTATTTATCATTATAAGGTGTAGAGGTGCCGTGAGCGTTTATATAATCTATTTTTTCAGGAGATATTGCTGCATCTTTTATTGCTTTTTGCATTGCAAGCATAGGCCCTTCTCCTTCTGGGTCAGGCGCTGTAATGTGATATGCATCATCTGACGCACCATATCCCACAACTTCAGCATATATTTTAGCTCCTCGCTTTTTTGCATGTTCAAGCTCTTCTAAAATAAGTATTGCTCCACCTTCGCCCATAACAAAACCGTCTCTATCTTTATCAAATGGTCTGCAGGCAGAATTTGGATCTGGGTTTGTTGACATCGCCTTCATAGCACAAAAACCTGCAAATGAAAGTGGAGTGATTGCCGCCTCAGACCCGCCAGTGACTATCACATCAGCATGGTCTTGCTGAATCATTCTAAATGCTTCTCCAATTGCATGTGCAGATGAAGCACATGCTGTAACAATGGTTTCATTTATACCTTTGAACCCATACGTTATTGCAATATGTCCTGCTGCAATGTTTGCTATCATCATCGGAACAAAGAACGGACTTACCCTTGATGGTCCTTTTTCTCTCAAGATATTTGCCTGCTCTTCTAATGTCTCAATTCCCCCAATACCACTTCCTATTACCACACCAACATTTGTCTTGTCAATGTTTTCTAAATTGAGTTTGCTATCTTCAAGTGCAAGTTTTGTTGCCGCTAAAGCAAAGTGTGTAAACCTATCCATTCTTCGTGCTTCTTTTTTGTCTATGTAATTTGTAGGGTCAAAATCAACAATCTCTGCAGCAACTTTTGTAGGGAAGCTTGAAATATCAAATTTCTCTACAACCTTAATCCCATTTTTTCCACTCTTAATGGAATTCCAGAATGTATCTATATCAAATCCCAAAGAGGATATAACTCCTAAGCCAGTTATTACAACTCTTCTTTTCATTCAAGTTTACCTCCCAAATATTTAAAAGTTGAATACTTTACCCCTGCTTTTGAAATTCTTAAAAGCAGGGGTAAGTATTTTTATTGATGCTCTTCAATATATTTTACCGCATCTGCAACTGTTCTAATCTTTTCTGCATCCTCATCCGGAATTTCAATACCAAACTCTTCTTCAAGTTCCATGATAAGCTCAACAATGTCCAGTGAGTCTGCACCAAGGTCGTCCAAAAAGGAAGATTCAGGTGTTATCTTGTCTTCTTCAATGTCAAGTTTGTCTGCTATGATCTTTTTTACCTTTTCTAAAATTTCGCTGTTCACAAAAAAACACCTCCAAAAATTTTGTATTTTTAATAATCGCTCTACTTAAGAATATTATTACATAATCATCCCACCGTCAACAACAATAACTTGCCCAGTAATATAGGATGAAAGGCTTGAGGCAAGAAAAAGTGCCACGTTTGCAACTTCATCAGCCTCGCCAAATCGACCAAGTGGGATGGAAGAAAGCATGGTCTCTTTTACCTTATCACTCAAAACCTCTGTCATGTCAGTTTTAATAAAGCCTGGTGCTATTGCATTTACTCTGATATTGCGGGACGCAAGTTCTTTTGCAAGAGACTTTGTAAGACCTATTATTCCTGCTTTGGACGCTGCATAATTTGCCTGACCAATATTACCTGTAATTCCTACAACAGAGGATATATTAATTATATTGCCAAACCGTTGTTTTACCATCATTTTAGCTGCTGCCTTTGCGCACAAAAACGCTCCTTTCAAATTTATTGCAATAACCTTATCAAAGTCTTCCTCATTCATTCTAAGAATTAGTCCATCTTTTGTAATTCCAGCATTGTTAACAAGTATATCAAGCCTTCCAAACTCCTTTTCTATCTGTGAAAACATCTGATTTACCTCATCAGAATTTGAAACATCGCATTTTATTATCATTGCTTTTGTTCCTATTTTCTCTATCTCTTCTTTTAAATTTTCGGCTTGGGACTGACTCGACGAATAGTTAATAATTACATTTGCTCCGTTTTGAGCAAACTTTAAAGCGATTGCTCTTCCAATTCCCCTTGAAGCGCCTGTGATGAGCGCAACTTTATCTTTCAAAAGTTCCATAATTTACAATCCTCCTACAACAGAATCTTATGAACGCAAAGTTAAAGATTATTCATGTCTTCAACCTTGTTAATGTTTATAATTTTAACATCCTTTTTTATCTTCTTTACAAGACCACTTAAAGTGGTTCCAGGTCCTATCTCTACAAATGTATCAAACCCATCTTCCAAAAGCCTGTCTACACATCCAAGAAAGTTTACAGTAGTATAAACCTGTTTTTCTAAAAGGTCTACTATATCCTCTTTTTTCATATAATCTGCTGTAACATTCGATACAACAGGGATTTGCGGTTCTTTTATGTCAATTTCTAATAAATGTTTTTTCAGTTTCTCTCCTGCACCTTTTATAAGGCTGCAGTGAAATGGCGCAGAAACGTTAAGTTCCACACATCTTTTTGCTCCCTTTTGCTTTGCAATCTCCATTGCAAAATAAACAGCTTGTTTTTCTCCGGAAATAACTGTCTGTTCAGGTGAATTAATATTGGAAATCTCAACAACTCCCTTCTCTTTTGCTATTCTACAGACTTCTTTTACATCTTCTACTGACAAGCCCAAAACCGCTGCCATTGCTCCTACACCTTCAGGCACCTCATTTTGCATATATTCTCCTCTTTTTGAAACAAGCCACACAGCAGTTTTAAAATCAATACAACCAGATACAACAAGAGCAGAGTACTCACCTAAACTCTGACCAAATACAGCTTTAGGTTCCAGTTTGTCTTTCACAACTTCATATATTGCAATTGAGGTTGTAAGAATCGCAGGCTGAGTAATTCTTGTAAGTTTTAGCTCCTCTTCCGGACCATTAAAGACAATGTTTTTCAAATCGAAATCCAAAGCTTCATTTGCTAAATCAAAAATCCTTCTGGCAGACTCAAAATTTTGATAAAAATCATAACCCATGCCAACAAATTGCGCACCTTGACCAGGGAACATAACTGCCAACTTTCCCACTTTTTATACCTCTCCTTTCTATATCCATTTAACAGCACAAGATGCCCATGTAAGGCCTCCCCCAAATCCAACAAGCACAATCTTGTCACCTTTTTTTATTTTTCCTTCTTCTATTGCCTCATCAAGTGCAATTGGGATTGATGCAGCAGATGTATTACCATATTTGTGCAGGTTAACAAACACCTTTTCCATTGGAATTTTGAGCCTCTTTGCAGCACTCTCAATTATCCTTATATTTGCTTGATGGGGTATAAAAACATCTATATCTGAAGAAGAAAGCCCAACCTTTTCCAAAACTTTTTCAACTGCGTATGGCATTATTTTAACAGCAAACTTATAAACCTCATTGCCGTCCATATAGATTTTTCTAAAATTTGGCATATCTTTGGACTGAGAATAGCTTAAATCACTGAGCCCAAACGCATGACAGTAAAGTAAAAGCCCATTTTCGCCATCACTTCCAAGCTCAAACCCTAAAATACCTTCTTCGTTTGAAGCTGTTAAAATAGCAGCACCTGCCCCATCACCAAAAAGCACACATGTGGACCTGTCAGACCAGTTAGTTATCTTAGAGAGTGCTTCTGCCCCTATCACAAGAGCAGTTTTACAAAAGCCGTTTTGAATAAATTGAGTAGCAATTGCCATACCATATATAAAACCTGAACATGCAGCGGATATGTCAAAAGCAAATGCATTTTTAAGTTTTAACTCTTTTTGAACAAGGCATGCTGTTGAAGGAAAAAACATCTCAGGTGTTACTGTCGCAACAATCACAACATCGATTTCATCCGGTGAAATCCCTGCCTTTTGCATAGCATTTCTTGCTGCTTGGACTGCTAAATCAGTTGTTGAGGTTCTTCCGTCAACTATTCTTCTTTCTTTTATACCTGTCCGCTGGGTTATCCATTCATCAGTTGTTTCAACCATTTTTTCTAAATCATGGTTGGAAAGAATTCTTTCGGGCACAAATCTTCCTGTTGAAAGAATCTTGACATTCTGTTTCATTTTTTAGACCTCGCTTTCGGCTGTGATTTCTTCTTTAAGTAACGCTAATATGTTATTCTTATAAAAAGACTTTGCTTGATGTATTCCGCTGAAAATTGCCTGGCTATCTGATGCACCATGACATTTCACTATTATTCCATCTATTCCTAAAAGAGGAGCTCCTCCTACTTCCTTGTAATCATATTTACCTTTTAACCTTTTAAGGTATGGTTTTAATAAAAGTCCACCAATTTTTGCTCTAAAACTTGATTTTGCAATATCTTTTAGTATATCAAAAAACAAAAGTCCCATCCCCTCTGTAAGCTTCAAAACTATATTACCAACAAATCCATCACACACAACTATATCAGGTGGTGAGAATGGCAAGCTTCTTGCCTCAACATTCCCTACAAAGTTTATGTTTTTTGCACTTTTTAGAAGGTCATACGACTGTTTTGAAAGGTCATTACCTTTATTTTCTTCTGTACCTATATTCAAAAGCCCAACTGTTGGGTTTTGCTTGCCAAGCACCTTGCTTACATACACTGTTGCCATCTGAGCAAACTGCAGGATATTTATTGGTCTGCAGTCTGTGTTAGACCCAACATCAATTAAAAGGTACTGCCCATCTTTGTAGGGAAGCCGAGTTGTCAAGGCAGGCCTGTCTATCCCTTTGATTCTTCCAACAATTAAAAGTCCACCTGCCATTAAAGCACCAGTGCTACCTGCTGATATAAAAGCATCAATCTCGCCTTCTTTCAAGTACTGCAAGCCCACTACGATAGATGAGTCTTTCTTTTGTCTTATTGCCTTTACTGGCTCATCTTCAAATTCTATCTTTTCCTTGCAGTCTACTATTTCTACTTTATTGAACTGTCTTATTTTTTGAGCACACTCTTTTCCAATAATGTCTTTGTTGCCAAAAATCACTACTTCATCGTCTTGGTTCTGATTTAAATAGAGCGCAACACCTTTTATAACTGCATCTGGAGAATTATCCCCACCCATTGCATCAATGCCAATCCTCATATTTTTCTACACTCCCATTTCCTATTGCGCTGAATTAATCTCTTCATTCAAAGCAACGAGAATAAATTTGCCCCTGAAAACTTCTTCGTTATTTCTCTTGATAAATACCCATACTATATATTTGTTGTTTCTTTTCTTTTTCAGCTCTGCTCTTGCAACAAGCCTATCATTTGCAAAAACTGGTGTTTTATACTTTATATTTGCTACCCCAATCAACGCTGCTTTTGCATCAATAACAGACATGGCAACCGACTCAGCAAAAGCATAGATGTATTGGCCTTTGACCATATTACTATTGGCAAAGGTCATCCACAGCTCTGGCTCAAATGTTGCAATAGCAAAATTCTCAAGCTCTATGTCAATAATCTCACCCACAACATCGCGCGGCGAGATTGTCTTGAGTTTAGATATACTCTCTTTGGCCATATCCTTTATTCTTTCTCGGACTTCTTTAATATCTAAAATTGCCCTGTCAAGCCTTATTGTCTGTACAGAACATCCAAACTCACTTGCTAGTTCCTCATCTGTTATAAAAGGATTCTCTTTTATTCTTTGAAGCAGAAGTCTGTGTCTTTCTTTCCTTGATAGTTTTGCCATAATTTTATCACCATGATTTAATATTTGATATTAATATCAGGTATTAAATTCTTATGCCAATATTATATATAAATATGACTTAATTTTCAATAACAAAAAAGCCACTATTTAGAAGTGGCTAAAAACTTATCTTAAATTTTTTCTAACTCATTTAGTTTTTCTTTATAATTCTTAGCATTTAGAAGAGTAACAAGATAGTTATAAAAATCTTTACCAATATCTTCTCTTGAAAGAGCAATCTCTACCGTTGCCTGAAGGAACCCAAGTTTGTTGCCCACATCATATCTTTTTCCTTCAAACTCATAAGCATACATAGCTTCTTTTTTTGAAAGTTCTCTCAAAGCGTCAGTCAACTGTATTTCTCCACCAACACCCTCTTTTGTGTGCTGTAGGATATTTAATATCTCAGGAGTGATGATATATCTTCCAAGGACAGCAATATTCGAAGGTGATTCTTCTTTTTTAGGCTTTTCTACAAGATCTTTTACCTTGTAGATTCTATCTTCTATTTGCTTACCTGCAATAATTCCATACTTGCTGACATCATCCTCTGGCACTTTTTGGACACCCAAGATGGTTGTTCTGTACTCTTCATACACCTCTATTAGCTGTTTTAAACATGGTTTTTCGGAAATGATGATGTCATCGCCAAGTAGAACTGCAAAAGGTTCATTGTCAATAAAAAGTCTTGCACAGTATACTGCATCACCAAGGCCTCTTGGTTCTTTTTGGCGTATATAATGGACATTGTAGTCTGCTATCTTTCTTATCAGCTGAAGATTGTCATAATCTTTTTTGTTTTCAAGAGCAACTTCAAGTTCAAAAGACTTGTCAAAATGGTCTTCAATTGCTCTTTTGCCACGCCCTGTGACAATTAAAATGCTCTCTATCCCCGATTCTAACGCCTCTTCAACTATGTATTGAATTGTTGGCTTGTCCACAATGGGAAGCATCTCTTTTGGCTGTGCTTTCGTTGCCGGTAAAAACCTTGTACCAAGTCCTGCTGCAGGAATGATTGCTTTTTTGATAAGTCTTTTCATTAATTTGTCACCTTCTTTCAAAAATTCTATTTCAATTAACTCCATTATACCACAAATTGAGATAAAAAAATAAAGCACGACCTTAAAAATTAGTCGTGCTTTATTTTTTTCACCTATTCTTCATCTTCGTCATACATATCAAAATCTTCATCGTCAAATCTAGACTGGAAGATTTCAAATACATTTTCAAGCTCTTCCTCGTCCTCTACACCTACATATACTTCTTCACCGTCTCTGTCTTCAATCCTCAGAATTACAACCTCAGCCTCTTCGTCTTCTTTTTCCATCTCTTCTAAAGGAAGAAGGACTATATAGTCATTACCATTGTAATTGACCTTATCAAGCATCTCAAAAGATATCTCTCTTCCTTCTTCATCTACCAATGTTACTATATTGTCCGTAAACATATCCATAATGAATTCACCTCTTTTCTAAATATAGACTATTGTAATACAAAAATTGGCACGTGTCAACCACTAAATTCATCTACTAATATATTATCCCCACCAGATTTCATCATAACCATCTTCTTGGTCTTTTGGCCCTTCGTAAAAGTCCAAATAGCAAATCTTGCCTGTCGATTTCTCAACCATTTTCAATCTAAACATAAAATCTGGATGCTCTATCTTATCAACTGCATCAAAGTTTTTCGCATCTTCCCCGGCAACTTCAAATCCATAGCTGCTAAGGTCGCTAATGACTTCTTTAATCTCATATTCAAAATCAATATCAATCTCAGGGATATTCCCTTCTTTTAAAAGCCTTGCAACCTCACCAATTTCGCCTGTTTGATATCTAAAACCTCTTTTGATCATATTCCAAACAACCCCTTTTCAATGACATTATAAATATATGCTTTTATATTATGATATAATGATACCCTGTATAAAAAGTGGTTAAACAGATTTAGCCATAAAATATTCAACTGTCTTTTTCAACCCCTCCAAAAGAGAAAATTGTGGTGAAAATCCAAAGACATTCTTCAAAAGATTATTGGAAAGACAGCTGTGTGCAATATCCCCTGGTCGTTTTGACTGATAAACTGGAACTCTTTTGTATCCTGTCAAGCCAGAAATAATCTCAAATAGTTCATTTACCGACACATTTTTAGCAGTGCTCAGATTAAATGTTCCTGACACAGAACTTTCCAGTGCAATACAGTTTGCTTCAGCGACATCTTCAACATATATAAAGTCCCTTGTCTGAGTACCATCTCCAAATATAACAACATCTTTGTTATTTTGCATACGTTTACAAAAAATTGATACAACCCCGCCTTCCCCGAACGGGTCCTGCCGTGGTCCATAGACATTTGAATATCTGAAAATAACATATTCAAAATTAAAATTATGCGCAAACATCCTAACATACTCTTCTGAAGTAAGCTTAGACAGCCCGTAAAAAGATTCTGGTCTTAATGGATGATTTTCATCAATTGGAATATACTTTGGTTCTCCATAAACTGCAGCCGAGGATGCAAAAATAAACTTTTTCACTTTATATTTAACACAGTATTCAAGAAGATTAACCGTGCCCAAGACATTTATACTGCAATCAAGCCAAACATCTTCCATAGACTTTGCAACACTCACCTGAGCTGCCTGGTGTATGCAATATTCAATTTTGTTTTTTTCAAATACTTGTTCTAAATTGTCGCGAATGTCAAGTTTATAGAACTTGGCTTTTGGATTGATATTATGAGCATTTCCAGAAAGAAGATTGTCTACAATGCATACATCATATCCTCTTTCAATAAGCTTGTCGACAATATGCGACCCTATAAAACCAGCACCGCCTGTCACAAGAACTGCCAACAGATTTTGCACTCCTTTTTTATAAACTCATATAAAAAAAGTATATATCTAATTTATTTTAATTGCAAACTCTGATATAATTAAAAAATAAAAAACTCTAAAAACATCAGGGGGTTTTAAAAAAAACAAATGAATGCAAGAAAGATATTATTCTATGCTCTCCATATTTTAAGAAATCATTTTTTGACAACAGTAATATTTATTGCATTTATGTATCTATATTTTTCTCTTTTTAGAGGTACCACTTCACAGTTTATAAGTGGTATAATCATTTGTATACTTTATATTTATGGCAATTTTTCAAGTGGCAGGTTTCACGCAAAAAAAAGAAATGCACTGTCTTTTTTAGAAGGATCCTTGGCTATAGTTATTGCTTCAATACCTACAATAATTTTAGCAATATTGGCAACCAGTCATGTTTCTTTAAATGAAAAAGGATTTTTAAATTCTCACTGGGCAAATGTAGTATATAGACTTTGGAACTCTCCTTTTATCGGAATATACTCATACGCAGACGAAATTGCAAAAAATAAACATTCAGTAGATACAATAATAACAACTTACTGGATAACTGCTTTGTTTTTACCAATTTCTTCTTTAATAGGTTATTTAATTGGGGTTTTGGAAAAACAGGGATTAATTAAGCTTCCTGAATACAATATTTTACCTAAAAAGAAGAGCCAAAATAAAAAGCAAGGCAAAACCGGGAAATCCTATTAAAGTTCCAATCGCAAGGTTTATTATGTTAAATCCAATATGAACACCATATGGTTCACACAAGAGATTAAAAAGGATAATAAAGCATGTTGTAAGAATGAATCTTATAACTAAATCAAAAAGTTTCATATTTGGATTACCTCAAATTTGGTTTTTCTAAATATAATTTATGTCAAACCAGAAACAAAAAGAACCCTCTTTTCTAGTGAGGGTTCTGCTTGAGAACTTTATACAGGTAGTTTAACCATTTTTCAGCAAGAATTTGCTGATAGATGGCTATCTCTATAAGGTCTTGGTCAGAAGCGAAATTAAAAAGGGTGTTTGCCGACGCGAGCAAGCCTTTTACATATCTAAGTAAAGATTCATAGTCATTTATTCTTTGCACATTCATCTCTCTGTTCACTTCATCTGCAAATTGGTCTGATACTACATTTAAAATATCTACTTTCATTTTAATTTACAGTTACCCCATTTATAAAGCTTCTTTTATATATTATGCACCAATATTTTATTTAATATACTACTAAATTTCTCTTCTTCCTTCTATTGCTTTGAGAATTGTGACCTCATCAGCATATTCAATGTCACCGCCAACAGGAATACCCCTGGCAATTCTTGTAACCTTGATACCCATTGGTTTTATAAGCCGCGCTAAGTAGGAAGCGGTTGCTTCACCGTCAACATCAGGATTTGTAGCAATTATAACCTCTTTTATTGCTGGGTCAGAAAGTCTCTTTAACAGAACATCAATTGTAAGCTGTTCAGGGTATTTACCTTTGAGCGGGGATATTGCACCGTGGAGTACATGATAAAGTCCTTTATATTCCTTTACTCTTTCAAGCGCTGCAACATCCTGTGGCTCTTCCACAACACAGATAATGCTTCTATCTCTCTTTTCGTCTTTACATATAGGACATACTTCATCTTCTGTAAAGTTACAGCACACCCTGCACAGTTTTGTGCTAGTTTTAGCACTCAAGATAGCATCAGCAAGTGCTTTGACATCTTCAGTTTTCATATTTATGATGTAAAACGCAAGTCTCTGGGCGGTCTTCTGACCAATACCTGGAAGCTTTTCAAGCTGCTGAACGAGTTTTGATATAGAAGTTTCTTTATTCTGCATCTTTATCTCAACCTCGTTTTAAAAAAGGCCTGGGATACCAAATCCTGTAACTTTTTGCATCTCTTCTTCTACCATCTTATCAACCTTTCTTATAGCTTCATTTACACATGCAACTATCAAATCCTGTAAAGTTTCTACATCTTCAGGGTCAACAACCTCGGGTAATATTTGAATGCTTTTTATCTCTTTTTTACCATTAATAACAACCTTGACAGCACCACCGCCACTACTTACCTCAATCTCCCTTTGATTTAATTCCTCTTGCAATTTTTCTATTTCCTCTTGCATCTTTTTTGCCTGTTTTTGGAGCTGATTTATATTGAATCCACCACCAAGCCCAGGAAACCTATTTTTTGCCATTAAAGTTTTACCTCCTTGTTCATCATTTATTTCAGGAAATACTTTAATATTATATAACAAAAATTTTGGAGCCTTCCATATCTTTTTTAACAACAATCTTCTGGTCGAACGCATCCAATAAATCCTCAATGTGGGTTATAACAAGTATAGTGTCAAACTGGTCTTTGATTCTATTCAGACACTCAACAATGTGGTCTTTTCCCTCTTCATCCTGAGAACCAAATCCTTCGTCTAAAATCAGCATTCTTATGGAAGCACCTGATCTTTTAAGCAGTACCTTTGAAAGGGCAATTCTGATCGCAAAATTTATTCTGAAAAGTTCGCCACCTGAAAAAAGTTCATAGTTTCTTGTACCATTTGCATCAGAAATTTCTATTTGGAGTGTTTCTATTGTTTTGCCAGATGCTGTTTCTCTTTGAGTTTTAAAATCTATTGAAAATGCTCCATTTGTCAGGATCTTCAAAAGTTTGTTTGCCTCATCTCTTATTTGCGGCAATGTATTTGCAATTATCTCGTTTTTTATTCCATCAGGCCCGGTGATATCAATTATTATATCGTATATTTCAATCTTTTTTTTCATCTCTTCTATTTCACTTTCAAGCCTTGAGAGCTTCTCTTTTGCCTCTTCAATCTGATTTAGTTTCTGCTCAAGGATTCCCAATTCTTTTAAAACAGAATTGAGACTTTCTTGAAGATTTTTTATCTTACTTTCACAGGTCAGAATATCTGACTTTACCTTTTCAAGCATTACAGCATGTGCAAAAGTAGATAAATTTGCTATCTCCTGCTTTAAATCCTCAACCTTTTTCAAAATCTCTTTTTCCTGTTCTTGATACTCAAGTATCTCCTTTTTTAAATTCTCAGCTTTCACCTTGTTCACAGTAAGCTCGCTAAAAAGTCTCTGATATATTTCAAGTTCTTTTTCTCTTTGCAAAAGCTGGGTATAGTAATTCTCATCAAAGTTTAAAATTGAAATTTCTCTTTTTAGGTATGTCATCTCTTCTTTTAACCTTTCTATTTCTTCTTCACAAAGCTTTATGCTTTGGTTTACCTGAACTATTGAATTTTGTAGATTTGAAATATTTTGTGTTTTTTGCCCCATCTTAGCCTTAAGATTTTCTAACATTCCGTGAAGCTTCTTTTCTCTTGTCCTCAGAACTTCTTCATTTTTTATTTTTTCTTCAAGCTCAGAAAACTCTTTTCTCAGAATTTCAAGTTTTTTGGTCAAACTATCTCTTCTTTGTTTAAATTCTTTTCCTTGGGCTGCAATTTCATTTTTTATATGTTCTTTTTCTTCCTGGCCATTAATTTGACGCAAGCATACTGGGCACCTCCCCTGATTTGCCTCTATAAGTCTGTAACTTGAAGCAAGCTCTTTTAATTTGTTCTCCACTACCTCTAAAGATTTCTCATGTTCTACAATTTCCTCTCTTTTTTTCTCTTGTTCCTGTTTATACTGCTTTACTTTTCCCAGCTCATTTTCGATCTTCGAAATTTCTACCTCCACTTTTTTCATCTCTTCCTCATACTTTGAAATCTCAGAAGTTTCTTTATTCAGCTGTAAATTACTCTCTTCAATATTCTTTTCAAATATCTTTTTCTGCTCTATTTTGCTTTTTATATCTCTCTCACACAAAACCATTTTGTTTTTGAGCTCAAGATACTTTTCATAATCCTTTCTCTTGAGTTCAACCTCTTCTTTTATCATCTCGTACTCTTTAACCATTGCAGTTATCTTATCTTCTTCCTTTAATTTTTCTTCAATTTTTAAAAGCTCTTTTCTTGCAGTATCAAATTTATACCTTATCTCCTCAGCTTTTCTTTGAAGTTCTATCATTTCATTCTTTTTCTGATTTAATATATCAAGTTTTTGTTCTATTTCAGACCTCTTCGAAATAAGGGTATTTAGTCTATTTCTCAAACCGTTTAATTCAGCTTCTATCGTGGTTCTCTTCTTTTCCAAATCAGCCACCAAAGATTTTATAGACTCTTTTTCTGATAAAATTTTATTTTCTTCCTCTATTTCTCTGTTTTTTATATCTAGCAAAACCTTTTTTTCTTTTCGTTTTTCTTTCGCAAGTTCGTTTATCCTGTCATATATACTCAGGTTCAATATCTTTGCAAAAACTTCACGCCTGTCTTCAGGGGATGACAACAAAAAATCTTCTGTTCGTTTTTGAGAAAGATATGCTGAGTGCAAAAATACGTTAAAATCTATCCCCAAAATATTCTGAAGCTTTACTTGAGTCTGGGTATAAGTTGCTTCATTTATAGGTATGAGACTGTCTCCTTTTCTAACAAAGAGTGAAAGATACTTTTTGCCTTTTCTGTCAAGTCTTCTCACAACTTTATATATGGTCTTATTCAACTCAAATTCAAATTCAACCTGCATATAATCCCTATGTGAGTTTATATACTCTGTTTCTGCAACTTTTCCTCGTTTTCCTGTTTGAAGTCTTTCAAACTCGCCAAAAAGCGCCCAGGCAATTGCCTCAGCAATAGAAGATTTCCCATTGCCATTTTTGCCTATGATACAAGCAACCTTTATATTGCTAAAATCAATTTCGTTCTGAGTATCCTTATATGATTTGAAATTTTCAATCCTCAAAAAAAGAGGTCTCAAATCTCATCCCCACCTCTTGCTGTGCTTTCATTTTTCTTGAACTTCATACAAAAGCTTTTTAAATTCTGATACAACCTCATCTTTATTCTCTATACCCCTGTATTTCTGGCTTGCTGATAAAAACTTTTCAAATGCATCAACAGGGTCTGACTTTTCATCAACCTCAGCAATTCTAAAATCTTTCTTTGAGTCAACTACCTCAATTTCGATAGGCGCTAAAACAAAACATCTGTCTCTCAAAAACCTTTCAACAAGTCCAACATCAATCTTTTCTTTTATCAAACTTTGAGTTTTTATTATGAGCTTTACAACCGACACCTGAATACTATTTGAAGTATTTTGCTCAAACATTTGTACTTTCTCTTCTATTTTGTCAAGAAGCTTTTTGGTGAGATTTTCTACTTCGTCTTCAAACACATCAATCTCCAACTGGCAAAAAGGTCTTACCTTAACGGGTTGAAACTTAAACCTAAAGCTCTCTTTGTCTATCTCAAACACAACAAACCCCTTGCTGTCGTTTGCTTCAGAAAAATCTATCCTGTCAGGCGAGCCACAATACAACACAGTAGGGTTTGCTGCATGCAAAATTTGAGGTTTGTGAATGTGACCCAGGGCAACAAATTTTAACTTTGGATTTAAAAGGCAAGAAAGAGGCACCTTTATGTCTTTGCCAAGCATAATTGATCTTTCACTGCCAATCTGCGCCTCTACTACAGTAAAATGTCCTGCAAGAATTGTAGGAATATTATCTTCTGAAGAGTCCAAAACCTGGCTTAGTTTTTTCTCAAAAAAATTGGCTGCTATCATATCAATCTCTTCTGTCTTTTGAGGAAATGTCTCATCCACAAACCTTTCAAGATAAAGGTAAGGCACAGCCACAATGCGAAGTTTTTCACCTCTTATTTCAAATTCTCTGGTTTCAAAAGGTCTATCCATCACAACAATGTTTGGCTGGTCGAATATTTCAAAAACCCTCACAGAATGATCTTTTGTCTCAAAAGGATGCATATCATGATTACCTGGCACTATTGCCACCAAAACGCCTCTTTTTGAAATATCCACAACCCTCTTGTAAAACATATTCCTCAGCGTAGAGTTTGGTTCTCTGTCTTTAAAAATATCGCCTGTTATAAGCAAAAGATCAATACTGTTTTCTCGTATAAACTCCAGTATCCTGTCAAATGTTTTGAAAAAATCATGTACACGTGAGCCAAGCCCATCCGGGGTTTCGCGGCTGTAAGTTGTTACACCAAAATGAAGATCAGCTGTATGAACTCCTCTTATTGCCATTTTATTCTCCCTCTTTAGAAAAATTTTTAATAGTCCATCTCATCAAGCCACTTCTTAGATACCTCTATCGTTTTTTCGTACTTTTCGTCCACCTCATGTTTTGGGGCATAAATTGAAACAAAATCATAAAAGCTATTATCATACCCTCTCGTCTTTATTGCAATTGGCATAGGGACTGCATGACCTACAAGTAAAGCCTGCTGTTTTGAATCAAGTGACTCTATAATTGACCTTAGTTGTTTACTATTTTTCATACCAGCAAGTGCACTTGTAATATCAGCTTCATCAGAAAGAGATAAAATAACCCTTGTTCCAATTTGTGATGCAATCTCACTGTCTATCTGAGAAGGTCTCTGGTCTATACACATAAGGCTTACCTTTGCCTTTCTCATTTCTCTTGCTATTGTTCCAAATATTGTCTGTTTTGCAACATCGGGCGATAAAAATCTGTGTGCTTCTTCAATTGCAATCACAAGTGGCCTTGGAGGAGAATACTTTTGTCTGTTTGAAATATACCTTTCATACATCTCCATATATCTTTGGTAAATACGCCTTGATAAGACGTTTGTAACAAAGAGATAGTTAAGTAATTTATCACTTTTGCCAAATGTTATATCAACACTGATACCTTTTTGAAGATAATTCAAAATAATATCAATTGAGTTTGTGCCAGGTCGTCTATCATATCTAAGGTAGGGTAATTCTTTTAACACAGAAAGCTTTCTGATAAGCGCCAAAAGAGAACTTCTATTGACCACAGCTTCGCTGTCTTTAAACCTCTCTGCCAAGTCCTCACCATTTATAAGTATCTCTTCAAGCCAGTGTTTACCTTCTGTTTCTAACCTGTTTTTAAGTGCAATCATAACCTGTTGTGCTGTCTCATTGAGGTTTAGCTCTTCTGCAATTGATAAAATATCCTCGATCTCAACATCTCTAACATCAATCTCAATCGGCAAAACACCTGTCATTGATGAGAAATTTTCAGTTGCCATTATCTGGACTTTGCTTCCAAAAAGACTTTTAAGCCCTTTAACATGCCGGTTTTCCTCATCAACGCTGTCAGGTCCATGGTCTGAGTGAGCATCAAAAATGAGAAGCGATGCCTTATCACAAAGGATAATCCCTGCCATCAATAATCTTGCAATAAATGATTTTCCTGTACCAGTCCTTCCGTAAATGCCACTGCTTCGTTCAATAAATCTTTCCATGTCTATGCATACTGTAGAGTTTTCGTCCATGTCAAGAACACTTCCAACTGGAAAATAACGTTTTGGATTTTTTTCAAAACTCCCAAATACATCTGAAATATCATCATAGGTAGCTCTTCTAACACTTGAAGCATGAGGTGGTATGTTTCTTATAGGCTGATTTTTCTTTTCCTCAAGGTCGTAAGAAAGAACTGGCTGTGCCTTGAACACAGTATAAATAGAAGTCCCCCTTGTAATCCTGTTCAAAAGCAGGCTTGAGTTTCCTCGCGGAAGTTCTGACAAAGCTTGCTTGTTCATGCCCTCTATTACCATGTCGGTAAGCATACAGTAGTACTTTCTCTTTTCTGTTTGGCTAACAAGAATTGCCCCAATCCTTGTACTTTCCACCACAGAATAATCCTCGACCTTTATTGCAAGACCTTCTGAGTACGAACCACCTATGATTTTGCCAATTCTGTTCTCTTCATACATACTACTTGCCATATTTCAATCACCCTTCTTGTACAGTCATTATTAGATTATCTAACCTCTCAATTATAGGCTCAAGAAGATTTAGATCATATTTAAGATAAGCGTTCAAGCTTTTTCCCATCTGTTCTATATAATAATAGTCTTTTCCTCTTGCAAGATATGCAAAAAAAAGCATCCACGGGACAACTTCAATGATATCAATATCTTTAGTCTTTAGCACAGAATTTAGAAAAAGGCTGTTTTGAGTGGCAAGAAGAATTTCTTTTTGTGTTGCCAGCTCAACTAAACTGTGAAGTCTTATACTTTTGTCAGGAAGACAGCCGACAAACTTGCCATTTACTATGTATCCAACAACCACACATTTAAAATATCCCTTCAAAATCTGGTCAATCTGAGGATAATATTTTTTTATTTCCTCAGGTGACTTCCACAAAGCTCTCGGATATCCTCCCTCGGATATGCTGCCAACGTCATATCTTGTGACACATCCTATCACCTTGTAATCATCTAATTCAAACTTTATAAACCTGCCAGGTGTAGGTATATTGTTCCAATCTCTTGCTTCACAGGTAAGTTGAGTAAAAGAAATATCTATTATCTCGCCCACTATCATTTCAAATACTACTCCTTCTATACTATTCTTTTCATTTTATTGTTCTTTTTAGCAGAATAGCGCATAAGATCATCTTCAAACCTATATAGCATACTTTCTACTGCATCCTTGTCGCCTTTAGAGATAACAGAAAATTCATGTGCATGGGTCAAAGATATGGGATAACCAAACCCAAGCTGACACTGATGGTAAATAGCACCAAGGCTCTTTTCAAACCAGTCTTTATCGTTTGCTATATAGAGTGGAAACTCTATTCGTGCTATCTCGTAACCTGTGTTCAAATAAACAAAGCCTATATCGGTCTTTTCAAACTCATCAAAAGCTCTACCTAATGTGTAAAAGATGTTTGAATACTCTCCTTCCCTAAGGCCGGAAAATAAAACGACATCCTTTATTCTGCCTATCTTTTCACACTCTCTTTTTTTCTCCTTAGGACACTCTCTACAGTTTATCCTCGGTTTTTCACACATATATATTTTGTAAATGTTAGAAATAATTGAGTTTTTGGGAACAGAAATAAAACCACACACGGCTATTTTCTTTCGCTCTGCCAGGATGAATATCCTTTCAAGAATAGCATTTGCTTTTCTGCCAAAACGCATGCCTTGCCTGTCTTGCGACCAGTCAACAAGATTGCCATCGTAAAGTACTATTTTGAGCTGATCTGTTTCACCGCTTCTTTCCACATACTCTAAAATTGCCGCAAACTCTTTTTCCTGTCTTTCTTGTGAAATCTCAGAAGAATTTTTAAAAGTAATATCATCTTTGTCAGAATAAAGTTCTTGGTCAAGATAAATATAGGGAAAAGTTCTGTACCAAAATTTACTTTCTCTCTGTCCATAGACAATAGAAACACAGGCAATGTTCAACACATAATAAGGTGTTAGAATATGCCTATCTATTTCTGTATTGCTGCCATCTACTGCAAAAACTTCATAGTCAGTATTCAAAGAGCATCTGTGAGATTTCAAAAATTCATCGTAATTGCTATAGTATGGAAGGCAGAACAAAATCTCATTCTTCTCATCCTTGCCAGGAATTTTCGAGAGAATATTTTGAATTTTCTCTCTATCTACCGAATTTAAAAACGCAAACATATCCTCAACATTTGATTTTAACTCTTCCTCATGCTTTGCTAAAACCTCTTTCTTTTCACTTATCTGTGCAGACAATCTGTAAAGGTCTAACATCTTATCACATCCAAAAAGTTATTCTTAATAATTTAAAATTATATCTCTTTCTTACTATTATATCAAACATTTATTCGCAAATCAAAACAACTGCATATGCTGAAATTCCTTCTTCTCTTCCTTCAAAGCCCAATCCTTCTGTTGTTTTTCCCTTGATGTTTATCTGAGTACTGTCAATCTTAAGGCAATCTGCAATTTTATTTTTCATCTCATTAGTATATGGAGAAATCTTAGGTCTTTGGCTAACTATGGTAGAATCTATATTTACTATTTTCAAGTTTTTCTCTTCTAAAAGCTTTGCAACTTCTTTTAAAAGAAGCAGACTGGAAATGTCTTTATACTTAGGGTTACTGTCCGGGAAAAGCTTTCCAATATCATTTTCCCCCATAGCACCAAGAATAGCATCAATTATGGCGTGGACCAAAACATCCGCATCTGAATGTCCCAGAAGTCCCTTTTCAAAAGGTATTTCAACTCCGCCCAATATAAGTTTTCTTCCCTCGACAAATCTGTGAACATCATATCCAATTCCCACTTTAAACATTTGATTTAAACTCTCCTTTCAAAGAAGTAAATTCAAATCTTTGAATAGCACCATCATACAAAAGAGGATTATCGCTTCTTTCTTCTACTGCTTCCTTCAATCTTAAAAGTGCTTTTTGAAAGTTAGCAAAACTTTCTTTAATTTTTTTCCCAAATTTTTCATCCTCCATTTTCTTTTTGTCCTTTTAACATCTCGATATTTAAATTATATCACACATGAAAAAGAACTCTTAGTCTTGCAAAAAAATTTGACATACAAAGAATCTTAATGTTATTATTAAATAAACACCACAATCGAATAGTTCATAATATATTAATAGATAGAGGCGCGTCTTTTAAGAGTAGGCAGGCGGATGTGAAAGAAGACACAGATGAAACCTGCTGAAAGGAAAAGACGCCGAAGGGAGTTTCTTTCTTCTTGGAAACTTCCCTGGGTGCATGGAGAATATCCATGCAACTGTCACCAATTGTAAAATTGGTGGAGCGCTATCTGTTAATATATTGTATGGCTAATATACAATATATTAACAGAAGCTGGCTCGAAAACCAGCTTTTTTTAGTTTTATAAATACATTAAAGCACAATTTCAATTTTTGAAGAGGAGGTTTACAGTAAAGTGGCAAAGAAAATTAGAATGGCAATAGTTGGCGCAACAGGTATGGTTGGAAGAACATTTTTAAAGGTCTTGGAAGAAAGAAAATTGCCGGTTGAAGAATATTTCCTCTTTGCATCAAGCAGGTCAGCAGGGACAAAAGTTGAGTTTATGGGAAAAGAATACACAGTTGAAGAGTTAAAAGAAGACTCATTTGACAGGGGCATTGACATTGCTTTGTTCTCTGCCGGCGCTTCAACATCTCTTCACTTTGCTCCAATTGCAGCATCGAAAGGGTGTATTGTAATTGACAATTCAAGTGCATGGCGTATGGAAAAAGACGTTCCTCTTGTTGTACCAGAGGTCAACCCGGAAGATATCAAATGGCACAAGGGAATTATTGCAAATCCCAACTGTTCAACCATTCAGGCAGTTGTTGTTTTAAAACCTTTGCACGACAGATACAAAATAAAAAGGATTGTGTACTCAACATACCAGGCAGTTTCAGGTGCAGGATATCAAGGATATTTGGATTTAGAAGAAGGATTAAAAGGTGCTCCGCCAAAGAAGTTCCCATACCCAATTGCAGGAAATGTCATTCCTCATATTGACGTATTTTTAGAAAATGGATATACAAAAGAAGAGATGAAGATGATAAACGAGACAAAAAAGATTTTACATGACGACTCTATAAAGATTACTGCAACAACTGTGAGAGTACCTGTTTTCAACGGTCACAGCGAATCAATAAATGTGGAATTCGAAAAGCAGTTTGATTTAGAAGAGTTAAAAGAAATTCTCAAGAATGCTCCAGGCGTGGTTGTTCAGGACGACCCTGCAAATCTTTTATACCCAATGCCAATTTATGTTTCTGGAAAAGATGAAGTCTTCGTTGGAAGAATTAGAAGAGATGAATCTGTTGAAAATGGGGTCAATTTATGGGTTGTTGCAGACAATATAAGAAAAGGAGCAGCAACAAATGCTGTTCAGATTGCTGAAAAGGTAATAGAATATTTCTTTAGCTAATTGAAAGGTGGCTATAATTAAAAAGTTTGAATAAATTGGGAGGTTTTATAGGCTATGGCACTCTTTAAAGGCTCAGGTGTTGCTTTAATAACACCTTTTAAAGACGAGGAAAGTGTAGACTTTGAAACTCTTGGAAGGCTTGTTGACTTTCACTTAGAGCACAAGACTGACGCAATCATTGTATGTGGTACAACTGGAGAGCCTTCAACAATGCCAGATGACGAACATTTAGAAGTAATTAGATTTGTAATTGACAGGGTAGCTGGTAGAAAACCTGTTATTGCTGGTGTTGGTAGCAATCATACAAAACATGCAGTTTATCTTTCCAAAAAAGCACAGGAGCTTGGCGCAGATGGTCTTTTGCATGTAACACCATATTACAACAAAACAACTCAAAAAGGATTGATCGAGCACTTTCAAAGAATAAATGATGCTGTATCAATTCCTATTATTGTTTACAATGTACCGTCAAGGACAGGGCTAAATGTCTTGCCTGAAACCATGAAAGAACTTGCAAAACTGCCAAACATAAAAGCGATAAAAGAAGCAAGTGGCAACATCACACAGGTTGCTGAAATTGCTATGCTCTGTCCTGAAATTGATATCTATTCTGGAAATGATGACCAGATAGTACCTATTCTCTCTGTGGGTGGAATCGGTGTTATTTCAGTGCTGGCGAATATTCTGCCTGATGAAACACATGACATTGTTGAATATTTCTTAAACGGTGAAATTGAAAAAGCAAGACAGCTTCAGCTAAAGCTTCTTCCTATAATCAAAGCACTCTTTATTGAGGTAAACCCAATTCCTGTAAAAGAAGCTATGAACATGATGGGATTTAATGTTGGAAAACCAAGATTGCCGCTTGCTGCCATGACAGAAAAGAACAGGGAAATTCTTAAAAAAGCACTTGTTGACTATGGCATTTCGATAAAAGAATGAGAATAAAATAATAACAAGGATTGGATGTGAGACACAAATGATTAGCATCTTACTTAATGGCTGCAATGGTAAAATGGGTCAGGTTGTGAGCAGAGTTGTTAAGAACTATGACAATATTAAAATTGTCGCAGGGGTTGACTTAAACACAGTCAAAAACTTTGACTATCCTGTTTACCAAAGTCCAGAGGAAGTGGTTGAAAACTTTGATGTTATAATTGACTTTTCCCTTCCTGAAGCAACAATGAAAATTCTTGAGTTTGCAAAGCAGAAAAACAAACCAGTTGTAATAGCAACAACAGGCTTTACATCTGACCAGAAAGCTAAAATTTTAGAATATTCAAAACAAATTCCTATTTTCTGGTCTGCCAATATGTCTTTGGGAGTAAATCTTGTTGCAGAACTCATTCAAAAGGCTTATAAGGCTCTTGGTCCTTCATTTGATATTGAAATCATTGAAAAACACCACAACCAGAAAATAGATTCACCTTCTGGCACAGCCTTGATGCTTGCTGATGCAATAAATGAAATTGCAAATAATTCCTATGAGTATATCTATGACAGGCATACAAGGAGAAAGAAAAGACAGCAAAACGAGATAGGAATATCATCTATACGCGGTGGAACAATTGTAGGTGAACACAGTGTCATTTTTGCCGGCCCTGATGAGATTATTGAGATAAAGCATACAGCACTCTCAAAAGAAATCTTTGCTAGTGGTGCAATCAAGGCTGCAATGTTTATGATAGGCAAAGGCGCGGGTATATATAATATGAAAGATTTGATTAACTCAATGTGAGGTGTTTTAAATTTGAAGCCTGTGACAAATTTAAATGTCACCCAGAACGTTGCCATGATAACCCTTGACAATGTTCCAAACAAGATTGACCTGATAGCCTCCATCTTTAATGAAGTGGCAAACCATGGGATAAATATTGATATGATAAGCCAAACAGCACCTTATAAAGGAAACATAAACCTATCATTTAGCCTTGACGAAGAAAATGTACCAAAGGCAATCTCAGCACTCAGCAAGTTCAAAAAAGAGATTCCTCACCTGAGAATTGATATCGTGTCGGGCTTAAGCAAGCTTTCTATCTTTGGTGAGGCAATGAAAGACCTTCCCGGCGTTGCTGCATCACTTTTTACCACTTTAGCTGAAGCAGGTGTTGAACTTAAGATGGTAACAACAAGTGAGGTTGACATATCATATTTGATTGACCAGAAAGACGAGGAAAAAGCTGTTCAGATTATAAAAGAAAGGTTTGATTTAAAATAAACTTACTTACATGCTGCCACAAAACAGTATTTGTGTTTTGGGCAGCTTATTTTTTTTGCAGTATTGAATTTTGCTGTTTCACCTAGTATTATTGAAAAATAGAAGTTTTTAAACTTAAACATCAGGAGGTTCTAATAGTTGACAACAACAAGGCAAAAAGGTATAACTTTTTATTAGATAGGGTTAGATGATACTATTAAGTGTTGAACTCCCGATACGTCGACGATGCGATAATGAAAGCCAAAAGTATTAAAAAATCCTGCGAACAGAAGGGAGAAAATCCCAAAAAGGTCATATTTGGCGGTAGAGAACTTTTTGAAAAACTCCAGAAAAGGCACATAAACGGCAGAGCATACGGGGAACTTCAACGTGAGTGGCAGGAGAAAAGGAAAGGAACCCTCTATTCAAGAGGAGACAGGAGCAAGAAAGGAAATCTCAACACAAGGATTGAGATAGATGGTTCCTTAACAAAACTCAGAATTAACGTGGAAGAAAAGGAGTATGTATATGCGACGATAAAGCCTGGATGGAAAGTAAAGGGTGGAACGTACACAGACAGGAACATGCTGCTGCAGGCGATAAGCACTTTGGGAGAACCCTATTCTGTTGAGCTGAAACTCAAAAACAGTGTAGTATATGCCTACTTCACCGTTGAAGAGATTTTTCCAAAGTCTGAGATAACAAAATCAAACGGCGTTATAGGGATAGATACGAACGCATATCCAAAGCATATGGCATGGGCAGAAACAGACAGTAGCGGTCAGCTTCTGAGCTACGGTGAAATACCAATGCCAGAGCTTGAAAGTGGAAACTCAAGCAAGAGGGAGTACTACAGGTGGCAGTACGCACACATGATAGTGCAAATGGCAAAAGATAATCAAAAAGCCATAGTAATTGAGAAGTTGAACATAAAGGACAAAGGGAAAAGAGGAGACTTTTCAGGTAGAAAATCAAGACGGATAAGGCACTATTTTGGATACAGGTCACTTTTGGAAAAGGTAAAACTTTTAGCAAAGCGAGAAGGAGTAGAGGTTATAGAGGTAAACCCTGCGTATACTTCTGTGATAGGTATGCTGAAGTACGCACCGCAGTTTATGGTGAGCAAGGACATTGCTAGCTCGTATGTGATAGCAAGAAGAGGGCTTGGATTAAAAGAAAGGATACCGCACAACTATATGCTACTTCTCAGTAGTTTTAATGTAAACAGTCTGGAAGAACTGAAGGGGTACGTGAAGAAGGCAGTCAAGAATCCATACGTTAGGAAAAGACAACTCAGGGAGATAGATTGGGCGATAAAGCTTCTACAAAGCTCTGGGAGTGAGCCAGGGAGGCTATCCGAGCCTCTGGACGGAACAAGCAAGGATAGTCACAGGAAATTATCCTGTAATCTTTGGCGAGTTCTCAGGGTAGCGGTGGTAACACCACTCTCCCCTGACAGAGTCCTGCGTGATATGTCTGTCCTGAAATCACTTTTAGTTTCAGGGCAAGTGGGGAAGACCTATAAAGGGCGCAAGTTCCTGTTTCTTGGGACAGGGGCTATGGTTGTTCCAAATACCGCCTGCTGGGTCTGGAACAACCTGAAAAGGCGGACTACAAATAGCCCAGCCATCTAAACTTGTGCTAATGTGCACAGTTTGGATGACCAGGAGTGCTGATTGGCAACAGGAGCAAAATACTATCATTCCTGCATAAATTGTGGTGGGATAAATACAGATACAAGAAATGAAAATGGATTACCCTGTGAACAGTGCCTCAGCCAGAAACAGATAAACGATATATACAAATCTTTAAAAAAGATGGGTACATTGAAGGATTATCAGTTATACTGGAACTTTCAGCAAAATCTTAATGCGTTCAAAATGTTCTTTGAACACATTTTTCAAAAACCATTGACAGGATACCAAAGAACATGGGCAAGACGGTTTTTGCTTTCAAAAAGTTTCACGCTTGTTGCCCCAACAGGAGTTGGTAAAACTACGTTTGGACTTGTAGCAAGCCTTTTTTTAGCGCTAAATGGCAAAAAGTCAGCTCTTGTATTCCCTACAATCTCACTTGCACAGCAGTCTTTTGAAAGACTTGAAGAGTTTAAAGCAAAATTAGAAAATGCAAACACTGTGAAAATCTTATTATTTAACTCTTTGATGACAAAAAGTAGAAAAGAAGAGTTTGAAAAAAGGTTTTTATCTTGCGACTTTGACATACTCATAATAACCACTCAGTTTGTTTCAAAAAGAAAAGATGTTCTATCTAAAATGTTTTTTGACCTTGTATTTGTGGACGATGTGGACGCTATTTTGAAATCATCAAAGAATATAGATACACTGCTTCAAATGATAGGCTTTTCAGAAGATGAGATTGAAAAAGCAACCGAAAGATTGAGAACCAAAAATAAAGAAAATGGGCAAGATACAGTTTCAAATGGTTCTAAAAATAAGGGAATGCTCATAGTATCCTCAGCAACAGCAAAGCCGCAGGGACTAAAGCCACTTCTTTTCAGAGAACTTTTAGGTTTTGAAATCGGCAGATTTACATTTAATATAAGAAATATCACTAATATAAGAATCAAAAAGAAGTCAAAAGAAAAATTGCTTGAAATAATCAACATCTTAAAAGATGGTATACTTCTCTTTGTCAATACCGAAGAAGAAGGAAAAGAAATTGTTAAATTTCTCGCAGAAAATGGTGTTAAGATCGGAACTACATGGAGCAATTTTGATGAGGAATTTGAACTTTTCAAAGAAGAAAAACTAAATGTCATTTGCGGAGTTTCATCTTATTATGGAAAACTCATTAGAGGAATCGATCTTCCTGAGCGTATAAAATACTGCATTTTCTGGGAAACTCCAAGATTTAGATTTTCGGTTGATATGGACAAAGCTCCTCGATTTGTACTTGAAAGAGTTTTTGTTGAGTACCTTGAAGATCATCCCAAGTTAAAAGAGTATTTTAAGAATGTCGAAATCTTGCAAACAGAAAAGTTGAGACAGCTTGTCTTAAAGTATATATCCGCAGAGAGCTACAACAAAATTGTACAGGAAATATTCTCGCACTTGAAGATAACTGATGATGGCAAGCTTGTCATTCCAGATGTTCCAACATATATCCAGGGATCTGGCAGAACCTCGAGAATGTTTGGAATGCGTCTGACAAAAGGGGTATCAATCCTCTTTGAAGAAGATGATACTATATTCGAAAGCCTAAAGTCACGGCTTATGTTTTTACTGGACGAGGAATGGATGGAGGAAAATGAAGTAGATTTTGAAAGTCTTATGGAAGAAGTAAAAGAAAGCAGAAAAATTCAAAACAATGATTTTTATCAAATTGACACAAAGTCAAGACTTATGATAGTTGAATCTCCAACAAAGGCTGACACCATTTCAAAGTTTTTGGAAAAAGCCTCAACAAGAAGATATGGTAAACTCTCTGTATATGAATCGATAACACCGGAAGGAATTTTGCTTATCACCGCATCAAAAGGACATGTGTACGACCTTGAGACAAAAAAGGGTTTACACGGTGTTGAGTACCATGATGGAAAATTCATTCCCTATTACAACTCTATTAAACGCTGCATGAAATGCAATACTCAATTTACCGATGAGCTTGACAGCTGTCCTAAATGTGCATCCAATACAATTGAAGATAAAAAAGAAATTTTAAAAACATTGCGCGAGCTTGCACTTGAGGTTGACGAAGTTTTGATTGCAACAGACCCTGATGTTGAAGGAGAAAAAATATCATGGGACATTTCACAGTATATAAAGCCTGCAAATAGTAACATCAAAAGAATTGAAATGCATGAAATTACACGCTATGGACTTGACAGTGCCTTGAAAAATCCACGACAGTTTAACATAAACCTTGTAAAATCTCAAATTGTGCGAAGAATAGAAGATAGATGGGTAGGATTTGAACTTTCTTCAAAGCTTCAGGAAAATTTCCAAAGTTACAACCTTTCTGCCGGGCGCGTGCAGTCAACCATCCTTGGCTGGATTGTTGAAAGAGAAAAGGAATATGCAAAAAGTGAAAGAACATTTACAATGCTAAAACTTGAAAATGGGTATAATCTTGAAATTGAAGGAGAAGAAGAGTGCAAAAGAGTAAAAGCAGAAGTTGTTGATCAGAAAATAGAAGAAATACCTGCACCTGCCCCATTTTCGACTTCTTCTTTGTTATCCTTAGCTTCACAGAAATTAAATTTGGGTGTGCAGCAAATAATGGAGATTTTGCAGTTTTTGTTTGAGCATGGCTTTATCACTTATCACAGGACAGATTCAACAAGGATTTCTGTGACAGGACAGAACATTGCAAGAATGTTTTTAGAAAAGGTGGGCAAAAAGGAATTCTTCTTACCAAGAAGTTTTGGTGACGAAGGAGCCCATGAAGCAATAAGACCTGTAAAACCCATATCACCTGAGGAATTAAAAGAACTAGCCTATGAAAAATATGCACAGGGTATCTCACAAAACCACATAAGAGTATATCAGCTTATTTTTAACAGATTTATGAGCAGCCAGATGAAAAATCCTAAAGTTTTATTCCAAAAAGTTTGTTTTAAAATAGCTGATAAAGAGATTGTTAAAGACATTCCTGTTAAAATTGAGGAGGAAGGATGGTTGCACTTTCTTTCTATGCAAATTTATCCTTTATTTGAAAATAAAGATTATAGTGTAACTGACAGACGAAGCTACAAGAAACACACCATTCAGCTTTACACTCAGTCAAGCCTTATTGACGAAATGAAACAGAAAAACATAGGGAGACCTTCAACATATGCAAAGATGGTAGAAACACTTTTCAAAAGAGGGTATGTGTTCGAAGATAGTTTCAGAAGAATAAGGGCAACATCCCTTGGCAAAAAGGTATATTCTTATCTTTCACAAAAATATGGTGAATACGTAAATGAACAAACCACACGTGAGCTTGAAAAACTCATGGATATAGTAGAAGAAGGAAAAAGAGATTATCAGGAAATCTTGCAGGAACTTTATAATGATATATCCGAGCTTTTAAATAAGTAAAGAGAATTATGTTTTTTCTTTTTTAATGTTGGGTAAAAATATATTAAAAATTTTAGAAACTCTTATTTTTTTCAGAAGAGGAGGGTATTTGTCTTGTTTAAAAATGTCAAAATAAGAACAAAGCTTATATTTCTTTTTTTGTTTGTGTTTTTAGCATTCATCATTACATTAGAAGCCTATATTATTCCATCTGTCATGACAACTATTGAAAATCAAGTAAAAAATAAACTTAAAAACATTGTTCAAGTAGCAGTTTCTATTTGCGAAAATGAATATCGATTACAACAATCAGGTAAAAAATCAAAACAGCAAGCTCAGGATACTGCAAAAGAGATAATCAGAAATCTAAGGTATAACTTTGCAGACTATATATGGATAAATGATTTTCAACCAAAAATGGTAATGCATCCTTACAAAAAAGAATTAGAAGGACAGGATTTGAGCAATTACAAAGATCCAACAGGATTTAAACTTTTTGTTGCAATGGTTGACATTGTCAAGAAAAAAGGAGAAGGGTTTGTAAAGTATCAATGGGAAAAACCAAACACAAAAAAACTTTACCCTAAAATGTCATATGTTGCGCCTTTCAAACCATGGGGCTGGATACTTGGTACAGGTATTTACATAGATGACCTGGTTGAATATCAAAACAAAATCAAAATGACAATTAACTTAATCACAGGTTTAATACTTCTAATAGCTATGCTTTTTATTCTCACAATAACATTATCGCTTGCAAGAAGGCTTTCACAGGTTGAAAAGATGGCAGACTTACTTTCGCATTTTGACCTGTCTAAAACAGATGATTTTAAAGCCGTTAGCTCAGATGAAATTGGAAAGGTAACAAACGCTTTTATTACGATGAGTAAAAATATAAAGGATGTTATAAAACAAATAAAAGATGTTACAAGTTCAATTTTAGATGCCGCAAAAGAACTTACATCTGCATCAAGTGAAATTGCAAACGTCTCAGAACAAATAGCACTTGCAATTTCTGATGTTGCAAAAGGAAGTTCTGAACAGGCAAATTCAATCGAAAAATCAAGTGAGAAGCTATCTGCTCTCTCAAATTCTGTACAGGACATTTATGAAAAAATGAAAGAGGCTTATTCTTCAGTTCAAACTGTATATCAGAGAATCAATAATGGTCAGGAATTAATCATATCCCAGGAACAAAACATGAACAGCGTAAAGGAAATATGGCAAGATGTACAAAATATGATGACAAGATTTTCTGAGATGAGCAACGAAATTGTTAAGATATCCTCTTTTATAACAAACCTTTCAAAAGAAATAAATCTTCTTGCTTTGAATGCATCAATTGAAGCGTCAAGGGCTGGTGAAGCTGGTAAGGGTTTTATGGTGGTTGCAAATGAAATAAGAAAACTTTCCGAGCAGACATCAACCTCTGCGAAACAAATAGGAACACTCTTAAAGGATATCTACGAAAATATCCAAACAATTTCTAATCAGTTTGAAGTGTTTAATAAAATATTAGAAACTCAAGATGATATAACAAAACAAACTAAAGATGTTTACTTGCAGATTTTACAGTTCTCAAAGGACTTGCTTGAAATGATAAATAATGTTACAGAAAGTACGAAAATAGCAAGTAATAGCATCTCAGTAATATCTCAAGAAATTACTAACATTGCAAGCATCGCTCAAGAAACCGCAGCTGCAACCCAGCAAACTGCTGCTTCAACACAAGAACAAACTGCAACAGCTCAAACAATAGCATCAACAATGAAAAATTTAGAAACCCTTGCTCAACAAATGGCTAAAAAAGTTGAAATATTCAAGATATAGAAATTCAAAAAAGAAGGGGCTTTTATTCTTCTCTGATTTCATCAAGGATAAAAGCCCCTCTTTTATATATCAACCTGTGACTCAAAATTAAGTTCATCTTTATACTTTTCAAGTATTGGCTTTACATACTCATCATAGTATTCCTGTACCTGGGAAGGAGCCCTTCCCACAAATTTTTTGGGGTCTAAAATAGCTTCAATTTCTTCTTTTGAAAGTTTGAAGCTTGGGTCATTTGAAATAAGTTCTATAAGATTATTTTCTTTTCCAAACTCTTTTACATTTCTTCCGGCTTCCATGGAATACCTTCTTATTTTCTCATGCAAATCCTGCCTGTCACCGCCACGCTTTACAGCTTCCATCAATATATTCTCTGTTGCCATAAAAGGCAGTTCTTGCTGTATATGCCTTTCTATCATCTTTTCATACACAACAAGCCCGCTTGCTACGTTGTGATAAAGGTTCAAAATGCTATCTACTGCCAAAAACGCCTCCGGGATTGATATTCTTCTGTTTGCTGAGTCATCTAACGTCCTTTCAAGCCACTGAACAGATGCTGTAAACAGCGGATTTTGAATATTCACCATGACATATCTTGCTAAGGCACAGATTCTTTCACTTCTCATGGGATTTCGTTTGTAGGCCATCGCAGATGAACCAACTTGAGTTTTCTCAAACGGCTCTTCAATTTCCTTTAAGTGTTGCAAAAGTCTTATATCGTTTGCAAACTTGTAACTGCTCTGTGCAATTGAAGCTAAAACCGACAAGACCAAAAAATCATATTTTCGTGGATATGTCTGTGATGTCAGCGGAAAACTTTTTTCAAACCCCATCTTTTTGCATACAAGCTTGTCAAGCAACTTGACCTTTTCTTCATCGCCGTCAAAAAGTGCCATAAAACTTGCTTGAGTACCAGTTGTCCCCTTGACTCCTCTTAGATAAGTATGATCTAAAACATACTCCAAAAACTCTAAATCCATAACCAAATCCTGAACCCAAAGCATAGCTCTTTTGCCCACAGTGGTTAGCTGTGCAGGCTGAAAATGCGTAAATCCAAGTGTAGGCATATCTTTATACTTTAGAGCAAAGTCTGCCAATACTTTTATACAATTTACAAGTTTTTTTCTGATAAGTTTCAATGCTTCATACATAATGATAATATCTGCATTGTCTGTAACAAAACAGCTTGTCGCACCAAGATGAATTATTGGTCTTGCCTTTTTGGCCTGCTCACCAAATGCATGAATATGCGCCATCACATCATGCCTTAGCTCTTTCTCCTTTTGTCTTGCTACCTCATAGTTTATATCCTCTGCATATCTTTTCATCTCTTCAATCTGCTCATCTGTAATATCAAGACCAAGCTCTTTTTGTGCCTCTGCCAGTGCAATCCAAAGTTTGCGCCAAAGCTTAAAACGTGTATCGTTTGAAAAAAGTCTCTTCATCTCATCGCTTGCATATCTTGAATTTAGTGGTGTCTCATAAATATCGTTCACCTTGCTTCACATCCCCACACTAATCAATTCTCTAGCATTTTGATACCATATATTATACTACTAACTTAGTTTTTCAACAAACCTCTTGATTCTTTCAAGCCCTTCTCTTATATTCTTCTCAGATGTTGCATATGAAAGTCTTATATGATTTTCCATTCCAAATCCTTCACTTGGAACTACAGCCACCTTTTCATTCTCCAAAAGAAGTTTTGCAAACGTGTTTGCTGAGTCTATTAATTTGTCTTCGAACCTTTTCCCAACAGCAGCTGATATGTCAACCCAGATATAAAATGCCCCTTCTGGTTTTAGTGCAGATAAAAATCTGATACTATTTACAAGGCTATAAATCAAGTCTCTTCTCTTTTCAAATTCGTATATCATCTTTTTTACGCTATCCTGTGGCCCTACCAGTGCTTCATACGCAGCATATTGAGCAATTGAATTTGGGTTTGAGGTTGTGTGGCTCTGAAGGTTTGACATAATCTTTGCAAGTTCCTTGTTTGAAAGGGTATAACCAATTCTCCATCCTGTCATCGCATATGATTTTGAAACACCGTTTACAACAATTACAAACTCTTTTGCCTTTTCATTTATTGTCGCTGCGGATATGTGCTTTTTACCATCATAAATTAACTTGTCGTATATTTCATCAGAAATAATGAATATTTCTCTTTCAACACAAAACTCAACAATTTGTTTTAGTTCTTCATATGTATAAACCATACCAGTCGGATTTGAAGGTGAATTTAATACAATTGCCTTTGTTTTTGATGTTACATATTTTTCAATGTCAGATGCTGTTATTTTATAGTTCTTTTCTTTTGTTGTCGGAACAACAACTACCTTTCCACCTGCAAGTTTTATAAGCTCTGGATATGTAACCCAATATGGAGACGGCAGAAGTACCTCGTCATCATCGTTTAAAAGTGCCAAAAACACATTCATAAGTGAATGCTTTGCACCATTTGAAACAACCACTTCATCCGGAGAATAATCTACTGCATAATTCTCCTTGTAATACTTTGCAACAGCTTCTTTTAAACAGCTAATCCCTGAAACTGGTGTGTATTTTGTATACCCTTTTACAATAGCTGAAATTGCAGCATACTTAATATTATCCGGAGTATCAAAATCAGGCTCACCAGCACCAAATCCAATTACGTTTTCACCAGCTTCTTTTAATTTTTTTGCAAGGCTATCGATGGCAAGTGTTGGTGACGCTGAAATATTCAGTGCCTTTTGAGAATATTTCATTTTTTATCGCTTCTCTCCTTCAAATCATTTTTGCAATACTATATCATATTTATATGCATTTTTCAATAGTACTGGTACAGAAAACTGAGAATTTTTCAATCAAAAACGCAAGATACAGCTGCCAAAATTTCATTTTAAAAATTTTTCTGTAAACCTCACAAGGTTTAAATAGCAAATATTCTCAATTTCTTTCTCTGAAAACCCCAATTTCCCAAGTTCCACTTTTATATTTGGCAAATCTTCAACATCTCTCAAGTCTTCTGGAAATTCATCTGCCCCGTCAAAATCAGACCCAAACGAAATGTACTGTGTACCAATTAGCTCTGCAATATATGCTATGTGCCTTAGAACATCATTCAAATTAGCTTTACCTTTATCTTTAACAAACGGAGAATAAAAATTAATTCCTATTATGCCATTAAAATCTCTTACAATTTTTATCTGCTCATCTGTAAGATTTCGCGGGTGCGGGCATAAGCTAAAACAATTAGAATGACTCACAATAAAAGGTTTATTTAGATGCTTTACAACATCAAAAAAAGTCTTCTTTGATGCGTGTGCAAGGTCTATGATAAAGTTTTCTTCAAGTAGCTTTTTTAAAACTTCTTGTCCGATACTTGTCAAACCTTTATCTGAATATGCACCACCGCAAAGTTTATTTTCGTGATTCCAGGAAAGTGTTGCACTTTTTACCCCTCTTTGTTTTAAAACTTCTATCTCATATGTCTCATTTATAAAAGATATATCCTCGATTGAAAGTAAAACGTTTATCATACCATCTTCGATTTTTTTGCTCAAAGCCACATTGTTTATTTTATACTCATTTATTCTATCCAAAAAATAAAAGGCATTTTTCAAAAAATCAATGCCTTCTTGACGTGTGTCTTGCCAAATTGCCATGTACTGAAGTTTTAAATCAACTTTATTTGCTCTTTCAAAGTCAAACTGGCAGGAATTTTTATAAAGATTTTCACCTTTTGAAAATGCAGTAGTTAAAGTATCATTATGAGCATCTGCAAACATTATTAATACCCTCTACTAATTTTTTTTACATTAAAATTCTATTACCTCCATATTAGTTCCAAGAACAATGTTTTCAAAAACCTCTTTTGCAGACATAAGATGTTCTTTTTCGTTGCACTCAGGCTTTAAATGTGTCAAAACAAGAAGCTTAGCATTTGCTTTTTTGGCAATTTCAGCTGCCTGTTTTGGACTCAAATGGAATCTCTTTTCAGGTTCAATTTTCTCAACTTCCTTGTCTGTGTATGCTGCGTTTAGCAAAAGCAGATCTGCTTCCTTGAAAAATTCTATCAGCTCTTCTTTAAATCCTGTATCACCAGAGAATCCAAAAACCTTGCCATTCTCTTCAATTCTCACTGCAAAACTTTTATAAGGATGCTGACCTTCTAAAAACTTGATTGAAAGATTTCCTATTTCTATTTCCATATTATTTTCTATTTCCTTGACCCTGTACACTCCTTTTCTTATCAAATTATACTCCTCTTTTGGCTCAGATGGAATATAAAGGTCTATCTCTTTCCCTCTTGATGCAAGATAGTACCTTAAAACTCCCAAATCGCTTGTGTGGTCAGCATGAAGGTGACTACAAATGATAAAAGAAATATCATCAAAAGAAATAAAATTCAAAAGCCTTGTCAAAACTCCACTTCCACACTCTATCAATATATTAGCCTCTTTTGTCATCAAAAGATATCCTGATGTAGGCTCACCTTTTGCCGGATAAGGTCCTCTTGCCCCCAAGATATTTAATATCATCTTATCATCTCCTTGTTGTATAGTAATTCTAAAAATTCAGATATAATATCTCTGTACTTTTCTTCTTCTACTAAAAAAGAATCATGACCATAATCAGACTCAATTTCTTTGTAGACAAGGTCAACTCCTGCTTCTAAAAGCTTGTCTCTCATATATCTCATCTGAGACAGTGGGAAAAGTATATCCGATGTTATAGCAATTAATAAGAATTTTGCCTTTATTCGTCTTAAAGCTTCCTCTTCGCTGCCATATGTCCTGCCCAAATCATAAAGGTCCATTGCACGCGTGAGGTAAAGATACGTGTTCGCATCAAACCTCTGAACAAGTTTCATTCCCTGATAATGTAAATAACTTTCAACTTCAAACTCGGTGTTAAACGACTCAAAAAAGCTCTCAACAGGGTCTTTCATTCGACGATTAAACTTTCTGTCCATGAGCTTGTCAGACTGGTATGTTATCATACCAAGCATTCTGGCAATTGAAAGTCCCTGAGAAGGTCCTGTCTTGTCATAGTAGTCTCCTCCGTGCCAGTTTGGATCTGCCATTATAGCTCTTCTCATAACTTCATTGAAAGCAATGGACTGCGCATTAAGTTTTAGCGGTGATGCAATGTTTATAACCCCGTCCATAAAATCTGGGTAGCTCACAGCCCACTCCAATGCCTGCATACCACCCATAGAACCGCCAACAACACACAATATATGGTCTATATTTAGAGCATCTAAAAGCTTTTTCTGAACGTTTACCATGTCTTTTATGGTTATTATAGGAAACCTAGCACCATAAGGTTTTCCTGTCTCAGGATCAATGGAAGAAGGACCTGTTGTCCCCTGACAGCCTCCGAAAACATTTGAACATATTACAAAATATTTATTTGTGTCAATCATCTTGCCAGGACCGACAAACTTGTCCCACCATCCGGGTTTAGGGTCGTCTTCTGAATGCTTTGCAACATGAGAGTCACCTGTCAATGCATGGGTTATAAGGATGATATTATTCTTTTCTTTATTTATTTCTCCATAGACTTCATATGCGACTGTGATTGGTCCAAATGTTTTTCCACTTTCCAATACAAAATCCTTGTTGTGAGCAAATCGTACAAATTTTTTGTAACCCTCTTCCCAGAACTCAAATTTTTCCAACTTTTTTACCCCCACCAAAAAATATTAATTAAAATGAAAGATTGCCCCATTTTGTATCAATAAACCTTGACTTTTGGAGCAATCTTTCATTGCAACTTGAAATGTCAGCTTAAAAACTATTTTACACTTTATTGAGTGCACTCTCAATATCATATATTAAATCTTCAATATCTTCAATACCAACAGAGAGTCTAATCATTTCTGGCAAAACTCCAGCTGCTCTTTGCTCTTCTTCTGTTAGCTGTTGATGGGTTGTTGATGCAGGATGAATTATAAGCGACTTTGCATCACCAACATTTGCAAGGTGTGAAAAGAGCTTTACATTGTTTATAATCTTCTTCGCAGCTTCATATCCACCTTTTGGTCCAAATGTAAAGATTGCACCCGGCCCTTTCGGAAGATACTTCTTGTAAAGCTCATAATACTCGTTACCTTCTAAAGCTGGATAGTTTACCCACTCCACCTTTGGATGGTCATTTAGAAACTTGGCAAGTTTCATTGCATTGTCAACATGTTTTTGCATTCTCAAAGAGAGCGTCTCAACACCAAGAAGTATCAAGAACGAATTAAACGGTGATAGGCAAGCACCAATGTCCCGCAAGAGCGTAAGTCTTAGTTTTGCAATGTATGCAGCATTCCCAAACTCTTTTGTGTAAACAAGTCCATGGTAGCTTGGGTCTGGCTGAATCAAATCTGGAAATTTTTCGTTCCACTCAAATTTGCCAGAGTCAACAACAATCCCTGCAATTGATGTTCCATGCCCGCCTAAAAATTTTGTCATTGAGTATACAACAATGTCTGCTCCATGTTCAATAGGACGAAATAGATACGGTGTTGCAAACGTGTTGTCAACAATAAATGGAATCCCATGCCTGTGAGCAATCTCAGCTATTGCTTCAAAATCAGGTATGTTTATATTGGGATTTCCAAGAGTTTCTACAAATATAGCCTTTGTCTTGTCTGTGATTGCCTTTTCGAACTCTTCTGGATAATCAGGATTGACAAACTTAACTCTAATTCCAAGTTTTCTAAGAGTGTGAGCAAAAAGGGTGTATGTCCCGCCGTACAAAGTTGATGCTGCAACAACCTCATCCCCACTTTTTGCGATGTTCAAAATTGCATAAGTGATAGCAGCCTGCCCTGAAGAGGTGGCAACAGCTCCAACACCACCGTCCAGTGCTGCAATCCTTTTTTCTAATACATCTGTTGTGGGGTTTCCTATTCTTGTATAGATATTTCCCGCTTTTTTGAGCGCAAACAGGTCTGCTGCTTCTTCAGGTGTCTCGAAGATGTAAGAGGTTGTCTGGTAAATTGGAACAGCTCTTGATTTTGTCTCTTTGTCAACAAACTGCCCTGCATGAAGTTGAAGAGTATCAAAACCATATTTTCTTTCTTCCATCTTCTCTTTTCCCCTTTCGTTAATTTTATAATATCTTGGTTTTCAAAAAAGATAAAAAAATAGTCTTCCTGCAGATAAGCTACAAGAAGACTTTTTTCAAAATCTTCTTACTTCTTATCTGCCAGGTATTTTAAAAAAAATACCTGCTGGAATTGGCACCAAGAAAAAGGATTGAAGCTTTCCTTTTTCCGGTTGCCGGGCTTCATTGGGCCAGTCCCTCCGCCACTCTTGATAAGAAGTAATTTTCTGATATTCAATTTTGTTGTTTAGATTATACCATTTAAAAATATATCGGTCAATACTCTACTTTTTAAATCTGAATTCTTGGATTTTCTTCAGACATTCTATAAATCACAATCTTTCTTCCTATTACCTGCACAGGCTCTGCATTTAGTTTTTCGCATATATAAGTTATCGCTTCTCTTGGTTCTATCTCGCAGTTTTTCTCAAGCGCAATTTTTATAAGCTCTCTTGCAGTGAGTGCTTCATCTATTTGCCTGAGTACTCTTTCTGTAATCCCTTCCTTGCCAATTCGAATAATTGCATCCATTGTATTTGCCATACCCCTAAGTTTTGCTCTTTGTTTGGATGTTAGCAAGATATTTTTCACCTCTTTTTGAATTTAATTTTTGATAAAATATTTCTTTTTCGCTATTTATAAACTAAAACGGCAGAAAGGCAAAACCCTTTCTGCCGGCATTTTTTATACCTCTACTTCTTTTCGAGACCTACGCCGCTGTTTCTCGTATTCTGGATCCCCCTTTTTCCAACCGCTTCTTACCTTTTCAACAACCTTCTGTTTTGACACATCTACCACAAACCCGTTTTCCTTAAAACAAAAGTATGTGGTATTACCCATCTTGCAGTTCCCACAATTGATGCACTCCATTTAGAAAAGATAACCTCCAAACCTTTTTATAGTTTCTTTTTGCTTGTCAATTATTTTAACCCATTTTTGCTGTTTTGTCTATATCCAATTTTATGATAAATCTAAAACTTATTCATAATACTCAAACTCAACATCAAGTATCCTCACAATGTCGCCATCCTTGATTCCCATTTCCCTCAGTTTGTCAAATACTCCAAGTTTGTTTAAGAAATTTTGAAAATATCTGAATGAGTCATGGTCATTTAAAACTATGTTTCTTGCAACCTTCTCTACAACTGTTCCTTCTACAACATATACACCATTTTCTTTTCTGATAGTCAGTGGCTTTACATCTTTTTTCTTATAGTACACAAATGTTCGTAGCTTTGCATCCTCTTCGACATTTTCAGCTGCTTTTTGCTCCTTTAAAATTTCATAAGCCCTCTTCAAAACCTCTCTCACACCTATACCAGTTGCAGCAGAAACAGGATACACTTCATACCCCATCTTTTCAATCTCTTCCTTGAAAAGTTCAAAATATGCCTGGGCATCAGGAAGGTCCATCTTGTTTGCTGCGACAATCTGTGGTTTTTGTGCAAGCTCAGGACTGTATTTTTTGAGTTCTTCATTGATTGTTATAAAATCCTCAACAGGCTCTCTTCCTTCGCTTCCCGACACATCAACAATATGAATCAAAACCTTTGTCCTTTCAACATGTCGCAAAAACTGATGTCCAAGACCTGCACCTTCGCTTGCACCTTCAATAAGCCCCGGTATGTCTGCCAATACAAAGCTCTCACCCTCGCTGATATATACAATTCCAAGGTTTGGATACTTTGTTGTAAACGGATAGTTTGCTATCTCAGGTCTTGCGTTTGTTGCAACAGACAAGAAGGTTGACTTCCCAACATTGGGATAGCCGATAAGCCCAACATCTGCTAAAACTTTGAGCTCCAATATCACCCAAAGCTCATCGCCTTTTTCCCCAACCTCAGCAAATCTTGGCACCTGACGGGTTGATGTTGCAAAGTGGGCATTGCCCCTGCCGCCCCTTCCACCGTGTGCAACAATTGCTCTGTCACCTTCTCGTGACAGGTCAGCAATTATCTCACCAGTTTCAGCATCTTTTATTACAGTTCCAACAGGAACCTTTATTATCAAATCTTCACCGTCTTTGCCGTGCATATTGTTAGGTCCGCCACGCTCACCGTTTTGTGCCTTGTAATGTCTTTTGTATTTAAAATCAAGCAGAGTATTCAGCTCCCTGTCTGCAACAAAAATAACATCTCCGCCTTTCCCGCCATCGCCACCTGCAGGACCTCCTGCTGGGACATACTTTTCACGTCTGAACGCAACTATGCCATCTCCACCGTCTCCTGCTTTGACATAAATCTTTGCTATGTCCACAAACATGAAAATCTCACCTCTTTTAAGAACAACTAAAAGATACAAAAAAAAGAGACAAACCTCTTTTGTCAGTTTGCCTCTTTGTGAAAAGCGTTAAACCATTCATAAATTTTTATTGAACAGCAACCATCTCTTCAGCTGGAATAACAGACACAACTTTTCTTCCTCTCTTGTTTTCAAACTTTACATACCCTGTAACTAAAGCAAAGAGAGTATCATCTCCACCACGACCGACATTCTTACCTGGGTGGAATTTGGTTCCTCTCTGTCTTACCAAAATATTTCCTGCCAAAACAAACTGACCGTCTGACCTTTTAACACCAAGTCTTTTTGACTCGCTGTCTCTTCCGTTTCTTGTTGAACCACCAGCTTTCTTATGTGCAAAAAGCTGAATATCAAATATTAGTTTCATCTTCTTTCACCTCCACTTTAATATATTTAGGATACTGAGATTCTATCTCTTTCAAAGCTAAATATGCTGTTTGAAGAAGAAGCGAACAGTTCTTTGTTACTTCTTCATTGTTATTTAGCACTTCAAACTCTAAATAGCCTTCTTTTTGTTCTAACAAATGCTCAGCTTTCAATATCTCAATGCAGCCATTCACATTTGCAAGTACTATTGAAGAGACGGCACTGCAAACTATGTCTTTACCTTTTGGGGCAAAATGGCTGTGTCCTTTTACAATTATTTTATAATACCCTTTTTTTCGTGATTTTAAAAAAGTAGCTTCAATCATGGTTGAGAATTTAACTTACTTTGCTATTTTTGTTATCTGAATCTTTGTATACCACTGGCGATGTCCAAGCTTTCTGTGATAACCTGTTTTTGATTTGTAAGTAAATACTATGATTTTCTTATCCTTTGCATGTTCCAAAACCTTCGCTTCAACATATGCGCCATCTAAATATGGCTTTCCAACAACAAAACCATCGTCGGACGAAATTGCCAATACCTTGTCAATCTTTACCACAGAATCAACATCAGCTTTTAATTTTTCAACCTTTAAAACATCGCCTTCTTGTACTTTATATTGCTTTCCACCTGTTTCAATTATTGCATACATCCTCTTTTCCATACCTCCTGCTTTTAAGAAATTTCTTAAATTCTGCCTGCACGCCGCTACGGGAGCATTTGCCCTTTGCGAGCGCTCATAAAACAACATTTAATATTATAGCATTGAATATTGCCCATTACAATAGCAAATTTTCCTCAAAACCCTTTGTGTCTTTTTGTTTTGTTTCCTTGTAAAACCTCTCTTTTTCACTGTAAATGCAGCCGCAATACTTTTGCATATAAAGTCCTATTTCTCTTGCTTTTTGCCTTCCTTCTCTAAATCCTTCCCTGAAATCTCTATAATAAAACTCAATATCGTACTTTTTTGAAATGGCTGTTCCAAGTTCTTTTATAAGTTCATGCTTTTGATAAGGACTTACCAAAAGAGAGGTTGTAAAGGCATCAAACCTACTTTTTTTAGCAACCAAAGCGGTTCTTTCTAACCTTACAGAATAACAATAAATACACCTTGCATTTTCTCTAAAAGCACAGCTGCGCAAAAACTCTTCCAAAGGGTACTCTTCTATAACAATAAGTTTTTTACCACGCAGACCATAAAAAAGCTTTGCTGAATCTAATCTGTTTTTAAATTCTGTATAAGGATGAATGTTAGGATTGAAAAAAAGCCCAAAAACTTCATGTCCCTCTTCACTTAGCTTTTCCAAAGGGTACACACTACAAGGGCCACAGCATGTGTGCATAAGTAACCTCATCTTTTATCACTGCTCCCTTTGAGCCTAAACTTTATCTTTGCTATGTGATTTATGGCTTTTTGAGTTGCAACTCTTCCTCGCGCAGTTTTTACTAGAAAGCCTTCTTGAATCAAATAAGGCTCATATATATCTTCAATTGTCCCTTCATCTTCTCCAATGGCAGCTGCAATTGTAGAAAGTCCAACAGGTCCTCCGCCAAACTTGTAAACTATTGCTTCTAAGATGTTTCTGTCCACAAGGTCAAGTCCATACTCGTCCACCTCAAACATCTCAAGTCCATTCTTGGCAACCTCGTATGTTATACTTCCTGTGTGCTTTACCGTGGCATAATCTCTAAGTCTTCTAAGTAGCCTGTTTGCAACCCTCGGAGTTCCTCTTGAGCGCTTTGCAATCTCTATGCATGCTTCTTTTTCTATATCGCACTTTAAAATGCTGGCAGACCTCATAACAATCTGGCTCAGCTCTTCAACTGTGTAATAGTCAAGTCTTTCTATTATTCCAAACCTGTCTCTCAGCGGTGATGACAAAAGACCTGCCCTTGTTGTTGCTCCAATGAGTGTAAAAGGTGGCAAAGTCAATCTTATGGTCTTTGCAGACGGACCTTTGCCAATCACAATATCAACCTTTTTGTCTTCCATTGCAGGATATAAAACCTCTTCGATTGTCCTGTTCAATCTGTGAATTTCATCAATGAATAGAATATTATTTTCACCAATATTTGTAAGAATGGCAACCAGGTCGCCTGCTCTTTCTATTGCAGGGCCAGATGTTACTTTTATATCAACTCCCATCTCATTTGCAATGATGTTTGCCAAAGTCGTTTTTCCAAGACCAGGCGGACCATATAAGAGTACATGGTCAAGAGGTTCTTTTCTTTTTTTGGCAGCTTCAATAAAAATTTTTATTTTTTCTTTCACTTTTTGCTGACCTATATAATCTTCAAGTGTCTTTGGTCGAAGTGTTTCCTCATGAACATCTTCAACAGAAAATTTATTGTCAAGCAGTCTTTCCATTTTATTTCATTCCTCTTTGAATTGTTTTTTCTCAAATCTTTGATAACTTTTTCAAAGCAAGTTTTATTCCATCTTCCAAAGAAAGTTCAGAAAAATCTCCGGATGAAAGAACCTGGTTGACTTCATCAATGTCATACCCCAAGGATAAAAGTGCTAAAGATATTTCTTCAAGTTTTTCGTAAGTTTTTTCTTCTTTACCTGTAGTGGCAGCCACTTTAAACTCTTTTTTGAGTGTCTCTTTGAGCTCAAGAATTATCCTGCTTGCAGTTTTTTTCCCAATTCCTTTTACCTTCTCAAGTCTTGCCACATTTCCTTTTGCAATCTCAACAATAAGCTCTTGAAAGTCTATTGAGGAAAGAATCTGAAGAGCTAATTTGCTACCAACACCAGTTACCTTCTGAAGCTTTAAAAAAAGTTCTCTTTCCTCTCTTGTCAAAAAACCATAACATTCAAGCTCTGATAAATTTTCATTAAACTTTAGGCTAACATACACTCTCTTTTCTTTGCCTAAAAATTCAGAAAATTTTGCGCCATTACAATGTATTTTTATGTATAAATTGTTATAATTGAGGATAATATAGTTACTAAATACCTCTTGGATGGTTCCCATAATAGAATCTATCATATTTCATCCTCCTGATAAAGTACCGAAGAGCTTGACAGTATATGACACATTGCAACAGCCAAAGCATCTGCAACATCATCTGGTTTTGGAATTTCAGATAATCCCAACAAACTTTTGACCATTTTCTGTATTTGAGTTTTATCTGCTCTACCATATCCAGTTATCGATTGTTTTACCTGAAGAGGAGTATATTCATAAACGCTCAGGTTATTCTGAATACATGTGAGAATAATAACACCTCTTGCTTCACCAATTGTAATGGCAGTTTTGGAGTTTTTGTTGAAAAAAAGTTCTTCAATTGCAACAACATCAGGCTGATACAGCGAAATTATGCTGCAAAGTTCAGTATAAAGATGTAAAAATCTCATTGACTTTTTGAAACTGCTCGAAGTTTCTATTTTTCCATAGTCGATTACTTTAAACTCTGAGCCATTTTTAGACTCTATAATTCCATAACCAGTCAGCGCAATTCCAGGGTCAATACCAAGTACTCGCAATTTCTCAAATCCCTTCTTTGATATTTCTAATCTTTAATTTCTACAAACATTGATTCTTTATTCATTTTAGCACAATTTAAATTTTTTATCCACAAAATATTGCTTGCATTTTTATTCTTTATAATTTATAATTATGCATTGAAGGAGGAAGATATATGATGGAATTTGTTGTTCGAAGAGCAACCTATGATGATATCAAAGCTATAAAAGAAATAACAAAAGAGGCATTTACAAAGTATTGTGAGCTTGCAGGTATTGACCCTGCCAAAAATCCAGCTGTAAACGAAACAGAAGAGGATATAAAAAGGGATATTGAAACAAAAGAGGTTTATGTTGCTTTTATGGACGGAATAATTGTGGGCACTATTAGAGTAGAGATATTCCCTGATAAAACGGCGTATATAAGCAGATTTGGAGTAAGACTCAACTATCAAAACAACGGTGTTGGAAAAGCCTTAATGAAAGTAGTAGATGAGAGATTAAAAGAGCTTGGGGTCAAAAAGGTTTATCTTCACACCGCATCTAAGGTGAGAGATTTGGTTCGATTCTACTATGCAAGAGGTTTTTATATTGTATCAACGTCAAACGAAAACGGGTATATTAGAGCACTTTTGTGTAAAGAGTATGATGAAGAAAATTAAAGGGCTTTGCAAGGATTATTGTAACATGCCAATCTTGAGCCTTTTCTGCATGCAAAGCTCTTTTTGATTTTTATTTTATTTTTATTGTAAAAATTACCTATAAAACCCTTCTGGCAGCCATTCTTTTTCAGCTTCAAACATCTCATCAACCATCTGACGTATCTGGTCCAAATCCAAAACAGCACTTGTGAGAGGATCCATCATAATCGCATGATAAACTGCCTCCCTATCACCTGTCAAAGCTGCAATCACAGCAAGCTCTTGAACATTTATATTTGTTCTGTTCAAAGCTGCAAGCTGTGGTGGAAGATCCCCTACATAAGTTGGCTGAATACCATTTCTGTCAACCAAACATGGTACTTCTACGCAGCATCCTTCAGGTAAATTTGTTATCAAACCCTTATTCTCAACATTACCATTTATTACGCTTGGCGTATTTGTCTCTATTGAATGGATGATAGTTGCACAGTATTCGCTACTTCTTTTAGGGTCGATGTAGTCTGCCTCTGCCATTTTCTTCAGGTCTTCAAGTAAAGTTTTCGCAGCATCTAAGCAGCAATGCAAATACATGCCATTGTAATGTTCTTTGTGCCATGAATGGGTTTTATGGATTCTATTTATCCAATCGTCACTCTTTCTAAAATAGGGAACATATTCAGACATGTGAAAACTTGACTCAGTTACATAATATCCAAAATGCTTTAATATCTCGAATTTTGTAACATCCTGGGTATAAATCTCGGGGTCATTTGCTTTTTCTCTTATAAGAGAATATGCATCTTTCCCATTCCACTCAAATTTTAAAAACCATGCCATGTGGTTTATACCTGCACATAAGTATGAAATCTCTTCCATCTTTGCCCCAATAATCTTTGCTAAAAATTCTGCAGTTCCTTGAACACTATGACAAAGCCCTACATTTTTTATATTCGTAGCCTTATTTAATGCCCAGCAATTCATTGCCATTGGATTTACATAGTTAAGAAGAAGAGCATCTGGACACAGCTCTTCCATGTCCTTTGCAATGTCAAGCAAAACCGGTATTGTTCTAAGAGCCCTGAAAACTCCCCCTGGACCTATTGTATCACCAACTGCCTGTTTTACACCGTATTTTAGAGGAATGTAAATGTCATATTCGTAAGGTTTTAAACCTCCAACTTGTATTGTGACAATCACATATTTTGCACCTTTTAGAGCTTCTTTTCTATCAGTTGTGGCTTCAAGCCGGGTAGAATACTTTTCCTGATCAATGAGTTTTTGCAAAGCTTTTCTCATAAATTCAAGTCTTATACTGTCAATGTCCATAAGCGCTATTGTACAGTCTCTTAACTCTGGGTACGACAAAATGTCTCTTACCAGGTTTCTTGTAAAAACTCCACTTCCTGCACCTATGATAGCTATTTTGAGCATACCCTCATCTCCTTCCATATGAATATATATTTTATTTTAACCTTTTGGCTGCTGTATTTAAACTTATAATTTTGAAACTTATATTAGATTTTATAAAACAAACAAGACAGCTTCTTAAAATTTTATACTCTTTAAGAAGCTGTCTTGCCTGCTAAGCAATACAATTAATTTTCTTTCTTCTTTAACCTGATTACATTCCATGAGAACTTGGGCAATATGGATGTTAAAATATTGCCTTCTATCTTTGAATTTCCGCCTTTGTGAGGCACAACATTGTCAGGCTTATCCGGAGTGTTTCCTTTATAAATATCATCACTTTCATATACAATGTGCTCCATAACCTCAAAACCTTCAAAACCATCAAGCTTAAATTCAACCTGCATTTCCTCTTCTAAATCTCTGTTGACTGCAAAAACAGTTATTTCATCCTTTTCCTCATTGTAAGTTGCAACTGTTTCAATGTATGGAACATCAGTAAAGTCTTTTGAGTCATATTTAGGAGAATTTACCTTGGGAAGCAATGCAACTCCATGTCCAAAGTTTGCAGCATGCATAAAAGGATAGTAGATTACTTGTCTGTAAGCAATTCCACCCTTTACAGTGGTAATTGGGGCAATTACATTTACAAGCTGTGCCATGCACGCTATCTTGACTCTATCACAGTGTTTCAAAAGTGCAATTAGCATACATCCCACCAAAATTGCATCCTCGAACACATAATCTTCTTCAGCAATTGGTCGAACCAAAGCCCACGGCTCAGCTTTTTGGTCTTTTCCCTCTGTGTGAGCATGATACCAAACATTCCACTCATCAAACGAGATATTGACAATCTTTTTGCTTCTCTTTTTAGCCTTTATATAGTCAATTGTTGATATAACTGTTTTGATAAACTCTTCCATTTCAAGCGATTTTGCAACAAAGTTCTTTGTGTCCTTTTCAGGATTTCCATAGTACACATGTAGAGAAACATAATCTACAAGGTCATATGTGTGGTCCAAAACAATTGCTTCCCACTCAGGAAATGTTGGCATTTTGGGACCTGAGCTTCCCGCTGCAACAAGCTCAATACTTGGGTCTACCCACTTCATAACCTTTGCTGTCTCTCTTGCAAGCCTTCCATACTCATATGCAGTTTTGTGACCTATTTGCCAGTCACCATCCATCTCGTTCCCAAGACACCAAACCTTTATGTTGTGCGGCTGCTGATAACCATGCTGACGTCTCAAGTCGCTGTAGTATGTGCCGCCTGGAAAGTTGCAATACTCAACTAAGTTTCTTGCAGCGTCAATTCCACGTGTGCCAAGGTTTACTGTCATCATAACAGAGGTGTTTGCTCTTTTTGCCCATTCAACAAATTCATTTACACCAACCTCATTTGTCTCGATGGCTCTCCACGCAAGCTCAAGTCTTCTCGGTCTTTTTTCTTTTGGACCAATACCATCTTCCCAGTTATACCCCGACACAAAATTGCCGCCAGGATACCTTACAATAGGAACATTAAGCTTTCGAACAAGTTCTAAAACATCCTTTCTAAACCCCATTTCATCAGCCTGTGGATGGTCTGGTTCATAGATTCCTGTGTATATTGCTCTTCCCATGTGTTCCAAAAACGAACCATAGATTCTCTTGTCTACTTGCCCGATTACAAACTCCTTATCATAGATGACTTTTGCTTTTTTCATGTTTCTTTTCATCCTCCCTTAAAGTTTAGTAATGATTTTAAATTTATTTTCGGCTTTATTTTCAAAGAGTCACACCCCGCAAACTTTTTTAAACTCGTATGACTCTTTACAAGCTCTTTATTTTACTTAATCTGTATACCTTTCAAATGACATACCAATCCATTAAACAAATGTTTTATTGTCAATTTTACTTCTCATTGTTTGTTTTTATTGACCTTTATTAATTTTATTTAGTTATTGCTAAAATATTTTACATTAATTTTTGAATTTAATTATATAAACGTTTATCAAAAAAATCAAGTTGCTTCTTAAAATTTTTAATAATTCTTGTACATATACAAGTTAAATATAGCTAATTAATTTTAAATCTTTTAAAAATCAACATATTTTACACATCACTACTTCCTTCTTGCAAAGTATTTTAAAACCAGCTAAAATAAAAATGTTCAAATCTACAAAAAAGGTGGATTAAAAGTCATGAAACAAATAGACAATCTCAAAGAAGCAAAAATTCTCTTTGAAGCTTTATCATCTGATGCAAGATTAGAGATTATAAACCTTCTAAGCAAACATCGCGAAATGAATATGAACGAAATTGCACAGAAATTGGGGCTCACAAATGGCGCGGTTACTCAACACATGAAAAAGCTAATTGCTGCTGGGATTGTTACAATCAGTGCAGCTGCAGGAAAACATGGCAATCAAAAGATTTGCCGTCTTGTTGAAGACAAGATAATTATTAACATTGTCACAAAGCATCCTCAAAAATTATATGAGTGCGAAATCAAAGTCGGTAATTATTCTATCTTTGAGGTTTATCCAACCTGCGGACTTGCTACAAAAGACAAGTTAATCGGAGAGGTGGATGACCCCAAATACTTTGCTCATCCTGAACATGTTAACTGTGATATTATCTGGTTTACAAAGGGTTATGTAGAATATATAATCCCCAATTTTCTGCGTCAAAATCAAAAAGCTGTTGAAATTCAGATTTCATTTGAAATTTCTTCAGAAGCCCCGGGTGTTAGTGAAAACTGGCCTTCAGATATATACTTTTACTTAAATGGAGTTGAGCTTGGTTACTGGACAAGCCCAGGGGATTTTGGAGGAGAGACTAAAGGAATCTTTACACCTGACTGGTGGTTTCCTAACTGGAACCAATATGGGCTCTTAAAACTTCTTTCAGTTTCAGAAGATGGGACATATATAGACGGATTTAAAATTTCTAATGTCACTATAAAAGATATTGATATTGAGTCCAAAAATGAAATAAGGTTCAGAGTTGCTGTACCTGATCACGCAAAGAACATTGGAGGAGTTACTCTTTTTGGAAGAAATTTTGGAAACTACGACCAGGATATAAAGTTCCGAATATTTTATGAGGAAGTATAAAACAAAAGAGGGGATTTTCCCCTCTTTTGAACTTTCATGTTTTTAATTACTTTCTATGTAAACTATGAAGCTCTTACAACTTTTTTCAAAAACCGAATATCAATTTCATGCTCAACTGAGATGTCACGTAAATATTCAAACCCTTCTTTCAATCTTCCGGTCTGCTGCTCTAAATTGTCAAATCTCTTGTACACCTCATCTCTGAACATAATCATCTCTGTTCGAAATTCTGTCAAGAATGCAACCTGGTCATATACAGCATTCATTCTTCTTGTCAGTTCTTTGTTACTTTCTTTTAATATAACAATATCTTGTTTAATAACCAGAACATCTTGCTCAAGCTTTGCAACTCTTTGCTCCACTATATCAAGTCTTTGCTCAACCATATCAAGCCTTTGCTCAACCTTGTCAAGCCTTTGCTCAACTTTGTCAAGTCTCTGCTCAACTTTGTCAAGTCTTTGTTCAATCTTATTTAATCTTTCCTCGATAACTTCAAGTCTCCCATTAATCTTTTCAAGATTCGTAACTATAGCTTGTAAAACATCATTTTCTGGCATTTTTGCCTCCTGAGTTTTAAAATTTTATAGTAAGATTATATCACATTTTTTCTAACAATTTTCTTGTATTTTACTCCATATCTTTCATAGCCTGGATCTGGTCTCTTGCAAGTTCAAGAATGTGAGGATTGTTTCGAGCTTCTTTGCTTGATATAAGCCTTGAAAACCATTTTCTTGCCTCGTCAATTTCACCTACTCGTCTCGAAAGCTCACCTATCAAATACATAACAGTAGCCATATCTATTTCCTCAGTGGAGCCTTCCTCATGTTCAAATGCATCCTTATATGTTTGAAGAGCAAGTTTTTGAAATTCAAGTTCCTTCTCCTTATCTTGACTTAACCTGTAGAGCCATGAAATTCTTAGTAAAATTCCTGCAACCTCATATTTGTTGACTTTTCTCTTAGATGTTGCTGTAATCAAAGCTAACTTGTACAATGTAATGGCATCATCTACAGTCCTTTCAAATGGAATTTCTCTTTTTACCCACTTTGAAGAAACTTTTTCTTTTAATGATTCTATATCCCATTTTGTAAGTTTTCCAAAATTTTTACTAAGTGCTGCATAACCACATCCCCCGCAAACAATAACATCATACAAAAGAGGATTAACGCCCTTGTAGTAAACACAAAGGTCAGTATCCCTATCTTCTACATAAATTGCTGAACTTTTTACAAACGGTGCTTTGATTGGGCTGCCACATACAGGACACTCTAATGTCTTTTCATAAACGTCCATTTTTCTTATCCTCTCCCCTTACTCATAAACAGATGAAGAGACAGTCTCTTTCGGTTTTGTTCCAACCAGTATCACAGCATTTACAGGTTTATAATAGTCATAAGACAAAAACTTCTTTTCTATTAACTTGCCATCTTTATAAACAAGCATATATGTCTTTACCTTCAAGCCATTCTGAGGTTTATTGGAAAGCTTTTTTACTCCTTGAGGAAGTGTTGGATCATTTTTGTAGACTTTTTTATAAGGTACCTTTTCAATTATTTCCGATTCGAATTTTACAATTTCAGCCTTATGATTGTTTTTGCCATAGAGGTTGACTGTCACAGTATTTTTGGAAGTATAACTTTCAACATAGATAGGCGCATCTGTAGTGTTCCTGAATTTAAAATCTATTGAACCTGAAGCAATTGTTGCATCTCTGCCAGGTGGCACATACGAAATCAGAGCTGAATGTGGTACTCTTTCCACAACCTTCAGCTGAGCCATCAAAACAGCATTGTACAAAGTTGTTGCTATTTGACAAAGCCCGCCACCGACACCGTCTACAAACTCATTATTGACTATTACTTTTGCAATTTTGAAACCATTCTCAACTGTTACAGGTCCAATTGCCTTTGACAACGAAAATATTTCGCCCGGCATTAATAATTTACCATTTATCTTTTGTGCAGCCACCCTTATATTTTCGCTTCTTGCAACATTCGAACTATCAAACTTAGTGGTAAATGATCCTATTATTTCCTTTACCTTCGAAAGCTCACTTGCTGTGATCCGCGGAACTATTTCTAAAAACTTTGCATAAATCTTGCCTTCTTGCTTGTTTTTAATCATATCTTTTAATTTACTCAAAAGATAGCCATAATCAAGTTTTTTCCCTATTCTCTCTGGAGTTATAACAAACTGGTCTCCTACTTTTTTGATACTTGCATTAACAGGCGATTGATAGTGTGTGTTGAAAAGCCCATCTACAAACTTTTTAAGTTTATCTGGGTCATACTCAAAATTAAGTCTTATTATAACTGGATTTTCATAAACCTTTTTTATCTCTTTAAACCGTGTTGCAAGGTTACCCTTTCTGCCAATTGAATATGCCTTTTCTACTGCCTTGTCTATATCCATCTTTACTCCAAGTGAAGAATATTCAAGAAAATAGCTTTTGTCTTCAACTATAACTTCAATTTTTTTGTTCTGCAGTGGCTCAAAATAGGTCTTTTTTAAAAGCTCAAAAGCCTCTTCTGTGGTAAGTCCACCCAAATGAACACCCTCAACGTAAACACCCTTATAAATCCTATCTGTGTCAAGAACTTTTGTAACATTGTTATAAAGACTATATCCCAAAACTGTGCTTGCTATCAAAAGTATTACTATAATCCCAATTAATATATACCTTCTCACCCCAAATTTTACCCCCGTCCAGCAATTGCTTCAAAGCCCTTTTCAAGAGCTAAACAGTTTAAATTATAAACTTCCTCTGTTTTTGAAAACTCTCTCAATACATCTTTTGCCTCATCAAATGGAAAATTCTGCTTTATTGCCAAATATGCGCCAAACATTACGATGTTTGTAACTCTAACATTTCCTACACTTGAAGCAATCTCAGTTGCCGGAATATAATGAACATTTACATCTTTTCTATTTGCACAGATATCCACAAGAGAACTATTTACAAGTAAAAGCCCACTTCTCTTTATTGCAGGTTCAAATTTTTCAAGCGATGGTTTATTTAAAACAAATAATGTATCGGGATTAAACACAACAGGAGAACCAATCATATCACTTGAAATTATAACACTGCAGTTTGCTGTTCCACCCCTCATTTCAGGTCCGTACGATGGGAGCCATGACACATTAAACCCCTTTTTCATTCCAAGATGGGCAAATACCTGGCCTAAAAAAAGAACACCCTGACCACCAAATCCTGCAATTAAAATCTCCTCTGTCATCTTCAAATTCCCCTGCCTTTATCCTTGAAAATTCCTAAACTGTAGTATTTTAGTACCTCATTTTCTATTCTCTTCATACTCTTACAAGGCGAAAGTCCCCAGTTTGTAGGGCAGTTTGAGAGCACTTCTATAATAGAAAAGCCTTCATTGTTCATCTGAACTTCAAAAGCTCTTTTTATCGCTTTTTTCGTAAACTCAATATTCTTCAAATTATGTATTGAAGTTCTTGCAACAAAGGCAACACCATCAAGTGGCACAAGCATTTCACAAAGTTTTATATGATAACCTTGTACTTTTGGGTCACGTCCATATGGAGATGAAACTGTCACCTGTCCAGGAATTGTTGTCGGAGCCATCTGACCACCTGTCATAGCATAAACTCCGTTGTTGACAAATATAGCTGTAAAATTTTCCCCCCGGGTTGCTGCATGTATGACCTCAGATGTTCCAATGGCTGCAATGTCCCCGTCGCCTTGATATGAAAACACAAGAGCGTCTGGAATACTCCTTTTTACACCAGTTGCAGCGGCTGTGGCTCTCCCATGAGCTGCTGCCACAAAGTCAAAATTAAAATAGTCATATATAAAAACTGCACAGCCAACAGGTGCAACACCTATTATTTTATTCTCTTTGTAATCCTCGTCAATAACCTCAGCAATCAATCTGTGAATGATTCCGTGACCGCACCCTGGGCAATAATGCATACTTTCTTTTGTCAAACACTCTGGTCTTTTGAACCCCATCCTAATCATCTTCCTCTCAAATTTGGTGTAATCTACTACCTACTTTTTAAGAGAATAATAAAAATCCATTATTTCCTGAATTGTGGGAACCACGCCACCTGTTCTTCCATAAAAATGTACTGTTTTTTTCCCTTCCACAGAAAGCTTAACATCCTCAAGCATCTGTCCCAAATTCATCTCAATGTCAATAAAAAATTCTACTTCCTCTTTTGATGCATAACTTTTTAGCTCATTTTCTGGAAATGGCCAAAGCGTAATTGGCCTTACAAGCCCAACCTTCTCGCCTGCTTGTCTTAACCTGTTTACAGCACTTTTTACAATCCTTGCACACATTCCAAATGAGACAAAAATAACCCTCGCATCGTCTGCCAAGTACTCTTCAACCATTACTTCGTTTTCTTTTATTTTTTTGTATTTCTCCCTTAGCTTAAAATTATGCTTTTCAAGTTCCTCTGGAACAATATAAAGTGAATTTGTCACTCTTTTTTCTCTATTCCTGTCACCCGTCACCGCCCATGGTTTTTCTACCTTTTGTGGTTTATAATTTTTGTCAAACTCTACAACCTCCATCATCTGTCCAAGCATTCCGTCACCCAAAATCATGACAGGGTTTCGGTACTTGTCTGCAAGGTCAAACGCCTTCATTGTGAGCTCTACAGCTTCTTGCACAGAAGATGGAGCAAGCACAATCACCTTATAATCTCCATGTCCGCCACCTTTTGTGGCCTGAAGATAATCAGACTGGGCAGCGTTTATATTACCAAGCCCCGGTCCACCTCTCATAATGTTTACAATTACGCATGGAAGTTCTGCACCTGCTAAATATGATATACCTTCTTGTTTTAAGCTTATCCCCGGTCCAGATGATGATGTCATAACCCGCTTGCCACAGCTTGATGCCCCATATGCCATGTTAATTGCTCCAACTTCGCTCTCTGCCTGGATAAACACACCACCACTTTTTAAAAGCTTTTTAGCCATATACTGCAAAAGTTCTGTCTGAGGTGTGATTGGATACCCAAAAAAACATTCACAGCCAGCTCTTAGTGCTGCCTCAGCAATGGCTTCATTTCCTTTCATAAGAATTTTCAAAGTTTACTCACCTACCTCAAACACTATATCAGGACAAATCTTATAGCAGCTTCCACAGCCAATACATAAGTTTTGGTCTTTTACTTCAACAGGGTTATACCCTTTTTTGTTTATTCTGCTCCTGTCTATATACAAGATTTTCTTAGGACAGATTTCCACACAAAGTCCACAACTTTTGCACTTATCATATTCGATTTTGAGTTTCAACTTTTCAACCTCCAAAATGGCTTCTTATCTTATTATATACCTTTTAATGGCATATACAAGAGAATATTTTTTTATCTCTTCTAAAAGCTCCTCTTCAAATAGATTTTCTTCTACCACAGTAAGAATATAGGGAATATCTTTTTTGTCAGCTACGTTTTGGATAATTTTGAGGCTTCTTATAACATCTTCTGGATTTGTTTCTGAAAGAAGATGAGAATTATTTATAATAGCTGTAATGTTTATTCCCAGAATTTTTTCAATTTCTTGCATATTTTGTAAGATCTCTTCTTCGTTTGAATTGAACGGCCTGTATATGTTGGCAACATAAAAAACACTGTAACCTTTTTTGTCAAGCAACTCTTTGAACTGGCCAACAACTCTACTGCCAAGCTCATCTCCACCTACATCTATTATGTTGACTCCGTTTGAACTGCTCAGCGCTTCAAAAACCCTGCCAGAAAGAACCGGAAGGTCTATGCTTTTGTCCTCAAAGTGTGTGGAAATAAAATTTATATTTTTATTCTCAATAATATGCTTAATACTTCTCAGGTTATAATAAAAATTTATTACATCTGCATCGATTAAATTCACGTTGAAAAACTCCCCAAGCTCTAAAGAAACATTCAGAGCTATCTCACTTTTGCCACTTCCCGCCGTCCCAACAAAGATGTTTGTTTTCCTGTTGACAAAACTCAAAGGTACCGTCATGCACATTCCTTTCACCCTCATCCCCGTCACAAATTCTTCTTAGCAAATCCTTGGTAACATCTCATAATAAAGCATGTCCAAAATTCTCGTGCCGCCAAAGGTGGTTGACAGATATACTCTCTTTTCCATACCCTCTTCTACAGTTCCAATCTCACATGCACACTTATTGTATTTTTTTAAAATCTCAATAGCTTTTTCTTTTTCATCCTTATTTACAATCGCAACAAACCTACCTTCACAAGCAAGATAATAACTATCCAGCCCCAGAATATCGCACAGAGCTTTTACCTCATCTGCAACAGGTATCTTTTCTTCCTCAACTTTTATATCAAAGCCAGACTTTTGGACAATCTCATTTAAAGCTGTGGCAAGCCCACCTCTTGTAAGGTCTTTCATGTACGCAACGTCTACCTCTTGCATCAGCTCTGAAATTACATCTAACAAAAGCCCACAATCGGATTCTATCCTGTCTTCAAACCCAAGGTCTTCATTGTGAGAATATATGCACGCTCCGTGTCTTCCTATATCCCCACTGACAATCACAACTTGACCACTTTTTATCTTTGAAATCGAAGGCATTTTTTTTGCATCTTTTGCAATTCCCAACCCGGTTGTATTTATAAATATTCCATCTGCCGCACCTTTTTCTACCACCTTTGTATCCCCTGCAACAATCTCAACTCTTGCTAAATCAGCGTATTTCTTGATTGACCTTGTAATATTCTCTAAATCATCCATTGAAAATCCTTCTTCGATTACAAAAGAAATGGTAATATATTTTGGTTCAAGTCCTGCAACAGCTAAGTCATTTACTGTCCCACATACCGAAAGCTTTCCAATATCTCCTCCTTTAAAAAAATATGGTTTTACTACAAATGAATCTGTTGATATTCCCACTTTCATACCGTCTAAAGAAAATACTGTTGAATCATCACCGCTTTTCAATATTTCAGAACCAAATATTGGCTTGAAAAGGCCGTCAATCAGCTCATATGTCTGTTTTCCTCCATTGCCATGTTCCTTGCGAATAGTCCTCATCATTTCCACTTCCCATATCTAAAGTATGCATTGCAAGAACCTTCTTGAGATACCATACACGCACCCTTTGGTGTCTGAGGTGTGCACACCTTTTCAAAAAGAGGACATTCAAAGGGCTTTAATTTGCCTGTTAGCACATCTGTACATCTGCAAGCAGAATTAGATAAACTTTCATATTCATATTTAAGCTGGACTGAAAAAGCAGAATACTCACTTTTAAGTCTCAACCCACCCCCCTCAATCAAACCAAGTCCTCTAAAATACGCATCAGTTCTTTCAAAAAACCTTTCAATATACCTTTTAGCAACTGTGTTACCCTCTTTTTTTACAACTCTCTTGTACTCATTTTTTACAGTGAAATCATTATTTAAGATACTTTGTGTTAAACTTAGCAAAGAAAACAGAATATCATACTTTTCAAATCCAGATATAACAGAAGGAAGCTTAAATTCCTCAACAAACTTAAATCCATCAACACCCAAGATTGTTGCAACATGGCCTGGCAGGATAAGTCCGTCCACTTTTATGTGATCTTTTAAGAGAACTTTTAGCGGCTGGTCAATGGTTTTGAGCTCACATGCAAACTTGACATTCTTCAAATCCTTTTCCAATACCTTTTCCAAGCTCAGAGCAAAGACTGGAACTGTTGTCTCAAACCCCACTGCTGCAATTATTGCTTCTTCATCTGCAGAGATATTCTCAACAGTATCAACCGGTGAGTACATAATTTTAATTTTGGCGCCTTCCGCTTTTGCCTCAGCTAAAGACATATTCTTTCCTGGAACTTTCAGTAGGTCTCCAAAAGTGTAGATAGTATAGTTCATTTTTGCAAGCTCAATGAGATTATCTATATACCCTTCATGAGTTACGCAAACTGGGCAGCCAGGACCTGAAATAAAATCTATATATCCTTTAAAAAGAGTATGAAAACCGTTTCGGTAAATTGAAACAGTATGAGTGCCACACACCTCAATTATTCTTAGCTGCCTGCCAATCTTTTCAATGTTGTTTTTTATTGTGTTAACAATAGCATTTACAGCTTCAAGAGTTTGCATCTCTTACCTCACCAAAAAGTTTTTCTATTTCCTCGGCTTCTTTTTCATCTATTTTTTCAATTGCAACTCCTGAGTGAATAAGTAAATAATCACCCTCAGCAAGCTCTTTTATGAGAGACACATTTACAGTTTTTTTCAAGCCTAAATAGTCAACAATAGCTTTCTTGCCATTTTCTAAAATTTCAATCACTTTTGCAGGATAGCCTAAACACATATTTTTAAAACTCCCTTAACAATTTTTTAATAATTGGATTGTATAATATACTTGTCCAGCTGAAATTCCCCCATCGTTTATAGGGAAAAAAGAATTAAAATACACCTTAAAGTGCTCTTTCTCAAGCATAGACACTGTCTTTTCAAGTAAAAGTCTGTTTTGGAATACTCCACCAGATAGTACTACAATGTCTTTATTATAATTTTCTCTCAACCTCTTTGCCACTTCAACAACTATTTTTGCAACGGTGTTGTGAAATTTCGCAGAAATCAAGCTTCTGTCAGCCTTTCTTTTAATATCATTAATGATTTGTTGTAATATATACACAATATCTATTTCAATTTCATATTCAAAATTCATAACAAAATCATAAAACCCTTCTTCTGTCTTATCAGCAATACTTTCTAAAACCATTGGAATCTGTGCTTCAAAATTGTTTTTCTCACCACACCTTAAAAGCACACCAACAACATCAAATATTCTTCCAAAACTTGAGCAAAGAGGGTAATTCAGTAACCTTGCTGCCTTTACAATTTTTGAAAGAAAATTAGAATTTGCAAAATATTCCTCTGCAAAGCTTTTATCAATTTCATATGCAAAATAGTATGCCAGTCTCACAGGTTCTTTTATAGATTTTTCTCCACCCACTAAAGAATAGTATTTCAAATGAAATACCCTTTTCACATTGCTTTTATCAATTAGAAATCCTTCACTTCCCCATATGTTCCCATCCAATCCCAAGCCTGTTCCGTCAAATGCAAAGCCTATACAGCTATCTAAATTATTTTCAAGCATACATGAAAACACATGAGCTATATGATGCTGAACATACACAACTTTTTTTGCATATTTTTCGGCCATTTCCTCAGCAAGGACGGTTGAAAAATAGTTTTTGTGCAAATCACAGGCAATATAATCATATTCTAAGTTGTAAAGAAAAAGCAGGTCACTTAGCGCAGACTTGTAAAAGTCTATATACTCTTTTGTGTCAAGGTCACCCAGGTATTGACTTACAATAACCTCATCGTCTTTTTTTAAAGCAACTGTAGCTTTTTCATGACCTCCTAACGCTAATATATTTTTTTCTACAAATTGTGTTGAAGAAAGTTTTAGCCTCAGAGGAGCAAAACCTCTTCCCGGTCTTGTCAGTACAAATTTATCTTTTACTACAAAACCAACACTGTCATCGCACCTTCGAACTATTTTCCTGTTGTGATAGAGCACATAGTCACAGATACCCTCAAGTTTGTAAATAGCCTCGCCTTCGTCAATAATCATTGGGATTCCTGAAAGGTTGGCAGAGGTTGCAATTAAAAAGTCTCTGCCAGTTTTTTTTAGAATATAGTCCAAAATAGGGGTGTAGGCCCTCATTATACCAAGGGTGTGAAGATTGCCATTCACGCGCGAAAATTGCTCAGTCTTTTTTTCAAAAAGAATTATAGGACATCGTGGAGAAGAAAAAATATCTTCTTCCATCTTATTGACATGGCAATATTTTTTTACTACTTCAATGTCCCGAGCAACAAGTGCTAAAGGCTTGCCTTCTCGCCTTTTGCTTTCAAATAGTCTTTTGACTATAGTTTCATTGTACGGATCACACACCAAGTGAAAGCCGCCTATTCCTTTTATTGCGACTATATATCCCTCTAAAATTTTTTGAGAAACAAAATCTAAAAGTTCTATTGCCTCTCCATGGATATGTTTTTTTTCAGCGAATGAAAAAAGAAAAAGTCTTGGTCCACAAACTGGGCAGGTTGTTGACTGTGCATTGAATCTTCTGTTATCTGGAGTAGAGTACTCCCTTTCGCACTTATTGCAAAACTTAAATTGCTTCATAGATGTATTTTCTCTATCATATGGCAAAGTCTCAATAATTGTGTATCTTGGTCCGCAGTTTGTACAGCTAATAAATACATTGTGATAGTGTCTGTGAGATTCATCATAAAACTCTTTTCTACAATCCTCACACACCCCTAAGTCATAAGGCAGAACTGTTGAAATCCTATTTTTTTCACTTTCAACAATGTAAAATCCTTTTTCACTTTCTACCGGTTCAATCTCATAAACCTCTATTTCTTCCAAATAAGCATTTTTAGGAAGGTTGGCTATAATATACTGTGTTATTTGCTCTGAAGTTGTATCCCCTTGAAACTCTGCCAAAACGCCTTCACCAGTATTTTTAACGAACCCGGTAAGTCCAAGTTTTCTTGCAATACTATAAATAAAGGGTCGGAAACCGACCCCTTGCACAAGTCCTTTGAACATAAATCTGTACCTTTTCATAAGCATTTTCCCCTACTTTTTGAAATATGAATCTAAAAGGGTATAAAAGTAATTAATAAGATCTTCCGAACCTTCTTTTGTCCTAAACGATACCTCAAACAGTTTTAAATCTTTGTCTTTTATAGCTTCTAAACCCTTTTTGTATCTTTGCATATCAAAACCAATAGCATCCACTATATCAATCTTTGATAGAACAACAATATCAGCTTTTTCAAACATTATAGGATATTTATATGGCTTGTCATCACCCTCTGCAGCAGAAGATACAACAACCCTCAAATTCTCTCCCAAATCAAACGAAGATGGACAAATGAGATTGCCAATGTTTTCAACAAAGATCACTGTTTTAGAAAAAGGCTTAATAGTATCTATTGCTTCTGCAATACTGTCTGCAACTAAATGACAAGCACCACCTGTATTTATCTGCAAAACCTTAACTCCATAGCTTGCAATTTGCTCGGCATCAATTGTTGATGCAACATCACCTTCAATCACTGCAATGTTAAATGTATCTTTAAGATTTTCTATCATGCACTTAATGAAAGATGTCTTACCTGCACCAGGTGACCCCATCACATTTATAATATACCATTTATTCTCAACTGCTAACCTTCTTATATTGTCAGCTGCGTTTTGATTCCGCTCTAAAATGTTTTTTATTACCTTTATTTCCATCTCAATCATCTACCTCTATAGACTCAATATAAAATTCCTTGCCGTGTTCAGTAAGTTTACCTAACGACAAACATTTTGGACAGGTAAAGTCTTTTGTTCTTTCAAAATATTCACCGCATTTTTGACAGTACAAAAGAGCCTTTTTAGTAACTATTTCAAGTTGAGCAGTTTCTAAGATTGTTCCTCTTGTTAGGATGTCAAAATAAAATTTCAGCGACTCGTCAATAATTCCGCTAAGTTCGCCAACTACAACTTTAATTCTTGTGACCCTTTTAAAACTGACATCTTTTAATTCATCTTCTGCAATCTTTACAAGCTGCTGTGTAACAAAATACTCATGCATTTTATCATTTTCCTTCCAATTGTACTTTGGGCTTAAGCCAAAGTCTCCTATTTAACCTTTAGTTGCAGCAGCCTGTGCCTTTGGCTGCACCTCATCTTTTACTTCCTGTTTTTTGATGTAAAACTCTTTATAAGTGGTTGGAACGTTAAATTGCTCTTTTGAAATTAAACACTTTTTAGGACAGGACTCAACACATACATTGCAGAGTACGCACTTGTACTGATTTAGCTGCCATGTCCTTGAATTTCTATCCACCATTATCGCATTTGAAGGACATTTTCTCTGGCAGATACCACAAAAGATACATTTCTCTATCTCTATCTCAAGACTTCCTCTTGTATCCTTAAAAAATGGTCTCTTTTCCTTCGGGTAAAGCCTTGTTGCAGGCTTTGAAAACAAGTTATCTAACACATTTCTAAGCATCCCAAACATTTTACCATCCCTCTTTTACAAAAACTTTTTTACCTTTCGGTACACGAAATACATGGATCAATTGTCAAAACAAGCATCGGAACATCTGCAAAATCCACGCCCTGAAGCATCTTCACAAGCGCAGGAATATTTGCAAATGTTGGGGTTCTGATTCTGAGTCTTTCCAAGTTCTTTGTCCCGTTTGCCTTTATATAATATACATCTTCCCCTCGTGGCTGTTCAACCCTTGAAATAACCTCACCGTTTGGAAATCCTTTAACCGGCGTTGAAATCTCGCCTTCTGGGATCTTAGAAATAGCTTGACGAATAAGGTCAATCGACTGATAGCATTCACGAAGTCTAACTTTCAGCCTTGCATAGCAGTCTCCATCGTTTTCTATGACTGGTTCAAAGTCAAGTTCACCATATGCTGCATATCCAAGGGTTCGCAGGTCCATCTTTATACCGCTTGCCCTTGCCATTGGTCCTACACACCCAAGTTCATAAGCTTCTTGCTTGGTTAAAACACCTACACCTACAAGTCTTTTCTTGACTGTATAATCGTTCAAAAATGAACCTTCAATTTTCTTTAGTTCCTCTTCCAATTTTGCAAGGTTCTCTAAAATGAACTTTTGCTTATCAAGGTCTATATCTCTTCTAACCCCACCAATTATATTTGTGGAAATTATAACTCTTGAACCTGCTGTTGCTTCCATAAGGTCCATCACAAGCTCTCTATTTCTCCAGCACTGCATAAAAAGGCTCTCAAACCCGAAAGCATCAGCCAATAGCCCAAGCCACAAATGATGACTGTGAAGCCTGTGAAGCTCTGCCCAAATAACTCGCAAATACCTTGCTCTGTCGGGCACTTCAATGCCCATTAGCTCTTCAATTCCCTGGCAATAAGCCAAAGCCTGTTGAAAACTGCATATACCACAAACTCTTTCAACCACATATATGTTCTGATTTATATCCTTTTCCTCAGCAAGCTTTTCAAGTCCTCTATGAACATAACCTATTGCAGGTATCGCTTCAACAACTTTTTCGTCCTCTAAAACAAGCCTAAGCTGCAGAGGTTCCGGCAAAACAGGATGCTGTGGACCAAACGGAACTATTGTTCTTTTCCCCAAAGCCTTCTTACTCTCCTTTCTTTACTTTTACAACTGGCTTTTTGCGCATAGGAGATTCTAACTCTTCTGTTATCATGAACTTTCCTTCGTAATCAATCAAAAGATTTTCAAATTCTATGCCAAACAAATCTTTTATCTCATTTTCAACAAACACAGCTGCAAAATATATGTCTGAAATAGAAGGAACTTTTTCTTCAGACGCTATAGTAACTCTTATATTTGTTAGTTGGTAATCCTTATCAAAGTGATAGATTATATCAAATCTTCCATCGCCCAAATCAACACATGTTGCTGTGACAAATCTATACCCATCTGCTTTTAAGGCTAAAACTTCTTTCCTCAAATCCTCTTTCTGAAGTTCTTTAAGATTTTGCAACATTCAAAATCTCACCCTTTTTCATATTCTTTTTCTTCTCTTCTAAAAGCTGTGCAGCTTTTAAGATTCCTTCCATGATAGCTTCTGGTCGCGGAGCACAGCCAGGAACGTATACATCAACAGGAACAACTGTATCGGCACCGCCAAGGGTATTGTAACATTCTTTGAATATCCCACCGGAGCACGCACATGCTCCAATTGCTACAACAGCTTTTGGATGTGGCATCTGATCATATATTGTCTTTAAAACTCTTGCATTTCTGTGGTTAACAGAACCTGACACAACCAATATATCAGCATGTTTTGGATTACCTACATTTATAATTCCAAATCTCTCGACATCATATACAGGTGTTAAGGTTGCCAGTATTTCTATATCACAGCCGTTGCAGCTGTTACAATCATAGTGAACAATCCATGGAGACTTTTTCAATGCCTTTCTGAATAACACTTTTTATTTTCACCCCTGTTTTTTATAATAACCTATACTTTATATATACCCAAATGAGATTGACAAGCGCAAAACCAAATGCTACTGACCAAGTAAGTCGTAGCATTATCTTCCATGTAAGCCTTGCTGAGATGTTGTCAATCACAATCTCTAAAAAGTAGCAAATCAGAATTGCTGCTATTGCTACAAAGATATTTTTTGCAAAAAATAACCATACAAAAAGAAGTAAAAGCACAAGTTCGTACCAGTGACCAAGTTCAATCAAGCCAAGAACAGGTCCTGCAAACTCTGTTGTAATACCTTTTACAAGTTCTTGATGACCATGGTGTGAAGTTGACAAATCAAACGGAGATTTTCGCAGTTTAATAGTCAAAACATAGGTAAATGCTACGAAGATAAATGGCAAATCCAATATCAACAAACTATTGTGTTTCAAAATATCTTTTATATTGAAACTCCCAGTTACAAAGTAAATTGCTACTATCATAGCAATTAAAACAGGCTCATATGCAAGTACAGATATCAATTCCCTGTGAGCACCTATCCTTGAATATGGCGAATTTGTTACCATTGCTCCAAGAATGAGCGCTGTTGTAGCAAATGCAAGAATAAATAAAATCAAAAGAAGGTCCATCTTAAGCACAAACATCACAACTGCAACAATGTTAAATACCAAGAACAAAAATGCATACAAAATCTGAGTGTTCAAAACAACAATGGTCTCTTTTGAAAATAGTTTAAAAAGATCATAAAAAGGCTGCAGAATAGGCGGTCCAAACCTGTTCTGCATCCGCGCAGTTATTTTTCTATCAATTCCCGTTATAACTCCACCAACTAAAGGTGCAACTATAACAGTTGCCAGTGTAATCCATATTTCTTTCACTTTAAAATCACCCCAAACATTATTGCGATTAATGCCATTGAAAGCACATTTACAATAAGTGTTACTGTTTTCTCATTTGTCAGTGTCTCAAAATAATAATTTTTGAATTCAAACGGCACAACTTTATCTTTTTCACCTCTGAAAGCAAAATTGTCCGAGTTTTCACATGACATATACACAGGCACATATCTTTTTGGCTTAAATAACCTATATATTAGAGCTCCCAGAACAACTGCTGCTATCAGTACACCAAAAAATACAAGCGGATTAAATCCAAAGAAATCTTTCACATACAATTCTTTTATATTTCTGCTGCTAACTCCTGAATACCTTGCAAATGAAGATTTGAAAAACGGCACAACAAATGTATTTGTAAACTGTATCAAAAAGATGCTTACCAAAACTACCAGTATTGAAATAGTCGTCAACGGAATATGCTTTACAAATTCAAATTTTTCTATCTTATTTTTATCCTTTCCATCAGAAAGAATCTTGCCTATAAACTTTGTCCAGAAAACAACCGTAAAAGCACTTCCCAAGATTATTTCAAGCATTGCCACAATGTTTTGAGTTGACACCTCAATAGCAATCCATTTTGTAATTAAAACACCAAACGGAGGAAGTAGCATTGACACACTTCCCAAAAGGGTCAAGAAAGCAACAATTGGCATTTTATACTTGATTCCGTCCATATCCTCTATGTTTCGGGAACCTATACCCTGTTCTATTGAACCAACGCACAAGAACAAAAGCGCTTTAGACACACCATGCAAAACTATCAAAAGTGCAGCTGCATATATCGCATACACATCTGCTATGGAAGACAATGCAATTATAAGACCCAAGTTAGAAATTGTTGAGTATGCCAACACTCTTTTTGCATTTGACTGAAAGATGGCTAAAAGTGCTGCTGATACAAAAGTAAAAGCACCTGCCACCGCAACTATTTTTGACAGCCATGTATCAACAAATACCGGTGATAATCTCAAAACCAGATAAACACCTGCTTTTACCATTGTGCTTGAGTGAAGCAGAGCAGACACAGGTGTTGGTGCCACCATAGCACCAAGTAGCCAGCTCTGGAACGGCATCTGCGCAGACTTTGTAAATGCTGCAAGTGCTAAAAATGCAATTGGTATCATCAAAATACTGCTGTCTTGTGAAGATATAATTTCATTCAAAGCAACTGTGCCAGATTTATAGTACATAAATATTATACCTATAACAAAGCTAAGCCCACCTATCGAATTTAAAAGAAGAGCTCTTGTTGCATTTTTAATGCTCTCTTCATTCTGGTCATGAGAAATTAGTAAGAACGAACAGAGTGTAGTAATCTCCCAGAAAAAGTATACCCACAATATGTTGTTTGAAATTACAAGACCATTCATTGCACCTAAAAATAGCATTATTATTGCAAAAAATATATTCTGTCTGCTCTTTTCAAGATGAAGGTGTTTCTCATGCTCATCCATATAAGAAAGTGCAAATATTGCAATCAGCGGTCCTATTATGTTTATTAAAAGAAGCATAATAAAGCTTAAATGATCAACAAAAAATATATTTTCAACTTCTAATTTACCTACTTTAAATTCAAACACGAACATAAAAACAAACTGCAAAATGGCAAGAAGGCTAATGAGCTTGTTCTTAAGTTTTGTACCAATCAAAAAAATGATTGCTAACAGAAAATAGTCGGCAAATGTTATGAGATATTCAAGTGCAAAATTTAAAGAATGCGAAAGTCTCAGTAACCTGTCACCCTGTGAAATAGAATAGATACTTGCGCTAATTAACACTGCAGACATCAAAAAAACAATAGCTTTTCTAAAATTGCTATTGTTAATAAGGTAGACAAAAAGTGCTGCTATCATGGGTAAAAATATTAGGAGTAAATAGATATTCACCATCAGTTTCTTCCTTGCCCCTTTCTATTTGTGATGATAAACTATTGCTATTAAAGATTATAACATATAATCTTTGTCTTGTATACAGTATGCAAAAGTTAATTTGTTAACAAACTCCAGAATACTTGAAAAATAGCTGCTATTTTTTGTTCAATATTTTAAAAGAAGGTGATCAATCTTGATAAAATTAATTGCGCTGGATATTGATGGAACCCTTTTAAATGATTCAGGTTCTATTCCTCAAATAAACAAGGAGTTTTTAAAAATTGCTGTAGAAAAGTATAAAATTGAAATAGTACTTTGTACAGGAAGAGGTGCTTCGGCTTTTAAAATTACAAAAGACCTGAATTTGCCATGTTCACTAATCTCGGCAAATGGCGTTTATGTTTTTGAAAATCCTGATTTTCCTCCCATCATAAAAAATTATCTTACAGAACGTCAGAAGAAAGTATTAATTGAGTTTCTTGATAATAATCATTTTGACATAGACTATTATATCGTACTGGGATATGACCAAGATTTTCACATGATTTATAAAAAAAGAACAAATCATGACAATTATTTTTTAAACTTTGTAAACGGCCGCAAACAATTTAAACCTACATACCCAGCAAAAAAGCTTTTAAAGTTTTTGGAATATCCTATTAGCCACATTGGAATTGTAGGCAAATACGAAAAACTTAAAGAGATTAAAGAAACCCTTAAAACCCTTGAGACTAACTGCAATATTATTCTCTACTATGCATCAGACAACAAAGAATATGGTTTTTTAGAAGTCTTGAGCAATGATGCATCAAAAGAGAAAGCTCTTTTGCAATTTATGAATTTTAAAAATGTCTCATCTGAAGAGTTGATATCAATTGGCGATAACTTCAACGACGTTGGAATGTTTAAAATCTCTGGTATAAGCGTGGCAGTTGCAAATGCACCGGAGGAAGTAAAAAAAGCTGCAAAGTTTGTAACCTCCAGAACAAATAATGAAGGTGCAGTTGCTGAAGCTATTGAAAGGTTTATAATAAAGAGGGATGAGTAAAAGGCTTACTTTCTCATCCCTCTTTTTTATTACTTGCCAATAATAATTTATCTGTTGTAATTTGTATTTATATACTCAACAGCATCAGCTATAGCTTTTGCAACAGCATCTTTAAAACTATCGCTCAAAAGAAGGTCCAAATCTTGAGGGTTTGTCCCAAATGCAACTTCAACGAGTACAGCAGGCATATTTGATGTTCTCAGCACAACCAAATTAGGTCTTTCTACAATACCCTTGTTCTGCGTACCAACTTGTTTTATTATGCTGTCAAGTACTATCTGGGCAAACTGCTTGTCTGGAATGATCCCATTTTGCTGTTTCTCTTTATACAAAACCATTGTTCCACGCACAGATGAATTATCAATTGCGTTGTTGTGAATGGAAATAAACAAATCTGCATTTAAACTATTTGCCATCTTTGTTCTGTCATAAAGATCCACAAACTCATCTTTTTCACGCGACATAAAAACTTCATAGCCACGGTTTTTGAGCTTTTCCTTAAGTTTTAATGAAATATCTAAATTAAAATCTTTCTCATTATAAGTTACTTTTTTGCCATCTACTACTTTTGTGTATATGGCACCTGGGTCCGACCCCCCATGTCCAGGGTCAATAAATATTTTCAATTTCTTTTGTGGTTTTTGTAATTTTTGTAAAAAACTTATTATAATATTACTTCCGTTTTTGTTTATATTTGTTACGCAATCAGGATTAATTTGGATATAAACAACACACTTATCCTCTTGATAAACCGAATACACAGTAGTAATAACCGAACCCTGCAAAGAATACACATCGTCTGCAATAGTGATAGGATATTGGCTTTCAAGTTTTATTATGTTACTGTTCTGGTCGTAAAAATAGTTTATCTGAGAAACAAAAGGCGAACTCAAAACAAGGCTTGAGGGCGGATTTAGTCTTAAGCTTGAATACTGGTCAGCAAACACCACTTCTAACTTTCCATCAAGTTTGTTTAAAACAAAAACCTTTGCCTTCGACGAAAAGATAATCTGGCTATTATTCTGATCAATGTTTGAAAGAACATAAAAATCCACTCTACCATCGTTTACTTGGTAAAAATTATTATTTTGAACCGAAAATTGAGCTCCCTTTAAATTCAAAACTACAAAAGACTCATCAGCTCTGTAAATATCACTTACAACTGTCGGACTAATTTCAATTTTGGCAAGAGTAAAGCCATCAGAAGGTATAACATCTATTTTTTGAATCATATATATTTGAGAAGAAGCATTTGAACTTTGAGAATCTTTACTTTGGTAAACCTCGCTACTGTCGATATTTGTTTTTGACTCTATAACTTTTGGTAAATCTATTTCAATTTTGACTTGGTTGCCATTGTTTAATATCTTGTAATCTTTTATCAAACTTGAATCATAATCTATTACAATGCGCGAAAATTTGTTGCCACTTGAATCAATATTTTGTGCATGTCTTATTCTAAAGACGCCATTTTTATTTATTTCTATTCTATTATTTGGTAAATTATCAATACTATTTAAAACATCCAAAACTATTCTATCAGGATTAAAAAGTTTGTAGGTCTTATAAGACAAAGTTTGGGTTGCCGAAACAATCAGGATAAATTTATTATTTTCTATGGTATATCTTATGTCGGCAATATAATTCGACTCCTGCACAGTTCTTGGCAAACTGCTTCTTGAGGTCAAAGTATTTGATGGTTGTTTTTTTGAAGAACTTGAGTCTGAAAATTGCAACTTTTTGGTATTCAAGCTCACCATGTTTTTCATTTTATCAATTTGAATGAGATAACCAAAAATCAATGCTATATCCTTTGCTAAAATATAAGATTTACCTCCATTTATAAAAACTTTGGTTGAAAGAGTTTTTTTGTTTTTGTTATAATAATAAAATGCTTTGTCAACATAGAACTGATATGTATCTTTAGAATTTTTGCCTAAGACAGATTTAGTTTTTGAATTATAAGAAACTTTAAATCCTTTCAGCCTGAGAAAGTCAGCAAGTGCAAGGTAAACATTCCCTTTGTTTTCTAAAATTTTAACTGAAGAGATTAGCTTACCATCAACATAGAGTTTGTATGAGGTGGCTGCAAAAGCAGAAATAAAAATTAATAAAAATATTGTAATCACTGCTACCAAGTTTTTTATTTTGTTCATCACAGATCTACCCCGCAAAAAATGTAATTTATAGGTATATAATACCCCATTTTGTCGAACAAATCAATTTAAATATTTGCCAATGTATTGTATTTTTATGCACCGTGGTGTATAATTATTTGCATAGTTAAAAACAATACTTTAAATAATAAAGAGGAGATGACCAAGTTGATAAAAGCAAGCATTATAGGAGCGTCAGGATATGTGGGATTAGAGCTCATTCGGCTCTTGTTAAAGCACCCTGAAGTTGAAATTATCTCTATCATATCATCAAGTAGCAACCAACTTTCCCTTGATAAAACAAACCCTCAATTTAAAAAGGTTTCAAACCTTGTATTCGAAGAATTTAACATAGAAGCATTAGAAGAAACAGATGTGATATTTTGTGCTTTGCCACACGGTATTTCACAGGAATATGTCAAAATAGGATATGACCTTGGCAAGATTGTGATTGATTTAAGTGCTGATTTTAGATACAAAGATCTGCAAAGATATGCAAAAGATTATAGTCAGCACAAATACCCTGAGCTTTTGAGCAAAAGTGCTTATGGACTTTGTGAAATAAACAGGAAGGAGATTAAAAAGGCTCAGATTGTTGGAAATCCAGGATGTTACCCAACAAGTGCAATATTAGGGCTTGCTCCTCTTTTGAAAAACAAACTTGTAGATAAAAATAGTATTATAATAGATTCGAAGTCAGGTGTTTCTGGAGCTGGTAAAAAATCTGATTTTGCATATAGTTTCTGCGAACTTGATGAAAATTTCAAAGCATATTCAGTTGCAAAACATAGACATACAAGCGAAATTGAAGAGAAGTGCAGTTTGCTATTTGGCGAAGATTTGAATTTATCATTTACACCACATCTTCTGCCTGTAAAAAGAGGAATACTCTCAACTATATATGCAAACCTTATAAAAAAGATTGCTAAAAACGACCTTGTTGAAATTTACAACGAATTCTACAAAGACGAATATTTTGTTCGTATTTTTGAAGATGAACTACCTGAACTAAAGTACGTAAGAGGAACAAACTTTGTAGACATTGGATTTGAGATAGATAAGAAGACAAACAGAGTTATCATAATCTCATGCATTGACAATCTCATAAAAGGTGCTGCCGGCCAGGCAATTCAAAATATGAATATAAAATTTTCTCTTGATGAAAAAACGGGACTTATAATGGTGGGAGAATATTTTTAAAAAATAAAATGAAGGGATGACGGTTTATATGTACGAAGAAATGGACACTCTGATTGAAAAAGCAAGTATATTAATAGAAGCTCTTCCTTACATACAAAAACTTTATGGTAAGACTGTTGTAATAAAATATGGCGGGAATGCTATGATAAATGAAAAGCTTAAAAACTGGGTTATGGAAGATATAACTTTGCTCAAATACATTGGTGTAAATCCAATAGTTGTTCATGGCGGTGGACCTGACATAAATTCAGTCCTCAAGAAACTCAAGGTTGAAAGTCAGTTTGTCAATGGGCTCAGAGTAACAGATATGCAAACCATGGAAGTTGCTCAAATGGTCCTTGTAGGAAAGACAAATAAAGAACTTGTATCAATGCTAAACCAAAAAGGTGGAAAGGCAATAGGTATTTGCGGAATTGATGGTAATTTAATTCAGGCACGAAAACATTATGAATATGTAAATGGAGAAAAAATTGATTTAGGTTATGTGGGAGAGGTCGTGTCAATAAACGCAAAGGTTTTAGAAATGCTTGCTAAAGATGAATATATACCTGTTGTTGCACCAATTGGTGTTGGGGAAGATGGTACAAGTTACAATATTAACGCAGATACTGTGGCGGCTGAAATTGCAAAGGCAATAAAGGCTGAAAAGCTAATGTTTATGACAGATGTTGAAGGATTAAAATATGATAAAAATAGCAAGGAAATAATCTCAGCAATAAGTGCCGATGAAGTTTTGAAGATGATTGACGAAGGAAAGATTGATGGCGGGATGATTCCAAAGGTGTTAGGATGCATAGACGCACTAAAGCACGGTGTCAATCGTACACACATCCTTGATGGAAGAATTCCACACTGTATTTTGCTTGAGATATTTACAGATAAAGGTATTGGAACAATGATTCATCTGTAAAAACTTTTATATGTCAGTATAAATAAACGGGGCTTTAGTTGTCTAAAAACATAGCCCCGTTTATTTATGGTACTTTGTCCCATAAATAATCGAAAATCCTCTGTAAATCTGTTCATAAAGTAAAACTCTAAAAAGCTGATGAGGAAAAGTAAGTTTTGAAAATGAAATAAGTAAATCAGCTTTTCTTTTCACTTCATTTGAAAGTCCATTGGAACTGCCAATTATAAAAGTAATATTTTTACCACTATATATATTTTTTCTTAGAATCTCAGAAAATTCTTCTGAGGAAAACTCAAAACCATTAACGTCACATACGATTATAAATTCATCTTCCTTTATGAATTTTAAAACCTTATCAGCTTCTTTTTCTAAAAGAGTTTCAATATTAGAATATTTATTTTCATCTTCTTCTTTAATCTCTATTTCTTCTACTTTTACCCACCGCGAAAGCCTTTTTTTGTACTCTTCACATGCCTGCAAGAAATACTTCTCTTTTATTGTTCCAACACTGATTATTTTTATCATATATCATCCACTTTCGACAAAAGTTTATCAATAAGTTGATTAAGTTCATCTCTGCACCTTCTGTACTCTTCAATATCTCCACCATATGGGTCAACAACATCCAAATCTTCTTTGGTATTCATTACATACTCCTTTAAAGTAAACACCTTGTCGGCAGTACCAGGATACATCTTTGTAATTACCTCTTTATGATACCTTTCCATTGTCAAGATAAGAGTACTTTCTTTTATCATATCCTCATTTACAAGTCTTGATACGTGCGACGAGATATCAATACCAACTTCATTCATTACCAATATAGCATTTCTGGAAGCCTTCTGTGGAAAAAATGCAGAAAGCCCAGCTGATTCAACTTCAACATTATCAATTTTCATCTTCTTAAGCTTTTCCTTTAAAAGATGCTCTGCCATTGGACTTCTGCAAGTATTACCTGTACACACAAAAAGTATTTTCTTCTTCAATATCACAACACCTCAACAATATTGTTTGCCGCTGCTTTATAAAGTCTATTTTCCAGCGCAAGAAATTCTAAGTTAAATTCTCCCCATTCACAAAGTATATAATCAACACCAAGTTGGTTAAATTTTCTCAACAGCGAAAACAGATTTCTTCCACACTCTTTTGCATCAAACATGCTTCCTAAAATGAGTTTGTACTGGGAATCAAAATTATGGGCTGTCTCATAAAAGCACAATATGCCAACCCTGTAACCTTTCAATTCTAATTTCTTTTTCATCTCATTTATCTTGTCAATTCTTTTATCAATTCTTCCCTTTACTATTATAAGTTTGGCATCAGGTGCATAGTGCTTATATTTCATACCAGGTGACCTTGGAACACTCCCACTTAGTCCTTCCACCACCGCTTTGCTGTACTCTATATTGCCAAGCACCTCTTTCAATGCATAATACGAAATAGCGCCTGGTCTCAAAATCACAGCTTCGCCGCCACTCAAATCCACCACAGTTGACTCAAGTCCAAATGAACATTTACCACCATCTATAATGACATCCACCTTATTCATCAGGTCCTCTATCACATGCTTGGCCTCTGTCGGACTTGGTTTTCCAGAGACATTTGCTGATGGTGCTGCCACTGGTACACCAGAAAGTCTTATTAGCTCAAGCGCGATTTTGTTCGCAGGCATTCTAACACCAACTGTGGAAAGACCTGCTGTAACGTTGTCAGCAACCACATTTTTTTTGGGTAGAACAATTGTAAGTGGTCCTGGCCAAAATCTTTCTATAAGCACATAAACCTTTTCATCTGTAATTTCAGCACACATTTCAAGCATCTCTTTTGAAGATATATGAACGATTAACGGATTGTCCTGAGGTCTTCCTTTAGCCCAAAAAATCTTATCCACCGCATCTTTTAAAAGTGCATTCGCTCCAAGACCGTACACAGTTTCTGTTGGAAAGGCGACAAGCCCGCCTTCTCTTAATATTAAAGCTGCTTTTTCAAGCTTTTCATAATCTATACCTTCTTTTGCATCAATGATAATTGTCATAATTCCAACCACTCCAAAAGTAGTAGTGCTACAACAATACCTATCATATTTGATACTGTTGCCATTTTTAAATTCTCTTTTCGACTATACTCTGGAATAAGCTCATTTATCACAACATACAGCATTGCGCCTGCTGCACAAGCAAGACAGCCTGCTACTACATATTTGTTAATATAGCTTATCACACTTCCAACCAAACACCCAATACCTGTTGGAACTCCTGACAATATTGCATATCTTAATATTTTCTTTTTACCTTGCTTGGCTATCTTAAAAGGCAACGAAAGAACAAATCCTTCTGGAATATCATGAATTATTATCATAATCCCTACTAAAATTCCAAAGCTCTTTTCTACAGCAAAGCTACTTCCTATTGCCAACCCCTCAGGAAAGTTGTGAAGAGAAAGTGCAACTAAAATCAGTATTCCACTTTTGAGATATTTGTTCTGGGAAAGTAAATATCTTATTGTCAATGCTTCTTCTAATATCCCAATCATAAAGTATGAAGCAATCAATACTAAAATACATTCGAGCAAGTTTGAAATACTCACAGCTTCAGGGATAAGTCCAAAGCAAATTAAACCAAGCATTAGTCCCGATGTAAAACCAATTAAGGAGTCTTTTATCTTCTCATCGTTTAAAGGGAAGACCAAACCCGCCAGAGCACCAACAAATGCTCCAGTTATCCCACAAAAAAAAGCAAAAAGGTTGAAAACTAAAAAATTTATTTCCAACAAAGTAACTTCAAAATCAAATATTTTCATTTAAATATTATGAGAAAATCAGCCCTTTTATAAACACTCTAACCCAATATTTGAGTAAAATCTTTTACCTCACAGGTTCAGCTTTGCTATATACTGTTCTCAGTATCACAATTGTAACTCTTCTGTTGAGGGCTCTTCCTTCTGGTGTCTTATTAGAAGCAATTGGTCTATACTCACCATAGCCAACAACAGAAAATCTCTCGGGTTTTACCTTTGAAACTCTTAAAATTTCCTGCAAAACAGATGTAGCTCTTGCTGTCGAAAGCTCCCAGTTAGAATAAAAGTATTTATTGTGAATAGGGACATTGTCTGTGTGTCCCTCAATTCTTATGTTATTATTTGGCACTTTTTCTAAAATCTTTGCAATCTCATGCACAACTTCTTTTGCCTGGGGTGTAAGCTTTGCGGAACCTGTATCAAATAACACATCTTTAAGTAAAATTGATAATCCTCTCTCTTCCTGTATCACAAGCACTTTACCTTCAATACCATGTTCTTTTATAAGCCCTAAAACCTGTTTCTGTATATCATTTATGAGTTCTTCTTCAGTCATCTGCCTATTTTTTGTTGCCCCACCAACATCAGTGTTTGTTCCTTTAACATTTTTCCCTGATAATCCTTCTAATATAGATGGACCAGAATTTTCAAAAATGTAAGCTGTACCTTTCAAAACAGATGTTAGGGATTCTGTGAAGTTTTTAAATTTGTCCATGTCAAGTTTACTCATAGAGTACATGACAATAAAATATATGAGTAAAAGAGTAATCAAATCTGCATAGGTAATAAGCCATCGTTCATGGTTCTCATGGGCTGGTTCTTCCATACGCTTTCTTGACATCTACTTTTTACCCCCCAACAGTTGCGCCTGCTGGCTCTTGAGCTTGACTTTGCTTCTGACCAGCTTCTTTTAACATTCCGCCAATCTTTTCCCTGAGTATTCTTGGGTTTTCACCAGCTTGGATTGACAAAAGGCCTTCCACAATTATCTCATTTAACATTCTTTCTTGCTTTGCTTTTGTTTTTATCTTCTTACCAAAGTTAAGCCAAATTAGGTTAGCAGATGAAACACCATACAAAGTTGCAACAAATGCAACAGCTATAGCAGGACCAAGTTCATCTGGATTTGTCAAGTTCGAAAGCACAGAAATAAGTCCCATAACAGTACCAATAATACCCATTGTAGGAGAATATCCACCTGCAGCCTCAAATACTTCTGCTGCTTCTTTAAGCTCATCTTCTGCAAGGTAAACTTCCCTGTCTAAAATATCTCTAATCACTTCACCTTCAATACCATCAACAACAAGTCCTAAACCTTTTTTCAAAAGCGGATTCTGGAGGTTTGGAATCTCTTGCTCTAAAGCCAAGAGACCTTCTTTTCGCGCCCTGTCAGAAAGTTGCACAAGCTGTTCAACCACACTTGCAAAATCAATTTTCTTATCCATAAAAACCATTTTTATGTGTTTTACTGCTATTTTTATCTGTGACATGGGAAATGAAACAAGTACTGCCGCAATTGTTCCACCAAAAACAATCATAGCGGCTGAAATCTGCAAAAGCTTTGCAGGATTACCTTTTTCAATTATAAACGCAGTCAAAAGAGAACCAAAACCCAATATCAACCCGCCAATTGAAAGAATATCCATCTTCTATCATCATCCTTTTTCTGGTTTATAATTTTTGCGTAATTATCATTATAATTATCGGCATTTTAGCCTACTTCTTTTAATTTCTCTGTCTGAAAATGAGTAATCAAAGCATCAATAATCTCATCAAGATCCCCATCTAAAACTTGTTCGAGCTTGTACAAAGTAAGACCAATCCTATGGTCTGTCACACGCCCCTGAGGAAAGTTATATGTTCTTATTCTCTCACTCCTGTCACCTGTTCCAACCTGGCTTCTTCTCTGACTTTCTATTTCTTTTTGCTGCAGACTCTGATAGTAATCATAAAGCCTTGCCCTGAGTATCTTCATTGCCCTGTCCCTGTTTGCATGCTGCGACCTTTCGTCCTGGCAGGTTACAACAATTCCTGTGGGCTTATGAACAATTCTAACAGCCGACTCTGTCTTGTTTACATGCTGACCTCCTGCACCGCCTGCCCTGAACGTGTCTATCTCAAGGTCCTCCTCTCTTATTTCTACCTCAACATCTTCAACTTCTGGCAACACTGCAACAGTTGCTGTTGATGTATGAATTCTTCCACCTGACTCTGTCACAGGTACTCTCTGAACTCTGTGAACACCACTTTCATATTTGAGTCTGCTATATGCACCTTTTCCGCTTATCATGAAAATTACTTCCTTAAATCCATCTAAATCACTCTCACTTGTCGACATTACTTCAACCTTCCAGTTTTGCCTTTCTGCATATCTTGAATACATCCTGAAAAGCTCTGCTGCAAAAAGTGCTGCTTCTTCACCACCTGCACCTGCTCTTATCTCCATTATAACATTTTTTTCGTCGTTAGGGTCCTTTGGCAAAAGTAAAATTTTGAGCTGCGTTTCAACAATCTCTTTCTGTTCTTTTGCCCGATTTAGCTCTTCTTTTACAAGTTTTTCAAAGTCCTCGTCAAGGTCTGTATCTAAAAGCTCTTCAGCCTCTTTGATAGTATTCAAAATTTTTTTGTATTCTCTGAATTTTTCTACAATTGGTTGAAGATTGCTGTGTTCTTTCATGAGTTTTTGCCATTCCTGAGTCTGGCTTATTATCTCAGGGTCTGCAATCTTTTTCTCAAGTTCTAAATATTTTTCCTCAATTACTTGAAGCTTCTCTATCATTCAATCACCCCATCCAATATATTTTTACCCATTTATTGCAAAGATACATCTTTCAATATTATTCAAATCCTTTCTTGACTTTATATTCTCATAACCGTTTTGCTCTAAAATTCTCTTGACTTCTTCAGCTTGAGAAAATCCTACTTCAAAAATAATATAACCACCATCTTTGAGATATAGCTTTGCTTTGCTTGCAATTTCTTTGAAAAACCAAAGTCCATTTTCTTTTGAAAACAGAGCTATATGCGGCTCTTTTAAAACTTGCTTCTCAAGTTTGAACCTTTCACTTTCAGAAATATAAGGTGGATTGCTGAGTATGGCATCAAATCTAAGATTTTTGGGAATATCTTCAAATAAGTTGCTTCTTACAAATGAAATCCTATTTTCTACACCATTCAATTTTGCATTCTTCCTTGCAACCTCAAGTGCTCTTTCTGAAATATCAACAGCTAAAACCTTGCAATCTAAAAATTTGCAAAGAGCCACCGCAATACAGCCACTACCCGTGCCAATATCTAAAAAGTATAGATTTTTTCTATCTTTAAAGATTTCTATAGCAACCTCTACCAAAACCTCTGTGTCAAATCGTGGAATCAAAACATTCTCATCAACATAAAACTCAAGACCCATAAAGAAAGCCTTATTCGTACAATATTGGAGAGGATAGTCTTGCAAATATTTGGAAATAGCATTTACAATCTTTTCATATTTGTCTTGTCCTACAGGTAAACCTTTATTTAGAATAACCTCTGTTTTATCAATATCAAGTATCTGCGAAACCATCATAAGAGCAATATTCTTATAGTCTTCTTCTTTATTTTCACAATAATCTCTTAACATCAAAGCAGCTTCATTCAAAACCTCGCCAATGGTCTTTAACCTACCACTCATCAAGCTTTCTGTCCTCCGGCACTACCTCTTTTAATGCCTCAATTGCAACTTCTATCTGTTTTTCATCAGGCTCTTTTGTTGTAATGTTCTGAAGCCAAAGCCCAGGATATGAAATTATCCTTGCTAAAATACTTTCACTTTTTCCAGCCCATCTTATTATCTCATATGATATGCCAATAATTACAGGAAGAAGTAAAAGCCGTAGTAAAGTCCTCATAATAACAGACTGCCAACCAGAAATAGTAAAAATAATTATACTGATAATTATTACAATAAATAAAAAGCTTGTTCCACATCGCGGATGGTGTGTAGAATATTTTTTTATGTTTGGAATACTTAACTCTTCACCATTTTCATATGCAAAGATTGTTTTGTGTTCTGCTCCGTGATACTCAAAAACCCTTTTTATTTCTTTCATCTGGGATGCAAATAAAAGATACAAAATAAAAATTATTACTCTTACTATTCCTTCTATCATATTTTTCCAAAAACTACTAAGACTAAAACCTTTGAATACTTCAACAGACCAAGTAGGAATATAAAAAAATAGAAGTATTCCGAGAACTATGGATACAACTACAGAAAAATAAATAGCTATATCGGTAACACCAATTTTCTGGAAAAATTTCTTTTCAAAAAGTTTGTCCACAAAATCTTTTTGTTTTTCTTTTTCTTCATCTGGCAACTCTTCTAATGCAATGTCAGCAGATTTCATCAAAGCTTTTGTCCCAAGAATCATTTGCTCAAATAAGATAAATACTCCTCTTATAAAAGGAATCTTTTTTAGCTTGTTAGTATCGTCTATGGCTAAATCCTTTACCTCTTTGTAAAGCTCACCATTCGGTTTTCTTATAACAATGGAAATTTTTTTAGGTCCTTTCATCATTATACCCTCTATGAGAGCCATTCCACCGATAGTAGTTTTTTTCATACTCATCTTCCTATCTTTGCTATTTTGTAAAATAAAAAGGATTAGCACAGGCTAATCCTCTTGAGAAGCAACACTCTCTTTCTATTTCTGTTCAAGCCCATATTTCTTCATAAATCTTTCTACTCTACCTGTTGTATCAACAAACTTTTGTTTACCTGTAAAGAATGGATGGCACTTTGAACAAATTTCTACATGGATTTCTTTTTTAGTAGAACCAGTTACAAATGTCTCACCGCATGCACATCTGACAACTGCATCGTGATAATATGTTGGATGGATGCCTTCTTTCATCACTTTCACCTCCTACAAGATTTATACAAATTTTTGTTATTTTCCAAAATCATAACTTTCCCATACTCATAAAGGTGCAAAAATATTTTACAACAGCTACTCTCTTTTTACAAGAGTTTTTTCAAAACCAGATTGAACAATTACTCCTCTTTTACTAAGAAACATAGAATAAAAAATCCCAACACCATGCAGCTAAACGATATTAGAAATAAAAGATTTTTGCCAAGTATATCAATTATACTACCTGCAATTATTGAATTAAACGCAAAAAATGGTCCCATTAAAAAGTTTCTAAGCCCGATATATGATGGTTGTTTTAATGGGTCCTTGCAAAGTTTTGCAGCCATATTACTTTCGTTTACATTTCTTGCACTTTGGGCAATCCCAAACAGGGCAACAGAAAGATAATATATTTCTACAGAGCTCATAAGGTATGTAAAATATATTGCAGGCAAAAATATCAGAGCAGAAATTAAAAGAGTACTTTTAAACCCGTATTTTGAACCAATTAATCCCCAGAGCATATATCCTACTGTTTGAGAAAAAAGCAATATTGTGGTTGCCACTGCAACATGTTGGGTTGAAATACTCAGGCTATTTTTTGCAAATATTGTTTGAAAACCAAACGGCATCTTACCCAGTGCACCAATAAATAAAACTGAAAAAAGATAATATACAAAATTTCTATCTTCTTTTAGTATCAAAAACATGCTCCTAAAATAATGCTTATTGTCAATCTCCTTTTTTGGTTTCTTGATAGGAATCTCTTTCATCATAGAAGCTATGTACAATGAGAGCATCATTATCAAAAACGAAATTAAAAATAAAAGACCATAGTTATAAGGAAAGTGTAAAAGTCTCAATATTCTTCCCATCAAAAAGGCTCCAAATGTCTCACACAGTCCCCCTATCGATGACCTTATCCCAAAAAACTTGCTCCTTTGTCTTTCAGGAACAAGCTTTAGTATAAGATTGAACCATGTTATATTGGCAAATGAAGCAAAAAAACCTTGAAGACTAAAAATTATGTAAAAAAGAATTATAAATAAGAGCTCATTCTTAGCAGCAAATACAAACACATCAATAGCAAGCAAAAACCACATAAGCCTCATAAGCAAAGCAACTTTTATAAAATATTCTTTATATGTTTCAAGCATCTCAAGTTTTTTAGCAACAAGTATCTGCGGAGAGTTTGACAAAAGTACATTCAAAGTTGTCAAAAGACCAATTAGTGTATTTGAATGGACATAGTTTGAAATAAAATAAACTATCACAGTAGAGACTGGAAGCATACCACTTCCAACTGCAAACACTGCTCCATCTGCAATTGAAATGATAGAATTTTTTCTTAAATTTTTATAAGCAAAAACTTCAAGTTTTTTAAGTTCTCGTTCTTGGTCTTCAGATGTCACTTCAAACTCATCTCCTTAATAGAATCCTCTATGCCTTAAAAATACAAATTGGAAATTTCTTGACTTTTTCTAATTAATCTCAAGCAATAAGCAAACAATAAAATCTCATACAAACCAACTATGACCAGCGCTCCATAGACATTTAGCATGAGCACAAAATCATAAAATCCATGCAAAAGCATAGGAATAATAAGAGAAGCCTTAAAATACCAGTAACTTCTGCTCTCGGGCGCAAACTTTGCAAAGCCTAAATAATATCCCATTACAATTCCAAACATAGCATGTGCAGGTACTGCCATCACACCTCTTAGAACAAGAACTGAAACTGCAGCGTCGGGGGATGCCTGAAAAGTTTGATACACATACCCTACATTCTCTATTGCAGCAAACCCAACTGCAGAGAATACACAGTAAACTATGCCATCAAATGGTTGATTGAAATGAGGACTGTCAAAAGCCACCCTTAGCACAACAAGTCTTTTAAAGTATTCTTCTGTAAGACCTGCAACAATAAACGCTTCAAATACAATGAATGAAAGCCTGCTTGAAGCAGAAATGCTGCCATATGCCATTAAAAAATATTCAATTGGAACAACAATAGAGCTAATAAGTATCCCCCATACAAAGGTTTTCAAAAGAAGATGAAGAGGTTCTTTTTCAAACTTGTCTCTAAAATAGATATAAAGAGCTATGAACAAAGAAGGAGCTATGCTTAAAATAATCAGTTTGTAAAGTGTCACAACAATTTACCTCCATTTGTTCATTTGAGTTTATTTATTGATGTTCCTAATATAGTGAAATAAAAAAAGCTGAGCGTATCCTGCAAGTTCACCAAACGAATTTATAAACTGTCTCAGCTGTTTTGTATTTTCAATTCCATAATATTCTCTCAAGGCACGTTTCACCCACACATCCACAGGAAACACATCATACTTTTGCAGTGAGTAAAGCAATATACAATTAGCAACCTTGTCTCCTATTCCTTTTACCGTTTTTAAAATCTTCCTTGCTTCATCAGAACTCAAAGACTCAAGACTTTCAAAGTCTATTTTACCTTCATCTAATTTAGCAATTGCATCTTTGATATACTCTGCTCTATAACCTAACCCTAAGCGTTTTAATTCTTCTGTTGAGATCTTTTTTAAGTTCTCAATTTCTGGAAATGTCCAAGAAGAAAATCCTCTGTATTCTATTTTTTCCCCATAAGCCTGGCAAAGTCTTTCCACTAGCATTTGAATTCTTTTTATGTTGTTATTCTGAGATATAATAAAAGAAATCATACATTCAAAAGGTTCTTGATTTAAAAGTCTCATCCCTCTGTACTTCTCAACTGCCTTTTTCAAAATCTCATCATGCTCAGAAAGTTCTTTTAAAATCAAATCATAGTCTTTATCCAAGTCAAAATACCAGTAAAAAAACTTTTTAAACTCTTCAGGTGAACAGTTGTATATGTCAAAAGTATTACTATCCTGCGGATATACTAAAACTATTTTTCTATTTACAACTCCTATGTATCCACCATCTACCTTTTTCCATCTAAAACACTGTCCGCTAAAAAATGTTGCGTCAAAATCAATCTCTACTCCACTTATGCGAAGAAAATCAGTATACTCTTTTATGTTCAAAAAAATTCATTCCTTTCCAATTATTTATGTGGTAAAACAAAAAGAGCCAACTTCTTCTTGGCTCTATTTTTAATTATAAGAATACAGCATTTTTTAAGCTTTATCAACATTTTTTTGATAATTCACAATTCCCTTTGCAATTGCTAAAGCTATTTGAGTTTGGTAGTTTTGATTATTTAGCATCTTCTCTTCTTCTGGATTACTTAAAAAACCGCATTCTGTCAGAATTGCTGGCATTTTAGTAGCCCTTAATACATAAAAGTCTGCAAATTTGACTCCGCGATTTATCGTTTTAACTGCCTCAACTATACTTTTTTGCACCTCCACAGCCAGTAAAAATCCTTTCTGGCTGGTCTTGTAATAAAAAGTTTCTATACCTCTTGCAGAGTCATTTTTGCTGCTGTTGCAGTGAATGCTGACAAAGACATCTACCAAATTTGCATTTGCTATGTCACACCTTGCTTTTAAGTCTTCTTTTACACTTTTTTCTCCCCACGGCAAAATATCAGAGTCTCTTGTCAAAATCACCTTGGTGTTTGTGCCATCTTCCAATATGAATTTTAATTTTTTAGCAATTGCAAGTGTTATATCTTTTTCTTTGGTGTTGTTTTTTCCTATTGCTCCAGGGTCCTTCCCTCCATGACCAGGGTCTATACATACCTTCATCATTTTCACCTCCTTAAAATCAGTGTATTCCAAATTCCTCATATTTGTGAAATTCAAAAAAACGCCCAGAAATAAAAAAGTAGCTGCTATTTTGTCCAAAATAGCAGCTACTTCCTCCAAAATATCAATTGGATTTGTTCAAATCTCAATTTTTTTTAAAATTACTTTCTACTTTCATCTCAAATTTTGTAATATCTTTCTTATGAATTCTTCATTTGACTTTGTCTGAGAAAGCATGCTTATAATTCTTTCTGTAGTTTCAGCTGTTCCAAAATTAGAAAGTGCTCTTCTGATTGCATCAACAGCTGCTTTTTCTTCTTCAGACAGCAAAAGCTCCTCTCTTCTTGTCCCTGACTTGTTTATATCAATAGCAGGGAATATTCGCTTTTCAGAAAGTTTTCTGTCAAGGTGCAGCTCCATGTTGCCAGTGCCCTTGAACTCTTCAAATATGACATCGTCCATTCGTGACCCTGTTTCAATCAATGCTGTTGCAAGGATGGTAAGGCTGCCACCCTCTTTAAGGTTTCTTGCAGCACCAAAAAACTTTTTAGGTTTGTGAAGAGCGTTCGGGTCAAGACCACCAGAGAGTGTTCTGCCAGATGGTGGTTCAACCAAGTTATAAGCACGTGCAAGCCTTGTCAAGCTATCTAACAATATGACAACGTCTTTTTTACACTCAACAAGTCTCATAGCCCTTTCTAAAACCATTTCAGCAACCTTGATGTGATGTTCAGGCGTTTCGTCAAATGTTGAGTAATGTATCTCTGCTTTAATTGAGTCCTGCATATCAGTGACCTCTTCAGGTCTTTCATCGATGAGCAGTACAATCAAATGCAAATCATCATAGTTTGTGAGAATACTATTTGCTATTTTCTTTAATAGTGTAGTTTTACCTGCTTTTGGTGGTGCTACAATTAATCCTCTCTGGCCTCTTCCAATTGGCGCAATAAGGTCTATGAGTCTAACCGCTAAATCCTTAGGTTCATTTTTATTTTCCAAAATTATTCTTTTGTTTGGGAAAATAGGGGTAAGGTCTTCAAAAGGAGTGCGTTTTGCAACTTCTTCTGGTTTCATATCGTTGACGCTCTGAACATACAAAAGTCCTGCAAACTTCTCATTTTCTTTTGGAAGTCTAATGGGACCTCTAATTTTATCACCCGTTTTGAGATTGAATTTTCTGATTTGAGATGGCGAAACATATATGTCATTTGGGCCAGGAACAAACGAATCGTCGCGCAAAAATCCGTAGCCACCGCCGCCACCAGGTTCATAAATTATCTCCAAAACTCCTTCTCCTATACCACCTATCTCAACTTTACCTTCAAGTTCTTTTAATTCTGGTGGAATTTCTATCTGCATCTTATCCTCTCTTTTTTCTTCTTTTTTAGGTTTTAACTCTATTACCTTACTCTCTTCTTTGTTCTCCTCATTCAAACTAACATCTACAGGCTTTTCAGTTTTTTCTTCTTTTTGTGTGTCCTGCGACAAAGTTTGCTCTTTTATGTTATCTTCTTCTTTATTTTCCATTTCATCTAGGCTTGCCTCTTCCTTTTCCTCAGTCTCTTCAAGCTTTGATTCTTGCTCCTCGCTCTTTAATTCAAAAGTCTGCTGAACTTCTGCAGTTTCTGATTTCTTCTTTCTTCCTCTTCTACCTTTTTCTTTTTTACCTATGCCTTCAAGAACTGTCGCATCTTCTTCTGAACTTCCTAGAAAATTTTTAATAGCTTCCATCAACTCACCTTTTTTGAGCAAAGAATATTTTTGAATACCCAGACTTTTTGCTATTTCTCTAAGTTCAATAATAGACTTTCCTTTTAAAAACTCTTCAAGTGACCCAGGCACTCTTTTCCCTCCTTGTCTACTGACTTCTCATTTCTTGCACTTATATTCTATTAACTTCTGTCTGGGGAAGTTAATTGCAAGAGATGACGTTTAACCTGACACCTTTTATTTTAAAAGTCCAACACTGCTTTGTCAATAGTGACATTGTTGATTAAATACAATGTTTCTATTTACAATGATCAGAACGAGAAAATAAAAAATCAGAGTTAGGCACCAAAAATTTTACCTAACTCTGTTCTTGACCCTTTACATACTTAACATAGACAAAATCCTTGATGTAAGCTCATCATCATTTAGATACAGCCGTGCAACCTTTTGTTCCATTGCCTTTTTTGCAACTGCTAAAGCCACCTCAAAGGCTACTTTTTTGTCAAAAGGCTTTGGAATTATATAATCTTCTGAAAGTTCTTCCTCTGCAACCTTAGCTATAGCCTCTGCAGCTGCTATTTTCATCTCATCTGTTATCCTTGTTGCCATGACATCAAGCGCTCCTCTAAAAATACCTGGAAATGCCAGCACGTTATTGACCTGGTTATTAAAATCAGACCTTCCTGTGCAAACAATCCTTGCTCCTGCCCTTTTTGCAATATCTGGCATAATCTCTGGTATCGGATTTGCCATTGCCATCACAATTGCATCATTTGACATCTTTTTGATATCATCTTCATTCAGGACATTTGCAACAGAAAGACCAATAAATACATCAGCACCTTCAATTGCTCTGTGTAGCGAACCTTTTATTCCTTCTTTATTAGTAATTTTTGCTATTTCTTCTTTATACTTATTCATATCTTCTTCTCTTCCTTCGTATATAGTCCCGCATTTATCACAAACAATAATATTTTTTGCTCCATACTTTAATAAAAGTTTTGCAGTTGCAATTCCTGCAGCACCAGCACCGTTTATGACTATTTTGACCTCTGATATTTTTTTCCCAACAATTTTAAGAGAATTTATCAGAGCAGCTAATACCACTACAGCAGTTCCATGCTGGTCGTCATGAAACACAGGAATATCAAGGCTTTCTATAAGTCTTTCTTCAATCTCAAAACATGCCGGCGCACCTATATCTTCTAAGTTTATCCCTCCAAAGGATGTTTCAATAAGCTTTACCGTCTTTACAATCTCATCAACATCCTTTGAAGCTATGCATATGGGGAATGCATCAACTCCGCCAAACTGTTTAAACAAAATTGCCTTGCCTTCCATAACAGGCAAAGAGGCATCCACACCAATGTCTCCCAAACCCAAAACAGCTGTACCATTTGTTACCACTGCAACCCAGTTGGATTTAGATGTATACTCATACACAAGAGACTTATTTTTTGCAATTTCTCTGCAAGGTTCTGCAACACCAGGTGTATAGTATATACTGAGGTCGTGCTGATTATCTACACTAACTTTGCTTTTGAGGGAAATCTTTCCTCTGTGTTGTCTGTGAAGCTGCAGTGCAAGCGTTTTTATATCCATTTTTATTTTCTCCTCTCACGCTTTTTTTGTGCGTGCAAATTTCGATTCTTTAGCTATCAAGCTGTTCTTTCAACTTCTTAATATATTCAGCTATAAACTTTTCTTTTCCCATCTCAGTTGGATAATAGTATCTTTTGCCAATAAGTTCATCAGGTAGATACTGTTGAGAAACCCAGTGATTTTTATAGTCATGAGGGTACAAGTACCCAATGCCATGTCCGAGCTTTTCTTCTCCATGTGTTGCCATTCTAAGGTGCATAGGAATACTTTTTATACTCACATTTTTAGCATCTTCCAAGGCTTTTTCAATTGCCAAATATGCAGAGTTGCTTTTTGGAGCACATGCAAGATAGATCGTCGCCTCAGACAAAATAATTCTTGCTTCAGGCATTCCCACAAATTCACATGCCATTGCTGCAGAAACTGCCATTGTGAGTGCCATCGGGTCTGCCAAGCCAATGTCTTCTGCTGCCAATATTATAAGTCTTCTTGCAATAAATTTTATGTCCTCTCCACTGTCAAGCATCTTTGCCAAGTAAAACAGCGCTGCATCCGGGTCAGACCCTCTTACACTTTTTATAAAGGCAGAAATAGTATCGTAGTGCATATCCCCCGTGGCATCATAATTAACAGTTTTTCTACTTGAAAGATTTATAACAGATTTCTGAGAAATATAAATCTTGCCATCATCTTGAGCGGAAGAAGAATACACTACAGCCTCTAAGATGTTCAAAGCAACTCTTGCATCTCCACCTGAGAGCTTTGCTATGAGCTTTTTAGCATCATCATCTATTTGGATATTCAGTTCACCAAGTCCATTCTCTTTATCCGAAATTGCTCTTTCAATGATCTTTAATATATCTTCCTCCTTAAGTGGAAAAAGTTCGAATACTAAAGACCTTGATACAAGCGCTTTATTGACTTCATAAAAGGGATTTTCAGTTGTTGCCCCAATTAAGATTATTATTCCTTCTTCAACAGAAGGCAAAAGTGCATCTTGCTGAAGTTTGTTAAACCTGTGTATCTCGTCAATAAAAAGAATGGTCTTTTTACCTGTTTGAGAAAACTCAATCTTGGCTTCTTCAATAATCTTTTTTATATCGTTTACACCTGCAATTGTAGCATTGATGGTTTTGAAAGTCTTACCTGTAGCATTAGCAATCACATGCGCAATTGTAGTTTTTCCAGTCCCGGGCGGCCCATAGAGAATTATTGAAGTAAGCCTATCGTTTTTAATTAAGTTATAAAGAGGTTTGCCCGGGCTCAAAATATGTTCTTGTCCCACAATCTCCTCAAGATGTTTTGGTCTGAGTTTATAAGCAAGTGGTGATTCTTTTTTCAACCTTTTTTCACCAAGATATTGGAAAAAGTCCATTTCAATTCACCTTAAGCTTGTTCATCAAACTCTTTATACAAAGGATGTTTTTCGCAAAGAGCTTTCACCCTGCTCAAAATATTCTCTTTGGTATCAGAATTTGTCAAAGCATCATGGATGATATCTGCAACTTCAATCATATCTTCTTCTTTAAACCCTCGGGTTGTCACAGCCGGTGTTCCAAGTCTTATCCCGCTTGTTATCATTGGACTTTGAGTATCAAAAGGAATTGCGTTTTTGTTACAGGTTATATTGTGCTCATCTAATATCTTTTCAGCATCTTTTCCTGTGATACCTTTATTTCTCAAGTCTACCAGCATTAAATGATTATCTGTACCACCGCTCACAAGCCTGAATCCTCTTTCGATGAGTCTTGTGCTCAGAGCCTTTGCATTTTTCAATATTTGAACCTGGTAATTTTTGAACTCTTCTGTCATCGCCTCTTTGAGAGCAACAGCTTTTGCAGCTATTACATGTTCAAGCGGTCCACCTTGAATACCAGGGAAAATGGTCTTATCAATCAGTTTTGCATATTTTTCTTTGCAAAGAATAAGACCTCCACGAGGACCTCTAAGCGTTTTATGTGTTGTGGTTGTAACAAAATCGGCATATTCAACAGGTGATGGATGAAGCCCTGCAGCAACAAGCCCAGCAATATGAGCCATATCTACCATCAAATATGCTCCCACTTCATCAGCTATCTCTCTGAACTTTTTAAAGTCAATCACCCTGGGATACGCTGATGCTCCTGCTAAGATAAGTTTTGGTCTGTGCTCCTTTGCAAGTCTTAAAACTTCATCATAATTAATTGTCTCTGTTTCAGGGTCAACCCCATATGAAACAATATTGTAAAGCTTTCCTGAAAAATTCACAGGGCTACCATGAGTCAGATGTCCACCATGCGAAAGATTCATCCCAAGAATGGTATCACCTGGATTCAACACTGCAAAATATACAGCCATGTTCGCCTGTGCACCTGAATGTGGCTGAACATTCGCGTGCTCAGCTCCAAACAGCTTTTTAGCTCTCTCAATTGCTATAGATTCAACAACATCAATATATTCGCACCCACCATAATATCTTTTTCCTGGATATCCTTCTGCATATTTATTTGTCAAAGGTGAACCCATTGCTGCCATTACTGCAATTGATATAAAGTTCTCAGATGCAATAAGCTCAATTTTATTCTGCTGTCTTTTAAGTTCGCTTTTTATTGCTTCAGCTATTTCTGGATCTGTATCTTTTACTAAATTGTAGAAATACATATTCATCTCCCTTTCCGAATGTTTTATTGTAAAAATATTCGAACGTTCATACTTTATGATTATACATCAATTTTTTCTTTGTGTATATTATATTTTAGTCCAATTTTAAAAGTCAACCTTTTGAACATATTTGTGCACAAAGTTTAATGTTCACACATAAGCACAAATACTATATAATCTTACTGTAAAAAATCAAGGGGATGGAGGATATATTTCTGAAATGATGAACTCAAAGCAGCTTGTAGAAATTGCTCTCTTAGCAGGTGAGATAATGCTCACAAACGGTGCTGAAACACACAGAGTGGAAGACACAATGGTTCGGATATGCTCAAAAGGAAAATTAAAGTTTGCTGAAAGTTTTGTAATTCCAACAGTAATTGTTGCAACAGTTGCAGATGAAAACAATAATCTTGTTACTGTCTCAAAAAGAATAAAAAATAGAACAATTGATCTTAATAAAATCTCTCTTGTAAATCAGTTCTCCCGCGATTTTCAAACCCATGAATATACTTATGAACAAGCAATTGAAATCTTAAACAATATCAAAAATAAAAAAGGATATTCTTTCTACTTGCTACCATTTGCAGCAGCACTTGTTTGTTCTTTTTCCACAATTTTGTTTGGAGGAAATTTAAAAGATGCAATCTCAGCATTTTTTGTAGGTTTTGTCACTCAAACCATTTTGAATTTTATGAACTCCAAAAACTTTTCTTATTTTATCTCTTACATCATTGGAGGAGCTATAACTGCTTTGATAGCTATCATCACAGTAAACCTCAATATTGGTGTTCATTTAGATAAAATAATCATCGGTTCTGTAATGATAATGACACCAGGTGTTGCAATTACCAATGCAATAAGAGACACTATTGCAGGCGACCTTTTATCCGGGGTTGCAAGAGGAATTGAAGCTTTTTTAATAGCTGTGTTCATTGCAACAGGAGCCGGTATTGCGCTCAGTCTTTTTAGATAAATCTCAAAAGGAGGAAAAATGTTGGAAAGAAGTTTAGTGTTTCAATTAATTTCAGCATTCATTGTAAGTTTTTCTTTTGCCATCCTTACAAATTCCCCAAGTAAAAGTTTATTATACTGCGGAATAAATGGAATGTGTGGCTGGTTTGTCAATATATTATTGTTACGATTTGGATTTACACAAATTTTATCAGTTTTCTTTGCAGCACTTGCTATAAATGTACTGTCAGAAATATTTGCAAGATCTCTCAAAAATCCTGTGCCAATTTTTCTTATCCCGGGATTGATACCACTTGTGCCAGGAGCTGGCATGTATAATACAATGACAGCACTTCTCAAAAGTCAGTTTGAACTTGCTATCAAAACAGGTATGCAAACCCTGCTGATTGCAGGTTCAATTGCAGTGGCAATAATGCTTGTCACATCATTTAACTGGGTGTTCTCAGCTCTCAATAAAAAGTAAAGTTAAAATAAAAGAAAGCATAAGCCACTTGCAAATGGTTTATGCTTTCTTTTATTTTGCTTTTCTTGAGTATGTGACATTCAGTGCTTCTTTTCGTGAAAGTGAAAGTCTGCCAAGCTTGTCAATCCCTATTACTTTTACAAGCACCAAATCTCCAACTTTTACAACTTCGTCTACAGACTTTAATCTTCTCTCATCTAATTGAGATATATGCACAAGTCCTTCCTTGCCAGGATATATTTCAACAAATGCTCCATAAGATGCAGTTCTTGTTACCTTGCCAAGGAAAAACTGCCCCACCTCAATCTCACGACCAATTCCCTCAATCATGCTAATTGCCCTGTTACCAGAAATATCATCAGGTGCCGCAACAAATATTCTTCCATCAGGTTCTATATCAATCTTTACGTTTGTCTCTGCGATGATTTTATTTATCATCTTTCCACCAGGTCCAATTATGTCTCGAATCTTTTCAGGATCAACTGTAGTTTTGAATATCTTTGGAGCATAAGGGGAAAGCTCGCTTCTTGGCTTGTCAATTACAGTTTGCATAAAATCTAAAATTTTAAGTCTTGCTTCTTTTGCCTGATAGAGTGCCTTTTCGATAATTTCTCTTGTAAGTCCATGGATTTTTATGTCAAGCTGAATTGCAGTAATACCTTCTCGGGTCCCTGCTACCTTAAAGTCCATATCTCCAAAGAAGTCTTCTATACCTTGAATGTCAGTAAGTAAAATAAAACTGTCGTCGTCTTTTGTAATAAGGCCGATAGAAATTCCTGCAACAGGCGCTTTAATTGGCACACCAGCATCCATAAGAGCAAGAGTACTGCCGCATACACTTGCCTGTGATGTTGAACCGTTAGATGTCAAAACCTCAGATACAAGTCGAATTGTATAAGGAAATTCATCCTCTGAAGGAATAACAGGTTCAAGTGCCCTTTCAGCCAGTGCACCATGTCCAATTTCTCTTCTTCCTGGACCTCTTACAGGTTTCGATTCACCTGTAGAGAATGGTGGGAAGTTATAATGATGCATATACCTTTTTGCCTCTTCTTCTTCAAGACCGTCTAAAAATTGCATCTCACCTTTTGTCCCAAGAGTAGCAACTGTCAAAACTTGAGTGTAACCTCTTTTGAAGAGAGCAGAGCCATGAGTTCTTGGCAAAATACCAACCTCAGCATACAGCGGTCTTATTTCGTCAAACTTTCTACCATCAGGGCGTTTCCCTTCATCTGCAATCATTTTTCTTACAATCTCTTTTTCAAGGTTATAAAGCGCATCATCCACAAGTAAAAGAGTTTCTTCTGTTTCACCTTCGAAAGCTTTGAACACTTCTTCTTTAAGTTCATCAAGCTTCTTATCCCTTTCAACCTTGTCAGGTATCTGCACATACTGATAAACCTTGTCAAATGCAATCTCACGTACCTTTTGTTTTATCTCCTCTGGTACAACCCTCTTTTGATACTCCATTTTAGGTTTACCAACTTCTTTTACTATTTCCTCAATAAACTCAACAATCTTTTTAATCTCTTCCTGTGCTATCAATATAGCCTCAATCATAATGTCCTCAGGAACTTCTTTCGCACCAGCTTCTATCATCATCACTCTGTCTTTTGTCCCTGACACAACAAGATGAAGCTTGCTCACTTCTCTTTCTTTAGCCGTAGGGTTTATGACAATCTTTCCATCCACATACCCAACAAGCACAGAACCAGTTGGCCCTTCAAATGGTATATCAGAGATTGACAGTGCAACAGATGAACCAAGCATTGCAAGAACATCCGGTGGATTGTCAGGGTCAACCGACAGTACTGTGGCTATAACAGAGACATCATGATAAAAATCTTTTGGGAAAAGCGGTCTTATAGGTCTGTCTATCAGCCTTGCAGAAAGAATTGCTTTTTCAGAGGGTTTGCCTTCTCTCTTTATAAATCCGCCCGGAATTTTCCCAACCGAGTACAACCTTTCCTCATAGTCAACTGTAAGTGGGAAAAAGTTTATACCTTCTCTGGGCTTTTCAGAAGCACATGCAGTGACAAGCACAGCTGTGTCACCATATCTTGCAAGCACAGCCCCGTTTGCCAAAAGAGCATATTTCCCAATCTCAAAGCTGAGCTCTCTTCCCGCAAGTTCCATTTTGTAAATTTTACTCTCCAAGCTTTACCACCTCTTTCTAAAATAATGGAGCGGAATAATACCGCTCCACTTTTCTGTCATTTATTTTCTCAGTCCTAATTTTTCTATAAGCTCACGATATCTGTTGATGTCATACTCCTTAAGGTAATTAAGAAGTTTTCTTCTCTGCCCTACCATCTTTAAAAGACCTCTTCTTGAATGGAAATCCTTTTTGTGAATCTGAAGGTGTTCGTTGAGTCTGTTAATTCTTTCGGTTAAAAGTGCAATCTGGACTTCTGGTGAACCCGTATCAGATTCATGAAGTTGATACTTTTTGATGATTTCTTCTTTCTGCTGTTTTGTGAGCATCTTTTTACACCTCCCTTTTCTCTAAAAATGCCTGAATCTTTGTCAAAGGCTGGGAGCATCCTCTGACAATGACTCAGGTTAGCACATAGCATATTGTAGCAAAAATCTTTGCTTATGTCTATATATTTGCTTTGCAAAATAAAGTTTTTACATATTCAACATCTTTCGCTATTTGATTTTTAAGTTCATCTATATTTGAAAATTTTTTCTCTTCACGCACAAAATCGATAAATTCTATTTTAACTCGCTTGCCATACATGTTCTTATCAACACTCAATATGTGCGTCTCTATTTTTATATTCTCTGATGCTGAAACAGTGGGATTTGTCCCTACATTAGTTATAGAAAGATACCTCTTATCGTCGATAATTGTATTTGTAATATATACACCTTTCCTTGGTACAATCTTTTCTTTATCAAATTTTATATTAATGGTTGGAAACCCTATCTTTTTCCCCAACCTGTTACCTCTTTTAACAGTACCATTAATAAAAAAGTTAAAGCCAAGCATACAATTTGCAAGTTTTATGTTCCCCTCAAGTATTAACCTTCGAATTAGCGTGCTGCTCACAATGTGCTCTTGGTACATCACCGGGTCAATCACTATACACTTTCGACCAAACTGGTGAAGTTTTTCACACAGATACTTGCTATCACCCTCTGCCATGTATCCGAACGTAAAGTCATACCCTACAACTACCACTGATACATTTAACTTATCAATTAGAATTTCCTCAATAAACCTATCTTTATCCATCTGCATTATCTTTTTATTAAATTCTATAAAATACACATCATCTATGCTATAATTTCTGAAAAATTCTAATCTTTCCTCATTTGTAAGTATATACTTTATATTAAAGCCAAGAAGGTTGTCAGGATGATTTTTAAAAGTAAAAACAACTTTTTTTCTACCCCTGGCATTTGCATTTAAAACCTCAAACAGCTTTTTATGACCTATATGAAAGCCGTCAAAAAAACCAAGCGCAACAGCCGGGGTATCTCCCCTTTTCGCCACCATTTCATAAACATTCATCTGTAGTTTCCACCTTTAAAACATATTTGAATACATCCTTTTCTCTTTTGTAGATAAAGACAGCCTCATCAACACAAATTTTATAAAAGTCTGCAAATGCAGTGTCTATATCTATAATATCTTCTATGTCCTGGTTTACGAGTGGATTCCCATTTAAAATTTTCTTATATGTTTTTCTACCTACTTTTATCTCATTTTTAAATAACCTACATACAGGAATTATACTTTCTGCCCTGATATCGCTCAAAGTAACTGCATCTTTCAAATCAAAAAAACCGCTTCTTATCCTTCTTAGCTCAGAAAGCAGACCTACCGTCGAAAGATTTTCTGCGATTTTTTCTGCCAAACTTCTTATATACGTTCCATGGCTGCATTTAACTTTAAATTTAAGATACGGATAGGAAAAGCTTATTATCTCTATATTATATATGATACTCTTCACCTTTGGAATTTCAATATTTATTCCTTTTCGAGCATACTCGTAGAGTTTTCTACCATTGAGTTTTTTGGCAGAAAAAATTGGAACATTAAGTTCGATTTCTCCTTTTAAAATTTTAAAGCATTCTTCTATCTCTTTTTGTTCAACAATTTTCATATTCTTTTCTTTGATTTTACCAGTTATATCAAGCGTGTCGGTTCTTATACCAAACTGCATTGTTGCTATATATGTTTTTTCCTGACTGGTAAAGAAAGAAGAAAGCTTTGTAGCCTCCCCAATCAAAATGACCAAAAGTCCTGTTGCAAACGGGTCAAGCGTTCCTGCATGCCCAGCTTTCACGTTGAACACTTTTCTGACAAATTCAACAACATCATGTGAGGTAATTCCCACTGGCTTGTCAACAAGTAAAACTCCATTCATCTCAGATCACTTTTCAATCTTTTTATCAGGTTTTCCTTTAAAGCATCTAAAGAAACATTTCTACTTGTAAAACCAGCTGCTCTGAGATGCCCACCTCCGCCAAATTCCTTGGCAACCTGAGCACAGTCAATATAGTATTTTGATCTCAGGCTTACCTTAATTTTGTCTTCTTCTTCAATAAATATTGCAGCTACTTCAACATCTTCGATGTTTCTTGCAAAATTTATGAGATTTTCCGTCTCATCTCGTGAGGCACCATTTTTAATTAGCATCTCTCTTGTTACTGTTAAAAAGGCAATCTTGTTTTTCTCAAAAAGTTCTAACGTCTGTAAAACATCTTTCAAAAGATTGAACTTTGAAAGGCTCATCTCATCAAATACCTTGTTGATAATATATACAAAATCAATTCCAGTATTTATTAAATCACCTGCAATCTGATGGGTTATTGAAGTAGTATTTGAATATCTAAATCCACCTGTGTCAGTAAAAACACTTGTGTAAAGACAAGTTGCAATTTCCTTGTCATTGTCAATGCCCATCAGTTTGACAATCTGGTATATAATCTCACCTGTTGCAGCAGAGGAAGAATTTATATAAAACAAATCGCCTATTCCTTCGCTTGTAACATGGTGGTCTATGTTTATTAGCTTTGAATAACAATTTTCAATGTTTTCAATCCCTGTCCTCTCAAGTTCGCCTGTATCAAGCAAGACAAGAACATTAAATTTTTCGTCAATTCTGTCTACCACCTCTATTTTTTCCGCTGCAGGTAAAAACCTCAAATTCTTTGGAACATTATTTTTCAAGAACATTCTTGCATCTTTACCTTTTCTTTTAAGTGCAATATAAAGTGCAAGCATAGAACCGATGCAATCCCCATCCGGATTCTCGTGCGAGACAATAGCAATCGAATCTGATTTCAAAAGCTGCTGAATAATTTTATTTTCTATCAATTTTCTTCTTCACCTTCACTTTCCTCAATATTTTCATCTTCTTTTGAAATATTCAGCTGATTCAAAATCTGGGAAATTCGTGCTCCATACTCAATCGAGTCGTCCAGTTCAAATGTTATCTCTGGAGTAAATCTCAAGCTTATTCTCCTTGATATTTCCCTTCGAATATAAGGCTTTGCATTTTCTAACGCTTTCATTGTACTTTCAACCTTTTCTTTGTCTTTGTCAAATATGCTAACATAAACCTTTGCATATCTCAAATCCTTGCTCATATTCACCTTTACAACGCTTATAAGCTCTGCACAAAGGCGAGGATCTTTGAGCTCATGTTGAATTATATCACTCAGTTCCTTTTTTATTTCCTCAGAGACCCTATCTGACCTCTCAAACTGCATACTGTCCCCCTCACCTCTTTTATAAATTTAGTTTTCTACTTTCTGCATCTCATATGCTTCCACAATATCCCCTTCTTTTATATCGTTAAACTTTTCAAAGGTCATACCACATTCATATCCGGCTGCAACTTCTCTCACATCATCTTTAAAACGCTTGAGCGACGCAAGTTTCCCTTCATATACAACAACACCGTCACGAATAATTCGCGCATTTGCTGTCCTTGTTATCTTGCCATCTAAAACATAACATCCTGCAATTGTACCAACTGCAGATGATTTGAATATTTGCCTTATTTCTGCATGTCCTATTACCACTTCTTTATAAACAGGTTCAAGCAACCCTTTCATAGCAGCTTCAATATCATTTATGACATCATAAATAATTCTGTACATCCTCACATCAACCTTTTCTTTTTCAGCAAGTGACATTGCACCAACTTCCGGTCTGACATTAAAACCTATTATTATAGCATCTGATGCAGAAGCCAAAGTAACATCAGATTCAGTAATTGCACCAACCGCAGCATGTATAACCTTGACAGTGACCTTGTCGTTTGAAAGTCTTTCAACAGCAGATTTTAACGCTTCCACCGACCCTTGAACATCAGCTTTTATTATAACCCTTAGTTCTTTCAACTGACCTTTTTGAATTCTCTCAAAAAGTTCATCAAGAGATATCTTTGTACTTTGCATCTTCTCTTCTTTGAGCTTTTCCTGTCTAATCTGGGCAACTGTTTTTGCTGTCTTTTCATCTTTTACACATACAAGCTCGTCACCTGCAACAGGCACATCTTCAAGTCCCAAAATCTCAACAGGCATGGAAGGTCCTGCTTCCTTTATTCTCTGACCTTTGTCATCCATCATTGCTCTAACTCTGCCCCATGTGTTTCCAACAACAACATAATCCCCTACTTTTAGTGTTCCTTTTTGAATCAAAACTGTTGCAACAGGTCCTCTTCCTTTATCAAGTTTTGCTTCAATTACCCTGCCGCGGGCAGGTCTGTTTGGATTTGCTTTGAGCTCCATAAGGTCTGCAACAAGCAAAATCATTTCAAGCAGATGGTCAATACCTATCTTTTTCTTTGCAGAGACATTTACAAAAACTGTATCTCCACCCCACTCCTCTGGAATAAGTCCATATTCTGATAGCTGCTGCTTTACTCTTTCGGGATTTGCCTCTGGCTTATCGATTTTGTTGATTGCAACTATGATGGTAACATTTGCTGCTTTTGCGTGGTTGATAGCTTCTACCGTCTGTGGCATAACACCATCATCAGCAGCAACAACAAGTACTGCTATATCAGTAACCTGAGCGCCTCTTGCTCTCATCGCAGTAAACGCTTCATGTCCAGGGGTGTCTAAAAAAGTTATCTTTCTGCCATTTATCTCAACAACAGATGCACCTATATGCTGTGTAATTCCACCCGCTTCTTTTTCAGTTACGTTAGTTTTTCTTATAGCATCAAGTAAGGATGTCTTTCCATGGTCAACATGACCCATCACAACAACAACAGGTGGTCTTGGTACAAGGCTTTCTGGTGGATCTTCCTGGTCTTCCAAAAGAATCTCTTCCTCAGTTTTTATAATCTCCTTTTCAACTTTAAATCCATAATCTTCTGCTATTAAAGATGCAACATCAAAGTCTATTTCCTGATTGATATTTGCCATTATGCCAAGCATTATTAGCTTTTTAATAATCTCTGCTGCAGGTTTTCCTATCAAATTTGCAAATTCCCCAACTACAATCTTATCTGGAATCTTTATTACTTCCTCTTTCTTCTCCTGAGAAGTCTTTGTCTGGAGTTTCAAAACCTCTTTTTGCTCTTTCGACTTCTTCTTTAATTTTTCTTTTCTACCACGTCTGATATGCTTTTCTTGCAAGTATTCTTCTTCTAAAAGGGTATCTTCTACTTCTCTGTCAACTTTTTCAAGCTCTTCTCTGTCCAATAGCACATCATGATGTTCTTCCTCAACAGCAAAAACTTGTTTTCTATGTTTTGGAGCTTTTTCTTGTTTTTGTTTTGCCTGAGACTTATCCTGAAACTTCTTTTCTATTTTCTGCTCCTTTGCAACCTCGTACTTTGGTTTTGAAATCTGTTTTTTCTCTACTTCCTGCTGAAGAACAACATCTGTAATTTTTCTACCACCTTCATCAGTTTCTCTTTTTACACTCTCGACCTTAGCAATTGGCTGCTTTACTGGCCTTTGTTGTTTTCCTTGTTCTTTCCCTTCTGGCTTTCTTTCATGACGAGGCTTTTCCTCAAACCTTCTTGGTTTTCTGTCTTCTGGTTTTTGCCTCTTTTCTTGCACCTGTGGCTCCTTTGAAATAGGTCTTCTTTCTGCTTTTCTATCTGTTTGCTGTTTGTCCTTCTCTTGTAAAATATATTCCAGCACAAGATTTATATCATTTTCTTCAAGAGCACTCATATGATTCTTATGCTCAATATTCAACTTGTTAAGTACATCCATCAAATCTTTATTTTGCATGTCCAATAACTTCGCAAATTCATATATTCTAAGCTTATTAGACATTCCCACACCTCCGCATAAAAGCTTTTTATTGCCCATCTTTCAAAAATCTCTCAAGTTCCTCATAGAAGCTTTTTGGAATATTAATCTTCAGCGACTTTTCTAACCCCTTTTTCTTTATAGCAAGTTTTAAACACTCTAAATCTTTACAAATATATGCTCCTCTCCCTTGCATCTTCTGTTTTGGATCAATAAAAATCTCCTCATTTGTTTTGACTATTCGCAAAAGCTCTTTTTTTGGCTTTATGCTCATACATCCGACACATTTTCTATGCGGAATATACTCTTGCACCTTTTCACCCCAATCAATCATTTACCCTTAATATCTATCTTCCAGCCAGTCAGTTTTGCTGCAAGCCGAGCGTTCTGTCCCCCCTTGCCAATAGCAAGAGACAATTGGCTATTTGGAACAAGGACAAACGCTTTTTTTTCAATTAGATTCAAATCAATATGCACAACCTCCGCAGGACTGAGAGCATTTTTTATAAACTCGCCAATGTCACTGCTCCATTTTACAATATCAATCTTCTCACCATTCAAATGCTTTAGTACATTCTGGATTCGTATACCCTTTTCACCTATACAAGCTCCAACAGGGTCAACCTTTAAACTATTAGAATAAACTGCCACCTTTGACCTTGAACCTGCCTCTCTCGCAATTGCCTTTATTTCAATTATACCCTCTTGTATCTCAGGTACCTCATTCTCCATAAGTCTTTTTATCAAATTTGGATGGGTTCTTGAAAGATAAACAATGGGCTCTTTTTCTTTGGGTGGAATTTTAACCTCAGTAATATAAAATTTCATCATTACCCCTGGTTTATATTCTTCACCAGGTATCTGTTCTTCCATGGGAAGAATTGCTTCAACTTTTCCACCCTCAATCTCTACAATAACGTTTTTCTTGTCAATCCTCTGGATAATACCCGTTACAATATTATCAACTTTTGAAGAGTAATCTTCAAAGATAATACTTCTTCTTTTTTCTCGAATCTTCCCAATAACTGTCTGTCTGACTGTCATTGCTGCTTTTCTACTAAACTGTGAAATTGGAACCTCTATCACTACAATATCCCCAACTTTATATCGCTTATCAATTTTTTGTGCATCTTCAAGAGAAATTTCACTTTTTCTGTCTTTAACATTTTCAACCACTTTTCTGTACTCATAAATTTTAACACTTCCTTTTTCTGGTTCGATAGAAACCTTAACATTGGAAAGATTTTTGTCCTTTATTCCTTTCACCTGCTTATAAGCAGTCAGAAGAGCTGATTCTAAAACTGAGTATATATAATCCCTTTCTATCTTATATTCTCTCTCAAGCTCATCAATTGCCGAAAATAACTCCTGAAAATCAAGAGTTTGTTCTTTTTTTGGCATTTTTTGAAATCCCCCTTCATCCCATAGTTAAAATCTTATCGCAAGTTTTACCTTCTTTACATTTTCAACAGGTATATCTATCTTCTCCTTATCCACAATCAAAACTAAGGACTTCTCATTCTTCTCCACAAGCTCTCCTGTGATTTTTGTGCGGTTTAAAAAAGGCTGTTTCAAAAACACATCCACAACTCTTCCTTTGTTTCTTATAAAATCTCTATCAGTAACAAGAGGTCTGTCCACACCTGGCGATGAGACCTCTAAATAATAGCTAAAAGGAATAGGATCAGCAATATCCAATTTATCAGAAAGTTCTTCACTAACAAGCTGACAGTCATCTATTGTAATTCCGCCGGGTTTGTCTATATACACTCTCAAAAAATGACTTTTTCCTTCCTTTTTAAATTCAATATCTACCAAATCAAAGCCATACCTTTCTAATATAGGTTTTACAAGTTCCTCCACTTTCTTTGTTATTTTTGACATCAGTATACCCTTCCCTTCGATTAAAGCTTTTTCCCTATGAAAACTCCATAAACAATATTAAAGAGTGGGGGATACCCACTCTCATGCTAATTTACTTTATGTCAGCACCTCTGATTATAAATATTATACCACCTTAATTTTATTTTAACAAGAAGCGCAAAAATTATTACCTCAAACTCTGAATTTTACTTCTCAAAATTTCAATAGATTTTGAGACATCACCACTGTCAAATACATATGAACCAGCAACTATCACGTTTGCCCCTGCATTGACACAATCAACAATTGTCTCCTCGTTAATACCACCGTCAACTTCTATCTCAAACGAAAGTCCTTCCTTTTCTCTAAGGTTTGCCAACATTTCAATCTTTTTTAGAGTATATGGTATAAACTTCTGCCCTCCATACCCAGGGTTTACAGTCATAATTAAAACCATGTCAACAATACCAAGTACATTCTCTATCATGTATACAGGCGTTGCAGGATTTAGTGCAACACTTGCTTTTTTGCCAAAACTTTTTATCCTGTTGATGATGGCATCCAAGTGGTAGGTTGCCTCTGCGTGGACGGTAATATTATCAGCCCCGCTTTGGACAAACCTTTCGATATGTTTTTCGGGATGTACAACCATTAGATGTACATCAAAAAAAAGTTTGGAGTTTTTCCTTAAGCTACTTACAACTGGTGCACCAATTGTTATATTGTCCACAAAATTTCCGTCCATGACGTCTATATGAACCAAATCGGCTCCAGCCACTTCGAGTTTTTTAAGTTCGCTTTTAAGGTCTGCAAAATCAGAAGATAAAATGGACGGTGCAATCTTTATTGGCAACTTTTAATCCTCTCCTTTAACTGTACTCTTTTTGTGCAGGAAGTTGCATAAATATCTGCTTGTACCTCTCATACCTTTCAAAATTTATTTTTTTCTCAGTCACAGCAGCTTTCACCATACAGTCAGGTTCAAATATATGGTTGCATCCTGGAAACTTACAGCCTTCATATTCATAAAACTCTGGATAATAATATTTGAGCTCATGTCTTAGAAGCCCCATTATCTCAATTGAACTGAAACCTGGTGTGTCTGCAATGTAGGTATCATCCCCTGCACGTAAAAGTTCTACCACCCTTGTTGTGTGTCTTCCCCTCTCAATCTTTTTAGAGATTTCACCAACTTTTAAATTAGCTCCTGGAATTAAACAGTTTAGTATAGAACTTTTCCCCACACCAGATTGCCCAGCAAAAACTGAGATTCTTCCTTGGATGTAATCTTTGAGCTCATGAATACCTTTTCCAGTCCTTGCAGACACACCTATCACATCAAACACAGTGTATTGGGATTTTATCATCTCAAATGTTTTCCCACCATCTAAATCAATTTTATTTACACAAATTACAGGCTTTACTTTTTCTTTCAACACATTTACTAAAAGTTTATCCAGAGCAATTAAAGATACTTCAGGCGACACTGACGCTACTACCACAATAGCAATGTCTACATTTGCAATTGGTGGACGAACAAGCTGATTTTTTCGTGGTAAGATCTTATCTATAACATATGCACCCTTGCTTTTCTCTACAATAACAACATTGTCACCTACAAGCGGAACTATGTCATCCTTCCTAAAAACTCCTCGTGCTCTGCATTCATATACATTTCCTTCATGGTCATAGACATAATAAAATCCAGCAATTAGCTTCCCAATCACCCCATTTATTTGCATAGCTACTCCACCGTCTCCTCTGTTGATAATTGGTCATTTATATACATTCTGATTGTAGATGGTCCAGTAATAGGAATTTTCACTTGCAAAGGAGTTTCTTCCTTTTTCACTATCCTATCAAATACAATGCTCTCATTACTATTTGAGACAACCACTATTTTAACATTTGCTTCTTCTAAATCAGAAGGTAAAATTACTGTTTTTATAATTATCTTAGTGGTACTTTTTGGCTCAACCTTTTTGGTCACTATCAAATCCACATTGCTTCCTTTTACAACCTGCTGTCCGTAAGATGGTGATTGGCTGATAACAATATCAGACTCTCTGTCTGTAACCTCTTTATAAGTTATGTTCCCGACGTTAAGTCCGTTTTTTTGTAAAACATCCTTGGCATCAACTACATTCATTCCTGTAACGTCTGGAACTGCTACTTTTTCTATTTTTGGACCTAAGCTTACAGTCAAAATCACAGTACCGTTTTTTTCTATGAGCTGGTTTGCGGAAGGCTGCTGTTCAATAACCGTATCCACCGGCTTGTCAGAATAATCTCTCTTTATCTCAGCGCTCAAACCACTGTTATCAAGCTCTATTTGAGCATCCTTGATATTGAGTCCAACCACATCAGGCACTTTGATCATCTCTGGTCCTTTGCTTACCGTAAGTCTCACAGTAGTGTCCTTTTTTACTTTGATACCCGCTGCAGGGTCTTGATTAATCACTGTACCTTTTTCAGCTTGATCGTTTTGCTCTTCAACTGTATATTTGAGCCCCAGCTCATCAAGCTTGGCTTTTGCATCATCAATCGAAAAACCAACAAGATCTGGCATTGTTATGTCATTTTCTTGATAAGTCAGACTTTTCCCAATAGCATTATAAAATATAAGCCAGCCTATTGCAACAATAATAAGGGCAGTTAAAATTCCTGCTACCACATAAATCCAATCTTTTCTTTTTTCTTTTAGCTGTTTCTTTTCGTTCAAAGCAGTATCACCTGATTTTATCTGGTCAAACTGAAACTGTTTTGTGGGAACATTTTCATGAGATTCTATCTTGACAAAATCACCCTCTGGTTCAACAAGTGAATTTTTCAAATCTTGAATCATCTCGCCAGCAGACTGGTATCTCAGCAGAACGTCTTTTTGCATTGCTTTCAAAATTATTGCTTCCAAGCTTCTTGGTATATTGGGATTGTAAAGTGTGGGTTTGACAGGCTGTTCCTGCAAATGCTTCAGTGCAATGGAAATTGGAGTGTCACCGTCAAACGGCAAAACTCCCGTCACCATTTCATAAAGTACAACTCCAAGAGAGTACAGATCAGACCTGTTGTCTACATATCCCCCTCTTGCCTGTTCCGGCGAAAAATAATGGACAGAGCCAATGGTGAGATTTGTATTTATTATGGTACCTGTTGAAACTGCACGCGCAATGCCAAAATCTGTTACTTTGACAATTCCATTTTCGTCAATCAAGATGTTTTGTGGCTTTATATCCCTGTGCACAATGCCTTTTTTATGAGCATGGTCCAAAGCTCTTAAAACCTGTATAGCAATGGTTGTTGCATCTTTTGGACTGAGCCTGCCCGTTTCTTTCATAAACTCTTTTAGAGTTTTGCCGTTTACATATTCCATAACTATGTAGTACATCCCATCCTGTTGCCCAACGTCATAGATAGATACAATGTTAGGATGCGAAAGAGATGCAGCTGCCAGCGCCTCTGTTCTGAACCGTTGCAAAAATTCCTCATCAGCTGCAAATTCGGATCTTAAAACTTTTATGGCAACATATCTATTTAAAATTGCATCTTTGGCTTTGTACACAACCGACATTCCACCGCTTCCTAACTTCTCTTCCACTTTATATCTGTTGCCTATTACAAAATCATCCATATGGCATCATCACCCTCACCACGTCTTTTATTCTTCATACCAAAAGATAAATAACGGTTATATTGTCAGTTCCACCTGCCTCAAGGGCTTTTTCTATCAATGTCTTCCCTATTTCATCAAAACTATTCTCCTCAAATATCTTCTGTATGTATGACTCAAGTACCATGTTGGTAAGCCCATCTGTACACAGCAAAAAGTAGTAGTGCTGACTTTCATCTCTGGTCAGCTCATAAATATCAACTTCCAGATCCTCTTCAATGCCAACCGCTCTTGTTATAATGTTTCTCTTAGGATGGGTGTAAATTTCCTCTTTTGTAATTTTTCCATCTTTGAACATCTCATAAACCAGAGAATGATCTTCTGTAATTTGTCTAATTTCGTTGCTATCTACGATGTAAACTCTTGAGTCTCCAATATTGCTTATAAATATCTTATCCCTGTAGCAAAATAGTCCCGCTAAAGTGGTCCCCATTCCATACAAAATGGGGTTTTTTATCTGATGGTGTATAATCTTTTGGTTTGCGTATTTGTAAGCTTCTTTTATGGTCTCCTTTAAAGAATATTCTAAACTTTTCTGATTCAATAAAATATAGTCCAGTACATACTTGCAGGCAAGGCTACTTGCCACCTCACCTGCACTGTGTCCACCCATCCCATCAGCTATTAAGAAAACATTTAGTCCATCTTCCCCTGTGTAAACAAGATAATAATCCTCATTGTTTGCCCTTACATTTCCTTTTTCTGTGAGTGCAACGTATTTCACACACTTCATCCCCTAGTTCTCTGAAATGTTAAAATACCGTCTTCTCAGCTGTCCACACGCTGCAGATATACTACTACCAAGCTCTCTTCTGATTGTAACTTGAATCTGATATGATCTTAAGGTTTCAAAAAATGCTTTTATTTTTTCTTTTGAAGGTCTTCTAAACCCCTTTTCTTCAACAGGGTTTACAGGAATCAAATTTACATGTACAAGCTTACCCTTTAGCATTTGTCCAAGTTCTTCAGCGCACTCAATAGAATCATTTACTCCATCTATCAAGGCATACTCAAATGTGACTCTTCTGTTGGTTTTTTGGATGTAGTAGTCGACTGCCTTCATGATGTCTTCAACAGGATATTTTTTGTTCATCGGAACAAGTTTATCTCTCAGCCTATTATTCGGAGCATGCAGAGATATTGCAAGGTTCACTTGTTTTGGAAAATCACAGAGCCTATAAATTCCTTCAGCTATGCCAACTGTGGAGATTGTGATATGTCTCGCCCCTATGTTTTTCCCCTCTTTTGAATTTATTATCTCTATAAACTTAAACACATTTTCAATGTTGTCAAATGGCTCGCCACTTCCCATCAGAACGACATTGGTTATTCTTTTGCCTGTAAAGTTTTCTACGTTGATTATCTGGTCAACCATCTCCCCTGCCGAAAGGTTTCTTACAAACCCGCCTATGGCAGAAGCACAAAACCTGCAGTTCATTCTGCACCCAACTTGTGTTGAGACGCATATTGCATTTCCATATCGATAAGGCAAAAATACACTTTCAATCCCATTTTTATCGCCAAGTTCAAACAAAAATTTTATACTCTCTCCATCACTTTGATGTTGCAAAATCTGTAAAGAGTTTATCAAAAACTCATCACCAATCTTTTCTCGAAGTTCGAGTGGTAGATTTGTAAACTGCATTACATCAGTAGCATTTTTCTTGTAAAGCCACTCAAAAATCTGGCTTGCTCTAAAAGGTTTTTCACCAATATTTTCGAGCCACTTTTTCAGCTCATCAAACGTCAAATCTTTTATAAGTTTTTTCATCTTGTTTATACTTCGCCCTCTTTCCTTAGTTTAGCTATATAAAATCCATCACATTTAAACTCATCAGGGAAAATGGTTGTTTGGGATACCAATGAAAAATCTTTGTGTTTATCTAAAAACTTTAAAACTGTCCCTTCATTTTCTTTTCTTCCAAGCGTGCATGTGGAATAAAAAAGAAGTCCTCCTCTTTTTAAGTAACTTGCCGCATTATCAAGTATTCTTACCTGTAGCTCATGAAGATTCTCAATATCCTGATAACTTTTGTTCCATTTGATATCAGGCTTTTTCCTGATTGCACCAAAACCAGTACATGGAAGGTCCGCAATCACAATGTCAAATCGCCCAGCAAAATCAGGGTTAAAGACCTCAGCGTCACTTTTTGCAACAATAATATTATCAAATCCCAGTCTCAGAATGTTTTCTCTCAAAACGTCAAGCTTATGATCGTTTATATCACATGCCACAACAAATCCGTCTATAACCTCTGCACAGTTAAAAGTCTTTCCACCTGGCGCAGCACATAGGTCTATTACTTTTCTTGCCTCTTTAAAATCTTCTTGGTTTAACTTCACCACAAGTGAGGATGCCAAATCCTGAAAATAGAAATAACCTTTTTTATAAAGCTCTGTTTCCTTTATGTTGCCCTTCAAAACGTAGATTACTTCTTGGTTGTAAAAATTGATTTCATACTCAAAACCATTTTTGTCAAGCTCTTGTATTAAAACCTTTACATCCGTCTTTTTAGTATTAATCTTTATACTCTGAGGAGGTTTTGTATTTAAAAATTCTAAAATTTTCAAAGTTTTTTCAAATCCATAACTCTCTTCTAAATAATCTATCAAAAATATTGGATAAGACAGCTTTATTGAGATATAACTTTTATAATCCACATCCTTTATTTTCTCCAATGACTCTTGTATTTGATTTTTGTTTCTGATTATATTCCTCAAAATTGCATTCACGAAAGCTTTCAAATGTGGACTTATTTTACTTGCAACCTCACATGCTTCGTTCACAGTTGCATACTCTGGAATCTTTTCAAGAAAAAGAAGTTCGTAAGTTGCAACTCTTAAAATGTTTAATATCCTTTTATCCTTTACTCCTTTTTTTGTAACAAAATTAATATAGTAATCAATAAGGTTTTTGTATCTCAAAACACCATGAACCAGCTCAACAAACAAAGCCCTGTCCTTTTCATTTTTTAACTTTTGGTGGAATTTCTCCATCAAAGAGTCCATGCCAGAAAACTTTTTCTTTTCAACCTCAAAAAGTGTCAAAAAAGCAGCTTCTCTCGTATTAATCTTTAATCATCCCTTCTTCGTTGAACTAAGCTAAGATAATATAAAAGCTGAAGTATAGCAACAGATACCGCTGCAACATATGTCATAGCAGCCGCTCCAAGCACTTTCTTTATTGCTATTTCTTCATCAGGAAGGATAACCCCTGCTACTTTTAACGCATCCACAGCTCTTTTGCTCGCATTCAATTCAACAGGCAGCGTAATTAAGGTAAACATAACTGCTAAACTAAAAAGCAAAATTCCAAGATTTATAAATATATCTCCATTCTTCAGCAAAAGCCCTATCAAAATGAGCGGAAAAGCCAAATTTGATCCTATATTCACAACAGGTACCATGGCAGTTCTAAGAACAAGCCACGGATATTTTTGGTAGTGCTGAATAGCATGCCCTGCCTCATGTGCAGCAACTCCAATTGCAGCAACAGAATTGGAATCAAAAACACCCTGTGATAGTCTGAGCACTCTAAATCGCGGGTCGTAATGGTCTGTCAAAAGTCCTGGTACATACTCTACTCTGACATCATAAATACCGTTAGACCACAATATATTTTTGGCAACCTCGGCACCTGTCAGCCCTGAAAATGTTCTGACTCTGGAATACTTTGAAAAAACCATCTGGACCCTCATTTGAGCTATAAGAGATATCAAAAATGCAGGAATAGCAAACACAAGATACAAAGGATCAAAATAGTATAACACTTTTTATCCTCTCCCCTAAAGTTAGGCTAAAACATCTCCTCTTTTTATTTTATACCCATTGACAAAGTCTCTTGCACCAATCTTTTTCCCACCCTCAAGCTGAAGAAGTTTAAGTCTTATCAGTCCATCTCTAACTTTTATTATAATGCTGCTGTCATCTATCTCAACCACAGTACCATTTGGTACATTACTATTGATATTGTATTGAGCAATTTCCATATCATGAATTTTTAAAAGTTTTTCTTTGAAAGTTGTAAAAATCCCAGGCCATATCTTAAGAGCTCTGAATCTGTTATAAATTTCCTTTGCACACATATCCCAGTCAATCTTTCCTTCTTCCTTTTTTATAGGAGGTGCGTACGTTGCTCTACTATGGTCCTGCTTTACAGGAGTTATATTTTCAATATTTTTCAAAGTTTCAACTAAAAGTTTGGCACCTACTTCTGCAAGCTTTTTTGAAAGTGTCAAAATGTCATCATCATTTTCAATTTCAACTTCTTTTTGAAGAAGAATATCTCCTGTGTCTAATCCCTCGTCCATTTTCATAATGGTAATACCTGTATATTCCTTGCCATCCATAAGCGCTCTTTGAATTGGCGCAGCTCCTCTGTACTCTGGTAAAAGGGAAGCATGAACATTTATGCAGCCATGCTTGGGTATCTCAAGTACTTCTTTGGGAAGAATTTTCCCATATGCAACAACTACGATTGTATCAGGGTTTATCTCTTTTAGAAGTTCAAAAAACTCCTCGTTATTCTTTAGCTTTTCTGGTTGAACAACTTCTATTCCAATCTTTTGAGTAAACTCCTTGACAGCTGGTGCTGTTAATATTCTTTTTCTCCCAACAGGTTTGTCAGGTTGGGTCACAACAAGTTTTAAATTGACAAAAGGCTCTTGAATCAGTTTTTGCAAAATATCAACTGCAAAATCCGGTGTTCCCATAAACACAATGTCCAATTCACTTTCCCCTTTCTAAAACTCACGCAATTTATTCTAAATCCATCTTATCGCCTCTTGAGCGCCTTTGCTCTATCTCCTCTTCAGATACAAATCGTATAACCTTGTCAACAAACAAGATACCATCAAGATGATCTATCTCATGACACACCGCCCTTGCTAAAAGTCCTTCTGCTTCGAGCCTAAACTCATTCCCAAACCTATCTTGAGCATTTACTACCACTTTCTGAGGTCTTTCAACCTCGCCCCACACATTTGGAACAGAAAGACACCCCTCTACATCTACAACACTTCCTTCACTGTATTCTATCTGTGGATTGACAAGTTCAATTGCACCTTCTCCTATATCAATCACAACCGCTCTTTTGAGTACTCCCACCTGGGGCGCTGCGAGACCAATGCCGTTTGCCTCATACATGGTGTCTTTCATATCGTCAAGAAGTTGATGAAGTCGCTGGTCAAATTTCTCAACAATCTTTGATTTTTTGCGCAGTATCTCATCTTCATATGTTCTTATCTTTCTCAATGCCATTTGTCTAAATTTAAACCCTCCTGTTTTTTAAAGTGTATCCAAAGGATTTACGTCGATGATAAGCGACGCGTTACTATAATTATATCTTTCTTTGATTAGATTTGCTATACTAATCATCTGCCCAGCTCTTTTGAACTTTACCAATATGTGATACCTGTACTGGTTTTCTATTTTAAAGATAGGATTTTCACTTGGACCATAAATCTTCATGTCATTTTCCATTTCATACTCCTTGAGCAAAGCATATACATGCTCTATTCCTCTTTTTGCCATATTCTGTTCCCTTGCTACTGTAACAAAGTTGACTACATAAGAATACGGTGGATATTCCATCATTTTTCTCAGTTTCATTTCCTGGGCATAAAAGCTTTCATAGTCGTGCTTTGAAGCAAACACAATGCTGTATTCTTCAGGGTTAAAAGACTGAATTATAACTTTTCCTGGCTTTTCCCTGCCAGACCTTCCTGCAACCTGTGTAAGAAGTTGAAATGTTCTTTCTCTGCTCCTGAAATCTGGCATGTTCAAAAGAATATCTGCATCTATCACACCCACCAAGGTCAAGTCAGGAAAGTGCAAACCTTTTGCAATCATCTGCGTACCAACAAGAATATCTGCCTCTTTTTCCCTGAACTTTTTCAAAATCTGTTCTGTCGCATCTTTTTTTGAAGTTGTATCACTGTCCATACGCAAAACCCTTGCATCTTTAAAATACGCTTTTATCTCTTCCTCTATCTTCTGGGTACCACTACCATATTGTCTGACATATTTACTGTTACATTTTGTACACACACCCCTATATTCCTCTTTATACCCGCAATAGTGACATTTTAAATATCCCTCTTTGTGGTATGTAAGTGAAATACTACAATTTTTGCACATAAAAACATAGCCGCACTCACGGCATATAACAATTGGAGAATAACCTCTCCTGTTTAAAAAAAGGAGAACCTGCTCCCCTTTTTTCAAGTTGTTCTCTATTTCACTAAGTAAAAGCCTGCTAAAAATGGACTTGTTACCTTCTAAGATTTCTTTTTTCATATCAACAATCAAAACTTCTGGCAGATTCTTGTTTATTCTATTTTTCAACATACAAAGGAAATATCTTCCTTTTTGTGCATAAAAATAATGCTCAATAGATGGAGTTGCAGAGCCAAGTATAATGGGTATATTATTTATTTTAGCCCTCATCTGGGCAACCTCAACAGCATTTATCCGCGGCGATTTTTCAGATTTATAGCTTGGTTCATGCTCCTCATCAACAATTATAAGACCAAGGTTCTTGACAGGGGCAAAAACTGCTGATCGCGGACCAATCACCACAACCGCCTCTTTGTTTCTGGCAGTAAGCCAGCTATTTAGCCTGTCTATACTTTTCATTTTGCTGTGATATACTAAAACCTTGTTGCCTATTCTGCTTTGAACATTTTCTATCATCTGTGGTGTGAGTGATATTTCTGGCACCATGAATATGACACTCTTGCCTTTTTCAATTGCATATTGTATCGTTCTTATATAAACCTCTGTTTTTCCACTTCCTGTGACTCCAAATAAGAGAATATTTCTGTATCCTCCTTCATCAAACGCAGAGATTATACTATTTAGTGCTTTGTGCTGTTCTTCAGTCAAATTATAATCAGGTTCTACCAATGGCAATTTTTTTTCACTATCTTCTTTTATATCAAAATTCTTCAAATCAAACTCCAAAAGCCCTTTTAAAAAGAGCTTTATTATTTTTTCTTTATTCTCCTTCACAAGTTTTGAATTTACGCTTACCGGTTTTTTCAAAATACTTTCATACAACTTTTTTAAATCATCATCCAGGTCCCTATTTTCTTCATGCTTTTTTGCACAGATATTATATATCTGTTTGCTACTCACAAAAGGAGGTATAACAAGCGACAAAGCCTCGCCCAGATTTAGCGCATAGTAATTCTTCATTGAAAAAGCAAGTTCTATCTGTTCCTTTGAAACAACTGAAAACTTATCAATTACAGCAAGTACACTCTTGATCTTATTTTCCTCTATATCAGTAGTTTGCTTTATCCCAACAACAAGCCCTTCAACTATTCTGTTTGAAACTCCAAAGTTGACATATACTCTCTTCCCTATCTCAACGCTATTTTCAAGATGTGTTGGTACCAAATAATCAAACACCTTATCAACATTAGCATCATGGTAGTTGATACAAACCTGAGCTATCATCTTAAAACTCAAACTCCATCCATTAAAAATTATTACCTCTGCTACATTTTGCAGAGGTAAGTCAATACATGGTCAAAAATTCTTTCAGCAACTTCACTTTTGCTCATTTTCGGAAGATTTTCTATCTTTTCTTTTGATATGAGTCTCACAATGTTTGTGTCAACGTCAAACCCTGCCCCTTCTTCAAGCACATTGTTTGCAACAATCAAATCAGCATTTTTTGTTTTTAATTTTTCTTGAGAATTCTCTATAACATTCTCTGTTTCGGCAGAAAACCCAACAATTATTTGCCCCGGCTTTTTATTATCTCCTACAAACTTCAGAATATCTGGATTTTTAACAAGTTCAATAGCAAGTTCATCCCTGTTTTCTTTTTTAATCTTATTTTCACTTACAGACTTAGGTCTATAGTCTGCCACAGCTGCAGAAAAGATTAGTATATCATACTGCATATAAATATCTTTTACCTTCTGATACATCTGAAAAGCAGTCTGTACGTTTATAATCTCTATATCAGCATAGGTATTTATATTTACTGGTCCTGAGATAACAGTTACTTTAGCCCCTCTTTTGTATGCCTCTTCAGCTAAGGCATAACCCATTTTGCCAGATGACCTGTTTGAAATAAACCTGATGGGGTCTAAATATTCCCTCGTAGGTCCTGCAGTAATGAGAACTTTCTTTCCTGCCAAGTCTTGACTGCAGAGAAGCTTTTCTATCTCAATCAATATCTTTTGATTTTCTGGATATCTTCCCTTGCCATACACACCGCAAGCCAAAAACCCTGATTCAGGCTGTACAAAGTTTATCCCAACCAATTTAAGCTTTTGAATATTCTGCTGAACAATAGCATTTTCGAACATGTTTGAATTCATTGCAGGCACAATCAGCACAGGTTTGTCAAATGCCAAAAACGTTGTGGTCAGCAAATCATCAGCAATACCATTTGCAAATTTCCCAATTATATTTGCAGTTGCAGGAACCACCACAAGAATATCTGCCCATGTTGTAAGAGAGATATGTTCTATATCATACGAATACTCGCTTTCAAAAGTATCTGTATAAACCTTATTTTGGGAAAGAGTTTGCAGTGTCAAAGGAGTTATGAACTTTTGGGCATTTTCTGTCATTATTACCTTTACGTTTGCTTCATTTTTCTTTAAAAGTCTTATAAGCTCGCATACCTTGTATGCTGCTATCCCACCGCATACTCCTATTAATATGTTTTTATTTTTTAACCTCATTCTTTTTCACCGGCTTCACGTATTTGTAAGAAATCTTCCCAGAAGCAACTTCATTTACTGCCATTGTAACATACTTGTCAGAGTTAAAATTGGTAATGTCAACCTTTTTTTGTGCCTGCTGAAGAAGTTGTCTTGCTCTTTTTGCAACAAGTACAGAAAGTGTGTATTTATTGTCCACATACTTTAAAAGCTCATCAAGCCCTGGTCGCAAAAGCATTCTTCATTCACTCCTTCAAAAATCTTTGTATATCAAATCTCCTACTCTTTAGCTTTTCAACTTCAATAATCTTTTGTATCTTTTCAGTAGCATCATCCACATTGTCATTTATAACACAATAGTCATACTGAGGCACAAGTTTTATCTCGTTCTTGGCAATCTCAAGTCTTGCCTTGATTTCATCTTCAGACTCGGTACCTCTTTTTACAAGTCTTTTGTAAAGCTCTTCTATGGATGGGGGCAGTAAAAATATCAGTACTGCATCCGAAAATACTTTTTTAATCTGAAGTGCTCCTTTTGTCTCAATCTCCAAAATTACATCAAAACCTTTTTCCAATGTTTCAAAGACAAAGTCTTTGGGCGTACCATAATAGTTGTTGTTATATTCAGCATATTCTAAAAACCTTTCGTTTTTAATCTCTTCTTCAAATTGCTCGCGCGAGACAAAAAAATAATTCACGCCTTCTTTTTCCCCTGGCCGTGGTTTTCTGGTCGTCTTGGAGATTGAAAGCTTGATATTAGGATTTTTCTCAAGAAGCTTTCCAACAACTGTACCCTTTCCAGTTCCTGCAGGCCCTGATATTACAATCAAAAGTCCATTTCTCATTTTTTATCATCCTCATCTTCAACTTCAATATCTTCTTCTTCAAACTCTTCTTCTGGTTCTATAATTCTGTGTGCTACAGTCTCTGGCTGAACAGAAGAAAGTATTACATAATCAGCATCAGTTATTATTACCGCTCTCGTTCTTCTACCATATGTGGCATCAATCAGCATACCTCTTTCTCTTGCTTCCTGGATTATTCTTTTTATAGGTGCTGAATCAGGACTGACTATTGCTATCAGCCTGTTTGCTGAAACTATGTTACCAAACCCTATGTTAATAAGTTTTATATTACCGCTACTGCTCAAAACAAACTCACCTCTATTCAATATTTTGAACTTGTTCACGAATTTTTTCAAGCTCATCTTTAAGACTTACAACACATTGGGAGATTTCAAAAATAGTAGCTTTGGCACCAATTGTATTTGTCTCTCTGTTCATCTCTTGAACTATAAAGTCAAGTTTTTTGCCCACACTTCCTCCAGCTTCTAAACACTCTCTAAACTGACTTATATGACTTTTTAGTCTCACAAGCTCTTCTGTTATATCGCTTTTGTCAGCAAATAGAGTTATCTCCAGCATAAGTCTGTTTTCATCAATGTTCTTTAAATCGAAATATTCACTTACCCGTTTGTAAAGTTTTTCTCTGTAATTTTCAACCAAATCCTTTGAATACTCTTCTATTCTACTCACCAAAGCTTTAATGTTTTCTAATCTCATCAGAATATCCTTTTTAAGATTTTCACCTTCTGTTTTTCTCATTTTATCTAAATTCTGAAGTGCCTCTTCAACACAATCCAAAAGCTCAGACTTAACAGTACCAAGATCAAGTTCTTCAGTCTCAATCACAAGAGCATCTGGAAGTTTTATGAAAGTCGAAAGACTAAAATCGTCTTGAATTTCTGAAAAGTTTTCTCTAACCATATTTATTGCTTCCAAGTACTGCTTCATTATCCCTATGTTAGGAATAATCCTGTAATCTTTTTCACTGAAGCTTTTAAAATTAATATATATATCAACCTTTCCACGGCAAATATATTGCGAAACCATATTTTTTATCTCATTTTCAAATTTGATAAATTCTTTAGGCATCTTCAAGTTCATTTCCAAATATCTGTGGTTTACACTTCTTATGTCCACGCTGTACTCTCTCTCATTTATTATTCTTTTACATCCACCGTAGCCTGTCATACTTTTAATCATGATAATGCAACCAATCCTTTCAATGTTATTGTTAAAAAAATTTTAAAATCAAAGAAAAAACAAAAAATTTCTACTTAACTACTATCTATTTTAAAGTATTTTTACCCATAAAATCAAGAAAGGGTTATAATATTAGTTGAAGTAAAATACACTTTTGAAAAGCAAGGTGAAGTTAAAATGATAATAGGCCTTGATGTTGGTGGTACAACCATCGACACAGTGGCAATAGAAAATGGAAAGGTTGTTGCATTTAAAAAATTCGAACGTGGTAGAAGCTTAATAGACTCTGTGTTAGAAAGTTTAAACCAGTTTATATCTAAAGAGATGATTTCGAACCTCGAAAGAATAACACTCAGCACAACCGTCACCACTAACGCAATAGTTCAAAATAATTTAGATAAAGTGGGAATGATAATAGAAAACGGTATTGGAGCAAATCCTGAATTTTTGATGTGCGGCGACATGAATTTCTTTGCAGATGGATATATAAATAACAGAGGCATAGAGGTAAAATCACTAAATATCGAAAGCGTAAAGAACGCTTTGCAAAGCTTTAAACAAGAAGGTATAGAAAACTTGGGCATTGTTGACAAGTTCTCTGTTCGAAATCCACAGCATGAACTTGCTGTATATGAAGCAGCTAAAGAATACAACTTTAAATTTGTGTCAGTTGGCTACAAACTTTCTGGCAAACTCAACTTTCCCCGAAGAGTTTTTTCCACATACTTGAACTGTGCAGTCTACAGTACATTTAACATGTTCTATAAAAGTATTTTAACATTTTCACAAGAAAGAAAAATTCCTCTTGAAAAGATATTTATTCAAAAGCCAGATGGCGGTATTATAAATTTGTATGATATTGAAGGTTTCCCAATATTCTCTGTTATCTCAGGTCCAGCTGCATCCGCTCAAGGTGGATTTGTTCTATCAAATTCTGTGAAAAATGCAATCATAATTGACATTGGTGGAACAACAACTGACATTGCGTTCTTGTCAAACGGCAATCTTGTTCTTGAACTATATGGAGCAAAAATCGGAAAGTATCCTACACTAGTAAGAGCAATATATTCACGATCTGTAGGGCTGGGGGCAGAAAGTATTGTTAAAATAGTAGATGATACAATTAAGATAGGACCTAAAACAAAAAGATGGTATGAACAGGACAAAAATGAGTTTGCTACTTTGCATGATGTTCTTCAATTTTCAAGTTTATACCGTGAAAATCCTGTAAATGCTCGTTTAAAGTCTTTATCTTCTCAGCTGAATATGAGCCAAGAAGACTTTTGTAAATTGGTGATAAGCAGGGCAGTTTCGATGATAGAAGAAAAAATCAAAGAGGGAATTGAGTACATTAATAATCTTCCAGTTTATACTATAAATAAACTCTTGTACGGAGAGAAATTCGCACCTCAGAAGATAATTCTAATTGGTGGACCGGCAGAACTTTTAAAACCTCATTTAGAGAACGAGCTTAAAATAAAAGTTGAAGTCCCAAAACATTACATGGTTGCAAACGCAATTGGTTGTGCGATTGGCTCAATCTCAAAAGAGTACAACTTAGTTGCAGACACTATCCAGGGCAAGATGGTAATCCCAGAGCTAAATATATATCAAAGTATTCCTGCAGATTTTACTATTGACCAGGCAAAGAAGGTTTTAATTGAAAAGGTCTTAGAGTGCAGAGAAGCTAAAAATCAAGACGATGTAGAGATTGTGGATGAAAGTTCTTTTAACATGATAAGAAGTTTTAGATTCTGCGGAAGAATGATTAGAATTAAAGCCCAGTTAAAACCAAAGCTTTTAAATTTGAGAGATTGATTTTTTGGGGAGTGAAACAAGATGTTAAAAGCAAAAAATAGTTTAGGGCTCATACTATTTCCTGCCTTTGACTGGAGAATTTCTCCAACGCATCCTGAAAGAGAAGAAAGACTTTTGTATACAATTGACCAGATAGAAGAAGAGGGGCTTTTTGACTATGAAAATGTAGAAATTTTCAATCCCGAAATAATTGAGTCAAAATATGTAGAGATGACTCATTTTTGCATCCCCGACATTTCTTCAATTGTTACCGTATCTCACAAGATAGCTGCAGGCTCAGCAATAACTATTGCTAAAAAGGTTCTGTCAAAAGAAGTAGAAAAAGGATTTGCTCTCATCCGACCACCCGGTCATCATGCACACAGAATAACATATGGCGACAGAGGATTTTGTATTATAAACAATGAGGCGATAATGGTGGAATATCTAAGAAAAGAATATAAAATTAAAAAGATAGCAATAATAGACACTGACTGTCATCACGGTGATGGAACGCAGGATATCTTTTGGAACGACAAAGATGTCTTGTTTATTTCTCTGCACCAAGATGGCACAACCCTATATCCCGGCACGGGTTTTACTGACGAAATTGGTGGACCGTCGGCAATTGGTTATACTTTAAATCTCCCCTTGCCACCCTATACCTCTGATGAAGGATTTTTGTACTGCTTAGATAACCTTATCATTCCTGTTTTAGAAGAATTCAAACCTGATATCATAATAAACTCCGCAGGGCAGGACAACCATTATTCTGACCCGCTGACAAACATGAACTTTTCTGCTCAAGGATACGCAAAACTTACAGAAAAGCTAAGTCCAGATATTTCTGTTTTAGAAGGCGGGTATTCTATTGAAAGTGCTCTTCCTTACGTCAATTTGGGTATAATATTTGCACTTGCGGGTATTGATTATTCGAACATAAAAGAACCTGATTACAATCCTGAAAGACTTAAACAGTCTCAAAGAACAACTGATTACATCAAACGGCTTTGTGAACATGTATACAGTATATGGAAATCAAAAGAAGAAAGAGAATACAAAATCAAAATGGCAAATCAAGATTATTTCGTCAGAAAAAAATCTATTTATTATGACACAATGGGATTCAGAGAAAATCAGCTTGAAAAAATAAAGATCTGCAAAAAATGCTCAGGTCTAATATTAATAGACTCCCTTTGTTTGGGATATAGGGTTTTAGCCATAGTAATTCCATACGACGCATGTAATGACTGCCAAAAGGAAGGTCACAAGCTCTTTGAAAATACTGCGGTTGGAGACTATTCTCATATACTTTTGCAGGATAAAAAGAGTTTTGAGTTTTTTAGAAAAACATCATAAAACTTCTATGGTTTGTTTTACTTTAAAAGATATTTCTCTTTTCTCTCTTTTAATTTCTCACCATTTATGAGCACCAAGCTGCCCTGCTTGAATTTTAGTTTTTTGGCTAAGTATTCACATTTAATCTTCAAAAGATAAAAAACATTGGCTTGAACATCTTCAAAGTCATCCACAGTCTCAAAGTTTGCCTGCCCTTTTGAAATAATCACATCAGCAGTAGATATAAGATTTTTGACCTGCTCAGAGACAAAATCTTTGGGGACTCCTAAAAGCGCTGCTCCGCTCTCAATCACATTTGCTATTTTACTCATTGAAACTTCTTCTGCATCTTCCTTAGTTGCATCGTTGAGGACAGGCCCTGACTTTACAATGTAATAAACATTTTTTCCTATTTCATTTAGAATCTCTACCAATATCTTATCAAATACAATCTCACCTGCATTATCACCGATAATAACTACATTCTTCCCTCTTTCAATTTTTTCCTTCAAAAGAGGATAATCATCTATCCAAAATCCAAAATCAAATGCATGCTCAAGTTCTTTATCAATATTAAAGTCTCTTTGAATCCCTAAATCAATCACATTTCCTGCAACAGAAGCTTTTAAAGCTTCATATAGAGCATCAGATGCTCTTGAAACCTTCTCTTTGAGTTTTGGATACAGTTCAAGCGCCAACTTATTCGAGGATTTTTTTGCTTCATAGTATGGATCTGAGTTATTAATAAACTCATATGTTTTAAGTAGAACAAGTGAAGAATTATACGCTGGTGATGCAGAAGGATCTAAAGTTTTTATATAATCCATAAGATTATATAATATTTCAATCTTTTTTTCATCGGGAACTTTTAGCATCTCCATACATGAAACTGCCTGTTTTAGATAGCAGTGAATGCAGTCAACAAGACTTTTCGACTTTTAATTCACTCCTTTTGAAATTAAATTTTTCAGCCAAACTACTGCTACTAAATAAAGTATTAATAACTCTTGATTTATTGTCAAGAAGAATATTATAATTGTATATGTCTAAATGAGCTCCATTAGCTCAGTGGCAGAGCAGTCGATTCGTAATCGACCGGTCGGGGGTTCGAATCCCCCATGGAGCTCCAATAAAATCAAGGGGTTTGAGGATAGGTAAAATATAACAAATGCATTTTCTACAGCTACCTTACAGCTACCCGAGAAACTGTAAAATTTTAGGGTAACTACTCCACTTTCTTAGGAGTGGTTACCCTTTGTTTTTATATCCTCAAATAAGCTGTTTAATTTCATTGCAGCAGCTTTCTTTATCTCAGGCATAACATGAGAATAGATATTTAACTCAAACCTTCTTGATATTTGGTTATTATACAAAGCTTGAAGATACTCAGACCTCAAATCTTTTAGCTTATAATGGACCAATGGCAGGATTTATATGTCTTTCTATATAGCACAAATAATCTTTAAACGTTGAATGTCGCAATGTTTGTTTTTTGTATTCCCAAAGCCAAGTATGAAGCCAGTCTTTTTTCATTATTCCCTCTCTTTTTTGTCTTTGCAGGCATGTTATAACACCTCTTTAATTTGAGCAAAGTCTATTATAAGGTCTTCAAAAATACCAACCTTGACCTTGTCATTGAAGGTGTAAGCTACTGGTGGCAAATAATCTTCTTCATTGTCTTTGAGCCTGTATACCAAAATTGTTTGGTTGTTTGGATTTACAATCCAATATTCCTTGACTTTAAACTGTGTGTAAAGATTGAGTTTTCGGATATAATCATGTGAAAAATTGCTTTCAGATACAACCTCAATTATCATCTCAGGAGCTCCAACACAGCCTTTATCAGTAAGCTTTTTCTTATCGCATATGATTGATATATCAGGCTGGACAACATTTATTGCTTGCTTTTCATCCTGCCCTTCCTCTACAAGGACAACATCAAACGGAGCTGTGTATAACTTGCAGGACTTATTAGAAGATTTGAGATAATTTTTTATCAATGTTGCAAACTCTATTACAATTTCCTGGTGTACCCTTGACGGTGCAGGGCTCATATCATAAATAACACCATCAATAAGCTCTACCCTTGTGTCTTCAGGCAGCTCAAGGTAATCTGCATAGGTATAAACCTTAGGTATCCTTGCTTTCATTTAAATCACCTTTTTCTTAGATTTTGTTCATAATATTTAAATCATTTATCAGCTCTACTTTCCATAATGGAATTACATATCTTAAAATATTCTATCACATTGTAAAAAGTTTGTCTTCATCTTCACCTACTCAAAATACTCTAAAAACAAAAACCGCCATCTTATTTGAATTTACAACACAGATGGCGGTTAATCTTTTAAAAGTTATTTTTGTGGTTTAACGCAACCAAAACACATGCATTGTAAATTGGAATTATACTATTCTTCTTACATAGCTCAATAAGCTCATTGCTTTCAGCTCCTGGCTGAAACCAAACATACTTTGCTCCTACTATGGCTGCTTGTTCAATATACTTCTTTCCTCTTTCTGGTGCAATAACCATACTCACACAATCTACTTTCCATTCTAAATCCAACAGCGTTTTGTATACCTTGTTATTCTCAATCTCATCGTACAAAGGATTTACAGCAAACACATTGTAACCTTTCTCTTTAAGTTTTTTGAAGACCATGTATCCATATTTTTTCTTGTTTGGTGTTGCACCAACCACAGCCCAGTTTTTAAAACCCAAGGCTGACTCAATAGTTTTTGAGTCCATATTTTTCCTCCTTATTTTCTGCTCATAATAAAGTTATAAACCACATCCAGCCTGCTATCGTCAAATTCAAACGTGTCTTTCCCAATTGAAATCAAAAGTTTGTTACCCACAACATTCATCCTCAGGTCCTCACCGTACTTGTCTTTATACATCTTCTTAAGGCTGAGCATAAACTGCTTCACATTCTCTTTTCTGTACTCAAACAAGAACTCATCAACAGCATCAACAATATCGTATTCTTTTACAACTACTGGGTCACGCAGAACACCTTCTCCTCTTATTTCGACAGAGTTTGATTTTCGATCATATATAATCTTAAACTCGTTAGCTTTAGTTTCGTACATCAGCTCTTTAAACCCTTCTGAAACATTATAGGTAATGACAGAGAAGAATCTATCCGACGGATATATTATCCGGGAAATATCCACACATGCTTCAATAATATTATCTATCAAATAAGCATCCAACTTTTCTGCTAAAGCTGCCTCTTTAAATTTTATTGCAAACTCATTATAATCTTTGTAGGGAATATTAGTAAATTTGTCTTTTTCAAGCTCTTTTAAGTCTTCTACGAAAAAGTAAGCAAAACCCGCGTTACCATTTTCAATGTCATATTCCTCAAAGGAGTAGCCCATAACTAAAGCGTACCTTTTCATGGCTCTCCCCTCCATTCAAAAAACATTTCTTATATATTATATACCACTCAAACGCACATTTGTATTAAAAATTTTTTAAAAAATATTTTCAATCTTGAGTAAAATCATCTCTCTGACATGACTAACATAAAATTTAAGAAGACTTATTTCGCTAAGCAAAAGAGTTTTATCTTGTTCGAAGAGATATTCTTTTATTTTCGTGAGCTCTTCATCTATCTTGTCTATTTCTTGATGTTCAATCAACATAGCCCAACTTTTTTTGTATTCATTCCATTTCTTCACAATATCCAAGTAGTTTGACCTTGCAAGATTGTAATTGTTTTTAACAACATTTTCATACAAGCCAGCCAGGTCATTTTCAATCTTATTAGTAGCACCTAATATTAGCAGGGTTGAAATTAGTGTAAACATAACTATTAAGACAACAAAGCAAACCACTGTCACCCATACCTTCACTTGCCTTTTACCTCCTTTTTTTGAACAAACCAATTGCCCTCAGGATCAATGCAGGCAAGAAAAACATCCTGTATATTATCTATCCCTCTTTTTCTAATTTCGGTAAGCACCTGTTCTAATGTTAAATTGGCATATTTCAAAGACTCTTCTTTTACCTTGCCATCGACTATAACACTTACTGGAATTCCTTCATATTTTGTTGGTATTCCCAAATCAGCAGGTGTAACATATCTTTTCTGCGACTTTGGAATCACCGAAATATCCCCATCGGTTTCCAGTATGGCATACTCTATATCATGAATATTGAAAAATCCTTTTATTCTTAGTTGTTCCATAAGGTCATTCAAGCTATACTGTGTTTTTCTGAGGGCATCTTCTAAAATTTTACCTTTTGCTATCAAAATAGTAGGACTTCCACATACAAGTCTTTTTATAAAATCAGATTTCAAACTTCCAAATGTAATTAACGTTTGTAAAAATAAAAGGGTTAAAATAGGAATGATACCGTTTATAAGAGGGACACCGGTGTTTTGCATTGGAACAGCTGCAAGCTCAGAAATCATTATTGTAATGACAAGTTCAAATGGTTGAAGTTCACCCATCTGTCTTTTTCCCATAAGTCTCATAACCAATACAACCAGTACATATAAGATTAACGTTCTAATAAAAATGGTTATAACCATAAAAATACCCCTTTCTTTGGAATTTATATTTACTATCCTTTCCAAAGAAAAGGGATTTTATTCTTAATTTTCTTTTTGCGGGCTATGTTTATACATCACCTTTTTGAACCATTCCTTATTTGGTCTACAAAATCCAATTGTAATCAAATATTTCTTGAAAACTTTGAGCTTAGGATAAAAAGAGTTTTCTCTTCTTCCTCCTTCAAAACATTTTATAAGATAGAATATTTTTCTTTTTTCTATGCCTTCATATGTCAAAAAACTTATCTTCCTTTTCAACTGGTTGATATTACCATACTCAAGGATTATTTCAAATAGCTTATAAGCACTTTTTAGCTCATGGGAATTCAGAAGATGAAAGTACAAAGAAATAAGAATATCGACAATCTCTCTTAAATAGCTATTTTCATTCTTTATTTCTGATAAAACTTTGATGGTTTCGTTACTTAGAAGTATAGGTTCCAACAGATTTTGATTAAAACGATAAGGGTAATTTTGAAGAAACTGTTTTAAAATTAAAAGTTTTTCGTTGATTTCTTCTTTATTGCTTTCTTGTACAGCCCTTTTCAAAGCTTTTAATAGCGCATTGAGAAAATTTGCAGGATAACTATTTTGATATAATATCCAAAAGTAAACAATAACTATAATTAGGTCTGCTACTGAAAGCATGATATCAAAGTTTATACCTTTTACTACCCACTTGTATGAAGTTCCTATTGTATTTACTATTGTCAGCATAAATACAATATGTGCAGCTGTAAACAGCATCGTCAGAATCAGCATATCGTTTAAACAAAGAGAAAAGATAAACGAACAAACCTTTTGAGAATATTTTACTCTCAGTACTCGCAGTACAAATGAAATAGTAATTGCCACACCAAAGAAAATAAATAGCTGCAACGCAAAAAGCCATGTAAGCAATCTATTTGCACTGAGTTTGTCAAAAGAAACAGAGATTGGAGATAATAAGTAAACAACTCCAACAAGCAAAATAGAGGAAAGCAGCTGCTTTCCTCTATTTGTCTTAAGGTTCTTTATCATTTTGTCTTCAGCCTCTCAAATCAAATATTCGTTTGGTCTTCTTTTCACTACGAGGAAGTTCACCTATCCTACACAATACAACTTCAGGTGATACTCCTATCTTATTTTTAAACTCATGAGAAATTAACTCTTTCATCTCAGAAATAAAATATTCATCTTCAACTTCAACTTTTAATGTAAGTTTATCCCTGTAATCAATCCTTTCTATAATTACCTGATATTCACTTCCAACACCCTTTATATCCTTCAAAAATGTGTCTATCTGAGCAGGGAAGATATTAACACCTTTGACCTTTACCATATCATCAGTTCTGCCAACAATTCTGTCAATTCGTGGATACTTAGAACCACATGGACATTCACCTGGAATTTTTCGTGTAATATCCCTTGTTCTGTATCTTATAAGGGGAGCACCTTCTTTTTTCAAGGTAGTAATGACAAGTTCACCAAACTCTCCATCAGGTACATTTTCGCCTGTTTGAGGGTCAATTATTTCAAAATACAGAAAATCATCAAAATAATGAAGACCTGTATGTTCTTTGCAATCTATCGCAATTCCCGGTCCGTAAATCTCTGTTAGCCCATAAATATCAAAACTCTCTATACCCAGATACTCCTCAATAGTTTTTCGCTGTTTTTCTCCCCATCTTTCAGATCCAAATATTCCAACTCTCAAATGTATCTTGTCTTTTAACCCTCTTCTGGTTACCTCTTCAGCAAGCAAAAGAGCATAAGATGAAGTTGCAACAATTACTGTTGACTTTAAATCCACCATCATTTGAAGCTGTTTTTCTGTATTCCCTGGTCCCATAGGAATTGTCATCGCACCAAGAAACTCTGCACCAAGCTGAAACCCAATACCTGCTGTCCACAGCCCATACCCAGGAGTTATCTGAATTCTATCAAGCTCTGTAATACCTGCAAACTGATAACACCTTTTCATCATTTCCTTCCAGTCATCAACGTCTTTTTGAGTATAAGGAATAATTACTGGCATTCCTGTTGTACCTGAAGAAGAGTGGATTCTTACAATCTTCTTTTCATCTGTAGCCATAAGCCCTAACGGATAAGCCTCTCTCAATTCTTCTTTGGTTGTAAATGGAAGTCTTTTAATATCTTCTAAATCATTTATATCATTAAGGCTTATCCCTGCTTCCCTGAACTTTCTTTGATAAAATGGGCTATTTTTAAAAACATTTTCGATCTGGTTCAAAAAAAGTTCATTTACACTTTCTCTCATCTCAATACTTTCCATAGTCTCTTCTCCTCTCTTCTTTTCTCTTCATTTTGATTGCTAATATATATATTAAGATTTTAATACCTTTCGTAAATATTTTCAACCAAAATTTTATTTATTTCATACATTTTAGAACTTAAAACCTGCTCTAATGCTTTCAGAATCTCTTCTTTAGAAAAAGGTAAAATTCCATATTTGCATACCAAAGCAAGCATTGCAATGTTTTCTGCCTTTGGTATATTCAGCTCAATAACAATATCATGAACTTTAAATATTCTCAACTTTGGATAGTTTTCTACAAAAAATTTAACTATTTGACTCTTTTTTAAATCTGAACTTTTGGGTCTTATAAATCTATCATTCAAAACAACTACAGAATCTTTATTAATTTTACTAACATTCCTTGCAGCTTCACACAACTCAAGCCCAATTAAAACATCAGCCTTCCCATCCGGTATAATTGGTCCTACATCTTCTCCTGCCCTTATATAACTTACAACAGAGCCGCCCCGCTGGCTCATTCCAATATTCTCTGCTGATTTTACATCAAAACCTTTATTCATAAAAAGCTGACAAACCACTCTTGAAAGAAGAATATTTCCCTGCCCACCTGTTCCGGCAATTATGATATTAATCATCTTTTATCACCTTCTCTATTGCTGAATACCGACAAAAACTCTTGCAAAGTCCACAACCATTGCATAAGGTTGAATCTATGAAAATATTACCATTTTCGTCCTCATTTAAAGCTGGACAACCTGTTACTTGTAAACACACTTTACAATTAGAACAATTCTGATTTATTTTAAAGTAGCTTTCCCTTGATTTTAGGTTAGCACATTCTCTTCGAAAGACTATCACCCCAAGTTCGTCGTCCTTCAAAAATTCTCTGACTTTGTCTACATTCTCGGTGAAATCTGAGTAAGGGTCAATCACCAAAATTCTTTCAACACCTATTCCTTTTGCAATACCTTCAATGCTTACCTTCCTTCCTTCTTCCCCATAAATCTTCTTGCCAGTTCCAGGATGAGGTTGAAACCCTGTCATGCCAGTTGTCAGATTGTCCAAAATGCATATGGTTATATTGTGCCTATTGTAGTAGCTATTTACAAGACCTGTAATGCCGCTGTGGAAAAAGGTTGAATCTCCAATAAAAGCGATAACCTTTTTTGATCTATCTGCAATTTTAAGACCTTGTGCCATTGTGATGCTTGCTCCCATACAAAGGCAGGTATCAGTCGTTGAGATTGGTTTAGCAAATCCGAGCGTGTAACACCCAATATCTCCTGTAAAAATCACATCTTTACCCTTCATTGCATATTTTACAATCAAAAACGAGTTCCTGTGAGGACATCCAGCACAAAGTTGTGCCTGCCTTTTTGGAATTTGCAGACCATCCGTAAATGTATTTTTAACCAAAAATCCTTCATCAGTAAGTATTTTGTAAAAAATGCTTCTTACCTTGTCAACATCAAGTTCACCTGCAAACGGGACATAACCATTTCGTTTTCCATATGTAGAGATGATTCTGCCATTTTCAAAAAGTATTAGTTTTACTTCTTCTTCCAAAACAGGGTCAAGCTCTTCGATGAATATTAGCATTTCTTTATCCTTTGCAAATTCTAATATAAATCCTTCATCTAAGGGATGTGCAACTGTAATCTTTAAGATTGAAAATAAATCTTCAAAACCTTTTATAGCTTCTTTGACGTAAAAATATGAAATGCCACCTGTTACAATCCCTATTTTTCCCCTGCCTTCAATTCTGTTGTAAGCAGAAAGCTCTTTTTTCATGTCCTGAAGTTTTTGTTCAAGTTCCATATGTTTTATGTATGAAAGGGCAGGTAAAATAACCCACTCTGGCTTTTTCTCGAACCCTTTAATCTTCCTCTTTTCTCTTTTGAATTCAAACTCAATTGACTGGTTCGAATGACAAACTCGTGTTGTCATCCGAAAAAGCACAGGCAACTTGTATTTTTCTGAAATCTCAAAAGCAGGTTTTATGAGTTCAAATGCCTCTTTCGGAGAAGAAGGATCAAAAACTGGCAAGTTACAAAATCTTGCAAAGTTTCGTGTATCCTGTTCTGTCTGAGATGAATGAGGTCCAGGGTCATCTGCTACAAATACAATAAGTCCTCCTTCTACACCTACAACTGAAAGAGACAAAAGAGGGTCTGCCGCAACATTCAACCCTACCTGCTTCATAGTAGCCACAGTTCTTGCACCTGCAAGACTTGCACCTGCTGCTATTTCAAGTGCTACTTTTTCGTTTGTAGACCATTCAACATAAAAATCTTCATCCTGAAAATCTTTCAACGTTTCTATTACCTCTGTTGAGGGTGTGCCGGGATATCCAACAACAACATTTACACCATTTATAAAAAGAGAATATGCTACAGCTTCATTTCCCATCAAGACTTTTTTCATAATTTCATTTTTCACCCTTTCTCAATATAAGCTGGTTTGTACTCTATTATACAGCAATTTTAGTTTGATTTAAAATCATTTTTTAGATTAAAAATATATTAATTTGCAAAAAATACTATATAGAATAACTCAATCAATAAGGTGAAAAAATGAAAGATGACTTTTATATCAACAAGCGCAGATTTGTTCATTTTAAAAATCTTATCGAGAATTATACACGTACCAAACGTCATCTTGAGGAATATGGTGAAATTTTGCCATATGAAAAGATTCAACAGGTTATTCAAAAGCAAAGACGGAGAGAAGAGCAAATAGAAAATATTCAGAAAGCAATACTAAATGAACATGACAAAGAAAGTGAAGTTAGAAACTTAGTAAAAAACTACCTCTATACAGAAGGGTATTTAAAACACTACAGAGACAAACTACCAAAACAAATTGTGAATAATATGCTAAAAAAGCAGGTATTTAGAAAAATACAATTAGAAAATTTAATAAAAAAGGTTGACGAAGAAAAGTAAAGAATAAGGCTACAAGGAATTATTAAAACTAATTATAGAAATATTTTATAAAGGAGTTGAAACAATATGAAGGCAACAGGAATTGTTAGAAGAATTGACGATTTAGGAAGGGTTGTAATCCCAAAAGAAATAAGAAGAACTCTTAAAATCAGAGAAGGTGACCCGCTTGAAATATATACCGATAACGAAGGGGAGGTAATATTAAAGAAATATTCTCCAATTGGCGAAATGGGGGCATTTGCTAAAGAATATGCTGAAACTCTTCATCAAGTAAGCGGTCATATTATAATCATCACTGATAGAGATAGAGTAATAGCTGTTGCAGGTGCTTCTAAAAAGGATTATATGGATAAACCATTAAGTCAAGAATTAGAAAGGGTTATGGAAGAAAATTCTATTATTGTGGTAAAATCTGAAAATGATATGAGTAGCATACCAATTGTTGAAGGCGATACAACAAGATATACTGCTCAGATAGTAAGCCCTATACTTTCTGAAGGAAGTGTAATCGGCAGCGTGATTATGTGTTCAACACAATCCCATGTTGTTATGGGTGACTCAGAGTACAAGCTTGTTCAAGCTGCAACATCTTTCTTTGGAAAACAACTTGAGCAGTAGATGTTTTTGACAAAATTTTAATGGTTGGCTGTAGGTTTTTAAACCTACAGTTTTTTTTAATGAAATATTGGAGTATAATAAATTGTGTGAAAGAAAAATGAATTTACAACAAAGTAAATAATGCAGCTTGTTGGGGGTCATTAGATGTTCAAATTAAACGCAGACTTGACATCAGACAATTCTTTGCGCAAGAGTCTCAATTTTGTAATACTTGGTATTACATTTGGCATAGTCTTTTTTAATGTCACAACAGGGTCACCAGTTGCTGGATTTGCAAAAGCAATAGGATTTGGCGATCTGATGTATGGTGTAATGCTTGCACTGCCAGTACTTGGCGGTGTGGCGCAAGTTTTTGCATCTTATTTTCTTGAAAAATCAAAAAAAAGAAAGCTCATATTTTTAATAAGCGGATTTCTCCATAGGTTGCCGTGGGCGTTGATTGCCATTTTGCCGCTGATTTTAGGAAAAGGTTCGTATATCTTGCTGTTTTTCTTAATACTATTGATGACAATATCATCAATTTCTAACTCATTCACAAATGTTTCTTTCTGGTCGTGGATAAATGACTTAGTTCCAATGCATATAAGAGGCAGGTTCTTTTCAAGAAGAGCAACAATTTCCACCATAGTGGGAATGCTCAGCGGACTTGCCATTGGAAAATATTTAGATTTGCATAATAATCTCAAGGGATTTTCTATAATTTTTGTATTTGCTGCTATAATGGGAATGCTGGATATAGGTTGTTTCTTCTTTGTAAAAGATATTCCTATGAAAAGTCAGAAACAGCAAATTGATTTGAAAATGATGTTTATTTCTACCCTCAAAAATGATTACTTTAAAAAATTTATGTTCTTTTTTGTAATTTGGAACTTTGGACTTAGCATTGCAGGCCCATATTTTAATATGTATATGATAAAAAACCTTAAAATGAGTTATTTTGATATAATTCTCCTGACCCAAATTGTAAGCAATATTGTAACCATAATAACATTGCCATACATAGGAAGAGTGGTAGATAAAATAGGTAATAGACCCATGCTCCTTTTTGCAGCAAGTCTTCTTTCTTTATTGCCGGTTGTGTGGTGTTTCACCAACGAAAACAATTATAAGTATTTAGTGACTTTAATAAGCATATTTGCAGGAATGCTCTGGCCCATAATTGATATGAGCAATAACAACCTAATTTTGAAATTATCTGACCAAACTCAAACGTCTATGTATGTTGGTGTTATAAATATGTTCAACGCAATATTCGGAACAGCTATTCCCATTATACTTGGAGGCTACCTTATAGAAGATATTGCACCACATGTTGTTGCCTTTGTAAAAAATTATATGCATTTAAATATAGCTACATACCATGTTGCATTTTTTCTCTCAGGATCTTTAAGATTCTTAGCTGTGATTTATCTTAAAAAGAATGTAAAAGAGCCAGGTGCAATGAGCCTTAAAAGCGTTATCAAAAGTAAAATCAAAAGAGTATAAAAATGCCCAGGCTTAATTTAAACCTGGGCATTCTGGAATTATCTATTTTTATGTGCGACCAGGTCTGTAAGCCGAGTTCTGTCGAGAACGGCTATTTCTCTTTGGGTCTGACGTTACCATCAGACCTCTTGCGACCAACCCGGGAACGCAGCGGGCCACTGCATTGTTCCCCTATTTGGTCTTGCTCCGGGTGGGGTTTGCACAGCCAGTCAGTCGCCTGACTGCTGGTGAGCTCTTACCTCACCTTTTCACCCTTACCATCCATGCAAAAATGGATGGCGGTTCTTTTCTGTTGCACTTTCCTTGGAGTCGCCTCCACTGGGTGTTACCCAGCACCCTGCCCTGTGGAGCTCGGACTTTCCTCACAAGGGTTATCCCCTTGCGCAGCCGTTCGACCTGCTCGCATATTCTATTATAAATTTTATTTAAATTATGTCAACTGCTACTTTTCTCTGTTCATCAAATAATTGGTAAGTTCTATAAGAAGTTCTGAATTGTCATACTTTTTTATCATATCTATAGCTTTCTGAGAATAATGCTTAACAAGCTGCTGGGCTTTTTCCAAACCATAAAAGGTTACAAAGGTATTCTTCTTTTCCTTTATATCCTTTCCTATGCTCTTGCCCACTTTTTTACTGTCACCGATAACATCCAAAACATCATCTCTTATTTGAAAGGCAAGACCAAGATTTTTCCCGTATTCCTCCAAGTCAGATACAACACTATCTTCTGCACCTGCTACAAGAGCTCCGCATACGCACGATGCCTGAATCAATCTTGAGGTTTTCTTCAAGTGCATCTCAAACAAAAGCTCTTCACTTTTAATATCCTGTCCAGAGTTCGTTATATCAATAACCTGACCACCTATCATACCTTCGACGCCAGATGCCCAGAATAGGTATTTTGCAGCTTTTACTAAATTCTTTTCGCAACTGTAGTTTAAAATCCAATTCAGGCAAACTTCTGCTGCCAAATTTAAAAGTGCATCACCTGCTAAAATTGCAATAGCTTCTCCAAACACTACGTGACTTGTAGGTTTTCCTCTACGCAAAACATCATTGTCCATTGCTGGAAGATCATCATGAATTAGAGAGTAAGTATGAATAAGCTCTATTGCAGATGCTATATCTAAAATTTTCCGATCAACTTCTTTGTCTTTTGAAACCATTTGATATGAAAGCAAACACAGCAAAGGTCTCAACCTTTTTCCTCCTGCAAAAACACTATATCGCATAGCCTGATATATTATCTCTGGAGACTTTTCTTTTAAAATTTTGTCTAAATGCTCTTCCACATTCTTTTGTGAAAGGTTTATATACTCCTCTAACTTTCTACTTATCATTCTTTTTGACCTAAACCTCCATAAATATCATCGGTAATGTCATCTTGAATATATTCTCCATTTAGTTTTTCAATTAACACTACTCTCTTTTCCACGCTCCGGAGTATATCATTGCAAATCTTTGTCAGTCTAATTCCTTCTTCATAAAGCTTTATAGCCTCTTCAAGAGAAAGATTGCCATCTTCCAAGCTCTTTACAATCTCCTCTAATCTTTTCATCGCATCTTCAAATTTTATATCTCTCTGTAGTTCACACATCACTTTCAGCTCCTTCTTTCTTGAAAAACACCTTAGACTTTATTATACCATCTGAAAGCTGGGTAACTATCTCATCTCCATTATTTACTTGCGCAATGGTGGTCAAAATCTTAGAATTATGTAATGTTATAGAATATCCCCTCTTCAAAACATTCAAAGGATTTAAAGCAATCAACTTTTCTAAGTTGAATTTATACATGAATTCTTTTTGCTGAAAAATCTTATTAAAAGCTTCCCCAAGCCTTCTGCTACAGTTATCAAAATTTGTTCGCGCAATCGAAAGCCTTGATTCAGGATTTGCATCAGCCAATCTCTTCTCAAAATTCTTTAAATTCTTATGAACTTCATGGAGCTTTCTACTAATTGCAAAAGAAAGCTTGTTGCAATACAAATCAATATCCTGTGCACGTTTTGCAATGGTATTTGCTGGCGAATTTTGGTATAATTTATATTGAAGTATTCCTAACTTCTCTTTGACTATATTAAATATCTTTTCCATCGCACTTTTCATTCTCTTATGATATTCATTTAGCTTCTCCAGTGCTTTGTTCTGAAAACTTACCACTATTTCGCCGGCATTGGTGGGAGTTATAGCCCTCATGTCCGCAACAAAATCACTTAAAACATAGTCCCTCTCATGCCCTACCGCCGATATAACAGGAATTTTAGATTCAAATATCTTTCTTACAACCATCTCACTGTTGAACGCCATTAAATCTTCAAATGCGCCGCCACCACGTCCAACAATAATAACCTCAACAGGCTCTGCCGTGTTGAAATATTCTATTCCCTCGCAAATCTCATATGGAGCGTTTTGTCCCTGAACTGAGCAGCTGTAAATATATACCTGAATGTTTTCAAATCGGGTATAAATTGTATTGAGGATGTCCCTGATTGCTGCACCATTTTTTGAGGTGACTATTCCTACTTTTTTAGGATAACGTGGTATTTCTTTTTTGTACTTTGAATCAAAAAGTCCTTCTTGTTTCAGCTTTTCTTCAAGTTGCTTTAATTTTACAAATAACTCACCAAGCCCTATATCCGTAATTTCAGTTACCTTTAGCTCGATTATTCCTTCTTTTTCGTAGAAAATAACATTTCCTTTTACAAGTACTTTTGAGCCATGCTTTATTTCTACACTTTTATCAAACCAAAAAAATACACATTTTATCTTTGCATCATATTCTAAATCCTTAAGTTCAAAATAAAGATGGTCACCTGAAACTGAAGGTCTTATAACTTCACCTTTTAGATATATGTTTTTCAAAAGAACATCCATTTCAACTTTTTTCTTTAAATAACTTGTAAGTTCATAAACGCTCCATTCTTTCTTAGAAACTACATTGTTAATCATCATGATTTTTACTTCTTTTCACCTCATTTTCAGCTATCCTACCAAGAATACCATTTACAAAGCTTGGAGCTTTTTCTATCCCGAATATACTTGCCATATCAACAGCCTCATCAATTGCAACAGAAACAGGTACATCCTCCTCAAACAAAAGTTCATATACAGCTATTCTCATAAGTTCAAGTTCAACCATTGGAAGCCTGTTCAGTGGCCAGTCTTTTGAATACTTTGCAATTAGATTATCTATTATCTGCTGATTTTGTATAACCCCTTTCAGTAATTTCTCAAGATATTTCTCATCTACATCTTTGAAATCTTCATTTTGATTTAATTCTCTAAACCTTTTGTAAAATTCTATAATATCTTGCTGCATATTTTCAAATCTATAGGCATACAAAATCTTCATGCAGAGTTCTCTTGTTTTCCTTCTTCTGTGCATTTTATTTAATTTTCAACCCCTTTTTTACCATGGTAAGTGTTTGTCTAAAAATTCAATCAGTTTTTTCTTTTCAAAATATCGTCCACCTATAAAAATTCCAACACCTATACAAATGAATATAAACAACGTTTTAAAAAATCCAAAAATCAGCACAAATATTGCAAATACAAGACCTATCAACCCACCTATTATTTCTCCCGTGTGTTTTATCAAAAATTCCTTTATCAAATCCATTTTAACACCCCTACCTCAAATGAGTAATAGGTACTTGCGGGGCAACCATATCTTTTACATGAAAGTTAATAGACTTAACAGGAATTCCTATCGCCACTTCCACATGACTCTTTATAGCATTTTGAACCTCTTTTGTCAACTCAGGAACGTTAACATCACTTGTAACAACAGCATCAATGTAATATATAACTCCACTTTCGTCAAACTCTATCTCAACCGAAGTATCTTTTAGCCCTTTTATATCCCTTAATGCATTGTACCCTGCCGATTCAAATGTTTTTGGCGAAATTAAAAGATTTCCAAACTCGTTTGTGTGAATTATTCCAAGCCTTGCTTTTTTCTTCTTAACACCAATAAACATTACTGAAAACCCCATTACTATCAAAAGTAGCGGTATGATGGCATATACGGGTGTGTTCATATAATCATATACCGCAGCCTGAACAGTATCTACATCAAAGATGTTGAGTGGAAGTAAAATAGCAATTACAGAAAGAAAAATTACAATTAATGTAAATATAGTCAAAAGTATTCTCTCACCGATTTTCATCTGTCCCTTTCCTCCTCACAAAAATGAGAGTAAATCTCTGAAGACCAGAGATTTACTCTGCCACCTCTTCCTTTTGCTCTTCTTTTTCAAACTTAATCCCTTGAACATGTATATTCACTTCAACAACTTTTAAACCTGTCATACTCTCAACAGCATTCTTTACTCTCTCCTGAATCTCCCATGCAACCTCTGGAATTCTGACACCATACTCCACTGTTATGTAGATGTCAATAGCTGCTTCTTTTTCTCCTACTTGAACTTTTACACCTTTTGCTAAATTCTTTTTTCCAAGAGCTTCTGTAATATTTCCAGTCCAAGACCCAACCATAGATGCAACGCCTTTTACTTCAGAGGCTGCAACCGCTGCAATTATAGCCACAACTTCTTCAGCAATCTTTACAACTCCACCCATTGTTTCGCCAATAGTGTTTTCTGACATATTAAAATACCTCCTCAATCTTTAATGAGAATTTTCATTCTATGTTATATATTATACCCTATACTTTTTTGTTTTAACAACATCAGTTAATTTAAGTTTTTACTTTGAGACACTCTTATCTTGTTAAAATCCACTTTAAATACGTTCATTATCACATTTTGAATCTGAATTAGATCTCTTTTTTCAAGTTTCTTTTGTACCACAACATATATTGTATCATCTGTGTAAAATACTGCACACTCTCCCAAACCCTTAGAACTCAAAACATTTTCGCATGTCATTTCCTTGTTGCTGATATCAATAATTTTAGCTATCTTATCATCAATCTTTTTCTGAATATTTATATCAGTTTGCTCATCTAAAAGAGACTTTAAAAGATTTATCTCTTTAGAACGTTCTATTTCTCTTTTTAGCTTCATTTCATCAATTGTCCCTTCTTCAGCATTGTTTTCACTTTTGTGTACAGTCGGGTTACTTACTTCAATTACAGAAGGGTTTATCTTCTTTTTATTTCCAAGCTCCATTCTTGAATTTATAATTCCTGCTACTATAAGCAAGATGACAAGCGAAATCATCATAAGCTGTCTTTTGCTGTATACTTTTACAAATATCTTCTTGTTCACTTAACAAACACCTCCACTTTATCAGGAGTTATACCAAGCACAGTTGCTGCAGCCTTAACAAGTCCTATATATACCCTCTTATCCCTTGCTCCTTTGGAAACTATAGCCACTCCTCTGACTTTTGGGTATATCCTTTTTACCACAAAAGGTTTTGATTCACCTTGCTGTTGCAACACCACTACTTTGCTATCTATTTCTTCTTCAGAAATTGTTGTATTTTGGTTTTGTTTTTCACTTCGCCTGTTCTCTCTTGTTTCAGTAGCAAGCACGTACTCATAGCAGTCGTCAAAAGTTATCATCACTGAAACATCTCTTGTTGGGTCTATTTCCTTTAATATACCCTCAAGTTTTTTCTCAATTAGCTGTTCATACTGCTGCCCGTCCTCTTGAATTTCTTGTCGTTTTATAGTAGCACTTGTTTGTTTTGAAGATGTAGAAAAATTTGAAGAAACTACAAGAAGAAATATTCCACATACACCTAAAAAAATAATCAAATCTTTGTTTTTCGTAACATTTTCAAGCAAATCTTTTATTCTTCTCAAATCAGACATCTTTTTCACCTCAGCTTTTGAAAATAAATTCTATCCTTGCGCATGTGGTATTTGTTTGAAATTATTTCAACCACCTTTCTATCATACTCACCTTCAATTTTTATCTCTTTAAGCCTACCAAAATCATGTGAATCAATATCTTCATAGATACTCATGTTAACAACTTGTATCTCTTTTCCACATATCTCCCTTACATTATCTTCAATATCATCTTTTAATTTGTTTTTATATTCTTGTACAAGAGCTTGTCTATAAATATCTTGAGAATAAACTCCCTGCTGGTTGAATTCACTCTCTATCTTCTTCAGGTTTTTCTGAAACTCAAACTTTAAAAATTCAGAGTTTTCCAAAATAGGTGTTATCAATACCATGCTTGCTGTCAATCCCAGAAAGACATTTATGTACTTTCTGTAGTTTTCATTTACCATGTTTTCTATAAAAATTGCAATTATTACTATATAAAATAGAGAGAGTGCAACCTCGTTGAGAATCTCCTGCATACTCTCACCTTCCAACCTGAAGCAAAAAGAGGGATGAGGAAAATGCAACAACAAACATACACAAAGCTGCAAATGCTATTGCAAAAATCAAAATGAGTACATCCGCATAGTCATCCAAAAACTGGGCAAGCTTTGCATCCCCAATCAAACCAACAAAAATAGCTGCTACTCTGAAAACAACAAATACAACCAAAATTTTTAAAAGCGAAATTCCAATCCCTATAAGCAAAACTATTAGACCCACAACACCCAGAGAATTTTTTACTATAGCAAGGCTTGTGGCGAGAGTGTCCGCAGCATCGGATAATATCTTCCCTACAAACGGCACAAAGTTACCAACACTGTATTTAATTGATTTTGTAATTAAGCTGTCCACTGTAACATTCGCAATACCTTCTACAGACACAATAGCAACAAATACAACAATGCCAATCACTATACACCACATCAATATAGTTTTACAGAAACCCAAAATCCTTCTCAATCCCAATCTTCCACTATCAATATTTGATAAAATACCGATAAGTATGTAAGTGTACGCAAAGGGCGAGATGATGTTTTTCAAAAATTCAGACGAGAAGACAATGGCAAACATTATCTTTGGGCTCATTACAGCTGCATATGTTGGATATCCCATAGAAGCTATCAGAGAAACAAAAAGAGGAAAAAATACTTCAGCAAAATTGCACGCATTTTGAACTGTCTGCTGGGCATCTAAAAGAACATCTTTTAAATTTTGAAGTACAATCAAAACCTCTGTAAATAAAAAAGCCAAAAACGTTACATTTGCAACCGACTGATTCTTAAGACCTGTTTGAACGCTTGCAATGAGTATATATAATAGGGCTATAATAATTATCAAACTTATTTGACGAAAAGTAGAAAAAATTTGCCCCAATATCTTTTCCTTCAAAACATTCACTATATCTAATTTCGGGCTTTTTTGTTCTATAATATCCTCCAAATAACTTCTTATATCTTTTTCAGTGTAATCATTTAAAATTTCTTTTGTCTTTTTAATGTATTCTTGCGAAAACTGTGATGCTTGGCAACATTCAAGTGCTATTATAAAAAATACAAATACACACACTGAAACTAAACTCTTTTGTCCCATCATTCATTCCTCTTATCTTAAAAATTTGGTAATCAAATCAAATAGGCTCATTATTAAAGGAAGTGATAAAAACAAGATTATAATCTTTCCTGCAAATTCCACCTTTTCAGCAATTGCACTCTCACCGCTGTCTTTACACACGCTTGCTGTATACTCTGAAACCAGTGCAATACCAGTCATTTTTATTAACGTCTTTACATATCCACCTGCAAATGAAACTTTGTTACTCATCTCAATAATCTTTTCCACAACATATACAAGTTTATCAATCATCATTAAAAAAATCAGTATCCCAACTATGACTGCCACAGCAAGTCCAATCTCTTTTTGAGTTCTTTTTAATATACTCACAACAAAAATTGAGACCATGCAAAGCGCAATGATATTTAATATTTCCATTTTTCGTGGTCCCTCAGTATCTTAGTAAAGATTGAAAACTGATTTAACAGTATCAAAAAACCTTCTTATGAGATCAATTATGAGAAAAAGTACAATTATAACTCCTACAAGGGTTGTCATCATCGCAAGTTCTTCCTTTTCAGCTTTTATAAGCACCTGATTTACAAGGTACAGGATGATACCTATTATTGCTATCTTGAAAATCAAATCTATTCCATTCATCAATTCTTACACCTCAACCCACTTACAGAAGTAATATGCAAAGAGATACTCCACAAAAAATCCCAAGCACTGCAAACAATTTGCTATTTTTTTTGTACTTTAGTTTGTAAACATCGTAGTATTCTCTAAGTTCTCTAATTCCTTCATCCAAAACCTTTTCTATTTCGGTTATAGAATAAAAAGCTATGACATTAAAAAGACTAATAAGAAGCCTTTGAAGATTCTCATCAAGTTGATAAATATTTTTAACATCACTTTGGTTTTTCCCTATGGATAAAAAGTAGTATTCAATTACCTGATTAAACTTACTTTCCTCTTTGAGCTTGAAATTTTCCAAAATCTCGGCAAACGTCAAACGTGCTGAAATTACATTTGCTTTTGCATATGTAAAAAACACTATCATATGGTTTACAATCTTTACCTGCTGCCACAACTTCAAGGTTTGATAGTACCCAATCATGCAAGATGAAAAGATAATCAAAACCGAACCAATTACCTTAATCACCATTTCTCTCTTCACCCAGCGACAGTATTTTTTCAATGGTCCCGGGACCGTTTCTGGAACTTAAGACAATTACCTTTTCAAAAACACCCTGATTGATTATCTTTCTTGAAAACTCTCTCATATAAATATCTTTTACCGACTCTGCATGCATTGTTGCAATTATCTTCACACCCATCTTTGACGCTTCACAAACTGCCAAATAATCAGAAGGCGACCCGAGCTCATCCATCGCAATTATCTGAGGATTTAAACTTCTTACAGCCATTAAAACCCCTCTGAGCTTATCCACCCCGTCCAACACAAAGGTTCTGATACCAATCTCCCTTCTGTCATTATCTACCATGCAAATCTCAGACCTTTCATCAATTACCACTACTCTAAATCCTCTTCCTGCCAAAATTCCTTCACCAGAACTCAAGATTCTTACAATGTTCCTGAGAAGCGTAGTCTTCCCGCAACCAGGCGGGGAGATTATGAGAGTGTTATAGATACTAACAAGATTTTCTTTCACTGCATGTTTTAAGATTCTCTCAGGTTCAATTCTCACCGTTTTAGAAATTCTTATATTAAGCCCACTGATTGAGTTAACAAACCCCTGTTTGCTTCCATTTTCAAAGGTGAATTTTCCGGCAACTCCCACTCTATGTCCACCGTCAACTGTGAAATATCCCTGGAGTATGTTTTTTTCATATGTAAACAGAGAGTTGTTTGTCAGCCTGCTTATACATTTGTTTAAAATTTCTTTTGTAATTATCAAACTTTCAAAGACATACTCTCTTTTACCAATTACGATTAGTGGACAGTTCAAGTTTATTTTTATCTCACAAATTTCATGAAGATTTTCTTCAAAGGTTGTTTTGATTGTGTAAACAATCTCGGCAGGAAGTCTGTCAAGGAGTTTTTCAACTTCTGTATTTACACTTGCAACTGCCATTAAGACCTCACATTCCTTTCTCATTTGTTCTATATTAAATTATTATTATGTTACCCAGAAGATTATGAGAAAAAAATAAGAGCTGCAAATTTTGATTCTTTGCAGCTCTCGCAAAGCCTTTACAAATATTTACTCTTCCAGTGTAAAGTTTATCCTCTCTATAGAAACTGCTTTGCCGGTGTTGTTATCAACTTCAAATACGATTCCGTTGAACTGAGCTTTACCTTTGGCAACCTCAAATCTGACAGGAAGAAGGGTTGTGAATTTTTGAATTACAATATCCTTGTCAACACCCAACACAGAGTCATACGGCCCTGTCATACCAATATCCGTTATATAGGCTGTACCGTTTGGAAGTATTTTTTCATCTGCTGTTTGCACATGTGTGTGAGTCCCATATACGCAAGAAACACGACCATCAACATAAAAACCAAGGGCTATTTTCTCTGATGTGGCCTCTGCATGAAGATCAACAATGATTATCCGACAATCTATTTTTTTTAAAATCTCATCTATTTTCCTAAACGGACAGTCCAAGTTTTCCATAAAAACTCTACCACAGAGGTTAATAACTGCAAATTTTATATTATTTTTCTCAAACACATTATATCCTCTTCCGGGGGTTGTTCCCTCGGGATAATTTGCGGGTCTTATTATCCTGGTCTCACTTTCTATGAAAGAAAAAATCTCTTTATTTGCCCACACATGGTTCCCCATTGTCATAACATCAATTCCTATAGAAAAAAGCTCATCAGCAACCTTTTTGGTAAGTCCATTACCGCCTGCAGCATTCTCACAGTTGGCAATTACAACGTCTATCTTGTAGTTTTCCTTGAGTTTAGAGAGGGTGCTCTTTAGAATGTTTCTCCCCGGCCTTCCAACAACATCTCCTATAGCTAAAAATCTCATTCCATACCTCCAGATATTTTCCAGAATAAATTTATAAAAAGCGTGTCTTGTTCAAAGCTTTTAAAAGCCATGAACAAAACACGCTTTTTTTCTCATTTTGCATATTCAACTGCTCGAACTTCTCTGATTACATTTACCTTTATCTGACCTGGATAATCAAGCTCACTTTCAATTCTCTTTACTATCTCTCTTGCCATTATAACAATATCATCGTCACTCACATGGTCAGGCTTTACCATTATTCTTATCTCTCTTCCTGCTTGAATTGCATAAGCTTTTTCAACACCATCAAAAGAATTCGCAATTTCTTCAAGCTTCTGAAGTCTTTTGATATAAGACTCGAGAGATTCTCTTCGAGCTCCTGGTCGTGCCGCTGAAACAGAGTCAGCAGCCTGAATTAACACATTGTAAATTGACCTTGTTTCCATCTCACCGTGATGCCCACCAATCGCTTCAAGGACATCCGGGTTTGTCTCCTTGTATTTTTTAGCAAGCTCATAACCAATCAGGGCATGTGACCCTTCCATTTCATGGTCAACTGCTTTGCCAATGTCATGCAAAAGCCCTGCACGCTTTGCAATACTCTGGTCAAGACCGAGCTCTGCTGCCATGATACCTGCTATGTTTGCTACCTCAATAGAATGTGCAAGAACATTTTGACCATAGCTTGTTCTGTACTTAAGTTTCCCTACGAGCTTAATGAGTTCTGGATGCAAGTTGTGAATTCCAAGCTCAAATACAACCCTTTCTCCTTCTTCTCGAATCTTATTCTCAACCTCTCGTTTTGCTTTTTCGTACATTTCTTCAATTCGCGCAGGATGTATTCGCCCATCTAAAATAAGCTTTTCTAACGTGAGTTTTGCTATCTCACGCCTTATCGGGTCAAACCCTGATAATATTACTGCCTCGGGTGTGTCGTCAATTATAAGGTCAATTCCTGTAACAGTCTCAAATGTCTTAATATTTCTACCTTCTCTACCTATGATTCTACCTTTCATCTCATCATTTGGGAGTGTCACAACAGAAACAGTGTTTTCTGCAACATAGTCTGATGAATAGCGCTGGATAGCAGTAGCAATAATTTCTCGGGCTTTTTTGTCAGCTTCTTCTTTCGCTTGCTGTTCAAGCTCTTTTATCATGAGCGCAACATCATGTTTGACATCCTGTTCAACACTCTTGAGTATAATTTGTTTTGCTTCTTCCTGAGTGAGCCCAGAAATTCTTTGCAGCTCTTCCTGCTCTTTTTGTTTTAAAAGTTCGATCTCCTCTTGAAGTTTTTGAATATCCTTCAGCTTCTGATTGAGCTGCTCTTCTTTTTCCTCTACAGACGCCATCTTTTTGTCAAGCATCTCTTCTTTTTGAATAAGTCTTCTTTCGAACCTCTGAAGCTCTGCTCTTCGCTCTCTTACTTCCCTGTCGAATTCGCTCCTTGCTCTGTGTATCTCTTCTTTTGCAAGGAGTGTTGCCTCCTTTTTGTATGCCTCGGCCTGTTTTCTGGCCTCCTCAACAATTCTTTGGGCTTCTTGTTCAGCACTTTTTATGGTCTTCTCAGCAATCTTCTTTCTATATAAATAGCCCAAGAAAAAGGCAACCATTGATGCTACCAAAGCAATTACTATAGTAACTACAAGTTTCAATGTCTCACTAATCTTTTGCACCTCCTTTGTGTTGAATAAGTTAATGATAGATTATAAAAAACTGTTTCAATTAAATTTTATTACTTTTTGCACACAGTGTCAACAATGGCGGCTTCTCAATAATCTAAGAATTCTCTAATTTTTTCAACCACCGTATTGTAGTCATATCCTCTTGCCACAAACCACTTAATAACCTTTAAAATCTCTTTGCTATCCTCTTTACTTATTCTCCTTAACTTCTTTTGCAAAAGCTTTACAAGAATTTCTTTATCATTTTCAGACTTTAAATTTAGCTTTGAAATTGTGGATGATTTGAACCCATTTTTCCGCAAAAGCTGTAATATCTCAAAGCTTGACTTTCTCTTTTGATACTTATTTACAAGCTTTTTGGCAGCCTCCAGCTCATCAATGTATCCGCTGTTAACAAAATAAGCTACCGCTTTCAAAGCAGTAGCCGAATCATACCCGCGGGAAAGTAAATATTTATAATATTCATATTCAGATTTGAGCGGATACCTTTGAATGTAGCTTACCAGCAACTTTTTTGCACTTTTAAGACCACTTTCAAATAAAACCTCTTCCAATTCTTTTTGGTCTATCTCATCTTTTGCATACAATCTTCTTTTAAGATAGACCTCTCTGTCTATCTCAACTTCTTTACCGTCGTCAAAAACAAGCAAAGCTCTGTTCCCAACTATCTTTTTATCCAATATCCTCATTAATTTCACCACTCAACAGCAAATCCTCATCAGAAATCTCTGCTGTTGTCTTTATCTTCTCAAATGCAAGGTTTGCATTCTGCCTTATCTTTTCAATTATCTCCTGCATTATATCAGGATTTTCTTTCAAAAACTGTTTTGCATTCTCTCTACCCTGACCAATCTTCTGACCGTTGTAGGTATACCACGCCCCACTCTTTTGAATAACATCGATGTTAACTGCAACATCTAAAACATTTCCTTCTTTTGAGATTCCTTCTCCATAAATCAAATCAAACTCAGCCTCTTTAAACGGTGGTGCAACCTTATTCTTAACAACCTTAACCTTTACCTTGCTGCCTATCGGTTGCCCTTGAGACTTGATAATTTCACCTTTTCTAACCTCTAATCTGACAGATGCATAGAACTTAAGCGCTCTACCACCTGGTGTTGTCTCAGGATTACCAAACATTACACCAACCTTTTCACGAAGCTGGTTTATGAATATGACTGTAGTCTTTGTCTTACTTGTAATTCCAGCAAGCTTTCTGAGCGCCTGTGACATGAGCCTTGCTTGAAGCCCAACATGCGCCTCTCCCATTTCACCATCAATTTCCGCCTGAGGTACAAGCGCTGCAACAGAATCAATTACAATAACATCTATTGCATTACTTCTAACAAGTGCCTCCACAATCTCCAAAGCTTGCTCGCCACTGTCTGGCTGGGAAACAATAAGATTGTTTATGTCAACACCAAGCTTTTTAGCATAAAATGGATCAAGCGCATGCTCAGCGTCAATAAATGCTGCCTCACCACCCATTTTCTGCGCCTCTGCAATTATGTGAAGCGCAATGGTGGTCTTCCCAGATGACTCTGCACCATAAATCTCTACAATCCTGCCTCGCGGAACTCCTCCAACACCAAGCGCAATGTCCAACGAAAGCGCACCTGTAGGTATAACATCAATATTTTCTTTTGCCATCTCGCCAAGCTTCATTATAGCGCCTTTACCGTAAGCCTTCTCAATTTCCATAATAACCTTGTCTAAAGCTTTTTTCCTATCTAAGTTTTCCATTTTTAACCCCCATCTTTTCGAACATATGTTTAGAATTATTATATACTTTTGTCTCTAACATTTCAATAATCAATTATCTTTTTTCTCAAAATGTTGAGGGCAGCCTTTGAAGTCATATCTTTTATCCTTAATCTGTCACCTGAAAACCTAAATTCAAAACTCTCACAATTATCTTTTGTTGCAATACCAATATATACAAGCCCAACAGGTTTTGTTTCACTTCCACCGCCTGGACCTGCAATTCCCGTCACAGACAGAGCAATGTGTGCAAGAGAGTTTGAAAGTGCTCCCTGTGCCATATATTTTGCCGTTTGAGAACTTACCGCTCCGTACTCTTTCAAAACTTGTTCTGGAACACCAAGCAGTTTCATCTTAGCTTCATTTGAATATACTATGAATCCTCTGTCAAATACTTCGGATGCACCTGGAACGTTGGTAATTTTGTTACAGATAAGCCCTCCCGTGCATGACTCGGCAATGCTAACCTTTAATCTCTTTTCTGCAAGTAAACTTACCACAACTTCTTCCAATAGCTGCCCATCAACACCATAAATATACTCTCCTAAACGTTCTCTTATTCTATCTTCCATCGATTGAAGAAGTGATTTTGCTATTTCTTCACTCTCTTTTTTTGTTGTAATTCTCAGCTCAACTTCAAACGGCTTTGCATAAAGAGCTAAAGTCGGATCTGTCTGAGAGAGAAATAAATCCTTCAGAGCCTCTTCAATAGAAGATTCACCTATTCCTACAAATTTTAAAACTCTTGAGTAAATCTTTTGTTTTGAAAATCTCTCTAAATAAGGCAAGACTTGTTCTTCAAACATGGGCTGCATCTCAAAAGGAGGTCCAGGAAGTAAAATCGCAATCTTGCCGTCTTTTTCAATGATAAGTCCAGGTGCCGTACCATTTTTGTTGTGAAGAACTTTTGCACCTTCGGGAACGTATGCCTGTTTTTTATTAATTTCGGGCATATTTGCATGTCTGCGTTCGAAAAACTTTTCAATTCTTCTTAATACATCTTCATCCAGCACAAGCGTCAAACCAAAATAATCTGCTACTGCTTCTTTTGTAATGTCATCAGATGTTGGACCAAGCCCTCCTGTAAAAATCAATATATCAGCTCTTTTTACAGCTGTATCAATCGCTATTTTGAGCCTTTCCATATTATCTCCAACAGTTGTCTGAAAATAAAGATCAATACCAAGTTCAGCTAATTTCTGAGCAAGATATTGGCTATTTGTATTTAAAATCTGACCAAGTAACAGTTCTGTACCAACACTTATTACTTCAGCTATCATGAATTTCTCCTCACTTTTTTGTAAAATCTATTACTTTCCAGTTAGTTTTTATATAATCAAAACCCGAATAAATTGTTAAAATTACTGCAATATATAACATTATTTTGTCAAAAGGAAATCCCATAAGAACAAAGGGATAATTGTCAATCAAAAGAAGCACAACTGCTATAATCTGACTTATCGTCTTGAGTTTCCCCCATACATTAGCAGAAATAACCATCCCTTCAGCTGCTGCAACCATTCTAAGACCTGTTACAATAAACTCTCTTCCAATTATAATCATAGCAACCCAGGAAGAAACCTTTTGTAGCTCCACCAAGCATACAAGTGCTGCTGTTATTAATAGTTTATCTGCAAGAGGGTCTAAGAATTTACCAAAATTTGTTACGATTTTTCTTGTTCTTGCTATATACCCGTCTAAACTGTCAGTAATTGCTGCTACTATAAATATAACTGCTGCAATCACCTTAGAATATGGTACACTACTGTAAAGCAAAAAAAACATAAACACAGGGATTAAAAATATTCTTACACTTGTTAGAATATTTGCAACATTCATAAAATTATCTCTCCTACTAAATCATACTCAAACGCATCTAGTATTTTTACCTTGACAAACTGACCAGCTGTCAATCTGTTTTTGGAAAATACTAAAACTTTCCCGTCAACCTCCGGGGCTTCAAACTGACTCCTACCAATGTAAAAGTTATTTCTATCTTTTGCTTCGATAACCACTTCGTATTCTTTCCCAATTCGTTTTCTGTTTTGTTTCTTAGAAATTTTTCTTTGGATATTTAAAACCTTTTCATATCTTCTCTGTTTTATATCTTCGTCAACCTGAGGAAGCTGCGAAGCAAGCGTCCCTTCCTCTTGAGAATACATAAAAGCACCAAGCCTGTCAAACTCTGCCCATTTTAAAAAACTGCAAAGCTCTTCAAACTCTTCGTCAGTTTCTGTTGGAAATCCGACCAAAACTGTTGTTCTTATAACTACCTCATCAAAACTTTCTCTTATTTTTTCTATCAGTCTTCTTATACTTTCCTTTGTTGATTTTCTGTTCATAAGTTTTAATATTCTATCGTTTACATGCTGAACTGGAATGTCAAAATAATTAACCACTTTAGAAGAAAATTTTACTACATTTATGAGATTTTCGTCTAAATCCTCAGGATAAGAGTACAAAAATCTTATCCATTTTATTTTTTCAATCTTTTCAAGCTCTTCAAGCAAAGCAGGCAACATTTTTTTACCATATATGTCTGCGCCATACTTTGTAGTATCCTGAGCCGTGAGAATAATCTCCTTATATCCTCTTTCTGCTAATTCTTTTGCCTCTCTTACTATATCTTCAATAGGTCTGCTTGTATATTTGCCCCTGATAAGCGGTATGGAGCAATAAGAGCATCTGTTGTTGCACCCTTCTGCAATTTTTATGTATGCATAATAACAGGGTGTTGCAATTACTCTTGGCATTGAACTAGAATATACAAACGATGATGCATCATTGAACACTTTTATCCTCTGCTTACCTTCATATAAATCTTTTATTACATCGGGTAGCTTCAACATTTCTTTTACACCAAGTATTGCATCAATCTCTGGCATCTGCTCTAATATTTCATCTTTGTATCTTTGCGTCAAACATCCTGTTACTATCAAAAATTTGCATTTTTTGTTCTTATATTCAGCCATGTCTAATATGGTGTCTATGGATTCCTGTTTTGCATCATTTATAAAACCACATGTATTTACAACAATAACATCCGCATCCTCTGCATTGGAGGTTATTTCAAATCCTGCCTCTACACATGCACCCATCATTATTTCACTATCAACAAGATTTTTGTTACATCCCAACGATACAAATCCAATCTTTACCAACCCTTGGCACTCCTTTATATCAGATTGTTTTGAAGCATGGTAGCAAAAAGTGTATTTTTCATAAGCATAGCAACTGTCATTGGACCGACACCACCAGGGACAGGTGTAATAAACGATGCCACTTTTTCTACTGTTTCAAAGTCAACATCACCAACAAGTTTCTGGTTAGCATCATCCCTGTTTATTCCAACGTCAATTACAACTGCTCCTTCTTTTACCATTTCAGATGTGACAAACCTTGGCTTTCCAACTGCAGCAACAAGGATATCTGCCTGTTTGCAAATCTCTTTTAAATCTTTTGTATATGAATGACAAATGGTAACTGTTGCGTTTTCTCTCAAAAGAAGCAAAGCCAAGGGCTTCCCAACAATATTGCTTCTTCCTATCACAACAGCATGTTTCCCTTTTATCTCTATATTTTCTCTTTTTAAAAGCTCAATAATCCCAAATGGTGTGCACGGTTTGATTGCTCTTTCAAACTCTATGCCAGTTGCAACCATTCCAACATTGAGCGGATGAAACCCGTCAACATCCTTGTGTGGAAGGATTTTTGTGCAAATCCTTTTCTCATCAAGTCCATTTGGCAACGGAAGCTGAACCAATATGCCGTTTATTTTCTCATCCCTGTTTAGTCTGTCAATTAAGCTCTCAAGCTCTTCTTGAGTTGTGTCTTTGCTCAGGGCAAACTCCACAGAATTTATTCCAACCTCGCTACATGCTTTTTTCTTGGAATTCACGTAGCTTCTGGATGCCGGGTCATCTCCCACAATCACAACAGCCAGCGTTGGCTCTATTCCTCTTTGTTTTAGTTTTTTAACCTCAATCTTTACTTCATTTTTTATTTCTTGCGCTATTTTTTTTCCGTCTATTATCTTTGCTGACACTTTTATTACCTCCATCTTTTGGTTTTGGTGGAATCAAGCAATCTTTACCATATCCTATCAAATCTTCTCTTTTTGCTATCTTCAAAGCCTCATACACTAAATCATAATTTTTTGGGTTGTGAAAATGCAAAAGAGCTCTTTGCATCATCTTTTCTTTTAATGTCTTTGGAACATAGACCTTTTCTAAGGTAAATGGATCTAATTCGGTGTAATACATCGTAGTTGATACAGTTCCGGGTGTTGGATAAAAGTCCTGAACTTGTTCTGGTACAAACCCATTTCTTTTTAGAAACACTGCAAGCTCAATTGCATCTTCAAGGGTTGTTCCCGGATGTCCTGACATAAGATAAGGAATGATATACTGTTTTTTATTCAGTCTTTTATTTGTCTCAAAATATTCTCTCACAAACTTTTCATACACCTCTTTAGGAGGCTTACCCATATATTTTAACACATTATTGGAGATATGTTCAGGTGCTATTTTTAACTGGCCAGAAATATAGTACATGCAGAGCTTTTCCAAAAACTTTCTGTAGTTTTTGTCAAGTAAAAGGTAGTCATACCTTATTCCCGACCTTATAAATACCTTCTTCACACCTTTTATCTTTCTTATCTTCTCTAAAAGTTCAAAATATTCGCTGTGGTCAACTTCCAAATTTTTGCACGGCTGTGGAAAAAGACACTGCCTATTTTTGCAAGCACCTCTTTCAAATTGGAGACTGCACGCAGAATTTCTGAAATTTGCAGTAGGTCCACCAACATCGTGAATATATCCCTTAAAATCGGGAAGTTTTGTTAGCTTTTTTACTTCCTCTAAGATTGACTTCTGGCTCCTTTTTTGAATGATCCTTCCCTGATGAAAGTGAAGAGCACAGAAATTACAGCCTCCAAAGCAACCTCTGTGAGATACAATGCTGAACTTGACCTCTTCCAGTGCTTTTATACCGCCTTCTTTTTCATAAATGGGATGATAGTTTCGCTCATATGGCAGAGAATAAACATAGTCCATCTCTTCCACTGTCAAAGGCTTTGCTGGCGGATTTTGAACCATATATAAATTTTTATGTGGCTGAACAATTATCTTTCCTGTGTACGGGTTTTGTTCCCTGTACTGAATAGCAAAAGCACGGGCATACGCCATCTTGTCTTCTTTCACTTTTTCATAGCTGTCAATGATGATGTAGTCTTTTCCCTCAAGATGCTGAATATCCTTTGTTACATAACACGTCCCTTGAACATCTCTTATCTCTTTTATGTTCTCTCCTTTTTTGAGCCTTGGTAGAATCTCAAACAATGGCTTTTCACCCATTCCGTATATCAAAAGGTCAGCACTGCTGTCTATCAATATCGAAGCTCTCACTTTATCCGACCAGTAATCATAATGAGCAAACCTTCGCAAAGAAGCCTCTATACCGCCAATTATGATGGGAATATCACCATACTCTCTTCTTATCAAATTACAATAAACAATTGTTGCTCTGTTTGGTCTTTTTCCCCTTTTCATACCAGGCGAATAATAATCCTCGCTCCGTGGTTTTTTTAATGAAGTGTAATGTGCAACCATGGAGTCAAGGTTTCCTGCCGATACTAAAAAAGCAATCCGCGGTCTTCCCAACACTGTTATGCTTTTTGAGTCTTTCCAGTCAGGTTGAGGAATTATTCCAATTCTAAAACCATAATCTTCTATTATTCGTGATATTATTGCATGGCCAAAAGATGGATGGTCAACATACGCATCTCCGCACACAAATACAAAGTCAAGCTCGTCCCACCCACGCTTTTTCATGTCTTCCCTGCAAATAGGTAAAAAAGCCATTCTACTTCCTCACTCCATATTCATAAGCATCTCGTCAAACTGCTCTTTGGTTATTAAAACCTGGCGCTTGCCGGTAGAATCCATCTTGCTAATTATTCCTCTTTCCTCCATCTGGTCAATTAGCCTTGCCGCCCTTGAATAACCAATTCTGAGTTTTCTTTGTAAAAATGAGGTTGAAACATTCTGCGCTTCCACCACAAGCTGAATAGCCTTGATCAAAAGCTCATCAGCCTTATCATCTTTAACATCTAAAACCTTGCTGTTTATCTCTTCAATCACTTCCTGATTGTACTCAATGTTAAAGTTCTGTTTTAAAAACTCCACAACCTTCTCAACTTCGCTTTCAGAAACATACGCACCTTGAACTCTCAGAGGTTTTGCCAAACCTATTGGAAGATATAGCATATCACCTCTTCCCAAAAGCTTTTCAGCTCCCGCCTGGTCTAAAATTGTGCGTGAGTCAACTTGGGATGATACAGCAAAGGCTATTCGCGACGGAATATTTGCCTTAATAAGACCAGTGATGACATCTACAGAAGGTCTCTGGGTCGCAACAACAAGATGCATACCCGCTGCTCGTGCCATCTGCGCAAGCCTGCATATACTGTCTTCAACCTCGGCAGGTGATACCATCATAAGGTCGGCAAGTTCATCTATAATAATTACAATATATGGAAGTTTTTCTTGTCCATTTTCCTCACACCACTTGTTATAACCTATAACATCTCTTACACCCGCTGCAGCAAAAAGTTTGTACCTGTTTGCCATCTCTTGAACTGCCCAACTAAGTGCGTTTGCAGCTTTTTTGGCATCTGTTACAACCGGTATTAAAAGATGAGGTATACCATTGTACAAACTCAGCTCAACAACCTTCGGGTCAATTAAAATCAGTTTTACCTCATCAGGCATGCACCTGTAAAGAATGCTTATTATAAGCGAATTTATACACACACTCTTCCCCGACCCTGTTGCACCTGCAATCAAAAGGTGAGGCATTTTTGTTATATCTGCTATCACAGGACTTCCTGCAACGTCTTTACCTATGGCAAATGGTATCTTGTACTGCAGTGTGTAAAAATCTGGACTTTCAATCAACTCTCTTATATAAACAGGTTTTGGTTCTCTGTTTGGAATTTCTATTCCTATTGCAGACTTGTTTGGAATTGGTGCCTCAATTCTAACAGATGGTGCTGCCAGTGCAAGCGCAATGTCATCAGAAAGATTGACAATTCTGCTGACCTTTACCCCCTGTCCCGGTTGCAGCTCATATCTTGTAATTGTGGGTCCAACATTTACTTCTGTCACCTGAGCTTCAATACCAAAGTTTTTTAACGTCTCTTCCAGCTTTCTTATATTTTCATTTATATCTTTTCTTGAAACCTGCAAATTATCATTTTGTTTTTTAAGATAGTCAATGGGAGGATACAAATATTGACTGCTTGATCGTAATGTTTGCTTTTTGGCTACAACCTTATTACTTTCCTTAGATTTTTTGGGTATATTTACAATGACCTCTTCACTTTTTTTTTCTTCTTCTATATCAGCATCAAGATTGAAGTTGTAAAATCCATTACTTTTTATCTTTATATCCTTTTCAGTTTCTTCTACCCTTTTTTCATTTTGCTGGTTATTTTTAAGCTTTCTCTGTTTTAAAAAATCCCTTATCGAAAAGCTGAAAACAATCATACTCATGATTATAAGCGTGGAAAAACAAATTATGAGCGTGCCTGTAAAACCAAACAACGATACAAAAGGGTATGTAATAGCCCAGCCGAAAACACCAAATCCCTTGAAGTTCAAACCATCAAAGTATGCATCTTTTAAAACTTTTATAAATGAACCAAAAGTTTTTATATTTGTTTGCATAAAGGTGGTAAAAATCATGAATATAAGAAGTATATAAGTAAATACAATTATATCCCTTTTGTCAAACACCCTTGGTCTTCTTAAAATTGAATCAAGCGACACATAGAGCATGAAAGCAAGGATTAAGAAAACACCTACTCCAAAACATCCTAACAAGGTTTTCTTGACAAAATCGCCAACTATTCCTACTTTATCTGTTGAGACTGAAAAAACAAGAAATAGAAAGACAAAAAGCAAAAAAGTCCCGTACACCTCAGCATTTAACCTGTCAAAAACCTCTTTTTTTATTTTATATCTCTTCTTTTTCGAAACTGCCTTTGCTCTCATAAATCCCTTCACTTCTTCTGTGCTTATTTTTCTAAGAATATTATAGCCTTTTTCCAAAAAAATAAAACCCCCAAAATATCTATTTGCGGGGGTCTTCATCATTTTTTGTCCTGGGACAAAGCAAAAGTGGCTGAATTTGCTTGCCAGATACTGCTTCAATTATTGTAGGAATGAGAAGAGAGTATTCTGCAACAAGTGAATTTGGCTTTGCCAAAGGATCATCCTGCCTAAATGGGACAAAGTAAATATTTTTTGTGTTTAGAAGAAGGGCAATATTTTTGCAGTTAAGACCAAGCGCATCGTTAGTAGATATCGCAACAACCACCGGTCTTTGATTTCTAAGATGCGCTTTTGCGCACATAACAGGGGTTTCATCAACAATTCCATTTGCAAGCTTGGCTATAAAGTTCCCTGTTGCAGGTGCAACAACCAGTACATCAAACAGTTTTTTAGGACCGACAGGTTCTGCTTCCACAATATTTGTTATTGGCGGGTTTCCACAAATAGAAACTATTCTCTTCACAACTTCGTCCGCTTTTCCATAGCGTGTATCAGTTGTCTGTACTTTTTCACTGAATATTGGCGTTATGATTGCACCTTGTTTTTTGAGTTCTTCAATCACAGGTATTATTTGGTCAATTGTGCAGAACGAGCCTGTAATAGCAAACCCTATTTTCAGATTGTTCAAGCTCACTCTATCACCCCCAGATTTCTTCCAGCAAACTCAACAGTACTTCAGATATATATTTGGCAGCTGTAACTGGTGCCACCTTGCCAGGAAGAGAAAGCGCATGTACCACTTCAATATCCTTTTCCCTTGCATATTCAAAGTCTACTCCACCTGGTTTTGAGGCAAGGTCAATTACAAGAGTATCGGCTCTCATCCTATCTATCACTTCTTTCGTAACAACCACAGCAGGAATGGTATTAATAATCAAATCCATTTTATTTACATACTCTGCTATATCACAGAGGCGGACCGGTAGAAAACCAAATGCTTTGCACCATGTAAGATCTGAACTTTTCCTTGAAGCCACATATATGTTTGCTTCAAATCCTCTCAAGACCTTTGCAAGGACTTTGCCTATTCTTCCATATCCAAGTATTAAGATGTTCGAAGAGTGAAGGGTAATTGGCATCTTCTCAATTGCAATCATCAAACAGCCTTCAACAGTAGGAATTGCGTTCAGTATCGCAAGCTCTTCTTTTTCATAAAGGTCAAAAAATTTTATATTTTTCTCTCTGCAAAGATTCTTCACACTTTCAGGAATTACGCTTGCAATGAGCACAATATCTCTACAAGATAGCTTTTCTATTAAACTTTGTATCTCTACAGACTGCTGTGAAAGAGGTGCAAATATATACTTTCCATCCTGTGTGAAGGGAATTGGTCCTATTAATACCTTAGACTTTTCAATAACCTCATCCAAAGTCTCTGCAAAATTTATATTTGGACTATTGAACACCTTGCTTTTATCTGTTGCCCATAGCAAAACATCAAATCCTTTATCAGCCAAGCTTTTCGCCAAAATCAAAATCCTCTGGTCCCCACCAATAACACCTATATGTTTTTCCATCATTACCCCTCTTTTTTTGTTCTTGCTGTAAAGCTAATATAATCTATGTTTTAAGTTCAAAAAAGGTGCTTGGACAAAAAATAAAAGCCACTTTTATTAGTGGCTTTCTACCTCTTTCAACCTTCCTTAAAATGCATCTTTGATAAGATTTATTTTTGTCACATCATTTTTGCCATTTATAAATATCTCCACAACATCAAATCTGTACAAATACTTGCCCTGCGAAAGATGGTATGCAATGAAATACTCAGCAACCCTTTTTATGTGAAGCTGTTTTTTGAAGTTGACAGATTCTGAAGGCAAACCAAATTTCAAACTTTTCCTTGTTTTTACCTCAACAAATACAATAGTCTTGCCTTCTTTTGCTATTATGTCAATTTCACCAAGCCTACATCGAAAATTGATTCTCAAAATCTCATATCCTTGTTTTCTTAAAAAATCAACCGCTAGATCCTCACCAAATCTTCCCACCTGATTTAAATTCATCTTTTACTTTTCCCCGTTCCTATTAATTTTATCAAGATACCCAATGAAAACTAATATCTGCGCAACAACCTCATACAAGTCCTCCGGAATATACTCCTGAAGCTCTAAATTAAACAGCTTTTCTGCCACGTTTTGGTCTTTATATACAGGAATGTTTTCCTGTTTTGCCTTTTCAATAATCTTTTCTGCAACATAACCTTTTCCTTTCGCAACAACTTTCGGTGCTATGTCTTTAAGATCATATTTTATAGCCACAGCTTTTTTTATCTTTTTCTTATTCATTATCTCACACCTTCAAATCAAGCCTGCTTAAAGTATTATCAAATATTAAATAGTCAACCGCAAGAGAAGAATTAGAGGTGTTATCAATTCTGTATTCAATATCAAGTTTATACCTATTTTCTTTTAGAAGCTCTAAGAGCTTCTGCTGGTTTTCTCTTATCAAATTCAAAGTTGACAGCCTTTCACAAACTATGATTGATTTGAAACTACCGTGGAAAACCTTTTTAACATAAATGCCTATTGTCCCAATGTTCTGCGTTGTCAGTTTTAGCATAATGGAATTTGCTTTAAAGTTTGAAACACCCTTTTTCTTGTTAACAAAAACTGAAATTTCATATTGGTGATTATTAAGCTCATACTTGAGATTAAAAATATTCATGTAAAAGGTATCAAAATCAAGTGTGATTTGCTGGCTTTGATTTGAGTTTATCTTCTCCAGCAGCTGTAACACCTTTTGTCCTGAAAACTCTGTGCGAGACCCAGCTATCTTGAAAAGTAAAAATTCATCTTTTTTATTCAAAGCAATATCTTGAATTTTTACTGCTTCTTTATTCTGAAATCTTTCAAAAAACTCCTTAATCTTTTCCCCAAACCTTATAAATTCACTTTTTTCTTTTATAAATTCCTCTTTTGACAAAGGCTTTTTAGAAAAAATCAAGCCCAAAAAAGCAAATAAGTCATTTTCATTATCTATTTTAATATCAAAATTTCTTATATGATCATTTAACATACTTTTAAAAAAATCCTTCATGAAATTCTTCTGAGGAACAAAAATCAATCCTTTCCCTTTTTCAAATACCACTATAAAACTCTCACTTTTGTAGTCAGAAAATTTCAGCTTTTCCAATATCCCATTTTCATTTTGACTTCCCAAAAAAACCTCTTTTTTAAATTCAAAGGTTTTATCAGACAACTTCAAAAAGACATTTTCATCTTTATCAATTTCCAAAGAAGCAACGAACATCTTTTCTTTCTCTGCAAACTCCAAAAATTCAGTTGCAAACTTATCTTCAGGAATGGTAAAAATCTCTTCTTTTTCTCTTTCTACAAGGTCAAATACGCTATTTAACTTCACAGCATCGAGGGTTTTAAATAAAGTCTCTTCTTGTAGTTTACCTCCAAAGTAAGATATACTATTAAAATCTTCTTGTTTAGAAACAACGTCCATTATCTTGAATGTAAGCTTGCCATCTTTCCAAACAGGATTTGCAAGACGCACCTTGTCACCTGGATTAAAAGAAAATGAGGAGCCATTTTGAGCTAAAATTATCTTTGAACCTACATTCAGAATAAGCCTATCTCCTTCAACTCCGACAACCTGAGCATCAAATTCTTTTGCTTGACTATCAAAAAGGTTCAGTATCTCTTTTATGTTATTTTGTGTTAAGAAAGTTACAAGATTATTTACTTGATTCATATTTTTCACCTTAAAGAGATAGAATATTTTTCAAAAACGAAATCCTGTGAATTTCGCATGGACCATATTTTTGCAAAATCTCTATGTGCTCTTTTGTGCCATATCCTTTGTGTTTTTCAAATTTATAGAGTGGGTACTTTGAAGAAATCTCTACTATATATCTATCCCTTGAAACCTTTGCTAAAATGGACGCACAGGCAATTGAATAGGATTTTCTGTCACCTTTTATGATAGCCCTTTGATTAAAGTTCAGGTTCGGAATTTCATAACCATCCACTAACACTATGTCGGGCTCAATTTTTAAGTTTTCTATAGCATTTTTCATGACCAAAAAAGTTGCATTGTTTATGTTTATCTCATCTATGATTTTGCTATCCACCATAGCAACAGAATAGGCTATGCTCCCTTTTATTATCTCTTCAAAGAGTTTTTCTCTCTTTTTAGGAGTCAGCTTTTTTGAGTCTCTCACACCTTCAATTATCCTTTTTCTGTCCATTACAACTGCTGCAGCAAAAACAGGTCCTGCCAAAGGTCCTCTTCCTGCTTCATCAACACCGCAGATAAATCTGTAACCTTCATTCAAAAGCTTTTCCTCTATTTCAAAATAGTTTTCATCTTCTGACAACCTCATCAAGTGTTATCCTCCCAATCTTTCCTTTTCTCAAATCATCCAAAAACATGGTTGCTGCTTTAAGAGTATCAATTTTTCCTTCTTTAAGTATACACCCTCTCTTCTTCCCAATTTCTATTAAGTACTCTTCCTCAGAAAGGGTAGAAAAATCTATTGAATACTTGGCTTTCAATAAATGAGAATATTCTTCTTTTATCATCCCAATTGTCTTCTTTGCAACAAATTCTTTATCAAAAAGTTCCTCCTTAACACTGCCTATAGCACAAAGCTTTATAGCAACAGTATCATCTTCAAGCTTTGGTATAAGTATCCCTGGTGTGTCAAGCATCTCAAAATAGTCGTTGATTTTTATCCACTGCTTTGCTCTTGTAACACCAGGCTTGTCACCTGTTCTTGCCTTGGCTGAATTTGTTATCTTGTTTATAAGTGTCGACTTTCCGACATTTGGTATGCCAAGAACAGCAAATCTTATAATTTTTCTTCGACCTCTTTGTTTTGCCTCTTCAATCTTGTCTTTTAATAAATTTTCGGCTATTTTCAATATACTCTTTACATTTGTTCCTTTTAAAGAGTCAATACATACAGCAACTTGGTTATTTTTCTGGAAATATTTTGCAAATTCGTGATTTTTCGTCTCATCGGCTAAATCTGATTTGTTCAAAACATAAATCTTAGGTTTATCTTTTATCAAAACTTCGAGCTGTTCGTTTCTGGAACTCAAAGGTGCTCTTGCATCAAGCAAAATTAGATACAAATCAATATACTTGTTTAGCTCTAAAATTTCTCTTTTCGCCTTTTGCATATGGCCAGGGTACCACTGAACGATCAAAGTAAAAATCCTCCTCTTTTTGTTGTAAATATAAAAAAGAGACTAAGCTTTTTTAAGCATTAGTCTCTTCGGTATTGTTATTCTCTTTATTGTTTGGCTGCTGAACAAGCTCTTTAATCTTTGCAGCCTTACCTATCTTTTCTCTGATGTAATAGAGTTTTGCTCTTCTTACTTTACCTCTTCTTATAACTTCAATCTTCTCAAGTCTTGGTGAGTGAAGAGGGAATACTCTTTCAACACCAATACCATATGAAATTCTTCTGACTGTGAAAGTTTCCGAAAGCCCTTTTCCTCTTCTTTTTATGACAAGCCCTTCGAAAGCTTGCACTCTTTCTCTTCCACCTTCAATGACCTTAAAGTAAACTCTTACTGTGTCACCAGGTTTGAAATCAGGAATATCTTTTCTTAACATTTCGCTTTCAATCTCTCTGATTATATCCATCTTCCACTTTCCCTCCTTCCAGCAATAAGGATGTTCTTGCAAACCATGTTTGCAGAGGACCATGTACTTTATTTACAAGAAAAAAGCTCAAAAATGAACATGTGTAATTATAACACAATTTTTTGCGTCTCACAATATTTTATTAAAAATTCTCTGTCTTCGTCGGTCAGCTCAAAATCTTTGAGCAAATCAGGTCTGTTTTTTATTGTTTTCAGTAAGCTCTGATACCTTCTCCACTTTCTTATTTTTTTATGGTCTCCGCACAAAAGTATCTCAGGAACTTTTTTGCCTCTGAACTCAAGCGGTCTTGTATACTGCGGATATTCCAAAAGCCCTGTTGAAAAACTCTCTTCTTGAGCTGACTTTTCTTCAATGACTCCTTTTACAAGCCGCGAAACTGAGTCGATCACCACAAGTGCAGCATACTCTCCTCCAGTTAAAACATAGTCGCCTATAGAAATCTCATCTGTTACAATCATGTCAATTACTCTCTGGTCAATTCCTTCATAGTGCCCACATATTATTATAATCTCTTTTTCTTGTGACAGCTGCTCGGCATACCGCTGAGTGTATGTTTTGCCTTGAGGTGTAAGATAAATAACTCTGTGAGGTTTGGTTGGTTTTACACTCTCATATGCATCAATTATCGGCTGGGCAGTCATAACCATTCCAAACCCGCCGCCGTATGGATAGTCATCTGTCCTCTTGTGTTTATCAAGTGTAAAATCTCGTATATTAATTGCCTCTATCTTTATCAGCCCTTTTTGCTGAGCTCTTTTTAATATGCTGTAGTTTGTTGCAGACAAAATCACTTCTGGAAATAAAGTTAGAACTTTGAATATCATCTTCAATCCAACAACCCTTCAACAACCTTTATTTTCATATATCCCCCTTCGATATTGACCTCTTTTACAATGTCTTTCAAAGCAGGAATCAGTATGTCTTTCTTTCCTATATAGCTGTCGCAAATGTACACATCATTGCTGCCAGTTTTTAAAACATCCTTTATTCTACCCAGTTTTCTGCCATCTAAATCATACACTTCAAGCCCAATAATATCGCATATAAAATAAGTGTCCTTTGGCAGTTTTTTGGCTCTTTCTCTTTCTATCACTATATACCTGTTTTTCAGCTTTTGTGCTTCATCTATGCTGGAAATTTCTTTGAACTTGATTATCACAATATTATCTTTTACTCTATATCTTTCAATTGTGAGCTTTGTTGAAAGGTTATCTTCCAAAAAAACATATTCAAGCTCAGAAAACCTGTCAACCTCATCTGTAAGAGGTATTACTTTCACTTCTCCTTTGAGCCCAAATGTGTTCACAATCTTGCCTACCTGGAGGTACTTATACATAGTCTACCTGGTCAACCGAACTGTGCATACTAGCACGAGTTCAGCAGCTGGGGTATTTATATTCCGCCTTTCAAGCTTTCCCAGCCCCAGCAGGCGGTATTTGGGAAAGCCATAGCCCCTGCCCTAAGAAGCAGGAACTTGCGCCCTTTTTAGCCGGGTCTCCCCACTTGCCCTGAAACCAAAAATGACTTCAGGACAAACATGTCCCGCAGAACTCTGCCAGGAGAGAGTGGTGTTACCACCGCTACCCTGAGAACTCGCCAGAGATTGCAGACTTTACCGCAGACATCAGAACTTGTTCCGTCCAGAGGTTCTGATGCCCTCTCTGATTCACTCTCAGGGCTTTGTAAAAACTTTTTTACTCTTTCTATCTCTTTGAGTTGCTTTTTCCTTAAGCATGTGTTCTTAACTACCTTCTGTACGTATTCCTTCAGCTTATCCAGTTCATTTTCATCAAGCCTGCCAAGAAGTTGCATATAACTGTGCGGTATCCTTTCTCTCAACCCAAGCCCTCTTCTTGCTATCACATACGCTGCCCCAACGTCTTTGCTCACCATAAACTGCGGTGTATACTTCAACATCCCTATCACTGAAGTGTATGCAGGGTCCACTTCTACAACTTCTATCCCTTCTCGCTTTGCTAAAAGTTTTACCTTCTCCAAAAGCAACCTGTATCCAAAATAGTGCCTTATCCGCCTCGATTTTCTCCCTGAAAAATCTCCTCTTCTGCCCCTGTCCTGTATGCTAAGGTTCTCTATCACTATGGCTTTTTGCTTTCCTTTTGCCATCTGTACTATCATGTGAGCATACTGCCACCTGTAATACTCTTTTTTGCTTAAGCTTCCGCTCTCAAGCTCTGGCATCGGTATCCTACCGTAACTCAAAAACTGTCCGTTCTCATCCGTTTCTACCCATGCTATGTGTCTTGGATATGCGTTAGTGTCTATACCTATAACTCCATTTGCTCTCGTTATCCCGGGCTTTGGAAAAACCTCTTCAACAGTAAAATAGGCATATACTACACCATTTTTTAGTTTCAACTCTACAGAATAAGGCTCTCCTGAGCTGCTTATTGCCTGCAGAAGTTGATTCCTGTCTGTGTACGTTTTACCTTTTGTCTTCCATCCAGATTGTATCGTCGCATATACGTACTTCCTTTCTCCCACGTTGATTCTGAGCCTGGTAAAAACCCCATCTGTCTCAATCCTTGTGTTAAGATTCCCCTTCTTGCTCCTGTCTCCTCTTGAGTACAGATTCCCTTTCCTCTTCTCCTGCCACTTTCGTTGAAGTTCCCTGTACGCCCTACCATTTATGTGCCTCTTCTTGAGCTTTTCAAACAATTCTCTACCACCAAAGACAACCTTTTCTGGGTTTTCTCCTCTCTCTTCACAGGATTTTTTAATGCTTTCGGCTTTCATTATCGCATCATCAACATATCGGGAGTTCAGGTTGAAAACTCCCTGCAGGTCCCTTTTGAGTTCTTTCCTCTCATGCCCTTCCAGCAGTCTCTTATATGCATACCTCATACAAGACGACCATCTTCTCATTAGCTCTAATACTCTTTGCTTATCTTCGCTGCTATCAAAAGTTAGCTTGGCTTGAACTGTTACCATGTCTTTTAGCACCTCTTTGCCCATAAATCCTTGCTGCAAAAGATGTATAGTAGAGGTGTCCTGAGAGGTGTTATTAATCCTTCCTTTTCCCAGTTTATTAGTATTCTTCGGCAGATAGCATATATCTCTTTAACTTTTTGAATACTTAACAACATTTAACATCGCCTGGTCCAAATTATACCTTTTGGCATTGTTATTTTCAACTGTTGTGACCTCCTTTTTAAAAAAGAGTTAGGCAAGATACGCCTAACTCTTTTATTGTAAAATCTCAACTATAACTCTCTTGTTGTCTTTGTTTGCTGCAGCTCTGACAACTGTTCTTATAGCTCTTGCTATTCGTCCCTGCTTGCCAATGACCTTTCCCATATCTTCAGGAGCAACTTTAAGCTCAATAATTACTGACTGCTCACCGTGGATTTCACTAACCTTTACTTGGTCTGGATTGTCAACAAGAGATTTTGCTATGACTTCAACTAAATCTTTTAGCATGACAAACTACCCCTCCTTCTACATATGTTTTATTCAATCACACCAGCTTTTTTAAGTAGAATTTTAACTGTATCTGTTGGCTGAGCCCCGTATGATAACCATTTTTTTGCCTTTTCAACATCAACTTTGATGTCAGCAGGATTCTTCAAAGGATTGTAATAGCCAATTTCGTCAATTGTTTTTCCATCTCTCGGTGTGCGTGAATCTGCAACAACAATTCTATAAAAAGGATTGTTTTTGGCACCCATTCTCTTGAGCCTTATTCTTACTGCCACTTACATCACCTCCTCTTTTAAATGTTTTGATGTATTACATGAAAGGAAATTTAAATTTTCCTTTCTTGGCAAAGCTGGGATTTGAAAATTGCTTCATCATCCTTTTCATGTCTTCAAACTGTTTCAAAAGCCTGTTTACATCTTGAACAGTGGTGCCTGACCCCATCGCAATTCGTCTTTTTCTGCTGGAATTAATAATGCTTGGGTCTTGGCGTTCTTCTTTTGTCATGGAATTTATGATTGCTTCTATCTTCTTAAGTTCCTTCTCACCAGCATCAAAATCCACATCACCCTTTAGTTTAATGCCGGGTATCATGGAAATAATCTGAGATAAAGGCCCCATCTTCTTTATTTGCTTTAGCTGATCTAAAAAATCTTCAAGAGTAAACTGCATGCTTCTGAGCTTTTTTTCAAGCTCCTCAGCCTTTTTCTGGTCAATTGCCTCCTGAGCTTTCTCTATTAATGTCAAAACATCTCCCATTCCAAGTATTCGGGAAGCCATCCTGTCAGGATGAAAAACCTCTAAATCTTCCATCTTCTCACCAACACCGGCAAACTTTATAGGCTTGCCAGTTATTGCCTTGACAGAAAGTGCAGCTCCGCCTCGTGTGTCACCGTCAAGCTTTGTCATAATAATTCCGTCTATACCAAGTTGATCATTGAAAGCTTCTGCAACATTCACAGCATCTTGACCTGTCATAGCATCTACTACAAGCAAAATTTCTGTGGGTTTCACAGCATTTTTGATATTTTTAAGCTCATCCATAAGTTCCTGATTTATATGAAGTCTTCCTGCTGTATCTATTATAACAACATCAGACCTGTTTGATTTTGCAAACTCAATGCCATCTTTTGCTATCTTGACAGCATCTTGACTGGTATAATCTGCATAGCATTTTACACCAACCTTTTGCGCAACAACTTCTAATTGCTTTATTGCAGCAGGTCTGTAAATATCACATGCAACAAGTGAAGGATTTTTCCCCTGTTTTTTCAAAAGCCCTGCAAGCTTACCAGCTGTAGTTGTCTTACCAGAACCCTGAAGTCCTACCATCATATAGATTGAAAACCCGCTTGGTGAAAATGTAAGTTTAGTGTCACTACCACCAAGAAGGTTTACCATCTCGTCGTACACAATTTTTATCACCTGCTGAGCAGGAGTCAGGCTTTCCAAAACTTCTTCTCCCACAGCCTTTTGTGTCACAGTGTTAATAAAATCTTTTACCACCTTATAGTTGACATCAGCTTCTAAAAGGGCAAGCTTCACCTCTTTCATAGCTTCTTTGATATCCTTTTCTGTTAGCTTGCCCTTTCCTCTCAACTTTTTAAAGACATCCTGTAATTTTTCAGAAAGACTGCTAAACATTTTCTTGCCACTCCTGAATACTATTTATTATACTCATAATTTCTTCGTCTTTATATCTATCGTATATTCTCCTCAGTTTTTGCAATACTTCATCAATTAAACTTATGTTTTTATAATACCTATCCGCAAGCCTGAGCTTTTCCTCATATTTTTTCAAGACCATTTCTGCTTTTCTGAATGCATCAAAAACACCTTGTCGTGATATACCAAGTTCTTTTGATATTTCTCCCAAGGTTAAATCTTCATTTACATACAGCTCTATAATCTTTTTTTGTCTTTCGGTCAAAAAGTCCTTATAAAAATCGTAAAGAAGGCTCAAATATACCTTATTTTCTTGCTGCATTTTTAATTTCATCTCTCTGTAAAGCTTAAAAACTTGACACTTATATATAATAATTGATCTATAATGTTTTGTCAAAAATTTTTTAAAGATTCATTTTAAAAAATCAAAACTCTCTCAACAGTATTTTGTGTTATAATACAATCTGTTATAAACAAAACAACTTATAATTCCAATCCAAAACACAACTTAGCATGAAAGGAGTAAAAAGATGGTAAGAGTTAGATTTGCACCAAGTCCGACCGGTCAGCTTCACATAGGCGGTGCAAGAACAGCACTTTTTAACTACCTATTTGCCAAAAAACACAATGGAAAATTTATTTTGCGTATAGAAGACACCGATTTAGAAAGGTCAAGGGAAGAATGGGCAGAAGGTATTATGAGAAGCTTGAGATGGCTTGGAATTGAATGGGATGAAGGTCCTGATATTGGCGGTGAATTTGGACCGTACTTTCAATCTCAGAGAAAGGAAATTTATCTTGAGTACATTCAAAAGCTTTTAGAAGAAGGAAAGGCTTATTACTGTTTTTGTACACAGGAAGAGATAGAAAGAGAAAGAGAAATTGCAAGGCAGCAAAAGATACCGTACAAGTACAGCAAAAAGTGCAGGAACATCAGTTTAGAAGAAGCAAAAAAGAGAATCGAAAACGGTGAAAAGGCAGTTGTTAGAATAAAAGCACCAATGGAAGGAACAACAGTTGTGCATGATATCATTCGTGGAGATGTTGAATTTTCAAATGACCAGTTAGACGATTTTATAATCCTAAAATCTGATGGAAATCCAACATACAACTTTGTGTGCGTAATTGATGATTATCTTATGAAAATATCGCATGTTATAAGGGCTGAAGAGCATCTTTCGAACACCCCAAAACAGCTAATAATATATGAAGCCTTAAATATTCAGCCGCCGCAGTTTGCACATGTTCCCATGATTCTGGCACCTGACAGAAGCAAGCTGAGCAAAAGACACGGTGCAACTTCAGTTGAAGAGTTTTTCGAGAATGGATACTTAAAAGAAGCAATTGTCAATTATCTTTTACTTCTTGGTTGGTCGCCTGGCGAAGATAGAACTATCATCACTCTTGACGAAGCGATACAGAAATTTGAGCTTGAAAAGGTTTCAAAAAATGCAGCTATTTATGATATAAATAAGCTGACATGGATAAATGGATATTACCTGAAAGAAATAGATATTGACGACTTATATGAAAGAATGAAATATTTTTATTCAAAAGTGGGAATTGAAATAACTTCGTTTGATAAAGAATATGTAAAGTCTGTTTTAAAGCTTGTGCGCGAAAAAGTCAAAACACTTGTTGAAGTAGTTAGTGCAAGCACTTACTTTTTTGATTCCAATTATGAATATGAACAAAAGGGTGTGGAAAAATATTTTACGGCTGATAACCTAAAATGCCTTCAACTTCTTCTTGATGATTTAAAAAATGTACAACCTTTTTCAGCAGAAGAAATTGAAAAACTTGTGAGGTCAAAAGCTGAAGAATTTAATACAAAAGCTGCAAATCTTATTCATACAATAAGGATGTGCATAAGCGGAAGAACTGTAACACCTGGTCTTTTCGAGATGATGGAAGTTCTCGGTAAAGATGAAGTAATAAATAGAATAGAAAAAACACTTAAAATATTTTCATAAACATCTAAAAAAAGGGTTGGAAGAAAAAATTCAAAAGCACTGCTTCCAACCCTTTTTCTTTGTTTATTCTTCATATCCATGGGGATGAGTTGAATGCCATTTCCACGCTGTAGAAATTATTGTCTCCAAACTATTATATTTCTGCTGCCACCCAAGAAGTTCCTGAGCCTTCTGTGATGATGCAACCAAAATTGAAGGATCGCCTGCTCGTCTTGGTCCAATTTCATATGGGATTTTCTTGCCAACAACTTCGCTTGCCTTTTCAATTACCTCCATTACTGAAAATCCCATTCCATTTCCTAGATTAAATATTTCACTTTTATCGTTCTTTTCCAAATACTCCATAGCCTTTAGATGCGCATCGCAAAGGTCAACAACATGGATGTAGTCTCTTATACAAGTGCCATCTTTTGTATTGTAATCATTGCCATATACAATAACCTTTTCACGAATACCAAGCGCTGTTTGAAGTACTATTGGAATAAGGTGTGTCTCAGGATTATGGTCTTCTCCAATAATCCCGTCGGGGTGGCTACCTGCAACATTGAAATACCTCAGGGACACAAATTTTAGCCCATAGGCAACATCCATCCATTTTAACATTTTTTCAATTGCAAGTTTTGTCTCACCATAAGGGTTTGTAGGCTCTGTTTTGTCCTCTTCAAGTATAGGGATGTTCTCTGGTTCTCCATAGACGGCTGCTGTTGAAGAAAACACCAGTTTTTTTACATTGTGTTTTATCATTGTTTCAACAAGATTTAGAGTACCATAAACGTTGTTGTAGTAATACTTTATAGGATTCTGAACGCTCTCTCCCACCAAAGAAGAGGCAGCAAAATGGATGACTGCTGAGATGTCATTTTCCGCAAACACATTTTCCAAAAACTCTTTGTCTTTAAGATCACCACTATAGAACTTTCCACCTAAAACTGCTTTCCTGTGACCTTTTTCAAGATTGTCAACAACCACCACATCATATCCTTTTTCAAGCAAAAGCCAAACCATATGGCTTCCAATGTACCCTGCTCCACCTGTAACCAAAATCATCTTTCTATCAACCCTTCCCTTATAAAAGAATTTTTAAATCTCTATTTCCCTTGCCCCATCGTCAATTTCAAATGTATAAAAATCTGCCACAAGCCCTGTTTTTGTATAGTAATTTTCCCCTACTTTTCTTACAAACTCTTCTATAGCATCTTTATGAACAATTGAGACTGTGCAGCCACCAAAACCAGCACCTGTCATTCTTGAGCCAATTACCCCTTCTATCTTTAAAGCCTCATCAAAAAGTGTGTCAAGCTCAAGTCCTGTTACCTCATAGTCATCTCTTAGCGATATATGAGATTGTATCATAAGCTTGCCAAAAGCTTCAAGGTCTCCTTTTTGCAAAACGTCAATGGATTTTAAAACTCTGTCGTCTTCGTATACAACATGTCTTACCCTTTTTAGAATTATTTCATCATCAATCAAATTTTTATATTTTTCAAACGTCTCAACGTCAAGCTCACCAAGGCACGAAATGCTAAGTTCTTTTTTCAAAAGTTCAAGCCCTTTTTCGCACTCTATTCTTCTTTCATTGTATTTTGAGTCTGCAAGACTTCTTTTCTTGTTAGTGTTGCTGATCACAATCTTGTAATCACCAAGTTTTAAAGGTACATACTTGTACTCCATAGTGCGTGTGTTGAGAAAAATGGCATGGTCTTTTCTCCCAAGACTTGAAGCAAACTGGTCCATAATACCACAGTTTACCCCCACAAACCTGTTCTCAGCCTTCTGACATATAAAGCTAAGTTCAATTTTGTTAAGTGGCTTGCTATTGAAGAGTGAGTAAACTGCAATTCCAGTTGCACACTCAATCGCAGCAGATGATGAAAGCCCTGCTCCGTGCGGTACAGTGTCGTGAAAGAGCATGTCAAGACCTCCAACTTCATATCCTGCCTCTTTTAGCTCTTTTATAACACCAAGCTGATAGTTTCCCCACCTGATATTTTTATACTCATCAATCTTATCGATGTCTGTTTCAACAAGCTCTTTTAGGTCTGTTGCATACAAGCAAATTTTTTTGTCGTTTCTTTTTCGGGCAAGAACAGTGGTACCAACATTGAGTGCTGCAGGGAAAACATACCCGCCGTTGTAGTCTGTGTGCTCACCAATTAGGTTTACTCTTCCGCTTGAAAAAAAGCACCTGATAGGCTCTTTGCCTTCACCATAAACCTCCTTGAATATCTTCAAAAGCTCTTCAATCTTCATTTCCTGTCTCCTCCTTGCATCTTTTCCATAAATCTTTTATAAGCCTGTCTCAGCTCTTCTGCCTTTTCCTCGGGTGAGGTGGTGTTACACGGTGCCCATGCCCCTGTTTCACTCGATGCATTGAACTTTTGCTTGTCTTTTGACCGCATGGGCGGGTAAAACTCTACATGAAAATGGTAAAATTTAGAATAGTCCTCATCGACATTGACAGGGAGCTGATGCATACACATCATGTACGGGAATTGATAGTCAAAAAGACTGTCCAGCGTTCCTGTAGTCTCTTTTAACATCTTTGCAAAGCTGTCTTTTTCTTCTTCTGTAAGGTCAGAAATAACACCAACATGTCGCTTTGGAGATATAAATACACCATAAGGGTATTCAGTAAAGAAAGGCAGGTATGTTACAAAATGGTCGTTTTCTATAATTATTCTCTTTTTAAACTCCTTCTCTTCCCTGTCAATCCTGCAGATTAAACACTCACCATGCTGCTCATAGTGCATCTTAGCACTTTCAAGTTCACGCAAGATTTTTAGTGGTATCCATGAATATCCATATATCTGACCATGTGGATGCGGCATTGTAACACCCACTACCTCGCCTCTGTTTTCAAAGATGAATATAAACTTTATGTTTTTATCTTTCTTTAGAGTTTCAAATCTCTCAACCCACAGGTCCACAAGCTTTCTTATATGAGAGACCTCAAGCTCGGGCAGTGTTATCGTGTGATTTGGAGAGTATAAAATCACCTCACACTTGCCGTACGCAGGTGCAACCTTATAAAAAGATGTTGTAACATCATCTGGCTGTGGCGGATTTTGCATAAGGGCTGGAAAGTCGTTGTCATACTCTAAAACATCATAATTATCTGGAACTTTTCCAGAGCCAGGACAAAACGGGCACCAGTCTTTGGGCATCTGAGGTCTTTCCTGTCTGTGCGATGCAATCATTACCCAGTCACGCAAAAGAGGATTCCATCTGAGTTCTGCCATTTTTTCTCCCCCACATCAAATAAAATTTTTTCTCCTTTCTTCCTAATTTTCATTCTAAAAAAAAAGAAGTGCAATTTGAATGCACTTCTTTTCTATGTATTAGCATTTTTTTTAGATGTATCGTAAATATATTTATCTTTCTTGTAATTCATCGGAGACACTCCATATTTTCTTTTAAAAAGCCTACTAAAATAGTTCTGGTCTTCTATCCCTACCAGTTTTGATATCTCTCCAATCGGAAGGTCTGTTGTTTCTATTAGCTCCTTAGATTTTTTTAGCCTTATATTGATGAGGTATTCCTTGAACGTCACACCAAGCTGCTTTTTAAAAAGATAACTCAAGTAAGTTGGTGACAAGTACACCATTTTAGCCAAATCATCAAGTGTTATCTCTTCCATGTAATGATTCTTGATGTATTCAATTATTCTTTCAATTGAAGAAAGTGAAGAAATTCTTATCATCTCAGAATCTATAATATATTTCGCTACAATATGCATCATATCAAGTACACTTTTAAGTTTTTCCTGGTCGATGAAGGTAAGCTTGAAAAAGCTCTCTCTTGCTCTTTGTATATCAACTGGCTGACCATCTAATTTTTTTGCAATTTGTTCCCACATCTTTTCTGATGGCGGCTCTAAAAGAATCTGACCAATAAAAAGTGAACCTATATAGCTTGTGTTGAAAAACAGAGGAATAACAGCCTCAATAAGCCCCATGTGACATCTGTAAACATGTATGCCCTTTTTCTTTTGAGCAGTCTGTGCACCGTTCAAATCAGATTCCCTGCACGCTTCACCATTTTTGTAATAGTTTTTCATGATGGTGCAGAACTCGCACGTGCCTTTCTTTTTATTCTCAACCCATTTGTTGTCAGCTGTCAAAAAGTTTGCTGAGATTCCTGTGATGTAAGAAAAGTTGTCTAAAACCGAAATCAAATCGTCGTACTTGATAATCTCTTTAAAATCCATATCCTTTTTACACCCTCTATAATCTTAATCAATACAGACCACTTTGATACCATTTTGCATGAAAATAGCTGCTGTGATGCCGCTTCCTTCAACCAGTTTTCCTGAAAAGCTTCCATCATAGATTTTGCCACAACCACAAGAAGGACTTTTAGACTTCAAAAATGCAATCTCTGCACCGAAAAACTTTGCAAGCTTTAAAGCCTCTATAGCACCTTTATAAAAATTATCGGTAAAATCCCTACCTGTTGTATCTATAACCCTGCCATCTTTTATCTCACATGGATTTCGTGGTGTTGGAAGTCCACCAAGCTGTTCAGGACAAATGGGAATAAGAATGTACTCATTTTTCAATCTTTCAACAACTTCTTCTCTCAAATTGTTTGTCCCATTATATTTTGTGTTAAGACCTATAAGGCAGCTGCTGATAAGTGCATACATCATTTTTTACCCTTCTCCTGCAATATTGCCTCTTCCATAAACTTAATTATGGCATACTGGACCTGCTTTACTCCCATGCCAGACTTAGCAGAAAATTGGTAAAACAGTTCCTTTTCAATCCCTAGTTCTTTTGAAATAAGTTCTGTATTTTTTGTAAGTTCATTATTTGAAAGTTTATCACACTTTGTTAGTACAATCATGATAGGAATTTCTTTTTTGTCAAAAAAGCTTAGCATTATTTTATCATCTTCTGTAGGAAGATGTCTTGAATCTAAAAGCAAAACAGAAAGTTTTAGTTCCTGCCTTTCAAGCAGGTACTCTTCAATCATTTTTCTCCATCTTCGTTTTTCTTCTTTCGAAACCTCAGCATAACCATAACCTGGAAGATCCACAACCCTGAACTTATCGTCTATATTGAAAAAATTGATTGTTCGGGTTTTACCCGGTGTTGACCCAACCTTTGCAAGTTTGTCTTTGAACACGGCATTTATAAAAGAAGATTTCCCCACGTTTGATCTTCCGCATATGCACATCTCTGGCATTTTAATCGGCGGATAGTCTTCTTTTTTCACAGCAACCTTTTCAAGCCTTGCATTGGAAAGATTGATTTTCAAATTAGCTTTCACCCCCTTTACTTTACAATTGCAATATCAAATACCTCATCAATTGTCTTTACAAATATAAAGTTCATATCTTTCTTCACATAGTCTTCAAGTTCATCCACATCCTTTTTGTTTTCAAAAGGCAGGATAACATTTTTAATACCCACTCTTTTTGCTGCTAAAACCTTCTCTTTTACCCCGCCAATTGGAAGTACTCTGCCGCTCAAAGTAATCTCACCTGTCATAGCAACGTCGTACCTTACTTTTCTCTGTGACAGTGCTGAAACCATTGCAGTTGCCATTGTCACTCCAGCAGACGGCCCATCTTTTGGAATAGCACCTTCCGGAACATGAATGTGAATATCGCAGTCTTTATAAAAGTTCTCGTCAATCCCAAGCTCCTTGGCCCTTGACCTTATAATGCTCACAGCGGCCTTTGCCGACTCTTTCATAATATCTCCAAGCTGGCCTGTGAGCTCTAATTTGCCGGACCCTGGCATCACAAGCGCTTCGACATAGAGCGTCTCACCGCCAAAAGGCGTCCATGCAAGACCTGTTACAATTCCTACCCTGTCTTGTTCAATCAACTCATCTCTTCTGTACTTTCGCGCACCCAAATACTTTTCCAAATTCTTTTTAGTGACTCTTACCATCTTCTTATTTTCTTCTAAGATTTCTTTTGCAACACGTCGGCAAAGCCTTGCAATTTCTCTTTCTAAATTTCTCACACCAGATTCTCTCGTGTAAAATGTTATGATATCTTTAATAGCTTCCGGGTCGCATCTTAACTGAGATTTTTTAAGCCCGTTTTGTTCCATTTGCTTTGGCAAAAGATATCTCTTTGCTATTTCAAGCTTTTCTTCTTCAGTATACCCTGTAATCTCTATCACTTCAAGCCTGTCAAGTAGAGGTCTTGGAATTGTCTCAAGTGTGTTTGCTGTTGCAATGAACATTACCTCAGACAAATCAAACGGAATTTCAATATAATGGTCGCGGAATGCAAAGTTCTGTTCACTGTCCAAGACCTCTAAAAGTGCAGATGCAGGGTCCCCTCTAAAATCGTGCGACATCTTGTCAATCTCATCCAAAAGTATAAGAGGGTTTTTTGTCTTTGCCTGACGAAGAGCATAAATTATTCTTCCTGGCATTGCACCAACATAGGTTTTCCTGTGTCCTCGTATTTCTGCTTCATCCCGAAGACCCCCAAGCGAAATTCTTACATAATTTCTGTTAAGTGCACGTGCTATCGACTTTGCAATTGATGTCTTCCCAACACCAGGTGGTCCTACCAGACATAAAATAGGTCCTTTCATGTCGTTTTTTAGTTTCCTTACAGCAATATACTCAAGTATCCTTTCTTTTACTTTTGTAAGCCCATAGTGGTCCTCATCAAGCACATTTTTGACCACATTTATATCAATCTTCTCATCACTTCTTACATTCCATGGAAGATCAACAACCCAGTCAAGATATGTTCTTATAACCCCCACCTCGGGCGAGTTTGGAGGCAATTTCTCAAGCCTGTCTATTTCTTTGAACACCTTTTGAAGACTTTCCTCACTTAGTCCTAACTTTTTTATCTGTTCTCTATATTCCTGGGCTTCAGAAAAAAGACTGTCTTTTTCCCCAAGTTCGCTCTGGATTGCCTTTAATTGCTCTCTCAAATAATATTCTTTTTGGGTCTTATCAATCTGTTTTTTTACTTTGATAGCAATCTTTCTCTCAATTTCAATTATTTCTTTCTCTTTTAATATCATCTCATATAGCTTTGCAAGTCTTTCTTTCAAATCTACCTTTTCAAGCAAAAGCTGTTTATCTTCAAGTTTCACAATAACATTTGCAGCTATAACATCTGCAAGCTGGTCAGGGCTTTGAATTGTAGTGACAGACAAAATAGCATCAGGGGGAATTTTGTTTGTAAGTCTTGCAAACTCTTCAAATGCTCCAACCACATTCCTTATGAGCGCCTCTAATTCAGGGTCATCTTCTAATTTGGCTTCATTTTCTTTATATTCTTCAACCTCAACTAAAAAATAGGGGTCTGTTGACAAATATCTTAATACCCGTGCTCTGTAGAGACCTTCAACAAGTATTCTTGAGGTCTCCCCTGGAAGTTTTAGCATTTGTTTAACCTTTACGATTGTTCCAAATTGATACATGTCGTCTGGCTCTGGTTCTTCCTGTTTGGGATCTTTCTGGGCAACAAGCAAAACAAGCTGATCATTCTCCATCGCCTGTTCGAGGGCTTTGAGAGAAATCTGTCTCCCAACATCAAAGTGAAGCATCATGTATGGAAAAACTACAAGTCCACGCAGAGGAATCACTGGTATTGTCCTTGTAGATACTGTGCTGCTCAAATTTTATCTGCCTCCGTTTTTATAATTTTACTTCTGGGTGTATAATTATATTAAAAACTCTTCAAAGGAGTTAGTTGCTATGATGGAAAACTTGATAGACAAACTTATTCAAAATCCTATTATACCAGCTATAAGAGACAAAGCAATACTCGAATATGCAATAAATTCTGAGTGCAAAATCATTTTTCTTCTTCACTCTTCTATTTTAACCATAAAAGATGAAATTAATATGATAAAACAGAAAAACAAAATAGTTTTCGTCCATATAGACCTAATTGAGGGTGTTGGAAAAGACGAAAAAGGGATTGAATTTATAATAAACTGCGGTGCTGATGGTATTATATCAACAAGACAAAATTTAATCAACTATGCTGCTTTTCTTTCTGTACCTTGCGTTCAAAGAATATTTTTGATAGACTCGCAGTCCATAACCTCCGGTCTTAAAATAATAGAAAATTCCAAACCCACACTAATCGAAGTTTTACCTGGTGTAATACCAAAAGCAATACAAAGGTTGGCTATTTCAACCACAGTTCCAATCATTGCAGGAGGTATGATTGAGACAAAAGAAGAGATAATCCAGGCTCTGTCTTCAGGTGCTGTAGCAATCTCAACAAGCAAACCTGAGCTTTTTTCAATCATCTGATGAGTTTTTTTTGCTAACCCTTCTTGTTGCAATAACATCAGCACCAGTATCAAGAATATTTTTCATAATCACACTCTCTATTTCAACTGGTGCTGATATCTCTATGTTTTTTAAAATCAAAATGGCTTCAAAAATTTTATCTTTTGGAATGGGAATTTTAGTTCTAACAGGCACAAACTCTACCTCACCATCTTTAACATGGACTGTGGTTGTAAGAATTCTTTTAGGGTTTGTAAACTCCTCTTTTGCCCATTCAAGTCCTTTTTTACACCCAAAACCATTTAATTCAATTTTCTCACCTTGTACATTTCTTTCAATCGTGCAACCTCTTGGACAAAGAATGCATGTGACTTTATTTTTCTGCATCTTTGCTTCTTCTCTCCTTTTTAGTTTTCAAATGTTTTGCAAGCTTACCACAATATCATTAGAAAAATCCAGCTGAGAGAGAATCTTTTGTGAAATTTCTATGCTTTCCATCTCACCGGGTGTTAGAATGCTTTTTTTGATCTCAATAAGAATTTTGCCTGCATTGGAAATAGTCACAACAGCATCTTTATAAAAATTATCTACCCTAAACCTGAGAACAAAGGGCTGGACAAAATTTTTGTTTAGTTTTTGCGGCACAACATATCTTATACCATCTTTTGCCACTATATTTATATGAATGTTATCCTCAAAAAGCTCAGGGTGCTGAGAATATATTGCAGCATACCTTCCTGCTATCTGTGCTTCTTTCGTCACATTGTCCACAAGGTCATGAACATGAAGAACATTTCCACAGGCAAATATACCTTTTTGCGAGGTTGAAAATGTATTGTCAACAACTGGACCTCCTGTTCTCATATCAAGAACAATTCCAGCTTTTTTACTCAGTTCATTTTCAGGTATCAGCCCAACAGAAAATAGCACTGTATCACATTCGATAAACCTTTCTGTTGACGGAATTTCTTGCAGCTGAGAGTCCACCCTTGCAATTGTAACACCTTCAACTCTGTATTTCCCGTGAATTTTGACAAGCTTATGAGACAAAAGAAGAGGTATCCCAAAATCATCTAAGCACTGAACAATGTTTCTCCTTAACCCTGTAGAGTAAGGCATTATCTCTACTACTGCCTTTACCTCTATTCCTTCTAAAGTAAGACGTCTTGCCATGATAAGACCTATGTCACCAGAACCAACAATTACTGCTTTTTTGCCAATCCTGTAGCCTTCAATGTTTATAAACCTTTGGGCCTGACCTGCTGTGAAAATACCTGCAGGTCTTGTTCCAGGTATTATTATAGCACCTCTTGTTCTCTCTCTACATCCCATAGCAAGCACAATTGAATCTGCTTTTATCCTCTTAAGCCCTTTTTTATTGACAGCTACTATCTCTTTTTCTGGGGTTATATCTATCACATGAGTTTCGGTAAGATACTCTATCCGATTTTCTACTACCTGCTCAATAAATCTGTGGGCATACTCAGGTCCCGTCAGCTCTTCATTAAAATAGTGAAGTCCAAAACCAGGATGAATGCACTGGTTTAAAATCCCACCTAAAAACTTGTCTCTTTCTATAATTAGAACTTTTTTATCGCCTTTTAAATTTTTAAAACTCTCTAACGCTGCTGCAAGCCCGGCTGGACCACCACCTATTACAACTACTTTATATTTTTCCATTTTTATCTTCCCACCTTTTCTCGGTCAGAATATAAGAATTTTTCCCAAACTTTGTTATTTGAGTTTTGTCAATTTTTAGCTCCCTTGAAAGTATATCCATCACACGAGGTAGACAAAATCCTCCCTGGCATCTTCCCATCCCAGCTCTTGTTCTTCTTTTTATTCCATCTACAGTCGTTGCACCTCTTTTTATTGCTTCAATAATTTCATATTCAGACACAAGCTCACACCTGCATACAATGTTACCAAATCTTGGATTAAGCTTTATCATTTCTTCTCTTTCTTTATTAGAAAGCTTTGAAAACCTTTTTATATCTTCTCTATAAGGATTAAAATCAAGATTTCTTTTCGCGTTTAGCTTATCGCTAACCAGTTCAGCAACATACTTTCCTATTGCCATTGATGAGGTAAGACCAGGTGACTCAATTCCCGCAACGTTTATGAAGTTTTTGACATCTTCGTCTTCTTCAATGATAAAGTCATGAGTATCCGGCGTTGCTCTGATTCCAGAAAAGATTGTTATTACATCTCTCTTGCTCAGGCTTGGCAATACTTTCCTTGCCTTTTCAAATACCTCATCAAGCCCTTCTTGAGTTGTTGATGTATCATCTTTTGAATCCACATACTCAGAATTTGGACCAACAAGAACATTTCCGTCTACAGTCGGGGTTACTAAGATTCCTTTCCCTTTCTCTGTTGGTACCTGAAATATTACTCTGTTTACTGGTAACTTTTTTGGCTTGTCTAAGATATAATATTGACCTCTTCTTGGATATATCTTAAAGTTTCTTGCACCTGCCATTCTACTTATTTCATCTGCGTATACACCAGCACAGTTTATCAAAATCCTGGCTCTTACAACCCGATCGTCGGCTGAACGAACTATAAAGAAATCATCATCTTTTTCTATCCTGCAAACCTCAAAACCAAAAATAACCTCTGCACCATTTTGAATAGCATTTTCAAAAAGGGCGACTGTTAACTTATACGGATTTGTAATTCCAGAGTATGGTGCAAAAAGCGCAGCTTTTATGTTTCTGCTCAAATTCGGCTCATTTGCTAAAACCCACTCTTGACTTTTTATCTCAAGTCCTTTAACACCATTTCTCCTTCCTCTTTGTAAAAGCTCTTCCAATACATTTATCTCATAATCATCAAATGCAACCACAAGCGAACCAATCATCTTATACTCAACATCAAGTTCATTACAAACATCCGCAAATATATTGTTCCCCTCAACATTGAATCTTGCCTTTTTAGTTCCCTCAATTGGGTCATAACCTGCGTGCACTATTCCAGAGTTTGCTTTGGACGCACCTTCTGCAACATCTTCCATTTTTTCGAGGCTACATATTTTTAATCTGTAACGTGTTAGCTCTCTTAAAATTGACATGCCAATAACTCCTGCTCCTATTACAGCAACATCATAAATTCTGCTCATATTATCACCCTTTTCAAAATATGGTAAATAAAAAGCCTGCAAATAGCCCCTCTTTAAAAGAAGCTATTTGCAGGCTCTCCACATCTCTTGCCAAGCTTTATTTTAAGACAATTCAATCAAAAAATCAATAAAAATTTTTGACCCATTACAAACTCTATGTCTGGTCCATGCTGGTCAGAACGTTATCAAAATAGTTTATATTGCACTTTTTCCCGTCCCAGTGAATGCAGACATCACATCTTTCATCACCTTTGTGAGAGTAACCACCATCGTTAAACTCCGGACACAATTTTGCAACTGCTCTTTGCTGTTCTTTGCTTGACATATTCTGATCACCCCTGTTGCATATAAAATATAGTTTTTTTCTATAATTAATTTTCCTGTGAAGGTGAGATTTTATACATCTTTTGTAGAAATTATGTGCTATAATTTATTTTAAAGTACAAACAGCAATTTTGAAGGAGGCCTCAAAAAGTGAGCAAATTTTTTCTCCCCACAAAAGTAATATTCGAAAAAGAAGGTGTTCTGAAGAATAAAGAACTTTTCAACCTTGGAAAAAGAGCTTTCATCGTGACATCTCCATCTTCTCTGATGAACGGTTCTTTAGAAGATGTAACAACTGTATTAGAAAAGCTTTCTATTGAATATTCAATATATAGCAAAATTGCTCAAAACCCAAGTGTAGAACAAATAGACGAGGTTTCAAAACTGGCAAGAGAGTTTTCACCAGACTTTATAATTGGAATTGGTGGAGGTTCTCCTCTTGATTCATCAAAGGCAGTGGCAGTGCTGTGTGCTGAAAAAAATCTAAAAGCTCAGGACCTTTTCGACTCAAAATTTGAAAAGTGTTTACCTATAGTTGCAATTCCAACAACATGTGGTACAGGAAGTGAGGTTACTCCATATTCAATTTTGACATTGAAAACAATTGAAAATAAGAAAAGTTTTACATCAGAATTAATTTTTCCGAAAATAGCAATTGTGGATTACAAATACCTTTTAACATTGCCATATAACGTTATTGTAAATACCCTTTTTGATGCTCTTTCTCACGTAATAGAAGGTTACCTTTCTAAAGCGTCTGATAACATAATTGAAGCTTATGCTAAAAAAGCCCTGGAGCTATTTGAAAGCTCAAAAGATAATCTAAAAGAAAACGCTTTAAAAGAAGCTGATCTTGAAAAGTTTGCATGGATATCATTGATTGGTGGAATTATAATTGCACAGACAGGTACTCTTATTGTTCATCCTTTAGGATACAACTTTACTTATTACCATGACATCCCACATGGAAGAGCAAATGCAATCTTACTTTCAAGCTTCTTGAAACTTGAAAACAAATATTTAAAAGAGGAAGTAAACTTTGTTCTAAATTGCATGGGGTTTGATAGCATAGATGAGTTTTCTGAGTTTGTAAGATTTTTTGTTAATGATTCTATTCCAAATCTGACAAGCGACAGAATTGAATATTATGCAAAAAGAGCGCTTGAGTCCAAAAATGTGGCAAACTTAAGACATTCAATCTCGCTTGAAGAAATGATAGATGTTTTAAAAGGTTCGGTTGAGTAATTCAAAATAAATTCAGGAATTCATTTTCTCACTGCAGAAGATATCAACGATATATTTGCTCCAAAGACTGAGTTTTCTAAAAATCATCCTAATTTTAAAATATGCTTATCAGTTTGCTGAAGCTGACAAATACACAGTTGCAGCACCTATGTGGAATTTGAGCATTCCTCCAATCTTTAAGGCATATATAGACTACATTACAGTCTCTGGAATAACATTTAAATACACAGAACAAGGGTTTAAAAAAGAAAATTTTGGGGACAAATTAAAACAGGGGCTGTCAAGGAAATATTTTGATAGCCCCTGTTTTGAAATAAACAAACAGAACCTGCAACCACTTGAAAATAAAGGATTACGGGTCATTTAAGGTTAAAAGTCATCTTTTAGCAAAAGTATACTTTTATTACTCTGAAATTTTTGTTTTTTACCTCGAAGTTTTTCTATCGCCTTTTTACAGGTTCTTTTCTCCAATCAAAAGAGTCTTTAAAAATGTCTAATCTGTGACCATTAATTATAACTACATGTCCTAATTGCTTTTTAATCTTTCGGAGCATCAAAATAGTTGTTATACTGTAATTTTTTTAATTCTCAATGAATACTTGAAATTACATCATAACTTACAATACCGCCCTTTATTTGAAATAATAGCTCAACCTTTTTATTTTTTAGTCTATAAATATTGGTGTCAAAAATTTTATTAGGTACAAATGACTGATAGTTCCTGTCAATAAAATAAATTGCTTTATTGTTTCCATATATCGGCCAATAGGCATTAATGTCTTTGGGCACATCATTAACAATCTCCAGCTTTCCAGTATTAAGGTGAAGAATAACCGGCTTTGATCTAAACGGATCAATAATAGAAGAATAATCCCCAAATCCTTTGTATTCCGGTTCTCCCTGTGCAAACATGTATTTATCATTTGAAATAAAGAAACCTGGCGAGTTGCATAAACCCGTATTTTTAGAAAATTCTCTTACAGCTCCACTTTTTAAGTTCACAGCCACTAAATATACATATGGTGGAGATGCCGACGAGGAGGTACTAATTACAGCCCACTTATTATCCTCGCTTATAGCAGTAGAAAATATCAATCTGTAATCTTGTGTCAATGGTAGATTACCTATTTTTTCAGAGAAAATCTTTTTCTTTGTATTACTCTGCAAATCAATCAAAACAAATGATGTAGCTGAATAGTTTTCTTTATTGTTATTTTCCCCGCAAACTATATATCTGCTATCACAAGAAAGAGATGGCCAGCAAAATTTGCCTTCTGCTACGCGTTCCAATATAAATAAAGATTTTTTCTCATTACCCTGTTTTTTCTGATATTTCAATACATACAGTGCTTTTTCAGTGGCTATTACAAATTCTTCTTTTTCTCTATTTACATTAATAAACTCAATCCTCTCATTTAGTCCCTGTCTAAATACTTCTTTTCTGGTTTTATAATCAACCAGAATAACTTCTTTGAGATTCTGTGTATATGCCACATAATTTTTTCCCCATGCAAAAAATCGACGTGGAAATAGTGTAAAATTCTTGTCAACCTCAGCATCGGTTGTTTTAAATTTGAACAACAAATGGTCATTCCCACGACTGTCAACAAGTCTTCCCTCAAACTCTCTCCCATACAATAAATCTTGATTTTTGTTATTTAATACTTTTACATATCCTATTTTTTCAATACCTGATTGAAAATATGCATACAAAAATCCAAGTAAAACTATTGCAAATAATATCAGCCCAGCAAAAAGAAGTTTTTTTATAACAACTTTGTTATCTAACCTCATTATTCATATCCTTTCTTTTCCGATATAAAAGTTTAATTAATTTGACTTTAATACCAATTTCCTCGAGATCTTTGTACTAAATTTTATTAAATTCTTAAATCTAATAATTTAAACTTAAATCGTATTGTCTTGCTTTTTGCTCACAAGTTAATTAGACTCTGTGTACTTCATATATTGTGCACTTGTCATCCATGAATCCACTTGTAATACATACACATTCTTTTCACACGGCAACAATACAAAGACATCACCATCTTCAAGTATAACATCGCGCACTGGAAAATAATATTTACCATCTGGAATCTTAACAAGTCCTTCAATATTCTGTGTTTTTGAATTTAATTTAACTATCCACTCACCGTAATCGTTAGTTATCTTCCAGAATTGAATAAAACCTCTCTTACCAATATAATCATAAGCACAATCTTCATTAATAAGCCATCTTGGAAATTCAAAAGTATCACTTGCATCTACGCTCGCTTTACAATCAGAAGCTTTTACTTCACTCACGCTTCCATCAGACGAAAATATTCCTTCTCTTTCTTCCGCTACATACAACTTATTTTTGTTGATATCCTTAGCTAAAAAAATTGTTTTCATTTTGCTTCCAGAAAGCACAACAAATGGGCCCTTATCATTTACCTCAAATTTATAAAACGGTTCCAATCTCAGTTCTTGATTTGTTGAGATATCAACTGCTCCCTTATTTATTGCAATTAAAGTATTTGTACCAGCATTAAACAAATATATTTTGCCCTCTTTATCTACTGCCATACCATGAATCCACTGTTCATCTGGTATATTAACCTTTTCAATCAAATTACCATCTCTCTTGCTGTATATAAGTACTCTGTGATGAACATTATCCAGAACGTAAACCTTATCACCTTTTACATCAAAAGCATTAGGACCTTCATGAGAACCATATCCAACCATTCCAGTATATTCAATACCATCTTTTGAAACAGGAATATTTACTATAGTTTTGAAGTTTAGAAAGTTAGTTTTTTGAATAGCAGAAGCTGAAATTGCAGCAGTTTTATGAGTTGAAAAATAGAAAATGCTTACTATCATTAAAGTAAGTATAATTGAAAATGCTAAAATCTTTTTTGGGATTTTCATTTTCCCATTCCTCCTACCTATTTTATTTTGCATCCTCTCATGAGCGCCCATGAAAAGTTGATGCCATTATAAGCTATAACCTCTCAAGAAATAATTTTAATCATATACAGGTTTAATACCAAATAGCAAATCAACCTGTTGGTATATAAACTATATTATTTTGATAAGACAATGTATAAATTGTTATATCTATTAATATCAACCTTACTATTTCTACCTAAACTTTACATTAGTAATTTTATTTTGTCAAACGCATTTTTGCTTTATTTAAATCAATTTTTTAGCAATTTTTATCTATCAGCTTTCTCTTTCTTCAAATATCTCTAAATTTTTTAAATTTTCTCATGTCTTTTCGCAAATAAAAAGCTCCCCCTTTCCTGGAGGTAGCTTTTACATTCTCTCAAAGATGCTTTTTTTAGACTATATTCCTTTTTATCCTCACCAGTACCCTTCACTTTTTACCTTCAAAATTTTATTAACCCTTTAGTTACTTGTGTTATGTCAATTTTCTTACTTCCTTATTAATTCCTCATACATCGTTTGCGATGCGTTTGGCGGCAATTTCTCAAACATAGGTGGATTCTTCACCTTTTCTGCTTCTTTAATTTCCTCTGCTAACTGTTCTATAGTAATATTCAAAAATCTTTTCCTGCTTTTTTCATCATACCACCAGCAAGCTGGATATACCGTGTTGTCATCGTTAACCTTGAAAATAAATCTTCGATCAGTGCTATGCCACCATATACCAGGTTTATCTGACTCCTCTAAAATAAAGACAAATCTTTCTCCTGGGTTCATTTTGAAGAGATCTTTATTGTTGTCACAAATCTTACTAAATTCAAGGATTAGTCGTTTATCGGCTTTTCCTTTAAGAAACTTTTCAACTTCAATTGTAACATAAAATCTTGGTATTTGAATAATTACAGGAAAATTTAAAGAGGGGTCTTTATTCATTATTTTTGATAATACTGCATGCTCGGGTGTTCCAGGTTTAGCTTCTATATCTTCAAGTTTTTTGTATTTATTAATAACTTTTCCAACAACTATTACTTTTGCATTTTGGACTCCATATTCAAATGTTAGTGGAATTGTTAAGCCAACTCTTGTTACTGCACCTGTGAAGAAAGGTTTTTCATAGGATTTCATTTTAATAGCATTTTTAACATAATGAACAAAGATGATAGATATACTCACAATCATAGTAAAGCTAAAAATCAAAGCTATAATTTTAGTTTTCTTTTTCATTCGATTTGCCCCCTTCATTTTCTACTTCCAATTTCGACAAGAAAAACCATACATTATTTCCACATCATATATATCATGTAGAGTTAGAAATTGGGCTAAGTAATTATAAGTCATAACACTTCTACCTGGTACTGTATAAGGTGGGTAAGGATTTAAAAAGTCATCGTAGTCTGTATGACCAAGTCCTATAATATGTCCCATTTCATGCATTAGGATATACGTTCTCTCAAATTCGCTTGTACTTGCAGTTATATATGGACTTACGAAAATAGAACCAGCACCAATGTTTCTGTTGTTAATTCCTATAACATTACTTTCTGTAATTTGAATCCCATCTGTATTTGTTATGAAAGCAAGTCCCGCAATATTCCCATTATTTCCAACGGTAGCTTTCCACCATTCTTTTGTCGGTGTCGCAAAGAACAGTTTAGCTGAATTGAAAGAAGTATTTTCAAACTTCACATGTGAGTATGTGTGTATTTTTAGGTTCAAGGATCTTGCAAAGCTATGATGATGAATTTAAGCTCCAAGCATTGTTCCAGTTGTTTAGTGCATTGTTGTATACCTCAACAAACGGTGATTTCAAATAATCGCTATTAGTTTTAATATAAAGCTCTTAGTAACTCCTCCTCTCTCAATATACCTTTGATTTTCTCAAAATATCTTTCGTTTTCTTCAAATTTCGTAGTTATAAAAATTTATTTAGTGCTTGTTATTTCTATTATTGCTTTATTCTACCACATGAAGATTAGATTCAACCTGCTTTTTGTATTAATTTAGATATTATACCATATTGCGGCGGGTATCCGTCCACAATAACCATGGTGTTTACCCTCTCATGTCTCTCAGGGTCTTTCTTACCTTGCCCTCAATTCCCTCGTCCCATCTACCATGGCGTGGATGTCGGTTATGCTCGTATGCAGGGTCTTCGCCCTTATGGTGATTGTACTCCGACTAACCCGCTCTCATTTTCCAATCGTCCTATAAAAATTCATTTAATTTAATCTAATTCTTCTTCCCTTCTATTCTTAACCTTAACATACTTTCTATGATTTGAATCCCTAATAAAAGGGGCGCTTTGCTACTCGACATGTCTTAACTCTTCTCGCAAAGCTAAGAAACTTTTACCCCCTCAAGATGTGTATTCTGCTAATCTTTCGCTCCTACTTTAAACTAAAATTTCTTAACTTATTTTTTTATTTCTTTTACGCTGTTGTTGCTAAAGCCTCTCTCTTTATATCGCTCAACATCTTGTTCCCATCATATTTTATCCCTTTTTTTAAAATCGCGTAAAATATCCTTATCAACTTACAGCAAAGCGCTATCAGTGATTGCTTCTTCTTCAATGGATTGTTCTGCCGCATAGTGTAATACATATGCAACTTCTTAAATTCTTCATTCTTTGCTACTATTGTAATCATAGCCTTAAATAAACTACTTCGAAGCCTCCCACGCCCTCTTTTGCTTATACACGTCTGTCCCTTATGCTTGCCAGAACTATTCTCAACTATATTCAGTCCCGCTAATTTCTGTATCTGCTTAGCATCTTCATATCTCATTATATCCCCAACCTCAGATATAAAACCAACTGCTGTCTTTACTCCAACACCTTTTATCTCAAGCAGCTTTTCTCCATTCGGAACATCTTTCAAAAGTTTTGCCATTTCATCTTCTATTCCTTCCAGCTGCTTTCTTAAAAGCTCATATTCTTCAAGCAAATATCTCATCTCTTGCCTTGCCAGCTTCCTACCTTCTTTCTTACCTATACTCCTTTTAGCAGCTTCCACTAATTCCATAGCCCTTTTGCGACTTATCGCTCGCTTGTCTACTTTGTCACGCCAACATTCTATAATCCCTTCCACTCCCTTTTCTACTACATCACAAGGCAATGGCATCTCTTTTAAAGTCAGTAGCGCTACCTTGCCTTCCCAATCAGAAAATACTTCTAAAAACTCTGGAAAATAGATATCCAGCCAGTTGATTATTTGATTTTTTAAAACACTCAAGCGCTTTTGTAGCCTTTCATATATGTTCATCGCTACTCTCATCTCAGCATATATACCCGCGGGTATATTTGGCTCTGTATATCTTCCATCCTTCACAAGCATCGCTATTGTTTTCGGATCCTTTATATCGCTCTTTGTTGGTGTATTATCATCAAGCTCCTTGCTCCTCTTCACGTGAAAAGGATTCACTAAAACCACTTTTATGCCATTCTCTCTTAAGTACTGCTCAAAGCACAGCCAGTAATGCCCTGTAGGCTCTATCCCTACTATCACGTTCTCTTTGCCATGGGCTTTCATTATCTTATTTGCCCAATCCAAAAATTTTCCCATACCTTCTTTTCTATTCTCAAACTCTATTCTCTTGCCAAGCTCCACTCCTCTAAAATCAAATGCTCTGCCAACATGTATCTCCTTTGCTATGTCTACTCCTACAACTAAAGTTTTCTCTGTCACTTGTAATATCTTCTCATTTTGTGTATACTTCAAAGAGGGTACCTCCTTTGTTGTGTTTTGTCGTAAGTTGTACAACTTACATTCTATATTTTATCAGGAGGTACCTTTTCTTTTCAAATCTCATTTCTCGTCATTTTCGCTCATTTTCGTTCATTACAGGAATGCTTGTATAATTATTTTCGTAAGGCACATCAAAAAAATTCTAATAAAATAACAACCAAAGGTTTGGTTAACATAAGATTTTGAGTCTCATCAATTAAAGTAACATTTCTAATCCTTCCTCTTTGAGAGGAAAGCAGCCTAAAATCACTTCCTGCTGCTTGTGCCTTCTAATCTTTAGCCACTTTTAAAAGCATTATTTTTAACGCTGGCCTCTTGCCAGCCATGCTAACTTTGATATAATTCTTTCTATCTGGGCATGGAATTTATCTGCACTCGCCTCCTGGGAGCGGAAGCTTCCTTCCGTATACCCGCACAAAAGACTATTATTCCATTCCAGGTAAGTCTAAACTATTTGTGGCTAAAGGCCAGCTTAAATCTTAGTTTAAGCTGGTTCCTCTATCTACTGCCCAAGGTTGTATACTTACCTTCGCTCGGAATGGAAAACTCATGCCCTAATTCAATTTTAAAATCACTTGCGAGGAGGTCTTATGCTATGAATTTAAAACCTATTGCCGGGATTGATGTCTCCAAATATTTCAGTGAAATGGTGGTTATCTCTCCTGGAAATGAAATACTCGCTCGCTTGACTATCCGTCACAACAATCCCTCTGACTTTGATAGGGCTATTGAAATCCTTAAAAAAGTTGAAGAGGATTTCGCGGCTCGCCCTACCATCGTCATCTCAAGCCACAGGGCATTACCACAAAATCCTCTCCCGCTTCTTTACTTCTAATGGCTGGGATGTTGCAATTATCAATCCCATCCAATTCTCACCTCTATCAAAAATGCGGGAGGAAGTCAAAGTGAAAAATGATAAAATCGATGCCCTGTGGATTGCCTTAACCTTCAGGCTTACTAACTCTGCTATAGCACAACCTTCATCTGAAACCCTCGATTGCTTGAAAAACTTATGCCGTCAGTATTACAACCTCAGCGATGAGTTAACCTCTTACAAATACAGACTTATATCAACCGTTGACCAAATTATGCTCAATTTCAAAGAGGTCTTCCCTGACATTTGCTCTAAAACTGCTTTGACTGTACTTGAAAACTATCCTACTCCAAACGATATCCTAAGCGCTGACAGTGAAAAACTTATTTCCATCATTCAACAAACTTCTAAAAAAAGCTACCAATGGGCTAAAGAAAAATATGATCTACTCATCGCAAAAGCTAAAGAATTTAAGCCTTTTTCTATATCTGACTTGGCAAATGTTACTATGCTTAAAGTCTACATTAACATGGTCTTGACTTTGCAACAAAACATCGACAAAATTTTTGAAGCCATACATCAGCTTGTTCAGCAGTCTTCACAGACTCAACCTTCAATATCCGAAAATATTAACCTTCTTCAATCTATCCCCGGCATAGGTTTTCTCACTGCTGCAACTATCCTTGCTGAAATAGGTGATTTCAAAAAATTTTCAAAACCCAACAAACTTGTTGCTTTCTTTGGCATTGATCCTTCCGTAAATCAATCTGGGCAATTTGTTTCTACATCCAACAAAATGTCTAAACGTGGCTCTAAAATCTTGCGAAGAATCTTATTTACAATTGCTCTTGCCAATATCAGAACCAAAAGAGACTCTAAGCCTTGTAACCCTGTACTCTTCGAATACTATCAGAAAAAGTGCCAACAAAAGCCCAAAAAAGTTCTATTTTGTGCTGTTATGAGAAAGCTCATATGCATTATCTTTGCTGTTATGCGTGATAAAAAGCCTTTTGAACTTAGAACTCCTGAAGAACATATTCAAAAATGTTTTAACAAGACTGCTGTTTGTTGCGTATAAATAATTGTTTTATTAACAAAACATTGGTTAACCATAATATGCGCTCAGCCTCCATATATTATGTCAACTTCTAATAGAGGGCTTACCTTCTTATACCCTTTTAAAAGAATTTTTTACCATAAAATGTTATCAAAAATTTTTTAAAAAACTCTTGACTTTAATTTAGCTGGTCTTTAGGAAATATTTCTGAAATTAACTTTAATGCAAATAGAACTTCACCTACTATATTTAGTTTTTCGGCATTTTTTAATATCTCCTTCCAAACAATCTTATTTCTATACTTATTCTCAAAAAGTAAAATATCTATAAGTAGTAATAATCTTAAGTATGGCTCCTTCCCTTCTGTTAACATAGAATAATAATCCAAGATAAAATCCTTTGAAAAATGATATAAAATAAATATAAAAATTATTGTTAACATCTAACCGATAGAAAATTTTCCCTTTAATTTTATATTGTTCTGCTTTGTTTATCAAGTAACTATATAAAACCTCACATACTTTCATTATACCATTCTCCTCCTAAAATAAAATTTAATTGAAATCAATTTGATAAATTTTATTAAAATATCCCAATAAGTTTTTTTCATGAGTAACCATAATAACAGTAGTGTTTGGATCTTCTAGTAGACTGGAAATAACTTTTTCCCCCTCTTCATCTAAATTTGCAGTTACTTCATCAAACAAATAAAATTGCTTCCCTTTGAGCATTGCTCTTCCAAGAGAAATTCGTTGTTTTTGCCCACCTGATAAATAAATCCCATTATCACCCGCACGTTTGTCTTTTATTTCTTCCAACATTAGTTTTTTCATAACGCTCTCTAAAGTATTTATTTCTTTGTTGAATTTCATCATCTTAATATTATCTTCCACTGAAAAGTTAAATATAAATGGCTGTTGAGAACAATACGCAATACTTTCTCTTAAACTCTCTAAATTTATTTCCTTGAGTTCAATCCCATTAATGTAAACTTCACCTTCATAGTCCTCATAAAAACCTAAAAGAATTTTTAAAAAAGTAGTCTTTCCAGACCCATTTTCACCTATTATTGCTACTTTATCTCCTTTTTTTATGTCAAGAGAAATATTCTTGAAAATATAATCTTTATCAAACCTATATCCTATATTTTTTATCTCTACAATTTCTATATCCTTTGTTAGTACTTTTCCTCCATATCTCTCTGGAGAGTTTATTAAATCTAATATCCTCTTTGAGAATATTTTAAGTTTATAAAACTGGTTAATCGTATTAATGATGTAATTTATCATTCCCTTTATCAAAATTGAATATCCAGTTATTTTTATAAAATCTCCCAAGGAAATTTCATTCCTTAACATAAAATAACTGCCCAAAATATACATAAATAACATTGAAATCTGAGAGAAAGTATCATCCATTGTCTTTAAAATAACTGAAGTTTTGATCTTCTCTTTTACATACTTTTCAATAAAGTCTTGGTAGCACTTTTTTATCATTTCCTCTATTTCCTTTTCTAATGAATGAACTTTAATATACAAAAAACTTTGAACAACTTGATTTTCTAATTCTCTTAATTCATCTTTCCTCTCCTGACCATATTTTGTAATTCTCTGGTTTTGTTTTTTTGTGATTAGAGGAATTATTATAGGAATTAAAACTAATATAAAAGATAATATTGAATAAAAAATTTCTATTTTTATCATTACATATAGTACGTAAAGTATGAATGTACAAGAAAACAAAATTTCAACAACATCCAAAATTGCAAATCTAAATAATCTTATATCATCATTAAATCTTGTCAGCACTTCCCCAACTGTCAATTTATTTAATTTCAAAAGCTTTTGACGCAAAAATTTTTTGTAGATATTAGTATCATGTAGGACTACTACCTTCCCAAATAATAAAGCTCTATATATAGAAGATATGCACGGCAAAACAAAAATAACAATACACAGAATAAATAGAAGACTAATTATGTTGTTTTTCAATAAATAAAAATCTCTTTCTAATGCTGCATCCATATAAACTCCTAATTTTGATACCAAACATATGTCTACAATATTTTGTAGAGAGAAAATAATTATATCACACAACAATACATACCAATATTTAACCAAAAAATCTTTAACTAATTTATTTTTTTCTTTAATCACCATAAAATACTACCTCACTGTTAATAAATTTCAGCAATTTCGTTTACTGATTGGTTTTCGATTCTCCAAATTCTATTTACACAACTTGCCAATTCAATATTATGTGAAACAATTATTATTGTTTTTTCACTTTTACAAAGAATATCTTTCAAAATTTCTATACTTTTAGTATCAAGATAATTAGTCGGTTCATCAATTATTAAGATTGAAGACTTTTTCAACAAGCCTCTTATTATTGATATTTTCTGTTTTTGCCCATCTGAAAGTTGATTAATTTTTTTTGATAAAATATCATCTAAACCAAACAAATGCAGTAAACTTCTTTTTCTATCTTCCAAATTATCTTGAATCATCATATTAAGGTTATTATCTATATCCTGTGTAAAGAAAGTAAAATTTTGAGGAATAAAAGAAATGTGTTTATTGAAACTCTTAAAATCTACTTTTGAAAGTGGTACACCATTAATAAGAATATCACCTTTAAAAGATTCATAAAGTCCCATTATAAGCTTCAAAAGAGTAGTTTTTCCACTTCCATTAGAACCCATAATCAATATTTTATCTCCTTTGTTGATACGAAAATTTATTTTGTTGAAGATACTCTTAGAATTTTCATAGGAAAACGAAACATTTTTAAACACAATATTTTCAATTTCATTTATTTGTATCATATTCTCATATTGATTTTCTATATCAAAATTTAGTATTTCACTAATTCTTTCAAAAGAACTTTTTTCAACCCTCAAATTTTGAAAACCTTTTGCTGCTACTTTAAAATTATCAATTACAATAGGAAAAAGTGATATGAACACTACAACCAAATCAGGAGTTATTAATTTTTTATATAAAAATAAACCTAACATGATATATGTACCAATTTTTGCTATATTGTTGCATAAATTGTAAAGTATATCTTCAATTGTTCCTACTTTTTCCATTTCATTTGCACATTTTTTGCTGACTTCTTCCAAGGAAAGAAATCTTAAAGAGACCCATTCATAAAGATTATAAGCTTTTATTACCTCAATTCCTTCAAAAGACTGTTTAATAAAACCTGTTAACTCATCATCTGCACGATGACTTTCCTCAACTATTTTATTCATATATTTTATTGTAAAAAACAGTGGAAATATAGGTAAAATCCAAAGACCAAAAAAAATAACTGAAAGAAAAAAATTTTTTAGACCCAAAAAAATAAAATAACCTGCTAAACATATTAAGGCTGAAAAAACTGAAGAATAATGAACATAAAAACACTTTACTATATCATTAAAGTCCTGCTCTAATCTATTTAAAATCTCACCTTGTCCATATTTTTCTATTAATGAATATTTGTTATTCAAGAACAACATAAATAACTTTTTCTTTAGTTCAATAATTCTATTCTCTTTAAAAAATTCAATTAACAATGAAAAAAATAATTTGCCAGAAATAATAATAAGATAAATTAAAAGAAAGGTAACTACATTACACATAAAAACCTCCATATCTTTTTGGATAGCTAATGAAAATAATTTAGCAAAGGTATTAGAAATATATATGTTTATGATACCCTCAATTAAATTTATAAAAACAATGAAAATAGTAGGTAATAATAATACTATTCTTACATAGTATTTAAAATTCATCCTTTTGCACCCTTTCCCAATAAATATAAGCTTATTCAATAATTCTACTCTGTATTGTTATATAAATTATCTAATAACCAATTACATGTTACTTTTGAATCAATCACCTTTTCTTCTAAATTCCAATCTGGCAAAAGTAATCTGTAATAGGTACATTTATTAGAAAGCTTCTCAAATAACTCAAGTGGAATGTACAAATCAACAATTCGTTTGTTAGGATTAATTTTATTCTTCAAAAAAAATATAACGCTTCTTTCCTATTTAATCTTTTTATTTTCGGTTCACTTTATTGGCACTTTTTCTATAAATATAACATAATCAATCTTTGAAAAAGCAATAAATTTATCTCCCAAAACCTCTCTTGCTTTATAATATGTTTGACAATTATCACAATATAATGGTTTATGATTATTCGTTAACAAAGACCAATAATTATACAATAAAACTTATTATTTCTATCAACCCTCAATCCTATGCTTTCATCAATACAATATCCAGTTATATCATTTGATATTATTAAGCAAATAAGATCATTTGATAACAGTTTGCCCCCCCTCTCTCAATATACCTTGTATACCATCCTATTTGCATATAAACTATCTCATTTGCAAGAGGCAATATGCAAATTGCTATATTTATTAATATTCTCTTTGGAATTTTCACTTCAATTTTACTTTATTAATTTTCATCCTGTCAAACTCGTTTTTTTTAGTTAATTTTTGCAATTTTTAGCTATCAGCTTTCTCTTTCTTCAAATATCTCTAAATTTCTTAAATTTTCTCTTGTTTTTTCACAAACAAAAAGCTGCCCCCTTCTCTGGAGGCAGCTTTCAAATTTTTTCGAAGTTCCTTTTATATTATATCCCTTTTTATTCTCATCAAAATATTGTACAAAAATGGAAGCAGGAAAAATGCAAGCAGAACAAGACCTATCACAACGCAGATGGAAACCTGCATAAGCGTCAGTATCCCAGATGGCAGCATTGCCGCAAATGTGCCAGCTAAAATTATCACTGCCGATGTCACAACATGCCCAATGTTTGCTGAGGTTAGCCTGAGCGCCTCGTTTATCTCCAAGTCTTTATACTCATAAAATCTTATTAGCAAAAATACACTGTAATCAATATTTACTTACAGCAAGAGAACTTACGCCGTACAAAATGGAAAAATGGAGTTCCCAGTATTAGAAAAATGCATCAATAACATAACCCAACTTTACAACTTACGTTATAAATTGGAAACACAAAATTCTTGACAAGTCTCACTTTAACCTCAAGGCTGGTAAGTCTCTTCTCTAAACCGTCCATTCTTTTTTCCATACTGTCAAGTCTTTTTTCAATACTTTCTATCTTTTCATTCATAGCTTCCATTGAACTGCTGAGAGCCTTGAGTGAAGAAACTACAAGCTCTAAGATATTATTTTCACTCATTTTAAATTCAAACTCCTTATTATGTTACTTTTGTTTTTAACTCATTTTATCATAACGTGAAATAGAAATAAAGATAGGTTTTTATCTTTCCATTATAAATCTTCCTGTTTTTATCTGCTTTTCTGCCAAATGCTTTTTCAATTTTGTTATAAGCAGATAACATAAAAAATCGCCAGTTATCAAAAGTTTTAAGACATCTGCCAAAATCCCTGTAAAGCTTAAATATATCCATATCGTCAATTCTCTCTCCATATGGCGGGTTTGTCACAATTATGCCTTTCTCTGATGGTTTTTTAATTTTCCTTGCATCTGCCCTGAAAAATCTTATGTCTTTATCTACACCAATCTCCTTTGCGTTTGCTTTTGCAATGTATATCATACTTTCGTCAATATCAGAAGATAGTATCTCAAACTTTTTTTGGTAATCAATCCTCTCAATTGCCTCAAGCCTTGTTTTTTTCCATTCCTGTTGTGAAATAAATCCATTTTTTTCAGCCAGAAAAGTTCTGTTAATGCCGGGAGCTATGTTTCTGGCAACCATTGCTGCTTCAATTGCTATGGTTCCAGAACCGCAAAATGGGTCCCAAAATACTTCTTCAGTGTCTTGCCATTTGGCAAGCAGGACTAAGGTTGCTGCTATGTTTTCTTTCAAAGGCGCTTTAGAAATAAGTTTTCGATAACCTCTTTTGTGAAGAGAATCACCTGTTGTGTCAAAAAGCAGATAAGCCCAGTCATTTATCATGGCAATTTCTATCTTGAAAAGTTCTCCACTCTCTTCAAGAAAGCCTACATTGTATTTTGATTTTAGTTTCTCAACTATTGCTTTTTTAGTTATAGACTGGCACGCTCTTATACTAAACAACTTGGACTTTTCTGTCCTGCCAGTTACCAAAATCTTTGCATCTTTGGGCAGTATTTCGTGCCAAGAGTAGCTGTATACGCCATCAAATAGTTCATCAAAAGTCTGAGCTTTGAACTTGTTTAAGATAGCAAAAATTCTATTTGACGTTCTTAAATTTATATTGAGTTTTGGAATGTCTTCAAGCTTAGCTGACACAAGAATCCTTCCATTTTCAACTTTTAGATTTTTATATCCCAGCCTTATCAGCTCTTCCTTTGCAACCGACTCTGTACCTAAAGGCGTGGCAATAAAAAGTTCTATCACTTTTCATCATCCAATCTTGATTTTTGTTTAAGTCTAGTAAGCACAGTTTTATAACCGTCAGCTCCATAGTTTAGACACCTGTTTACTCTGCTAATTGTAGCAGGAGATGCGCCAGTTCTTTTTGTAATGTCACTGTACTTTGCACCCTCAAATAGAAGCTTTGCAACCTCAAATCTTTGAGAAAGCTCCTGAATCTCTCTTACGGTGCACAAATCTTCAAAAAAATTATAACACTCCTCTATTGTTCTCAGTTCAAGTATTGCTTCAAAAAGATGGTCTGTCATCTCATTCTTGAGTTTCTCATTCATATTCCTTTATACACCTCTTTTAAGGCTCAGCTACTTCTATTTTTCTTTAAGATTATATCACTTTAAATAACTGAAGTAAATAGTGCAAAATAAGAGTGAGGAACTATTCCTCACTCTTGGACGAAAAACTCTCTGCATATTTTATATTACAAGAAGTACAAAATTTAATTTTTTTATCAAATACAAGAGAAAGAATTTCAAGTACATCCGCGGGAACAGTTATACCCTGGTGCTTGTGAAAAACAATATCTTGAGGGGAGAGCGAAATTAGTCTGCTTAAAAGTATATCTTCTTTTGAAAGACTTAACTTAAAATTTTTTGATAAAAGCTCATAAAACTCGTCTTTTATTTCATTTCCTTCTCTGTCAAGGAGCAAATACATTTTAGCAGTCGGGATAACATCTACATGTTCTATCTTTGATTCTTGAATGTCTGTAAAATATCTCAGAAGGTTTATAAACTGAAAGTACTCTCTTTCTAGAAGATATTTATTTGTAACATCTTCTACAATATCTTGAATTGTTTTTATATAATCTTTTAATCTGAAGGTCAAAAAACCTTCAAAATTAAATTCAAAGTTAGAGTCTAAAAAATCAAGCACTTTTTTTATTATTTCGAACTTCACCTTTGAAAAGCTCTGGGCACTTGTTAGCTCATTTAATCTTTTTTGACTTTCCTGAAATATCTTTTTTGCTTCTATTTCATCTAAAAAATAATAATCTTCTTTTATCAGCTTAAAAAGAAATTTTTCTCTGGTGTACTCAATTATCACATTTGCTATTGCATCAGCAACAAAATATTTTACTCTGTCATATGCATTCAAATCAAAATTTTTCTTAAGTTCATCATCACTTAAAAAAATACCGTAAAACGTGATAGTGCCACATTGATTTGGCTCAATGGAAAGTCCTTTTATACTTTCATTCTTATCCAGCTGCCTTTTCAACCTCTCATATACAAAAACAGGGTCGTCTGCCACTCCCAAACTCAATATTTGCATTTTCTTCACATCCCTGAATATAAGCTTTAACTTTTTAGCACAATAATAAATATACCCTCAAATGCTCTTTTTCAATATGCTCTTTTTTCTACTCCTGACACAATGGAATGATAGAACCTATATCTGAAAGCTGCAAACCCGCAACATTCAAGATTTCAATATTATACTTTTTAAGAAAATTCTTTATACTCAAATAATCTGGATGCATTGAAATATCACCATTAAAAACCATCAGGTTTTTGCTGATTAACCCTCCACAGCCACCAATAAAACCATAGCTAAGCCCTTCCAATTTAATAAAGCCTGGCGATATAAGTAAGCTATCTATTCCATTTTCAATTGCCTTTTTGTTAATTCCTTTATCAGAGGTAATAATTGCATTTGAATTTACAATCAAGATTGAACATTTAGTATACCCCTGTTTTACATGAATCCTTTGAAGGTTATCTTCTTCTATTTTTTTTGCTACTATTCTATCAGTAAATTTAAAATTGTGAAAGACTTTTGTCCCAACTTTTGCGATATTATACTTTACATCCTCAGGATATTTTCCCAGAACAGCTTTCTCTCCAAATATTATATTAAATCCAAGTTTTTTCAGTTCCGCTGTTGTTTTTCTTGGCGAGTTGGGAGCGGCAAAGATTAAGTTGTCTTCATAGTGAAAATAAAATATATCAGGGTGAGAAGATATCGCAGGATAAAGGTCATCACAGCTTTCACATATCACTATTTTTATACCCAAATCTTCTAACACATAGATAAACTTATCGTACGCTCTTTTGTCAAGCAAAACACAAGTAGCTTTACTTTCTGGTATATATGGTAATTTTAAGTATCTCAAGTTCTCATCTTCCTGATAAACTTATTATTATAAAGAGGTACAACCAATATTATGGAAATTATTGCTGACAAAATACCCTGCAGCAAATTAAAAGGCAAATTCGCAAGAGCAACTTTAAGTCCAAATTGTAAGTTTCTATTAATATTTAATGCCGATGATAGATATTTTAACACACAAGCTTCTGACAAAAAATACCCCATTGCCATAAAAATGCCACTGAGCATTGTCGAAATAATAAAAGATGCCCACTTCTTCTTTCTTTCTAATTTTTCGAAAATCAGGCCACAGATAAAACCTTCAAGTCCTTTGATGACAAAAGTAAAAGGAGCATAAATGGTATAACCAGAAGCAATATCCGCAATGGCAGAACCAAAACTTCCGCTCATAAACCCTATGCTTTTGCCGAATAAAATAGAAGAAAGCATTATTACAACATCACCAATGTTAAAATACCCTGCCATGAGCGGTATCTTTATTGTAAATGTTAAAACAAATACAAGAGCAATCATTACCCCAGAAAATACCCAAAACTTTACTTTGTTTTTCATAAAACCACCTCTTTAAAAATATCTCTACTTGCCTAATTCTACACAAAAAGATTCAAAAATCAAATCTTAAAATCAAAACTGTATCGATACAAAAATAAAAGGAGCTGGTTTCCCCAGCCCCAATTAGCTTTTTATGATTTTTATCAGCTTCTTGTTTTAAATCTTTCAACAAGGTTTTTAAGAACATCTGCCTGGCTGTAAAGTTCTTCTGAAGCGGCAGCTGTCTCTTGAGAATTTGCAGAATTGCTTTGCACCACATTTGCAACCTGGTTTATTCCCTCTGTAATCTGTGCTATTGCTTCAGACTGTTCTTTTGAAGAATACATTATATCATTCATAATCATGGCCATTTTATCAATATTCTTTGTAATTCTATCTAACGAGGTGTATGTCTGCTTTACAATACTATCTCCCACTTCAATCTTTTTGATGGTAGATTCAATAAGACTACTTGTCTCTTTTGCAGCATTTGCGCTCCTTGTTGCTAAGTTCCTGACCTCTTCGGCTACTACCGCAAATCCTTTTCCATAACTTCCCGCCCGTGCTGCCTCAACTGCAGCGTTAAGCGCCAATATATTTGTCTGAAAAGCTATTTCGTCTATGGTCTTTATAATCTTTGAGATATTTGCAGATGCCATATTTATCTCTTCCATGGCTTTCATCATATCTTCCATCTGCTGCATACCAACTCTTGCTTCATCCTTTATCTGATTAGCAAAATTTGTAGCTTCCTCAACATTTTTGCTGTTCTGTTTTGTCTGAGCAGACACCTCTTCAACAGAGGCATTTAGCTCTTCAATTGCGCTTGCCTGGTCTGTCGCACCCTGGGCCAAGCTCTGGCTTGCATCTGCAAGCTGCTTTGCTCCAAGCGCAACTTGCTCTGCAGAAGATTTTACTGAAAAAATCAGTTGAGAAAGCGAATCAATCATTTTTGAAAATGCATTGGCAAGAAGTCCAATCTCATCTTTCGAATCTGCTTTAACATCAGTTGTTAAATCCCCTTCGGCTATTTTCTGAGCTACTGCAACAATCTCAGAAAGTGGTCTGCTTATCGCAGATGATATAACTACTCCTAAAATTAGAGAAATTATCATACAGCAAATAATTATAATTATCATGGTTGTTACAGTAGTTTTTGCCAGTAAACTATTTTGTTTATTAATCTTTTCAATAGTTTGTTTTTCGAGAGCATAAAGTGTGTTTATAGAATTTTGAACATCCGTTACAAGTTGTGATGAACTGGGCTTGAACAATAAGTCAATTGCTGCTTTTTTATCTTTTTTAGCCAAATCGATTATTTGATTTGTCAAACTCTCATATTCTCTCATTAAAGAAGATAAATTTTGGTACTCTTTCCTTATGTCTTCATCTTCTTCCTCAATCAATTTTGAATACTCTTCAAGTGCTGTTTTAAAATTATTTGTTATTTCATCAGTTTTTTGAATATAACTATTCATTTCAGTAGAATTTCTTGCAAGTAAGACATTCCTATAATTAACTCTCTGCCTTTGAAAATAATTCAAAACTTCTCCAATTAACATAAAAGATTTTATATGTTTGTTATATACATTCATGTAGCTGTTGTTTATTTTATTTATATTAGTAATAGAGAATATTCCCATTATCAGAATAAGTACAAGCACTATAAAAAAACCAGACAATATTTTGGCTGATATTTTTAAATTCTTTATTAGGTTATACATAATAAGTCTTCATCTCCTTTCTTAAATTAATTCTATTTTGCTTTAAAATGCAGTTAATCTATCGGGCTTGACAAAAGTTTCACAATTAATCAATAGAACAAGCTTATCATTAAGGTTTGCAACACCTTTAAAAAACCTTTCTTCTACCTTTTCATATGTTTGTGGTAAAGGACTGATTTTTTCCTTTTCAATAACAACAACTTCACTCACATGATCAACTATGATACCTACTAAAAATTGGTTGATACTCGTAACAATCACACACGTCCTCTCGTTATATTCTTTTTGAGGTTTCAATAATCTCATTCTTGCATCAATTACTGGAATTATTTTCCCTCGTAAATTTATAATACCTTTTATATACTCTTCTTGGTTTGGAACATTTGTTATTGGCACAAGTCCTATAATTTCAATAACATATTTTATCTCTATACCATAGTTTTGTTCATCAACTTTGAAAATTAAATACATATCTTTCATTGCTTCTTCAAACTCTTGTGAGAAATTTTCAACCACCTTTTCCTGCACTTTAAAATCACCTACCTTTCAAGCAAAGAATCAATATCTAAAATAAATGCTATTTGTCCACTTCCAAGCAATGTACATCCTGAAATACCTCTTACCTGATTTAAAATAGCTGGAAGAGTTTTTATAACTATTTGCTGTTGAGATATCATATTGTCAACAAGCAAAATAGCACTCTTTTCACCATTTGTTACAAGTATACCTAAATAAGATTGCTTTATTCTTGATAGCATATTACCTGCAAAAAATATCCTGTTTAAATCAACTATGTTAAAACACAAACCTCTTCTATAAACAAATGGAACCCCATTTTCTGATATTATCTGAGTTTTCTCAAGCTTGAAGGTTTCAACAATAGAATTTAAAGGCAGTACAAATATGTTCCCGTTTACCTCAATTAACATTCCATCAATAATTGCTAAAGTAAGAGGTATTTTTATTGTAAATTTTGTTCCGACATCTTTTGAAGATTCTACAACAATCTTTCCCCCAATTTTTTGAATACTCCTTTTTACTATATCAAGCCCCACTCCTCGACCTGAATACTCTGTTGTTTCTTCCTTTGTTGAAAAGCCAGGAAGAAATATTAAATCAAAGAGCTCATTTTCAGAAATGTCATCTGCAGATGATATTAATTTTTTTTCTAAAGCTTTTTTTATGATTTTTTCTTTATCTATCCCTTTTCCATCATCTTGAATACTTATAATAACTTCAGACCCACTATTTTTAGCGGTTATATATATATTTCCTACCTTACTTTTTCCTTTTTGTAATCTTTCGCTCTGGCTTTCTATTCCGTGATCAATAGCATTTCGAACTATGTGAATTAATGGATCTGTAATATGTTCTATCAAAACCTTGTCAAGTTCTGTTTCTTCTCCAGAGATATGCACTTCTACAGGCTTTTGAAGTTTTGTTGACATTTCCACAATAATTCTTTTCATTCTCTGAAATGTAGAAGAAAGTGGTAACATTCGCATTGACATCGCAACTTCTTGTAGTTCTCTAATCAACTTTGACATCTGAATTGTTAAATTTTTTATGCTGCTGTTCTCATCTCCTTTTATCTCAGAATGTTGAACAATCATCGAAAATGTTATGACCATCTCACCAATGAGGTCTATCAGCTTATCAACTTTTTCTATATTTACATTTATTAGTTTATTTGTATAGCTGAAATAGGATTGGTTAGAAAGTTCCTCTTTATCCTGAGCAGACTTTTCTAAAGTTTCACTTAACTTAATATCTTTAACCCATGCAAAACTTTCAAACAGTTTTAAAACATCTTCTTTTTTCATTGGAGTTTCAATTACAATTAAGAATCCATCTTTCTTTATCTTCTCGGCTGACTGCATATTGTTTTCGATATCTGCTGGTTGATATTCCAAAATCTTTGCATAGTTTTTTAGATTTTGTACTATCAAGAAAGCCCTTAGATTTTCCATTTCCCAGCCTTCTTGAAAAAACAGCTTTATATAATACCTTGTCTCTTTTTTATTAACATCATCAACAAATTCATGTAAACTCTCATTTAATTTTGTTAAAATATCTTCAATATTGTCATCAGATATACTCTTCTCAGAACCCTCAAGACAAACTATCTGACAGTTTAAAAAGTCTACTAATCTGAGCATATTCAAAATAAATTCATTAAGATCTTTCGGAATCATTTTTTTGTCTCTTACATATATAAATATATCTTCAGCTTTGTGACAAACTTCAGATAAATTATTAAACCCCATCATTGCAGAAGAACCTTTTAGAGTATGAAATAACCTCAAAGCTTCTGAAGCTACTGCATCTAAACTAATGTTATTTTCTTTCAAATCAATAAATGTTCGCTCTAACGAATTAACTATTTCCTTTGCTTCACTGATAAATATCTCAAACATAGGGTCTTTTTGTATTTCATTCACGGTCTCACCTTCTTATTACTTTATAAAGAAGCCAAGACTTTTACCAAATGTTCTTCCTTGTACGGTTTTACAATAAATCCTTTTGCCCCATTTAATATTGCCTCTCTTACTTTTTCTTCTTGCCCTAAAGCAGTTATCATGACAACTTTTGCATTTTTGTCAATCTCCATAATCTTTTTCAAAACCTCTATACCATTCATCTCTGGCATCGTAATGTCAAGAGTCACTATGTCTGGGTGAAGCTGCTGAAAAAGTTTTATACAGCTTTTACCATCACAAGCCTCACCTACAACCTCAAACCCATATTTTTCTAACGTTTGCCTCAAAGAATACCTGACAAATGCAGCATCATCTACAATCAACACCTTTTTCATACAGCATTTTTCCCTCCCCGCAGGAAAAATAATATCCTAAATTTATTTTTACCCGCTTTTTTTGTATAATAAACAAAAATCCTACACTGCACAAAAGCTTTGCAGTGTAGGATTTATAAGTATTTACTCTTCTTTTTTAAATAATCTCTATCAAATCCCTTATTATTTTTATAAACTTTTCCTCAACCATCTTTGAAACTTCTATGACATCTTCATGTGAAAGTTTTTTCTCAAGAATTCCTGCTGCCATGTTTGTAATACAAGAAATTCCAAAAACTCTTATGTCCATCTGCCGAGCCGCAATAACTTCTGGAACTGTTGACATTCCAACTGCATCAGCACCAAGGATTTTTAGCATCCTTATCTCCGAAGGTGTTTCATACGAAGGTCCTTTTAAAAATGCATATACACCTTCTTTATAATCAACGCCATTTTTCTTATAAACATCTTTTGCTTTTTCAATTATCTCTCTGTCATATGCATATGTCATATCAAAAAACCTTTCACCAAATCTTTCCGCTTCTGGTCCAATTGCCGGGTTTTCACCTGAAAGATTTATATGATCCCTTATAACCATTAAATCTCCAGGGGCAAGTAGTGGAGAAATTCCACCCGCAGCGTTTGTAACAATCAGTTTTTTCACTCCCAAAAGTCCTGCTGCCCTCACACCAAATACAACCTCTTCAATCTTATACCCTTCATAAAGATGAAATCTTCCTTGAAAGGCCAAAACCTCTCTCCCTTTTACTTTTCCAAAAACCAAGTTGCCTTTGTGTCCCTTGACAGTAGACACAGGAAAATGAGGTATCTCTGAATATTTGATTTCAATTTTATCTTCCATTGTATCCGCAAAACCACCAAGCCCACTTCCCAGAATAATAGCAATCTCTGGCACACTTGGAATCTTACTTTTTATAAATTCTGATGCTTCTTTTACCTTTTGATAATATGACATAAAAATCACCTCAGTAGCTATTTTATCGCAATTTCTTTTAAAAAACTCTCTCCAAATTTTAAAGGTTTAACATTCAAATACTCTGCTATTGTCTGACCAATGTCAGAAAAACTTTTTCTTGTTCCAAGGTCATATCCTTTTTTGATATTCTCACCATACACCAAGATTGGCACATGTTCACGCGAATGATCTGTTGAAGGTGTTGTCGGGTCACAACCATGGTCTGCAGTGATTATTAAAATATCATCTTTTTTCAGCTTTTCCATGATTTCGGGAAGCCTTGTGTCAAAATCTATCAAAGCCTTTGCGTAACCATGAGGGTCATTTCTGTGACCATACAGCATATCATAATCAACAAGGTTTGTAAAAATTAGTCCTTTGTCAACTTCATCCATCACCTTCAAGGTTTTGTCAACCCCGTCCATGTTTCCTTCTGTGTGAATACTCTTTGTCAGTCCTCTTTTGGCAAAAATATCCTCTATTTTACCTATCCCTACACACTCATAACCTGCCTCTTTAATATTGTCAAGCAGCGTATTATAAGGTGGCTCAACTGCAAAATCTCTTCTGTTATAAGTTCTAACAAAACTGTTTCTATCTTCCCCCACAAATGGTCTTGCAATTACTCTTGCAACAAGATACTTCCCAACAAGAAGTTGCCTTGCTATTTGGCATATCCTGTAAAGTTCTTCAAGAGGAATAACCTCCTCGTGAGCAGCTATTTGAAATACAGAGTCAGCAGAAGTATAAACAATTGGATAGCCGGTTTTTATATGCTCCTCACCAAGCTCTTTTATTATCTCTGTACCAGATGCAACTTTGTTGCCAAGAACTTTTCTCCCAATCCTTTTTTCAAATTCCTGAATCAAATCTTCAGGAAAACCATTTGGAAATGTCTTGAAAGGCTCTTCTAACACAACACCAGCTATCTCCCAGTGGCCGGTTATAGTATCCTTGCCCTTTGACATTTCCTTGCTTTTACCAAAAACTCCAATAGGATTAGGATTTGGCGGTGTACCTTTTATGCTTGTTATGTTTCCTATCCCAAGCTTGTACATATTCTTAAGTTCAAGTCCACCAACTGCGTAAGATATATTCGAAAGAGTATTGCTCCCTTCATCGCCGTAAAGATTTGCATCCTCCAGTGCACCAACACCCACACTGTCAAGTACAATCAATATAATTCTCATTTTAGACATCTTACCTCCAAATACGAAGACTTAAAAGTTATTTTTTATTCGCCACCCACAATTGCAACACCATTGCTTGTGCCGATTCTGCTTGCGCCTGCTTGTATCATCAAAAGAGCATCCTCAAACGTTCTGATGCCACCCGACGCTTTAATTTTGACCTTGCTACCGACAGCCTTTCTCATAAGAAGTATATCTTCATACTTTGCACCGCTTTTAGAAAAACCTGTTGAAGTTTTCACATAATCAGCGCCTGCTGCGGCTGCAATTTTGCATGCTTCTATCTTCTTTTCATTGTCAAGTTCAGACGTCTCAATTATTACCTTTACTATTTTATTTGAATACTCTTTTGCAACATCAACAATGCTTTTTATCTCTTCGTAAACATAATCCGTGTCACCACTTAGCATAGCTCCAATATTTATAACCATATCTATCTCATCAGCACCGTTTTCAAAAGCTTCTTTTGCTTCAAACACCTTTGTTTTAAGAGTGTTTGCGCCAAGTGGAAACCCTATCACAGTTGCCACTTTGACATTTGACTCTTTCAAATATTCCTTACACAATTTTACATAATAAGGATTCACACAAACTGAAGCAAAAGAATATTTTAATGCCTCATCGCAAATCTTTTTTATATCTGCAGGTGTTGCAGAGGACCTTAAAAGTGTGTGGTCAATAAACTTTGCAATCTCTTCTCTGGTCATCATGTTCCCCTCCACGTAATTTAAAATTCAAAAACATTGTCTTTTGTTATCTTTGCAAATATTACTTTTCTTTTTGGAACAGGCCTCTTAGAAAACTCAAATGCAGTTTTCACATCTGAGATGGCTTCTTCAAGCCTTTTTTCATCATTTGCATAGATTTTAGCATATGGCATATTCTTGGCTATTTTATCTCCTATTTTACCAAAAAGTTGAATTCCAACCGCATAGTCAATTTTGTCTTCTTTTCTTTGTCTTCCTGCTCCAAGTTTTAATGCGCAAAGTCCAAGTTTGAGTGCATCAATATCTTTTATATACATATCTTCATCGCATTTTAGTTCATAAGTATATTTGGCTTGTGGCAGCAAAGAATAATTGTCAACTATTTCAGGGTTTCCACCTTGGTTTTTTATAATTTCTTTAAACTTTTCAAGAGCATGTCCTTTTTCAATGCTCTCAATTGCTCTTTCTTGTGCTAATTTTTTCTCCTTTTCAACTCCAGCCATAATTATCATCTCAGATGCAAATTCAATACAGAGATTCTTCAAATCTTCATGTCCTCTGCCTTTCAAAACTTCTATTGCTTCAATAACCTCAAGAGCGTTGCCAATCATAAGGCCAAGCGGCTGGTTCATATCTGTAACATAAGCGATGGTTTCTCTTCCTGCCAAAGTTCCAATCTCAACCATAGTATTAGCAAGCTCTTTTGCCTTTTCATACTCTTTCATGAAAGCACCTTTGCCAAACTTGACATCAAGTATTATTTTGTCGCTCCCAGCTGCAATCTTTTTGCTCATGATAGAAGATGCAATAAGTGGTATAGATTCAACTGTAGCTGTGACATCTCTCAAAGCATATATCTTTTTGTCTGCAGGAACAAGGCTTTCTGACTGCCCAACAATTGCTGCACCAACTTTATTTACAGCTTCTATAAACTCATCTTCTGAAAGCTCAGTTTTAAAACCTGGGATTGACTCCAACTTGTCAATTGTCCCACCTGTGTGAGAAAGCCCTCGTCCTGACATCTTTGCAACCTTTACACCGCAAGATGCTGCCAGTGGTATTAAAACCAAGGTGGTTGTGTCAGCAATACCACCACTTGAGTGTTTGTCAACCTTGATACCATCTATACTGCTCAGGTCTACCATCTTGCCTGATTTTGCCATGAGCATGGTAAGTGCTACAAGCTCTTCTTTTGACATCCCTCTAAAATATATAGCCATCAAGAAAGCAGACATCTGATAGTCTGGAATTTCACCTTTTACAAACCCGTTTACAATAAATTCAAGTTCTTCTTTGTTTAAGATATCTCCATCTCTTTTTTTCCTAATAATCTCTGTCACCAGCACGCCTTTCACCTTCTTGTTTTACTTTGCTAACAACTTGAGAATTTGCTCAACAAAAACAGCTCCCAAAAATATTCCAAATATACCCATTATACCTGCAAGTGCATTTGGGGCAGGAATTGGAAGCTTTAGAAGTTTAAATATAGCACCGACAATAAATCCTGTGATAAGAGAAAGAAATACCACTTTCACCTTGGATAATCTCCCTCCCACCTTAATTTCATCTTTCTTTCAAGTCAAATCCGTATGGCAAAAGCTCTTTGCTATTAGTCTCTATTACTTTTGTCATATCACAATTTGAAAGATAAATGGTGCTATTTCTTGCAAGTTCAAATATTACCTGCCTGCACGCACCACACGGCGATATAGGCTCATTCTCAGGACCGATTATATAAAGAGCTTTTATTTCACTTTCACCTTCTGATATCGCTTTAAAAATTGCAATCCTTTCTGCACACATGGAAAGTGGATATGAAGCATTTTCGACGTTGCACCCTGTGTACACTTTGCTACTGTTTCCAACAGCTGCTGCCCCAACCTTGAAACAGGAATACGGTGCATATGCCTTTTTTTGAGCTTCTTTGGCTAAGGTCAAAAAATATATAATTGTATCATCAACATTGTCCAAGTACTTCATTTTTTAAACCCTCTTTCTTACAATATAGAACCTGAATTTTTTAGGTGAAAAATAATTCGATGAATACAAAATAGGAACATCATTTTGGTCGAAGTGAATCTGGTCAAGTAAAAGAACAACATCGTTCTTTTCAAGCTCAAGCTTTTTATACACATTATTTTTCTCAGCAAGCATAGGAATGATATCAGAGATTGCATATGCAATATATATTCCCATGGTATCATTCAAATAGTCAAACAACGACTCTCCTACAAATTTAAAATCAAATGGAAACAACTTTGCAGGAAGTCTATCAACACAATAAACAACAGGAATATTCTCTGCAAGTCGAACTCTTTCTATTTTGATAATCTCTTCAGTTGTTGATATTCTAAGCATATGAGCTTCCTTTGCATTTGGATATGTTTTAGTAACAACTATATCCTTTGTGTGGGGTTTATACCCTTGCTTTTCCATTAGCTTCGTTATACTCTGGAGCTCTTCCATCCCAGATTGTAAAATTGGTCGTGATGATACAAAAGTTCCTACACCATGTTTTCTTACAACATATCCTTCTTCTTCTAATATCCTTAAAGCCTCTCTGAGCGTTGCTCTGCTCACGCCAAAAAGCTTTGCAAGTTCCAGCTCAGAAGGAAGCTTGTCACCTTCTTTAAATTTTTCTTCAATGAGTTGCTTTAACCTCTTTAATACAAGTTCATACCTCTGGGGATATCCTACTAATTCAAAACTTTCCATTGAGAGCGCACCTCACTCTCTTTTCTATTTTTTAGGCCTGTAGGGAATACCGTCGGCAGCAGGTGCAACGCTCTTGCCACCTATTCCAATCAATGCTAATATTGTAACTATATATGGTAGCATCATGATAATGTTTTTTGAAATTGAAGATTCTTGCAATGTATAGCTCAGAGCTGTTGCAAAACCAAACAAAAGTGATGCTAAAAATGAGCCAACCGGTGTCCACTTACCAAAAATCATGGCAGCCAAAGCTATATAACCTCTTCCTGACGACATCTCAGGTGAAAAACTGTTCAAAACACCAATTGATAGATAAGCACCACCAAGTGCAGAAAATGCCCCGCCCAGAATAATGCCTAAGTATTTCATCTTTACAACATCGATACCTGCTGTCTCAGCAGCTTCTGGATTTTCGCCCACAGCTCTAAGCCTCAAACCTATGGTTGTCTTAAACAAGAACCACTGGCTAAGTATTATCAAAACAAACATTATATAAACCATCACATTTTGTCCGCTCAAAATCTGACCAATTACAGGAACCTTATCTATAATAGGTATTCTAACATCAGGAAGTTTGGGTGTGTCAAAAGGTGTTCCTTCCGGGCCATATATGGCATTAAAAAGGTAAGCAGTGATACCAGATGCAAATATGTTAAAAGCCATACCAAGGACTATCTGGTTTGCATACATTTTTGCAGCCGCCCATGCAAATACATATGCTACCAAAATACCAGAGATTACTCCCGCTAAAAGTCCAAGCCATGCATTGTGAAAGTATGCTGAAAATGCAACAGAAACAAATGCCGAAATTAGCATTATTCCTTCCATAGAAATATTGACAACGCCAGCTCGTTCTGAAAAAGTACCGCCAATTGCCGGAAGTGCAAGCGGTACTGCCATTGCAATGGTTGACGCCCACAAATATGGGTTTGTAAAAATACTGAGCATATTCATCTTATTCTTGCCCTCCTACCGGTTGCAACTTTGTTTTTCCGGTTCTAATCTTTTCCATAATAATCCTATAAAGCTCTTCAATTGCAATGAAGAATATTATAAGTCCCACAACAACATCGGCAAGCTGACCAGAGATATTTGTTTGCATCTGCATTTCCTGTGCACCTGTTGAAAGTCCTGCCAGGAAAAGTGCTGCTATTACAACACCTATAGGATTGTTGTTTGCAAGAAGTGCAACAACTATAGCAGTATAACCATACCCTGATGTAAAGCTATCATATAGTCTGTACTGAACACCCATTATCTGAACAGCACCAGCAAGACCAGCAAACGCGCCCGAAAGCCCCATAGCCAAAACAAGTTTTTGTGCAACGTTCATGCCAGCATACTTTGCAGCTTTGATATTAAACCCTACTGCTCTGAGTTCATAACCTAATGTTGTTTTGTACATGAGAATATAAACCACCACAACTGCCAGAATTGCAATGAAAAGTCCACTTGACAGCTGTGTATTTGGTACCAAAGTACTTAGCTTTGCACTGTTTTGAATCACTGGTGATTGTGGTATTGTTCCTTTATCCATCATTGGCCCGCCTTCTAATAGATAGTGGCTAAAATAGATAGCTATATAGCTCATCATCATAGTTGTGATAACCTCATGAGCACCAGTGTAAACCTTTGCAAGCCCAGGAACAAGCCCACCCCACAGTGCACCTGCTATCATAGCGCACACAATTATTAGGGGAATGTGTAAAAACCACGGAAGACCCTTTATCTGATATCCAAGATAAGTTGCAACAATTGCGCCTATCCAAAACTGTCCTTCAGCACCAATATTAAAAAGCCCTGAAGAAAATGCTATTGCAACCCCAAGCCCAGTTATTATGAGCGGTATTGCGTTTGTCAGGGTTGTTGCAAAGTTCATTAAGTTCCCATATGCTCCACTAAAAAGAGCGATGTATGCATAAATAGGATTTTGTTTTGCTGTGATTAATATTACTATCCCACCTACAATCATGGATATAAAAATAGCAATAAGTGGCATCAAAATACTTTGCAAAACCTTTTTTACCATCACCGTTTAGGCCTCCTTCTTTTTCTTGCCTATCATCAAAAGTCCTATTTGTTCTCTTGTTGCGTTTTTGCTGTCTATAATATCCATAATTTCTCCAGAATACATTACAGCAATCCTGTCAGACAGGTTCAAAATCTCATCAAGCTCTAATGAAACAAGCAATATAGCTTTGCCACTGTCTCGAAGTTCAATCAGTTTTCTATGGATGTACTCTATAGCTCCCACATCCATTCCTCTTGTTGGCTGAACGGCAATTAAAAGGTCCGGACTGCTTGAAAACTCTCTTGCCAAGATTACCTTTTGCTGATTGCCACCTGAAAGGTTCTTTGCAAACAGTTTGTAATCAGGAGGACGCACATCAAATTCATGTATAAGCTTATCAGCCTCTGAGATTATTGCTTTATAATTTAAAAAACCCCTATTAGAATATGGTTTTTTATAATACCTTTTAAGGACAATGTTTTCTGCCACTGTAAAGTTCAAGACAAGCCCATCCTGCTGTCTATCTGCAGGAATATAAGCAATCCCTTTTTCGTAACGTTTGCGGGTGGGAAGATTTTGAATCTCTTGCCCGTTGAAAATTATTCTCCCTGTTGATGAAATAAGGCCAACAATAGCTTCTACAAGCTCATTTTGACCATTTCCATCAACACCCGCTATACCTAAAATTTCTCCTCTTCTTACTTCAAAACTTACATCTTTGACCTTTTCAACACCGTTTTTTAATTTAACCGAAAGGTTTTCAACTTTTAGTACAGTCTCACCTAACCGTGGTTTATTCTTTTCAACAACAAGTTTAACTTCTCTTCCAACCATCAAGTTTGCAAGTTCCTGTTCGCTAGTTTCTTTGGTGTTCAGGGTCTTTATTGTTTTTCCTCTTCTCATAACAGTCACTCTATCTGAAATTTCCATAACCTCATCAAGTTTATGGCTTATAAACAGTATTGATATTCCCTGGGCTTTAAGGTTATTTATAATTTTAAAAAGCTCTCTTGTCTCTTGAGGTGTTAACATTGCTGTTGGCTCATCAAGTATTAAAAGTCTTGCATCTCTATAAAAAGCCTTTAATATCTCCACTCTTTGTTGCATACCAACGCTCAAATCTCCGACCTTGGCCTTCGGATCAATTTCCAAATTATATTTTTTCGAAATTTCAAGAATTTTCTTCTCAGCCTCCTGAACATTAAATCTAAAACCTTTTGGCTCAAATCCCAAAACAATATTTTCAGCCACCGTAAACACAGGTATTAGCATAAAATGCTGATGAACCATTCCTATTCCTTTTTCAATTGCTTCATGAGGACCTTTGACCTCAAGTTTTTGCCCCTCAAAATATATCTCTCCAGAATCAGGAGTGTAAAGACCATAGATGATATTCATTAAAGTAGACTTTCCAGCACCATTTTCCCCAAGTATGGCATGTACCTCACCTTTTTTGACATCCAAACACACATTATCATTTGCTTGAATATTACCAAATCTCTTAGAAATACCTTTAACCCGTAAAATGTACTCCATATTCATGTCCCACCTGTCTTTATATTCTTTTTATTATTTCAATGATAACTTTTTTTAGCTTTTCTATATTTTCAGAAAACACTCTTAAAACCTCTTCATGTGAAACAGGTTTTATATTCGGGTCATCTTCTAAGCCAGCATCATAGTCTGTTACAAGAGTTATATTTAAATACTTTATTCCAAGCTCATTTGCCAAAGCTACCTCAGGATACTGAGTCATTCCGATAACGTCAAACCCCATCTTGGAATACCATCTGCTTTCAGCCAACGTTGAAAATCGCGGTCCCTGAATAACCACACATGTACCTTTTTTGTGAAATCTAAAACCAAGTTCTTCTAAAACCTTGATTGCAATCTCTCTCATCTCTGGGTCATATGGGTGAGCCATCGAAGTATGTCTTACACTCCCAATATCTGAAAATGTGTCATCACGTCCCCACGTTCTGTCAACAAATTGGTCAACAATTACAAAATCACCTGGTGAAATTTCTTTTTTTAGACTCCCACAAGCTGTTGAGGAAATAATTCTTTCAACGCCAAGCTGTTTTAATGCATATACGTTTGCTTTATATGGCACTTTATGAGGAGGATAAATATGTTTTTTACCATGTCTTGGTATAAAGGCAACTTCTTTCTCTCCCACCTTTGAAATTGCTATTCTATCACTTGGTTTACCATAAGGTGTTTCAATTTCTATCTCTTTAACATTTTCTAAAAAAGAGTAAAATCCAGAACCACCTATTATTCCTATCATATGGATTAGAACTCCTTTCTGTTTAACTCCCTATTCAGTATATTACTGAAAGGCCTGCTGTAAGATTATTCCCTGCCCAGCAGGCCTTTGAAAGTTACACAATATTATTTTACTTCTGTTGGTATCTTTATCTTACCAGCTTTTATATCAGCAATTACTTTATTTATCTTGTCGCTCACATTCTTTGGGACACCTTTCATAAATGGAGCAAGTCCAACACCGTTGTTCTTAAGTTCAAAATAAACAATACCACTCTTAAACTTACCATTCAATGTATCTTTTATAATGCTATATGTTGCAACGTCAACTCTCTTCATCGCAGAGGTCACAACAGTATTTGGTGCAACATAGCTTTGGTCTGAGTCAACACCGATTGCATAAACTCCCTTTTCTTTTGCAGCCTGGATAACACCAAGACCTGTCTGCCCTGCAACTTGAAATACAAAATCTGCACCTTGTGCTATCTCAGAAAGAGCAACCTGTTTACCTGATGCTGGGTCGTCAAACTTGCCAGTGTATTTGATTATAACTTTTGCATTTGGAATCTCGCTCAAAACACCAGCTTTAAACCCTGCAATGTACCTGTCAACCGGTGGAATTTTCATGCCTCCTACAACGCCAAACACGTTCTTTCCAGTTGTCTTTGCAAACTTTGTCTTTTCAAGCGAAGCAACAGCAACACCTGCCAAATACCCAGCTTGTTCTTCCCTGAACATTGCCGAAACCACATTTGGAAGATCTGAAATCTCAGAGTCGATAATCAGGAACTTTGTCTTTGGAAACTGTTTTGCAACTGTCACAACTGCATCGTGCATCATAAAACCAACTGCAATGACCAAGTTATAATTCGCTTTCGCAAGCTTTTGTAGATTCGGAATGTAGTCTGTCATCTGCTTTGACTGAATAAGAGTTGTTTTGATTTTGAGTTCTTTCTCGGCCTTTTTCATTCCCTCATATGCCGATTGGTTAAAACTTCTGTCATTGACACCACCAACGTCTGTAACAAGCCCTACCTTGAAATTTGCATTTGACGTTGAACCACTTGCCTTGTTCCATGAAACATTTAAGCTCAACAAAAGCGCTGCAATTACAACCAGACTCAAAACCACATATAACTTTTTCTTCATAAAAACAAACCTCCTTTTTAATTTTTAGATGTCAGACATCTAATATCTGACATCTGACATTACTATTTTATAATCTTTGTTCAAAAAAGTCAATATGAAAATTTATAAATTTGTGAATTATAATTATAAAAGGCTGCCTCTGAATAGCAGCCTTTTGCCATAATTATTGTTTTACATATACAATTCTTTTACCTTGTTATGAGCCATATACTCTAATGTATCATTTAATCTCTGAAATTCTGAGCTATCTAAAGCATACTTTCTTTCAAGAGCTTTTTTGAGCATAAGGTCTGCAATATGCGGATTTTTAGGAAGAAGAGGTCCGTGCAGATAGGTGCCTATCACGTTTTTATAAATCAGCCCTTCAAACCTATCCTTCCCGTTGTTACCATAACCTTTTAAGACCTTGCCAAAAGGCTGATAATCATGATAGGTTCTCCCACCATGATTTTCATATCCCACAACTGTTTTTGGAAACACATCTAAGCTTGTTTCAATTATAATATTACCAATAAGTCTTTTCCCTTCAGCCTTTGTTATAAAATCCAGGATGTGAAGACCTTTTATTGTTCTGCCACTCGAATCAACATAAGCCTCTCCTAAAAGCTGATACCCGCCACAGATTGCAAGGAGGCAAACTCCATCTTCAATAAGACTCTTTATAAGTTCTTTTAAATTCAAAAGATGTGAATACACAATAGATTGTTCCCTGTCAGACGCCCCACCAAGTAAGATTATATCTGCATTTTTCAGGATTTCCTGGTTTGAGTCTAGATTGTATTCAAAAATGTTTACTTTTATACCTCTCCAGACACATCTTTTCTGTAGACAGATAATATTGCCTCTATCCCCATACAGGTTTAAAACTTCTGGAAACATATTTACAATATTTATCTCCATTTTCATCCCATCCTTTTTGAAAGCTCATCCACTATTTTCTTTACTTCAAAAAGAGCAGTGTATGTTGGAAGAATATAAACCTTCTCAATATCTTTTAACTCAAAAACCTTGTCCAATTCTTTTTTGTAGTCAATAAATTCAAAATTAGCAAGCATATATTCACTATATTTTACTCTCAAAGCCATATCTTCTTTTCTCTTGCCACCAAAGTATAAAGCTTTGACGTTTTCTATCCTGCACAAGATATCAAAATCAGCATCCCAAATCCAAGAGATATCCTTGCCATCTGCAGCATTGTCGTTGAGGATAAACACAATTGCCTTAGGATCGGGGTCCTGGCTAATTACGCTAAGTGTCTCGCTCATGCCTATAGGATTTTTTACAAGTGATATTATTACTTTTTTGCCGCCAACTTCTTTCTTCTCTAACCTCCCAAGCTTATTTTCAAATGTTTCTATTCCTTCCTTTATTCTTTTCTCTTCAACACCAATCAAAACTGCTACCGAGATTGCTGCACAGACATTGTACAGATTATAAACGCCACCCATTTTCCATCTAATGTTCTCAATATGTATACCTGTTTCCCTGTCAACAAAGTCAAAAATAAACTCTGCCAAATCTTTTCTTATGTTTGTAATGACAAACCTGCTTTCAGGATTTTTATAACCACACACTAAGCATTTATACTTACCAAGATGTCCAACATTATAAAACAAATATTCAAGCTTGGTATTGCACATGGGACAGAAACGTGAATCTAATGTGACATTGGTTCTTCGGCTAAGCACGTTTTCATCAACACTATAAAACACCTTTTTTTCACCGCTAAAACTTGCCAAGTTTGGGTCGTCCGCATTTATTATAGCCAAAGCCTGTCCAATATGGCTTAAAATCAGCTCTTTTACTCTGTCAAGCTCACCGTATCTGTCAAGCTGGTCCCTGAACACATTAGTTGTAACAAATATATCTGGTTTTAAATATCTTGTTACAACTGGCAGTGAACCTTCGTCAACTTCAAAACATGCAATATCATAACTTGACCTGAAATTATTAATAAAAGAGCTCACAATGCCATTTGCCATATTTGAACCTTTTAAATTAGAAAGTACAATTTTATCATTACCAATTAGCCAGTTTATTATATTGTTTGTAGTTGTCTTGCCATTTGTGCCCGAGATAAGTATCTTCAGTTTGCTTCTTTTATCAATTTCTTTCATAATCCCTGGATAAATCTTCAGGGCAATCTTACCCGGAGCGCTTGTCGCATCTTTGCCAAAAAGCTTCAGCATAAGCTTAACAATCATCCCCAGCAAAATAGCAATGTAAAGTCTTATATTTTCCAATTATCTCATCTCCTACTTTCTGAAAAGATTTGCAAATATACAAAAAAGCAAGGCACTGCCTTGCCCCACATATTTTCGAAATAAAACTCCTATTATGCACGTGGATGAGTTTTTTGATACACCTCTTTTAGCTTAACATTTGCAACTTGAAGATATCTCTGTGTTGTGGAAATATCAGCATGACCAAGCATTTGTTGAACAGCTCTCACATCTGCCCCATTTTCAATAAGGTGTATGGCAAAAGAGTGTCTTAGCACATGCGGTGTTATTTCCTTATCAATTCCTGCACTTTGTGCATAGAACTTTACTATCTTCCAAAATCCCTGTCTTGTCATTCTCTCACCGTTGAAGTTCAAAAACAGAGCTTCTTCATTTTTACTTTTTGCAAGGTAAGGCCGTGAATGACGTAGATACTTTTCCACTGCCGAAATGGCATATGAACCAATAGGAATTACCCTGTCTCTTTTCTTGTTTTTGCAGATGATATATCCGTGCTCAAGGTTTATATCATCAAGATTGAGGTTTATAAGCTCGCTTACCCTGATACCTGTTGCATATAAAAGTTCAAGCATTGCTTTGTCTCTTATTCCCTTAATATCCTCTTCCTTTGGACATGAAAGAAGTTTTTCCACCTCGTCTCTAGTAAGTATCTGAGGTGGATTCTTTTCAAGCTTGGGAGGTTCAATCTCAATTTTCCCAATATCGATAATTTTTTGAGTTTTCAAAAAATCGTAAAATACCTTGAGTGAAACAATTGCTCGTGCAATTGTACTGTTTGATTTCCCACTCTTTTGCATACTGATAATATATGCTATCAAGGTTGCCTGAGAAGTATTTTCAAGTTTTATCTTCATGTTGTCCAAAAATTCTATGTATTTTTTAGCATCCCGCAAATATGAGCTTATGGTATTTTGTGAAAACCTATTCTGTTTTTGAAGATGATCACAAAAAGCTTCTATAATACTCATCTATCTTCAAATCCCCTCTTATTGGTAAGTTCCTGTATACAACTTATGGCAATCTCATATTAATCTACATGCAAGTTTTGCCACTATATTGTCAACCAACAATATCCCGCATACTAAAAGTAATATAACCAATCCTACCACAGCGGTTGACCTTTTATCTATTTTTACCATTCTGTCTCTAAAGAATAACATTATAAATGAATACAGAATAAGTATAATCAAAAATATGAAAACAATCAATTCTTTTAATAGTATATAAGACAAGAAGAATGCAAGCCCATGTATATTATACACATAAAAAAATATAGAGGTGGTAAGCCCAAAAGCAAATCCTTTAAACATTACAATTCCTATGTTCAAAAACTGCATGTACCTGTGAAGGTTGGAAAGTCCCCATATGCACAGGCAGACCAATATTACCCCTGCTGAGGAAATCAAAACATTTTTCCAATAGGCATCTCTGTCCTGTTTAGCCATATTCATTGAAAGTGAAACAAAACTCGAAAGCTGGTTTTTCTGGTTTAAACCCATTCCTAAAAAAAACTTTATGCCGAAAAATATACTAAGTACGTACAAAAGGAAAATAGATACAATTAAAAGTTTTATTTTTGTCCTCATTGTTAGCTTCTCTTTTGCAAGAGTTTATAGTAAAATAATATGTCAATCTCATTTTAATTATTCCCTACCAGAGAAAATAGATACCCTTTTGATTTAAAAATGAGATAGTTTGTCTTTTTATAGAAGCGGTTTGGCAAGTTTTTGCTAATCTTGATTGAAAACCTTCCACCTGCGAATTTCAAATTAACGTTATCGTAGCTGAAAAGTATTTTGAGGATGTACTCATCGTGTGGCAGCAGTTTTTGCTTGCTCAGCTCAACTATAAAGAGCATAATCAAAAAGAAAACCACTACCAAAATCAGCCCTCTTCTTATCCTTTCGATAAAATTTTTATATTCACAATACCTTTTGTATCTACTTCTTCTCAAACCAACATTCACCTTCCCATGATGGTATTATCCAATGCATTTGCAATAATCTGACAACTTCTTAAAGCTTCTTCCAATGTATTGCCATTGCTACCAACTTCAATGATTATCGCATATGGTGATACATGTTGATTGTACCGCGCAGCAGAAAGGTTTATAGGTCTTGTAATCTGAGGGCATATTTTGCTGAGATTTTTTTGAAGATGTACAGCAAACAAAAGGTTTTGTCGCCAAAATGGATGAAAAAGACCAAGTTTGTCTGTCCCCACAACAAGCATAACTTTTGCAACCTCATATCCAAACACAACTGTTGAAACCTTCATCTTCTTTGAACCACTTCCAATAGCATCTCTGTGCAAATCTATAAAGACTTTTATATCAGGATGTTCACTTTTATATTTCTCTATTACCTTCAATGACCTTGAATAAGAACCCTTGTATTCTGGATAATCATTTATTTCCTTGCTGTGATAAACCTTATAACCATACTGTTTTTCCAAGATCTTCTTCAGCTCTTCCCCTACTCTCACAACATTGTAGTTAAAATCAAGCGTTCTGTCTGTTGACCCGGGTGTGTATACAAGGCTTTGGGAAAAAGTATTATAGCTTTCTGTTGTGTGAGTATGGTAAATCAAAATTGATGGTTTTTTACCATTGAAGATTTTGAAGCTCGTTTTCAAAAGAGTATCAACATCAACCTTATAATCTGTTTGGTTCATGACCTCTATGTTGTAAAATCCACTTTTTTGAGTGCTGTTTTCGAAGTATTTCTGAAATTCAATGTACTCATTTTGGCTTTCAATCTGGCCATTTTTTTGTGCTTTCTGAACATCCTGGTTATAATCTATTACAATGGCATCATCTTCATACGTAGGCGAATCCTCAATCTCTTGAACGCTTGTAGCTGCAAACAAAGGATAAGAAAATCTTATTAGGTTTTCAATCTTAAAAACTTCATTTGCGGAACCGTCAGATAAAATGGGCAAATTAAAAGAAATTATCTCTTTTGAATACCTGAAAATCACTGCTCTTGCTGTTTGGTTGAAAAAGATTAACCTTTCAACTAAAAAGCCAGTGCCCAGTATAAAGAATATAGTAGCTACCAATACTATCTTTTTAAAATCAACAACCTTAACCATTTAAGTTATTCAAAACTCCTTTTAAAACCTTTGCTTTCTTCTTAAAACTTTCTTCTAAAATTCTTATTCTTCAAGCCCCCCATTTATTACAATTCCATCAATTTACATATCTATACTCATCATTTTCTTTTACTTCTGGGTGAATTGCCATATTTATTCCGTCTGCAATCACAGTTGAAATGTTCTCAACAATCCTGTCGATGTCTTTTGGTGTCACAAAGAGATTACCATAGTAAGGGAATATAACCTCTTTGATAAGATTAAACCTGTCCTCATCAGGAATACTCTCCAAAAGCATATAAAGCGGCGATGATCTGTCTGTTTCGTTTTTCAGCCTTTCAATCAGAAGGTCTATAGCATCATTTGCAATAATTGCTGCGTCAACAACCATAGGAACACCAATTGCCACCACCGGAACACCAACTGAATCTTTTGTAATACCCTTTCGTTCATTTCCAATACCTGAGCCGGGAACAATACCTGTATCTGCAATCTGGATAGCAGTTGATATCCTCTCAAGCCTTCTTGAAGCAAGTGCATCAATTGCAATTATTAAATCAGGATGTATCTTTTGAACAATACCGCTTATTATCTCGCTGGTCTCAATTCCAGTTATACCTAGAACACCTGGCGATATTGCGCAAACAGAGCGTATTCGCCTGTCTTGGACTTTTTCTGGCACAAACTCAAACAAATGACGTGTTATCAACACCTTTGACACCACTTTTGGTCCTAAAGAGTCGGGCGTAACATTCCAGTTGCCAAGTCCAACAACAAGCACAGTAGATTTTTGTGACACATTTATTAAGCTTTCAAGCTCGTTTGCCAGTATCTTTGAAACTTTTTCCTGGACCTCAAAATCTTCATCGCGCAGCCCATCAGCTTCGATTGTGATATAATTGCCCATAGGCTTTTGCAAAATTGCCTCACCCTTTATAGAGTTTATCTTGACCTTTGTGATCTTTATTTTATCGTCAAATTCTTTTCTCTCTTCGACCTCAACACCTTCTATCTCTCTTCCAATTCCTTTTTGGACAAGTTCTCTCGTCTCAAGAGCAAGGTCTGTGTGAATTTTGAACATTAGATTCCCCACCTCTTTTTTAAAACTTTTCCCTACAAATTATTGTTTGCACTTTTGAGTTTATTTAACCAAAAAGCATGTTAAAAGGGAACTGCAAGATTGTATTCTTGCAGCCCCCTCCATTTATAAAAGGGGGTTATTGCCTTTCTTTCAAGGCTCTTTCTGCCATCTCGATCGCTTTTCTGACAATATTACCACAGTCGCGCGATTTTACTTCTCCCCAACCGTACTTTGATACTGTATCGTACACTCCAAGTTCTTTTGCTATTTCCATTTTGAGCTCCTCTGACATGATCTTTTGCCTTGCCAGGTTAATCGCCCCCTTTGCGGTTTTATCACCGCATATCTTAGTTTGTTCAAAAACAATTCAATTTATTATTCCATTTACTTACATTGACAAAATTCCATTAGGGTCTTTAATTATCTCCAAGATATTTTCTTCCTTCCCAGTGGTTGCATTTATATAATCAGCAAAATATTTGCCATCGTATTTGCCTAAAAATTCATATGCGAAGACTTCTTTTCCAGAATCAAGTGGAATTATAGCAAGTGATACGCTTTGCACATCAAAATTTTTGCTAATAAAGTTTCTTGCCTGTTTTTCAGATATTGCAGGTTTAGGAATCTTCCTTGAAGTGTGGGACATATAATATGCTGTTGCATCAAACCCTACTATTTGTCCCGTGTCAAGAGCAACTCTAACTTTCACCATATCGGGGTATATCTTAACACCATTTTGCTGATAGATATAATTTATCAGGGCAGTGTTGTCCTGTTTTAGATAAAAGGTGTCAATCACGTTAGCAAAACCTTTTTCAATTAAAAACTTTTTAGCATTTTCCTTTGCTTTCGCAACACCTATTTTTGGGGAAGAGGAAGCCCTGTTGTCAATCATCCAAATTACTTTGCCGCCTTTTTTAGAAATAGCTATTGTAATTGACCTGTCGCGAATTCTTCTGTCAGGGATTATCTCAAAAGTATAAACCCTTATTCTATCTCCAGAAAGTCCCAAATAGTTGATTATATCAGCTCTTTTAAGATTTAAAAAGTTAAGTGCAATCTTCTTGGCTTGTTCTTTGTTTATAAGCTTTTCTGGAAGCCCTTTTGGAGTTTGGCGACTGATGTGGTCAGAAAAAGGTCCGTCATATATCAAAGTTGGGTAGTCTTTAAACCCTGCCTCAACTGCCAGCATCCTGCTGCTTGTAACATTCTGGGCAATCCTTTTGAATCTTGACGTCCCAACTACCCTGACTTCTCCCCACCTCAGTCTTCCCTGACTTATCTCAATTGCAAGCTCGTTCAGGTTGTTGCTGAGTTTATCTGCATATGTTCGAAGTTTTTTGAGCTGTTGTCTTTGAAGCAATGTCTCTTTTTTGCCGCTCATAAGCTGTTTTGAAAGTGAAAAACTAAGATCTCCAACTTGGGTAAGATACTTTGCTGTCTTTTCTAAGGCGACATTATTCTCAATAGGAAGCTGAGAAAGATTCTCCTGGGCTGCAAAAGCGTTTCGCCACACCTCGGTATACAAAACTGCTCTTTGCCTGTCATCGCCTGACACTTCAGCTTTTGAAAGAAGCGCCTGGATGTTTTGAACATAACCTACCATGTCGAAAAATGCTCTGTGCCACATATTGGTAAGATAGTTATGATAATTTGCTTTCCCTTTATACTGGTTTACTCCCCAAAGCGCTACAATAACTAAAATACCAAGTGTGATTGCCATCACGCTCCAGAGCCTAACACTTTTTAGTCTTTCCCTAAATTCTTTATATCCACCTAAAATGCTCAAGTTAATCTCACCTCTCTAGTTTATCGATTTTATTTTGCAAACCTGTGCTTGCCAATGACAAGCATAACTTTTCTACTCCAAATCCATTTGTTTGTTGTCTTTGCAGGATTGTAGTAATATATACAACCATTTGTCGGGTCCCATCCATTTAACGCGTCCCTTGCAGCTTTTAGCGCTGTTGGTTCAAGCTTTGCATTAATTTGACCGTCGGATACACAAGTAAAGGCACCCGGCTGATAGATAACACCGCTGATTGTCTTTGGAAATCCGGGGTGTTTTGTCCTGTTTATAATCACAGCCCCGATTGCAACCTGGCCTATATAAGGTTCTCCTCTTGCTTCACCATTTATAACTCTGGCCAGAAGATATAAATCTTTATTCTGGTAGCTTGTTGACCCCTGAGTTTCAACAGATTCTTTTAAAACCTCTTTGTCAGTGCTGTCTAATGCTTTTTCAAGCTTTCTCTCAATATTCTCATAGTTTGCTCTTTTTATATCGTAAATAAGCTTTGCAGAAAGAATACTTAGGATAAAGCTCATAAAAAGAAGCAGGATAAAAAGTGAATATCTTTTTAAGAGTTTACCCATACTGCAAACCCCCAAATATGAATTTTTCTAAAATTATTTTTTGTAAGCTCATTTTTATTATTCAAAATTAGCGGTAAAATAAACTTAAAGACTTGTAAGGGTGGAGGAAAAAACAAATGAAGGTTTTGATATTAAGTCTTGATGCAGGTGGAGGACATTTTGCTGCTTCAAATGCATTGAAAACTGCCATTTTACAAAAATACCCTGACTCACATGTGGAAATTGTGGATACCCTAAAAATTATAAGTCCCATACTGGACAAGCTTGCCGTAGGAACATATCTGAGGGCAATTAAATCAGTACCGTTTATCTACGGCCTTGTATATGACTCTACAGACAAAGAACCACCAACTCGTTTCAGCAAAACACTGTATGAAAAGTTCTATTTTGCCTTTTATAAACTCTACAATATTATCTCAGAGCTGAAACCTGATATAATAATTGGCACTCATCCATCACCTGTTGACATGGTTGCCCAGCTCAAAAAAAGAGGTAACATAAGCGTACCAGTAATAAGCATCGTCACTGATTTTACCATTCATCCATACTGGATAAACGATTTCGCCGATTATATTATTGTTCATCACCAAAACTTGGTGTATGAAGCGGTCAAAAAAGGTGCCCAACAAAACAAAGTAGTGCCACTTGGAATTCCTATAAACCCGTCATTTGCTCAGAAATATGACAGAAAACAAGTTGTCGAAAATTTGAACCTAGAAGATAGACCAACAATACTTATAATGGGCGGAAGTTTAGGGCTTGGAAACATAGAAGAGATTGTCGAAAAGGCCTGCACAATATGTGATAAAAACTATCAAATAATTGTTGTTGCAGGAAAAAATAAGGCTCTCAAAAATGCTTTGGAAGAAAAAAATTTTGGAAGAAAGATAATAGTATTCGGGTTTATTGATTTCATAGACAAGCTCATGGCAATAAGTGATATTCTCATCACAAAACCTGGGGGACTCACATGCGCAGAAGCACTATCTCGCAAACTTCCCATGATATTAATCTCGCCTATTCCTGGACAAGAAGAAAGAAATACTTTTTATCTTATAAACAACGGAGCTGCTGCGTACGTAAAAAATACTGAAAATTTTGATATAGTATTTAGCCAGATAATAAATAACCCTCAACGTTTAGAGCATATGAAACTTGCCTGCTCGTTTTTGGGAAAACCAAACTCGTCACTTGACATTGCGGAATTTATAAGGGGAATGGCAGGATAACTGCTCATTCCCCTCGCTTTTGTTCAATTTGTTTGAGGTAAAAATTTCAGCGGATTTTGATTTTCGCCATTGTAAAGTATCTCAAAGTGAAGATGTGGCGGGTCCATATACTCTATGTTAGAGCTTGTACCAACCTCTCCTATTTTCTCTCCTTGCCTTACAATGTCTCCTATCTGAATATCCTTTAAGTCTTTGAGATTGTAGTACTTTGAGATATACCCATCTCCGTGGTCAATCACAATATATTTGCCATAAAGAGGATCTTCTCCTAAATCAATAACTGTACCGTCAAAACAAGCTTTTACATCGCTACCTTCTTTGGCTTCTATGTCAATTCCAGGGTGTTCTGTCCACTCATCAAGAGTTTTTGAATATACAAGCGACTGGTCAGAAAACTCTCTTATTACCTTTCCAATGGTAGGAAAGATTGGCTTGAAGTCAACAGGGTTTATAATCTCAACATCATTCTGGCTTGTACCAGTTCCAATCTGGATGTTTGAACCCATCTTTTTGTTATCTTGTTTCTTAGAGAAGGCAGAAGAACTTTTGTTTTTATTATTGCTATTTTTAGAATTATTTTTTGATTGTGTAGGGCGGATAGTAGAATTTGAATTACTACTATTTTTATTATCTTCTCTTTTCTCTTTTGAACTTATAGATATAGAACCCTCTTTTTTCAAATCATCCTGTTTTGTTACCTCTGTAGAACTTTCCTGCAGCTTAGGTATCTCGGACAATTTAACCTGTTTGTTTAAAGACTGCTGGTTTTCTTGATTTTGTTCTACCTCGTATTTTGTAAAATCTGTAGTGGCAATGGTATAAACCGAAAATCCGATTACCAGCAAACATACAGCCACAATAATATAAAAACCTTTGGTATCAAAAAAATCTAAAAGCCTATCTTTCCAGTTTTTCTTGTTCACAGTTCTGCACCTCCTTCTATAAAAGTATTTTTGCCATCCATTGCTTTGGTTATACATAAATAGAAATTGATATCCATAAATTTTCTTTGAATATCTTCTTTGAGTTTGATATCATAACATTACAAAACAAGATTCCAAAGAAGGTGCAGAGAGATGGAAAAGGAAAGGGAAAAGGAAAAGAGCAGGAAAAGATTTTTGCAAAAAATCTCTACCTATTCAAAACAAATCTTGCTTATAATAAGCCTTATTTCCATTGTGATGGCACTGATAGGAATAAAGTTTTATATTTTGTCATTGCACTATGTATCAGATAAAGTAGACCTGAAAGTCTTAGCCCAAGGATTTTTGCAAAATTCAGTCTACATATTCATTGAAGGACTTGGTGCAGCAATCTTGGTGGACTTTCTTGCAAAAACAAAAAATTAAAGGGCAAAGACTTAAAGTCCTCGCCCTTTAATTTTTGCTGGATTTCAACTTTTGTTGAACAAAAAATTTTTTACTCTTCTTGCAATATTTTTTATAAATACAAAGTATCCATCAGAATCAAGTTGATAATTCGCATTTACACTTTTGGTAATAACTATTATTCCTAGATTTTTTATTCCATTCTCATAGTCCTGATAATATAGCTCTTTCATCTTTCCTCTTTTGTCCACAACTTCTACCCACAGGTAAATTTGAGCATCAGAAAATATTCTTTCTATATCCTCCTCTTTTTGAACTTGAATACCATTTATAGAAAGAATAACATCACCCGGTTTTATACCCATCTTAGCTGCTACACTGTTTTCTTCGACATATAACACCTTTATTTTATTTTCCTCTGCTTCAAATATTGAATCTCCTTCTTTTTGTTTCTTTTGCTGATAGAGTATAATACTTTCATGAGCAATGGGAGCAAACAGAGCTGCTACCCACTTGAAAGCATAGACCTTGTATGAAAGTGCACTTAAAGTAAACAAAATAATACTAAAAAAACTTAAAATTCCAGCACTTTTTTTGCTTATCACAGCTGGTTCATCTTCCACCGCCAAATCCCCGTATCCAAGTGCAGCAACAATAGGAGTCATAAGAAGCATAGCATTTGGCAAAAGATTCTGTGGTTTAAAAAGAGGCCACCATGAGGGTTCAAACAGCTCAATTTTTACAACCTGCGCGGTGGTCTGATAGTTATACGCAATTATTACCATCGGTATAGCCCAGAACCTTTGCATAAGGTAAGCACCAGAAGTTGAAAAAATACCTTCTTTTTTCCTTCTTTCAATTACAACAGGTATTGCGCCACGAAAACCGTCCAAGAAAATTAAAAGACTTTCAACAAAATGAAGTATTGCCACAATCACCAGTATCCCTGAGATATCAACAGCTGGTCTTTTGAAGATGAGAGATATCACCGAAATAATTCCCGCCGCATACGAAAAACAAAGATATCTTGGATTTATTAGTGCAAGAATCAAAGCAATATACCAAAGATACATAAAACTATTCACATCCACCACTATGCCAAAAAACAAAGTAATTAAACTTACTATATAACCTCCTACAAGTCCTGCGATAGAAGACTCCACAACCTTGTAAAGAAGGCTGACTCGGTTGTGCCCGAGCACAGCCTGTTCAAATTCCTGTTCTCTTCTGTACAAAAAAGAAATCAAGATTACTACCACCCAGAAGTTCCAGCTAAAAAGAAGCCGAAATATGCTCAGTCCTGTCAGTTCAAATATTTGCCAGAAAAACTTTAACATCACATGCACCTCAAATTTTAAATCTTTCTCTTCGAAATCTCAGCCTTTAAAATCTCAATAGCTTTCTTCAACTGCAAGTCTTTACTCATTGGAACATTCATTTTGTCCTGATACTCTTTGGGCTGGGCTACTTTGACGTCTGGTTCTATACCCTTTTTGTGTATATACGCTCCGCTTGGCAAAAGATACTGGCTTACTGTTATTTTTATTGCAGAACCATCTCCAAGGTTAAACACCTGCTGAACAACACCTTTGCCAAAAGTCTTCTCACCAACAATTTTTGCTCTTTTATGGTCTTTTAAACACCCGGCTAATATCTCTGAAGCTGACGCTGAATATCTGTTTGTAAGGACAACAAGGGGTGTTACCGTGTCCCCATTTTTGTATGACTTGAAATACTCTTTATGATTGTATCTATCTTTAAGATAGACTATAAGCTGTCCTTTCTTGAGAAAATTGCTTGCAACATCAACAACAGACTCTAAAAGCCCGCCAGGGTTAAACCTCAGGTCAATGATAAGTCCACGGCAGCCAGAGCTTTTGAGTTTGTCATAGCTATTGTAAAAATCCTGAGGAGTATTTTCATCAAAATTGGTAATCTTGATATAACCTATATCGTTTTCCAAAATGGAAGAAGACACTGTCTTTATTTTTATCTCATCTCTAACAATCTTAAAGTCGATAGGCTTTGAACTGCCATTGCGCAAAATTGTCACTGTCACGCTTGTTCCTTTTGGTCCTCTCATCAAACTTACTGCCTTTTCTATATCTTTGGAAGTCAAATTTATCCCGTTTACTCTTATAATCTTATCTCCAGGTTTTATACCTGCCTTGGATGCGGGAGAACCTTCAAACGGTGTTACAACCTCAATATAACTTTCACCTGGCTCTATTGTTACGCCTATTCCAAAATACGTGCCTTTGCTCTGTATCATAAACTCCTCAAATTCTTTTTTTGTAAAATACTCTGTGTATGGGTCATTTACGCTTGCGGCAATTCCATCTATGGCACCGTCTAAAATTTTCTGATCACTGATATCCTTAGGCTCATAATAGTACTCTTTTAAAAGCCTTATAACTTTAGACAACTTGGGATTAGTTACTAATTTGTTTGCATATATAGGACTTCCAAAATAGATATAAGTGGTCACAATATATGTGACAATTGCAGTAATTAAAATTATTGCAAAAGTTTGAAGTCTTTTTTTCATGCTCTTTTCAGCTCCTCACTTTAGAAAATTTAGCGGGTCAGTAACATCTCCGTTTATTCTAACCTCAAAATGAAGGTGCGGACCGGTAGCATACCCAGTTGCACCAACATTGCCGATACTTTCGCCTTTTTTCACTTTCTGTCCCACCGCTACGTTGATTGAAGAAAGATGAGCGTAGAGGGTTGAAATACCACTACCATTATCTATAATGATAGTCTTACCATAACCAGACACCCATCCGGCTAAAATCACATCGCCGTCTGCTGCTGCTAAAACACTTGCTCCATATGGCGCTGCAATGTCTATCCCTGTGTGCATTTTGTTCTTCTTCAAAATTGGATGAAACCTCATGCCAAAATATGATGTTATCTCATAATATCCCTCAAGCGGCCACAAGAGCTTGCCACCTTTATATATGCGTTTTGTCTTCTGTCTTGCCAAAATCTCCTTTATTTTCTTGGAAAGCTCATTTGAAATCTCCTCTAAACTATCCAGCATCTTTTCCAATTTGTCTTGCTCTTTTTCAAGTTCCGACAAAAGCTTCTTCTTTTCATTTTGCTCTGCCAAAAGAGAAGCTTGGTAGTTTTCAAGCTCCCTCTTTTCTCTGCTCAAGTCTTCCTTTAGCAGAACAAGTTCTTCTTTTTTATTTTTGATAGTCTCAATGCTCTTTGTGTACTCATTTAGTATTTGCTTATCATATTCAATTATATCGTTAAAAAGATACATTCTTGTAAAAAAATCTGAAAGGTTTTGAGAGTCAAGCAGCATTTCAATATACGATACAGAGACAGTATTTAGCTCATAAATACATCTTATTCTCTCTTTGAACTTTTCATAATACATTTCTTTTCTTTTTTCTTCTTCTTTGAGCTCAGCCTCTGTCTGCAAAATCTTGTTTTCAACAGATGCAATGTTTGCTTTTAAACTTCTTATTTTTCCTTCCACATCATCAATCTTCTTATCAAGCCCATCTATTTGTGATAAAATTTGCTGCTGTTGTTTTTTAACCTCTACTATCTTCTGCTGTGTTCTTTGTTTATTCTTTTCAATAGATTTCAGCTTGTTTTGATATTCTTTTAAAGTGCTTGATACAGCAGTTTCAAAAAAGATAACAAATACAAGCAAAATAGAAAAAATTTTTAGTCTAATTTTCAACAGCCAAACCCCCTCTTTTACAAAAGACAAAAGAGGCTTGATTTTTAGGCTTTTAAGTATCTTCTTAGAGAAATTAAGCTTCCCAGTATACCTACCATGCTTCCTGTGAGTATAAACACTCCTAATATTTTGTACTTGTAAATAGAAATATTGACAAAATCAATAAACGTAATGGTCTGTGAAAGATATCTTATTGCATAGTGATAAAATAGCAAAACAATAGCATATGCCAAAATCGAACCCAAAATACCTATAATAAAGCCTTCAACAACAAAAGGTCCACTTATAAACCTGTTAGTTGCACCAATATATCTCATAATTGAGATTTCTCTGCGCCTTGCAAAGAGGGTTATTTTGATAGTATTGGCAATTATAAATATAGCAACTATGTAAAGACCCAAAATCAAAAGTATGCAAAAAAGATTTATTATCTTTAAAATCCTTCTCAATTTGTCCACTGTCTCCGAAGGAAAATAGACCTGAGCAACACCATCTAAACTCTCCAATTCTTCAGCAAGTTCTTTAGTATATTCAATTTTTACAGGCTTTACTACAAAGTATCCCCGCAGAGGATTGTCCTTTTCAAGTCCTTCAAGCAAAAATGAGTTTTTACCAAGCTTGTTTTTCAAATCTTGAAGAGCCATCTGCGGACTTATGTATTTAAACTCTCGAACCAAAGCGTTTTTCCTCAAATACTCCTCAATTACAACCGCTTTTTCTTCCTGACCTTTTTGTAGAATCACTCTTATATCAACCGTCTTTTCTATCTGCTGTGAGATATACTCAAGATTAATCCCGATTGCAATAAATATCCCAACCACAGTTAAGGCTGCCACCACTATAGAGATAGAAGCAGCAGCCATGGTCTTATTTAAAAAAATGTTTTTAAACCCGTCTTTGCAAAAGTACTTGATTGTCTGAAGACTCATAGCTGTAAACTCCTTTAGGTTGATCTTTCACAATTCTGCCACAGTCAATTGCCACAACCCTTTTTCTCATGCTATCAACAATCTCTTTAGCATGTGTTGCAACAAGCACAGTTGTCCCTCTTCTGTTAATATCTTCTAAAAGTTTCATTATCTCCCATGATGTGTCAGGGTCTAAGTTACCTGTTGGCTCGTCAGCCACAAGCAAGTTGGGCTTGTTTACAATTGCTCGCGCCAAGGCAACCCGCTGCTGCTCACCGCCTGAAAGCTCGTGCGGGTAACATTTTGCCTTGTGCGCAAGCCCTACCAAAGACAGAACATAAGGAACCTGTCTTCTGATGATTTTTGCAGGTGCTCCTGTTATTTGCATAGCAAACTCCACATTTTCATATACTGTTTTGTTGGGGAGAAGTCTAAAATCCTGAAATACAATTCCAATCTTTCTTCTGTAATATGGTATTTCCTTTTTTGGAAGCTGTGTAAGCTTGTACTCACCAACAATAATCTCTCCCTCGGTCGGGTCAATCTCTTTCAAAAGAAGCTTTACAATTGTAGATTTTCCTGCCCCGCTTGAACCAACCAAAAATACAAATTCACCTTTTTCAATGGTCAAATTAATATTTGTGAGCGCAAGTACCCCGTTTGGATACCTTTTGCTCACATTTATAAACTTTACCATTCTTTGTTCACCTGCAATGCTTTTTAAAATGTAATGTTACCCTTTGTATACTCTAAATACTGATTTACAAGCATAGCCATTTTGAAGATAATAGCATCTTCGAACTTTCTGAGGTCAAGGCCAATCATTCTCTCTATCTTGTCAAGTCTGTAAACCAAGGTGTTTCTGTGAATATAAAGCTGTCTTGCTGTCTCTGAGACGTTCAAGTTGCATTCAAAGAACATCTCAACAGTCTGTATTAGCTCGGGGTCAAAATCAGAAAGTTTTACATCCTTGAAGACCTCTTCCAAGAACATCTCACAAAGTTTTGTTGGCATCTGATATATAAGTCTTCCAAGGCCAAGCTTGTGATAGCTCACAATATACTTGTCCTTCTCAAAGATGTAACCTATTTTGAGCGCTGCTTCTGCCTCCTTATAAGACATCGAAAGTTCTTTTATGTCATCAACAACAGAGCCAATTCCAATATATGCCTTGAGCAACAGCTCTGAGTTGAGTGTGTCAAGTATAATCCTTGCAACCTTGTATGCATCCTCATCATTTGAACCCGGTTTTAGCTCTTTTATGAAAACCAGGATATTGTTGTCAAGCTGGATAATAAAATCTTTTGTGCTCTTTGGGAATATGCTTGTCAAAATCTCACCGATATTCACATCTTTAATCTCTTTTGCATTTGGAATATAGATAGCAAACACAACTCTTGTTGCACCTGTTGCGATGTGAAGTTCTCTTGCCTTTGTGTAGATTTCCCCCGGCAGGATGTTGTCATACAAAAGATTTTTTATAAACAGCTTTTTATCATACGCAGAAGCCGGCTCTTTTGCCTTCATCACAACAAGGTTTAACATGTCCAAAAGCTTTTCAGCATGAGGTTCTGTGTTGTTTATATAAAGAACATAGGTGTCTGTCTGGCTTCTGTAAACCTTGTATGTGCGGCCTTCAAATATCTCAAGGTCCGTATCAGTTTTTATCATGTCAATTGCAACTGTGTTTATTCTGTTTTGAGAAAGAGGATTTGAGCTGTAGATAACTCTACCATCAGCTTCAATATATCCAAATTCATCGTCGATGATGTCTTTTGCCTGCTCTAACACATCAATAACCTTTTGTGTCATCATACCTCAATACCTCACCCTTTTTCATAGTATTTTATAAATCTATTATACTTTTTTTCTTTGCAGTTGTAAAAGGTTTTTGAAAACAAAAAGCCCCTGCCACAGTTTTACCCCATGGCAAGGGCTCATCTTTTTTTGTTTAGTGGACAATAGCCTTCTCTGTTTCTTTGTCAAACAGGTGAATTCTGTTGACATCAAATGCAAGTTTGATCTTGTCGCCAGCTTTTGCTTTTGACCTTGGATCAACTCTTGCAATGAGGTTAAGACCATCAACAACTACATAGAGAAGTGTTTCAGAACCAAGCATCTCAACAACATCAACATTTGCATCAACAACAGCATCCTGAGCTGTCTGCAGGAATATCTCTTCATCGTGCAAATCCTCTGGTCTTATACCCATTATAACTTCCTTTCCAACATAGCCGAGCTCTTCAACTTTCTTTGCCTTTCCTTCTGGAAGTTTTATTGCGTTGTTTCCAAATACAACATATAAGTTCTTATCCTTTTGTTCAATCCTTGATTCAATGAAGTTCATCTGTGGCGAACCAATGAAACCTGCAACAAACAGGTTCGCAGGTTGTTCATACAGAACCTGTGGTGTATCTACCTGTTGGATAAATCCATCTTTCATAACAACAATTCTTGTACCCATTGTCATAGCTTCTGTCTGGTCGTGTGTAACGTAGATGAATGTTGTTCCAAGTCTCTTATGAAGTTTAGATAGCTCCGTTCTCATCTGGACTCTCAGCTTTGCGTCCAAGTTTGAAAGAGGCTCATCCATCAAAAATACCTTTGGCTCTCTGACAATAGCACGACCTAAAGCCACTCTCTGTCTCTGACCACCGGACAGAGCTTTTGGTTTTCTGTCAAGTAAGTGCTCAATTCCCAAAATCTTAGCTGCTTCATGTACACGTCTTTTTATTTCATCTTTTGGAAACTTTCTAAGTTTGAGACCAAATGCCATGTTCTCAAAAACAGTCATGTGAGGATACAAAGCATAGTTCTGGAAAACCATCGCAATGTCTCTGTCCTTTGGTGGAACGTCGTTTACCAGCTTGTCCCCTATGTAGATTTCGCCTTCTGTTACCTCTTCAAGACCTGCTATCATTCTCAGTGTTGTTGTCTTACCACAACCGGATGGTCCTACCAAAACTACGAATTCCTTATCTTCGATATCCAAGTTAAAGTCAGAAACAGCTGTAACACCACCAGGATATCTCTTGTAAACACCTTTTAATCTTACACTTGCCACTTTTCTTTTACCTCCTACACAGTATTGTATATAAACTTGCAAAAAATCTTCTTCTAATATAGACTATACAATTATTTGCGATTAAAAACTATTGATTTTTTAAACAAACTTTTCAAAAACCTTTTAGATAACATGTCTAAACTATCTTACCAAAAACAAAGGCTGATAAGGAGTTGTACCTTATCAGCCAAATCTTACTACTGCTGTTGTTTTGTTGCCTCTTCGGCGCCTTTTCTGAACAGTCCCAGTACAAATATAAATATTGCCGCACCGAGGATGGTTGGAATAATAGGAATACCAGCAATCACAGGACCAAGTTTCCTGAAAAACGGAATATATGCTCCAATCCAAGACCCGACAAGCCCTGCAATCATAGCTCCAATAAACCCGCCTGGCATCTTGTATTTAGTCAGTGCATCGCCTATATACCCTGCAATTGCTGCAACAATCAGGGTCATTATAAAACCAAGCATAAGCTTTGACCCCCTTTTTTAAAGGAGCATCTATTCATTAGTATGATTACTTTTATCAAATTTAATCACGTGATAATATTACCAACAATACCCCATCTTTTACCTCAACAATTGCTTCATCTTCAATAATAACATTTGACACACCATAAGGGTTGCCAAACTCCATCACACCATCCTCTAAAGGATAATATAAACCTTTGGTATAAATACCACTCACAGTTTGTGTGTATGGAAGTAAAGAGAGCAAATGGCCTTTTTTCCCATGGATTTTTATTTTGTTTCTTGTCATCATGATTACATTATTTTCATCTACTATTGCGCCCTTTATATCGTGCTCAAGCAGATAATACAAAAGACTTATGTTGGCAAGAACATGGTCAAGTCTTTGACCTGTACAAGAAAGCATTACCACCTCATCAAATCCATTTTTTGCCAAATACTCAATGGCAATCTGTGTATCTGTTTTATCCTTTTCACAGGGAAATTCCATTATTTGTATGCCGTTAATTTTGAAATATTCTAAAACCTCTTTGTCTACAGAGTCAAAGTCGCCTATTATCAAGTTTGGCACAAAACCATATTTGTATGCTACGTTTGCTCCACCGTCACAGCAAATTATAAAATCAGCATCTTTTATATGTTCATCATAAAATGATTTACTTGCAACCTTACCACTGGAGATTACAACACCTTTCATGTCTTCTGTCCCTTTCCTGACAATAAATTTTTAGAAAAAGCTCAGCTGACTTGTTTGAGGCAAGTCTTTTAACACTTTATACTGAGTCAAAATCTCTATAACCTGCTTGTTTAGCTTTGCTCTTCTTTGAAGGTCATCCACAGACAAAAACCTTCCTTCTTTTCGCGCCTCCACAATGCTTTTTGCAGCTGCCACCCCAACATTTGGCAGAGCATTAAAGGGTATTAAAAGCCCTCCATCTTTTATGATGAATCTCTCTGCATCAGACTCATTCAAATCAACAGGGTAAAACTTTAAACCTCGTGCTAACATCTCATTTGCAATCTCAAGCACTGTCAGAAGGTTTTTGTCTTTCTGAGAAAGGCTACTTATCCTGTTTTCCAAATCTCTTATTTTCTGTCTTATAGCATCTCTTCCCTTGAGGATTGTTGCATAATCAAAGTCGTCTGCTCTGACTGTAAAATATGTTGCATAGAAAGCCTCCTTATAATGCACCTTGAAATAAGCAATCCTGAAAGCCATCATTACATACGCTGCAGCATGTGCTTTTGGAAACATGTACGTTATCTTTTTACAGCTCTCTATATACCAGTCTGGAACATTGTGAGCTCTTAGAAGTTGCTCATCCTCCGGCTTTAATCCTTTACCTTTTCTAACATCTTCCATGATTCTGAAACTGTCTTTTGGTGGAACACCCTTTTGAATTAAATATAACATAATATCGTCTCTTGTAGAAATTACCTCTTTGAGCGTTGCAATTCCATTTCTTACTAAATCCTGAGCATTATTTGTCCACACATTTGTGCCGTGCGAAAGTCCCGAAATTCGCACAAGTTCAGCAAACGTCTTTGGCTTTGTCTCAATTAACATCTGTCTTACAAACCTTGTCCCAAACTCAGGTATACCAAAAGTCCCTACTTCACAATCTATGTCCTCAGGAGAAATTCCAAGAGCTTCTGTGCTTGTAAAAATTGACATCGTATCTTTGTCATCAAGAGGAATTGAACGCGGGTCAACTCCCGTCAAGTCCTGAAGCATTCGTATGACAGTCGGGTCGTCGTGTCCAAGAATATCAAGTTTCAAAAGCCTTCCTGAGATAGCATGGTAATCAAAATGCGTTGTGATAACACTTTTGTCCTCGCTATCTGCTGGATGCTGGATTGGTGTAAAATCAAATATCTCTCTGTCTCTTGGAACAATCATAAGCCCGCCGGGATGCTGGCCTGTTGTTCTTTTTACCCCTGTGCAACCTTGAGAAAGTCTCAAAATCTCTGCTGGATGAAGACTCAAACCCTTTTCCTCAGCATATTTTGTTACAAACCCGTGCGCAGTCTTTTCAGCAACTGTTGAGATTGTACCTGCTCTGAAAACATAGCCTTGTCCAAACAGCTCCTCTGTAAACTTGTGTGCAATTGGCTGGTAATCACCAGAAAAGTTAAGGTCAATATCTGGTTCTTTATCACCATCAAATCCTAAGAAGGTCTCAAACGGTATATCATGCCCATCTTTTCTAAGTTTTTCTCCACAGCGTGGACAGTTTTTGTCTTCTAAATCATAACCACATCCAACAGAACCATCTGTTATAAACTCAGAATATTTGCAATTTGGACAAACATAATGCGGAGGCAGAGGATTTACTTCTGTTATCCCACACATTGTTGCAACAAGAGAAGAACCAACAGACCCTCGCGAACCAACAAGATAACCGTCTGACAAAGATTTAGATACAAGTTTTTGGGCAATCAAATACATCACTGCAAAACCATTCTTGATTATCGAATTCAGTTCCTTTTCAAGCCGTGCTCTTACAATTTCCGGAAGAGGGTCTCCATATATTTCGTGAGCTTTCTTCATTGTCATGTTGTATATTTCTTCCTCAGCGCCCTCAATCTTGGGTGGGAAAGTCTCATCGGGTATTGGTTTTACATCTTCTATCATATCGGCAATCTTATTGGTATTTTCTACAACAACTTCATAACAAGCATCTCTGCCCAGATATTCAAATTCTTTGAGCATCTCATCTGTTGTCCTGAAATAAAGCTGCGGATCATTTTCAACATCATCGTACCCTTGGTTATGTTTTAAAATCTGGCGCAACACTCTCTGGTGTGGATGACAATAGTGCGCATCAGATGTTGCAACAACAAGCTTGCCAAGTTTCTTGCCAAGCTGATAAATCTTTTTATTAATCTCTCTTAGGCTTTCTTCATCTTTTAAGTATCCTTCTCTAATTAAAAAAGAATTATTCTCAACCGGCATTATCTCAAGAAAATCATAAAATGCTGCTATCTTCTCTATCTCTTCCTCACTTTTCCCTTCCAAAAATGCCCTGAAAATTTCACCAGACTCACATGCGCTTCCTATCAGAAGTCCATCTCTCAATTGTATTAAAAGACTCTTAGGTATCCTTGGTCTTTTGTAGAAGTATTCTAAATGGGAATATGATACCAGTTTGTAAAGATTTTTTAAGCCTTGCTGGTTCTTTACAAGTATAGTTGCATGATAGCTGTGAGATTTGAGGTCTGCTTTTGCGTTTGACTCAATTGAATTAAGTTCTTTTAACCATTTGTATCCTCTTGCTTTTAACCTTTCCACAAGTGATATAAAGATATTAGCTGTTGTCTCTGCATCAGAATCAGCTCTGTGATGGTGTTTTAACTCTACATTTAAAAACTCTGCAACTTTGTTTAACTTATGAGAAGACAGATCTGTCAAAAGCCTTCTTGAAAGCTCCAGTGTATCTATATATGTATAGTCGAATATAATTCCACATTCCTGATACGCCTTTTTCAAAAATCCAATATCAAACTGAGCGTTATGCGCAACAAGAACACTACCACTTGCAAATCTTTCAAATTCCAAAATGGCATCACTCAGCTTTGGGGCTTTATCAACCATATCTTGGTATATGCCTGTTAGCTCTGATATCCTGACAGGGATTTTGCCTTCGGGGTCAACAAATGTAGAAAATCTCTCTGTTATTTGACCATTTTCTATCTTCACAGCACCAATTTCTATTATTCTATCTCTTTGACTGTCAAACCCTGTTGTTTCAATGTCAACAACCACAAAGGTAGAGTCAAATCCTTGTCCTTCCTTAGGATTGTAAACAACTGGCGCGCCATCATCAATAAGATAGCACTCCATCCCATAGATGACTTTGATATTATAGCTTTTGCTTGCTTCCTGTGCTTCCGGAAACGCCTGAACAACTCCATGGTCTGTTATTGCAACTGCTTTGTGTCCCATTGAAGCTGCCAATTTTATAATCTCCTCTGCAGAGCACACAGCATCCATAGCAGACATTTTGGTGTGAGCATGAAGTTCTACTCTCTTGTTATCGCTTGTATCAAGTCGCTGAGGTTTTTGACTTTTGTTTATGTTTTTAGCATTCACCACAACCGCTTTTTCAAAATCGTCAAATTCCACTCTGCCTTCAACCTTAACATAATCTCCAATAGAAATTGAAGTAGGAATTTTATCTTTCTTAGCAACAATTTTTACAAAGGTTGAATTTAAATAGTCCGTGATGTAAAGCTTGTATACGAGCACATTCTTGTTTTTAGTCTCTTTTATCTCAAGATTAAAAATTTCACCTTCGATCACGCAATCAGTGCCAACTTTGACAAAAGAAATAGGAGTTACTTCTTTCTTTTCATCTATCTTTTTGCCAAATATAATGGTTGGGTCTGTCTCAACCTCACTTTTTTCAATTGTAATTTTTTCAGTTTCTTCTTCCTTTTCCTCGCTAAGTCTGAGATATTTTTCTACTTCTTGGTTTGTATCAAACTGGATAAAAAAGTCTTTAATCTTAAAATCCACGTCGCATACTATTCCAAACTCTTCAGACAGTATTTGCTTTACAAGCACATCTACTTTTCTTTCAAAAAGAATATCTCTGATACCATTTGGAACCAAAAAATCTAAGCCGCTTGAACTTTGCACAATCTCGCATTCTCTCAAAAAATGGCTAAGACCGTTACATTTTTTTGAAATTTTATAAAACAAAAACCACCTATATTTTTTCAAAAGTTCGTCCAACGCCAGGTTTCTGCTTTTGAAAAGTTTTATCTCAACATCCCTGCAACTTTCTAAAAGAGACTTGAATCTTTGCTCAATTTCAATGAGGTCAATATCTTTCAGGTTATCAAGGCTCTCAACATAAACCTTAAGATCCATACTTGATTTGTCAAACTCAATCTTGACAGGTTTTACTGGCAAAAATAGAGCCTCACTCATTGCCCATCCCTACTTTTTTTGAGATTAACATAACCTTTTATTATATCTGAATACATCTTCATCCTGTGCTGAGCACCTTTTATAAACCCAAGCTTCTCTTCCTTCATCACATGCGAAACCTTTGGCAGTGGTACTGTCAATACTCTTAAGTTAAACTTTTTGGCATACTCAGTTAAAATAATCTCTATTGCATACCCCAAATCTTTTATATCCTCGCGCGACTCTAAAATTTTTTCAAAAACCCATCTTTTTATCCCTCTCTGGCCTGACAAAAAAGGCGAAATCTTCTGGGCAAGGTCGGTGGAAAACCTGCCGTCAGAAAAAATTCCAATTGTCATGTCAGCTCTGTCTTCAATCAAAGGTCTAATTAAATTTTCAACATCTTCAACCTTGAGATTTACAAGGTCTGCATCAAGCATCAATATTATATCTCCCTCTGTATTCTCCACACCGTAAAAAATAGCATAGCTCTTTCCCCTGTTTTTTTCAAGTCTTAAGACACTCACACCATTTTTTGCTGCTACTTCAGCTGTTTTGTCTTCCGAACCATCGTCAATTACAAAAATCTCATCTACAAGACTACATTTCTTTACAACACTAAGCACAGCACCTATTCTCTTTTCTTCGTTGTAAGCAGGAATAAGACAAACCACCTTCTTACACATATTTTCACCTCATCAAAAAATTAAGAAAGAGAATAGATTTCCTTTACAAGCTCATCCACAATCTCATTCTCTTTCACTTTCCTTATAATCTTGCCTTTCTTAAACAGAAGTCCTTCACCAACTCCACATGCCACACCTACATCAGCTTCTTTTGCCTCACCAGGGCCGTTTACTGCACAGCCCATTATCGCAACCGAAATGTCCAAGTCCAAATTTTGTATTCTTTTTTCAACATCATCTGCAATCTTTAAAAGATCAACATTACATCTTGCACAGGTGGGACATGATACTATCTTCACACCTTTTCTGAGTTTTAAACTTTTTAAAATCTCCTTTGCCACAATAACCTCTTTCTCTGGCTCATCGGTAAGAGAAACCCTTATTGTATCACCAATTCCCCTCAAGAGAAGATAGCCAATTGCAATACTGGACTTCACAGTACCTGCAACAAAAGTCCCTGCTTCGGTAAGACCAACATGAAGAGGATAGCTAAGTTTTTGGGATAATATTTCATAGCTCTTAATTGTAGTTAAAACATCTGAAGATTTTACAGATACAACAATATTGTCAAACCCAAATCTTTCAAGAAGTTTTACCTGATAAATGGCAGCTTCAACTATCGCATCTGGAGATGGAGATTTATATTTCTGTAAAATATCTTTGGGCAGTGACCCAGAGTTTGCCCCAACTCTGATGGCAATTCCATATCTTTTGGCCTCTTTTGCTATTTCCTGAACTTTTCTTTCATCTCCAATGTTCCCAGGATTTATTCTAATCTTGTCAGCGCCATTGTATATAGCTTCAAGCGCAAGCTTGTAGTCAAAATGAATGTCAGCAACAAGTGGAATGTGGATTCTTGACTTTATCTTACTTATGGCCTTAGCACTATCTAAATCAGGAACAGCAACCCTTATAATCTCACAGCCTAAACTCTCAAGCCTGAGTATCTGCTCAACTGTAGCTTCAACATCCTTTGTCTTTGTGTTTGTCATTGACTGAATTTTAATATCTTCCCCGCCACCGATATAGATATTCCCTATTCTAACCTTTTTTGTCAATAACTTCACCTTCCAGGCATTATAATATTTTTTATGTCATTGAAGGTAACAATTACAAGCAAAAACAGAAGAAGTACAAAACCAATTGTGTGAATCAGTGCTTCTTTTTCTCTATTAAAAGGTTTTTTTGCCACAGCTTCGTACAAATAAAACACGAGCCTGCTGCCATCTAAAGCAGGAAATGGAATGAGATTTATAACACCCAAGTTTACTGAAATTAACTGCATAAGCCACAGAATATTCAAAAGCCCACTCAGCACGCTCTGTTTAAATCCGGCATTTGCAGCCTCGCCAATTGTCTTTACCATACCAACAGGTCCCATAATCTCAGATGCCGATACCCTTCCTGTTATCATCAGCACAACACTATATATGGTCTCTTTTATCTCTGCATATGTCCCAAATAGTCCATAATAGATGCTATCAAATAAATTTTTACGTGATATCTTTGATGAAACGCCTATTCTTTTTGTTTTTGTATTCGGATCATACTTTGGCATAACCCTGAAAATATATTGTTTACCATTTCTTAAAACCTTTATCTCTACTTCTCTGTCTTTGTAGAGCATATTGTGAACAGCCAAATAAAAGCTTACCTGGTCCCAGACATAAACTCTATTTTTGTCAAGCGCAACAATCCTGTCACCACTTCTTATCCCAGCCTCATATGCAGGCATGTTTGGCTCCACCCTACCAATGGTGTTGGTCCCAAAACCAATAAAATAACCAATCCCCATCATGATTATTATGGCAAGAACAAAGTTCATAACAGGTCCCATCAAAACCATCAAAATTCTTTTGTGAACCTTTGCGTTATTGAGTGCTCGTGGGTGGTCAATATCCTTATCTTCACCAAGAGGCTTTACATACCCTCCTATTAAAAAAGCTCTCACAGAATACTCTGTCTCTTTTCCTTTTATGCTAAAAAGTTTGGGACCAAAACCAATGGCAAACTCTTCAACAAGTACACCTGAAAGTTTACATACAATAAAATGTCCAAATTCATGAACAAGTATCACTATTGTCAGCACAATTAAAGCCAGTATAAGATTCATTAGCTTTTCTCACCTTCCACAAGATTTTTAAACTTCTGCCTTGCCTCTGCGTCGATTTCCAAAATGTCCTGAATGGATTCCACTTTTTGCCCCCTATGACTTTCAATAATTTTAGCCACATAGTTCATAATATCAACAAAGCCAATTTTCCCTTCCAAGAAATGTTTTACAGCCTCTTCATTGGCAGCATTGAGCACAATCGGGTAACTTTCTCCTTTTTTTGCACACTCATATGCAATTTTGAGCAAAAAGAATGTATCAAAATCAGGCTCTTCAAATGTAAGGCTTTTTATCTTTGCAAGGTCAAGTGGCATAGCTACTTCCCTGCCTCTTTCGGGAAAAGTAAGCGCATACTCAATCGGAAGACGCATATCAGGATAAGATAGCTGTGCTTTTATAGCTCCATCAACAAATTCAACCATTGAATGAATAATACTCTGAGGATGTATAACAACATCAATCTCATCACATCTTTTATCAAAGAAAAACATGGCTTCTATCACTTCAAATCCTTTGTTTATAAGCGTTGCAGAGTCAACTGTGATTTTTTTGCCCATGTTCCATGTAGGATGCTTCAGCACATCTTCTACACTGACATTTTGCAAGTCTTTGAGTTTTTTCCCTCTGAAAGGTCCTCCCGATGCTGTGAGAATTATCTTTTTTACATTTTTTTTGTCTTCACCTACAAGGCACTGAAAAATAGCACTGTGCTCTGAATCAACAGGAATAAGAAGAGGGAGAGAATCTTTTGCTTGTTTTTGGGAAAGAATCCTTTTTATAATCTTTCCACCTGTCACAAGGGTCTCTTTGTTGGCAAGAGCAACTCTTTTACCTGCCAAAATAGCCTCAACTGTTGGCACCAACCCAGATATACCAACAAGAGCATTTACAATCAAATCTGCTGCTGGATATGTTGCAACATTAGTTAGTCCTTCCTGACCTGCTACAACTATCTTATCAGGAAAATTTTCTTTTAATACAGTATAGTACTTTTCATCTACAATACATAAAATGTCAGGGTTAAGCTCTCTTGCTTGCTTAATCAAAAGATCTACATTTTTGTTCGCTGAAAGACCCACAACTCTAATTCCAAGTTTTTTTGCAACATCTATTGTCTGAACACCTATGGACCCGGTTGACCCTAAGATGCATATCTTTTTTGTCATTTACTTCGCCCCTTTAAAAGCAATAATTAAAATAGCCCAAATTTTGCAAGAAAATAGATTATTGGTGTGACCATAATTAAGCTATCAAACCTGTCAAGCACACCACCGTGACCTGGTAAAATAGAGCCAAAATCCTTTTTCTGCTGCTGTCTTTTTAGCATTGAAGCAAACAAATCGCCTGTGTGTGCAACTATAGATAGCATCATACCTTCTGCTGTGCTTATAAGCAGGATTGATAAATCAAAATTCTTGGCAGAAAGTCCAAACTGATAAAACCAAACAGCAAGCACACCTCCAACTATTGCTCCAAAAAAACCTTCTAAACTTTTCTTAGGACTTATATTACTCCATATTCTCCTTTTGCCAAGTGCAAGACCAGCAAAATACGCAAAAGTATCTGAAAGCCAGCATACAAGATAAGGAAGCCATATTAGCTTTTTCCCATTTCTAAATTCGCCTAAAAGCACTAAAAACAAAATGGGAAAAACTATATAAATGAAAGAGAACGCCACATAAATTATGCTTTGTGAAGCTATCCTGTTTTTAAAGCTTTCTATGAAGGCAAGGAGAAAAAGAAGTATAAATAAAACGAACATTTTGTTACCAATATTAACATCGCTGAGAACAAAAATGCAGCTCAATGTTATGCTCAAATATAGCATATATCTTTCTATCTTAAACAAATTGAAAAATTCATATAAAGCAGCTGCTGCAACAAGAGCACCAAAAATTTTAAGCCAAATACCACCAAGAAAATTTGCCAAAGTTACCAACGCTATTCCCCAGATAGCAGTTATTATTCTCTGTTTCATCCTATTTCCTCCAAAAAGGCTATTTAACTCCTCCAAATCTTCTGTCTCTTTTTTGATAATCTTCGATAGCCTTTAATAGATGCTCCTTTTTGAAGTCTGGCCACAGGACATTTGAAAACCAAAATTCTGTATATGATATCTGCCACAAAAGAAAGTTTGAAACCCTCATCTCTCCGCTTGGTCTTATCAAAAGGTCAGGGTCAGGGATATCCTTTGTGTAAAGGTATTTTTTAAAGAGGTCCTCATCAACATCTTCGATATCAATTTTACCACTCTTTATGTCCAAAGCCAAATTTTTTACCGCATTTATTATTTCCTGTCTTCCACCATAATTGAGGGCTATAACAACACAAAGTCCACGTTTGTCTTTGGTTCTTTCTTCAGCACTTACAATTCTCTCTTGAATATCTTTATCAAGCTTTGAAATATCCCCTATAACCCTGATTCTTATCTGGGTCTTGTTTATGAGGTTTTCTATCTCTGTATCAAAGAATTCTCTCAAAAGATTCATAAGATTTTCAACTTCATCTTTAGGCCTTTTCCAGTTTTCTGTCGAAAAGGCGTAAACTGTAAGGTATTTTAATCCTATTTCATCAGCAAAAAGGACTATCTCTTTTAGCTTCTGCGCACCAAACCTGTGCCCCGCCGAGCGTGGAAGACCTCTTTTTTTTGCCCATCTTCCATTTCCATCCATAATAATTGCAATGTGCTGTGGCATCTTTTCTTTTTCTATTTTTACTTTTTCTTTTTTTAAAAATCCTAACATTCTACTCCATACTCCCCATTTTATTTATATGATTAAAAAAATAACGGGGTTGCTGCCCCGCCAAACCCTTCAAAATTTTTACTATCGTCGCTAAAACTCTATACTTCCATAATCTCCTTTTCCTTTGCACTCAAAAGTTTCTCAATTTGCTCTATGTATTTGTCGTGAAGTTTTTGGACATCCTCTTCGGCATCTTTGAGGTCATCTTCTGTAATCTCATTGTTCTTTTTCATTTTTTTGTACTCATCAAGCGCCTCTCTTCTTATGTTCCTGATTGCCACCTTTGCATCTTCAGCCATCTTTTTGACCTGTTTTACAAGCTCTTTTCTTCTTTCTTCTGTGAGTTCAGGGAAAATAAGTCTTATAACCTTCCCATCATTTGTTGGATTTACTCCAAGGTCAGATTTTTGAATGGCTTTTTCAATTTCTTTGAGCATTCTTGCTTCCCATGGCTGGATAACAATCATTCTCGCTTCGGGAACGGTTATGCTTGCAACCTGGGGAATTGGAGTTGGAACGCCATAATAGTCAACCATCACCTTGTCCAGAATATGAGGATTTGCTCTTCCTGCTCTGACTGTGGCAAACTCCTCTTTTAACGTCTCTATTGCCTTTTTCATCTTCTCCTCTGCAACCTGAATAGGTTCTGCCATTTTACTTTGCCTCCTTTACATTTACAATTGTTCCTATGTTCTCGCCCATAACAGCCTTGAGAATATTTCCTTTTGCAAGCTCAAACACCAAAATAGGAATTTCATTGTCCATGCACATAGATGTTGCTGTTGAGTCCATAACCTCAAGCCGTTGATTGATGACATCTAAGTAAGTGATAAAGTCATACTTTTTAGCATTTGGATTTTTCTTCGGGTCACTGTCATAGACACCATCTACTTTTTTTGCAAGAAGTATTGCCTCTGCGTCAATCTCAGCAGCACGCAAAGCTGCTGCAGTATCTGTTGAGAAGAAAGGATTGCCTGTGCCACATGCGAAAATCACAACCCTGCCTTTTTCCAAGTGGCGAATTGCCCTGCGTCGGATGTACGGTTCTGCAATCTGTCTCATCTCGATTGCGCTCTGGACTCTTGTCGGAATGCCTCTTTTTTCAAGAACGCTCTGAAGTGCAAGTGAATTAATAACAGTTGCAAGCATTCCCATATAGTCTGCTGTTGCCCTGTCTATGTGTTCAGCACTTCTTCCTCTGAAGAAGTTGCCGCCACCAACCACAATAGCAACTTCCACTCCAAGCTCCCTTACTTTTTCAATCTCTTCACAGATGGTTTCAACAACCTGCCAGTCAATTCCAAAACCCTTTTCACCGCCCAAAGCTTCACCACTTAATTTTAATATTACCCTTTTGTACTTTGGCTTAACCATTTTTATCTTCTCCTTCTTTACGATAATATTTTACAAACAAAGATACCCGCATATCAAGAGTTTTTGCTCAAAAAAAGGGAACACCACTTTTCAATAAAATAGTGTTCCCTTCCAATGCCATATTTAAAATTTTAGCATGAAGCAGCCTTTTCAATTCCTTCTCCTCTTTCAAATCTTGCAAATCTTCTTATAACAATATTTTCTCCAATTTTTGCAATTTTTTCTGTGAGCAAGTCTTTTATCTTCATATCAGGGTTTTTAATCCAAGGCTGCTCAAGCAAGCAAACCTCTTCAAAGAACTTTTCAAGCCTACCCTCAACAATTCTGTCAACAACATTTTCTGGCTTTCCTTCATTCAAAGCCTGCTGTCTTAAAATTGCCTTTTCTTTTTCAATTACCTCCGCAGGCACCTCTTCTCTTGAAACATATTTTGGATTTGCTGCTGCAATCTGCATAGCAATATCCTTTGCAAATTGTCTAAACTCCTCATTTCTTGCAACAAAGTCTGTCTCGCAATTTATCTCTACCAAAACACCAATTCTACCATTTCCATGGATATAGCTTTCAACAATACCTTCTGCTGCAACACGTGAAGCCTTCTTTGCAGCCTTTGCAAGTCCTCTTTCTCTCAAAAGTTCTATTGCCTTGTCCATATCGCCGCCTGCATCTTCTAAAGCCTTTTTGCAGTCCATCATACCAGCACCTGTTTTTTCTCTGAGCTCCTTCACCATTTCAGCAGTAATCATGAAAAATCCCTCCTACAATTGTTTGATAAAAAACATATTATTCTTCATCTATGCCATCATCAACTGTTATCTCTACCTGTTCAGACGCTTTATCAGCCTCTTGAGATGAAGTATTAGCAGGTGTAAACTGCTCACCCTCTCTTCCCTCAATCACAGCATCTGCAATTTTAGATGTGATGAGCTTTACAGCACGAATTGCATCATCATTTCCAGGAATTACATAGTCAATCTCGTCAGGGTCGCAGTTTGTATCGACAATCGCAACTATTGGAATCCCAAGCTTTCTTGCCTCAAGCACAGCATTTCTTTCTTTTCGTGGGTCAACAATGTACAAGATGTCAGGAATGCGTGGCATGTTCTGAATACCACCAAGATACTTCAAAAGTCTTTCTTTTTCTTTCCTCAAGAGATTTACTTCTTTCTTGGGCAAAACATCAAATGTTCCATCTTCTTCCATTCGCTGAAGCTCTTTTAACCTTTCTATTCTTGTCTTTATTGTTCTGAAGTTTGTTAAAAGTCCTCCAAGCCATCGTTGATTGATGTAAAACATTCCGCATCTTTCTGCTTCTTCTTTGATTGTCTCTTGAGCTTGCTTTTTTGTTCCAACAAATAGGACAATCTTGCCCTCTGCTACCTGAGACTTTACAAACTCATAAGCTTCGTCCATTTTCTTTACTGTCTTCTGAAGGTCAATAATATAAATCCCATTTCTTTCAGTAAAGATATACTCAGCCATCTTGGGATTCCATCTGCGTGTCTGATGACCAAAATGCACACCTGCTTCAAGAAGCTGTTTCATAGTTAAAACTGGCATTTTTCTTACCTCCTCAATTCGGTTTTTCTTCGAGCCGGATAATAAGAAGGCTTTTTATGCCTTCCACCGAAGATTTCCGACTCTGCTTTTTTTACAAAGCCGACAATATTATAGCATAGGTTTATATTAATCACAAGACAATATTGTTTTTTTGCAAAAATTTTTATATAATCATATCTGCAAAACCCCCCAAATTTTATTTTGAAGGTCTATATCCAAAAAAAGAGGTCGTGGCAAGTTGCCGTGACCTCTTTTTTCTTTATATCTTTTCAAGCACAAATCCTTTTTCTTTTGCATCATTGTAAGAAAACACATTTCGTGTATCAATAATAATTGTCTCAGAAGGAGGAATGTACTCAAAAATTTCTTCAAACTCTATCCCATGCTGCTTTGCCAAAATCAAAACAAGCTGTACATCTTTCAAAGCATCTTGTAAAGTGCTTACCTTAAAATCATATTCAGTCTTCACTGCAGGGTCAAATGCTCTTACTTCAATACCTCGGTCTTTCAAGATTTTAATTATTTCAATAGCTGGGCTGAGCCTGTCGTCAGAAGAATAATCTTTCATCGCAATGCCAAGCACTGCAACCTTTTTTGAACATTTGTGTTTTTCAATAGTTTTCATAACAAGGTCAGAGATATAATAAGGAATACCTTCGTTGAACATTCTTGCCGTTTTAGAAAGCTTAAGCTCAACTCCCAGCTCCTGTGCCTTTGCATCTAAGTAATAAAATGCATTAGGGATGCAAAATCCTCCAACCCCAGGTCCAGGATACAAGAGATTTACCCTTTTGTGAGTATTTGCAACTTTTATTACCTCAAATATATCAAGGTTCATAGCCTTTGTAAATCTCTCAAACTCGTTTACCATCGCAATATTTATATCCCTTTGCAGATTCTCTATCACCTTTGCTGTCTCAACAACTTCAAACGACGATGCAACAATTATCTCTTCCTTACAAATCACCTTAATCAAATCAACAGCTCTTCTTACGCTATTTTCACAAAATCCTGCCAAAGCAGTAGGCATATTTTCAAACTCTTCAAAAGCTTTTCCCTCTGCAATCCTTTCTGAGGCATAGGCTAAATAAAAATCCTTTCCGCACCTCAAGCCATTCTCTTCTAATATTGGGAGAAATATGTTTCTTGTTGTACCCGGAACAACAGTTGAGCGCAAAAGTATTAACTGATTTTTTCTCAAATTTTTGCTTATCTCTTTTGCACATGAAATAAGATAATCAAAGTAAGGTTTCCCTCCATAAACAGGTATTGGAACCGTGACTATTACATCATCTACATTTTTAAGTGCCTGCTTGTAATCTACCGTGGGAATAAAGTTCCCATTTTCAAGCTGCTCCTTTAAAATCTCCTGTATAGTCTTCCCATTGTAACTTTCTAAATGGTGAGTCTCTCCATTTTTTAGTTCCCCTATCAATTTTTCATTGCTATCAACACCAAAGACTTTATAACCCTTCATTGCAAACGAAAGAGCAAGTGGAAGACCAACATATCCAAGTCCAATTACACATACGCTATTCAATGTTTATCCCTTCCCTCTTTAGTATATCAATAATTTGAGCTACTCTGCTATCCCAGGAGGTTTGCTTTGCATACTCTATTCTTTTTTCTATCTTTTCAATATTAGGACATTGTGCCTCCTGCAGAGCTTGAATGCACTTTGCAAGCACATCTTCATAGTTTTTGCCAATATACACAACATCAGAAAATTCCTCTACTTGAGGCATAAAAGTTGAAACAATTGGTTTCCCGGTTGCCAGATATTCATAAAACTTTAGCGGACTTACATTCTCTGATAGCTTGTTTGTTCTGAATAAATTCAAGCACACATCAAATTGAGAAACATACTGAGGAAGATCCCGGTGCTCAACCCTTCCGAGCAAATAGATATTCTTTAGTTTTTTTAAGTTGTCAATGTTCACACCAGCGCCTACAGGTCCTATCAAAACAAATGACCATTCATTTTTTTCTTTTGCTAAATATTCTATAAGCTGAGTATCAATCCATGTATGGATAACACCTACAAAACCAAAAATAGGATGGGGAATATTCTTCATCTCATCGGGTACAGGTAATTTATTTGAAGCTCTGTTAAAATGTTCAAACTCAGCCCCATTTGGCACAAGATATGTGTGAGGATTTAATGGTTTTAGTTTATTATAAAGTCCTTGCGTTGTTGTGAAAACTACACTGCTTTTTTGAGCAAGCTCATCTTCCATGCGCTCAACTAAAGTTTTGTCAATAAAGCCTTGAAACTCTGAATGTTTGTCTATACAGTCGTAAACTAAAAAACTGTAAGAAAGATGTTCAAGAAGATCAACCGTGTTTGGCATGTAAGTCCATATTATAGGAGATTTTAAATTAAAGTTTTGATAGATAATTTCTTTTACAAAATTTGCTATCATTTTTTGATTGAACTTGTTTATAGCTCTTTTTTTGTTATAAAAAGGAATAATTGGTGGTAGAGCAAATACAAAAAGGTTTTCTTTTATTCTTTTTGGAGACTTTCTAAATCTTGTGAGGTAAGGTCTTAAACTTGGATCTTTTAATGGACCTATCAGGGTCACAGGTGGGTCTAAATAAAATATTCTACAGTTTTGTGGCATTCTTTTCATTATCTGCTGCTTACGTGTTGGTATAGGATCCCACGGCGTGGTTGAAAAACAAATTATATCTATCATACTCTCTCAGTCCCTCAGTAATTTTTTTGAAACTCTTTTTACAAATCTTAAGATACAATATTTCTGGTAGCTCAGTCAACAAAAAATTCTAAAATCTCTTGACCAAGCTCAACAATTTGTAATACTATGGTCTTGATAAACTATTGTTGTGGAGGGAGAAACAAACATGAAAATAGTGGACCAAAAGGGAAGACTATTTGGTATCATTAACATTGTTGACCTCATTTTGATAGTGCTAATTGTAGCAATTGCATGGGTAGGGTTTGCCAAAATTTCATCCCATGCAAAATCGTCAGACAATACAGCAGAAAATGAGTTTGTGGAAATCAAGCCCGGTGAAGCGATCATCAATGTAAAAATTCCTCTTGCTGACCCTGTTATGGCTCAGTCTCTTCACAAAAATGATTTTCTGGTAACCGGCGATACTTTGACAAAATCATACATTCAGGACATTCAAATAAAAGATGGAATATATGAAAGAACATCATCAGACGGCAAAGTTATTGTTGCAACCCACCCATACAAAAAAGATATCTATCTTACTATTTATGGATACGTAAGTTTACAAGGTGCAACTATAAAGCTTGACAAGCAAACAGTCAGAGTTGGAAAAACATTTTATGTAAAAACAAGAACAACAGAACTTGTTGGAGTTGTAACTGGAGTGAAAATTGTAAAAGAATAAGGCTGGTGGAAATATGATTAAAGAAAGTTATTCTTATAAATTAGCTTTGCTACTAGCAAGATATCTAAAGGAGAGCAGAATATATGAGCTTGTCTCCAAGCTATTTTATTTTTCAAGATACTCAGCAGTTTTTGAACTTGTCAGAAAAAAGCCAAAAGAAGATTACATACAACAATCTATTTTTTTAAGGGCTCTCTCGAATTTTTATAGCAAAATTATAAAGGGCATAAATCGGGTACTGCTATCCTCAAAAAGTTTGTGGACACATAGTTTTTTGGTTTGTGTTGCCAGACAGCAGACAAGATTTATGACAGAAAAACCTGCCTTTTTTTGTATTTTTTACGCTTTTATCTTTTACACTGGCTTTATAGCTGGAAAAATTGTAAAAGGTGGGCTCTCAATAAAAAGTCTATTGTTGTGGGTCATCTTGCTACTGCTAAATTTCTTCTGCATTCAAGATGCCAAGAGGAAATTTTCAAAAGATAGTATAATTATCAAATTTCTTAGAGATATTTTAGCCTGAAAAATAGATTGTGAAAGGTGAAATAGAATGGTTGAAAAGAAAAGTTTATATATTACCTCTTTTTTGGTATTTTTATTGGGAGTTGTAAGCAGCTTGTTCTCTGCAAAATTTGGCATACTTGCGTTTGGCCTGTTTTTGCTTGTGCTAGCAATAGCAGAAGATCCTTCAAAACTGTTGTGGGGTGTTGTACTTTACGCTTTTGTGGATTTTCTTTTCAGAAAACTTTCTATTTTAAGCGGTTTTGCTTCTGTATGGGATGAAGCGCTATTTTTGATAATTGTCTTTGCGTTCTTATTAAACTCAATTATAAAAAATCAATCAAGCTTAAGACTTTCTCCTTTAGATGTATACATTCTGATCTTTTTACTTGTTTGTGTATTTTTGTTGCTTAAAAATTCTCCTGATTTGAGAATAGCAATAGAAGGGTTTAGAGTATACGCAGAGTATGCCTTATGGTTCTTTGTCGGACTGTGGCTTTTAAAAGATGCAAAGCAGTTTGAAAGGATTATTACAATATTTATCCTGATGATGTTCTTAATATCCATCTATGGCATATACCAGTATATTATTGGTGTTGAAATACCCTCAAGTTGGATTGATAGTAGTAGAGAGACATATATAAGAACAAGGGTATTTTCAATTATAGGAAGCCCAAATGTCCTTGGAAGTCTTTTGGCAATGTCAATCCCGTTTGTACTTCCCTATGTGCTTTATGAGAAAAATATTAAAAAGAGAATTTATTATTCGGCTGTGTTGATTTCAATGATTGCCTGCCTTGGGTTTACATTTTCAAGAGGAGCATGGCTTGCATTTCTGTTTTCAATGCTTCTTTTTGGTTTTTTCATAGACAAAAAAGTTTTGGGTGTTCTCTTTGCCATCTTTGTATCAGTCCCTATTTTAGCACCTTCAATTGTAATGAGAATACTTTATATGCTAAGTTCCGAATATGCCCAAAGCAGCGCAAGGGCAGGCAGAATTGCCCGCTGGACAAAAGCGTACGAAATTTTGACACAGCATCCCCTCTTTGGGGTTGGGTTTGGAAGATTTGGCGGTGCGGTTGCAAAGAGAAATATAGCCAATGCGTTTTACGTGGATAATTTTTATCTTAAAAGTGCTGTTGAAATGGGAATCATTGGAGTAGGTATTATGATTTTGGTGTTTATAGTAGGGCTTTTGCTTGCTGCAAGAACTGTAAAACATCTGCGCTCAAAAGAACTGAAGAATATAGCATGTGGAGTGCTCATTGGTCTTGCAACAGTCTTGCTGCACAATATCGTTGAAAACATCTTTGAAGTTCCAATGATGACAACATATTTCTGGCTGTTTTTGGGATTTTTGTTTGCTCTCAAATCAGCAGAAGACAAAAACCAAATTTTTGAGCAAAGCAATATTTACAACAATGGGGGAAGCTAAAAGATGCCATTTGACGGAGTTGTTCTAAGTGCCCTTAAAAAAGAATTAATTTCGGAGCTTGTAGATGGTAAAGTTGAAAGAATATATCAGCCAAATCAGTTTGAAGTAAACCTTTATATTTACAAGCTCGGCAAAACAAAAAAACTCATTATCTCTGCAAATCCTTCTCTCCCAAGGATGTACATCACAGAAAGACAAAAGAAAAACCCAGAAGTTGCTCCAAATTTCTGCATGATCTTGCGCAAGAACTTGCTTGGAGCAAGGCTTATCGGAATTTATCAGGAAGGGTTAGAAAGAATTTTGAAGATAGAGTTTGAGACAAAGAGTGAACTGGGTGACACAGAAGTAAAGTATATCATATTCGAAATGATGGGAAGGCACAGCAATATATTCCTGGTAGATTCCAATTACAAAATCATTGATGCGATAAAAAGGCTGTCATTTGAAGACTCACCAAGACCAATTCTACCTGGAATTAAATATTCTTTGCCGCCAGTTTTGACAAAGAAAAATCCTATTGAAGTTTCGTTTGATGAATTTGCTTCTTTTTTTAAATCCTCAAACAAAAGTCCAGAAAATATACTGACCGACAATCTTTCAGGAATTAGTAAACAATTTGCTAATGAAGTTATCTTGCGTGCACAAGTTTTTGAAAAAAGTCTTGAAAATGCGGATACAATTAAAAGGATTTTTGATTCTTTAAAAGAATTATTATATTGTATAGTCGAAAAAGGGGAGATACTTCCAACACTCTATACTGAAAAAGGAAATGTAGTTGATTTTTACGTTATTGACCTGAAATGTTTTTCTTCTTTTCCTAAAAAACATTTTTCAAATTTAAATTTGTGTATAGACGAATACTATTTTAAAAAAGAACAATATACAGTATTTATTGAGAAACGTCAATATCTTCAGAAGGTTATAGAACAAAACATAAAGAAGCTGAGCCAAAAATATGAGCACAACATTCAAAAAATACAAGAGGCTAAAAATGCTGAGGTTTACAAAAAATATGGTGACCTAATTTTAGCAAATCTTTACCAGCTTAGAGAAACAAATGAGGATTTTGTTGAGGTTATTGATTATTACAGTGAAGATTTGTCTACTATAAAAATTCCGCTTGAAAAAGACAAAGACCTAAAACAAAATGCCGAGAGATATTATAAGCTTTACAATAAGCTCAAAAAAGCCGAGGAATATGCAAAAGCTGAAATTGCCGAAATTGAGAGAGAACTTGAGTTTCTGCAAAGTTTAGAAGCACTGCTTGAAAAGAGCCAAGAGATAGAAGACCTTTTGAGTATTGAAGAAGAGTTGGAAAAGGAAGGCTATATTAAAACTCAGGCAGAAAATGCAGGTCAGCAAAAGAAAAAAGAAAATCAAAAATCAAAACCTCACCATTTTATCAGTTCAGACGGATTTGATATATATGTGGGCAGAAACAACCTGCAGAATGATTTTCTCACTCTAAGATTTGCATCAAGCCATGACATCTGGCTTCACACCCAAAAGATCCCCGGCTCTCATGTTATAATTCGAACAAACAACAAGGAAGTCCCGCAGACAACCTTGATTGAAGCTGCACTTCTTGCAAGCTACTTTAGCAAAGCCAAGCATTCAACAAAAGTGCCGGTTGACTATACATTTGTAAAGTACGTAAAAAAACCACCCAAAACCAAGCCAGGTTTTGTTATTTATGATAATTTTAAGACTATCATTGTTGACTCGCCTGAAAATATTGATAACTTTAACAAAGTTGAGTAATGGCTTCTATGTTTAACTATTGAAATAAACTAAAAATACAGACGGGAGGGATTTTGAATGCCAAAAGAAGGTAATTGCGTGGTTGCGCAATCAGGCGGACCAACTGCTGTCATCAATGCATCGCTTTTGGGTGTTATTGAAGAAGCTATGAAACAGCATCCGATCCGTGCCATTTATGGTGCTAAAAATGGAATCATCGGTCTTATTGACGAAGAGCTTTATGACCTCAGAATGGAAGATCCTGAAGAGCTAAAACTTTTAAAGACAACTCCATCATCTGCTTTAGGTTCTTGCAGGTATCAGCTCAAGCCTTTTGAACATGATGAAAAGGACTATATTAAGATTTTCAATGTATTTGAGGCACACAACATCCGTTACTTTTTCTATATAGGCGGAAACGATTCAATGGATACAGCTGATAAATTAACACGATACGCGCAAAAGATTGGGTATGACATCTGCATAATCGGAATTCCAAAGACAATCGACAACGACCTTGTGATGACAGACCACTGCCCGGGTTTTGGAAGTGCTGCAAAGTACATTGCAACATCCGTAATGGAAATTGCAAGAGATGCAGTGGTGTACCCAACAAACATTGTTACTATAATTGAAGTGATGGGAAGAAACGCTGGCTGGCTTGCAGCAGCATCTGCACTGGCGTCTAAAGATATAGGGGCACCAGATTTAATATACCTTCCTGAAGTTCCATTTTCAATTGACAAGTTTTTGGATGATGTAAGAAACATTCATAAAAAGACAGGTAAGATTACCATTGTGGTTTCAGAGGGTATAAAAGACAAGGAAGGAAAATATATTGCTGATATGAGCCACAAGTTTGGAATAGACGCGTTTGGACATGTACAGCTTGGCGGAGCAGCATTTGTTTTAGAAAACATCATCCGTGAAGAAGTGGAAAAAAGAGTAAAATCAATTCAATTCAACGTACTGCAGCGCAGTGCTGCTCATATCATGTCCAAAACTGATGTTGAAGAAGCGTACATGGTGGGACGCATGGCAGTAAGGTACGCTGTTGAAGGCGCTTGTGGATACATGGTAGCAATAAAACGCGACAGTGACAATCCTTATTCAAGTTCGACAGAACTTGTTGAGCTGAACAAGGTTGCAAACGCTGAAAAGCTTGTTCCTCTTGCATGGATCTCACATGATGGCAACTATGTAAAAGAAGATGCTCTAAATTATATCCAACCGCTCATTGAAGGTGAAGTTGAAGTCAAGTACGAAAGAGGTCTTCCTCGATATGCAAAGCTCAGAAAGATAATGGTGCCAAAGAAGGTTGTATAAATCACAAAAAAAGCGGGAGCTGGGACCAAAAGTCCTGCTCCCGCCTTAATTTTTACTGTGATTGAGCCATTTCAGATGAAGATGTAGATGTCTTTTCTTTTTTGACTATTACTGTATTTTCATCAACAAAGTCCACTATAAACTCGTCACCCTGCTTTATCTTCCCTTCCAATATAGCCTCTGAAATCTTGTCTTCCACCATGGTCTGAATTGCACGTTTTAGTGGTCTTGCACCAAATACAGGATCAAATCCTTTTTTGGCAATTGCTTCTATTAATGCTGGGGTAAACTCTGCATAATACTCACTTGCTTTTATTCTCTCCTGCAAGTTTTTCAGCATTATCTCTACAATCTTTTTAACATCCTCTTCGTCAAGTGGATGGAAGACTATTATCTCATCAATTCTGTTCAAAAACTCTGGTCTGAAAGTTTTCTTAAGCTCAGCCATGACATTTTCTTTTATTCTCTCATATGTCTTTTGTTTTTCGTCCTCCGAAGTTGAAAATCCTAACTTTTTAGGGTTTGTAATGAGGTTTGCACCTATGTTAGATGTCATGATAATAACAGTGTTTCTAAAACTTACCGTTCTTCCCTGAGAGTCTGTAAGTCTTCCATCGTCAAGTATCTGCAAAAGCAGGTTGAAAACATCAGGGTGCGCTTTTTCTATCTCGTCAAACAGCACAACAGAGTAAGGTCTTCTTCTAACCTTTTCTGTGAGCTGACCACCTTCTTCATACCCAACATAGCCTGGAGGTGAACCAATGAGCTTTGACACATTGAACTTTTCCATATACTCCGACATATCGATTCTTATCATAGCATCTTCTGTGCCAAACAGTGCCTCTGCCAAAGCCCGTGCAAGCTCTGTTTTACCAACACCAGTAGGTCCAAGGAAGATAAATGAACCAATTGGTCTTTTCGGGTCTTTGAGCCCAACTCTTCCTCGTCTTATAGCTCGTGCAACAGCTTTGACAGCCTCATCCTGACCAACAACTCGTCTGTGCAAAACCTCTTCAAGCTTTAAAAGTCTTTCAGACTCATCTTCGGTAAGTTTATTTACCGGAATTCCTGTCCAGCTTGATACAATGTATGCAATGTCATCTTCTGTAACAATTGGCTGTGTCTTTTGCTGGTCATTTGTCCATGAATTTTTGATCTTTTCAAGTTCCTGACGAAGCTTCATTATTTCATCTCTTATCTTTGCAGCTTTTTCATACTCCTGAAGCCTTATAGCCTCTTCTTTTTCCTTCTCAAGTTTTTCAATCTTCTCTTCAAACTCCTTCACATGCGGTGGCAAAGTGTACATTCTGAGTCTCACTCTTGATGCAGCCTCATCAATAAGGTCAATTGCTTTGTCCGGCAAGTATCTATCTGTAATATATTTCGTAGACAGCTCAACAGCAGCTTTTATAGCCTCATCAGTTATCTTTACTCCATGATGAGCTTCGTATTTGTCTCTAAGCCCTTTTAAAATCTGTATAGCCTCTTCAGGTGTTGGCTCACCTACCAAAATTGGCTGGAATCTTCGCTCCAGTGCAGCGTCCTTTTCTATGTGTTTTCTGTACTCATCAAGAGTTGTTGCACCAATGACCTGTATCTCACCGCGTGCAAGAGCAGGTTTTAAGATGTTTGACGCATCAATTGCACCTTCTGCAGCACCAGCACCAATTATAGTGTGCATCTCATCAATAAACAGAATTACATTTCCTGCTTTTCGAACCTCTTCCATAGCTTTTTTGAGCCTTTCTTCAAACTCTCCTCTGAACTTTGACCCTGCAACCATAGCAGAAAGGTCTAAAGCCACAACCCTTTTATTCCTCAAAAGTTCAGGAACATTTCCTTCAACAATCTTCTGTGCAAGCCCTTCAACAATAGCAGTCTTACCAACACCCGGCTCACCAATCAAGCACGGGTTGTTCTTTGTTCTTCTTGACAAAATCTGGATGACTCTTTCTATCTCCTTTTCACGGCCAATTACAGGGTCAATTTTGCCCTCGAGCGCAAGCTGGGTAAGGTCTCTGCTAAACTGATTCAATGTTGGAGTGTTCTGTGTTTGGAAATTGATCTGCTGCTGAGGAGATACACCACCAACATTTTTTGCATCCTCGTTCAAAAGCTTCATGATCTCTTCAAAAAGTCTCTGCGGGTCAACACCAAGATCCATCAAAATCCTGACAGCAACACTTTCACCTTCTCTCATTATAGCAAGTAGTATATGTTCTGTACTGATATAACTGCTGCCAAGCCTTCGCGCTTCCATGAAGGCAATCTCAAATACTCTTTTTGTCCTCGGGGTAAAACCTGTTGGTGGCTGGGGAAGCTGATAGTCACCCCGTCCAATCAGTTCTTCAATTTCATCAATCACCTTTTCTTCAGTGACACCTTGACTGTGTAAAACCCTTGCTGCAATGCCGCCACCTTCTCTTATAAGTCCCAAAAGCAAGTGCTCTGTTCCAACATAGTTATGGCCAAGCTCGGCAGCAGCCTGCTGCGCAAGCATTATTGCTTTCTCAGCTCTTTCTGTAAACCTTCCTTGAAACATATTAATCTACCTCCCTATTCTAAAATTTTTCTTATGAGTTCTGCTCTTTTTATGTCTCTTTCTTCCGGTGTCATTTCCCTGCCAAAGTAGTCTTGGATAATAGCAGGCTGAATTAAATTCAAAAGCACATCCAGGTTATCGATTGTTGTCTCCTTTATTATCCCCATACTGATACCCATTCTCACATCAGATATGAGTTTTAAAGCTTCGTTTGAAGAGATATTCCTTGCATATTTCAAAATTCCATAAGCTCTGTAGACCTTGTCTTCAACAAAAGCTCTGTTTTCGCTCAAAAGCCTCAACCTTGCTTGCTGTTCCTGCTCTATTATCTGGTTTGTAATTGAAATTACATTTGCTATAATGTCTTCTTCAGGCTGTCCTAAAGTTATCTGATTAGAAATCTGATACAGGTTCCCTGCAGCCTCACTTCCCTCACCATAAAATCCTCTTACTGCAATACCCAGCTTTGTTATTGTATCAATAATTCCTTTCATGTACCCCAGAAGTGTCAGGGCAGGAAGATGAAGCATAAAAGATGCTCTCAAGCCTGTTCCAACATTTGTAGGACATGAAGTAAGATATCCCCATGTTTCATCATAAGCATAAGGAAGATGTTGTTCTAAAAAATCATCAATTCTGTTTGCATCTTCCCATGCTTTTTGTATTTGCTGTCCCCTGTAAAGAACCTGAATCCTCAAATGGTCTTCTTCATTTATCATAATACTGATGTTCTCATTTTGGTCAATTGCTACAGCGCTTTTTATTTTTGAGGACGCAAGTGCAGGAGATATCAAATGCTTTTCTATCAATACCTGACGTTTTATAAGAGGTAGTTTTTTCATCTCTAAAAAGTCAAAATGATACTGTTTATTTTGCATAATCACATTTCTTACCCTGTCTATAACATTTGCGGCATCATAGTCATTCATCTTTATTGGAAAAGGTATATCAGAAAGATTTCTTGCAAGTCTTATCCTACTTGTAATAACAATATCATTCATCTTAACAAATCACTCCCGTGAAAGCTTTTTTTCAAGCTCTCTTATTTTATCTCTTATTCTTGCAGCCTTTTCATACTCCTCATTCTTTATAGCAACATTGAGCTCTATTTTGAGCCTGTCAATTTCTCTTTTTATTGCTATATCTTCGCCCATCTTTGTAGGGATTTTACCAACATGTTTTGTATTGCCGTGAATTCTGCGGAAAATGGGATAGAGCTTTTCTGAAAAGGAACTATAACACATAGCACAGCCAAACCTGCCAGCTCTTCTGAACTCGTCAAATGTCATCCCACAACCCTTGCATGTAAGAGCAATCTCGAAAGAGGGCTTTAGGACCTGCGCTCCAAAAGCTGGCTCCAGTATTCCTGCCAAAAAGTTTGTTACAGAAAATGGTGCATCAAATTCTATACTGCCTTTTTGCTTTGCACAAACCTCGCAAAGATGCATCTCGGTCTTAACTCCGTTTATAATCTGGGTATAGTGTACAGTTGCCGGTCTTTTCCCACAATTTTCGCAAAGCACGATCTCTCACCGTCCTTTAAAAAGAAAAGCTTTCATTTAAATATTACCCATTCATAAGAGAAATTATCATTGCTTTTAGAATTAACATTCTGAGCGTATCTTTCAATGGCTGATTCACCGGCAATGTTTTATCATTGAGCGCAGCTTTCATTATACTTGCTTCCCTTTTTGATATTGCACCATTTTCAAGTAAGCACTCAACAATTTCGTTTGCCTGGTGCTGACTTACAGGTGAGTTTATATTGTTCAGAATATTTTCAAGCAAGTTAGAAGAATTTTCAAACTTGACTTTTACAATTCTAATAGACCCGCCACCACCACGTTTACTTTCAATGTAATACCCTCTTTCAATAGTAAACCTGGTGGAAAGCACATAATTTATCTGAGATGGTGCACAGTTGAAAAAGTTTGCAAGCTCATTTCTCTGAATTTCAACCTCACCATCTTTTTTTTCAATAAGTTGTTTGATAAACTCCTCAATGATGTCAGAAAGCCTCGGCATAAAAATTCCACCCCGCTTACTACCCAGCTGACTTTGACTATCTTTGACCTTACAAATATATTTTAATATATTTTTCTTTGAAATGCAATACATTTTTTCTTGTTAAGGTGTAAAAAAATATATTATAATCTTTTGTATAAAATGCTCGCATGAAAGGAAAGAAAAAAGGTTGAACCTCAAAAAGGCAGCGTATGTATCTTTTTTAATTGTTTTCGCTTTATCTTTATTTCTTATATCTTGGCATATAAGCAAAAACTTTTTTTCAGCAACAATTTTAAAACAAAATCATACTTACGTTCAAGAAGAAAAGATTAAGAATCTTGAAAAACCAAAAACTTCACAGAACCAAAAATTAGTTAAAAACGATATAAATAAAAATGACAATATGAAAAATATTATCAATTCTCAAAGTAAAGATGTAAAAGCCGAAAAGCAAGAAAAAAATGAAAAAATCATTTATCTTACTATTGATGACGGTCCTTCACCTGTTACACCTTTAATACTTAAAATCCTAGATAAAGAGAAAATTAAAGCCACATTCTTTGTTGTTGGCTCAAATTGTATAAAGTATCCACAATACTTAAAAGAAATCTATCAGAAAGGTCATTTGATAGGAAATCACTCATATTCTCATAATTACAAATATATATATAAAGATTTTAATCATTTTGTTGAAGACTTCAAAAAGGCACAAGATACAATATATAAAATTACAGGAATAAAACCTAAATATTACAGATTCCCCGGTGGGTCATTAAATAGAGTTTCAACTCAAATTAAAAAATTCCTTGACACAAACCAAATTGTTTACATCGACTGGAATGCAATTACTGGAGACTCAAACAAAAATCATGAAAAGCTTTCTCCCAGTCAAATATTAAAAATTACAATCTCCACAGCTCACAAAAGAAATGAAGTTGTTCTACTGATGCATGACAGCTTATCTAAGAAGAACGTCATTGAAGTTCTGCCAAGTATAATTAGAACTTTTAAAAAACAGGGCTATAAATTTGAAACAGTTGATAAAATGCAAAGACCAATTCAATTTAAAATAAAAGCCGCATCACATTGATGCGGCTTTTAACTTCCCCATTTTTATTTAAACCTGCAGTGGTTATCTTGCTGCTTTTATCTTGGAGAAACAATCACTGCAGTATATGGGTCTGTCGTTTCTGGGTCTGAACGGAACCTTTGTCTCTTTTCCACAAGCACTGCATACTGCATCGTAAAGTTCACGTCTCTGTGTTTGTCTACCTTCTCTTCTTTGCATAGCTTTTCTCTGGTCTCTGCACTCTTTGCATCTTGTTGGTTCGTTCTTGAACCCCTTCTGCGCGTAAAATTCCTGTTCACCCGCTGTGAACACAAACTCTCTTCCGCAATCCTTGCAAACTAAAACCTTGTCTTGATACATTCTAAAATTCCCCTCACTTCATGGATTTAGATTTTTCTGACGCCCATTGTTCCCTTGCCGAACAACTAACGTCTTTTTAATTATAACCCCATTTTAGCATTTTGTAAATAGCAAATTAAAAAATTTTTTACTCCTCTTCTTCCTCCTGCATTGAAGCCTTAGCTGCCTCTATTACCTTTTGGGCAATATGGCTCGGCACCTCTTCATACCTTGCAAACTCCATGGAAAAATATCCTCTTCCCTGTGTCATAGACCTGAGATCTGTTGCGTATTTGAACATCTCTGCAAGAGGAACCTCTGCCAAAATCTCTTCTAAGTGATTATCAAGCGGCTGCATACCTAGAACTCTTCCTCTTCGCCTGTTCAAATCCCCCATAATATCACCTGTGTAGTCTTGCGGAACTACAACCTTTACATTCATGATAGGTTCTAAAAGCACCGGGTTTGCCTGCGCAAGACCCTTTTTGAATGCCAATGATGTTGCAACTTTGAACGCAAGCTCTGATGAGTCAACTGGATGATATGATCCGTCAACCAAGGTTGCCTTCAAATTCATAACAGGATAGCCTGCAAGTACACCCTTTTTAATACACTCTCTCAGACCCTTTTCAACAGCAGGAATATATTGCTTTGGGACAGCTCCGCCAAATATCTTCTCTTCAAAAACTAAGTCTTCTTCCGGGCTTGGTTCAAACTCAATAAAAACATGCCCATACTGACCATGCCCACCTGTTTGTTTCTTGTACTTGCCTTCACTTTTTACTTTTTTTCTGATAGTTTCTCGATATGGAACTTTTGGATCAGACAAGACAACTGAAACGCCAAATTTGTTTTTAAGCTTGCTGACGATCACATCTATGTGCATTTCACCAATACCATAGATGATGTTTTGACCAGTCTCATTATTCTTTTCTATCCTGAAAGTGAGGTCCTCTTCCATAAGCCTGTGAAGACCGTTTGAAATCTTTTCCTCATCGCCTTTTGTCTTTGGCTCAATTGCAAGCATAAGCCAGGGACGTGGAAAATCAATTTCTTCTAACATGATAGGTCTTGACTGCTCGCACAGGGTTGAGTTTGTCAGAGTAGATTGGAGCTTTGTCACAACACCAATGTCACCTGCAACAAGCTCTGATACAGGAATCTGTTTTTTGCCTCTTATAATGTATATCTGGGAAATCTTTTCTGGCTTTTCAGACATGGTATTAAACAAGGTCATCTCTGGCTTTAGAACACCGCTTATCACTTTCAGATATGAAATCCTGCCAACAAACGGGTCAGCAACTGTTTTGAACACAAAAGCACAGACAGGCTGGTTTTTGTCAACCTTTATATTTAATTCACTTCCATTTTTCGTATCCTTTGCTTTATACTGCTTTGTATCAGCTGCTGGCAAGAGTTTACAGATGCTGTCCAAAAGTTCTCTTACCCCAAGGTTCTTGGCAGCACAGCCACATAATATGGGAAAGACTGACCTTTGTTTTATCCCTTCGCTAAGTCCCCTGTAAATTTCATCCTCAGAAATTTCTTCTCCTGCAAAATACTTTTCCATAAGATTTTCATCATTTTCAACCGAATCTTCTATTAAAGCATTTCTTATCTCCTCAATTTTATCACTCAACCCGCTCGGAACTTCTATTTCCTTTGCGGTGTTATCTTCATACCTGTAAGCTCTTTTTGAAATCACATCAACAAAGCCAATAAACTTTCCATTTTCCATTATTGGATACTGAATTGGGATTGCTTTTGGTGTTAAAACCTGATTAATTCTATCTACTACCTTTTCAAAATTGGCATTTTCCTCATCCATCTTGTTGACAAATATGAGCACTGGAAGTCCATGCTTTTGAGCAAGCTCCCATGCCTTTTCAGTACCAACCTGCACACCTGTTTTTGCACTGATTACCAACACTGCAGAGTCAGCGACATGCAGCGCTTCGCATACCTCTCCAACAAAGTCAAAGTATCCCGGCGTATCAAGAATGTTTATCTTGCAGTCCCGCCACTCAATAGGTTCTACTGTCATTGAAATTGAGATTCGTCTTTTTATCTCCTCCGGGTCAAAGTCTGAGGTAGTTGTACCATCTTCTATCCTTCCCATTCTGTCAATACACTTTGCGGCAAATAACATACTCTCTGTTAGGATTGTTTTTCCGTCCCCCCCGTGACCAAGTAAAACCACATTTTTTACATACTGTGGCGCATAGTCTTTCATACAGGCATTCCCCCTTGTAAATCAAAAAGATTTTAAATTTATGGATGATAAATAAGATATTCTACAATGATTCTAAAAATCCTTTTACTACTTTACTAATCTTTTCAGAAAAAATTTGAAAAAATTCTTGTATGAGCTTGAGATATGGTATAATAATTACAATTCTTAATTCTTATTGACGTATTAAAAAATATTGCTGTAAAATTTTATTTAGAAGCATTTGTTTATTCTCATCACAAAAACAAAGGAGCTTTAAAAGCACATGAAAAAAGTGACAATTGATCAGCTTGAAGAGGGTATGAAACTCGCTCAGGATGTGTTTACTGAAAGTGGAAAGCTTTTGCTTCCAGAAGGATTTATCATCAAACCCTCACTTATCCAAAAGCTTAAAGAACACAACATCGACAGCGTTTATGTAGAAGATGAAAAAGCTGAAAGTTATGTAAAAGAAGAGGTAATTTACCATGAAACCTTTGTTGCTATTCAAGACCTTATGCTGTCTGCAAAAGCAGGAGAAATTGTTGACCCATTTGTTGCAAAAGAAATTGTAAATGACATTGTGGCGCAAATAATTGAAGAAGAGGATGTGTTCTTGAGAATAGTTGGATTTAGAGATGTTGATAACTATACATATTTCCACTCTGTGGATGTAAGTATTTTTGCTGCTATAATTGGAAAGCTTTTAGAACTTGACAGAAAACAAATAGAAGATTTGTCTTTGGCAGCACTTCTGCACGATTTTGGCAAAATGAAAATCCCCCATGAAATATTAAATAAACCTGCAAAACTTACTGATGAAGAGTTTGAAGAGATGAAAAAACACACTATATATGGATATCAAATTGTAAAAAACATGGATGGTATTTCTGAACAGATAGCAGAAGTAGCACTTTTGCATCATGAAAGACTCGATGGGTCTGGTTATCCTCTTAAACTCAAAGGTGATAAAATACCTTTGTTTGCAAGAATTGTAGCAATTGCAGATGTGTATGATGCTCTGACTGCAGATAGAGTTTACAAAAAGAAAATTGTGCCCACAAAGGCGGCAGATTATTTAACAAAGTATGCTGGTGTTCATTTTGACAAAGATATTGTCCAAAAGTTTTTAAAAATGGTTGTAAAATATCCGGTGGGTTGCTTTGTTATTCTAAATACTGGTGAGATCGCAATTGTGTATGAAGAAAATCCTTTCAACAAGACAAGACCAATTGTAAAAGTTGTTGCAAAAAAAGAAGGTCCACCTGTACTTAAACCTTATTTTGTGGACCTTTCTCAAGATAATAAAAGAGAAATTATTGATGTAATTAATTATTAACTCTTTTTACTTACAAGACTTATATAAGGAACAGCATTTTCGCGGTAAGACGACACTATTCCTTTTTGCAGCTTAAAGTAGCCGCAGGATGCAATCATAGCTGCATTATCTGTACAGTACTTAAATTCAGGTACAAAAAATTCAATGTTGTGCTGTGTACATTTTTCATAAAATTCTTTCCTGAGCCTTGAATTTGCAGCAACGCCACCGGCAACTGCAATTTTTTTTATATCTGTCTCAAGTGAAAGATTGATTGTCTTTTCTACAAGTATGTTCACCACGGTTTTCTGGAAGGAAGCAGCAATATCTTCTATTTTAAATTTCTCACCATTTTGCAAAAGCCCATGAACATGATTTATCACTGCAGATTTCAATCCACTGAAACTAAAATTGTACCCGTCAATATCAGCAACAGGATATTTGTATTTATCCTCATCGCCTAGCTTTGCGACCTTGTCTATGGCAGGTCCACCAGGATATCCAAGCCCTAAATATCTTGCAATCTTGTCAAAAGCCTCTCCTGCTGCGTCATCTCTTGTTTTCCCCACTACCTCATATTCTTCAAAATCTTTTAAAATAATTAAATTTGTATGCCCTCCAGAGACAACCAGAACAATTAGCGGTGGCATAAGCTCAGGGTATGTTATAAAATTAGCATAAATATGCCCTTCAATGTGATTCACAGCAACAAACGGAAGTTTTTTAGAAAAACTTAATGCCTTTGCAAATGAAAGTCCAACAAGAAGCGAACCTACAAGTCCAGGTCCGTACGTTGCAGCAACAGCATCTATATCGTTTACTGTTAAACCCGCCTGCTTGAATGCCATGTCAACAACATATGAAATCTTTTCAACATGTTTACGAGAAGCTATTTCTGGAACAACACCACCAAACTGATGATGGATGTCAATCTGAGAGTATATCACATTTGACAGAACCTTTCTTCCATCTTCTACAATCGCAGCAGAAGTTTCATCGCATGATGTTTCAATTCCAAGTACAAGCATCTTTTAGTTCTCAGCTCCTTATTCAAACTTTAGCACCTTTTATTATACCAAACTCTCATAGAATTTTAATTTTTTCTAACACATATTTTTGATATAATAGATTAGTCTAAAATTTAATAGGGGAGGTCATACGTTTGACAGTATTTCAGGCAATCTTTTTAGGAATACTGCAAGGTCTTGGAGAATTCTTGCCAATTTCAAGCTCTGCACACTTGATAATCTTTCCATGGTTTTTTGGCTGGAAAGAGCACTCCCTTGTATTTGATGTTGCTCTTCATCTTGGAACACTCTTAGCGGTACTTGTATACTTTTGGAAGGATTACTTTGATATTGTAGTGCAAGGAATCTCAAAACCAAAATCTGAAAAAGGAAAATTACTCTGGTTTATTATAGTTGCAACAATTCCCGGCGCTCTTTTCGGATACTTTTTTGAAAATGTTATAGAAAATGTTTTTAGAAAACAATATCTTTTGATTGCAATTGTGCTTGCTGTATTTGGATTTATACTATATTATGTAGATTCAATTGCTAAAAATAAAGTTGAACTTTCACAGATGAATGTTTTTCATGCGGCTTTAATTGGTGTCTCACAGGCATTTGCTCTTTTCCCCGGTATTTCACGGTCTGGCATAACAATGACAACTGGACTTTTACTTGGTCTTAAAAAAGAAGCTGCAGCTAAATTTTCGTTTTTGATGTCAGCACCTATTATACTTGGTGCCGGAGCTGTATCGCTTTTAAAAAACATCAATCATGTTGCTGCAGAGTTTTCAAACTTTGCAATTGGCTTTTTTACATCGGCAATAGTAGGTTTTCTGGCAATTCATTTTTTGCTTAGTATTGTCAAAAAAAGTGGTTTTAAAATCTTTGCATATTACAGATTTTTCTTAGCTGCAGTTATTTTAGCATTCTATCTTTCGAAAGTAGTGTAGATAAACTCAACATTACTATAATGCCAAGACCTATATATCCCATGAGAGAATATAATTTTCTCAGTAATACCTGGAACTGATTAAAGCCCAAAAGAAGTGAAATAATGATAACAAAAAATTCTACTTTTGAGTTTTTGATAGAATAGCAAAGTCCCATGTAGTTTGCAAGAACTGTTGTAAGTATTTCTAAAAATGCACTTGCAACAAGAATAAACTGAAAAAACACACTCTTTTCAGCTTTTAAAAGAGGCATCTGAGAATTTTGAATACTGCTTTTTGAAAGCAAAATGGTATTTATAATGTTCAGAAGCAAAAAAATTAATATTGATGATATTACTATTGATAATTTTATCTCCTCTTTATGAAATCTTTCCTTTAGCCCATTTACTACAGGAAATGCTAACAATGAATTGTAAGCAGAGTAAAGTAGAGGAAAGGTAAGATGCTGGAAAAAATTTTTTGGTAAAGCGTACTTTAAACTTTCAAATTGAAAAATTATCTCATTTTTATGCACAGACCTTAGAAAAATAAAACTAACTGTTATAATTAAAATACTAACAACCACCTTATTTATATTTACAACTGCTAAAAGACCATGCTTGAAAATTGCAATGCTCAAGATAAAACAAAGCAGAGTAAATATATACCTGCTTACTCCCAAAAATTCTTCTCCAAGTTGACCAAATGCAGAAAACATAACTATTAGTGTGATTATAGAAAAGAGCAAGATGTAAGCCCTAAATATATTTAAAATCACTCTACTTTTAATCTTAATATCCATAAGGTAAAGTAAAATGAGAAGTATCAAAATGGAAGAAAGACTAATATAAAAAATGCTTGTTTCTTTGAACTGAGAGAAAAAATAGAAAATTTCCTGACCGGTGGAAAAACCGGCACCTATTATTGAGCCAAGGACGCTTGATATAATTGCAAAAATTCTTCCCATGTGCGATGGTTCTCCTAATACCCTCATATATTTCTCAACTTACATGATATTTAAATTCAAAATACTATATGAAAGAATTCTGGAGGAAGAAAAATGGAATTTATAAAACAAATATTTATATCCATTGCTGAATACCTTTCTCAATTTGGTCACTTGGGAATATTTATAGGAATGACACTTGAGTCTGCCTGCATTCCAATACCCTCTGAGGTCATATTGCCACTTGGTGGATACCTTGTATACAAAGGAATTGGAAGCGTGCTTTCCATGACTATTGTGGCAACCTTAGGATGTTTGGCTGGTTCTATAATAGCATATGTAGTAGGGTACTTTGGCGGAAGACCATTTATACTTAAATATGGTAAATACTTTTTTATATCAAAGCACGATTTCGAAAGAGCAGAAAAATTCTTTCAAAAAAGAGGAGAAATCACTATATTTGTAAGTAGACTTTTGCCTGTAATAAGGACTTTTATCTCACTGCCTGCTGGCATTGCAAAGATGAACTTTGCAAAGTTTTGTATCTATACAATTCTTGGGTCATTTCCATGGTGTTTGCTTTTTGTCTATCTTGGCAAAAAACTTGGAGATAACTGGAAGTCAATTGAAGAGCATTTAAAAGGGTTGGACTACCTTATATTTATTCTAATAATTTTTGCAATTGTAGGCTATGTTGTCTATAAAGTCTTCAAAGGCAAAAAATCAGTCGAGGTTGAATAAATATAAATTTTAATGTATAATTATTAAAAATCTTAAAGTGAGGGGCTAAGATTATGAAAATAGATGAAATAATCTCTTATGATTCACAGTACTATGTCAACGTATTTGGCAGTCGAATTCCAATTGCTTTTGAAAAAGGAGAAGGATGTATTCTTTATGACAGTCAGAACAAAGAATACCTTGATTTTATCTCTGGAATTTCTGTGTGCAATTTAGGGCACAGCCACCCAAAATTTGTGACTGCCTTAAAAGACCAAATTGAAAAGCTCATACACACATCAAGCCTGTTTTATATTGAACCTCAAGCACTGCTGGCAAAAAGACTTGCTGAAGTTTCTAAATTTGATAAAGTATTTTTCTGTAATTCCGGGGCTGAGGCAAATGAGGCTGCAATAAAGCTTGTGAGAAATTATTTTTATAAAAAAGGGCTTTCTAAATATAAAATCATTACACTTGAAAATTCATTCCATGGAAGAACACTTGCAACAACTGCTGCAACAGGTCAAAAAAAGTATCAAAAACCCTTTGAGCCAATGCCAGAAGGATTTATAAACGTTGAGGCAGACATTGAAAAAATAAAAAGTGTTATAGATGACAAAACAGCAGCAGTCATGATTGAGCTTGTCCAGGCAGAAGGTGGAATAAAGGTGCTTTCAAAAGAGTTTGTACAAAAACTTTTTGCTTTTTGTAAAGAACATGGGCTTTTGTTTGTAATTGACGAGGTTCAAACAGGTATCGGAAGGTGTGGTAGTCTTTTTTGTTTTGAGCAATATGATGTAACTCCTGATATAATTACTCTCGCAAAAGGGCTTGGAAATGGCGTGCCAATTGGAGCTATGCTTTGCAAAAAAGAGGTTGCCACATTTGAACCAGGTGAACATGGCTCAACTTTCGGGGGAAATTTGCTTGCAACAAGAGCAGCTCTTGAGGTGTTGAGAATAATTGAAGAAGAAAATATAATTGAAAATGTAAACAAAATGGGGGATTATTTAAAGCAAAAGCTTCTTGAGCTAAAAGAACAATTCGATTTTATGGTGGATGTCAGAGGTTTGGGTCTTTTAATAGGTGTTGAATTTTCTTTCCCTGTGAAAGAACTTGTAAAAGAGTTAGCTTTAGCCGGGCTTTTGACAAGCAGCTGCGGAGGTGGAAACGTCATAAGATTTGCTCCTCCTTTGATTGTTCAAAAAACTCACATAGATAAAGCCTTGGAAATCTTCAAAGACGTGGTGAAAAGGTATGCTGACATGGGAAGAGCTTGAAAATGCGTGTATTTCATGTGAAAAATGCCCTATTTCTAAAAATCGCACAAACGTTGTAGTAGGTGATGGAAATAAAAATGCAAAGCTTGTGTTTGTAGGTGAAGCTCCGGGTGAGGAAGAAGACAAGCAAGGAAAACCGTTTGTAGGAAGAGCAGGAAAGTTTTTAGACTTAGCTTTGACTTCTCTGGAGCTTTCAAGAGAAAAAGATTTTTATATCTGCAACATTTTAAAGTGTAGACCCCCAAACAACCGCGTTCCAACAGAGGTGGAGGCTCAAAACTGCTTGCCTTTTTTGAAAGCCCAAATAAAACTTATCTCCCCAAAAATAATTGTCTGCCTCGGTGCAACAGCTATGAAATATATTCTTGGCAAAGATCTTAAAATCACTCAAGACAGGGGAAAGTGGTTTGAAAAAGGTGGTTTTTGGATTATGGCTACATACCATCCAGCAGCACTTTTAAGAGACCCAGGTAAAAGAGAGGATTTTTACAGGGATTTGAAAAGTGTAAAGGAAAGGCTGGAGAAGATAAAGTAGTGACTAATAAATAAAAAATAAATTTAAGGAGCAGACCACCAGATGTTGTCTGCTCCTTTGTCTTTTTATGGTATCTTTACTTTAATTACATTGCTACCCACTACTCTATCTGAGTAGATAGCATAAACTGTAAAGTAATAGTAATGTCCTCTCTTGAGTTCCTTATATTCCCCATTGATCAAATACTTATCTTTTGCTTTGACATTTATTGAGGTAATGTTTTTATCTGATATTTCTGCCAGTAAACCGTCTTTATTGAAGTCAGGTGATGAGTTTGTATCAGATATAACAACTCTGTACCCTTGAAGCTTATCATTGTCTATTTTGTCCCATTTTAAGTTAATATACAATTGTCCATGCCATCTTACTATTTTTGCCTGCAACTTTGGTCTTAACTTTGCAATCTCTAAATTAGAGTAATAAATGGCCTTGATGCTATTCCCAGCGATAAATCTATCCTGATACTGAGCTGTTACACTAAAATAATATTCTTCACCATCTTTTAAATACTCGCCAACATCTCCATTTTTATAAGGAATTGTGTTGTCAATAACAATCTGAGTCGTATTTTTGTCATTGATAAAAACAAGATAACCATTGTCCGGATATTTAGGTTCTTTAGTTTTTTTGGATATCACAATCCAATATCCTATAAGTCGGGGATCATCTATCTTTTGCCAGCTTAAAACAAATTTATTATCTTTATATTCATACTTTACAGATGGTTTTTCAAAATAATTTGGTATAACTGGCATTCTCATTTTTATAGCATTACCTTTTACATATATATTCCCTTCATAAATTGCTGTAACACTGAAATAATACTCTTCTCCACTTTTCACATAAACTCCAAAGTCACCACCCTTATATTTTGAATTTACTCCAATCTCTATATAATTAGCGTTTCTGTCAGACAGTATGGTCAGACAACCATCTTGCGGATATCCCGGCTGGCTATTGTTCTTTGAGATAACAACTGCGTATCCTTTCAGTTTTTTGTCATTTATTCTATTCCATATCAGGACAACTCTGTCCCCCTTTGTATAGGCAGTAACATTGGGTACAGGATAAGTATATTGCTGATTAGAACCCGATGAAGAATTATCATCATAGGTAACTTTTTCTTCAGTTGCTTGAGCATTAATAACGTTGTACAACAGCACCGCTGCCTGAGCGCGAGTAAGAATTCCTTGTGGTTCAAATTTATATTGATTAGAATTTGGAACTGGGCTTCCTACCATAATACCTTTTGCAATAGCAATTGCAACATATTTAACAAGGTTCTTCGATATTTGGTCTTTGTCAATGTAGTTGTTCAAAACATTCATATCAACATTTTCATTCTGCAGCCCCTTTGCCTTTACAAGAGCAACTGCCATATCCTCTCTTACGGCATAATCAGATGGTTTAAAGTACTCGCCATTTTGAGTTCTAAAACCTGTTAAATAATATTTTGCAGTTTCTACATAAGGATATGCCCAGTGGTCTTTGGGAACATCTTTAAAGGATGGATTATCTGTCACCTTTATTGGAAGGTTCAGGCTAATTACCATAATCCTTGCAAATTCAGATCTTGTGACTGGATTGTCTGGTCTGAATGTTTTGTCCGGATAACCTGCTATAATTCCTCTTTCTACCATGAATTTTACTGCATTGTATGCCCAATGATTTTGAGGAAGATCAGAAAAAATTGAGTTTGATTGGTCTTGAGAAAATGAAACCATGCTAAAAATAGAAACTATAAAAACTATTACCAACAAACTTGTCAACAGCTTTTTATAACACCATTTCATACTCCTCAAACTCCTTTCTAAAATAAAATGATTTTTACACAATTACATTATATCCAACATTTATATAATTCACATTATGATATTATTACAAATCTATGTAAATTTTATTTTTGTTTTTCACATTGAAACCAGTCCAAATTTTTGAGATAATCTTAATATACACAACAGTAGAATCTCGGTGATTTTGACATGCTTGAAGCATATGAACAGATCACAAAGCTTAAAAATACAATTGAACGTTTTAGCAGTTTTATCATTAATACCTCTTCTGAAAAAGATATGAATGAAATACTTCTTATGACAATTGATTCCTGCTTAGAACTAACAGGAAGCGATGGTGCAACAATCTATCTAAAGGAAACGATAGACCAAGAAGAAAAGCTTGTTATAAGAGCTACAAAAAATCTGTCTGTTAACTTTGAATTTTATTTAGGATATTCCCTACCTATTTCCCCAATTAGCCTTTGCGGATATGCAGCAGTACACCAAAAACCTGTTGTAATAAACGATACTTTGAATTTGCCTGAAAATCACGAATTTAGACAGTTCAAATTCTTTGACAAGAGTTTACATTATGTTACAATTAATACTATAACTGCACCCATATTTGACTTTAGCAACAATCTGTTGGGAGTGTTGCAAGTAATCAATAAAAAAGCAAAACCAAATATAAAATTAGACGAAACCAATGCTACCCTTTTTACTATTAGCTACACTGAGACAGATGTAAAGCTCATATTAGCAATTTCTTCTTTTGTAGGTACTCTTCTTGACAGAGCTAAAGCTTATGAGAAATTTGAAGTATCTATTACTAATACGCAAAAGATGCTGGCTAATATGTTTGATTCTGTAAAAAAGTCTATTTCAGTTTTAAATGATATTTTAATAAGCGGGCAACAAAAATTTATAGAGTCTTTACAAACCAAAAAGAAAGAAAAAATTCTTTTACTTAAAGAAGGAATAGAACTTTTTAAAAAACAATACCAGCTTTCCAAAATTACTGAAACAATCATAAGTATAGCCTATCTGATAACAAGAAACATTGATACAAAGATGATAGATATTTTACACGAAGTTATTTCAACAGAAATCAGACTTTATGATATACCTTTAAAAATAAATGAAAGTGAATATGTTATTTTTCTTCACAATGTCGACATAATAAAAGCACGAATGATTGCCAAAAGAATAGAACGAAAGGTTTTTGAAAAGCTTAAAATCAATGAAATGCTATCTACCTCATTAAAATTTCTATGGAGTTTTTATGAATTAAAACCTGATGAAGAGAAAAATATTGAAGAAGTGCTTAGTTATTTACAAAAAATAGCTAAAGAGAATGAAGGTGAAATTACATAATGAAAACACCTGTATTAAATTTTTTAGGAATAGGAAGTGCCTTTAATCCTTACTTTAACAATACTTCTGCTTACTTTGAATTTGACACAGAATTATTTTTAATCGACTGTGGTGAAGGTATATTTTCAAGTCTTTATAAACTCAAATTACTTGAAAAATACAAAACAATTAACGTTCTTATAACTCATACTCACTCAGACCACATAGCTACTTTGGGACATTTACTTCTTTTTTGTTTCTATGAACTAAACAAAAGAGTTAAAATTTTTTTCCCAGAAGAATCTTTAATTTCTTCTTTGCTCAGTGGTATGGGTGTAGGAAAATATACTTATGAATTAATAAAGTTACAGAACCCATTTATATATAAAGAAATTTTGACGATAATATCAGTAGAACAGATACATGTTAATGAAATTCCTTGTTTTGGCTATTTAATTAAAACAAAAGAATGCTGTTTTTTCTATAGTGGTGATTCAAGAACTTTAAATCAGATAATTCTTGAAAAATTTTTGAAAGACGAAATTGACTTTTTGTACCAAGACACCTGTTTTGAAAACACAACTGAAAATCATCCTCATCTTTCATTATCAGAACTTTGTTATTTAATTCCACCAGAAAAAAGAAAACACGTTTATTGTATTCATCTTGACAGAAATTTTAATTTTAGCTATGCAAGAAATTTAGGTTTTAATATTCCTGAACAAATAAAAACCTGAAAGAAGGATAAAATCATGAATGAGCAAACAGTTTCTAAAGAACTTAAAGATTTAATAAGAAAGCTAAGTAAGATTGGTATTGCAATTTCACGTGAAAAAAATATTGATTCTATCTTAGAGATGATACTAATTGAGAGTATTGATATTACAAACAGTGATGGTGGAACTTTATACACTATTAAAGAAATCGATGGTCAGAAATATCTTGTTATAACCTTTGCAAAAAACTATTCTGTTAATTTTCAATTTATAGGTTACAAATTCCCATTAGATGAAAAAAGCATTGCAGGGTTTGTTGCCAAAAATGCTGTACCGGTTACAATAAACAACGTACCATCTGCTCAAAATTCTCATCTGCAACAATTTAAATTTTTTGATAAAACATTAGGATATACAACAATAAATGTAATGGCAGTTCCTATGATTGATTATCAAGGAAATGTCATTGGGGTTCTTCAGGTTTTGAACAAAAAGAAAAGCAAGGAAATAAAACTTACACCAGAAAACATAATTCAAAGCACTGTCGATTATACCAAAGAAGACGAAGAAATTGTTCTTTCTCTTGCATCCCAAGCATCGCTTTTAATTGAAAGAATTCATCTTTATCAGCGAATAGAAAAAAATATTGCAAACACGCGCTATGCTTTAATAAGTTTATTCAACTCCATGAAGCAGGTAATAGCCAATTTGAGCGAAGATATTCTCCTTGAACAGGAGGAATTCAAAAAATTTGCAACGCTTGATAGCCTTACAGGTCTTTTAACGAGAAATGAAGGAATGGTTTATTTAGAAAAACAAATCCAGCTTTCAAAGATGAATGAGTCACATTTCGTAGTGTGCTTTGTTGACGTTGATGGTCTGAAAGGAGTAAACGATACATATGGTCATCAGACAGGCGATGAACTTTTAAAAAATTTTTCACAGATTTTAAAGGAAAGCATAAGAAGTTATGACATTGCGTTCAGATACGGCGGAGATGAATTTGTTGTGATTCTCTCGAAAGCCACTTTAAAAGAAGCAAATATTGTTTTTTCAAGAATTCAAGATAAGATTAACAAATTTAATATTTCGTCTTCAAATACATATAAAATAGATATAAGCTACGGATTTGCTGAATTCTCCCCTGAATCAAATTTTACGGCTGAAGACTTAATAAAGATAGCGGACGAAAATATGTATAAAATGAAAAAAGAGAAAAAGGAAAAAAAAAGTTGCCCCTCTTGAAATTCTAAGAGGGGCAAAAATCTATTTTTAGGAGTTCGAGGGGTTATGAGGATAGAGGGATTATCTCGCCCAAATAAAGCGTGAAAAATGATCTGTTTTTAATTGCTGTTTTTTAATCTTTACAAAAATATTAATCCCCGCAGACCTGTCATAAATGTAACCTTCATATCCTAAACATCTAAGATGAACATCTTTTTTAAATTTAGCATCTGGTGAAAATTCAATATATACATCACCGTTTTCTGCATAGATTTGAGCATTGAATGTAATTGAGTCTATACCATCAGGTAGAGAATTTTTCTTGAAATCAATCTCCACAAAACCTACCTGGAATTTTCCTCCTTCATTTGTAACTGTAAAACTACCATTGAATAGCATAGGATTTTCGTTCTCAGCCAGCACAAAAGAAGTTGTTATTAACGAAAATACTAACACCACAATAGCTACTAAGACAATTTTCTTAACTCCCCGCCGCTTCATAATCTTCCACCTCCTTTTTTTACAGGCTAAGACTTCTATAACGCCCGTAAACAAAGACCTTCTAAAAACTCAAAGGCACCTGGTCATGCCAGGTGCCTTTATGCCAAAGATAATATATCTTCAGCACATGTTTCGGCAGCCTGGCAACCATAGGAAGTTTTCTCTTCCGACAGGCCCATGGCTTTGCGCCCCTGCCTTTCGACAGGTTTGCCTTTGTCGACATATGCTACTGTTTTTATTCTTTTGATTTTGATATAATTGATAATAAGTGCTCTCAGTAAAATTATCTCACACTATTTCTTTTTTTGCAATATTTTTTTATTTCTATTTATGGAATAAAAAGGTGTGATGGAATTGTTCTGTTTCAATTGTGGAAGTAAGCTGCAAGAAAAGTTTACCCAAAGGTGTGTTGTATGCGGAATTAAATTCAATAAGTTTTGTCAAAATTGCAGTTTCCCTATACCTTCTTTTGCAAATTTTTGTCCTAACTGTGGCAGCTACATCACAAAATCAAGCGAATATTTTAGAATGGAAGAACTCAAGAAAGTAGCTGTTATGTTTGCCGACGTCTCCGGCTTTACAAAATTTTCTGAAAATTTATCACCTGACGAAGTTAGAAAGGTGATAAATGAATTTTTTGAGTTTATTTTAAGACCCGTTTACAACTTAAACGGAACAGTAGATAAATTTATAGGTGATTGCGCCCTCATTCTTTTTGGATTAAAAAGTACTCAAATGGATGCTGCACTGAGAAGTGTTCAATGTGCAATGGAAATGCTAAAACTCTCAAAAGAATTTTCAAAAACAAAAAATATTGAGTTATCCCTTTCAATTGGAATAAACTATGGACTTGTTGCAGTGGGTAAAATTGGGAGTTTTTTTGACAAAGATTATACTGTTATGGGTGATGTTGTAAACACCGCTCAGCGTCTTCAAACAGCAGCACCCCCAGATACTATTTATGTTTCCGAAAGCATTTACAGAGAAACCTGTGAAAACATAGAGTATATTGGTCCTATCGAATTGAATCTAAAAAACAAGTCACAAACGGTGAGGTGCTATATACCAAAAAATATTAATAAACAAATTGATTACAATAAAGTTGTAGAAACCTTGACTGCTAAATACACAACCAATGTTATAAATAGTATAGTTAACAGAAATTCAGATTTTTTAGTGATGGTTTGTCCTGAAGGGTGTGGAAAACAATATATTTTTCAAAACATAATTTTTCAATTAGAAAGAAGTAATTTGAAGTATTATTTTGTTGTTTTGCCAAATAATAATTTTTCAAAACCATTTTACCTATTATCTTTACTAATATTAAAAATACTGAATATTAACTTTGAAGACTCTGTAATTTTGAAGAAGAACAGACTTATTTCTTTTTTAGAGTACCTTTTCAAAGAAGATTATAAAAAGACCGAAAGATGTTTCAACTATATTTCTCTTGTTCTTCAACTAGATTTGAATGAAGACTTTAAACAGTTTCTCTCTTATATGAGCCAAGAAGATATAGAATTTGAAATTTATGAGGCTATTTCCTCTTTCCTTAAAAAAGTTTTCGAGTTAGAATTTGCAACAGTTATAATTGACAACATTAATTTTGCAGATAAAGAATCATTTGATTTTATTCTTGAGTTTTTATCAAAACAATTGCAAAACAAACCATTTTTTATCTTTTCATCAAACTCAGAAATACATAGATTCCCAAAAGAGCTACATCTTAAAATACAAAAACTATCAAATGAAGAAATAAAAACTGCTGTGGAAATTCAATTCAACGCAAAAGACGTTGAAGAAGAATCTTTAAAGCTACTTATGAACATCTCTGAAGGAAAATTAGATTATTTTATAGAAACGTTAAAATGGATAGAAACAAATAAACTTTTCTCTCTTTCAAATAGTGTTTTTAAAATTAATCTTTCTCAGCAAAATATTGAAAGTATTAAAAGAAACATTATACTAGATAAACTTTCAAATATTGAAGATGAGGTATTAGAATTCTTAAAAATTGCAGCTGTGTATGGCTACAGATTTAGCAGCAAGGTTGTTTTGAATATTCTTCAGCCTACAATTGAACATTCTACTCTGATTAGCCAAGCGCAAAAATTAAATTTAATAAGGTTCATTGACACAATCTACAACTCAAATTTCAGCGATAAAATCTATGAATTCGTCGAACCAGAAATTGTAAAAATTCTTCTTGATTTTATCCCTCAGCAAACCAAAAGAATGCTCCACCAGAAGATTGCTACCACAATTGAAAAAATGATTTCTCAGGAAGATTTGCCCATCTACTACGAAACCCTATATTATCATTTCAAGGAAGCAGGGGAAGTTATAAAAGCTGCAAACTACCTTTTTGAGCTGGCAATGCAATACAAAAAGATTCAGCTTGGCAAGTTTGCTGTTAGATTGTTCCATAAATTGCTTGATGAAATAAAAGAAATAAATTCCCTAGATACTTCATCTATTTTTGTCTCTACTTTAGAACAACTTGCATGGTTGGAAAAATCTTTTGGAAACTATGAAAATGCTCTAAAATATTATAAAACACTTCTTAAGTTTGCTAAAACCGATGAAGAAAAGTTCTTTGTTGAAAGTGACATATGTGAATGCTTGATTCTTCAAAATAATTTCAAAAAAGCTGAAGACATTTTAAATAGTCTCCAAAAAAGGCTTTTGGCAAACAACTTAGCTAAAATAAAAGTTGTTTATCTTCAATGTCTTTATAAAAGCTATACAGGCAGTCCTGACTTACTTGTAATGATAAACCAACTTGAAAATATACTTAAAGAAAATAGCAACTTTGAAGATTTAGCTCAAATTTTAAATATAGTTTCTTACTCACTTTATACTTTTTCATTAGACATCAAAAAAGCAAGTCTTTATCTTAAAAAAGCTCTAAACTATGCAAATAAGTCCAAGAATTTGAACTTGAAAGCAAAAATCCTTACCAACCTTGGAATACTAAATTATGAAAATGGGAACTCTCTTGAGGCATTAAAGTTTTTAACCAGTGCTTTTGAATTTGCTAAAATTCTATCTAACCGTCACCTTCAGTTGATTCTGTTAAATAATATTGGAATTATCAATTTTGAAAAAGGACTTTTAAAAAAGGCTTTAGAATATTTTTCTGAAGCTTTTTCGTATGCCCATGAGTGGAAATTAACATACGAAGAATGCATAACCCTTCAGAATATTGCTGAACTATATCTTGAAAAAGGAAATATTATTGAAAGTTACAACTTGTTTTCACAGAGTTTTGATTTAGCAAATAACTTCAATTTCATTTCAGAAAAAGCTTTGTCATTGATAGGAATGGCAAAAGCAATGCTTGAAAAACCTAATCTATCGGGTGCAGAAGAATTTCTGAATGAAGCCTTAAACGCTATGTCAGAAAACAAGGAAAACAGGGTTGAACTGGAATATTTTTTAGCAAAAATCAAACTGCACCTTCTTCAAAATGACATTGAACAAGCTTATATGGCTGCAGAACAAGCAATAAAAATAGTAGAACCACTAAAAAATCCTTTTACCCGTATCAAAACATTTAGAATATATTCACAGGTACTCAAACACAAAAAAGAATTCAATAAAGCATTGGAAATTCTTAATATGTGCGAAAAACTCGCAAGTCAAATAAACTCTTACTTAGAGCTTGCAAAAACTTACTACGAAATAGCAAGTATCCACCTAATTTTGGGAAATAAAAAAGAATTTAAAGAAAGTATAAAATTAGCTTCCATGTGGGCTGAGAAAATAGACGATGAATGTTCTTTAAAATTTTTGATTATGTCTCTTTTAAATGAAGTAAGAGGCTAACTGCACAATTTTAAAAAGTGGCTCTATAATAAATATTGGGATGAGTAGATAGTAAAAAAATACAGCAATTTATTTGAATACCTGCTATAATTAAAATTGTTTTTAGGAATAAAAAACACACGAATAGCCGTTTGCAAAATGGTTGGTGATTGAAGGTAACAGATGCCAATACTAACATGAAATACTATCAAGATAAAAAAAGAAAAGCAAAATGACAACCAAATATTATCAATACCAACAAAAAATAATCAGCAACAAACATATGACAAAAATTCACAAGTTTAAAAAAGACAATAGTATCCTAAACCTTCTAGTTTCTTAGTTTTAGAAGGTTAAGTAAAAAACAAAGCCATAAATTTTTGGTAAGTTAATAATTCAAGAAAAATTGTAGTTTTAAGCGATAAGTTTTTTGAGTTTGTTAAGCTTTTTGATAGTTAATTTAGAACAATTGTTAATGATAAAATAAAATCATCAGAAATGATATAAAAAATTCCCCACCTGCCACTTAAAAAGAAGCCTTCTGTAGTGTAGAATGGGAAGTATGGAAGAACTACAGAAGGAGAAGATATTAAGAAAATGTTGGGGGTTGCAATGCACACAACAATCTACACTCTTTTCAAACAGGGATACAACAAGAGTCAAATAGCAAGGTTGTTAAACGTGGATAGAAAAACTGTTAGAAAAGTAATCCAAGACATTGAACAGAAAGGAGAAGTTGAGAGAAAATCGAAGAATTCAGTATTGGATGATTACAGAGAATTTATTGAAGCAAAAGTTCACAAAGGACTTTCAGCAAAAAGAATACATCAAGACTTGAAAGCGGAATTTGGTTTTGAAGGAAGCTATTCAAATGTAAGAAGATATGTTCATAATGTTAAACAAAAGATAGCAAATTCAAAGGTGTACATGGTTTTAACAACACTGCCTGCCGAAGAAGCTCAAGTGGATTTTGGATATATAGGCAAGATAAAAATTGATGGTAAATTCAAAAAAGCATGGGTATTTACAATGGTTTTAAGCTATTCAAGATATATGTATGCAGAGATAGTATTCGACCAGACAGTTGAAACATTTATGCAGTGTCATAAGAATGCATTTAAATATTTTGGTGGAGTAGTAGAAGTTGTGAAGATAGACAATTTAAAAGCAGGTGTATTGGATGTTGATTTTTATGAGGCGCAGATACAAAAGGACTATGCAAGTTTTGCAAGCCACTGTGGATTTTTACCTCAGCCTTGCAGGGTATATACACCGACTGATAAAGGCAAGGTAGAATCGGCAGTTAAGTATGTTAAGCGGAACTGTTTTGCTGGGGAAGAATTTAAGGATATTGATGAGGCGAGGGAGCATTTAAAAAACTGGCTTGACAACATTTCGAATGTGAGAGTACATGGCACAACCAAGAAAGTTCCCAAAGAAGTTTTCCTCTCAGAAGAGAAAGAAAAGTTAATAGCTCTTCCTATTGAGGAATACCACATATCAAGAATTTCAATTCACATGTAAATGTCAATATCAAAATGAACAAAAAATCGAAAATAAAAATGTACAAAAAATAAACTTAGCTTTGCTGGTTTGTGTTGCTAAAATATGCTGTTTTTGACTGCAATCTGTATGAAGGTCCTTTTATGAAAATCACGAAAGAATGATGGAGTAGCCTGTCTAAAATTGCATTTGCTATCGTCGCTCCACCAAATATTTCTCCCCACTCTGAAAATACAACATTAGTTATTATTATTGTGCTGCTCTTCTCATATCTGCTCGATATAAGTTGAAAAAATAAATTCGCTCCATCATTATCTATAGGCAAATAACCTATCTCGTCTATTATTAAAATTCTATATTTTGAAAAATGCTTAAGCCTGTATTCTAATCTGTTCTCCAACAGTGCCTTTTTTAGCTGGGCTATTAATTCTTGAAAATGTATGAAATATGTGGAATACCTCCGTTTTGCACACTCTATTCCTATTGCTGTGGCTAAATGCGTTTTCCCTACTCCTGGTGTTCCTACAAACAGTATATTTTCATTCCCTTCTAAAAATCTTAAACTCATTAAATCCATTATTTGTTGCTTGTTTATACTTGGCTGAAATGAAAAATCAAAATCTTCTATGCCTTTTATAAATGGGAAATTTGCCACCCTCACACATCCTAATATAGCTCTTTCTTCTTTTGCTTTTATCTCTAAGTTACTAAGTTCATACAATGCATCTGTCATACTTTTTTCTCCGCTTGCCACTAAATCTAAGTATTTGTCAAGATTATTCTTTATGTTGTGAAGTCCTAACTCTTCTAAGTTGTTAAGTAGTTTCACATAATTGCTCATTTTTAGATTTTCTCCTTTCTTTAAGTCTTCAACAGATTATCAAATTTCTTGAGGTTCTCCTCACATATCTTGTCAAGTTCTTCTTTTTGACCAACTCTTCTTAGCATTAGCTGTTTGTAGTCTTCATCGTGATAATTGATACTTTTTTCATCAATAATATGTATCCTTAACAGGTCTGTGTTATAATAAATATAAATTTTGTTTTCCACCTCCTTTACTCTAACTGTCTTTCCTATGTAATCGGGTGGAACAGAGTATCTACTTCCCTTGTAGTAAATCAGAGAGTCCTTTTGGACTTTTACTGATTTGTGAGAATCCAAGTAACTCTCTATTAACCTTTTATCTGGCAAGGGTAGTAAATACTCTTTTTCTTTTTGAAACAGAAGAGCAGGTGGGACTTGAGTTGTTTGATTTGGTTGTGTGTTAACCTTTGCGTTTATCTCTTTTATTATCCTTACTAAATCCTCTTCTGTTTCAAATTCACCCTGATATGGCAGTATCCAATCTATAAACTTGTTTGCTGCTTCAACTTTTCCTTTTGTGTACGAATGTCTGGGTTTGCAAAGTTTTATTTCAAATCCAAAGTCTTTCGCAAAGCTTTTAAATCTTGAATTTACTTTAATTTTCTCACCTGTTATATCAACAATTGCTGCTGCATTGTCAAATAAAATCTCTTTTGGTACTCCGCCTATATCTTTAAATATTTTAATTAGAGTTTCTATTAATTCTTCTTGAGTTTTTGTCCTGTTTATCTCAAAGCAGCAGTATCTTGAATAACCTAATTTAAAATCAAGAACATTAATGACAAATTCTTCTCCGCTTTTTGATACAAGCTTTATATTTTCTTTCCAATCAACCTGTGCTTGCTCACCTGGACCGGTCTTAAATCTTGGATGTCCTTTTACTTTCTTCTCTGGCTTCAGCCCTTTTTTCTTGATATACTTATTAAAATTTGAGTATGTCCCTATGTTCTTATCTTTTGATTTTAAATATTCATAAACACCCTTGACTGTAACTCCTTTGATAGCAAGCTTTGATTTTATCTCATCATAGTATTTGTCCAATTTGCTTGGTTTATTTCTATTCTTAGGTTTTCCTTCATAGCCTTCATAGTATTTCTTCACGGTTCTTCTATCAACTCCATATGTTCTTGCAAGTTCTGAAAAGTTAGGTTTCATTTTCATCGCCCTTATCATGTTTAAATGTGCTGTTAGGTTCTTCATTTGATATCCCTCCTCACTATGAGAAAGGATATCATATCAATGTACAATTTTGTACATTCTTATATTCCACTTTCAGTACATTTTTATTTTATCATCAACATCAACCTTCGATAAATAAGAGGTTTATATACAATTTGGCGACCTGTGAATTTGTCCGCAAGAAAGAGAATGTGGCCTTCATAGGACCGCCAGGGACAGGGAAAACACATCTTGCAATAGCGATAGGACTTAAAGCTGTAGCACTTGGATATAGAGTTTTGTTTACCACAGCAAACGAGATGTTAGAAGAGATGTATATTTCAAGGGCTGATAATTCGTATCAACAAAAGTTAAAAAACTATGTTAATGTGGACCTTTTGATAATAGACGAACTGGGTTTGCGGAAATTTAATCAAAGCAGTGTAGATGATTTGTATGAGATAATATCGAAGAGGTATGAGAGAGGAGCGATAATAATAACTACAAACAAGGTATTTGAAGAGTGGCCGAGGATATTTTATGATCCAGTTTTAGCGACAGCGATTTTAGATAGATTTGTACATCACTGTCATTTTGTAGTTATCAAAGGTGAAAGTTATAGGATGAAGCAAAGAGAGGGTGCCATAAAAGCTTTAACAGATGATTCCAAGAATGAGTCAAATCAGTTAGATAATGATAATTAAATTTTTTTGAAAACAGGTGGGGAAAAAATATTATCAAAAGTGGGGAAAAGGTATTGACAATAACACTTAGTCGATACCGAGGCAGGCATTGCAAGTAGCAAATTTGCTCTTACAATTACCTTAACTTCACTTTTGAATAACCATCGATGATAAGAGCAAACGCACTTGCAGGTAAGTTCTCTTTGTCTGGGAAACTCAAGCTCATTTTTAAGGTCTTCTTTGATTTTTAGTATTTCATTTTCGGAATATAGAAGATTCAAAGCCTTCAAAGTTTGAACAAGGGAATACTCAAGAATAACCATTGATATACTTGCAACATAAACAGATAAGTAGAAAACTATCAACTCTTTTGTAGGGGGAAGAAGAGGATAGAAGGTCGGAAATTAAAAGTAGTGTGTGCGAGGGACAGAGATTTCAAGACTTGAGGCAGGTGTTGCAAGTTTTACTTCAATAAAAACCATTGCTTTTGTCATTGTCATCTTTAGCAAGGCTACTTATCTTTCCGATAACATAAAGCAATCAAGCAAGTTTTACTTTAAGTTGCTTTATGGCTGGGCGGTTAGGATCATTCACAGGAAGTAAAAATCCTATATGGGCTTCGATGTCATCTGTACTTATGACCATATTTCTGTCTTCTCTGATTTTTTTACTTTCTGCAATTACTTACTCACTTTTGTTTATCCTTGCTCACAATGTCAAACTCTAATACTTTAAATTAACTATCAAAAAGCTTAACAAACTCAAAAAACTTATCGCTTAAAACTACAATTTTTCTTAAATTATTAATCTACCAAAAATCTATGGCTTTGTTTTTTACTTAACCTTCTAAAGCCAAGAAGCTAGAAGGTTTAGGATACTACTGTCTTTTTTAAGCTCGCAAATTTTTGTTATATATTTGTTGCTAATTATTTTTTGTTGTTATTGATAATATTTGGTTATCACTTTGCTTTTCTTTTTGTATTTTGATTGTATTTCATGTTATTATTGGCATCTCTTGCTTTCAATCACCACCCATTTTATAAATGCCTATTTTTTCTTTATCATCAATTGTAATAATTTACAAAAGACTCATCCAAAAAAATAGCGTGTGATAAATATAAATATTAAATTCATCACACGCCCTCTTACCTATTTTTCCTTTTTTTACTCACTAAAACGCCATTCCCCCTTTCTTAAAATGAACAACTAGTATTGGTGTATCTGCGATTTGGATGGAAATTCAAATAATGTTTTGCAATTATTTACATTCAAGTTGCGATACCACAGTTCTGATATTGGACTATCAGATTTTGCAACACAGCTTTTTACATTGTTTACTGTTATATCTTCAAGATAAATAACTACTTTGAAAGTAGTACCACCATTTTGTCTTACAAGTTTTCCTATATTTGTAGCTGTAAAGTTTTTCACTTTGAAAGTACATGGAGCATTAAGCTGAAAGACCTTGTCAGCTGCTTCCTTTGCTGAGCCACCAATAACTTCAACCACTCCTTCACCTCTGACGGTCAACGCATCCTCTCCAACATCTTCCCACACAACATTTTCAACTACATTATCACCATAACAATGTACACCGTCACAACCTGGCGCTCCAATTATTACATTTTTTAATTTTGCACCTTTTTCAAGTTTAAATATAGGTTTTTGATTTTCAGATTGACTTCCATCGCCCATTCCTTTAGCTATTATTTTTACTCCTTTACCATCATATGTCTGTCCAGCTTTAACAACTATTGTATCTGTTATAATTAATACACCACCAACATTTGGGGTTGGGGTTGGCGTAGGTGTTACTGTTGGAGTCTGTGTTGGTGCAGGTGTCGTAGTTGGAGCCGGTGTTTTGGTTGGCGTTGGTGTTGCTGTCGGTGCCGAAGTTGGCGTTGGAGTAGGTGTTGTGTTACCCAAACTTGAACTCACAACAACATTATCAAACTCAGCAACACACCTGTCGGCTATTAAACCTGCTTTACCACTCTCAATCGATGAATCACTCACATTCAATACTTGACTCCCATTAACATACCCAACTAACTTGCTCCCATTTACTTCTAATTTCACATTATACCAGGTATCCTGATTCAACGTAAACGACTTGAACGCCAATATACTTCTACTACCGTTTGCCTTCTTCACTATCTCTATCTTTGAATTTCTTAATACCAACGCATAAAAGTTACCTGAGTCCTTATATCTTACTATCACTCCCGCTCCTGAACTCGAATCCTTCACACCCAATACCTTAACTTTCGCTTCAACTGTATAATCACTCCAATCAGACGAACCAGTATACGCTCTCGCCTCAGATCCTGTGCTACTCTGCTTTAAAACCTTGCTCCCATCCACTACTACACTCCAACTACCGTTCGATGTCGACCATCCATCCCTGTTGCCATCTTCAAAATCATCTGTCAAAAGTGTCGCCGCCTTCGCAACTTCATTACGCAACCCAACCCCTGTAAACAATGATACAACCATTATCAAACTGACTATAATGGCTAAAATCTTCTTGTTACTCATCACTCAAACCTCCCTCTTTTTTTGTTAAAATAATTTGTGGCTTTGCACCAATTAAAGTTGTTGAAAAAAAGTCCTTTAATTGATTTTTATAAAAAATGTGTCAACAATTTTATCCCTCCCTTGCCATATTGTTATTTTTGATATTATTTTTTAGTGAGAAGAAATCTTTTCGTTCGATTCCCACCACTCCCTTGTGAGTATAAATATATGAATTTGATTTCTTTATTTCAAGGGACACTTTTTTAGTTTAATAACGGCTAAATAATATTTTATTTAACTGGTTTGTTTACTTTAAACAAAGAAAATTTTAATCTCTTTGGATTATATTAAGGCAGGTTTCAATATATTTAGGCATCTACGTATCTTCCTCATTTATGTTAAACATTTCACTTGGTAAATATCCTTTTACCCTTTTGAAGGCTCTTCTGAAGGTTTTAATATTTGTAAATCCTACCATTTTGCTTATTTCTTCTAAATTCCACTTTTTTAGCTTTATCAATTTACATGCTTCCTCTATTCTAAGCTTTTCAACATAATCACTAAACTTTACACCAACTGCCTCTTTAAAAATATGGGAAAAATAAGAATCACATAAATTAAACCTTTCAGCAACAAAAGATATACCCATGTTTGGATTAAATGCGTTTTTATTTATAAACTCTAATATCTCCTCTATCAACTTTTCTTTAGAAGCCTTCCTATTGCTCCTGATCTTCTCAGCTATATTAATAAATACTTGCTTTATATCTTCAAATAATCTGTCGATGATATTCTCTTCTATTACAAAACAAAGTTTTTTAACGTCACATAAATTCTCGATATTTAGTTTTGACCTTTTTGCAATTTTAACTATTGTTCCAATCAACTCAGTAATTAATAGATACTTCATACTCAATGATATATTCTTTTCTGCAAAGTTTTTATAATACAATAAGTTTAAAATTTCTTCTATTTCAGATGTTTTCCCTAAATTCGCTAATGACATTAATTTCTCTTCAATTTCTATTGGATACCAAATATCATTTTTCTCTTCAGTATCATAATACCAGACTACTCCTTTTTCTATATTTCCTGTTTTAGTAAATTTGTATAATTCAATAAGTTCTTTTGCATCTAAAAATGAAAGTTTACACTCGCTGAGGGTATCGAAAATTCGACCAACTGTCATTATACATTTTCCACACACTTCAATTTCTAACTTGCCCCCTATTGATTTTAACAACAGATCTACACTTTGTTTTACCTTTTCCTCATCATCCTCATCAAATGCCATAATTATAGCAAAATCATTATCTGTAAGTTGGTAAACATAATAAAACACTAAACTAATCCTCGCATCAATTTCAATATCTTTAAAGTCTTTTTTTATTATATCTTTGAGCCTAACTTGTTGGTTATAAGATAGCACTCTAATTATAGCAACCAGATATTTTTTCCCTCTTACTTTTAAGCCTACACTTTGGATATTTCTCTCCATTGTCTCTTCATTATGGAACCAACCATAAACAAGCTTTTCTATTATCATATCGTTTAATACTTCTTGTTGAAGGTTTATTATATTAATGATTTCACTATTGGTAGACTTATGATTTGATATCTCGTGTTCTTTTTCCTCTATCTCATTTAATTTTTCAAAGAAAATTGTTTTATTTTCATTTTCCATATTTACATTTTTTAAACTGGAAGTTAACTGTTTTATTAATCCTTTGCCTTTTTTGAGGTAAATAATGAACAAACCCATAAGTATTATGTAAAATGTAAATCCAGTTTGATATAATCTATAAATAGCTTTACTGCTGTATATTTCATTTTCTAAATTGTTGTACGGTACAAGGTAAATATAATCCCATTCACATACATTTGAAGTCAATCGTAAAAATACATACCTAATATTTTGGATTACCACTACATCATATGGGTTAGAACCTGAATTTTTCGCCACGTTTAAAATTTTTATAATGCTATTCTTTATTTTGTTAACGTCTGCTCTATTTGAAGCTAATATTTTCTTCTCACCTTTATCGTAAATAAAAATCGCTGAACCTTGCCTGCTTAATTCGTTCTCACTTAGCAACTTTTGAAACTTATTAATATCAATAATTACTTGAAGAATTCCTAAAAGATTGTCAGAATTATTAGAGGGAATGTCGAATGTTGTATACAATGCCGATATCTTCTTTCCATTAATTTGAAATTCATGTGACTTTAATTTGTTTTTGGATTTATCATTACTTTTATTAAATACTTCATTGTACCAAACACGGAAGTCCATTCTATAGGGTGAAAAGTAATTATAAAAATTTTTAAATCCAAAGGTAAAGAAAGAACCAAATTCTTCGGAAGTAAAATATATTATTTCTCCCTTGCGTAAAAAAAGTATCACGATAGGTTTTAGTTCTCCATTAATCCAATTAATGCATTCAAAGTGTTTATAATATTCAAAGTATTCCCATAAATCTGATGAATTTTCTCTTAAATCCCATAGATTCCCTACCCAAATTAATTTACCATTGGTGAGAACACGAGTAACTATCTCATTCATTTCTTTAAGCTCGTAGTCTACTTTGTCTCGAAGTTTATTTAGTAAAATTAAATTATTATTAATTTTGTCTTTTATAAGAAGACTTTTAGACAAATCTAATAAGAAAACTGACAGTAGAAAAGGAAGTACAAAAATCATAATTGATAAAAAGAACAATACCACATTTACATTTTTTTTAGAGCATAGAAAGCATTTCATTCTTCCACGTAAACCCCCTAACCCACCATATACTAAAAACTGTGTTGTTTACATGATTTCTAAATATTGTAATAAATAAACATATCAATTTTATTTGCTTCCGCCACTTATAATAAAACTTTATCAAGTAAATCGTCACAGAGTAAACAAGAAAGTTTTATTTCAGCTAGGAAAATTTTAAGCTTGTTTCTCATTTATAAAATATTAGCCCTCTATTTCATTGCGGTAATTTTGTTTATTAATAATATCTTTTACTAATTGAGTAATCTCTTTTCTTACAATTACGTTAATTAAAACATTTTCCATACTTAATCACTTTATCCGGACTATTTCACACAAACTTTTTAATTTTTCAAAATTATATATCTAAGTAAAAAGGGTAGCACACCATACCTATAGATGTGCTACCCCGCTAAATTTTCATTTACCTACTTATTATTGATTGCCAAACAGTATTTCATATGTTGCATTAGCTATTGCTATGTCGCACTGTGCCCAGAACCTGTGATATCTGAACTCCGGTACCTGCCCTGACTTGTATGCCGCCTCTAACTTCGGCCAATCAGGATCTTGTTTGTACTTGCTCCTTATGTCTATAAACTTAACTCCACTCTTTATTACATCTCCATTCGGCATCTTCCCTGTCCATCCTGCCGGTATATATACCTCTTGCTCAAAGAACCTCTTGTAGTCCGCTCTCTTCTCTGGCGCTGATAAACCTTTGTTATCCCTGTACAACTTCCACATCCTGTCCAGCAATTCCTTCGCTAAATTCTTTGCTTCCTCATCAAATACCCCATACTTCTTCGTCCCTGCACTATAGTACAACAACGCATTCGCTAGCGACGCTGTTATACCTAAATCTGTACCATAATCAACTACCTTAACGTGCAAATTCGGATTCCCTGTATATGTCCCCTTCCATGTATCAGGTTGTCCGCTCCAATCAAGCGTCGACGGTATCGCAAATGTCCCATCACTATTCAACTTCACTACACTCTTAATCCAGCTTACCCACTTCTCAAGCAGTGCACCTGCATCCTTATCTCCTGTCACATAGTAATACTCCGCTACCCTCTGCATCGACCATGCCTGGAATCCAAACCATGTGTTGCTGCCAGGATCTCGATATACCGGGTTCGGTTCATACGCCATTCCATAAAATGTCGCTGTACCTGCCGGATATTTCTCGTACCTGCCATTCCATGAATTTGTCGCGCCTCCTGCTATCGCTCCCTCCGCTGACTGCAACCACCTGTAAAATTCTATCTGCCTCTTCAAACTCTTCGCCCAGTCGTTCGCTCCGGTCGGCGACTTCGGCTTCATATCACTATCATTCGCTAATGCCCATGCCGCCATCGGATTCTGATATCCAAAGTGCGCATGGCTGCACCCTATCTTCCATGACCATGCTCCATCCAATGCTCCGCCCCATGCATAATACCATGACAGCAGATAATGTGCACTGTCATACCCTGTTCCTCCAGCCGCATTCTTGTCCTGACATCCTAATGGCTTGAAATACTTGTCAAACATCGCATACCTCAAATAGTCACCCATCTTCGCCGCCTTCGCTACATAGCTGCTTATCTCATTAAACTTACCTTGCTCCTTCGCCCATACCTTCGCCCAATATGTTGCTTGAATCGCTCTTGCATCCGCATCAGGTGCATCCGTGTATCTCCACTGCTTCGAATAGTTCTGATCCTTAATAAACAGGTCTAAAAATCCATTCGGTCCGCCCCACTTGAATTCCTCCCAGCTCGGATGCGGCACCGTCTCCCATACAGACTCCTCTGGTCCTCTCTGGAACGTATTGATAAATGATGCCCGGCTCACTCCGTCCCCTCTCTTGCCATATCCATACCAGTTGTCTACGTCCATCAACCAGTGCATACCATACATCAATGTGCTACCATATGTGCTCACAAGTTCATTATGCAACGGGTCTTTGCCAACAGGTACATTAAACTCCAACGGCGATGGATACTTGTCCGGTGTCTCCCACTCTCCTGCATATGTCGCTGGCTTGTTAGGATCATATGACCTTATCGGCTGATCTTCCGCTGACGGTATCATATACTTCTCTAATGTGTCCCATGCTGTCTTAAATTTGCTCCAATCCCCCGTCAACTTCCCATACACTGCCTCCAACCATACATAGTACGAAAATGCCTCACTCGTGGTCAAATGACCATAATCAGGTGCTTCGCATATCAGTGTCTCCACCGAATGATATGGTATCCCATCCTGGTTAAAATACCCGTTCGCAGGATCATGGATCTTGTTCCACAACCACATAAACCTCTGCCCATATTCGCCAAGCCCGCTCGGTGTGCTGCTAGGTGTCGGTGTAGGCGCAACTGTCACCGTCGGCGTTGGTGTTGGGGTTGGTGTTGAAGTAGGTGTTAGTGTTGACGTTGGTGTTGGGGCCGGGGTTGGAGTTGGTGTTGGGGTTGGTGTTGCTGTAGGTGCTGGCGTAGGTGTTGGTGTCGCTACTGGGGCTGCAGTCGCTCCACTCGGCTCCTGACCCCATACCAGCACTCCATCTATATACGCCGTTACCTTCACATTCTCTCCATAACTCGTCATGCTCTGTGCCCATGACCAGTCATTTCCCTGATTGTAATTGCTCCAGTCACTCTTGTTAAACCTTATCTGTATCTCCCCTGTGTCCTTCCCAGGCTGCAACTGACCCGCTCCACTCTTAAATCCTATCTCTAAATAATAGTCCGCTCCACTTACGCTACCACTCAGCTTCACAAACTTGAATGTCACATTGCTTGCTCCTATCTGTGCCCAGTCGCTTACCGCACTCTGTGTCTTGTCTCCATCTACCGTGTACCAGTACCTTATCGTTACCCTGCTCAAATCTATCGCACTGCTACCACTATTTACTACCTTCAACCACGGCCTTATCGTGTTCGTCGTAGCATTTGTCTCCATGTTCTTATACAATACCTTTATCTGCCCACCTGTTGCCGGACTGCTGCTCGGTGTTGGCGTCGGTGCCACCGTCACTGTCGGTGTCGGCGTCGGTGTTGGAGTAGCAGTTGGTGTTGGTGTGGGTGTGGGTGTGGGTGTTGGTGTTGGCGTTATTGTCACTGTTGGGGTTGGCGTTACTGTTGGTGTCGCAGTTGGTTTCGGTGTTACTGTTGGGGCTGGTGTCGCTCCACTCGGCTCCTGACCCCATACCAGCACTCCATCTATATACGCCGTTACCTTCACATTCTCTCCATAACTCGTCATGCTCTGTGCCCATGACCAGTCATTTCCCTGATTGTAATTGCTCCAGTCACTCTTGTTAAACCTTATCTGTATCTCCCCTGTGTCCTTCCCAGGCTGCAACTGACCCGCTCCACTCTTAAATCCTATCTCTAAATAATAGTCCGCTCCACTTACGCTACTACTCAGCTTCACAAACTTGAATGTCACATTGCTTGCTCCTATCTGTGCCCAGTCACTTATCGCACTCTGTGCCTTGTCTCCATCTACCGTGTACCAGTACCTTATCGTTACCCTGCTCAAATCTATCGCACTGCTACCACTATTTACTACCTTCAACCACGGCCTTATCGTGTTCGTCGTAGCATTTGTCTCCATGTTCTTATACAATACCTTTATCTGCCCACCTGTTGCCGGACTGCTGCTCGGCACTGGTGTCGGTGTCGCTGTAACAGTTGGCGTTGGTGTCACTGTTGGGGTTGGTGTTGTCGTTTGTGTAGGTGTAGGTGTAGGTGTAACACTCGCAGTTGGTGTTGGGGTTGGGGTGGATGTTACTGTTGGAGTCGGTGTTGGAGTAGGTGACGCAGTTGTTGATACCGGCGTTGATGTTGGAATTGTAGCACTATCAGCAATTTCACCCCATTTTATTCCTAAACCATTAGTAGCAACGAATACTCTTCCATATACTCTTGGATCTCCAGTAATGTCTGCATTAGCACAACCAAATTGATTATTATCATCATTTATTCTTACCCAACTTGCACCTGCATCATCAGATCTAAATATTCCTCTGATTCCATTTATCTTTGCATAAGTGTAGATTGCCGGATATGTTTTTCCCTCTGCAGGTTTACCAAACCCAATACTTGCTGCTTCCTCTACATTTGCAATTTTTGTAAATGTATAACCACCATCAACCGAATGCCACATTCCATTATTGCCGACTAACCATATATCACCTTCACGACCAGGAACAGCCTTAAAGTTCCCGCTTGTTGGCAAGCCAGAAGGTGGTGATTGAACAAAGGTTTTTCCTTTGTCACTACTAATGTAGAATTTCCCATCTTTAAAAGCATAAAACTTGTTTGGATTAACTCTATCAGAGTATACAATCGCTCCGGAAGGTACATTAGCACACTCATACCATGTATTACCATTATCTGTGGAATAGGATACAGGTGCACCTTTTGGTGCCCACACAACTACACTAGCATCAGCAGCTGCAGCAACTGTTCCACCTTCTGTCATTCCTTGAGGTTCTTGATTACCTTGGAACCATGATTTCCCACCATCATATGAAAAACCGATTCTGTTTGTGTTTGGATTCCATGTTTTGTCAACGTTCCCTACACGCACCATAAAGTTTGGATTCAATTCAGCGTAATCTATATCAGTAGTCGAACCCATATTGGGTTGAGTATATGTCCAGTTGGGTGCTTTCTCCAAATCATCATGTCTAAACCCTGCGATATCGTATATTGCACTAAATAAATGTGGTCCGATTGGTGGGCTCACTAATGCTGCAACTGATGTTTCTTCTATTCCAATTCCTTTTACTTTAATTGTTATCTTTTCACCTTTGTCCCATTTAGTTAAATCATCACACCCATATAACGTAGCACCTGTCCCATATAACATTCTATCAGAGTTAAATGGATCAATCTCAAGGGCTGCAACCATCCAACCAAGCTTTGGACTTGTCTCGGGAGGAATTGGATTCGTAATACCAAAATTCAACCATGGAGCTGCAGAAATATCCATAGTGTAGTGAAGCGTTCTGTTAGGATATCCAGCCCATTCCCATATACACTTCCATGTTTCACCACCATCTGTACTACGCCAAATATAAGTATCGGGCCACCATGAACTCAAAGCTGCTACCATTACCACTTTTGGATTTTGAGCGTCAACAGCTAATCCTCCATATCCAAAATAAGTATCTTTTGCTGGCATTGGACTTATGTTTTTCCATTCGCCAGTTTTAGTATTATATCTCCATACTTCTCCATCGTCACCGTTGTAAGGGCCCTGCGTATTGCTATATGTTATATACAGCATCCCATCTGAACTTAACTTTGCATGTTGTGGAAGTAAACCCGTAGGTTGTCCTGGCAATGCCTCCCATGTTTGCCCACCATCTTTTGTATAGTATATGCTTGTATTTTTATCGGCTACCCCTACATAAATCACTTTGCTTCCTTCTCCGGGTTTACCGCTCGTTGGATCAAATACAACCCATACTATACCTGTGATATGATTCAAATAATCATAAGGACAATTCGGATCTTCAACATATGTTCCTGGGTTCGGGAAGTTCTCTACTTTTTTCCATGTAACGCCATAATCAGTACTTTTCCATAGTCCATTTCCTTCGCGTGTACCTAAATATAAGATACTATTGTTATTCGGATCAATAGCTAATCTCTCTCCCATATTTCGACCGGGCATATTACCGCCCAATTTGAATGGTAAAGGAGTTCGTTCAAATGTATTACCTTTATCTTTTGAACGTAAAAGAACCCCATTCATATTTGTCCAACTATTTGTATAGGTACCTGCAGCAATATACAGTCGATTTGGATCAACAGGGTCAGTGGCAATACTCTCCACACCTAACAAATTCCACTCATCATAGCTTACCCAATTCATAAGCTGAGTCCATGTATTCCCACCATCTGTACTTCTATAAGCGCCACCAATATCTGTTCTTACATAAACTAGGTTCTTTTCTTTAGGATTGAAAACTATTCCTGTAATAAAACCGCCACCACCCTCAATCTTTACATTTTTCCAAATGTACTTTTGAGTAGTGACTACACTCTCCGCCCTAACTGGAATGATTAAGCCATACATAGTTGTGCATAAAAAGATAATTGCAATAAATAACGCTATACCCCTTCGCATCTTAACCCCCTCTTTTCAGTTATGGATTTAATAGTCTGAGTTAGGTAATTGAAAATTATACTTTATCTTGAGTTTCTATCACCTCACTTCTGTCTTTCGTATTGTATTAAATTTTATACACGCTTCCTATCATGTATCATTTTATATTTTTAAGGCAAATTAATTCTATCATTATTTTGCAAATAATTATTACAATATTGCTCTTTTTTATATTAACAATTGTTGCATTTTTCCTAAACTTCTATGCAAGTAGAATCAATTTAAATTTTTGCTTAAAGATCTTTTGTTCTATCCTTATAAACATTGATTTTAGATGACTTCTTTAAATTTTCAATGTATAACCTAAAAACTTGGTCTTTCTTTTGTTTCATCAACTTTGATTGAATTTCTCCTTTTACTTCATCAAGAGGCATGTATTTTTCATCAAGTACTTTTACTATATGATAGCCTTTTATAGTCTTTATTATATTACTGACTTGTCCAACGGCTAATTTAAACACTTCCTCTTCAAAAACACTACCATACTCTGCTTCTTTTTCGCCTTTCCTAAAGTAATCAATTATTCCTTTTGTTATCCCTACACTTTCATCCTCTGTGTACTTTTTGACTAACTTTTCAAAATCCTCTCCCTTTTTTAATTCAGATACTATCTTATTTGCAATTTCTCTTTTTTGAACATCCTCCTCCTCATTCTCCACCTTTAGAAAAATGTCCATGATTTTTATCTTCTTAAACTGATTTTTATTAGTATTATAGTAATTAACTATCTCTGAGTCACTAACAGTTGTTTTGCTTGTAATAGAACTGTAAAGTTTATTAATGATTCTAGTCTTATGCAAGTCTCTGTAAAAATGATTTTCATCTGAACCTATTTTTCGGAGATACTGGTTAAAGTAACTCCTCATTTCCTCGTTTGCCTTTAGTTCTTCAATATATTTTTTTATTTCTTCTTCTTCTTGCTTTGTGAGATAAATATTTCTTCTTCTGGCATCCTGTAAGCACAGCAATTCTTCTGTTAAAATCGTAAACAACTCATCTTTCAATAACTCTCTATATGTTTTTCCGTTAAACACTTGATCCAAGATGTCTGCACGTGAAGAAAATTGAATTGCATTCTCTTTCAGGGTATTAAACCTTATTTTGTACTCTCTTTTGGTAACTTGTTCTCCATTTACTTCTAACACTACCTTGTGATCATCAATTATCCTTGCAATTTTACCCTTAAAAATAAACAACGACAAGATGATTGAAATAAGCAATATACCCATTACCAAAAATAGATTTTTTTTATTCATAATAAACCTCCTCAATTTAAAATTTTTTGCTTACTCATTTTTTGTGGGTTAATCATTATAACTATTTCATAATTATTTCTTTAGAATAATAACTTTCATGCCTTTCTTTGTAGTATATGCCCAAATATTGTCATTAATTCTCATCATAGAAAACGTTTTGAATCTGTAAAAGTATTTTTTATTATTCTTAATTACTATGAGAAACCAGGTATCATTTTGTCTTGCAAATATATAATTCCTTGTATGAAGTGTAATTTGGTCAAATTTCGGTTTCAGCAGTATCTTGCCCGTCTTTAGCAGCACACCCCATTTGCCATTTTTTAGAAATGCTACGTATCCATCTTTTACTTCGCCTATTAAATCATAGTTCAGTGGTGTTAAAGCTCCCCCGTTCATTTTCGCTAACCCCCACTTTCCATTGAGATAAACTACAATTATGTCTTTGTCTGCTATCCAGATAGAATCATACTTTGGCTTAATAACAAACTTCCCATTTTCTGCAATCAACCCCCACTTGTCTTTAACCTTGACTGCCGCAAAACCATTGTTAAATACTGTTATATCATGTGCTTTTATATCTATCGTCTTTCGTGAATCAAGATTTACTAAGGTTATGACTCCATTATTTTGTTTTATTGAAATCGTTTTGTTTGAAGAAACAACTAGCGAATCCCTTTTAAAAGCTTTAGCTAACATTTTACCGTCAGAAAACATAATGTACAACTTTTTATCTTTTTTAAGCTCCAACCAGCCTTCATTGTGGACCCATATTTCATCATAAATCGCCGGATAAACTTCTGATAATGTTTCAAGATTTAAAATGCCCCACTTATTGTTTCTCATAACAGGTAACATTTTCCCAATGTTTAATGAAAAGTTGCTATAGTTGTCTTTACTTTCCTTTTTGTTTGTGATCGATATTACTTTGTAACTATCTTTTTCTTTAGCAACAATGACACCCTTGTAATTCAAAATTTGTATCTCTTTGTATTTTAATGGTACAATTTGATTTCCTTTTTCATCGATAATTCCCCATTTATTATACTTTTTGGCTTGAATCATTTTGCTTGGATGTATAATTATGTCTTGATACTGAGGCTTTAAAGTATATTTACCTGACTTATCTATAATTCCCCACCTGTTGTTCACACACACAGCTGCAAGCTGGTTTGTAAATGCAGTTACATTGTCAAATTGTGGTTTTAGCTTAACTTTCCCATAGATATCAATAAAGCCCCATTTATTTTTAAGCTTGACTGGAATCATTCCCTCACTTTCTAATAGTATCCTTTCATATGTTGGCTTTACTATAATATTTCCCTTTATATCCATTATCCCCCATTTATCATTCTTTTCAAACATAACTAATTTACTATTGAGATATGCTACATTTTGATAACTTTCATCTGAGACTGAAAAAAATTGGTTAGCAATATTTTTTTTGATTACAATTGTTGTTGTGCTATATATTGTTGTTATCAATAAGGATAAAATTAATATGATTATAAAACTTTTTACAATAGGCAACCTCAAAAGTTCTTTGAACTGAATTTTCGTTTGCTGTTTTTTTTGCTTACCTTTTTGTCTTTTGTTTCTCTTTTTACTCTTCATTCTTTACCACCCCTCCTAAAGTATTTTCTTTTGTTTTCGTGTATTCATGCTATCATACCTACACATTTTTTTGTGCTTTAGCAGGCTGCTAGTAATAATATAAAGTGACACAATGAGAATGACAATATTCGCTATTGCCACTAAAAAATTTGAAAATTCTCTTTGAACAAAATAAACGTTTGACAGAGAAAGATTCAAAACCTTCGATATATTCATAAAGGTCAACAAGGAAATAATCATTGATATCCTTAACCATCTTATGTCATTAATCAGTACATATACCATTAGACAAAATAACCATGCAAATATCGAATATCTTTCATGCATACCTGTCATAAGGTTATAAGAAAGTAAGCCAATTACAAAACCACCTTGCAGGAGATACCTTAGTTGGATTAAATGATCATTTGTTTTTTTTAATCCAATGCCAATTAGCACCAACACCAAAATGTATGCAATTGCCAAAATAATTATATTTATGCAATTGTACATACCTCCTGTTTTGACCCAATTTAAGCCTCCTGCGTAATAGATATTAAATGCATTTACTGTGTAATAAGGATATTCTCCTGCTATTTTTATAAAGAACTTTGGAAGCCATAAAATCTCCTTATGAGGCATGAAAAGAAAATACAATCCGCCGCTTACAATGCTAAAAGAAATTATTTGTTTTATTATGTCCACTGTTCTATTTCTAAGCCAAAGATTGTATACCCAGTATAGTACTATTAGCGGAAAATATAGGATAAATTGAGGTTTTGTGAACAATAAATAGGCTGCTACACATCCAACTAAAATATGGGCATTGTAAACTAAGCTAACAAATAGCATAACCAACAACATGGATACAAAGCTGTCACTCTGTCCCCACATTGATGAGAGCAAAATTAGTGCGGGATTAAACAAAATTATTGTACTTTCCTCACGAGTTGGTCGACTTCCACACTTTTGCTTAAGGCCTAACACCATTACTCCAATGGCAATGTCAGCTAAGATGTTCGGTAATTTAATAAGTAGGTCATCTGAAATGGTACTGTGGACTATCGAAGCAATGTTTTTAAATAATTCTAAGATGATTAAATATCCTGGCAGGTAGTCAATAAAAACGTTCTTCTCATAAATGTTGAACATATCAGTTGAAGCAATGTTCATCCATGCCTTGAAACAATTTACATCTATCGGATGTCCTGATATTGCACCACCTAAAGCCAATCTTACAAAAAATGCGGTGAATAGCATCCATATGAATTCTATTCTTGAAATCTGCGATTTGTTGCAAAAGTTTAAATAGTAGCTGTAAAAAATAATTCCAATTATTGTTATAATACTCACTATTATTCTATTCGGCTGCCTGCTTTTAAACATCACTTCACCGAAATTAGCCATCCACCAGCCTAACGGCAATATTGTAATTAGTATACTGTATGTTATTATTGCTACAACTTTTTTATTTGCAACGTCAAGCTTCTTTACTGCTTCATACTTTCTATTTGACATCTTGTTTTCCATTCTCCCCTTCTCTATTTACACAACTTTGTTAGAATATCCAACTCTTCATTATCTTTAGCATATCAATGTATTTTGCTGACACAGTCAAACCGCTCACAGCAGGATAGTATATGATAAGCATAATCAGAGCTAAACTACTTACTGTCATTGCGACTTTTTCTTTTAATCCTTGCTTTAGATTTAGATTATCAATTGCCATAGCTATCGCTATGTAAAGCCAAGGTAATGCGAGGTAATAATGATATATGAACTTGATTCTACCTATAAACATCCATGGAACAATTGAAGATATATAGCTTGCAATTACTATAAAAGAACTCAAATTGTTTTTGGGATTTTTCAGAGCCACTATCAATAAATATGCCAGCGCTAACAATCCTAGACCCCACATAACTGGATTCCCTAAATATGCAATAGTCGAACGTAAATTACTTGGCAACGAATTGTCATAATAAGCCCATAGTGGTTTTGTTGACAATAGCCATTGATACCACTCAGAAGAAAATGGATGCGTTGCCACTAATGTCGAATGGTATTTCCAAATATGGTTTTGTAACATTACAAAATCACTTATGACTGCCCCTGGCAGGTTATGATATGGATATTTTATTGTTATTGGCAGGTATGTGAGATAATAAGGTATTATAAAAGCTATGATGGATAATAATCCATTCTTGATTGTCTTTATAACCCAATTTTTGTCATTACTTTTTATAAGATTATACACTCTATATGCGAATGAAATTGTTAAAATAGGTGTAATTGAATACAAAGCATTCCATTTACATGCAAATGCTAATCCTCCAGTTGAAAATGACAAAAAGTACGCTAAATTCGTTTTGGATAATTTTTCTTTCCTGTTTAGTATACTACTTATGTACGACATTCCAAAAATTGAACATAAAAGAATAAAAAACAAACTGAATGTATCGAGGTTCGCTGTTCTCGACAAGCTATTATGCAAAAAGTCACTTGCCATCAATATTATAACTGCTATTCCGCACCAAAATGAGGGTTTGTGTAGCTTAGTGAATAAAATTAGTATAAGAACCAACGCAATTGAACCAAAAATTAAATTAACAATTCTCCATCCAAATGGATTTACCCCCCATATTGCCATTCCAACTGATATTAACCATTTACCTAAGGGTGGATGAACTAAATCATAAGGCGGCAACCCCTTTAACAGTTCGTAGGCTGTTCTTGCATGATATATCTCATCAAAATATGAACTGTAACGGTAACTTACTATACTTTTCATTTTGGTTTGCTCATCAACTAAATTATAAGGATTTCCTGAATAGTTGAAGCCTTTTAAAATACCAATTGCTGCGTTTGAAAAATCTATAAACTGTTTGTCATCTTTTTTTGCTGCAATTTCTCTAATCTCAAGACCATTTCCATGTGTCACGATAAGCACTTTGTCAACGACGTTATTAACTGATATTACCTTACCTTGAAAAAAGGCTGATTGGACAGATTGTTGGAATATTACAGAGTTATCGTTCAAAAATTGTATATCAACTTTCCCATCTCCGTAACCAAAATAGATAAAGAAGTCCTTTATAAACATCTTGGGTGAAATTCTCACTTCAATTGTACTGCCCTCTTCTTTGGATGCCCAATATGTCGTTGGTATTTCTCTTGAGCCAATGGAAATAACCTGGAGAATAAAGTATCCCGTGGCAATCAGAATTGAGAGTAATAATAATACATTTTTGTTTTTCATTAATTTTTCACTCCTTTGCTTTTATTGTATATGTTGACAGCCAAACACTGCTTAGAAATTTTTTTAATTGTTTTATTTTTTTAATTGTTTTAGTAATTAAAAAAATATAACATTGGTTGCGTAGAGTTCTTCTGATGACTTTCTAATAATTATACACTTAACACTCTTCAATGCAACATTTTTAACAATCGATAATGCATAAAATTTTTATAGGATGGGTATTCTGGACAAATACGAGTATAAAGCATTCTATTCAGTTGTGATTAAGTTAATGGTTCAAATTTTTGATATTTTTTTGCATAACGTGTGTTTCATAAAATCAACAGGGCGGGCGTATAGAAGACCCACCCTGTCATTTGACTAAATAATTCATATATTAGTGCTAATTGGACTATCATATCTTTCAAATAATTTTCGCACTTCACTTTATTTAGCACCAATCGCATTAGTTTTATACCATTGTCCCCATGGAGTTGGATTATTGGGATCCCAATTGTTTACCATGTCCAAATAACCTACATAGCTCGAATTGCCACACCAAGACCAGCTAAAAAGTCCTATCTTGTATTGTTTTGCATACCTGACAATAGCTTCCTCGTCAGGATCACCATCTGTATGCTGATGCCCAAACTCCCCAATAACTAATGGCAGCCCTTTCTCCACAAATGACTTGATATATTCTTCTACCTTGCTTGCTGTATTGTATACACCGTACATATGAATCGAAAATACCAAATTGCGCAGCGGATCTGCTTCCATTATGCTCTGGGCATTGTCTCTCATAGTATTAGACCAATCCTGCCCCCAGTTCGGCGCATCCACCATTATCGTGTGTTTGAATCCTGCATCCCTTAGCGCTTTTATAGCATTCTTCGTGTCATTAACCCAGTTTTGATAGTTATTGTTCCCATACGGCTCATTACCAATGTTTATTATAACAAAATCCTCATTACCTTCTAACACACTCTTTATCTCTTTCCAGTATTCTACTGCTTGTGCCAATGAACATGCTGCCCCGTCCTCACCATATCCTGTCGTGTCGTGAACTTCTAATACAATAGCTCTGAACCCAAGACTTCTTGACAATGATATAATATTTGCCACTTCGCTTGCTGGTATCTTCGTCCATCGGTAGCCATTACTCAGCACTACCCTCACAGAGTTCATACCCCATGACCTTATTCCTCGCAATGCCGTCTCCAGTTTATCTCTGTACCAGCAATGTGCGTGATTGGTTCCTATTAATGTGCTAGTATCTATTCTCACTATCCCACTGCTCGGCGTTGGTGTAGGTGTCGGTGTAACTGTCACCGTCGGCGTTGGGGTTAACGTTGGGGTTGGTGTTGGAGTAGGCGTTGTTGTCACTGTTGGGGTTGGCGTTACTGTTGGTGTCGCAGTTGGTTTCGGTGTTACTGTTGGGGCTGGTGTCGCTCCACTCGGCTCCTGACCCCATACCAGCACTCCATCTATATACGCCGTTACCTTCACATTCTCTCCATAACTCGTCATGCTCTGTGCCCATGACCAGTCATTTCCCTGATTGTAATTGCTCCAGTCACTCTTGTTAAACCTTATCTGTATCTCCCCTGTGTCCTTCCCAGGCTGCAACTGACCCGCTCCACTCTTAAATCCTATCTCTAAATAATAGTCCGCTCCACTTACGCTACCACTCAGCTTCACAAACTTGAATGTCACATTGCTTGCTCCTATCTGTGCCCAGTCACTTACCGCACTCTGTGCCTTGTCTCCATCTACCGTGTACCAGTACCTTATCGTTACCCTGCTCAAATCTATCGCACTGCTATCACTATTTACTACCTTCAACCACGGTCTTATCGTGTTCGTCGTAGCATTTGTCTCCATGTTCTTATACAATACCTTTATCTGCCCACCTGTTGCCGGACTGCTGCTCGGTGTTGGCGTCGGTGCCACCGTCACTGTCGGTGTCGGCGTCGGTGTTGGAGTAGCAGTTGGTGTTGGTGTGGGTGTGGGTGTTGGTGTTGGCGTTGTTGTCACTGTTGGGGTTGGCGTTACTGTTGGTGTCGCAGTTGGTTTCGGTGTTACTGTTGGGGCTGGTGTCGCTCCACTCGGCTCCTGACCCCATACCAGCACTCCATCTATATACGCCGTTACCTTCACATTCTCTCCATAACTCGTCATGCTCTGTGCCCATGACCAGTCATTTCCCTGATTGTAATTGCTCCAGTCACTCTTGTTAAACCTTATCTGTATCTCCCCTGTGTCCTTCCCAGGCTGCAACTGACCCGCTCCACTCTTAAATCCTATCTCTAAATAATAGTCCGCTCCACTTACGCTACTACTCAGCTTCACAAACTTGAATGTCACATTGCTTGCTCCTATCTGTGCCCAGTCACTTACCGCACTCTGTGCCTTGTCTCCATCTACCGTGTACCAGTACCTTATCGTTACCCTGCTCAAATCTATCGCACTGCTACCACTATTTACTACCTTCAACCACGGTCTTATCGTGTTCGTCGTAGCATTTGTCTCCATGTTCTTATACAATACCTTTATCTGCCCACCTGTTGCCGGACTGCTGCTCGGTGTTGGCGTCGGTGCCACCGTCACTGTCGGTGTCGGCGTCGGTGTTGGAGTAGCAGTTGGTGTTGGTGTGGGTGTGGGTGTGGATGTCACGGTTGACGTCGGAGCTGGGATGGAACCTGCTGAACCGCCTGGTTCTTGTCCCCATACCAAGGTATCACCCTCATAAGCTGCTATGAATTTATTCTTGCTTAAATCTCTAGTTAATCCTGCATAAGATGGATCATTTGTTGGATCCCAAGGAACACCTTGAGGTACAGATATCTTAAATTGCGCTTGTTTCTTGTGTTCTACTTCTCCACCTGGATATATTTTTGTTCCTGTAAAGTCCACCAGTATATAATAAAGGTTTTTCGACGCGTTCCAAACATAAGGACCCGATATTTTAGCCCCTTCTGCATAATAAGTGTCTACTTTAACAACGTCAGCACTATACCCTGCATTGATTAGCTCACTAAGATCGATGAAGTATTTGAACTTTAAATTTTCTGTTACACGTGGAGGCCATCCTGTTCGATTGTAGATATATGAAATTATTTCCGTATAATTTGCACCTTGCGAATTACCAAATTTAGATTCAACAAAAATTTCATCGTTAGTTGGTGTCTCTATTGCTTTAAAATTAGGTATGGGTTCTCCTCCATACATAAGGTACATCTTTGCCAATGCACCAACAATGCCGGCATTGTAATCGCAAGCAACCTCGTTTTGTACGTAGTCTGTAATGTCGTCATTATAGCTGTCATCTGAGCCTGGGCCTCCCACTAAAGCACCATAAAGTATATGACGATGATATTCTGGTATTCGCATACTATTAGCCCATGAGCTATGAGCATTTCTATGATGTGGATGTTGTGGATAATTATGGCCAAATCCTACTAAAAAGCTTCTACCTGTTGAACCTAATGCATAGTTAATCTGACTCTCACCAAATTTTAGATAAGCTGTTCGCTTATATTCTGGACATCCCGACCAATCTGCATAAACAAACGCTAAGAAAGCAGCAGTTGTAGCATACCTAAGTGAGCCCCACCCTGTTAACCATGCAAGACCCTTAGGTGTATATGTTATGTTATATGTCCAATGATTAAGATTTCTTTCAACAGCACCTTTATATATGTCTTTATTAGTAATTTTTGCTAAAAGTAATATTGCTCCGTATCTTACATCGTCCCAGCACTGTGTCCATGTATTTGTGCCACCGGCATATTCTGCCATAAGCGCCTCAGCTTTATCTAAATATGATTTGTCATTTGTCGCAAGATATAACCACACTGCCGCCCAACCAAGATCATCTATGAAACCACCTGATGTATAAAAGCCCGTTGCTGCTATGTACCCTGTATCGCTGCGAGTTCTGTCTGCAAAATCAAAAAGATCTATCGCATGCTGTAAATATATGTCCGCTTTCTGTTTATTTCTCTCACGTATTACAATTGATGCAGCTGCTAAAGATGCTGCTGTCTCAGCAACAACTGAACTAGCAGGGTTATTCAAATCACACTTGTATGCAGGTCGTTTCATTTGCATTACTTCTGCCGGACCCCAGAAATTGTGGTCTTCAATTGGATCACCAACTTGATAATAGTATACATACTTTAATGGATGACATTTTACAAAGTAGTCGTTTACCCATTCTATCTGATTGAGTATATGTTCAAGCTGCCCGCTCTTCTCAAATGCTGTTCTGTACTCATAAACCGCCCATGCAAGCATTGATGCGCTATATGACATTGGAAGATTAAACTTTACATGATCACCTGCATCATGCCAACCACCAGTGAGGTCCAAACCAACATCTTTACCATCATTCAGACCTGAATCTCCACGCCAGTTGTTACGAACCCATGACGGTAGTTTACCCGACATTTGGAATTCGTAAAACATAATCGCCTTTTGAAGAGCTTCACCATAGTTAAATGTTGTTGCCGCTTTAGCCTTGTTGTAATTATTTCCATGAAAGAAAAGAATGACTTGTAGGAGAAACACTACAATTAAGGATACGGTTAACCCTCTTAGCACTTTTTTAGTTCCCCTCATTTTTACTTCTAACCCCCTCTTCTTTCTTTTCTAATAAATCTTTCTTTCTAATAAATTTCTTTGATTTTGATTTGACTTAAACTGTTTGTCATACTCTCTTCAATGTAAATTATTAGTAATTACTAATGATTTTGAACGCTTCACCTCCTCTCTCAATGTATCTTTGATTTTCTCAAAATATCTCTCGATTTCTTTAAATTTCGCTATCGAAACAAATAATATCATTCTTGATATTGCTATTATTGCTTTATTCTACCATGCGAAGATTAAACTCAACCTACTTTTTGTATTAATTTAGATATTTTACCATATTACGGCGGGTTTTTACCCACAATAACCATGGCGTTTACCCTCTCATGTCTCTCAGGGTCTTTGCTTATTTGCCCTCAATTCCTTCGTCCCATCTACCATGGCGTGGAAGTCGGTTATGCTCGTATGCAGGGTCTTCGCCCTTATGGGGGATGTACTCCGACCACCCGCTCTCATTTTTCAATCTACCTATAAAAAATCATTTAATTCCTTTTTCCTTCACTTCTTACCCTCAACACATTCTCTATGATTTGAACTCCTACCAAAAGGGGCGCTTTGCTTCTTGACATGACTTTATTCCATTCGCAAAGCTAAGAAACTTTTACCCCTTCAGATGTGAATCACTCAAACTATTGCTCCTACTTTAAACTAAGATTTCTCAAGTTATCTTTTTATTCTTTTACGCTGTTCTTGCTAATGTCTCTCTCTTTATATCGCTCAACATCTTATTACCATCATACCTTATCCCTTTTTTCAAAATCGCATAAAATATCCTTATCAACTTACAGCAAAGCGCTATCAGTGATTGCTTCTTCTTCAATGGATTGTTCTGCCGCGTTGTGTAATACATGTGCAGCTGTTTAAATTCTTCATTCTTTGCTACTATTGTAATCATGGCCCTGAACAAACTACTTCGAAGCCGCCCTCGCCCTCTTTTGCTTATACATGTCTGCCCCTTGTACTTGCCAGAACTATTCTCAATTATATTAAGACCAGCTAATTTCTGGATCTGTCTCGCATCCTCATACCTCCTTATATCTCCAACCTCAGAAATAAACCCAACTGCTGTTTTTACACCAACACCTTTTATTTCAAGCAGCCTATCACCATTCGGCACATCTTTCAAAAGCTCTGCCATCTCACCTTCTATCTCTTCTACCTGCTTCTTTAAAAGCTCATATTCTTCAAGCAAATATTTTATCTCTTGTCTTGCCAGCTTTCTACCTTCTTTTTTACCTATACTCCTTTTAGCAGTCTCTACTAAATCCATCGCCCTCCTGCGACTAATCGCACGTTTATCTACTTTGTCACGCCAGTACTCTATAATCCCTTCTACTTCCTTTTCTATTACATCACTTGGCAATGGCATCTCTTTTAGGGTCAATAGCGCTACCTTGCCTTCCCAATCAGAAAATACCTCTAAAAACTCTGGAAAATAGATATCCAGCCAGTTGATTATTTGATTTTTTAAAACGTTCAGCTGTTTTTGTAGCCTTTCATATATGTTCATCGCTACTCTCATCTCAGCATATATACCCTCGGGTATATTTGGTTCTGTGTATCTTCCATCCTTCACAAGCATCGCTATCGTCTTCGGATCCTTTATATCGCTCTTTGTTTGCGTATTATCATCAAGCTCCTTGCTCCTCTTCACGTGAAAAGGATTCACTAAAACCACTTTTATGCCATTCTCTCTTAAGTACTGCTCAAAGCACAGCCAGTAATGCCCTGTAGGTTCTATCCCAACTATCATGTTGTCTTTGCCATTGGCTTTCATTATCTTATTTGCCCAATCCAAAAATTTTTCCATACCTTCTTTTCTATTCTCAAACTCTATTCTCTTGCCAAGCTCCACTCCTCTAAAATCAAATGCTCTTCCAACATGCCTTTCCTTCGCTATGTCTACTCCTACAACTAAAGTTTTTTCTGTTACTTGTAATATCTTTTCATTTTGTGTATACTTCAAAGAGGGTACCTCCTTTGTTGTGTTTTGTCGTAAGTTGTACAACTTACATTCTGTATTTTACCAGGAGGTACCTTATCTTTTCAAATCTCATTTTTCGTCATTTTCACTCATTTTCGTTCATTACAGGAATGCTCGTATCATATAATTATCAAATCACTTAAAACTTCATATCTCAATTGGTACATTAAATTATTAGTACCAATTGATTACTGGAAACTCACCTTTATAGCAAAGCTTTTCTTAAAACACTCACTTCTCAAAAATTGAATATTAAAATTGACTGCTACAACTTAAATTTGCCCTTTATCTTTGGTAAACTAAAATCAGAAAAAGTTTAAGCCTGATTTAGTTTATTTGGATATTTTTTGACCACCTCCTGCTGGACGTGCTTTGATATCTGCACGTCACAGCTCGCGGAAGACTGAACCCCAAAGGATTACATGAGTAATGTTTACTCGTTTGCTGTGCACGGTCAGTTTTCCACATCTGATTTGAGCATGTCAGATGTGTGCTACAGCATAAACTGCTCAAGTAGCTCTAATATCGGCGAGGCTGCTATTGTCATGTAATCCCCAGGGATAAAGGGCTTAATACTTTTTCTTACCACTACTTGCAAAAAGGAGGTCTTCAAATTGCCAAATACTTTAATCGTGGGCATTGATATCAGTAGTCAGTCAAATTCCATCTTCTTCATCGATGATGCCGGTAACCACTTGATTAAAAAACCTTTTTCCTTGCCTAACCATCAAGAAGGTGCTAACGAATTAATCAAAAGAGTTATTGACTGCCTCAGCCAGTATAATCTATCCTACGTTAAATTCGGCATGGAAGCAACTTGCTATTTCGCTTGGCATCTGCACTTGTTTCTTGCTTCTTCATCTGAACTGCTGCCATATAAACCAACTTTTTATGTCCTCAACCCAAGCGTTGTCAAAGGCTTTAAAAAAATCTACACTTTCTTGCCTAAAACAGATAACATCGATGCAATTATCATCGCTGAATGTGTCAGGTTCAGTAAGCTAAATCCAACACCTTTACCAGATTTCAAATATGCTGCACTACAACGCCTTACCAGAATGCACTACCACCTTGTTCATAATCTAACTCGTGAAAAAAAACAGAGCTCTAAATCTCATATACCTTAAATTCTCCACTTTCTCTCAAGATTGTCCTTTTTCCAATATCTTCGGTAAGGCATCTTGTGCTATCATCGAAAACTTTACACCTGACGACATTGCCTCCATGCCACAAGAAAGATTTAATTAAGTTCGTATCCGATAACGGCAACAATAGACTCTCAGATGTCAACAAAATCGCTGAAATACTTAAAACCGAGGCTCAAGCGTTCATACAGATTACATCCTATGTTGGCTGAGGCAAATGACTTAGCTTTGTCTATGACCCTTGAAAACATTAGATTTATGCAAGAACAACTTAAAAAACTCGACAAAGAAATCTCAAAACTTCTTAAAGCTTTCTCTCAAACCCTGACTACCATTCCTGGCATAGGTGATGTTCTTGCAGCTGCTATCTGCGCTGAAATCGGTGATATCAAGCGCTTCAAAAATGAAGCTGCTTTAGCTAAATACTCCGGCCTGGTCTGGACTCAATATCAATCAGGCAATTTCAATGCCCAAGATGTATCATTGGCTAAGTGTGGTAACCAATATCTGAGATACTATCTTGTTGAGGCTGCTAACTGTGTGCTGTAGCACACAGTACGTTACAAAGCTTTCTACAACAAGAAGTTCTCAGAGGTTACCAAACACCAGCATAAACGTGCCCTCGTCCTAACCGCAAGACGTTTGATTCCTCTGATCTTTGCCATGCTCTAGCCTTGGTCAAATATATCAAGAAAGAGGTGATGTTTACAATACTTAGTTAGTCCCAATTTTTTAATTTAATAATCTTCTCTAAACAAGCTGCCAGTTAAATTTTTCCATGCTGAGTGGCTCGGTATTCTATTGTCTTTTTTGCCCTAATTATCTAAAAAATTTTTTTTAAAAACCCCCTTGACATTATACCGTTTGTCTCTCTTCTTTCATTTCTTTGCCCAATGTTTTGAATTTGTGGTAGCTTTACCTTCTTATTTTTCCTTGAATATACGTTACGATTGTTATATTTTTCCCTTATTTTGTGACCGGTACTGGTGCCGGTTCATTGTTATTATAGTATATTGTAACGTTAATATTCTTTCCATTCGTACCTAGAGGTCGCTTGTGATCTAATCCAACAAATCTACCTTGGCTGTCTTGCCACAGAGCAGGTTTTAAGAATGTGTATTTACTCTCATCCCATGTTGTGAAATCATACTCTACCAATCCGCCTGTATCACCTGAATTTGCGTTAAAGCACCAGAATGTATGATGTATATGATTTTCTATAATATAGTCACGCAAACATTTCATCCACTTTTCATTATCTCCTCCATCAAGGTATCCACCCCATTCTCCAATCAACAAGGGTGCTATATTTTCTTCCATAATGTATACCCAATTTGGACGCCAGCAGTCTTGAAGCAATGTTTCTTTCGTGAAGCCTGGATAGAACCACGGTTGTTGGTAAACAGACGGCCCATAATCATGAGGTGAATATACCACTTTGTTTTGATATTTACCAAGGTTAATTGGATATTTCCTTACACCTCGCAGGTTTCCACCCCACCACGTCGAGTAGTAATCGCTTGAGGATTTAGAAGTCCATGTCACATCATCTTTCGGATATGCTTCAATTCCCTCTATTACGATGAGAAGATTTGGATTTATGTTGAGTATTCCTTTCGCACACGTCTCAGCCGCATACTTCCAATTATTTATATCTGTTGAATCATCCCATTTTGCAAAAGTCGCATCTTGCCAAGGTTTGCCATGTGGCTCATTTTTTAGGTCGAAGGCAATTATTGTATCGTCATTTTTATATCTATTCGTAATCCATTCGCAAGCTTTGTAGAAATCTTCTGGGGTGTATTTGTCATCATACCATACTGGATATATATGTCCCATCGCATCTGTTTTTATGCTATGGATGTCCAACATAATTTTCAATCCGACCTCTTTACATGTCTGCACAACAATATCAAATACTTCAAGACTATTTTTACCCTCAAGCTCTGGATTTACATAGTAGTTTATGTTGGGCTTTGGATAAATACCTTGTGACCAGTTCAGAATCAACTCTGCAGAGATTGGTACTCTCAATAAGTTAAATCCTCTATTTGCTATTTCTGCAAGAGTACTTTTAAGATTACAACTCCAAACACCATCGAATACATTCGTTCCTGTATTGTAACCGAACCAGTTCACACCTGTTAGCCAAACAGGTCTGCCGTCTTTATCAACAATCTTGTTGCCGCTTACATAGAGCCAGTCATCATTCGTATCGTCCGAATATGCCGGTGTGGATGTTGGAGCGGGAGTTGGAGTCGGGGTAGCTGTGATTGTTGGAGTTGGCGTGATTGTTGGAGCAGCTGTTGGTGTTGCTGTCGCTGTCGGTGTTGGAGTTGCTGTAGGTGCTGGCGTAGGTGTTGGTGTCGCTACTGGGGCTGGTGTCGCTCCACTCGGCTCCTGACCCCATACCAGCACTCCATCTATATACGCCGTTACCTTCACATTCTCTCCATAACTCGTCATGCTCTGTGCCCATGACCAGTCATTTCCCTGATTGTAATTGCTCCAGTCACTCTTGTTAAACCTTATCTGTATCTCCCCTGTGTCCTTCCCAGGCTGCAACTGACCCGCTCCACTCTTAAATCCTATCTCTAAATAATAGTCCGCTCCACTTACGCTACCACTCAGCTTCACAAACTTGAATGTCACATTGCTTGCTCCTATCTGTGCCCAGTCGCTTACCGCACTCTGTGTCTTGTCTCCATCTACCGTGTACCAGTACCTTATCGTTACCCTGCTCAAATCTATCGCACTGCTACCACTATTTACTACCTTCAACCACGGTCTTATCGTGTTCGTCGTAGCATTTGTCTCCATGTTCTTATACAATACCTTTATCTGCCCACCTGTTGCCGGACTGCTGCTCGGTGTTGGCGTCGGTGCCACCGTCACTGTCGGTGTCGGCGTCGGTGTTGGAGTAGCAGTTGGTGTTGGTGTGGGTGTGGGTGTTGGTGTTGGCGTTGTTGTCACTGTTGGGGTTGGCGTTACTGTTGGTGTCGCAGTTGGTTTCGGTGTTACTGTTGGGGCTGGTGTCGCTCCACTCGGCTCCTGACCCCATACCAGCACTCCATCTATATACGCCGTTACCTTCACATTCTCTCCATAACTCGTCATGCTCTGTGCCCATGACCAGTCATTTCCCTGATTGTAATTGCTCCAGTCACTCTTGTTAAACCTTATCTGTATCTCCCCTGTGTCCTTCCCAGGCTGCAACTGACCCGCTCCACTCTTAAATCCTATCTCTAAATAATAGTCCGCTCCACTTACGCTACTACTCAGCTTCACAAACTTGAATGTCACATTGCTTGCTCCTATCTGTGCCCAGTCACTTACCGCACTCTGTGCCTTGTCTCCATCTACCGTGTACCAGTACCTTATCGTTACCCTGCTCAAATCTATCGCACTGCTACCACTATTTACTACCTTCAACCACGGTCTTATCGTGTTCGTCGTAGCATTTGTCTCCATGTTCTTATACAATACCTTTATCTGCCCACCTGTTGCCGGACTGCTGCTCGGTGTTGGCGTCGGTGCCACCGTCACTGTCGGTGTCGGCGTCGGTGTTGGAGTAGCAGTTGGTGTAGGTGTTGGGGTTGGCGTAATAGTTGTAGTTGGAGCTGGTGTTGTTGATGCCCCTGATGCTTCTATTACTGCCCAATAAGCTGGTTTTGCACTGTAATCCTCAAAAAACAATAATGGCCAATCATTCTTGCCATTAAAAGATCTTAACCATGAATAATCATCTTTTAATCCCCAAAAAGTTACACTTTTTACAACATCCTTATACTTCTTCAACATTGTAAATAATTCTTTGTACTTCTGAGCTTGCTTCTGAAGCAAGTCCTGCGGTGGTGTCGAATAGTTTTCGCTTGATCCGTAATTGTATAAACTCATATCAAGCTCTGTTATATGAATTTCTATGCCTGGTATTGAACTGAATAACTTTATGCTATTCTCTATTTCGCTAACTGATGGCCAGTTAACATTTATATGGCATTGCATTCCAATACCATGTATTGGTATTCCTTTTGATTTTAAATTTTTAACCATGTTGTATATGAAATCTCTTTTCTTGGAAATCTCAGTATTATAGTCATTATAAAATAGCTTTGCGTTGGGATCTGCTTCATGTGCCCATATAAATGCTTTCTCAATGTATTCTGGTCCACAAATCTCATACCATGTCGAACGCCTATAACCATCAGACTGATTCTCATCAATAGCTTCATTTACAACGTCCCATGCGTATACTTTTCCCTTATACCTTCCTACAACATCATATATATATTGCTTCAATCTTGCTAACAACGCATCCTTGGTTAACCTTTGTCCACTGCTGTCTTTAAAAAACCAATCAGGCGTCTGGCTGTGCCACACTAAAGTATGTCCTCTAATTCCTATATTGTTCGTATTCGCAAAGTCTACAAAGGCATCAGCAGTGCTAAATCTATAATTTAAGCCTGTACTTGTTTGCCCAGCTAATAAACTTTCTGGCTTCATTTCATTCTCCGCTGTTAGACTGTTAAAATGTTTCAATACCATCCTTCTGTCTGTATCGTTGCTCAAACATTTTGCAGGTATTGCTACACCTATCCTAAAATCATTCTTATAACTCTCATATAAACTTGGAATGCTCCAGTCAGGTGCTGCTTTGGTTTCAATTGGATAATAACTCATTGTACCAAACAAACAAATACTTGCTATAAATATAATCAATGTCAAGCGAGCTACAATTTTAACTAATTTTTTCTTCATATTATCTACTAACCCCCTCTTTTTATTTTACCTTTTATTTTACATTTAGATGAAAAATATTCTAACAACACAATATCTACCGTTATATACAATCATTATGAAATAATATTCCTTACGTCCCAATAATAGCTACAATTCTGCGCTATAACTAAAGCCTGTAAAACCTAAGCTCTGGTGCCTGCCAAGATTCACACGTCAACTCTAACCATCTCTTTCCTATTTTTGTTTTTACTCTCATCATAAAACCTAACCCCCTCTTTTTTATGCATTTTTTCCATTATACCTCTTTATTTTTTGTACTATTTTTTGAACACCTCTATACAGGATTTTAGCGAGGTAGCACACCATACCTATAGATGTGCTACCCCGCTAAATTTTCATTTACCTACTTATTATTGATTGCCAAACAGTATTTCATATGTTGCATTAGCTATTGCTATGTCGCACTGTGCCCAGAACCTGTGATATCTGAACTCCGGTACCTGCCCTGACTTGTATGCCGCCTCTAACTTCGGCCAATCAGGATCTTGTTTGTACTTGCTCCTTATGTCTATAAACTTAACTCCACTCTTTATTACATCTCCATTCGGCATCTTCCCTGTCCATCCTGCCGGTATATATACCTCTTGCTCAAAGAACCTCTTGTAGTCCGCTCTCTTCTCTGGCGCTGATAAACCTTTGTTATCCCTGTACAACTTCCACATCCTGTCCAGCAATTCCTTCGCTAAATTCTTTGCTTCCTCATCAAATACCCCATACTTCTTCGTCCCTGCACTATAGTACAACAACGCATTCGCTAGCGACGCTGTTATACCTAAATCTGTACCATAATCAACTACCTTAACGTGCAAATTCGGATTCCCTGTATATGTCCCCTTCCATGTATCAGGTTGTCCGCTCCAATCAAGCGTCGACGGTATCGCAAATGTCCCATCACTATTCAACTTCACTACACTCTTAATCCAGCTTACCCACTTCTCAAGCAGTGCACCTGCATCCTTATCTCCTGTCACATAGTAATACTCCGCTACCCTCTGCATCGACCATGCCTGGAATCCAAACCATGTGTTGCTGCCAGGATCTCGATATACCGGGTTCGGTTCATACGCCATTCCATAAAATGTCGCTGTACCTGCCGGATATTTCTCGTACCTGCCATTCCATGAATTTGTCGCGCCTCCTGCTATCGCTCCCTCCGCTGACTGCAACCACCTGTAAAATTCTATCTGCCTCTTCAAACTCTTCGCCCAGTCGTTCGCTCCGGTCGGCGACTTCGGCTTCATATCACTATCATTCGCTAATGCCCATGCCGCCATCGGATTCTGATATCCAAAGTGCGCATGGCTGCACCCTATCTTCCATGACCATGCTCCATCCAATGCTCCGCCCCATGCATAATACCATGACAGCAGATAATGTGCACTGTCATACCCTGTTCCTCCAGCCGCATTCTTGTCCTGACATCCTAATGGCTTGAAATACTTGTCAAACATCGCATACCTCAAATAGTCACCCATCTTCGCCGCCTTCGCTACATAGCTGCTTATCTCATTAAACTTACCTTGCTCCTTCGCCCATACCTTCGCCCAATATGTTGCTTGAATCGCTCTTGCATCCGCATCAGGTGCATCCGTGTATCTCCACTGCTTCGAATAGTTCTGATCCTTAATAAACAGGTCTAAAAATCCATTCGGTCCGCCCCACTTGAATTCCTCCCAGCTCGGATGCGGCACCGTCTCCCATACAGACTCCTCTGGTCCTCTCTGGAACGTATTGATAAATGATGCCCGGCTCACTCCGTCCCCTCTCTTGCCATATCCATACCAGTTGTCTACGTCCATCAACCAGTGCATACCATACATCAATGTGCTACCATATGTGCTCACAAGTTCATTATGCAACGGGTCTTTGCCAACAGGTACATTAAACTCCAACGGCGATGGATACTTGTCCGGTGTCTCCCACTCTCCTGCATATGTCGCTGGCTTGTTAGGATCATATGACCTTATCGGCTGATCTTCCGCTGACGGTATCATATACTTCTCTAATGTGTCCCATGCTGTCTTAAATTTGCTCCAATCCCCCGTCAACTTCCCATACACTGCCTCCAACCATACATAGTACGAAAATGCCTCACTCGTGGTCAAATGACCATAATCAGGTGCTTCGCATATCAGTGTCTCCACCGAATGATATGGTATCCCATCCTGGTTAAAATACCCGTTCGCAGGATCATGGATCTTGTTCCACAACCACATAAACCTCTGCCCATATTCGCCAAGCCCGCTCGGTGTGCTGCTAGGTGTCGGTGTAGGCGCAACTGTCACCGTCGGCGTTGGTGTTGGGGTTGGTGTTGAAGTAGGTGTTAGTGTTGACGTTGGTGTTGGGGCCGGGGTTGGAGTTGGTGTTGGGGTTGGTGTTGCTGTAGGTGCTGGCGTAGGTGTTGGTGTCGCTACTGGGGCTGCAGTCGCTCCACTCGGCTCCTGACCCCATACCAGCACTCCATCTATATACGCCGTTACCTTCACATTCTCTCCATAACTCGTCATGCTCTGTGCCCATGACCAGTCATTTCCCTGATTGTAATTGCTCCAGTCACTCTTGTTAAACCTTATCTGTATCTCCCCTGTGTCCTTCCCAGGCTGCAACTGACCCGCTCCACTCTTAAATCCTATCTCTAAATAATAGTCCGCTCCACTTACGCTACTACTCAGCTTCACAAACTTGAATGTCACATTGCTTGCTCCTATCTGTGCCCAGTCGCTTACCGCACTCTGTGCCTTGTCTCCATCTACCGTGTACCAGTACCTTATCGTTACCCTGCTCAAATCTATCGCACTGCTACCACTATTTACTACCTCCAACCACGGCCTTATCGTGTTCGTCGTAGCATTTGTCTCCATGTTCTTATACAATACCTTTATCTGCCCACCTGTTGCCGGACTGCTGCTCGGCACTGGTGTCGGTGTCGCTGTAACAGTTGGCGTTGGTGTCACTGTTGGGGTTGGCGTTACTGTTGGTGTCGCAGTTGGTTTCGGTGTTACTGTTGGGGCTGGTGTCGCTCCACTCGGCTCCTGACCCCATACCAGCACTCCATCTATATACGCCGTTACCTTCACATTCTCTCCATAACTCGTCATGCTCTGTGCCCATGACCAGTCATTTCCCTGATTGTAATTGCTCCAGTCACTCTTGTTAAACCTTATCTGTATCTCCCCTGTGTCCTTCCCAGGCTGCAACTGACCCGCTCCACTCTTAAATCCTATCTCTAAATAATAGTCCGCTCCACTTACGCTACTACTCAGCTTCACAAACTTGAATGTCACATTGCTTGCTCCTATCTGTGCCCAGTCGCTTACCGCACTCTGTGCCTTGTCTCCATCTACCGTGTACCAGTACCTTATCGTTACCCTGCTCAAATCTATCGCACTGCTACCACTATTTACTACCTCCAACCACGGCCTTATCGTGTTCGTCGTAGCATTTGTCTCCATGTTCTTATACAATACCTTTATCTGCCCACCTGTTGCCGGACTGCTGCTCGGCACTGGTGTCGGTGTCGCTGTAACAGTTGGCGTTGGTGTCACTGTTGGGGTTGGGGTTGGGGTTGGTGTTGTCGTTTGTGTAGGTGTAGGTGTAGGTGTAACACTCGCAGTTGGTGTTGGGGTCGGTGTAGCAGTTACTGTTGGTGTTGGTGTTGGTGTTGCTCCAGAAGTTCCTGGTTCCTCACCCCATACTTTTACATCTCCATCATAAAGTGGAATATATTTAGTTTTAACAACTGAACCACTTGAAACTCCCTTTATATCCTGGAATGAATAGTCGTTAGAATTATCCCACTGTACATTCTGTGGCGCTGCAATTCTAAATTGAACTTCTTTCTTATATTTGTCTTGGCCACCTGGATAAATCAATGTGCCAGTAAAGTCTACTAAAATGTAGTATATATTCTTGCTTGCATCCCATACATAAGGTCCACTTACTTTTGCACCTTGATTATAATTGGTACTCAAGGTTAATTGATTTGGTGAATATCCTGCTTTAATTAATTCGCTCAGGTCAACAAAATATCTAAATTTAAGCTTATCTGTTGCTCTGGCAGGCCAACCACTTTGGTTATTAACTATCGCTTTAATTTCAATAAAGTTAGTTCCGGATGCATTTATACCAGCTTCAACAAAGAATTCGTCGTTTGTTGGGGTTTCAATAGCTTTGAAGTTTGGTATTGGATTGCCACCATACAACAGATACATCTTTGCTAATGCACCCACAAACCCTGCATTATAATCACATGCAACCTCGTTGTTCACATAGTTGCTTATATCATCTGTGTAGCTATCATCAGAGCCCGGACCGCCTACAAGTGCTCCATACAATGTATGTCTATGGTATGATGGTATACTCTGACTGTCTGCCCACGAACTATGTGCAGTTCTGTGATGTGGTCTCTTGGGTGGATTTGTACCAAATCCTACAACAAAACTTCTTCCGGCTGAACCCAATGCATAATCTATCTGGCTTTCTCCAAATTTTCTATATGTTTCTTTTTTGGTGCTTGGACAGCCAGCCCAATCGCTATAAACAAATGCCAAAAATGCTGTAGTTGTTGCATATCTCAACGAACCCCACTGATCAAGCCATGCCAACCCTTTTGGAGTATACTTAATTCTTTCCCCATTGTAACCTGTTGTCCAATAATCTAAGTGCATCTCAATAATTTGTTTGTAAGTATCTTTTCCAGTAATTTTCGCTAACAACAATGCCGCACCATTATGAACGTCATCCCAGCAATGAGCCCACTTGTAGTCGATTGTATTGCTGCCTGAAATTTTGGGCCAGTTTTGAACGTATGATTCTGCCTTTGTTAAGTACGTTGAATCATTTGTTGCCAAATACAACCATACCGCTGCCCATGACAGTTCATCATAGAAACCGCTCCATGAATTATAATATCCATTTGCAGCTGTGTAACCCGAATCGCTTTTTGTAACTTCCGCAAACTCGTATAAATCTTTTGCATGTTGCAAATATGTCGCTGCTTTAGTGGGATTTCTGTCTTTCAAAACAATTGAGGCCGCTGCTAAAGAAGCTGCCGTCTCTGCTACTACAGTAGAACCTGGACTGCTTTGTGTAACTTTAAATGAAGGCCTTTCCATTTGCATAACCTCAGCAGGACCCCACCATGCATGGTCCTTGCTGCCATCTCCAACCTGGTAGTAGTATACATATTTGCTTGGATGGCATTTTACAAAATAGTCATTAACCCATTCGATTTGGTTTAAGATATGTTCCAATTGACCACTCTTGACAAATGCATCTTTGTATTCATACACTGCCCATGACAACATTGTACCAGTGTATGACATTGGAAGGTTAAACTTGACGTGATCACCTGCGTCAAACCAACCACCTGTCAAATCAAGTCCATTGTCTTGACCATCTTTTAATGCTGAGTCGCCACGCCAGTTGTTGCGTACCCAACTTGGAAGTTTACCAGACATTTGAAATTCGTAGAACATAATAGCTTTTTGTAAAGCTTCCCCATAGTTAAATGAACCAGCCCGAACCTCCTGCCATGGTTTAACCCCATATACCACTCCTAAAATAAATATGAAGGTTACAACCATTGCAATAATTCTTCTGTAACGCTGCATGAAATTCTAACCTCCTTATTCAGTTTACTATAATTTTTGATTTTATTATATACCAAAAATACTTGCATGCCAATTGATTTTTTTTGTCTAATTTGTTTATTTAATTGTCAAAAACGCAATACGCTATTTCTATTTTTCATTCCTTATACACACTTTTATTCTTTATGCTCTTTTTATTACAAAATTATAACACATATGTTTCTAATATTTTGCATTATTTTGCTCTATGGAGGTCAAAAAAATGCAACAAAATAATTTGGTATTAAACGGAATTCATATGGATATGATCCGGTTAAGAAAAGATAGTTATATTCTTTTGAATAGCTTTATGATGTGGTAGAAACTTTTTTCAGTAGCTAAACAAAGTTAATATTGGCTGCCTCTGCACGGCAGCCAATATATATATAAGTATATATTGTAAAGAGGGGGTTAGGGGATAGCTTCTTTCAGCGTTACAGAAGAATCTATCTAAATTTTAGATTACTATCTTTATTTATACTTTAACATATGCCTATGAACCATTCTTTAATTTCATCCCAAAAATAAAACGGCGTCGCGCCAGACGCCGTTTTAACCTTTTCTCAACCCTCTATTAAGCCCGAGTAGGTTTCGGCAGCCTGGCAACCATAGGAAGTTTTTCTTCCGACAGGCCCATGGCTTTGCGCCCCTGCCTTTCGACAGGTTTGCCCTTTCGACCACTTACTTCATATTTAATTTTTTAATTTCTTTATTTCACATTTTAATAATATTGTAATACTAACACCAATGATTTGTCAACTACTTTTTCATTTTAGGACTCGAATAGGTGTAAAGATATTTACCACAGCGAAAGAATGTACGAAAACAATAATGAAAAGCCCATAAAAAGAATTGTGGCTGCCTCCCTCCTGTTTGATATAATAAAAAAGTGTAATATTCCATTCAAAAGAAACATCAAAAAACTACCAGGATGGGAGGGCAGCCTACTATGAATATTATACCATATCATGAACTCAGAAAAATATCTCCTGAAAAGGCCAGAGAATTAATTCGAAAAGTATTTGAGGCAAATAACAAAAACATATCAAAAACTGCTAAAATATTAGGTGTATCAAGACACACTGTAAGAAGAGCAGTATATGGTCCTGTTGAGGATAAGTCTAGAAAGCCTAAAACTTGCCCTAAAAAACTTTCTTCTGAGCTTGAAAATCTCATTATCCAAGAGGCTAAAAAAACAGGATTCAGATACAGACGTCTTTCTCTTTATTTATTCAGAAAATATGGCGTTAAAATAAGTGAAAACACGATAAAATCTATTCTCAAAAGAAATAGTGTGCCGAGAAAGACAAGAAAGACGAAAAAGGGAGAAAGAAGTCTTTACGATTATGAGTCTCTCATCCCATTTTCTGAATTTCAGCTTGATACGAAACATCTTTTAGACAAAGAAAGCCTCCCAAAAGAAGTATATGAGCACATGATAAAATACAATCTACCGTGTTATGAGTGGAACATGATAGATGTTGCTACAAGGACAAGATTTACAGCTTATTCATATGAGCTTTCATCTACTTTTGGTTTTATGTTCATAACATTAGTAGTTTTATGGCTTAGGACACATAATGTAAGAAACCCAATAAGGATAAGATTAGATAATGGAGCAGAGTTTTGTGGTGGGAGCGAAAAAAAGCTAAAGGAGTGGAATGAGATGTTTTCTATTTTGGGAGTAGAGCTAAATCCTATTCCACCAAAAGCAAAACACTTGATGGGTATAATTGAAAATTCACATAGAGCAGATGATGAATATTTTTTGATGATTCATGCTGAAAGATGCATAACAAAAGACGAATTTATGACAAGAGCTCAAAAATGGCAGGATACGTGGAATTTTTATAGACCTCACAATGGTAAAGGAATGAATGGGAGGACACCTTTCGAAAAGTTTAGAGATTCAAAAATTCTGGTCTCCTCCCATGTATTTCAATTTCCTACTTTACTTCTTGAAGACTTATTAAAGAAAGTGGGGACTTTTTATTCTCTGTTCTGTAATAAATTAGGTGGTAAATATGTCTTCACCACGTGCCTTTTTCATTTTAGGATAGTAGAAAAAACCTTTACATATCCGTGTTACTAAGGTTTTTCATAAATATTATCTTACAATAATATTTCTTCTTCTTACACTATATAAAGTATCATTTTGAATTGCATTTGTTTGGTTATATATTGTTGCCGGTGGAACATACCCAGTAGTATTTGTTACCTGATTCTGAATGAGTGAACTCGGCGAACCATATATTAATGTTACACCATCAAATGGACTCCCGCCTGAACTATTTATATTAAGAGTATTACCTAACGCAATCAATTGACCATTTAATATTCTCGTTCCCACTGAAATAGTAATGTTGTTCCTTGCAAAAACATGCAATTGGAGTGGACTTGGAACTGGCGAAACGCCCATGCTTGCTAACCTGTTTTGAATCTCAACTTCAATTTCACCTGCATTACAATTTTCTCCAATAACAACAACTTGCGGAGGTGATTTAGAAATATCTGCAGCACTGTCAATTGAGGCTGGTGGAACTGGATCATGGGGTGTTATCGATGGTATACTTGTACTATTAGGAAAACTAAAATTTCTTATCTCATTTAAAATTTGTGGCAAGGGCGGATACGGAACTGAAGACACTACATTTATAACCCCACCTGAATTAACAATCCGACTATAGTCAGGCGGCATCCTCGTCACAATGGTTGCGCCATTTTCTATTACTAACGTAGTTGGATTGTTCAAAAACTGAATCGAATCGCAATATACTACCGCACCAGATTTTATTGTAACTGTCCCTTGATCCTGTATTCTTAACGCACCCCTGATTACTCCTATTTTCTTTATTACAACATCTACCGCATTTGCTGTACTACCTTTAACTATGACATTCCCATCGCAGTATAACTCATCAAACTCATATCTCCCTCTACCATATAATTCCGCATTTCCCCCCACGTACGTTATACCCATCTGCAAGCTAATATTTCTATCTCCAACACCCGTTCTTCTCAAATTTGACCTAATATAAGTTACATTGTTCACTTTTACATTGTCTTCGCGAACTTGTGGATTACCGTTCACACCCAGTGATAACTCACCCATTACCACCAAATTATTAATGTCAGTTTGCAAACCGCCGTGTGATTGTATGTCACCGCCTGTATGTATATTCCCGCCTATTATGGTAAAGTTAACATTTGCCACGAAGCTTCCATTTGTGTATAATGCATAATCAAACAAGTTAAATACTGAGGATGCAGCAGTAGTAGTTGCACTCGATACGCTACTTTCCAGCCCATTAGGCTTGGTTGCAAGTATTTCAACATCTAACCGCAATGTTCTCTTTATCTCTTTATCTGACGAAGTTCCTGCTCTCTTTTTAGATACATCAATGTAAATTGTATATCCATCAGGAAGAGACCCACTTGTCGTACCTGACCATGCATTAACTGTAATATCATCAAGTTCATACCCAGTCAGGCTCTCATAATGTGGCTTTATATACAACTCTACTAAGTCAGATAACTTCTTAAACTCCGGCAGCGACAGAGATTCAACCTTTATGGAAGCATCACTACCCACGTCATTCATAAACCGGCTTACCTCATCCCTTATAATCGCTTTCATACCCTCATACACTTTATCTTCAGCTACATCTCGACTTATCCTCCCATGTCGCAAATCATCCAATATCTTCCCCGGCTCATAGCTCTCATCTCCCAATAACCATCTCACTCGACCAGGACATATATCTTTTAGTGTCCCATCTCCCTTGTAATAATAACCATACGCTATATTCTTTGCATCCTCTAACAGTTGATTAAAATAATACAAAAACTCCTCTGCTGCACTTTCAGCTCCATAGCCTGTTGCAGATTTCTGATATATAGATGTGCTCTGGTTCAGCGATGCTAACACAGCCGACATCGCTCCCAGTAAGACTGTGCTTAAAATAGCAATTATTATTATCACAATAATTAAAGCACTTCCACTCAAATTTATTTTGAATACTTTTTTACTAAAGGTCTTCCAATTTGTTCTCAACATTTCACACACTTCCTTAAACTCTTAACTATAGTTAAATACAACGCTAACAATAATTTTCCCTCTTAACTCTCTCCGTACTTCCCACTTGTTCATTAATTCTTTGCTACTAAAACAACAATGGATATAAAAATAAAAGCATCTGGCTGTCGCCAGATGCCATTTGCCAATGATTAAATATATCACTCATCTCTTGGCATATTTTCGGCAGCCTGGCAACCATAGGAAGTTTTACTTCCGACAAGCCCATGGCTTTGCGCCCCTGCCTTTCGACAGGTTTGCCCTTTCGATATATGCCTTTACTCTTTTGACAATCACAATCCTCTGTATATTATTATCTCACAAAACTTAGAGTTTTTCAAGCACATTTTTCAGCTCCAACTGCAATTCGGAATTTGAACAACAACTCCTTTTTCATGTTATACTTTACCCAGAATCGAATCTAAGCGCTGCTTCACTTCTGCGTTGCATGACGCATACAACTGAATAAACTCCAGAAATCCAAAGATACCAAAGTACTGTCCAGCATATACAATAACCGATTTTGGCCCCTCTTCCACATACTTCTTTGCTGCTACAGGCAAACTTTTTCCCTCACATCTCTTCCCTTCTTCCATATCTCTGTATAGCTGGAAGAACAAATATCCTATCAGTACCATCACAATATGAAATGCTATAAAATTGTACTTCGTGCTCTTAAAATCTTCAATCTTCCAAAAATCCTTGATCTGTCGGTAATCTTCCTCAATCTCAGGCCTTAATTCATATGTCTTGATTATTTGTTTTGCTGTCTTCCCAAGATCTGTAGTCACAATTACAAAATATTCATCCGTCTTTGTGTCATGTACTACACACCCATTTATCTGTACGTCATCTTCAGGCTTGGCACTCCTCCAATAACTACCCAGTGATTCTACAAAAGCAATCTCCTGCCTCTTCCTTTTTTTGTTCGGGTGAGCTTCCCACTTGTTTTCTTCTTTTGCTATCATTACTGCCTGCTCATATGCCTCCATATTGCTTTTCAAAGGAATGTACGTATCCACTCCTCTCTTTTGTTTTAACTGGTTCATAAGCTCCCTCGAAATAAATCCACGGTCATTAATTAAAATGTCCCCAAATTTTAACATTTTGCTTTTTAGTACCATCTCTCGGCTTAATTCAAGGTCATGTACGTTAATACTACCTATTTTGATTTCTTCCAGTATACCATTATCACCTGTAATACCTCGTAGTGTAGACATCTTATATCCTCTACGCATTCCATCTTTATCTCTTACCACTTCTGAACCTTCATAATTGCTATTCTCCAGTAATACTTCAAGCTCAGTACAATCAAGAATATGAATATCAGGTACTATCTCCTTCTTCGGAAATACATACTCTTGAACATATGTATTATATCCTTGTATTAACTCTTCCACCGTGTATTTCTTTACTATGTTACGAAGGGTACCTTCGTCCATCAGCCCTTCTTTCAACCCTCTCTTATTGTCCCATATGTTCCAGCCAATTTCTGATAATGTCTCCGCATTGCTTATAGCAAAGGGTACATCTGTCAAACTGGTCTTTAGCTTCATCTTCGCTGTAATGGCTAATGTCAGCAATATGTGAAAAGGTATATTCTTATTTGCTGATCGTTTGTCCAAAAACGCATGCTCTAATAGCTCTATTATCCCTTCTCGTTTCATTTTAAGAATTATTGCATCTATCAAATTAGGAAAGCTTAAATCCGCTGCATCTATTGCACCTTTTCTAATAGCTTCTAATACTCTTTCTTTGTCTTTTTTACTTATTACCATATAATGAAACCTCGAAATATTATTCTTAAGAATTATCTTAATACTATATTCCTATATTGTCCAGTTATGCTATCCCTAATTACTTCTAATATGCTTAAAATAGCAGCTTTAAGCTCTCATTTCCTTTATTTAACTCCAAATTCCGAATTGAAGTTCAGCTCCTGTATTCAAGTGTAATTAAATTTATTAATTTAAAGCTGCAAAGACTACCTCCACAACCATCTAACTGAGCATTATAATTAACCACATTCCCGAGTTTTGCAGCAAAAAATTATTATCAAATTTTAAACAACTTGATTTTACTGAGATAGAAGGTCAAAAAATTTTTAAAATTTTAGCAAATTTTTATGGCGTTTTCTGGCGAAATGTGGTATAATACTCTTAAAATATTAATTACGAGGTTGCTAAATTGTATCTTAAAAAAAGTACAAACCGTAAAACTGGTAGAACTTATCTGTCAATCGTAAACAGCTACTATGACAAAGAAACTAAACAATCTCGAACAGCTACCGTCCGCTCCTTAGGTTATCTTGACGAACTTCAAAAACAATATGATGACCCTATCGCATTTTTCACCGAAGAAGTTCGTAAAATGAACGAAGAATTGAATAAAGAAAATTCTGAGCTCAATCTCAAAATTTCATTAAATGAAACTATGCCTTTAAATTATAGTGCTCGAAAAAATTTTGGTTATGCAGCTTTAAGTAAAATCTATCATGAGCTTGAAATAGACAAGTTCATAAAAAATAAACAGCGCTACTCACAAGAAGAATACGATGCTAATAGTATTTTAAAACTTTTGGTATACTCTCGCTTGCTTTTCCCCGCATCAAAAAAGAAAACTTTTGAAAATAAAGATATTTTCTTTGAAAAATTTGATTTTTCATTAGACGACGTATATCGAAGTTTATCTTTTTTCAATAGACATTGCGAGCAACTTTTACTTTGGATTCATGAACATATAAAAAAGCTTTATAACCGTAATACAGAGCTTGTTTACTATGATGTCACAAACTATTATTTTGAGATTGACAAACAAGATGAACTAAGGAGAAAAGGCGTATCAAAAGAACATCGTCCAGATCCTATTGTACAGATGGGATTGTTTATGGATACAAATGGCATACCTATTACATACAAACTTTTTCCTGGAAATGCGCCTGATAAAACAACTTTAATTCCTGCCTTGCGAACAATTCAAAAAGAATATTCCTTAGGCAGAATAATTGTAGTAGCAGATAGAGGACTAACAACCGGAGATAATATTTGGTATATTTTATCTGCCAAAAATGGATATATACTAAGTTATTCTATCAGAGGTGCTGACAGAGATTTTCAGAAGTATGTACTTGATGAAAAAGGATATGTTGAAAAATCCAATGGATTTAAAATAAAGTCAAGACTTTATCCAAGAGAGATTCAAATAACAACGGCAAGTGGGAAGAAGATGAAAAAAGTAGTAGATGAACTTCAAATAGTCTTTTACAGTCCGGAATATGCAGCAAAAGAAAAACAAGAGAGAGAAGCAGCTTTGATAAAAGCGATGGATTTGATTAAAAATCCAGGGAAATACAACAAAGCCACAGCTTATGGTGCAGCCAAGTATGTAAAGAATCTTGCATTTGACCCTAATACAGGTGAGATATTGGCAAGTGCTCAGAGGAAGCTATCTTTGGATGAAGAGAAATTAAAAGAAGAAGAAAAATTTGATGGATACTATGCTATTGTTACAAGCGAGTACAAAGAATCACCGGAGAAGATAATAAACATATATAAAGGACTTTGGAAGATAGAAGAAGCATTCAAGATAACAAAGAACGAGATAGAAAGTAGACCTGTTTATTTATCCTTAGAAGAACACATAAATGCTCATTTTTTGACCTGTTTTATATCATTAGTAATTGCAAAAATATTGGAATACAGGTTACAATGGAAATACTGTGTTACAGAGATTTTGGAGAGTTTGAGGAAAGCATCATGTAGCCATATTAAAGAAAACTATTATGTATTTGATTTTTTTGATGAAGTACTTGAGGAAATTGGAAAAGATTTAAACATAGATTTTAGTAAAAAATTTATGAGATTGAAGGAAATAAAAAAAGTTTTAGGTGAGACAAAAAAGTGATTTTTCACTATAACTTTTTGATAAAACTTAAATAGCCTACAATCCTTTATTCCCAATGGATTGCAGGCTATTTTTATTCCAATCATCTGCAAAAGTCAGGTTATTATCTCACAAAACTTAGAGTTTTTCAAGCACATTTTTCAGCTCCTGTATTCAAGTGTAATTAAATTTATTAATTTAAAGCTGCAAAGACTACCTCCACAACCATCTAACTGAGCATTATAATTAACCACACTCGTCATTGTTTTAAATAAACTTATTATCCTCACATTTACTACTTTATGACAATGTTTCGTCTTAAAATGTTATATAAAGTTTTTCTTCCAACTGCATCAGCCTCCGTATATATTATTTGAGATGGTTGAATACCTGTATTATTCTCAATGTCTTGTTGTATGGAAGGACTTGGCGTTTGATACTTTAGCGTAAGCCCAGCATATGGATTCTCCAAGCAGTTTACATCTAATGCATTACCAAGCGAGATTATCGAACCATTTAAAATAGTCATACCACCACCCACGAATGTAATGTTGCCCCGTGAAATTAAATGCAGCTGGAGTGTTGAGAAATCAACAGTGGGTAAACTTAATCTACCCAATATTTCTAACCTTGCTTCATTATCGTTAATAAAGGATTCACCATATATTACTATCTGCGGGGGTGTTTGAGTTATGTCTGCAGTGCTGCCAAGCTGAGGACTACCAACACTATCAGCTGGCAATGGTGTTATTAGCAAACCACTGGTATAATCCCGATTTCTTATTTCATCTATCTCAGCTGGCGTAGGTGGATATGAAAAAGAAGAAGAATACGAAATTGTCCCACCATTATTTTGTATGGATATTATCGTGGATGCATCGGGAGTTGTTGCTACATATAATTTTGCTCCATTTTCAAGAATCAAGCGGGAACCATTGCGTACTACCAATGAATTGCAGTAAACCGCACTGTTGCTTTTTAACGTTACTGTTGCTCCATCAATAACCTCAAGTGTCCCTCTTATACTTGCTAACGCTGAAACTTCCATGTTCACACCCGGTCCAGCTAGCTTTACATTGCTATCAGAAAACAATTGTACAAACTTATAGCTACCGGCCCCATATAATTGCATTTCCTGACCAACATAAATTGTTTTTGCATCAATATTAGTTGAGCGTGGGGATATCCTATTTGCTTTCAAACTTTTTTCTACATAAATTATATTCCTTACAACTATATTGTTGTCACGACATCGCGAGTCACTATCTTGATTTATCATCATCTCACCTTTTGATATCAAATTGTCAATATTAAACACCGCACCACCGTGTATCGTTAGGTCACCACCTGAATACACACTTCCATTTTCGACAGTAAGGTTTTTGTTAGTATTAAGAGCACCCTTTGAAAATATTGCATAATCAAGCGGTGATGAAGGAACAGGCGTTGGTGATGGATTCAAAATTAAGTTCACTGAACTTCCACTGTCATCAGCTATTCTAACATCTAATCGCAATGCTCTCTTTACCTCTTTATCTGACGAAGTTCCTGCTCTCTTTTTAGATACATCAATGTAAATTGTATATCCATCAGGAAGAGACCCACTTGTCGTACCTGACCATGCATTAACTGTGATATCATCAAGTTCATACCCAGTCAGGCTCTCATAATGTGGCTTTATATACAACTCTACTAAGTCAGATAACTTCTTAAACTCCGGCAGCGACAGAGATTCAACCTTTATGGAAGCATCACTACCCACGTCATTCATAAACCGGCTTACCTCATCCCTTATAATCGCTTTCATACCCTCATACACTTTGTCTTCAGCTACATCTCGACTTATCCTCCCATGTCGCAAATCATCCAATATCTTCCCCGGCTCATAGCTCTCATCTCCCAATAACCATCTCACTCGACCAGGACATATATCTTTTAGTGTCCCATCTCCCTTGTAATAATAACCATACGCTATATTCTTTGCATCCTCTAACAGTTGATTAAAATAATACAAAAACTCCTCTGCTGCACTTTCAGCTCCATAGCCTGTTGCAGATTTCTGATATATAGATGTGCTCTGGTTCAGCGATGCTAACACAGCCGACATCGTCCCCAGCAATATTGTGCTCAGAACAGCAATAACTATTATCACAACAATCAAAACAGATCCGTCAACCTTTTTAATAAACATCCTGTCTTTTAAACAACTAATTTTTTCCAGCATCCCCTTTTTACCCCCTCATAAAAAATTTGTACTCCCTCACTTTTCTATTCTTTTGTTCGTTCCAAATTTCCATGGTTACCTCAAAAAGCTGATGGTAAAATTTTGAATTGGTGTACGAAATAAATTTCACTGTGGACCTTTGTGTGGTAAAATTACCAGCCGGACTTGCTGTCGGACTTGGTGTAGGAGATGCCGCAGAACCTACTGTAAAGCTTTTAGACCATACTTCTAACAGTTGAGTGGTGTAATTTGATGTACGAATTCCCCCGTTCATTTCAAAGACACCATCAATATTACAATTTACAGTAGAAGTATTGTCAATAAAGTAAATTTTAAAATTGGGATTAGTAACTATTAATGGTATATTGTTGAATCTGTACTCAGCCCGGTCTATTCCGCTTATTTCCTTATAAACTTCTATATTTACCACTCCACTTAAACTCGGAGGAATAGATAAACTAAGGTCATATTTCACACCACCATAAGTTGCATCGTACACTTTTTGGTATACTGACACTGTATTTGAAGCATTAGCTACAAGTATTAAATCGAAATCACAATCAATCCTTTTTACAGTATATTTTACTTTATATTTGTCATTGCCAAATTCCAGTTCACTACCACTATAGTCTGGTAATGAATATACTACATCCGCAAAATGACTATCATCATTTCCCATATCAGCGTACATTTTTTCCATTGCTTTGTTCAAAACCTGAGCAATATCCATATTCTCTTTTGACTTTGAGGTTACCCTCATCGATTGGTTAAACGCAATTCCAATTGGAATCAAAATTATAGCAAATATAGCAACAGCAACTATAACCTCTACCAACGAAAAACCTTTTAACTTCATTTCAACTCACCTTATTTAAACAAATTACTTTTTCCAGTCGGACTAATTTTAATTGTCTTATTCAAAACAAACTCACGCGCTGGACTTTGCGGGTCGTTAAATCCATAAAATTTTATCACTGCATTTACCGTTAACTTGTTTTCTGCCTTTGTCATGTTCAGCGAATCAATTGTAAATAAAGGTGCAAAATTCGGTTGTGTATCAAGAATTGTGTGTATTTTTTCATATTCACAATTCCAGGTTTGGCGTGATAATAGATAATATGGATAAAACTGGTCGCCCATATCTTTTGTATTTCCAAGCTCAATTTTCTGTGAAGGCTCAAACATATATGAAGAAGTACTAATCTTCACTGTTTCTAAGAGTCTTTTTAAATCTACAACACAAAACAAAGCATTCTGATTTGGCGGAATAATATCTTTTAATTTAGCATACTCTTTTTTCACATTTTCTATTTCTGCCTTGTGTGCGTTATAATTGCTTATTATCATATTCAACCTTGAAAGCTCTGCAGTAAGGGTTTCATACTGTGTTTTTAAATTCTCTAATCTTTGAGACAAGTTACTATATATAAATGAATAAAAAACCACTCCAATTATCACTATTAACCCAATAATCAGTAAATTTTTTTCTCTACTGCTCAGTTTATAACCCATTGCTACCTTTCCCCACCTTCATTAAACTGATCTTAAAATTCTTAAAACTTCTTATCTTATATCAGCACTCACATCAGCTTTTTTGATACCTTCCACATCATTTGCACCATTAAATACTACATTTGCAAAGTGTGGATCATTAGATAGACTGTAAACAAACTGAACTACACTCTCAACATTCTTGCTTGCCACTCTGCAATTAAGTTTATTATTTTCTATCTGCAGCATCTCAAATGTCAGATTTTGGGGAGTTAGTTTCTCAAGAGTAGTAAGCAATTCCTTTAACTTTCGGTTTTCATTTTTCTTTTGATTAACAAACCCAATTTTTATATCATATGCCTCTTTTATCTTTAAATCTCTCTGTATCTTGTTCACAATTGTCCTCTTCGAGTTTATTTCTGTCGTAGTACTGCTGATTTTCATGGAATAGGAAATTATCTGAACAAACATAAGTACAGATACCAATATACACACACCAATTACTGATATTAGAGCAATTATTAATGCACCGCTTGCCTTCTCTTCGCTCACTTTATATTGCTTACTGTATGCCTCTAACAAATTTATATCCTTTAAAACTGGCACTACCTCCTGCCTCCTTTGCCCTCCAATATCACTGTGTCTTCTAAATCAACCCACTGAAAGCTGTTGCATATGCAAACATCACACTTTTTTCCTGTGATTCAATCTTTCTGACAGACTTAAAATCGCTCACAAGTTCTACATCCATATTCAGTCTTCTTCTCAAAAGACTACTAATATCAATATGTTGACATACCTCTCCTGTTAAGTATATTTTCTTTATGTTTGTTATAGGTTCTTCCCTTGTTCGTACAAAGTCATAAAACTTAATTACGCTTTCAGAAATAAGATCTTCAATTAAGCTAAATTCATAATCATAAGATTGCTCAGAATTTTCTTTAAACATCTCTTCAAGCTGAACAAGCGAAAATAGCTTTGTGGCACAAAGTTCATTGTTCGCAACAACAGAAGTAGAAACTCCATTTCGGGTGATATTCACTATCATGTATGAGTTATCATCTTCTTGTTTGTTCAGCTTTCTTTCGTTTTTGAATAGTTTAACAATTGAATTTGGCTCAATATCAATCTTAGATATTTTTATTCCTGCATTTTTAAAGGCATTTATTACACCTTCTATTAAAAATCTATGTACACCAACAATAAGTATCTTTTGCTTTTTAATCTTCCCTTCGTCAAATATTTTAAGTTGCTTATAATCAAGTATATAACTATCTATGTTTATTGGGAAATATTGTCTTGCCTCATGGCGTATCATGTTGTATATTTTATCATCGGCAACGTAAGGCATTTCTAATTCTCTTATCAAAATGTTTGAAATCCCTGAAAATATAACATTAACATTTTTCTTGCCAACCTTATTTTGATTGAAAAGGCTTCTAAGTTCTATCTGCAAAAGAACATCGTCAACCTTAATATCCTCTTTGATTATGTTATCATCGAGATTTTTTTCAAAAAATCTATTGATTTCTATGCTGCTATTTTGAAACTTACCTTCGGCCACTCTTATGTAGTTTTTTCCTATTTCCACAACTACTTTTTCACTCATCAGATTCACCTCGAATAAATTTCAAAAAATTTCTGCCTGTATATTCTTTCGTTACATCAAAAGGTGCGAAAAACATGTTCTATTTTGTATACTCTTGTTATTAGGTTAGAACCACGCTTGTTTATAACAACCTCATATTCAATTACTATCTTTGAACCCGAAACAAAAATACAATCAAATCTGGTAACCAGCCCATCTAAAAAGGTGAAGGCTATAGGTGATGGGACAGTGGGACTACTTGAAGATGCCAGAAATATCTTCTCAATACTAATTTTTTTAGAACCACTATCATACACAAGCTTTATTCTAAAATCAGGTCGGGCAGTTGGTGCTGGCAAGTCGCTTTGATATACATCCATTGTTATTACTTTTGTTGTGCCAACAACCGAATACTGAATACTGGCCTGGTCAGACATAGACAGCCACTGCTTTACCTGATCGTTTAATCTTTTTGCTTCACCCTCAATCCTGGCTATGTTAATGTTCTCCTGTGCAACTTTGAAGTTCTGAATAAAAAAGGAATAAATTGCGCCAAGGATTATTGCAACAATTGCAACAACTACTATCAGCTCAACAAGCGTCAAACCTTTTAATTTAAAATCACTTTTTATTTTCAAATTACATCTCATTTAACTTCAACACTCCCTGGTGGCATTACCCTGACAATAACCTTTTTTTGATAACCGCCTGTTATCCCTCTTATTCTTACAACAAACACCTTATTTGCATTTGGAAAATAACTTTCATTGCTCCTCCCACCCGGTGAACCTGAAAAACGCCACAATATTCCTTTATTGTCATAATATAGATAGGTTGCAATTGGTCCAGCTCCTGTAACTATCACGTCAGAGTCTAACTCAGCGCTCTTGCTTTTTAGTTCCTTTAATACCTTTTCCGTTCCACTTTCATATTTTACAAGCTGGATCTGTAAATACGTCTCACCTGTTACCGGATCTGGCACAATATGGTTATTGATTTTGACAAAGTATTTATCAAATACTACTTCTTTGTCTTCATACTCGTAGAGCATTGACAGCATATCAGCAAGCCCATTGGCAACGTTTTTGACTTCTGCCCGGCGAACAGATGCCAGATAAGCCGGTATCCCAATTGCTAACAATATTGCAATTATCGCAATGACAATTATCATTTCGCTTAGGGAAAATCCCTTACATTTCATTCTTACAATCCCTTTCTTCATGCCTTATATTATTTTTAACTATATACGCCGCTGCTGCCAGCGCAGCAATTATGTCAACCTCAAACTGAATTTCTAACTCTTTTAATTTAACATACATCTTACCTTCTTCTGTCACGCAATATCGAGGTGGAAGTCTATTCAGTGCCAACGCCATAACGTCAGCTTTGCACTTTTCGCACCTGCAAACATCCAATTCATCAATTATTTTCTCATAGTATTTTTGAACAACCTCTTCCATCAGATTTTTTACAACATACATCAAATACCTACCTCACTATTATTAGCTGATAGTAAAGATCAGCAATCCTTTCACCTGCCACTGTTGACACAAATATGCCAATTGATATGAACGGACCAAACGGAATCTCCCTCTTTTTCTCGTTTCCCTTTAAAATGCTTTGAACAAGCTTCAAACCTAAAACATATAAAAATGCTACCAAAAATGCCACGAAATTGCACACAATTGCCTGTCTTACTGTAAATCCTACACCTCCTGCCATCAAAAGCAAAACATCCCCTAACCCCATTGCATTGCCCCGGGTAATTAAGTATATAAGCCCTACCAGAAGAGCATTTAAAATTGGTCCAAGCACCACAAACGTCATTGAGGTTTTTAAAACCCCTTTTAAACTCACCTCAAACCCAAACTTTAAAATGGCAAGCAAAAGAATACTTGTTACGCTCATCTCGTAAGTTTTGAAATCTACAACTGAAATGTATATCAGGATACAGCCAATCAAAAATAATAAAAAAGCTGATACACTCAAACCATACACTCTTGTGCTTGCTATTGCAAGCAAACAACACACAGCTTCAACAGCCGGGTATAAAGGTGAAATTGGGCTTTTGCAATATCTGCACTTTCCTTTCAAGATAATAAAGCTTAAGATGGGAATTAAATCAAACCATCTTATCTTTCTTCCACAATTTGGACAATGACTCGAGGGGAATATAATTGATTCCCCTCGAGGTATTCTATATATGCATACATTCAGGAAGCTACCAAACACCAATCCCAACGCTCCTACTATTGTCTCTAACATCTTTGGTATACTCCTTCAAAATGAAATAAGAATACCAACTAATTCACATACATTACTTGTAGTTTGGATCTGGAGACGGATAGAGCTCCACAATATTACCAGCAGAATTTTCAGCACCTATTTTCAATACTTGATTATTCGCATCATATGTGTAATAAAAATCCCCATTTTTTAACTTCGTCTTTGGAAGTCCACTACCCAAGTAATCTACTATACCGTTACCAGTGTTAACAGGAACGTTATTTTCTATTTTCACCCAGCTAGCTGTATTATTCAACACATTTCCCTCTGAAACCCACTGCTGAATAGCTGTTGCAATATTCTTTGCATTTGCCTTATCAGCCTCAATTTTTGACTTGTTTATCTGTTTTAATACTTGAGGTACCGCAATTGCAATCAAGATTGCAATTATTGCAACAACTATAACCATCTCAATTAATGTAAAACCTTTGTGCTTTCTGTTAACCTGCTTTACAAGCCAAGCCATCATCTTTCAAATCGCCCCCTCTTAGTTTTCTAAAATTTTTAGTAACCTGGATCTACATTTGGAAAAAGTTCGTAAAGGTTAGTTCCATCTCCACTATAAACCTTCAAAACACTATCAAGTTTATAGTAGAAGTAGTAGGAACGTCGGTAAACTGGCTTTGGCACGCTTCCTGAAATATAATCGCTGAGCTTAAAACTATATTGAGGACTTAAACTTACAACATCTGAGTCAATTTTGTGAAAATTGTTATCAGGTATCAGCACATTTAAACTTTTCCCGCTATCTTCCTCGAAAAGGTAAAACGCATATGCAATATGCCTTGCATTTTGTATATCAGCCGACTTTCTTGCCTTATTTATATTCTTTAAAACCTGGGGAACGGCTATAGCAATAATCACACCCAGGATAGCAACCACTACCACCAGCTCAATCAAGGTAAATCCTTTTCTTTTCAATTTAATTTTCCCCGCCTTTTTATACATCTTTGAGTTTTTTACGCACCAACACTTCCATACAATTTGAATATCGGCAAGATTATTGACGCCAGCAAGAAACCAACCATGATAGCAAGCAACACAATCATTATCGGCTCAAATACCGATGTGAGCCTTGTCACCTGATTTTCAACCTCATTCTCATAGTAATCTGCTGCTTTGTTGAGCATATATTCCAAATTACCACTTTCTTCACCGGTTCTTATCATAATTTCAACAAGCCTTGGGAAAATCCCCACATCAGCAATAGGATAGCTCAAACCCTCTCCCTTCTGCACCCTTTCAATAACCTCTTCAAACTTCTTCTCCACAAATACATTTGTCATGACATTTTTTGTGGTCTCAAGAGCTATCACTATACTAACACCTGCCGCTGTCATCGTGCCAAGCGTTCTTGTAAACCTTGTTACAATTTGTCCAAGGGTAATCTTACCTATGACTGGAATTTGAAGTTTGAACTTATCTATATAAAATCCACCTTTGTCTGTTTTTCTAATTACCTTGTAAGCTACCACTAATAAAATGCATACTATAATTATTAAAATAAAATTGTTTCTCATAAAATTGGAGCTAGAGATTATGAACCTTGTGGTTGCAGGCAGCTCAACATTAAGCTCGCTAAAAATCCCTACAAAAGTCGGTACAACAAATGTGAGCATTATTATTAATACACCTATTGCAACAAGAATAACAATTGCCGGGTATATCAAGGCATTTATAATTTTCTGGCGTAATTTTAACTCCTTTTCAAAGTGGGTAGCCATCCTATCAAGTGCCTGATCAACAGAACCTGACATCTCACCAGCTTCAATCATATTTATCAATATTGTTGGAAAACACTCAGCCTTTTCTGCTAAAGCTCTCGACAACATCGACCCACTTTGCACTTTCTTATGTATATCCTCTAATACCTTTCCGAAATATCTGCCTTTGAACTGCTCAGCAATGACATCTAACGCACTTACCATTGGTATACCCGCCATAAGCATTGTTGCAAACTGGCGACAAAACACTGCTAAGTCTTTTATAGGTATCTTTTTTCGCAACTGAACTGAAATATCTTTCTGCCATACTCCTTTTTCCCGCAAGTCTATTATATACAACTGACGCCTCTTCAGGCTTTCTGCTGCAAGCTCAATTGTATCTGCCAATATTGTCCCCTCAACATTTTTCCCACTGCTATCTACCGCTTTGTAAACAAACTCCGGCATACCCCACTACTCTCCTTAACATCCCAAATTTATTCGTCACACCACCAAACCCAAAAAGCATTTGAAAAGCTTATGCACTGAGCAGTCTTTGCATAAAATCAAAGTCAGTAGCATAGTTGAACGCATCTTCACGACTGATAAGTCCTCTTTTGTACAAGTCTATGAGTGACTGTTCCATTGTTATCATGCCCTGTCGCTGATGCGTCTGAATAATTGATTGAATCTGATACGTTTTAGCCTCCCTAATGAGGTTTCTTATGGCCGGATTTACTATCATTACCTCTGTTGCAACAACCCTGCCTTTACCATCACGACGGGTCAAAAGCTGCTGAGACACAACTCCCTGCAAAACTGTTGATAGCTGAATTCTTATCTGCTGCTGTTGATGCGGTGGAAAAACGTCAATGATACGGTCTATTGTCTTTGCCGCTCCAATTGTGTGAAGTGTGGAAAACACCAGGTGTCCTGTTTCAGCAGCCGTTAAAGCTATCGCAATTGTCTCCAAATCCCTCATCTCACCAACCAGGATTACATCAGGATCTTCTCTCAAAGCCGCCCTCAGCGCGTCTGCAAAGCTGAGTGTGTCACTACCTATCTCTCTTTGATTGATAATACTCTTGTTGTGCCTGTGCAAATACTCTATGGGGTCCTCTAATGTGATTATATGTACATCTCTTTCTTTGTTGATTATGTCAATCAGCGATGCCAGTGTTGTTGACTTACCCGAACCAGTTGGACCTGTAACTAAAACAAGCCCTTTATTCAATTTTGTAAATTCTTTCAAAACTGGTGGAAGGCCAAGTGTTTCAAACGGTGGTATATTTACAGGAATTATTCTAAAAGCTATAGAATACGAACCTCTTTGTCTGTAAACATTTACCCTGAATCTACTTACTCCCTTTATACTGTACGAAAAGTCTATCTCTCCTTTCTGCTCAAGAATTTTAAACTGGTTTTCGTTTGTGATCTGTCGCACAAACTCCTCCACCATCTCAGGTGTCAGAATTGAATCATCTGTCCGTACTAATCTGCCGTGTATTCGATAAATTGGAGGAACACCTGGCGTAATATGTATATCTGAAGCCTCCTTGAGAAATGCTTCTTTGAGAATTGAATTAATATCCATGAGTATTTGCTTCCTCCTTCCCCTAATCTCCCCTCTTGTACTTACTCATAATACTATTCAAGTGCATAAGTAATCTTCAGATATTCTTCAACTGATGTAATTCCATTCAAAACTCTCTCTTTGCAAGCTTGTCGCAGTGTCTTCATCCCCTGTTTGACAGCAAGTTCCTTTATCTCCTCACTGCTGACATCTTTTTTGTTTATAAGTTTTCTCAACTCTTTTGTCACAATCAGAATTTCATATACACCTGTTCTACCATAGTAACCTTTTTTATCACATATATGACATCCTCTCTTTCTGTATAATTTTACATTCTCATCTTGCTTTATGTCAAGAAGAATTTTTTCTTCCTCTGATGGCTCATAAGGCTCTTTACAGTGTGGACATAGTTTTCTTATCAATCTCTGTGATATTACTCCTACCAACGACGAGCTTATCAAAAAGTTTTCTATCCCCATGTCAACCAACCTTGTAATTGCACTTGCTGCATCATTTGTATGAATGGTTGACAACACTAAATGCCCTGTAATAGCAGCCCTGATTGCCATGTCAGCTGTCTCTCTGTCTCGGATCTCACCAATCATTATTATGTCTGGGTCCTGTCGCAAGATTGATCTCAGCGCCGCTGCAAATGTTAACCCTGCTTTGGTATTGACCTCAACTTGATTAATACCTTCTATAGTACTTTCAACAGGATCCTCAACGGTTATTATGTTGCGCGTTCCAGTGTTAAGTTCGTTTAAAATAGTATAAAGCGTAGTAGACTTACCACTACCGGTAGGACCACAGACCAAGATTATCCCATGTGGCGCAGCAATCAGCTTGTTATATTTCTCTTCGTCTTCTTCAGTCAAGCCAAGCTCAGTTTTAGAACGCACAAATGCACTTTTGTCTATCACACGCACAACAATCTTTTCGCCATACACACAAGGCAAAGATGAGATTCTCATGTCATAAATCTTATCCGAAAAAATGTAAGTTGTTCGTCCATCCTGTGGTATCCTCTTTTCTGCAATGTCCATATTACCTACAATCTTAATTCTGGCCACCAGTGATGGCAATATCCCAATATCTAACTTCAAGACATTATACAATACACCATCAATTCTGTATCTAACTTTTATCTCGTTTTCAAACGGTTCAATGTGAATATCACTCGCACGTGATGTAATAGCTTGTTCAAAAATGGAATTGACAAGTCTTACAATAGGTCCTTCTGTTCCATCTTCCAAACCAAGCTGGAATCGAGGCGTAACAGTAGCTCTTTTGGCTTGGTTGTCCTTTTCGCTACTTTCTTTTTGCAACTCTTCAACTGCTTTTAAAGCTTCTTGCTTACCATAGAATCTTTCAATCGCACGTTTAATATCGGATGCCTTGGCAATTCGTGGCCGCACTCTTCTGCCTGAATAAATCTCAATATCCTCCATTGCAAATATATTAAGCGGGTCCGCCATTGCCACAATCAGGCTTCCATCTTCAGCAAAACTTACCGGCAAAACGGTATGCCTTCGTGCAATCGACTCAGAAATCGTTTCAACTGCCTTAGGATCAATCGGATATACATCTAATTTTATGTGCGGTATCCCTAACTGAAACTCTAAAATCTCTATTAACTCATCTTCTGTTATATAACCTTTCTCAACCAGTATCTCTCCCAATTTTTTATTGGTCTGCTTTTGAATTTTAAGTGCTTCTTCTAGTTGCTGAGGTGTAATTATCTTTGCCTCTACTAAAACATCTCCAATTCTCTTTCTTTCTCTAGGCAAAACAATCTCCCCTCTTTTCCCTTATTTCTATGTTCCTAATTCACTCTCAGCAAAATTGTTTTTTTTCGCGGTTATTTTTATCATTACGTCATTATTGTCAATTTCTGACTCAAACATCATGTTTGGTTTATATAATACGTAAACTTTCCATTCTGTTTGATTTATATCTTGCTCAATTGCAGAATACAAAACATTATTTGAAGCTAGTTTGAGAGAATTAGAAGTTACAAAAGCTGCGCTTTGTGGAATTATAGTAATTAGCAAACCATTATCTTCAAATTTCAAGATTTGCACTTTATTGCTTTCAACATTTTGTATTTTGATATATTCATCCTCAACCAAGATTTCACAATGTTTCACTTCAAAAATAAGTTTTATAACATTGTTCTCTACTACTACTTGCCAAAATGCATAACCATGCTCTATGGACAAAATAAGTACTTTTTCGCTGCTTATATAATCTATACTTTTAACAACTTTCCTTGATTTGGTATTCCACACAATATCTTTTTCTTTAGTTAATACCTCTCCTAACAAGATGTTAAGCTTTCCATCTTCTTTTTCAACCTTCTGTGGTTTAATTTCACCTCTGTTGAAATGCAACTCAACATGCACCAGCTCTTCGTTAACTTCTTTAACTTCAACCTTTTCAAGAACAGGGCATTTTTCAACTGTCAAAAATATTTTACCTTCTTTCTTTTCTACAGAGTATCTGACTTCGTCAGCAGTATCAATCAACAGTTTATAACCATTTTCCTGAGCTACCTGATATCTTTTGACAACCTTGCTTTGCAAATATTTGATTCCTTTTTCAATGTATATATCCCTTCTTCTTATTTTTACGATTAACATATTATTTTCATCGTCTTTTATAACTTCTACATCATCGTAATCTATCCGGGACAGTTCAAATACCACCATATCGTCTTCAATAACTGGATTAACTGTTACAACTTGTGCTTCAAACTCAACAATTATGTTTGAATTCTCTAATCTTACATTAAAGTCTTCCACTTTGCTATAAATGTTTATTATCACATCTTCCTCTTGCTCATAGAACTCTACCCGTTCAATACAGCCTTCTCTGAATTCAACTATTGGTTGCTCGATATTACATAAAGAAGCAGTTAAAACTTTAATAGTAACAGCACCCTTTTCTTTGTCTCTTTCTGCTAAATACTTTATTTCTCCCTCACCCTTGAGAGTTAAAGATGCTTTTGGACCATTTTCTTCATATTCAAATGCTTTGATTTTATTCAACTTTCTATATGGTATTATAAATAGGTTTGTCGACGTCCTATCTTTTGACAGCGCAACCTCGATTTTGCTTTTATTTTTAAGAACAATTGTTCCGCTGTATCCCTTTCCCACTCTTTCTATCTCAATAGAACTGAATGCTTCAAATTGCTCACTGTTTAAAATAGGGTCTTTCAACAAATTTACATATTTGTTATTTATATGAAACTCAATTGTGTTTTGAATTTGGTTATGGTTAATTTCAATCTCTTCAGGAAGTATATTTTGAAATACAATGCATTCCTGGAATAAATTGTAGAGCACAAAAGCTTTGTTAGGTTTTATTGAAATAAACGTTCTGCCTTTTTCTTTTACAACCGAAATCCTTTTTACTGGTGAGCAGATAACAAGATACGACTGACCTTTTTCCCTAACTTCAACTATTTTAAGACTTTCAAGATACTCCTCTTCGAATTCAAAGCTTCTCTCAAGCAACGTTTTTGCCACAATATAACCATGCAAATAGGCGTATGCAACCCCGTTCTCGGTATCATGCTCCAATACTACAGGCACAGAACTTGAGTTTGTTACAAGTTCTATTAGTGTTTCCTCGTCAGAATGATGTATTAAGACATCTTTCAAAATATTTACTTCCACAAATTTTATTCCAACCGATGTTCTTCCTTCAATAATTTCATATCTTGCTTCCTTGTATAAAATAACTTTTACATCATATCCCTTTTCACTCTTTTCTACTATATATCTGTCTACTATTAAATCCTCTATTTTAGTTTCTCCCTCATTAAATACTATGTCATTGGTAAAAATCCTGATGATATATTCTTTCTCGGAGATAGCATCAACTTGAATACTGGAAGGCACCACATTATCTATCATTATGAATTTATTATTTTTATTGTAGGAAATAACTCCCTTGCTTTTTCTGAGAACTATTGATATTTTCCCTTCTCTTTCACGAATATCAAACTTTTTAGCTTTTGTTAGAACCATAATATATACATTTCCATTTATTTCTTTTACTTCTACTTTCTCAACAAGACTATTCTCAAATGTATACTCATGTTTGACACTTGATGCTACAAAGCACTCCTCGATAGTAACTATTACTCCATTCCCTAATTTCATTCTCCCCACATTGTAAGCTATTTCTTTGTTTGTACAAATTGAAAGGATATCTTCTCCACCTTTCTGCTCAAATTCAATATTAGTCACAATACCAACGTCTATCTCCTCACCTTTGTCTTCGTCGTAAAAAACACTTGTAGTACTTCCTTCTTTTTCTTTTTCATCCTCAAGAAACTCATCTGACACACCCATCTTTGTCTCTATCAAATCTGAAACTTTTTCGCTGATTTCTTGCTGATTATTTGTTTCATTTCTTTTTTCTGAGAGATCTTGGGTCAATTCTGGAGCATCTGAAATTTCAGTTGTATCAACTTTACTTTTACCTTCCTCACCTTCAACTTTTACGAATTCATCAATTTTAGCAACTTCCTCGTTTTTGCTTTCATTCTCCACACTAGGTGTTTCAATTGTCGCTTGACTTAATTCTTTCTGACATATACTTTCCTCGTTTGTTATATTTCTTTCAATCTGAGACAATGCTTGAATATTTTTCTCTACTTTTTTCAGAACCTCTTCAACTTTTTCTCGGGAAAACGGTTTGGTGATATAATTTGTGGCTCCAACTTTCATCGCCTCTTTTACAACCTCATGATTGCTAATTGCTGTAATCATTACAACCTGCGTAGAGGATGAAATTTCTTTTATTTTTCTTAAAAGCTCTAAGCCGCTCATATCTGGCAAAGTAATGTCTAAAGTCACTACATCAGGTCTGTATTCCTTAACCATTCTTAAAGCTTCGTTTCCACTTGAAGCTTCTCCCACTACTTCTTCTCCTAATTCTTGTAATATTCCCTTTAAAACCTTTCGTATAAAAACAGCATCATCTACAATTAAGATTTTCACTCTGATACACCTACCCCTCTATTTGAACTTTCGGTTATTTTAATTCTTATCTTTCAGAAGTTCTTTTATTTTATCATACGTTATAAACTTTTTACCTAATATTATTCCAACAATGACAACTACTGTTATCAGGATAGCTTTGACAATTCCAACTTCTAAAATAAACAGAATCAAAATAAGAGCTAAAGCTCCGCCTACCAACATTCCCACATTTTCTTTTATGAATTTTTCTAATTTATTCAATCACCCACACCCCCTCGAATATTTTTCATATATTTTTGTGAACCTTTTGCAAATAAATTTACACATTTTCTTACTTTTTATTATACTACGCTTAAATTAATTGCGCAATTTAAAAAATTTTTGGATAGTGCTAAACGTTGTTAGTTACTTTTTTATTGAAAACTGCCTCTATCTAAGAAATTACAACACCATAGAGATTCTAAAGTTTTACAGAAGCTGGCAATTCTTTCCATTACTTTTTTTATATTATTTGTTTAATTACTTCACTTTTCGTGCTCCCCTCTTTATACGCTGTTCTAAAATCAGGAAGATTAACCATTGAGCGAATTCCTTGTTATGTTAAAATACATATAAATAGTCCCAGAAAGGAATTAAGTATTATTCGCTCTAACAATGCTGTCAAATCTTTAACCTCTAATTTGCTTTTTGAAATTTTCTTTTTCATTCTGTTACTAAGAAAGAAAATTTTTTAATGTCTAACATCCGGAAGTGGTATTGATACTTTTAATTACTTGGTTACATGGAAGTAGTCTGCTGAGTTTTTATTTTTTTATTACCAAAAAGGTTGAGAAATTCCTGCATTATTCTTACAGAAGATAAAGTATTAATGATTATTCCGAATAATTGGTTATTTCTGAAATTTTATATCCATTAAACAGAATAGTTTTCTTTCAATAATTATAAGTTGAAGTTCTGAAAAAGGTGAGATATAATTTAATAAAAATTCACGAAGAAAGGATTTATACCATGCTACCAAAAGTATATTTTGTAATCCCATGCTACAACGAAGAAGAGATGCTTCCTTATACAATTGAGAAGATGCTGCAAAAGTTTGACGATCTTTTGAAAAAGGGACTAATATCCGAAAACAGCAGAATTGTCTTTGTGGATGATGGGAGCAAAGACAAAACTTGGCAGCTAATAAAAGAGGCAACAAAAGACATAAAGTTTGTTGGTGTAAAACTTTCGAGAAACTGTGGCCATCAAAATGCTTTGATGGCTGGAATGAGCTATGCTCTGAAGTTTTGTGACTGTGTAATTACATTGGATGCTGATTTGCAGGATGATATAAACGTGATTGACGAGTTTATCAAAAAGTTTGAAGAAGGCTATGATGTTGTGTATGGTGTTCGAAGCAACAGAAAAACTGATACATTTTTCAAAAGGTTTACAGCACAGAGTTTTTATAAGCTGATGCGGGTATTTGGAGTTGAAATTGTGTATAACCATGCTGATTACAGGCTTTTGAGTAAAAAAGCCTTGGAGTTTTTGATGCAGTTTGAAGAGAGAAATTTGTTCTTAAGGGGGCTAATCCCACTGATTGGGCTCAAATCAACAATTGTGTATTATGAAAGACAAGAAAGAATTGCAGGTAAGACAAAATATCCACTCAAAAAGATGCTTTCTTTTGCCTTTGAAGGAATAACCTCATTTTCTGTAAAGCCAATAAAATATATAACTTTTGCAGGCTTTTTGATGTTTTTACTCAGCATTGCAATTTTGATATATGCAATAGTTCAGAAGATAAGAGGACAAGCCATTGCAGGTTGGACCTCTTTAACCATTTCAATTTGGTTTATAGGCGGGCTTCAGCTTGTTGCACTGGGATTGATTGGTGAGTATATAGGGAAGATTTATAAAGAGGTAAAGAGACGACCGCTATATTTTATTGAGGAGATAGCAAAAGATGAACATGAGTAATGTATCCCTCAAAAGAAAGTTTATTTTAAAAATTCATTCAAAGGTCAATCAATTACTTGAACTTGTCAAATTTTCAATTGTAGGGGTTATAAACACAACAATTGATTTTGCAGTCTTTTTTGTTTGCTATTCTATTTTGCATTTTAATTCTTCTTTCAGTCAGGTTTTTGGCTACACGGCTGGTATGGTCAACAGTTTTTTGATGAACAAAAAGTGGACATTTGAAGATAGCACAAAAGGACGTATAATAATACTAAAAGTAGTAAAGTTTGCCTTTACAAATATTATCTCATTGCTACTCTCAATTGTAATGATAAAACTTTCAAGGCTATATCTGTCAAACTCAATTTTAATTGCAAAAATACTTGCAACTTTATGTGCTCAAGGGGTAAACTATATTTTATATAAGTTCTGGGTGTTTACTAAAATGGAGACAAATAATGAGAGTATTCAAAAAAACATGTAAAAAGATTTTTGAGTACATTGTCGCTTTATTGCTGGTATTTCTCTTTTTGTTATCCTAATTACTATAGATTTTTGCTCTAACAAGAAAAAGTTTTAGGATATAGTTCCCGAAAGTGTTAATATTCTGTGTTTTCGAGGGATGTAATAGCTTGTTGAACAAATGATTTTCCATTAATATAAAGGTTATTGCAAATTGTATTAGCATATTTGGGAGAAATTTGAGACTTATCGTTTTTTGGTACATACCTCTCTTAAATGAGCAACCCACCTCCAATCTACATGCCTCTTGTATGTCTTAATACCCTATAACCTTATATTTTCCAAGCTATATTTTTTTCTCGCACTCCTTTAGGATTTCAAGTAAAAAACTTGGAGAAAGATTTACTATATCAAACCAAATCTTTTCAGCTTCAACTGCCTGGTACACAAGCATCTTAAGACCATTTTCAGTTTTTGACCCTTTCTTTTCGGCTTTTTCCAAAAAAGTGGTCTTAGGAGGATTGTATATCATATCATATACAAAAACTGGTATGCCAGCCACATAGTTTTCAAAGTCAAAAGGACTGCTTTCAATATTCGGATACATTCCCACAGATGTTGTGTTAATAATTATATCGTATTTAAACTCATATCTTCTTAGCCATTCTACTGGAAGGATTTTCAAAATGTCTTGAAAAACCTCTCTTAACCTTTCTGCCTTCTCATATGTCCTGTTTGCAACAAACACCTCTTTTGCACCCATCCTGTAAAGTCCATAGATGCAGGCTTTTGCTGCACCACCGCTACCGAGCACCAATATTTTTTTGTCTTTTACGTCAACCCCTATATCCTCCAAGCTTTTTTTAAACCCTATCCAATCGGTATTGTAAGCCAAAAGCTTCCCTTCCTCTTTCTTCACTGTGTTTGCCGCTTTTATTATTCTGACATCTTCTGAGACTTCATCACAAAACTCCAAAATATCTTCCTTGTAAGGAATTGTTATGTTAAATCCAATAACATCCTTATCTTTTCTCACCATCTCAACAAATTCTTTTAGTTTTACAAAATCAGAGAGTTCGACATTTGAATAAACCGCGTCAATGCCCAATTCAGACAAAATTTTGTTATGAACAAAAGGTGAAATTGAGTGTTTTAAGCTCTTACCAATCAAAAAAAGCTTTTTCATTCCCTCTCATCCTTTTCGTAGTACTTTAATATTTTCTTTTCAAAAATCCTGTTTATCCTTGTTACAAAAAACTCCTTTTCTTTTAATGGTCGGACCAATATCACAAAGAGTTTTAACCTTTTTGCGCCTATAACATCTGTGAAGAACTGATCACCTATCACAGCTGTTTGATGATTTTTCTTGCCTTGATGAAGCAACTGCGATGCTTTCAAAAATCCAGACTTTAAAGGTTTTTTAGCATTATAGATGGCAGGAATTCCAAGCATGCTTTCTATTTTTTTGACTCTATCTTTCTGGTTGTTCGAAACAAGGCAAATTTTAAATCCCATCTTTTGAGCCTTTTTAAGCCACTCAATAATCTCGTCTCTTACATCAAACTCTCCCCATGCAACTATGGTGTTGTCTATGTCGATAATGAGATAGTTTATTCCTCTTTTTATAAGACTTTCAAGATCAATATCCAATATACTTTGACATATCATGTCAGGTTTGAACTTTTTTAGCATCTCTATACCCTTTCTCTCCCTTTTGCCATCTAAAAATTGTCAAACAAAAAATGAATCTACACAACTTTTTTGTTTTTTGATTTGTGAAAATACAACCTGATAAGGTATAATTTAATTATATTCTAAGCCTTTATATTTTTCAAAATAAATTGAGAAGGGGGAAAGAGATTAAAAATGGTTGAGGTAAAGAAAGTTGAGTATATGGGCTGGGAAAACTGCTACAAAATTTCTAATGGAAAAATCGAAGCAGTTGTCACAACAGACGTGGGACCAAGAATAATTCATTTTGGATTTGAAGGTGGCAAGAACGTATTCTGCGTGGTGGAAGACCAGGCAGGAAAAGTTGGTGGCGATGAGTGGAGAATATATGGTGGAACAAGACTGTGGCACAGTCCCGAAGCTATGCCACGCTCTTATTTTCCTGACAATCATAAAATAGACTTTGAAATTGTGGAAAATGGCATTGTACTGAAACAGCCCACCGAAACTACAACTTTTTTGCAAAAGACAATTGAACTGAAGTTTCACCCAACAGAAGCAGAGGCTTATGTAACATACAAAATCAAGAACAAAGGTCTTTTTGAAGTCAAGTTCGCAATCTGGGCACTTTCTGTAATGGCACCTGGTGGAGTTGAAGTTATGCCAATTCCAAAGATTGATACAGGACTTTTACCAAGCTATCCTTTGGTCATGTGGCCATATACAAAACTTAACGACCATAGAGTCTTGTGGGGTGAAGATTTTATTATCCTAAGACAGGATAAAAACTGCAAGCCACCGTTTAAGATTGGATATCCAAATTTAGACGGCTGGGCTTGCTATTTAAACGATGGAAACTTATTTATAAAACAATACAAACATATAGATGGTGCAGAGTACCCTGACTTTGGATGTTCTTACGAAACATATACAACCGATTTCATGCTTGAGATGGAAACTCTAAGTCCACTTTACACTGTCGCTCCGGGCAAAGAGATTTCTCATCTTGAGGTTTGGCAGCTCAAGAAAGTTGATGCTACCATTGAAAATGAAGAAGATGTCAAAAACCTGATTTTGCCTTTGATAAAAAAGTAAAAAGCATTTTTAAACTTGAAAGGGGCTTTTTCCTCTATTTTTCAGGAAAAAGCCCCCTTTTACTTTCATCTTATGACCCTTTTTGCCATCATAAAAAATCTTCCATAATATGAATTCAGGTCAGTCTCTGTTACACGTCCCCTTGCACTCGATGCATGAATGAACTTGCCACCGCCTAAATATATGCCAACATGATTTATATAATTTTTCCCGCCATCTGTGTCAAAGAAAAGCAAATCTCCCGGTTCAATTTCACTATACGAAATTCTCACACCATTTGTCCTTGCCATGTCAGCTGCTGTTCTTTCCAAATGTATTCCAAAGTTCTTAAACACAAACTGAACAAATCCTGAACAGTCAAAACCTGTTGATGGCGATGTTCCACCATATGAGTATCTTATACCACGAAATCTTTGAGCAAACTCTAAAATTCTCTGTGCCAGGCTAAGATTTTCAAAAGTTTCTGCTTGAGTTCTTTCAAAACCACCACGTGACACTGTTTTTGATGCAAGCTCAAATGGCATCTTCAAAAGATAATAAGCCATATATCCTACTGTCCCATCAAGCGTCTTTACCTTTACCCAGCCATTTTGCTCTCTTGACAGGACATAAACTTTGCTGCCACTTTTTAATGTCTTTAATATCTTTGATGAGGTTGACATATCACTTCTCAAACGCGCATTGTCTTTTAAAACTGTAGCTTGCGCAGCTTTAGCAGTCGTTTTTTCTGTACTTGCCCTTGAAGTATTTGAAACTGTGCTCTTTTTTTCATTTGTAATAGTTATGTAATCAGACTTTACATACCCAACAATTCCATCATACGAAATCTTTACCCATCCGCCTGCATTTGACAAAACTTGAGCTTCAAACCCTTTGGGGAAAACCCCTAAAATCTTACTATTTGTTGAAGGTGCACTTCTTATATTTATTGTGGAATTCGCCTGGGCTGACTGGGCAAAAGCTTTTGCAGAAAAAAACATCAGAAAAATTCCAAGAATTATAGCTATTAAACATCTAAAATTCATACAAAAACTCCCTTCTTGAGGCTTACGGGATTAGCTGACGGGTTCGGGACAAGAAGGCTATCCCTACGGCAAGTTCTTTCTTGCCGATTCACCCCAATGGCTACTGTGGGTCTCCCGCTGTCTGAGCAATTTTTACAATTTGCTCAGACATTCAGCCTATTAAGTTTATCATTTTGATGTTATTATTTTATTACAAGTCACTTTATTCTGTCAACCCTTTTTTACAGAATTGTTACGCAAATATTTCTAAAATATTACAACCCCTTCTTTAAAAGCCCAAGTCTTCTTTGACCAGCACAACCTTAATCCTGCCCTTTGCTGGAGACCTTCTTGTTACAACAATATGGCTGCAGATGCTATCGCTACTTAAACAATCATGGCATTTTCCGTCCTGGGTGCAAGGCGTATTTTTTGAAAGTCTTTTTGAGTTCATGGGAGATGCAATATTTCTTACCCTCAGCAAACCTTGCTCCTCGTTTAAAACAAGCTTGTTCTTGCCGGCAATCACTATTACATTTTTAGGACCAAAAAGAAGCGCTGCAAGCCTGTTGCCGTTTCCATCTATGTTTATGAGCTTCCCGTCAAGTGTTATTGCGTTTGTTGACATAAGATAGTAGTCAGCCCAGAAAGATTTTCTGTAAATCTCACCAAGCTCCTCAGGCGTTATTCCTTCTTTGTATCTGTCCAAAAAGCTGTAATTGCCATTTCTCAGAAAATCTATCACACCACACTCAAAAAGTGTCATTGACCCACCGCATGATACCACACTGCCTTTTGAAATGAGCTTTTCTAAAAGAGGCACAACATCTTCTTTTTTCTCGACAACAAAACATTCAAAGTTTCTTGCTTCCAAGTTTTTCTTTACAGTTTCAAAGTTTGTATCTATCCACCATGCCTTGTTTGGATTCATTTTAAATCACCCCTTGACATTTTATCGTTTGTCTCTTTTAAGATATAATCTTTCAAGCTCTCAATGTTTGAAACAACTAACGCTTTTTCTTTCAACTCATTGTAAAGATTTGTTGCCAAACCGCCTGTAAAATCGCGCTTTGAAATATCCTCCTCTTCAATTATGCAAAGCTTATTAGCATATCTCAGCGCCTCCAAGTTTTTCAGGTTCTGAACACCAAACGGGATGTTGCACAGCACACACAGGTCTGCTTTCCTTATAAGTTGGACATTTTCAATGTACTCTTTTTCTCCAATTGGCATAAAAGGTTTTGTAAAAACTGTATAGATGGAAAAAAGCTGAGCTGTTTCAAAGTCTGTGTCATTTGTAGAAAGAACACCTGTTGTCACCATGCATCCCATTTCAACCAGCATCCTGTAAAGAAGTTGTGCGCTCCCACCTCCTGCAACAACATGAATGTGCAAAGCTTTTGGGTCTTCTCTCTGGATAAGTTCTATATCAAATATTCCGAAAGGATTTTTGTAAACTATTGCATCAACACCATACACCCTCTTTATGTTTTCCCTATTTAGAACTTCATCTGGTCTTCCAATATCTACTATCTTGCCGTCTTTCATTATAACAATACTGTCGCATACTTTTGTTGCAATTTTTAGATTGTGAATTGCCATTATGACAACCTTGCCATCCAACGCTTCTTGTTTTGCAATCCTTAAAATCTTTTCCTGGTGAGAAATATCAAGATTTGAATTTGGCTCATCCAAAAGCAAAACTTTGCTACTTTGAGCAAGCACACGTGCAAAGGAAGTCCTTTGTCTTTCACCACCTGAAATCTTCAATATATTCGAAAGTTTTTTGCTGGAAAGTTCAACTTGCTCTATTTTCTCCTCTGCAATTTTTTTGCTCTCGTAGGTAGCAAAGAACCTGCTCTTTTCATAGGGAAATCTTCCCATCATCACAACATCAAGAACTGTAAACGGAAAGCTTGAAAAGATGTGCTGTGGCATGTACGAAATAAGCTTTGCTCTTTCTATGTCAGAAAACTTGCTTATCTGCACATCACCAAAACAAATCTTGCCTTCAAAAATTTTGACAAGCCCTGCTAAAGCCTTTATAAGTGTACTTTTACCACTTCCATTTGGCCCAACAAATCCATAGACTTTTCCTTCTTCGAACTTAAGCCTTCCATCTATCTCAACAATGGGATAAGAGTAACCGCATTTAAGGTTTTCAACAAAAAGAGGCATTATTCTATACACTCACCTCATTTTCACGCTTTTTCAGAAGGTACAAAAAGTATGGTACCCCTACTAAAGAGGTTATAATCCCAACCTTTACTTCAACCGGTGAAAACAATGCTCTTGCAATTGTATCACACACAATTAAAAATATTCCACCACTTAAGATTGAAGCAGGTATTAGCCTTCTATAATCGCTTCCAACAATGAATCTTAGCATGTGGGGGACAATTAGCCCAACAAAACTAATCGGTCCTGAGACCGAAACTGATATCCCTGTTATAAGCGAAACAAGAAAAAGCAAACTTCTTTTTAACTTTTCTGGATTTACCCCAATTGTAAAGCTTTCTTCTTCTCCAAGTATCAAAATGTTTATCCTCTTTGCAAAAAGCAAAGAATACAGTATTAATATACAAAGAGGAACAAAGCTAATCTTCACATGTACCCAGCTTCGACCGTCTAAACTACCGAGCATCCAAAATATATATTCGCTTACCTGATACTGATTTATGTTTGAAAGAATCAAAGAGTTTATGGAAGACACAAAAGTTGAAACTGCAATACCAATTAAAATGAGGTTTGTAATGGGCGTTTTGTTGTTCTTGGTTGAAAGCCTATACACTAAAAACGAAATCAAAAGCGCACCTGCAAAAGCAAACAATGGTAAATAAAATATATTTATGGTGTTGAGCGAAAAGGCTATACATAATATGGCACCTAAACTTGCCCCGCTTGACGTTCCAATAATTCCTGGGTCTGCCATAGGATTTCTGTAAAGTCCTTGAACAAGCGTACCTGCTAAGGCCAAGCTCATCCCAACAATCATAGCAATTATTATTCTTGGAAGTCTTATTTGCCCGACAATTGTCAAATCCGTATCATTCACCCAACCTAAATTGATACCTATGAGCGATAAAAGTGCCTTTAAAACACGAAGGGGAGGGATAAAAACACTTCCCACCCCTATGGATATTATAAACACTGTCAAAAGCAGAAAGAATAAAATAATCAAAACCTTTTTCAACTGCACCACCACTTATAAAAGCCTTATTTGAAAAGATATGGATACGCAGCTTTTGCCAAGTCATAAATACCTTCAACAATATAGTGCGAAACTGTTTGAACATGCCTATCATCAAGAATAATTACACTGTTGTTCTTCACAGCTTTCAGGTTTTTGAAAGCAGGGTCTTTTTTGAACTCCTCTACGTACTGCTGAGAAGTCTTTTTTGGATTGTACGACGCAGATGGAATAACAATGATGTCAGGGTCCCACTCCAAAATTTGTTCTTTTGAGATAGTTGGCCAGCCTTTCAATCCCGCAACAGCTGCTATATTTATAACTCCTGCATACTTTGCTATCTCATGCTGGGTTGTATTTTTGCCATATGTTGAGTTGAAATAGTATGTGTAAAAGAGCACATACTTCTTTTTTCTCAAGTATTTTACCTTTTTTTGCACAAAGTTAATTTTATCGTCCATGTACTTTATAAGAACCTGGCCTTTCTGGATTTCACCAGTTAGCTTTGAAAGATTTATTATCTCTTGTTTGATATTTGCAATCGAATTTGGATTTAAGCTGACATATATAGGACACTTAAGACCTTTCTTCAAAAGGTCGTACTTTGACTTGTCAATGTAATAAGGCACTATCACAAGGTCAGGGTTTGCCGCAATTATCTTTTCAATGTCGTTGCTCGAATATCTGCCTTTTACATTCTTAGCAAGATTTACGACATTCGAATTGTTCTTGTCATCAGCAAATATAGAAAGCCCAACGATTCTGTTAGCAGACACCATATTGAGCAAAATCTCATCTGTCTGAAGCGCAAGCGACAAAATCCTTTGAGGTTTCTGTTTTACAGTTATGCTATACCCCTTTCCATCCTTGACTGTGACAGGAAAGTCAGCAGCATGAGAATAAAATGGAATTAAAGCTACCGCAAATGCAATTAAAACAACTATTGCAACTAACTTTTTAGAAAACTTCATCAGCATATTCAACCCCTTTGTATGTAATAATTTGCTTGCATTATTATATCACACAAGTTGCTGGATGTCTATACTAATTATTTCTGTTTCTTCTGGTAATAAATTCAATAAAGTAGGATCAAAAGGTAATTCGCGATTTACCCACCTTATATAACCACTGACAGGAGACTTTAAAGTGTATGTCTTATAGATTGACTCAATTCTTGCAAACTCCTCTCCTTCTTGGATATACCCTGATGTCTTGAAGAATTCAAATATAACAATGTCACCAAGTTCCATCTCCAAATTCTTAGTTATACCTACCGAAGCAACCGAACCATTAACTTCAACCCATATGTCTCCAAAAAGAAGCCTCTCTCCATACAGCATCTTTTTTCTTCCTCTTCCTTGAAGTATTTTCATTTACCAGCAAATTTTTTAAGCTGCTCATACGTCATCATACCAACGTTTTTGGCAACTATCTTGCCATTTTTGTCAATCAAAAATGTTGTGGGTATTCCTTCAATCCCAAATTGTGCAGAAACCTTCCCATCCCTGTCAAGAAGTACTGGGTACGTAACTCCCATTGAACTTAAGAATTCCTCAACTGTTGCTTTATCCTCTTGAATGTTAATGCCAATCAAAACAACATCTTTGTTTTCGCGATGGAATCTTTCAAAATCGGGTATCTCAGCCCTGCAGGGTGGACACCATGTTGCAAAAAAATTGAGCAAAACCTTTTTGCCCCTAAAATCTAATAATGAATACTCTTTACCATCTACTGCTAAAAGCCTAAAATCAACTCCATCTGTAGCAGCTTTCTCTTTTGAGTGCGACATAATCTGGTATACTAAAAGCCCAATCAAAATGGCGCTTATCAATATAAAGATAACACTTTTGCTTCTATTATTCAACATAAAATATTCACCTCTTCTTGAATTTTTTTATCTTTCATCTGAAGAAATTTATCTTGTCAAAAAACGCAAGCATGCCAAATGCAATCAAAAGGGTTCCTGTAAAATACTCTACTGCCCTGCTATACCTATTCAACATACCAAAAAAAGCTTTTAGCCTGTCTATTAAAAAGCTTGAGATCAAAAACGGCACGGCAAAACCCATCGAATAGATAAAAAGCAGCATCGCTCCTTTTAAAAACGTCTCAGATAGTGCCGCCATGCTCAAAATAGACGTCAAAACTGGTCCTATACAGGGTGTCCAGCTTATACTCAAAACCATTCCTAAAATTAGCGGTGAAACATTAATATCTAAATTACCTTTACCTTGTATTGGTATAAAAAACTTTTTTAAAAAATCTGGTGACAAGTCAAGCATCACCAGACCCATCAAAACAATAATCATTGCTGCTATCTTCTTCAATAGAAAACTGTACCCAGAAAATACGCTACCTACCGCAGCCGCAACCACTCCAAGTACAACAAAGACAATTGAAAATCCCAAAACAAACAAAAGGCTACTTTTCAACTTGCTACCCTTTTGAGAAAAAAGATATAAGATATACACAGGAATAAGTGGCAAAATACAGGGTGAGAAAAAAGACAAAAAACCGGCTATCGCCGCCGCTAAAATATCTATTTTCATTATTTTCTGCCCCTTTGCTATTTGATTTTGTACCCTCCATTTACAATTACCCACACGTCATCAACTGCTTTGAATCCTCTGCCATCGCTTCTTGCTACTAAATAAAAATGGTTAAATAAAAGTTGCTGGTTTGCCCCCACATCTTTTGCGCTTGTCAAATCAATAATTGTTGCCCCTTTTGGCACAACAGAAATAGCTTTTCCAACCCGCACAACAAACTCTGTTGACGCATCAAACAAAATGGTCTTGCTTTTGGGAACTTTAATAACCTCATAACCTTTGGTGTATATAAAATCACCTTTTTTTACTCCTGAAGAACTTGATATATCTTTTAATTTGGCATCAAGCTGTGCAGTTTGCAATTTTAACTTTTCAATCTCAGAAGACAAATTTGCAACTTGGCTCTGCAGCTTTGAAATATCCTGTGCTTGCCCTGCAGAAACATTTGCATCTTTTATCTTCTTATCCAGCTCATTTATTTTATTGTCTATGTACATCTTTAACTGGTCAACCTGCTTTTTAAAAAAACCATATGTGACAAGTGCGCTACTGTCAATCGATGTAGAAGAGGCAAATATAACCCCTATGCTCAGTACTCCTGCGGCCAGAACAACAAGTATCAAAAAATTTACGCCTTTTTTAAACCTGCGCCTTCTTTCTTTTTCCAATCATATCCCTCCGCTGTCCATTCTATTAGCCCAAGGCTTATCAGAATTGCCTGGTTTACTTTTTCCATGACCTCATCAGAAAGCTTGCCAACTTTATTTTTGAGACGCACTTTATCAATTGTTCTTATTTGCTCAAGTAAAATGACAGAATCACGCGAAAGACCAAACTCACCTGCACGAATCTCAACATGCGTTGGAAATTTAGCTTTGCCAATCTGTGAAGTTATCGCAGCCACAATCACAGTTGGGCTGTATTTGTTCCCTATATCATTTTGAATTACCAGAACTGGTCTTATGCCGCCCTGCTCAGAACCAACATGTGGAGCAAGGTCAGCATAAAATATGTCTCCCCTTTTGATTTCAAGTGGTGGTTGATTTTGATTTTGCTGTATCACTTTCTCCACTCTCCGCTATCCTACTTTCTTCTATTCTATAAAAATCATACCCAAAATCATCGTAAATTATATTCTCATATTTTAAAAGTCCTTCAAAGTCAAGTGCAAGCCATTCGTTTGCAATGTTTCTATTTAGCTCTGCATACTTTTTATAACAACTTTCGAGATCTCTTTCAATCTTTTTCAGCCTTCTTTTTTCAATAACTGTCCTCATAAAACCGTCATCATAAGAATTACTTTTATACTGCAAAAGGAATTTCACAAATCGTATTTGCGGCATCTCATTTCCCCCTTGCAAAACAAAATATAAAAAATAAAATTTAAAGCGTAGGAATGAGCGGATGAGCTTATTATCATTATACGGTCTTTGAAAAGAATAAATCAATGTAAATTTTTCATAAGATATAGTTTAATATTTTGACAACTCGCCCATCCTTGATAAAAACCCGTGGAATTCGCTTGCTAAACGAACACACAACCTCATAGTTTATAGTGCCAATCTGCTCAGCCAAATGATCAGCCAAAATCTCATTTTTCCCTTGTTTCCCTATAATGACAACCTCATCACCAATCTTCACATCCTCGATATCGGTCACATCTACCATGCACTGGTCCATACATATACTCCCAACAACTTTGGCAAACTCACCTTTTATGAGAACATGCCTTTGACTACTTCCAACACGCGTAAAACCGTCTGCATAACCGATAGGTATTGTAGCGATTTTACTTTTGCGTGTGGTTATATATCTTCTGTTGTAACTTATTGGGAAGCCTTCTGGCACCTCCTTTACATTGATAACTCTTGCTTTGACAGACATTACAGGTTTTAAGTTTATATGTTCTTTCAAACTGCTGTTTGGATAAAGCCCGTATAGAATAAGACCAAGTCTTACAACATCAAGTTGATACTGGGGGAAACGGATTGCCGCACTGCTATTTGCAATGTGCTTATATTTAAAGTATACCCCATTTTTATTGAGTTCTTTCACAAAGTTTTCAAATTTTATAAACTGCTCATGCGTAAAATCATCCGAATCTGGGTCGTCTGCAGATGAAAAATGAGAGAATATCCCCTCAAGTTCGATGTTTGGCAGCTTAGCAATATTTAATATGGTGTTTACGCTCTGTTCACAGCATAAAAATCCTATTCTTCCCATTCCAGTATCAACTTTGATATGTATCTTGGCTTTTTTACCTATTTTTTGGGCTGCCTTGCTAAGATAATATGCCTGCTCATACGTATAAACTGTTTGGCTTATCTCGTTTTCAACAACCTGTTCGGACAGTTCAAAAGGAGTAAAACCCAAAATTAAAATTGGAACATCAAAATTGAAATGTCTCAGCTGCAATGCCTCGTCAATTATTGCCACAGCGAGCATACTAACACCATTTTTTACAAGTACTCTTGAAATTTCAACCGCTCCGTGTCCATATGCATCAGCCTTCACAACGGCCATTATTTTTGTTTGTGGTAAAATCTTTTTCTTGATATTTTCAAGGTTGTACAGTAAATTGTCAAGATTTATTTCTGCCCATACCCTGTTGTAGAGCGACAATTTGGTCATCCCTTTCTATACTTTTTATATTCAGTCAAGTAAATGGTTTTCATAAATCTTTTATCTTGGTATATTACTCCTATCTTTTTCAGCTCTCCATTTGCAAAGTAGAAGTGAAGGTACCTTATATCACCTTTCAGCTCCAATGTGACAATTGTTTGATTCTGCTGAGCTACAATTGAGTACTTTTCGGCATTTATCAGCTTATCTATATAGTAGTCCAAAAATATGTCCTGGGCAATACTTTTTATGTTTTTGCCATCCATCAAAACATTTCCGTCCTCTTTTGTCAATCTTATTTTTCTTGTGCCTTTTACAAACTCCGCCTCAACCCTCCCATTAATTCTCTTTTCTAAAAATGAGTACTTTGAAACACCATCTCTTGAAGAGATTTCTACATAGCCTTTTGCAATATAGTTGGTAAAAACCTTCAAAGAAGGACTTTGGACCATCCTTTTACAACCAGAAAGTTCAAAAAGCAGCATAACTACTATACACAGCCAGAGTTTTTTGGACAAAAACTTCATCCTTTATATTTAACCTTCAATTAGTCTCCTAATAGCACTGTCCAACCCCTCTATAACATCTGAGGGCAAAATTGTCTGCATTGTCTTTTTTTCAAGCAAGATATCTGCTGAAAGAGAATGAAGATATACCGAAATTTTTGCCGCCTCAAAAGCAGAATACCCTTGAGCAATCATAGACAAAATAATACCTGTGAGAACATCTCCGCTTCCGCCTTTTGCCATGCCAGGATTGCCAAGAACATTTATAAAAACCTCATCTCCGTCTGTTATTATTGTTCTTGAACCTTTTAGTACGCATATAGACTTAAATTCTCTTGCAATCTTTTTGGCAGCATCAATTGGATTTTTAGCAACATCTTTTACATCAACGCCAAGAAGCCTTGCAGCTTCCATATAATGCGGAGTTAAAACTTTTTGAGATTTATAGATTGCCAAGAGATTTTTTGCTTTTTGGCTTGATGCCAAAACATTTAGTCCATCTGCATCTATTACAATAGGTATTTGGAAATTCTCCAAAATATGAATCAATATCTTTTCAACTTCTTCATTCTTCGTAAGCCCACAGCCAAATCCTAAAACGTCAAGCTTAGCAAAGTATTCCTTAAATTTCGCAAAACCATCAAAAGATATAACACCTTCTTTACTTTCAACTGGCAAAACTATTATCTCCGGTTTTCTTAAACTCTGAAAATAAAGTGTTTCTTGGGGAGTTATCAAGTAGCAAAGTCCACAGCCGCTTTTAATAGCAGCATTGCTGCACAGAACCGCCGCACCAGGATAATACTTTGACCCGGCAACTATTCCCACCTTGCCATAATCGCCCTTGTGAGAGTCAGGATATCTGTAAAATTTGGATACTTCTAAATCCTCAGCCGTTAAAATCTTTACCTTGATATCTTTGATAATCTTCTCAGGAATACCTATGTCTTTCACAATGACTTTACCACAATAATAGCTACCAGGATACAAGATATGACCTACTTTGGGGTAAACAAAGGTTACTGTCTTGGAAGCACGTACAGCACAGCCTTTAACCTGAGCTGTATCAGAACAAACACCACTTGGAATGTCAACTGAATATACATCAGCGTCGCTACTATTTATATACTCAATTGCCTTTTTGTAAAGTCCGTCAATGTCTTTTGAAAGACCTATTCCAAAAATTGCGTCAACTATTATGTCAAATCTCTGGGTTTGGAGGGATAATAATAGTTCTTCTGACAAAATGCTAACATCGACTTCCAGCCTTTTCAATATATCAAGGAAAACTTTGGATGTCAAAGTCACATTTTCATCGAATAAAAATACCTTTACATTTGGACAAACCTGGGCAAGATACCTTGCAACAACAAATCCATCGCCGCCATTGTTGCCTTTTCCGCAAAAAACTGCAATGTTTTTATCTTTTAGCACCCTAAAATCCTTCTTTATCTCTTCAAAAACACAAAAACCAGCATTCTCCATCAACACAACTTCAGGTATCCCTATTTCCTGCGAAGCTTTCCTGTCAATTTCCCTCATCTGGGATGAAGTCAAAACAAACATTTATCATCCCTTCTTTTTTTATTTTTCAGCAATGGCAACTGCAACTGCAACCGATTTTTGGTGAGATATACTCACCACAATATTTTTAATTCCAAGCTCAAAACAAAGAGTCTCAGCCCTGTTATAAAGCTTTACCATTGGACAGCCAGTTTTCCCTTTTTGTATTTCTATGTCTTTGAAGCAAAAAACAATTCCTGTTGAAAGTGCTTTGGCAACTGCTTCTTTTGCAGCAAAATACCCCGCTATTGTCTCTGGGTTATATCGCCTTTCTTTTATATATTCAAGCTCATTGAAAGTAAATATTCTTTTTAAAAACTGGTCGAATCTTTTCATATTTTTGAACCTATCAACTTCAACAATATCAATTCCAATATTAAATATCATAAATTATTTTCCCCTTCTGAGTTAAATATTACATAATTTTTGCTTGAAAAACAGCAAAAAATATAAATGAAAGGAGGGACTAAACATGAGTTTTATAAGCTGCTGGTATCCCTGCAAATATCAAAAAGATGGATACTGTTTAAAAACCCACGTTTGTCCACCCTCAAAATACTGTACTGAATTTTGCCTATTCTTTGAACCGGGAAAAAATGTCAAGGGAAAAAAAGAGAAAGAAAAAGAAAACCTTTAGAATTATTTTACCACATTCTCCACAAAGAAAGAATGCCAATAATTTTGAGATGTAAGCTCAGGATGAAATGTTGTAGCTAAGATATTTTTCTGCAAAACTGCAATTGGAGTTTCAAGCTCTGCTAAAACCTCAACAGTTTCTGCTACCTCAACAATTTTCGGTGCTCTTATAAAAACACACTCTGTAGTTATGTTGAACCTCGGAACAAAAACTTCTTTTTTAAAACTGTCAAGCTGGCTTCCATAGGCATTTCTTTCTATCATTATGCTAAGTAGAGGAAGCACACCACTTCCCTGGTTTTTGATATTTTTAGAAAGCAAAATTGCACCGGCACATGTTCCCCAAACTGGCATACCTTCATATATCAAGTTTAAAATATGGTCTTTTAAGTCTGTTTCAATCAAAAATTTTCCAATTGTAGTGCTTTCTCCCCCAGGCAAAATCAAACCATCAAGTCCTTTCAAGTCCTCTTCTTTTTTGACAAGCTGAGGCTTTGCCCCAAGTTCTTCTATCTTTTTCACATGTTCTATAACTCCGCCTTGAAACGCCAAAACTCCTATTGTCTTCAATTTTTAATTCCCCCTAAACTGCAAAAGTTCATGCTCAGAAAGATTTCTCAAATCTATACCTTCCATCTCTTCGCCAAGGTCATATGATATTTCTGCCAGTATTTTGGGATCATTGTAATATGTGGTTGCCATCACAATTGCCCTTGCTCTTTTCTCAGGATTTTTGCTCTTGAAAATAGCAGAACCGACAAACACACCATCTGCTCCAAGCTGCATCATTAATGCTGCATCAGCCGGTGTTGCAATTCCGCCTGCTGCAAAGTTGACAACAGGAAGACGTTTGAGCTCGGCTGTTTTTTTCAAAAGTTCATATGATACTCCAAGTTCCTTTGCATATGCATAAAGCTCATCGTCACTTAATGATGCAGCATAACTAATTTGCTTGTTTATTCTGCGAAGGTGTCTTACCGCTTCAACAACATTTCCTGTCCCAGCCTCACCTTTTGTTCTTATCATGGAAGCACCTTCTTGAATTCTTCTCAAAGCCTCACCCAAATCTCTTACGCCACACACGAACGCAGCTTTGAACTTCCACTTATCAATGTGATGCTCCTCATCAGCAGGTGTCAAGACCTCGCTTTCATCAATATAGTCTATGCCAAGTGCTTCTAAAATTTGAGCTTCAACAAAATGTCCGATTCTTACCTTTGCCATAACAGGTATTGAAACAGCACTTTTAATTTCCAATATTATTTTCGGGTCAGCCATCCTCGCAACCTTGCCTTCTTTTCTAAGGTCTGCCGGAACTTTTTGAAGAGCCATAACAGCAACAGCACCTGCTTTTTCAGCAATCTCAGCCTCTTTTGGAGATGTCACATCCATGATGACACCGCCTTTTAACATCTGTGCAAGGTTTTTGTTAAGTTCATATCTTTCATTTACAATCTCGCTCATAATTTAGCACCTCCGTATCGATATAATTTGTTGAAGTCTTTTGTCGACTTTATTATAATTAAAATAAACTGTGTGTAAAGACGGGATGAACGATGAGTGCATCGATACAGATTGACAAGGGCTCAAAAAAGCCTCTTTACCTTCAGCTTTATGAAGACATAAAGCAAAAGATTTTGTCAGGTGAGATTAATTATATGCAGAAGCTTCCATCTGTGAGAAATCTTTGCAAGATGTTAAATGTGAATCTTTCCACTGTGACAAAGGCTCTGAGCAAGCTTGAAAATGAAGGCTATATTAAAGCAACCCCTGGAAGCGGCTATTACGTTGTATACAGTGAGTATCAGGATAAAATCATTTTTGAGGAAGAAAACCTTATAGATGCTGAGGGGTACATTAATTTGGCTTCATCAAAGCTTCCATATAGCCTATACCCCATCGAATGGTTCAAAGATTCTTTAAACTGTGCAATTGAAGAGTATTCACCGCAGATTTTTGATTATATCGAACATTTTAAAAATCCTCTAAAGGAGTACTTGGTAGAGACATATCTTAAAAAGCTTGGGATTGTTACAAGCCCTCAAGATCTCACAGTCGTATCAGGTGCTCAGCAGGGAATTGAGATTACAACAAAAAGTTTTTTAAAGCCCGGCGATACAATATTTTTAGAAAATCCTTCGTACCTTGGTGCATATCATATCTTTAGCAATATGCACCTGAACATTGTCGGAATTGATATTGACCAGATGCAAAACATAGAAGATTACATTAAAAAATTTTCACCAAAGGCCATATACATTATTCCTTTTTCGCAAAATCCAACCGGGGTTTCGTACAGCAAAGAGTACAAGGAGTATCTGTGTGAAATTTCACAAAAATACGATTTTTACATCATTGAAGATGATTTTTTAAGTGATATAGTTGTGGATGAAGGAATTTTACCAATCAAGGCATATGACAAATACGACAGGGTGTTTTACATAAAGAGCTTTTCAACTGTTACAATGCCTGCCTTGAGAATTGGATTTGTTTTAGCACCAAGGCACTTTAGCGAAGAGGTGGCATATTATAAGTCAATGGCAGATATCTCAACATCGCTTTTGATACAGGTATCTTTTTATTATTTTTTGAAAAACTTCTTTGACAAGCACATAGAAAACTTGAAAACATACATAAACCAAAGACAAAAGCTATTTTTAAGATTGGCAAAAGACTTGCAAATAGACAACAGGCTGCTTACTCAAAATGTTCAGGGAATATTTGTTTCTTTCTACCTTCCACCAAATATATCATCTGCCACTATTTATAACAAACTCAAAACACAAAGGGTTTTAGTTCAGCCCCATACATGTTTTTATCATAAACCTGCCTCTACAAACTTTTTCAGAATAAGTTTCTTAGATTGTACAGAAGATGAACTTCAAATTGCTATGCAGAAAATTCAAAATGTTTTGAATTCAGCTTACCAAAAAGAGGAGGTATGAAAAGTGGAATTTTGTACTGAAAAACTTAAAGATACTATCAGAAAAAATATGGAACTTTTCATTAACATCAGAAGAGATTTAAATAAACTTGCCGAACTTTCATATGAAGAGTATAAGACACAAAAATATATCACAGAAAGACTTTCAGAGTGGGGCATTGAAAACTTTCCAATAGCAAAAACAGGTGTGATTGGAATTATAAATAGGTCTGAGGAATGTATTGGAATAAGAAGCGACATGGACGCAATTTTAGTGGAAGGTCAGCCAAGACACTGCTGCGGTCACGATTTTCACATGGCAGTGGTACTTGGAACAGCAAAGGTCCTTGTTGACATTGGCTTTGAAGGGTGTGTCAAGTTTATATTTCAGCCTGCTGAGGAAGGTCCGGGAGGGGCAAAAAGAGTAATTGAAGAAAGCGGACTTGAAAATCCAAAAGTGACAAGGCTTTTGGGATTTCACGTGTGGCCAGGTGTTGATGTTGGAACAATTGAAGTTTCAAGTGGTGCTATCATGGCAAGTGTAGACGACTTTGAAATTGAGTTTATTGGAAAAGGTGGACATGCTGCAATGCCAGAAGTAACCAAAAATCCAATTTATCCTGCCACCGATTTTATTCAGAGCGCAAACAACTTTTTTTGCGCGTTCTCAAATAAATTATTGCCTTTTCATCTCTCTTTCTCATCCATCAGCAGTGGACAGACTTTCAATGTAATTTCAGAGAGGTGCAAAATAAGAGGAACTGTAAGAACGTTTGATAGCAGTCTTCAAGAATTTATTTATAATAATATAAAAAAACTTACAAAACTTTCTGCTCAAAAATATAATTGCCATGTAAATATAAATTATTATTTTCAATATCCACCTTTGATAAATAGTTATCAAGCTACCGAAGAGTTTCTTGATGTAGCAAAAAAACTTCTTGGTCCTGAAAATGTAAAAAAGGCTATCCCAAGCTTTACAGCAGAAGACTTTGCATTTTACTGCCAAAAGGTTCCCTCAGTATATTTTAGACTTGGTATAAAAGAAAAAGGCAAAGGAGAAAATCCTTTGCACTCACCATATTTTGATGCATCAGAAAACAGCATATTTTACGGTATACTTATCTTAGCAGGATATTTAATTGCTGTTCAAAAGAGCTAACAAAACTTTTTGTGCACGGGAGAACTTATTGCTTCTGATATATATTGCAATATATTTATTTTCTGTATCAAATCCGTATTTTTTGAGTATAGAGACACTGTCTGCTTTAATGCCATATAAATCTGTTTTCGATTTGTCTTTTTCTTTCACATAACATGTATTATCTACAAATTTATCCAGTTTATTTTTGCTCACAAAAGACTTTAAAGAATAAAATGCTCCACTTTGGGCATAGTTTGTAAATAATTTTTTATCAAGTATATAAATATCTCCTTCTCCTGCTGCAAGCATTACCATAAGTTTTTGCATAAATGCAAATTCTTGTTCGGATTTTGGTTTATCGCCCGTGTAAAGTATCTGGTCAACGTAAATTTGGTCACCTGATTTTTTTTCAAGTTCTGAAATCAATTTTTGAGCATTTTCATCACCAATGAAATTGCCAACAAGCACAATCCTTACTTTTTTATTTATATCATCTTGACTGCTTGAACACCCTGTTAAAATAAACATTAAAAAACTCGCAAGGCTAAGTACTATTAAAACTTTTTTAAATCTCAATGCAAATTTCATTGCTCATCTCACCTGCCCGAAATTCTTAATTTTTAAAATCAAAAAAGGGAAGAGCAAAAAAATCAATTTCTGCCCTTCCCTTATTATTTTACTCCATTCTAATTTACTTTACAATCTTAGCATACATGAAGTAATTAAATCCAAGCGGAGAAATGTAATAGTTCTTTACGTAATCTTTCAAAAGATATACTTTTGTATAGAAATAAATTGGAATTATTGCATAATCCTGCATCAATATTTTCTCTGCTTGTATCATATATTGCATTCTCTTCTTAGTATCAACTTCTTTTTTGGCTTTTTCTATCAAAGAGTCATATTGCTTGTTACTCCAATTTGTGTTGTTATTACCACTATATGAAGTAAATAAATCCAAGAAAGTCATAGGATCATTGTAATCGCCAACCCATCCATCTCTTGCTACCATATAGTCTTTTTTCTGTCTTCTTTCAAGCAATACTTTCCATTCCATATTAGAAAGCTTTACATTTATACCGAGCTGTTTCCACATATTTTGAATTGCTTCAGCAACCTTTTTATGACCTTCGTCAGTGTTATAAATAATTTCTATCTCTGGCATACCTTTACCGTTTGGATATCCTGCTTCAGCCAACAATTTCTTTGCTTTTGCCAAATCAGCAGTAACTGGCAAGAAGTTGCCCGACTCTTCTCTGAAATCCTTAGAAATTCCCTTAATACCATACGGAACAAAACCTGTTGCAGGTTTTTGCTCAGCTTTTAAAAGATTAACAATACGTGTTCTATCAATAGCAAGAGACAAAGCTTCTCTTACTCTCTTGTCAGTAAAAGGTGGTTTTTTGCAATTAACAAGATAATAATATGTCCCTATTAAAGGTGCTATCTTAATCTTTCCTTCTCTTTTTAGCCTTGGAATTTCTTCAGTAGGTATACCTTCAGCACCATCAACTTGCCCAGCAGTAAAAGCCATCAAGTTGGCATTGTTGTCATTAGATAACTTTAAGATCATCTTTTGTAAAGTTATAGATTTCGCATCCCAGTAATTATTGTTCTTTTCGAGTTCGATATATGAGTTATGAACCCACTTTGTCATTTTAAACGGACCATTACCAATATATGTCTTTGGATCTGTTGCCCATTTATCCCCATATTTTTGCACAATATCTTTTCTTACCGGGAAGTATGTCGGGAAGTTTGTAAGATCAATAAAATATGGAGTTGGTGCTTCCAATGTAACCTGTAAAGTTGTACTATTTAAAGCCTTGACACCAACATCAGATGCTTTTGCTTTACCTTCGTAAAATTTTTGACCATTCTTGATATAGAAAAGCTGATAAGCATATTCTGAACCTGTGTTTGGATCTAATGCTCTTTTCCAAGCATATTCAAAATCATATGCAGTAACAGGTTTACCATCTGACCACTTCGCATTTTTTCTTATATAAAAGGTATAAGTAAGTCCATCTTTTGATACAGTCCATTTTTCTGCCATTCCAGGCACAGTTCTACCTTTAGCGTCAACTCTTGTTAAACCTTCAAAAACATTGATAATTATGTTTGCAGCATCAAGAGCAGTATTTAGACCGGGGTCAAGATATCTTGGTTCAGAGCCATTGATATAAGTAAATACTTGCCTTGATGATGCAACCGCTGCATTTTTAAAATTAACGCCTAAAAATAACCCCGTCACAAGAAAAGCAACCAGAATAAAAGTAGCTACAATACGCTTTTTCATAAATAAATCTCCTCCTCACATAAAAATTTTTATTTTTTATCTTTACGTGACCTGCCTTATTTTTTATCCATCAAGTGGCAGGCCACGTAATGACCACTACCAACATCCCTAAACTTGGGCTCCTCTTCCTTACACCTGTCAAACGCATACTTGCATCTTGTTCTAAACCTGCAACCGGTTGGCGGATTGAGAGGGCTTGGAACGTCTCCTTCCAATATAATTCTTGTCCTTTCTTTAGAGATTTTCGGGTCAGGTATTGGTATTGCAGAAAGCAGTGCCTGTGTGTACGGATGCAAAGGATTGCTGTAAAGCTCGTTACTTTCTGCAAGTTCCACAAGCTTTCCTAAATACATTACACCTACCCTGCTGCTTATATGCTTTACCATTGACAGGTCATGAGCAATAAAAAGGTAGGTAAGGGAAAACTTTTGCTGCAAATCTTCCAGCATATTCACAATCTGAGCCTGTATCGACACATCAAGCGCTGATATTGGCTCATCGCATATGATAAATTCAGGCTCAACTGCTAAAGCCCTTGCAATACCAATTCGCTGTCTCTGACCACCAGAAAACTCGTGCGGGTACCTGTTTGCATGCTCGCTGCTGAGTCCCACAAGTCTTAAAAGTTCTTGAACTCTTTCTTTTTTTTCATTGCCCTTTGCAATGTTGTGTATCTCAAGCGGCTCACCTATAATATCACCAACTGTCATCCTGGGATTAAGTGAGGCATACGGATCCTGGAAAATCATCTGCATGGATTTTCTATAAGGAAGCATGTCTCTTTTTGTTATATCTTCTCCTTTGAATATAATCTGCCCGCTTGTTGGCTCATAAAGCCTTATGATGGTTCTTCCTGTTGTAGATTTTCCACAGCCGCTTTCACCAACAAGTCCCAATGTTTCTCCTTTTTTTATGAAAAAGCTCACATCATCCACCGCTTTTATATATGCTTTTTTCCCCATTCCCATCTTTACTGGAAAATACTTTTTTAGATTTTTTACTTCAATCAAAACCTCATTCAACTTCTCCACCTGCCTCTGTTTACTACTTACTTATTCGTTTGCAGTTTTCACCTTTTCTAATAAACTCTGTGGAGCATACTGGTGATTCAGCCAGCACCTTGACCTGTGCCCGTCTCCAACTTCGAAAAGTGGTGGTCTTACTTGTAAGCAAACTCTCATTGCATATTCGCACCTTGGCGCAAACGGACACCCTTTTGGCGGCTTTAGAAGATCTGGCGGCTGACCTTCTATTGGCACAAGCCTTTTCTTAAGACCTAAATGCATCTTTGGCACAGACCTCAAAAGCCCCCATGTATAAGGATGCTTGGGGTTGTAAAATATATCATCAACAGTGCCTTCCTCAACAATGATTCCACCATACATTACAATTACTTTTTGACATATATCTGCCACAACACCAAGGTCATGAGTAATAAGTATAATTGACATCTTAAGCTGCTGTTGAAGTTTTTTCAAAAGGTCTAATATCTGAGCCTGGATGGTAACGTCAAGTGCAGTTGTTGGCTCATCTGCAATTAAAAGCTTGGGGTTGCACGAAAGAGCCATAGCTATCATAACTCTCTGACGCATACCACCCGAAAACTCGTGAGGGTACTGCGAAAGTCTTCGCTCAGGGCTTGGAATGCCAACAAGCTTTAACATTTCAATAGCTCTTTTTTTAGCCTGAGCTTTCGAAACTTTATTGTGAATTTTTATAGCTTCAATTAGTTGATTTCCAATTGTAAAAACAGGATTTAAAGATGTCATTGGGTCCTGAAATATCATACTGATTTTGTTTCCTCTAATATCTCTCATTTCTTTCTCAGAAAGCTTTAGTATATCCTTACCTTCAAATATAATCTGACCGTCAACTATTTTTCCAGGCGGTGCAATAAGTCTCATGATGGACATTGAGGTCACACTTTTACCGCTTCCAGATTCACCTACAATACCCACAGTCTGTCCTTCATATACGTCAAACGAAACATCATTTACTGCCTTTACTTCTCCAACATGTGTAAAAAATGATGTTTTCAGATTCTTTACTTCTAACAATTTTTCAGCCAATTCTTTTCACCTCAAATTCTGGAAAAATTATGTTTGAAAAAATTTATTTTCTCATTCTCGGATCAAGTGCATCTCTGAGTCCATCTCCAAACAGGTTAAATGTAAGTATTATTAAACATAATAAAAGCGATGGGAAAAATAGCCTATAAGGGTATGATATAAATCCATTCAAAGCATCTGAAGCTAAAGAACCCAGTGACGGAACCGGTGCATCAACCCCAAGACCAATAAAACTCAAGAAAGACTCAGTAAAAATAGCACTTGGAATCTGCAGTGTAGCAGTGACTATAATTGACCCCATGCTGTTTGGAATCAGGTGCCTGAGCAAAATTCTAAAGCCACTTGCACCAATTGTCTTTGCCGCTGTGACATACTCTTGCTGTTTTAAGCTCAATATCTCGCCACGTACAATCCTTGCCATTGAAATCCAGTAAGTAAGTCCCAGTGCAATGTATATGCAAACAAGTGGTGCACCCACTGTCTTAAGCCCGTTCAAAAACGAATATTTGTCAAAAAGTTCCTTCAAATAAGGTTTTAGTGACACTGAAAGAAGAATAACATATATCATTAACGGAATGCTGTACAGAATATCAACTACTCTCATCATAATATTGTCAACTTTGCCGCCCACATAACCCGAAATACCACCATATAAAACACCAATCACAATATTTATAATTGTTGCAATAATACCTATAGAAAGAGAAATACGCATACCATATAAACATCTGACAAAGAGGTCTCTGCCAAGATCATCTGTCCCAAACAAATGAGATAGTGAAGGTGGTAAGCCTTCTTGTCCAACTATTTGCTGATCATACTTATATGGCATAATAATTGGACCAACTACAGCAAGCAATACAAAAAACACTATTGTCCACATTGATACCATTGCTACTTTATTAGATTTGAGTCTTCGCCATGCATCCTGCCAGTAACTCACACTTGGTCTGACAATTGTCTCTTGCTGCCTTTCTTCTTTTGGAACTGGTACAAAAAGTTCTTTTGATATATTCTCCATTATCTTCTTTTCCCCCTTAAAATCAGTCCTCAAGTTTTATACGCGGGTCTATAAATACATAGATAATGTCTACAATAAGATTCATAAATATCAAAAACGCTGCATAAAATATTGTGGTTCCCATTACAAGCGAATAGTCTCTATTTGTTATGCTCTCTACATAAAATCTACCCATTCCTGGAATTGCAAAAATCTTTTCAACCACAAAACTACCAGTGAGTATTCCTGCAATTAAAGGTCCCAAGTAAGTAACAACAGGAATCAGAGAATTCTTCAGCGCATGTTTATAAACAACTATGAAATCTGAAAGTCCTTTCGCCCGTGCAGTTCTTATATAGTCCTGTGATAAACTTTCAAGCATACTGCTTCGAATAAGCCTTGCAATAAAGGATATTGGATAAGCTGCCAGCGTCACAACCGGAAGAATATAACTTCTTGGCTCATCTAACCCCATAATAGGAACAAGCTGAAGCTTTACACCAAAGATATACATCAAAATTACCGCAAGCACAAATCCAGGTATTGTAATGAAAATTGTAGCTATCACCATCGACAAATTGTCTTGCCACTTTCCTTGATGCACGGCTGACCAAATACCAAGAGGTATCCCTATCAAAAGGCTTAGGATTATAGCTAAAATACCTACCTTGGCAGAAACAGGAAATGTCTCTGCAATAATTTCATTGACAGTTCTACCCTGATTTCTCATTGAAATTCCCAAATCGCCGTGCAAAAGGCTATTTAAATACTTAAAGTACTGGATTGCAAGCGGTTTGTTGAGTCCATATTTTTCGTTCAGGTTTCGTAAAATCTCCTCAGGCAAAGTCTTTTCACCAGTGAACGGACCACCTGGTATCATTCTCATGAGAAAAAACGTAACAGTAATTATCACGAATAATGATACAATGGACCACACTATCCTTTTAAGTATGTATCTTGCCACGCATAATCTCTCCTTTGGTAATAAATTTATCAGACAACTAATGCACATTTATGCAATTGTTTGAATATTTATAAAATTGTTTATCTCAAAATTCACGTTGATAATTATAGCACTATATACTTGCATAATCAATACATATATGTGCGTTTAATTTTCTGAAAATATCAATTTTTCGTCAATCGTTTGAATTGTATACATGTATTTGTTTATACTTATTAAAGTCTTTCTCCATTTTTAGGTTTACGAATTGCTCAAAATGAAGGTTAATATCTTAAAGTTTTCATTTTAGTACTTTTTAGTTCATTAATATTTATACTCTTAAATTAGGATAAAAACTTTTGTGTGTTTTGAACCATCTTTTTGAGGGTAAAATTATAGAAGAAAACAAATGAACTTGGGAGGAAAAATTTTATGAGAAAACTGGGTAAAATTGTAATAATTGGAACAGGATTTGTTGGCGCATCCACTGCTTTTGCTCTTGTAGATGCTGGGCTTGCAACAGAACTTGTTCTGATTGACGTAAACCGTGCAAAAGCTGAAGGTGAAGCGATGGATTTAAATCACGGAATATCCTTTGTAAAACCCGTCAAGATATGGGCAGGTGATTATGAGGATTGCAAAGATGCTGATATAATAATAATTACTGCTGGTGCCAATCAAAAGCCTGGTGAAACAAGGCTCGACCTTACTCATAAAAATGCACAGATTACAAAGTCGATAGTGGAAAATATTATCAAATACACGCAGGATGCAATACTTTTAATGGTCACCAATCCTGTTGATGTTCTCACTTACGTAATGTATAAAGTTTCAGGTCTGCCAAAAAATCAGATTATAGGATCTGGGACAGTCTTAGACTCATCGCGATTCAGATACCTCTTGGCACAGCACTGTCAGGTCGACGTGAGAAATGTCCATGCATATATCTTGGGCGAACATGGAGATAGTGAGATTGCTGCATGGTCGCTTACAAACATAGGTGGCGTGAATTTTATGCAAGAGTGTCTTTTGTGCGGGAAAAACTGCTCACCCGAAGTAAAAGAACAAATTTTCAACAAAGTAAAAAACGCTGCATATGAAATAATTGAAAGAAAAGGAGCAACATATTACGCCATTGCATTGGCTGTTAGAAGAATTGTTGAAGCTATAATCAGAGATGAAAATTCTATACTTCCTGTCTCATCAATAGTTGATGACGTATATGGTGTAAAAGACGTTGCAATTTCTCTTCCTGCAATTGTCAACAAAAGCGGAGTTGTAAAGGTATTTGATATACCGCTGACAGATGAGGAAAAAGAAAAGCTCAAAAACTCTGCTCAGGTAATAAAAAGTGTGATAGAGTCTTTAAAATTATAATGAGGCAAGGTAAAAACCTTGCCTTTTGCTTTATTTCATTTGCCACTTTGAGCTGTTGCAATTTTGCTTTTGTCGTGATAAAATAGCAATTAGTCTTAAATTTTGAGTGGAGGTGAAAAGTTTTGGCAAACACAAAGTCTGCTAAAAAGAAGATAAAAGTTATAAGACGTAGAACTATTGAAAATAAGATTCAAAAGTTTAAAATGAAAAAAGCTATAAAAGAGGTCAAAAAAGCACTGCTTAGCGGTGACATCGAAAAGGCAAAAGAACTTTACTCAAAAGCTGCAAAGCTCATTGACCAGACAGCTGCAAAAGGTGTTATACACAAGAACAATGCTTCAAGAAAGAAATCAAGACTTATGAAGCTCATCAACAAGTACGCTGCTCTGTCTTCGCCACAGCCAGAATCAAAAGCTCAATAATAAAAAAGGGCTGTCCAGTCTCTTTTCAATGGATAGCCTTTTTGTATTTTATTTTACAATCTGGTACAAAAGCATTTCAAGTGCTGTCTCATCATCAATTTGCCCTTTTTTTATCATGTACTCATATTCTATGGTTTTTTGGATTATAGATTTTATCTTGTCAAGGGTTAAGCTTTCTGCTTGTTTTTTGTACTTGTCAACAAAGAACTCAAGAATACCAAGCTGTTTTGCAATCTGTTTCTTATTTGTCTCCTGCATCTCTTTTAACATTCCAAGTATCTTAAAATGACGCAAAATCAAAGCCAAAATCTTGCTGACACTCGTCCTGAGCTGATACAGCTCTCTCAGATATTTATAACCACCTTCTGTGTCCTTTGTGGCAAAAGCATCAAGCATCTGGAATATATGGTCTTGTGGATTGTCGGTCAAGGTCTTTAATATATCATCATGCGTAACCTTGCTCCTTTTGCCAAGATATGAAATGAGAACTTGTAAATGGTTGTAGATAAGCATCATATCCTTGTTGTAATGAAGAATAATCTCTTGTGCCATATTTTCAGAGATTGCTTTCCCTTCTTTTGACATTACATTTTGAACCCACTTTACCAAATCGGGCATGGAAGGCTGCACAAACTCTGCAGAATAAGCTATTTGTTTCAGGGCAGAAAAAAACTTGTTTTCTTTCGCTTCGTATTCTTTAAAGATTATATAAGTACTGTCACTTTTAAAATTTTTGAGATTATCTATGATAGCAGAAAGATTTAAGCTGGAGTTTGTAGATGCATACTTGAAAAAGTTTTTGAAGATTAGCACTTTTGGCTCTAAATCAAAAGATATTGAAAACATTTCGTTTATTATATCATTATAATTTGCAGTCTCACCGTCAAACTTTACTATGTTGTTCAAATTCCCACCAACGATGGCATAGCTAAAGCGCCTCGTATATTCGTCAATCAAAAATATTTCTTGTCCATAAAAAAGGTAAATCTTCTTGAAATCCTTTTTCAAGAGCTGCGAATTTAATTCTTTTATAATCTCTTTTGATTTTTCAGCCAACTCATATTCACCTCACAATATAGGGATTTATTATCACTTTATTTCTGTCAACCAATATATCTACGGTTCCATTTGAATCTGTCCTGTAAACCTTTATATTTTTGCTCTTGAGCCTTTGCAAGACCTCATTTGAAGGATGTCCAAATATGTTGCCTTTTCCTACTGAAATCACAGCAACCTTCGGCTTCACACTTTCCAAAAATTCTTCAGATGTTGCGGTGCTGCTTCCATGGTGCCCCACTTTTAAAATGGTCGCTTGTAAATTAAACCTTTTCATGTATTCCATCTCAGACTCATATGAAGCATCACCTGTAAAAAGCATGCTAAAATTGCCAAAGGTCAGCTTCACAACAACAGAACTATTTTCATCTTGTTCTACCGGTGGGATAAAATAGGCTTTTAAATTCTTGTAGCGATAAACTTTAAAGCTATCTACTAACACAACCTTTTGCCCTTTGAACTTTTGAGCATTTTCAAGATAGACCTCTTTTGACGTTACAATCCTGTCAACCTCCATCTCATCAAGCAGATAATCAAAGTCTCCAATGTGGTCCCTGTGCTTATGTGTCAACACCAAAACATCAAGTTTTGACACTCCTCTTTTGAGTATATACGGAAGAACAACTCTTTTCAAGCTGCTGAAATCTTCATACTCAGGTCCTGTATCAATCAGCATTGAAAATCCCTTGTATGTAATAAGGCTACTGTCTCCCTGTCCTACATCTATTACGTTTATGATGAGCCTGTTGTAATTCACGAGCATCTGGAAAATGAATGCCACAAGCAGCCCACCAATGCTCAAATAAATCACATATTTTAGTTGCCTGCTCATAAAGCTTTTAAAAATCAAATAAGCTACAACAGAATAGTAACAAAATATTAGCTTCTCATCCCATAAAATGACCTTCACATGCGAAAACCCTACATGAGATAATCTTGAAAGGAACATTAGCACGTTTACACAGACTTCTAAAAACCATTTAAATGGTAATATATCTATATTGAAGATCAAAAATATAAAATACATCAGCCCACTTGGCACAACAGCACTTGCAACTGGCACAGCAACTATGTTTGTAAAGAATGAAATAACTGAGACCTCAGAAAAATAATAAGCCAACAATGGCAATATTAAAATCTGAGCAGAAATTGAAACTGCAATAAGTGAAGATACACCGCTTGGTATCTTTAACTTTGCAATATACTCATATATCCCTTTATAAAACAGAATTATCGAAAGAACACTCAAAAAAGACAGCTGAAACCCAACATCAAAAAGAAAAAGTGGATTTACAAGTAGCATCAAAACGCTTGATACTGCCAAGCTGTTGAGCGTATCAGAATTTCTGTAAATAATTCTTCCAGCATAGAAGATTGCCGCCATAATTGAGGCTCTAACAACAGATGCTGACATACCTGTGACAATAGCAAAAACAATTATAACACCTATTATTAAAGAGTTTACTCCCTTACCATAAACCTTTAATATTCTTCTGAACAAAATCTCAACAAAAGCGCATAGCACACCTACATTTCCACCAGAGACCGCAAGAAGGTGAGCAAGCCCGCTTCGCTGAAAGTCTTTGTACATATCATCCGGAATTGTGGATTTGTTGCCAAGAATTAGACCTTTCAAAAGTGAAGATATATCATTTTTAAAAGACCTATCTATGAGATTATTTAGCATTGTAGAAAATCTATTGAGAAGACTGAGAACATTTTTGCCTTGAGAGATAACCTCTATGTCTTTTGAGAAAAGTGTATAAATAGCACCTTTGCCTTTCAAATATTCCTTGTAGTCAAATCCAAATCTATTTGTCTTTCCTTTTGGAATTTTAAGTTTTCCAGAAACTTTTACAGTATCTCCATAAAAAATACTTTTTTTAGACTCTGTTGTAACTCTAAGAGTAACAGCCTTTGCGTTTAGATTTGTTTTCAGATAAAAGGAAGTCTTTTTTTCACTTGTCTCGGGAAATGAGCACACACTACCAACAATAGAAACATGTCTCCCATCCAGATTTTTTTGTGGTTCGCAGACATAGAAAATGTAGTGTGTCCTGAAAAGCTGCAGTGTAAGAAAAAGAAAACATAAAATAAACAAAAACTTTTCCTTTTTAAAGTACTGAGGAAAAAAATAGTAGGCAGCACACAGCGCTCCTAAAATTAGCAAAAGGCAAAATACAAGTGTCTCAATTTCTTTTATATTTCTGCCCAGAACAATTCCTATCATCATAAAACCGGCAACAAATATCGCCTTTCTTGTCATCGTTTTAGTACCCTGCTTTCCAACATATAAAAAATTTCATCATCTATTTTTAAATTTCCCTTACCAACACCTATACAAATTTCCGGTTTGTTTTCTCCATGAAAGTCGCTTCCACCGCTGATAGCAAGGTCAAGTTTTTTAGCAATTTCAAGTAGCATACTTGTCTCTATTTGATTGTGGTCTGAGTGGAAAACCTCAATGCCGTCAAGCCCATATTCTTTTAGTTCCAAAAATACGTTTTCGCTTCCCTCTTCCAGATATAAATACTTGTGAGGATGTGCCAAAATAGCAAGTCCGCCTGCCTTTTTTATTGCCTCAATAGCTTCCTGAGGCTTTAATTTTTCCTTCTTTACATAAGCAGGCTTTCCAAAACCTAAAAGCTTTTCAAATACCTCTTTTGTAGTAGAAAAGTACCCTTTTTGAACAAGTACCTTAGCAATATGAGGTCTTCCTATCATCTCACCTAAAGCAAGTTTTTCTACCTCTTCCATTGAGATGTTGTAACCCATTTGTCTGAGCTTTTTAATTATTTGAGGATTTCTTTCTTTTCTGAATTTTTCTAACATTTTAAGTTTTTGCTGTAAGAATTTATTATCAATATCTATAAAAAGCCCTAAAATGTGCATCTCTATCTCAAAATCAGCACTTATCTCAACACCACTGACTACCTTAAGTCCAAGTCTTTCTCCCTCTTCAATAGCATCCTTAACTCCATCTGTTGTATCATGGTCAGTTATTGCAATAGCAAAAAGTCCTTTTTCTTTAGCAAATCTAACAACTTCTTGAGGAGTAAATGTCCCATCAGAAAATGTTGTATGAACATGAAGGTCAATCATCCTTAAAAAGCACTTCCTTTCTTTAATTTATTATATCTTAAACTTAGCAAAACAAAAAGGTGGCCTTTTCTCTCTTTATTAAGACCACCTCAAAAGCTTAAACGAATGAACTTATAATTTATTTGCAATCTCGCGAGCAATCAAAACTCCATTCACGCTCGCCTGCATAAGTCCTCTTGTAATTCCTGCTCCATCGCCACCAAAATAAAGGTTCTGAATTGTTAAACACTCAAAATTGTTCTTGACTTTTACCTCGTTTGAATAAAACTTAACCTCAACACCATAAAGCAGCGTGTCAAACGATGCAACTCCCTGCACTACATAGTCCAAAGCTTCAATCATCTCTTTTATATCAAGCATTATCCTGTATGGCAAAACAAGGCTCAAATCCCCTGCTACTGCATCTTGCAATGTAGGAACCACAGAGTTTCTCCTTATTCTCTCCTCGTTAGACCTTCTTCCTCTAATAAAGTCCCCATAACGTTGCACAAGTACCTTCCCACCCGATAGCATATTGGCAAGTTCTGCAATGTACTTTCCATATTTTATACTGTCTTTGAACGGATCAGTAAAATGTTTTGAGACAAGCAGCGCAAAGTTTGTGTTATCACTTTTGATATTTTTATAACTGTGTCCATTTACAACTGCCAAGTTGTCATAGTGTTCAACCGCAACATATCCGCCAGGGTTCATGCAAAATGTTCTTACTTTGTCGTCAAAGGTTTTTGTATAGTAAATAAATTTACTCTCATATAGATGTTCGGTAATCCCTTTCCAAATGTGATTTGGTGTCTCAACCCTAACACCTATGTCAACTCTATTGTTGTCGCACGGAATATTGTATTTTTCTATAATTTTAGAAAGCCAACTTGCACCCTCACGACCAACACATATAACTACATTTTTTGCACGGTATATACTGCCATCCTCAGCAACAACCCCTGCTGCCTTCCCGTCTTCTACAATCAAGTCTTTTACAGGGGTTTTGAACTTTATCTCAATGTTATTTGCCAAAAGAAAATCCTGGAATCTTTTGTATATCTTTTTTGCCTCTTCGGTGCCAAGATGTCTTATTGGACTTTCAACAAGCATGAGGTTTGCAACAGTTGCCTTCCTTTTTATTTCCTCAATCACCTGGCTATTTGTACCATATACTTTAGTGTCTGCTCCATTTTCAAGGTATATGCTATCTACGTACCTTATTAGCTCTACTGCCTTGCTTTGCCCAACAAATTCTTGAATTCTGCCACCAACGTTTGGTGATAGTGACAACTTCCCATCTGAAAATGCACCTGCACCCGAAAATCCAGTTGTTATATTGCAGGGTTTGCAGCCGCTGCAAACATTTGTAACTCTCTTTGGACACTCTCTTGACTCGATGTCTCTTCCTTTCTCGAATATCACAACGTTTGCCGCAGAAGAAGTTTTTACAAGCTCATACGCCGTGAATATTCCACATGGTCCTGCCCCTACAATAATGACATCATACATTGTGCTCATATTTCTCACCCTTTTACTTTTTGCAAAATTAAATTTCCCTCTGAAATGTTACACCAAATTATAAAATTTGTCTATTGAAAAATTACACACTTTTTTAATAATTGAGAAACAAAAAACCTAAATAAATGAGGTATTATAAAGAGTAGAAGAAAAAATTTACAAGGAGGTAAGTAAAAAATGAAAAGAAAATTGATAAGCTTAATTTTAGTTTTCATCTTTACTTTTCTCTTATTAGTACCGGTATATGCTGACCAAGATGCATCAACTACTTCATCTTCTCAAACTGTGACAAGCTCAACTTACGACACAACCCAGGCACAAACTTATCAAACAACACAAAATACAACCTACTCTCAGACCTACAACACTCAAAATTCGACAACCACAACCACAACATATTCTTCGACATATAGTACAAATTCAACCACCGAAGTGATTCCACCTATTTCAAATGACAGTGTTAATATTCAACAGCCGCAGAAGCTTACAAAAGAGCAGAAAAAGACTATTAACAACCTCTTTTTGCAAATAAATCAGCTAAAGGCAAAGTTTAACAAGATTAATGCTGAGGTAAATCATCTTAGGGCAAAGATAAATGCTTACATCCAAGCTGCAAAAAGATATGATAAGAATTTCTTCACTCAGGAAATGAACAAAATAATTAACGAGGTGAACAAGACTATATCCCAACTTCAAAAGGAACTTCACAAAAAGAACTACTCATCTTCAAAGGTGGCAGAGCTCAACAATCAACTAAACCAAAAACTCAACGAACTAAAAGTATATGAAGAAGTCTATAAAAACCAGCAGCAACAAGCAGTTGACCAAGCTGTATACCAAATAAAACAGTATATGGACCAGATACAACCAACAGTAAGTCAAAAGGTGTATCAGATAAATACTATCGAGAAGCAGATAAAAATCAAACTCTATGAATATCATCAAACAATTAAAACTGGCGATTATAACAAAATGGTAAGCATATTGAATGAAGTTGTAAGTTTGTATCAAGCAAAAGTCAATATTATCTCTGAAATAAAAAATCTGTACACGGATATTCTTTCTAAGATAGAAAATATTGTAAAAAACTCTCTCAACATGCACAAAAAGTATATTCAGCCAACACCAGAAAAGAAAATCACAATCCCTGGCAAAGGTAACTCTAAAATAGAAATAGAAAGAAAAAAGATTCCTCAGCAGCCTCACAAAGGAAAGAAGAAATAAAATTTTAAACTTATGCTCAAAACAAAAAGGTGTACATCCGAAAAAGAAGGATGTACACCTAATTTTTTTCTACAAGATACTTCCAGTATTTTTTAGGCATGTTTTGTTGCTGAAGTTTCAAATTTTTCCGTTCTTCAATTGCCACTGCTTTAAAATAATTCTTCCACAGCATCTGAAACATCTCATCTTGATGAGTCACTTTCAATTTTAGGTTGTCACAAGTTAAAAACTGAACTTTTTTTCTATCGTAAATAGCAACTTTGTTTCGCTTCACATCATGGATAGCCCAGTAAAATTCATTCAGTCTATTTTTAAAAAAATATGCAATTGGTTTTATAATGTCGTTTTTGGGTTCAAACTTGGCGTAAAGAAACCCTTTATCTGTCTCACAAAACCTCATAAGCCCCATGTACTTTCCTATTTCCCTGCTAACGTTTTTTGCCATCTTTTCAACTGCATTTACTAAATCATCACTGTAAAGATACTTTATCCTTTTGCCATGCTCGAATACAAAAAATAGATATCTCAAAATATAACCCTCTTTGTCCTTAGTATCTGATAAAAATGCATAGTAAATCTTTTTGAAAACACTGCTATCAGCTTTTTCAATTATGCCCTTCCTCATTGCCAAAAACGTTTTTAAATCATTTTGAACCTCTCTTATACTATCTACGAACATTGGTTGGTACTCATTTTTTGAAACAATTATAGCCCTATCTTTATCTATACCTTCAGAAATTATGTGAAATGCCACACACATAAAACCTTCGAATGTTCCGTCATACAAAAATATTTTGTCCACCTTTTAAATCTCCCCTGTTATCACAGATGTAAATACTTCCCTATCAAAAAAGGAAAGCTGCTGAGGTCTTTGTAAAGAATTTTTATCTGTGAGTTTTTGCTTTATTTTCTCAGGTTCTAAATCAATCAAAAACCTTTCAAATGTCTTGCCGTTGCATGTTATAAAATATTTTGCTCTTTTTAGAACAACACCCATCTTTTTTAAATCCTCAAACTCCAGAGAATGAAATACCCTGTTTTTTATTATCCTCCTTGCACTTTTTATACCGATTCCCGGCACTCTTATGAGTTCTTCATAGCTTGCTCTGTTCACCTCTACAGGAAACCTATCAAGATTTCTGAGCGCCCACATCACTTTCGGGTCAACTTCAAGGTCCAGGTTTTCATCCTTGCTTTTAAAAAGCTCATCAGCAGAAAAGTTATAAACCCTTATCAGCCAGTCTGCCTGATAGAGTCTGTGTTCACGCAAAAGCGGTGGACTCTCCACTTTCAATATTCTTGGGTCGTGATTTACAGGCGTGTATGCAGAATAGTATACCCTTTTGAGCTTAAACTTCTTGTAAAGGTGCTGGCTTAAGTTGATTATTTTATAATCACTGTCATCTGTTGCACCAATGATCATCTGAGTGCTCTGACCGGCCGATACAAAATTTTTCTCTTCTTCAGCTACTTTTGTTATAAACTCCATGGGCTTTAATATACTCTCTTTTGTTTTATTGGGACAGAGAAGCCTTAAGCTTTTTTCAGATGGAAGTTCAATATTGACGCTCATTCTGTCAGCCAAAAATCCGGTTTTTTTTATTAAATCAAGCGATGCATAGGGAATAGCTTTAACATGAATATATCCATTGAACTGGTATTTATATCTCAAAAGCCAGACTGTTCGAAAAAGCATCTCCATTGTCCAGTCAGGAGAATTTTTGATGGCAGAGCTCAAAAAAAGACCCTCTATATAGTTTCGCTTATAAAAGTTTATGGTCAGCTCAGCAATTTCCTGAGGCGTAAATGTTGCCCTTTTTATATCATTGCTTCTTCTGTTAATACAGTAAGCACAGTCAAAAATACATTCATTTGTAAATAGAACTTTCAAAAGGGAGATACAACGCCCATCATCTGTCCAGCTGTGGCAAATACCTGCAGAAAATGTTGAGCCAAATCCAAAATGCTTTTCCCTTTTGCTTCCACTTGACGCGCACGAAACATCATACTTTGCAGCAGCACCAAGCACCTCAAGTTTTTCAAGTATATCCATACAAATCACTTCTTTTTTTAAAGACTATTTGTAGTTAATTTATACCTATATAATAACCGAATATATATTCTATTTCAAGAGAAAATTAAGAGACCCCTTTCTACAGGTATGAAGAGAAAAGGGCCTCTTACTATTCTTTTGTGGATTCAACACCAGAATACTTTGGCGACATTCTGTACTGCCACCTCTATTGTAGTTATCAGGGGGTAGTATCTGCGGTTTTTTAACCTTTTAATCTTCTTAGTATCATAACCTCTTTGGATGCAAGAGTAGCTTTTCCGCCCAAAACCTTCTGTGTTATCAACTCATAATACTCATCTTTAAGCTCAATATTTACATCATAACCATTGAAATTCAAAAGAAACACATATTCATTCCCATTTTTTTCTCTTTTTGTTACTTCAACACCTTCTGGCACAGGTAATATTGGTTGTACACCAGCCTTTTCAGCGTAGAACTTAACAAGACCTTCTATAAACCTTTGCTCTGGTCTTGTTCCAATATAAATTGCCTTTCCATTTCCATAATCATTTTCAACAACTGCCGGCATTTTGCTGTAATAATCCTGTTCATAGTGAGCAAGCGCCCTTGCACCTTCAAGGTGAATAACGTCGCAGATAAAATCACATTCGTATTTTCCGTCAAGCATACCTATAGGTTTTTCAAGTATAATAGCATTTTTCATATCAGGGAAAAGCGCATCAATCTCCTCAACCCAGATACCACAGAGTTTCCTAAACCAACCCGGATAGCCGCCAAGAATTACTCTGTCATTTTCATCAACAAGTCCTGATAGATATGTTGTAATAAATATTCCGCCGTTTTTTACATAGTTTTCTATGTTCTTTGCACTTTCTTCGTCAAGAAGATACAAAAGTGGTGCAACAACAAGCTTGTACCTTGTTAAATCTTCTTTCGGGTCAACAACATCCACATTTGTTTTCAACTTATATAGAGCTCTGTAGTACGCATCTACATGTTCAAGGTAAGATATATCATTTCTAAATCCCATACTCTCTTCAAGCGCCCACCAGTTTTCCCAGTCAAATAAAAGTGCAACCTCGCTCTTAGTTGTTGACTCCAAAATCTCATCAAGAAGCAAAAGTTCGTCGCCAATCTTTTTAAGCTCCTTGCTCACCCTCGTCTCAAGATGCCCAACATGCGGAACCATTGCAGAGTGAAACTTTTCACACGAAGCAACCGACTGTCTCCACTGGAAATACAGCACAGAATCAGCTCCGTGTGCAATTGCATGATAGCTCAAAAGCCTTATCATACCAGGTCTTTTTGCGGAGTTGTACCACTGCCAGTTTGTCTGGCTTGGTGTTTGTTCCATTAATATAAAAGACTGGTCTCTTTTGAGCCCCCTCATAAGGTCATGTTTGAATGCAACAGAGCTTGGTGCATCTTTTATCGAAGGGTAATTGTCCCATGATACAATGTCCATATGTTTTGCCCATTTGTGATAGTCAAGAGGTTTGAACGGTCCCATCAAGTTTGTTGTAACAGGGACATCTGGCATGTATTTTTTGATAATCTCAACTTCCATTTTATAAAGATTTAGAAGGCTGTCTGACATAAACCTCTTGTAATCAAGCGAAAGTCCCTGGAATGAGCTTTTCTGTCTTCCAGGCAAATATTCATATTCCTCGTTCAGATACGATGGAACTTCTATCTCATCCCAATCATAAAATGTATGTCCCCAGAAAGCTGTGTTCCATCTCTTGTTAAGCTCATCCAATGTTTTATATCTATCTTTTAGCCACTGTCTAAAGGCTTTCGCACAGTTTTCACAGTAGCAGTAAGGACCATATTCGTTACTGATATGCCACATTATAACTGCAGGATGGTCTTTATACCTTTTTGCCATCTCTTCAACAATTCTTCTCACTGCATTTTTGAAGTTTGGACTGTTGGGACAGTAGTTCTGCCTTGCTCCATGTTTTCTTTTTCTCCCATGAATGTCAACAGGCAACACGTCAGGATACTTTTTAGAGAGCCATGCTGGCTGAGAAGCTGTAGGTGTTGCCAAGATGACATGTATCCCATTTGAATAGAGCTTATTGATTATTTTATCAAGCCATTCAAATGTAAATTCATCTTCATTTGGCTGAAGCTGTGCCCATGAAAATATTGGCATAGAAACTGCATTTACGTTATAGTATTTCATAAATTCAATGTCCTTTTCCCACACATCCTCTGTCCACTGGTCAGGATTGTAGTCTCCACCGTGCAAAAATTTTTTCAGCTTGATTTTGCCCATTATAAAAGCCTCCTTTTAAAATATAATGTCTGCTTACCCTTACTCAATCGGAAAACCAATAACGCTCAAAAGCGCCATATTGCCAAGTCTTGTGTCAAGACGTGACATTTGAACAACAATCTCTTTGTCACTCTCAACAACAAGAGAATATGGAACTTCTTTTGGAATAATTAGACCTCCTATCAACTCCGGCTTATTTAACCATGCATGAATTGTTCTTCGGGCTTTCACAATAAAATAGTCACTTTCAATTGGTTCTCTGTCTTCAAAAAACACAGTAAGCTTTACTTTTGCATCGCTATCCCCTGTGTTTACTATACACAAACACTCATGACCAGGAATTGACATTGAACCTTCTGATGGAATGTAACCATCTGGTATCACCCAAACTTTTTTCCCCAGATGTTTCAAATTAATTACCTCCTCGCATTTGAAGATTTTACAAATTTTTTGTTATGTACTCCAAAGCATCTTTTTGCATATTTAAATTAAATTCATGCCCATTTGGATAAAATTTGTATTCAAATTGGTTACCACAATCAAAATTTACAAAGTAACTTTTTATCCTCTCTACAGCAGACTGCATTGCATCTTTTGGAAAGAGACTATCATACTCACACTGCATAATAAAAAGTTTTCTTGGAGCAATCAAAGCTGCAACATCAGGCAGGTCAAGAACCCTTGTAAAACCTGGAATATGAACCATAAAAGTATGTCTTGCAGTTTTGCCAAGCATTTTTCTAAATTCAGACATAAAGGCAATAATGATGCTACATTTTATTTCATTTCTGAGGCTGCTCAAAAAAAGTGTCCTAAAGCCCCCTAAGGAAAATCCCATGCAACCAATTCTTTTCTTCTCTACATCCTCTCTTTGCAAGAGATAGTTAAGCCATGCCAAATCTTCATTTAACAAAATGCTTGGCCAGTTTGTTCCATAAAGATTGATATTCTTAAACATTATAGGTTCAAGTTGAGAGGATATTTTATTGAAAATTCTTATGTACTCATCTAAACCTTCTTGATAATTCAAAAGCTCATTTATTGAATTGTCATCTGTTAAAAGCTCAATTAACTCAGCAGAAAGCCTTCTTTTCCCAAAATAAAATGCATCGGGAGAAAATACAGCAAACCCGTTTTTTACAAACTCTAACGCCCACGGCAATGATGAGTAAAATTTTTTCTGGTATTCATTGACAAAAGTCTGGGTATTGTCTTGCCTGTATATTCTTTCTTTACCATAGTAGTAAAATCCACCATGGTCATGCAAAACAACCACCACAGGATAAGGTGGATTCAAATCCCTTGGTTTTAAAAGCACAGCTTCTGAGTGAATACCATTTAAATTTCCAGCTATAATCTCTTCTTTAAATTCACCATGGTCAATCTCAAATTTTTTATCTTCCCTGAATATTAGGCTTAAATTCAGGTAAAGAAGCGACACCAATTTATCTACAATTTTTCTTTGCTCTTCAAAAGTTTTCTGATTTGAAACTACTTCTCCCCACTTGGTGCTTTCAGAGAAACTGTTGTGTTTTCCAAAGTATTTCTCAAAAATTTCTGACATCATTATCCCTTCAGATATCATTTTTTTATGCCTTGTTAATTGCATTAACGTTGAACTTGTTCTTATTATACTACAACTTTTCTTTGGATTGAATGATTTTGGTGTTTTGCAAATTAAGATTAATATCAATATTTTAAGATATTTAAAAAGGTTGCAAATTCATTGATTTGATTTTATAATTTAAATTGGTGTTATAAAAGACATGCGCCCGTAGCTCAGAGGATAGAGCGTAGGACTTCGAATCCTGTGGTCGGGGGTTCGACTCCCCCCGGGCGTGCCAAGTAGGATTTATCAAGGATTGAAGATGGTAGTAAAAGTTGAAAATTGGGATTAAAAAGCAGTGAGTCCTGTGGAGAATGTATACCACTGTAAATGTCAATATCATTAAAATGAACAAAAAATCGAAAATAAAAATGTACAAAAAATAAACTTAGCTTTGCTGGTTTGAGTTGCTAAAATATGCTGTTTTTGACTGCAATCTGTATGAAGGTCCTTTTATAAAAATCACGTAAGAATGATGGAACAGCTTATCTAAAATTGCATTTGCTATTGTTGTTCCACCAAATATCTCTCCCCATTCTTAAAATACAACATTGGTTGTTATTATTGTGTTGCTTTTTTCATATCTGCTCAATATAAGTTGAAAAAATAAATTCGCTCCATCATTGTTCTTTGGGTAAACAACTTATCTCATCTATTATTAAAACTCTATATTTTGAAAAATGTTTAAGCCTGTATTCTAATCTGTTTTCTAACAGTGCCTTTTTTAGCTGGGCTATTAACTCTTAAAGACCAGTTAAAATAAAATTTTATTCACTGTAGAAATAATCATCAAACTGAGCTACTTAAAATAAATAAAAACGAAATTGTTGAAACTGCTAAAAACATGGCAAAAGAAGCAAGTACTAAATATGTATTGCTTCCTGTGATAATCCTAAGCGCCCAGACCTACAACTACAAAAGTAAAACTTGCTCGATTAAGAAAGGTAAAAAGACATTTTCGCCATATACGCTTTCTTCGTTAAAGAAAATAAGGCTTACCCGGATGAAAGTTTTTGATAATTCAATTACAAGATCAATAATTAGAAATAACACGCACCAGATAAATTTTTATAACTACGAAATTTGAAGAAAACGAAAGGTATTTGAGAAAATCAAAGGTATGTTGAGAGAGATGGAAATTCATGTAACATTTTTATTATCCTTAATCTCAAAGGATGTCCAACCGCTCTAAGTAATTTAGCGCTCAGTTCATCTTTATTCATGAAATATCACCTTTTTGTAGATTTTGTCAAAACTCATTTTTAGCTTTCATTTCTTGGTCTTGAATAAGATATTAAAGCTCCAATAAAACTTATCAAAGCAGCAATGTAATAAACTTTACTGCTGCTTGTTAAAAATCTAACGGCATAAATGCCCTTTTGTTGGTTCATAAATACACTAAATAAAGCTGTGGAAAAAGAAATACCAATAACCATCCCCAAGTTTTTTATAAGTTGAGTTATACCATTAGCAATACCAAGTTTTTGTTTTGGAACGCTTCCCATAATACAACTATTATTAGGAGATTGAAAAAGTCCCAATGACAACCCCATTAGTGAATGTGCAAATATTACTAAAACCAAAGGTGTAGTCATTTTCACATTTGCAAGAAGTATTAAAGCAATTCCATTTATAACTAAACCAGATGTTGCCAACAAGTAAGAGCCAATTTTATCTGATAATTTACCACTAAAAGGCGATATTATAGCCATTGCTATTGGAAAAGCCATCATATATAAACCGGCTTTTTGAACAGGTAAATCTATAACTCGTTGATAATAAAAAGGAAGAAGTACTGTAGGGGTATACATAGTGAAAAATGAAAGCAGTGAAGCAGTTACCGCTGTTGAAAAACTTTTAATTTTAAATAATCCTAAATCTACAACTGGATTATCACATTTTCTTTCTCTATAGATAAATAAAACAAGTGCTAAAGCAAACAATAACATGCTTATAGTAAAATTATAATCGTTCAGCTTAATTTTGTTAATAGAAGATATAGCATAAATAAAACTTACTATTACTATTACAAGTAAAAAAGAACCAATAAAATCAAATTGAGAAAACTTAAATTTGTGTTCTTTCTTATCTCTGGGAATAGTAAAATATGATAAAACAAATCCCAAAAATGATACTATAAAAGTTAGTATGAATGCGCTTCGCCAACCCCACAATGAAGTTATAGCACCACCTACTGGTGGACCGAAAACACTTCCAAGCGCCATTGTACTCGCTAATATTCCTATATTTTTACCTCTTTCACTTGCTGGCAGATTTTCGGTCACTATAGCCAATCCGTTCGCCATAACCATTGCACCGCCTATTCCTTGCAATACGCGCATAACAAGTAACATCTCAAAATTCACTGACAAACCACAAAATAGAGTAAATATTGAAATAACGAAATAACCTAAGTTATAAATTTTTCTTCTCCCTATTGAATCGGCTACTGAACCTAAAATAGGCAAAAGTGCCGACATTGTAAGAAGATAAATTGATGCCACCCACTGAATTATGTTAATATCCTTACTAAACTCTTTTGCAATTACAGGTAATACAACATTGACAATCCCGCTATCAAACATAGAAAAAAATGCTCCAACCATCACTGTAAACAAAATAAGATCATTTCTTCTTTTCTCATTTGGCATTAAACTCAAGCCTCCTCAATACAGTAATTAGCAAATGCTAAATTTATGCTTATGATTATATTCGATTATTCGAATATTGTCAAGTTTTTTTAAAATCATTTTTACAAAAAATTAGGTAATTATAATTCTTCGTTATGTCCTCTAAAAATATAATCTCATTGCATCAATTCTTCTATACCTTTTATATTGACAAGAAAATATCAATCTTGTATGATATATGAGTGTAGTTGAATATAATCATAGAATGAAGGGGGTAATTATGAACTTAGCCGAAATTTTAAAAATTCTTGGGGACGAGTGTAGATTGCGAATAATAAATCTGCTTTTGCAGCAAAGTCTTTGTGTTTGTGATATAGAAAAAATACTTGGCACAACACAATCCAATACTTCAAGACACCTAAACAAATTAAAAGTAGCTGGTATTTTATCAGCTTCAAAAAAATCACAATGGATATATTACAGTATAAACAAATTATTTTTACAAGAAAATGAAAAGTTAATTGAATTTTTAAGAGAAAAGTTTTCTCAGCAAGAGATTTTTAAAAATGATTTAATTCGGCTTAAAGAATTGAAAGAAAAATACAAAGAATGTGAACATACTTTTAAAAAAGTGCAAAGGAGTGATATTTAAAATGAAACCAAGAGTTGCTTTTGTTTGTGTTGGTAATTCATGTCGAAGCCAGATGGCAGAAGGTTTTGCAAAACACTACGGCAAAGATTTGATTGAAGTGTACAGTGCAGGAACAGATATTGCAAAGGAGGTAAATCCTCTTGCCATTGAAGTCATGAGAGAGGTTGGAATTGATATATCTTCACATTTTCCAAAGACAATATTTGATATTCCAAAAGAAGTTGATTTTTTAATCACTATGGGTTGTGGTGTTGAATGTCCATTTATCCCATGTAAGGTAAAAGAGGATTGGGGACTACCTGACCCTGTAGAAAAACCTATTGAAGAATTTAGAAAAGTAAGAGACGAGATAGAAAAAAAGGTCTTAGAGCTTATTATTGAAAGAATTAAAAAAGAATACTATAGGGAGGGAAAATAAAAATGCAACAGAAAAAAGGCTTGTCGTTTTTAGATAGATTTTTGACAGTCTGGATTTTGCTTGCTATGATTGTAGGTGTTTTGATAGGATATTTTTTCCCAAACTTTGCAAACGTGCTAAATAAGCTTAGCATTGGAACAACATCAATTCCAATTGCTATTGGATTAATTTTGATGATGTACCCCCCTCTTGCAAAAGTTAGATATGAAGAAATAGGAAAGACAAAAGCAGGCAAAAAACCTTTTGGAATTGCAATCTTATATAACTGGTTTATAGGACCTGTTGTCATGTTTTTGCTTGCCATATTGCTTTTGAGGGATTATCCACATTATATGATAGGAGTAATACTGGTAGGATTGGCTCGATGCATTGCGATGGTTCTTGTATGGAATGACCTTGCAGATGGTGACAGGGATTTTGTTGCAGGGCTTGTTGCTCTCAATGCAATCTGGCAAGTTCTCACCTATTCAGTATTAGCATATATATTTATAAAGTTACTTCCTCCACTTTTTGGAATTAGCACATCTTCAATAGCATTGAATATTTCTATGAAAGAAATAGCTATATCGGTATTTATTTACCTCGGCATTCCTTTTATAGCTGGAGTATTGACAAGAATCTTTCTGGTCAGTAAAAAAGGTAGAGAATGGTATGAAAAAAATTTTGTACCTAAGATAAGCCCAATAACTTTAATAGCATTACTCTTTACAGTCATTGTGATGTTTTCTCTAAAAGGAAAGTACATTGTTACTTTACCACTTCATGTATTGAGGATTGCAATACCACTTTCGTTGTATTTTGTTATAATGTTTTTAATAACATTTTTCACAGCATACAAAAGAAAATATGGTTATCCTGAAAGTGCAACTGTTGGTCTTACAGCTGCAAGTAACGATTTTGAACTTGCAATAGCAGTGGCTGTTGCAACTTTTGGTTTAGCTTCAGGCGAAGCATTTGCAACAGTTATTGGTCCATTGATTGAAGTTCCTGTCATGCTTCTTTTAGTAAATGTTGCTCTGTATTTAAAGAAGAAGCTTTATAGCTCTCAAGATGAAAAAAGTTACAAAGAAAATTCCTTCAAGCAGAATTAGATAAGAAAAGGGCTATCCTCGTCTCTTTGTGGATAGCCGCTTGAAAATATTTTATTTATGCTCTTCAACAGCCTTTTTAATTGCCTCAATAGCTTGTTGCGTATCCATATTTCTGATTTCAACACCTATATGCTTTTCTTTCGGAAAGCCTACTGCTTCAAAAGCATCACGGTACATCTTCTTTTGCATTGTTGGATCACAACCTGCTACATAAAGCTGATCTATCTCTGCCCCTCTGAGAAGTTCTTTCAAATATTTGTCACCATCATCAGAGCAAAGTTGAGGATGCAATCCAACCCAATCAAATATTCCTTCTCTTCTTAAACTATTCAGTACTTCAAAAATATCCATTTTGTGAAATGAAGGACATGTCCCTTGGCAAACGCATAACAACAAACCTCTTTTCATTATTTTTCACCTCTCCTCTCCAAAATACTTTATTGCTTCATTAGGACAAATCTTCTGACATCCTCTGCAAAACTCAACACAGTTATCAGGATTTTTTACATTGGGATATCCATCCTGCCCTACCTCATACACATCGTGAGGACAAAAGTTTACACACTGATAACACTGCATACACTTTTCTTTATCTATTATAGGATACCAGTTTTTAGCCAACATTATCACCTCCCTTCGAAAACTTAAAATTATCTAAAACTTTAAAATATATTAATTATTTATTGATATATTCGAATAATCAAATGTTTTTGCTAAAAAAATTATTTAATTTTTATTCAAAACTTTTTCTTAACAACCTGAATTAAATCCAAACTCTCTCTATCTTTTAAATTGTAAAAAACTCTATTGCCTTCTCGTCTGTCTTCAACTATTTCCATATTTCTTAAAATAGTTAAGTGACGAGAAATATGAGATTGATCAAGGTTTAATATCTCCATCATTTCACATACACATCTTTCTTTTTCTGCTACTAACTCTATTATCCTTATTCGCGTTGGGTGAGAAAGTGCTTTGAAATACTCTGCCATTTTTTTATAACTCTTTTCTAACATACCAAAACCCCTTTCGTATAGATTATATTCGATTATTCGAATAATGTCAAGAGCTGTTTTTTAAAAGTGGATGTGCTACAATGTAACAAAATATAGCAAATGTTTAATGGAGGTGCAATATTTAAATGAACAGAAGCGAACTTGCTAAAGAAAAATTTTTAAATGGATTTACATGCTCTCAAGCAGTCTTTTCTACTTACAGCACCGATTTTGGCTTGGATGAAAAAAGTGCAGCAAAAATTGCTTGTCCATTTGGTGGAGGTCTAGGAAGCTTAGGTTATGTATGTGGAGCAGTTACAGGAGCTTTAATGCTGATTGGTTTAAAATATGGAAGTTCAGAACTTCAAGACAAAGAATCAAAAGCAAATGCTTACTCAAAGGTTAGAGAGTTTGTTAAAAAGTTTGAAGAAAAAAATAAAACTATAATATGTAAGGAACTGTTAAACTGTGATATCAGCACACCCGATGGAAGAAAATACGCCGAGGAAAATGGACTGTTTAAAAATGTTTGCCCAAAATTTGTAAAAGATGCTGCTGAGATAATTGAAGAAATGTTATTTTCGAAAGAATGATTATAGGGGCTATCCAAAAAGATACCTGGATAGCCCCTTCCTTGCATTATACAGTTTTTAGCTCATTTGGTTTTACTATAAATCGGCAAAATACAATCTTAAAATCTTGCTTTTAAATAACCTCAGTTATTTTCTATATTATTGAATTAATTCTTCAGACTTTTAGGTAAAATCCTGTGCGCTCAAAAAATTCCCCAGATATTTTTTTCAAAACATCTTCGTCTACACCTTCACTTAATTTTATTTTTACCTCTCTTGTAGTTGGATAAATACTGGGGTTTTTTTGAATTTCTATATTGTATTTTGATAAAATTTCATTCAATATATTAATCATTTCAACTTGATTTATGGTCTGAGAAACTCTTATATCCCATCCGGTCTTTTCCGAAAGTTGAACAAGCTTGTCTTTATATTTTTCACCTACAAAAGGTGTTACAAAGGAAAGTTCAATGTATTTTCCACCTTCCTTAATACTTTTTTTGTAAATCTTATCTTTTTCATTTTCAAAATAAAGGTCAATCAAAAGTAGAGCTTTATTTTGTTCCATCTTATTCTTTTGCAAAGTTATATTTTCTTCTTGTTTATTTTCCTCAACATCAAATATCAAATTAACCCCAGTTTCTTCCAAAAACTTTTCAGATAAATTTTTCATTTGTTCAAACTTTTCCTTTATTCTTATTACTATAGCATTTATCACAGGATTATATGAAAATTTTAACAATTTAACATTATAATCTTTAAGAAAATTCTTAACATACTCTGAAGCATACGTCAGGTTAATATTTGGATTTATATCAACTTTCCAGAGTGTCAATTTTTCAAATTCCTTAAATTGCTCTTCAAGCCTTTTTGCAACCTGTGGGAAATGAAAATAAAATGTAACTACCTTGTTTTCAATGTCCATACCGACCTTGTACAATCCATATTCATTAAACATTTCAAATGCTAATTCTCTCATCCTATTCTGCTCCATAGGTTTTGGCTTTAACCTTTCTTCCACCTCTTGGGCAGATAAAATCCTAAACAGGTATGGTTTTTTTGGATTTTGTTCAAAATAAACAGATTTTTTTAAAAGTTCAAATACTCTGTTTATCTCATCTTTTTCTATAAACTTCTTGCCATTCCAAATCAGAATAGCATGTTCAGCTGTTATATGATTGGATTCCTGCTTGTTTTCCACAAGGTACTGCCACAAAAGCTTCAGATTCTCTTCATTTAAAAGTTCTTGATTGTTCAGCGTTTTGACATTAAAAAATGATAATTGTTTTCTTGGTCTTTCAATTGATATTATATTAACTTCACCATTTTGTGGAACAACTATGTTTGCATCAAGCTCTTTTACTGCCATATCCGAAATTTGCGAAATTGCTTCTTCACTGCCATGTGCAAAAATGACAGTTCTTGGCCTTAGTGTTGATAAAAATCCAAGAATCTTATCTCTGTCACTGTGTGCCGAAAGCCCGTACTTTTCTACCCTGCACTTCACTTCATATTCCTTGCCATTTAGATCAATCTTTTTTTCACTTTCTGAAAGTTCAGCAAGCTCTAAAAGTTTTCTTCCAGGTGCTTCTTCATCCTGATACCCTGTTATTGCAATCAGAGCATTTGGACTTTGCACAATTTTTTCAGCATAAAACACAGAAGGTCCCCCTGTAAGCATACCGGAACTTGAGATTATTACACATGGGTCTGAAGAAGAAATTATCTCCTCTCTTTGTTTTTTGTCAGAGACCACATTTATATTATCAGCTAAGAATATCTCCTCACCTTTTAGTACCCTTTTATAGTACCGCGATGACAGATAAGTAGGATTGTTCCTGTAAACTTTTATAACCTCTCTTACCATTCCGTCTATGAATATATTAAAACTAACCTTTCTTTTTTTCATATAATTTCTCAAAATAAGAATAACCTCTTGTGCCCTTCCTATTGCAAATGCAGGAATTAAAACTTTACCTCCCTGTGATATAACTTCATAAATAGTATTAAATAGTCTTTCTTCTTCAAAACTTCTGTTTGTGTGAAGTCTGTCACCATAAGTTGATTCGCATATAACAATATCAGGTCTGATTTTGGGAACTGAAGCCTTGTCAACAGTAAGCTGCTTGTCTGCTGAAAAATCACCCGTGTAAAGAATGCTACCTTCCTGAGTCTGAATAAATATCATGGAAGCACCAAGGATATGACCCGCCGGGAAAAAGGTCACCCTGATTCCTTCAACAGGTTCAAATGTGTAGTTAAATCCGTAGGTAAGAGTTCTATCAAGCAAATCTTCTACATTCTTCTCAGCATATATAGGTATTTCATCTTCTGCAATCTCCATAATCCTCAAACTATCATATAAAAGCACCTTTATTAAATCTTTTGTAGGTTGGTTTGTATAAAAGAAAATATGAGGATATTCTCGTGCAATAAGAGGAAGGCTTCCTATATGGTCAAGGTGCGCATGTGAAATAAGGCAAACATCAACACCGCCAAGCTCGCGAAGAACCTGTAAGTTAGGAAGTTTATCCTCTTTCATTCTTATTCCAGAATCAATCAAGATATTCTTGCCACCAGCTTTAATTAAAACACAAGAAGCACCAACCTCTTTTGCACCACCCAAGAAAACTATCTCCATTTTTCAGCTCAACTCCATATTAAGTTTTTCCACCAAAGTTTAATTCGGCTATAACCATTCCAATTAAAATTAAACCACATCCAGCATAAGAAATCAAAGACAAAATTTCAGTTGTATTGTTAGGTCCAGATGGTATTATGGCAGAAAAAAATGCACCAAAAACTGGCTCGGCAGAAAAAATGAGTGCTGTATGAGTAGGGGTTGTATATTTCTGTACAAAAACTTGAGCAGTAAATGCTAATGCTGTCCCTAAAATCCCTGTTACTAAAATAGTAATAATGCTTGTTAGATTAAACTTAATATTTATGAGATTAATATCAAAAACAATTGAGGTCATAATATATAAAAATGCTGCACTCATTAGCTGAAAAATTGCAATATTTACTGTGTTTATATTATCTTTTGCCGTGAATATGTCAATAGAGATAATCTGAAACACAAAACAAAGGTCAGCAAGAAGAGTTAAAAAATCACCAAAATTAAAGTTTGAAAACCTCGCACCACTCAAAAGCCAAAGCCCAATAAAAGCCAAAACTACACCAACCATTACATTTATTTTGGGTACTTTTCTTTCAATCAGAGCTACAAATACAGGAACCAAGATGACAGTAAGACCAGTTATAAAAGCTGATTTTGAAGCATATGTATATTTTAACCCTATAACCTGAAGAAGCATCCCTGCAAATAGAAAAAATCCAATGATGCTGCCATAAAGAACTTCCCTTAATTTCAACCCTCTTAGATTTTTCCAGAATATTATTAAAACTATCAGCCAGGCAAGTATAAATCTGACAGCTAAAAATGCCACTGGGTTCATATCTAAAACTGTATTTTTCATAAGTACAAATGAACTTCCCCATACCATTGTAACAAAAAGCAAAATAACATCTGCTAAAATCTTTCGTTTTTCACTCAAGTTTTTTCTTCCTTTCTGTGTAAAAATCTTTTCTGGCAGCTAAAAAGGGCTGCCATTAAAACCTAAAAGACAGCCCTCTTATGCTTTCTCTCAAATATACATTTTTTAATCTTACCACAATCACAATATCTTTTGCAAAAACTGTCTTGTTCTCTCTTGCTTGGGATTTGTGAATATCTCTTCAGGTAATCCTTCTTCCACAATCTTTCCCTTGTCCATAAAAACAATTCTGTTTGCAACTTCTCTTGCAAATCCCATCTCATGAGTCACAACAAGCATTGTCATACCTTCCCTTGCCAGCTCTTTCATTACATTTAAAACTTCACCCACAAGTTCAGGGTCAAGTGCAGATGTTGGTTCATCAAACAGCATCACTTTGGGTTTCATAGCCAAAGCTCTGGCAATTGCAACTCTTTGCTGCTGTCCACCAGAAAGCTGAGAAGGATAAAAGCCTGCCTTGTCTCTGAGCCCCACTTTCTCAAGAAGTTTCATTCCAAGCTCCACTGCTTCTTCTTTTTTCATCTTATTTACAACAACAGGTCCAACTATAACATTCTCAAGCGCTGTCATGTGAGGAAAGAGATTGAATCTTTGAAATACCATACCTATCTGTGAACAAAATCTTGCTATCTCTTTTGAGCTGTGTTTTTTATGCTTTTCATTCAATACTTTATCTTCAATAACAAATCCATCAATTTCAATATACCCTGAATTGATTCTCTCTAAATGATTAAGACAGCGTAGGAAAGTGCTTTTGCCAGATCCAGACGGACCTATTATAACCACAACTTCTCCCCTGTCTACCTCTAAAGACACCCTGTCCAGTACAAGATTGTGTCCAAAATATTTGACAATGTCCTTTGTAATTATCATTTTTTTGTTTTTTTCTCCATTAATGCTGCTCATACTTTCCCAGCCTCTTTTCAAGCCAATTAAATATTGTAGTAAAAATCGTAGTAAGCGCTAAATATATTACAAGTGCGGCCAAATAAATCTCTGCATCTCTTCCAGTTTGAGATGCCTTTAATTGTGCTGCGCGCATAAGTTCAACCATGCCAATTGTAGAAACAAGTGAAGAATCTTTCAAAAGCGCAATAAACTCATTGCCAATTGGTGGTATCAACCTCTTGTAAGTCTGCGGTATAATTACATATCTCATTGTTTGAATATATGTCATACCAAGTGCTTTAGCAGCTTCATACTGCCCCCTGTCTATTGATAAAATTGCTGCTCTTATAATCTCTGCGGTATATGCTCCTGAGTTGATAATAAGAGCAATTGCCCCTGCTAAAAATGCTGGCAGTGTCAGAGCAGGAACAATTTTAGGAAGACCATAGTAGATAAAAAATATCTGCAAAAGCAGCGGTGTTCCTCTAAACAGCCATACATAAAAGCTGCCAATATAATTTAAAAGTTTTATTTTTGAAATTCTAAAAAGAGCAGCAACAAGCCCAAATATAAGTCCAATCGTAACTGCAATCGCAGTAAGTTCAATTGTAACAACGCTTGCTTTCAAAAGAACAGGAAAGTATTTTATTATGATACTGTCTGTCAACTTATGCCACCTCTATTTTAATCTGTAATGTCTTCTCCAAACCATTTTTCAGATATTTTTGCAATAGTCCCGTCCTTCTTTAACTGGTCTAAAATCTTCTGAATTTCATTGTAAAGTTCTTTGTCCTCTTTTCTTAAAGCTATTCCCACAGGTTCTTTTTCAAGCTCAGCAGGTGCTATGTCAAACTTTTCAGGGTTCTGCTTTTTATAGTAATAAGCAACAACACTGTCTATCACAACTGCTTTTATTCTTCCAATGTCAAGGTCGTTAAAAGCATCAGTTATCCTTTCATATCGTGTGACATCCTTTTCATAGTTTATAAACTTCATCTTTTGAACGGCACTGTCACCTGTCGTGTTTGCCTGAACACCTATCTTAATCCCTTTTAAATCTTCAAAACTTTTGATGGAGCTGTCACCCCTTTTCACAGCAATAACCTGACGAATGTAAAGATATGGTCCTGCTAAATTGAAAGCTTTCTTTCTCTCATCTGTTATACTAAAATAATAGCATCAAATTTTTTAGACTTTAAAGCACTCTGGATTCCGCTCCAGTCAACAGTAACAATCTTTAATTTTGCTCCCAGCTTTTTAGCTATTTCATTTGCTAAATCCACATCAAAACCAACAGTGTTATTATTATCATCTGCAAACTCCATCGGTGGAAACGTGTTATCCATTCCCACTGCAAATTCTTTTGTCTTTTTTATTTTCTCTAAGGTTGTCATGTTTTGGTTATTTGATGAACATCCGCTTAATAAAGGAATAAAAAATGCTACTAGTAAAACCAACACAACAAACTTTTTATACATATAAATAGCCCCTTTCACTGATTTAATCTATAAACACACCTCAATAATTATACACTCATTTTAAAATTTATCAATATCAATTTTAAGCAAAACTCGGTATTCCTATTTGAAAATTGTCTTGCTAAAAATATATGCTATCCACTCTCTTGTTGCAAAACTGTTCAATTTTAAATCTTTTATTTCTTCAGTACTTATAAGTTGATTGTCTACAAAAGCATTTATATACTGGTTTGCCCATGACTTATAATCATTTTTTGAGACAGACTTAAGCTTAAGATATCTTGCTAAAATTGCAATTGCCTGTTCATAAGTAATCCCATCGTTTGGCCTAAAAAGAAGCCTATTTTGTTTATCTTTTATACCTGTGATAATTCCCATCTTATAAAGGGTTTCTATCTCAGATTTTGCCCAGCAGTTTTGAATATCTGAAAAAGAATATTTTTTGTCATTCTTCTCTACTTTTATATTAAACATATTAACAAAAAACTTCACAAATTCTTGACGTGTAACAGTATTCTTTGGTTTGAAAGTACCGTCCTTATATCCATCAACTTTCCCAATACTTGCAAGAAATAAAATGTGATCTTTGTATGGTGAATTTTTAATGTCTTTAAACAGCAAAGAACCATCTGAGGGCATTAAAATTACTCTTACTGGTAAAAGAAACATGCTCTGAGGAATTAAAACCGAATTTGACTCAGATGAAAAAGTTTTCTTCTCAGAAAAATAAACAGTAACCTGTCTATCCGAGTCTCTTGTAAATCCTTTTACATAGTAGCTCTTGTTCGTCTTTGAATACAATATAACTCGCATATTATTCGTACCATTAAAGTAATATTCAATCTTGCAAAACACATCTGCTGCAAAAACCTTTACCTGCCAAAATAAAGCTACTACTAATATCAAGCAAATAAAAGTTCTTAGAAACCATTTCATCTTGTCTTGTCACCTTCTTGCTTCTTGCATTTTTTTACATACTTGAAACAACATGATAGAAAAATGCTAAAACATATTCTCTTGTTGCTGTCTCTTTAGGATTGAACGTAACATGGTCAAACAGCCAACCCATTTTGTACGCCTTTTTCAATGACAAAAGGTATTTGTCGTCGGCAGAAAGTTTTGTCCATGTAACATTATCTGCTGAAATTTCATTACCAGTGTAAATTTCATAAAACTTTACCATCATATCTACAGCAGCTTCTTTTGTGAGAATAGAATTGTCCTGGGTATTTTCAATTAGCCCTGCCTTGTATGCTTTTTTAACATAATCGTCAATTATCTCAAACCTGTAGAGTCTTTTCTTCTCTGCAAAATATACTAAAAAAGATGCTAGTTCCTGTTTTGACACAGCATTTTTTATTCCTATTGTATCACTTGTATCGTCGCTGGGAAAGTTTTTAAAAAGATTGTAAAGCTTTGTTGCATAACTACTTGAAATTATATCTTTATAAAAGCTTTTTCTTACAATTACAATTGCCTGAGGCGTTTGCAAATTAAACGTCACACTTTTATTATCACTTGAAAACTCAAAACTATCTGGTTCTTTCCAAGAAAGAGAGGTCAAATCAAAAACATATGGTATTGCGACTGACCATGGTTCTCTGTTTACAAGTGAAATTTTAATTGGCATTGGAAAATATGATATTCCAATCTGCTTTGTCGAGCTTGAAGCTGTGTATCTGATATCATAAATTTCTGAAATAGCATCACTTACATTATATTTGTCAGATGCTTTTATAAATGTAAGTTCAATATATACATTTGAGGGTGATACACCACTCATTGTCAGTTTATTTATGTCCTCATTATCTATGGCAGCAAAATTGAACTGCGAAGATGCACCGTCTAACATGACAATACAGTCTTTATTGAGCTTTACAAGTGCCTTTAAAACATCATACCTTATTTTTATCACAAACTGGTAAATAGATTGGTTTGTTCTTTTTGTAAAGTCAATCAAAACAGGTTTTGAATCCAAAGATTCGTTTACATACCTGTAAGTAATCTCTACTATCATTTTCCCAGCAGAAGGATCTTCTATGGTTATAACAGGCTGAGTTGTGTCTTGAATTGAATCAAATACGCCTGTATATTCACTTACATCCTTTTTTGTAACAAAAGATATAATTTCTGTTGACTGAGAAAGCTGCCCGTCAGAAGCTAAAGCAAACAGTCTTGCCCAATATCTTGTATTAGGTTTCAAGCCTGATACCTTGTATTCAGTAGCATCTGTATCTGTGGTATATTTCTTAGAATTATAAAACGAAATATTATCAGCTATCTCAACAACATATTTTCTACCTGTTTCAGCAATCTCCCAAACAAAAATGACATATTCCTTTCCATATTCTTTTATACCAAAAGCAATTGGTATTTTGGGAGGTGGTACCTTCTGTGTCCTGCCAAAAACAGGACTGCAAAATTCCGAATATATTTTTTGATTATCTTTAATGATATATGCCCTTACTCTGAAATAATAAAGAGTATCAGGTTTCAGGTTCTGAACTGTGAAATAACAAAGTCCGGTGGTATAATCAACTTCTTTTATGGATGGTTTAAAACTATCTGACACAATCTGCCACGCATTTGCGTTTTTTATATCTTCCGAAACTTGAACTTCAAAATATACATTCTCTATATAGCTCCATGAAAGCAAAGCAGAGTTATATGTTGTTGTAACAACACTCAAGTTTTCAACAATCGGAACTGAAGAAGGTAGCGGTATTTCATACTTTATTAAAGTTGTTGCTATCACTATATTTGATGGTAGTGAATAATAAACGTTATTATCAATTTTTCTGACTGCTCTTACAAAAAATACATACCTTGTGTTTGAGGAAAGATTACTTACTCTAAATAAAACCTTGCCTGATGAATCCAGCTGATAGTCAGAAAGTATTATCTTCTGAAAGCTTGCTGTATCAAGATTTTCTGGATTAGTTATATTCATTCCATATTGGTACACTGCAAAGTTTACCTCATAAAAGATGCTTCTGTCCACAGTTGGTGGCTGAACACCTGCAATAGTTATAGGCTGCCATGATAAAAGCACAGAATCGTAAGTTGTATAAACAACAGATAAAAGGGTTGGACTGGTAGGTGGTGTTATATCTCCTGATAGAGTATAAGATATTGTAAAAGCGGGAGTTGATTCCTTGTAAATATATGTTCCCTGTTCATAATCGAAAAACCTCTTTTTCACAACAATCTTCAAAACATAAACACTATTTTTTTCAAGTCCTGTAATGTCAAATCTATAGTATCCTGTCGGAAGATTATTCTCATCTTTTTCTTCATCAGAAGGTTTCATCTGGTAATTTGATATATAAAGCATGAAGTCTGCATTTGTATCAGAATATTTTTTGTAATAAAAATCATACACAACCTCTTTATCTGTTGGTATTTTGAATCGCAGAGAAATAGTATCCTGAGATTTTGGAAAAGCTGTTAAATTTTCTACTGCAGGCGGCGCAAAAGGCAGTGTGTATGGATGAACATAAAGGTCTTTTGATCTGATAGAAACTTTTCTTCCGAAACTATCAAAAACATCAACCTGTATTCTGAAAAACACATCGTCTGTTATGCTCACAACAGCAAAAAACTCGTTTGCCGAAACTGTACCAACCAAAGTGGGTATCTGGTCTTTGCTACCTTTGTAAATTTCATATTCATTTTCAGCAATTGATACCTTTGCCCACCTGAGCCACACAACATTGTCAGCAATTCTCTGAGCCTCTGCCTGAATGTATGTTGCCGCCTCACCAATTACATTTATATTAGGCGGTGTGTATGTCTGCGGGTCACGCCAGATTACCTCTTGCGGCAAATTTCTAGGCAAAACTTTTACATAGTAAAGACTGCTCGGTGAAAGTCCTGCGGCTGTGTATTTGAGTTTCCTGCCAGGCAGAATTTCAACCCTTCCACCCGGTTTTTGGCTTTGAAGAAGGGTTATCCTTTCACCATCAATCTGATACTTTGTTGGCGTTGTAAAGCTTATATCCTTTGACACATATATGTCATAATCTATTCTTTTGCCAGAATAGTAAACATCGTCCCACACTATATCAATGGCATCTTCAGCATTTGTATAACATCCAACAAAGATAGGTGTTAAAAACACAATAGTGTTTGAATATGAAGAGTAATAAACAACACTTCCTGTTTGCTCCTGCAAAACTCTTACACTTCTTATCTTAGCATAAAAAATAGTTCCGTTCGGAATCTTTTGTCCATTTGGCAAGCTTTGAACTTTGTAAGTATAATTCCCATTTGAAACTGTAAGGTTTGGGTCGTTTTTGTATATAGTATATCCATAGGGAAATCTGGTCGGGTCATCACCAAGATACAGCTCAAAATAGTCAAAGTCAGAGTAAGAATACTGCCACGAAAAATAAAGGGTTATAGTTCCGTCCTGATCTACTTCCATCCTTGGAAGATTATTTAAAAGGGTTATATTCAACTTTTCAGGTGCAGGAAGAACAATCGTAGGCTGTGCTATTATATTTTGGGGTACCAAAACAATCAAAAAAGATATTAAAAGGAAAATCGAAATTATTCTGATTGTAATAGATTTCATCTTTCTTCTCACCCATTTTTTAATATTTTAAAATCTTTTCAAGATTGACAATATAGTGAACAAATTCATCAACCTTTATTGCTTCATAAGGGTCCAAATCACTATCAACAACCCCGATTGACATCATACCAAGGATATACTTTTTATACCTTTCATCGGGTATAAAACTTGTTGACTTTGTAATAACAATATTGTCAATCGAAGATGATATTTTCTGTTCATATACTCTTGCTAAAATATATATAGCTTCTTGTCTTGTCAGATTACCGTTTTTGACTTTTTCAGCATCAATACCAAACACTTTTGTTATAAGCATGGCTGCATAATCCTGAGAAAGACCTTTACTAAAGTCACTGTATAGAGCATTTAAGTTAAATTTTTGAGAAATATAAACTATATCATCTTTGTACTTGCTAAGAGTGTAATTTGATATAGCCTGAGTTTTCAGCACACCAAATGTGCCAGGCTTTTCAACATTAAAGGTTGCACTGTTTGAAAGACTGTCAAGAGAAAAATTGGTTACAAAGCTGCTGTTCGAAAAGTCATATACAGCCCTTGTTTGGTTTGCCTGACCAGCCAAGCTTGCAAGCTTCAACGTAATGTTCACAGGTTTTGTAAAGCTTGACACAGCCATTTCATCATTTAGATAATACCTGGCAGTTACCTTCATTGTTATCACATCAGAGTCAATATCATAACCATATGAAGGTGGCAAAGCATAAGCTGAGGAAAGTTCTATTAATATCATCACCAATCCTTTGTCAATTCCATATCTTTTTGAAATATTCTCAACCTCAGAAACATTCAAAGCACCCGGTGGAAGCTTTAATATACTATTTTTGTATTTCAAAACAAAACTCTTCTGAAGCTTCTCAAGTGCATCTGCTACCCTGTAAGAAAACAAAACCTGACCTTTGGCAGAAGAATAAAGTGCTTTTGTAAAGTCTATAACAAACTCATTCGAATTTGTACGTTGGATTTCATCTTGAGCGTTTTGGTCATTGACGTAAATATAATACCTATCAGAGCTATTTTCAAGAACTATAGTAACCTGTTTCTGATTCTGGATTTCCCTTATTCTGTTTTGCTCTTCCTCTTTGAGCTTTTGCTGCTGATTTTCAAAATCGCTCTGGTTAAAAATGGTTCGTGCTAAAACCTCTGCAAAAATTGAAACCTTCCCAGTCGGGATATGAATGCTTCTTACTCTGATGTAGTACAAGGTATTTGAACTTAAATTCCCAATGTAATATTTATATACAGCAACTTTTGACGACACTACAGAAGCAGGTGAAATTGAACCTGAATATACCAAAGTATACACAGTGCTATTTTCTTGCCTTACAAAAATCTGATAGCCGTAATTTGGATTGCCGTTCCACTGGATTGTAAGTCCATGTCCGCTTGAATCTCTTGAAATTACCATTAAATTTTCAGGCTTTTCAATTGACGCAGTTGTAACTGCAATGCTTCCCCAAAGCGATTCTCTGTTATTTTCTATTGCTTTTATAGAAAAATAATACAGAGTATTAGGGGCAAGGTTCTTAAATGTCACAGGAGGTGTGACTCCAATATATATCCGTGCACCAACAGGAGCATTTGGAGAATATATATCATATACAACCTGCTGCACCACAAAAGTTGAATCAGATACCTGTCTGTAGATCTCAACTTTTTGTTTAAGTGTCTTTACAAAATAATCTCTTGTTTCTTCAACAGTGAGCTTATTGTCTTCAAGTGGCCTTAAAGTTTGCAAAATTATATATGACTGAACCGGCTTTGTATCCCATACAAGCTTTACAGATGTTTGTGTTAGTGCATCATCTTCAGGCGCAACCATAAAATTCTTGGGTATCTCTGGCTGTGAAATAACCGGTGGTATTTGTTGGGGTTTTGTCACAACAACATATGCCTTGCTAAATTCTGAAAGATAGTCTTTGTCAAGATAAACTCTTACTTTAAACCTGATATAATAAGGAGTATTGCTTTTGAGGTTTGATATATCAATGTAATTTGAAATACTCTCTGATGGAAGTTCAAAGCAAATTTTTACATTCTTTTCATCCCAAGATGACTCACAAACATATACCTGATAGTATACCTTTTCAGAAACTGTCAAGTTGCCAGAAAAGTAAACTGATTGTGATACATAATCTAATATCGCCTGATGTATCTTTGAAAGCAAATCCTCTTGATAAACATAGATTCTAAAACTTGTCTCAGAAGGTTGAATTTGCCTTACAAAATTGTCATCTACAGGCGGTATGTTCAAAACAGCAACAGGTTTTGTAGTACCAACAAATACAAGCGAAAAGTCAGATTTTTTCTGGTTTGCCGTGTTTATAATTCTAATCTTGAAATAATAAACAGTGTTTGGTTCAAGGTTTGATATCTTGTATTTATACCTTGAACCATCTAATGTCAAATCACCTGGTAAAAAGCCGTCTATGTTAGGATCATAAGTAGAACTACTATAAACAAGTTTGTATACTGTGGGATTTCCCTCTGAATCAAGAACATCTTTGTATTCTTTTGAAATCCAAATCTGATATACATAACTTGAGTCATTTAAAACAGGTTTATCAAATGACACCTCTATTTCTGTCTGCGAAATAGTTTGGGCTTGGCAGTTTTTAGGTGTTGGTGGGATATCACCAAGCTCTGTCACAGAAACCTTTATAAGCGCTGAAGGAATCTTGGTACCATCTGCAAAAACGGCTTCTACTCTTATGTAATAGTACTTTGTCGTCATAGAAAGGCCGGGAATGTATGCTTCGTTCTGGTTATATGAGGTTGTTGCAAAGATGTTTTGTGGTGGTAGATTATCTCTTGGAAGTTCATTCGCGCTTGTTGCGTAATAAGCCCTATACTTTATCTCATCCTGCTTATAGTTTCCAGGGTCAACACCACGCCATTGCACTCTCACCAAAGCTAAAGTCTTCCCATCTTTTTCAATCTCACCTATTTTTGCAGCACTGACCTGCATAAGCGTGGGACATGCAATGTTTGTAAGAGGCTTATAAATCACTTCTGTACTATCCATCTTCGGGTTCATAAGAATGTAATACATTGTACCTGGCACAAGCTCAAATGTGTCAATTCCATCATACTTGTCATACACTGTCACACTTACTGTTTGGTTGATTTCCTGCGCAAGCTGCTGAACACCGTCTTTATAAAGCTTTATAGGAACTGTGATATTGTTTTCCTTTTGATACTTGTAAATCTCATATGTACTACTATCAACATAATACTGATTAGCATCTGAGGCCGTTTGACTTTTTCCTACAAAAATATTATAACCCCTAAAACCAATATCTGTCTGAAAATCATCTGATACGTTGATCTTATTAAAAGTAATTAACAACTTTGGATGTTCACCGCCAGTGCCAAGTGGAATATCTTCATCTTTTGCAGGATCAGGTTCCGGCTGGGCATAAAGTTTAAACTCTGTTATAACATATATTGATTGCGAAGTCAATATTTGGTCATCTTCGCTCTTAGCATTGACAGTTATTTTGTACGCTGTTGCTCCTTTGAGCCCTGTTATATCGCAGTATGTATTCTGGGTTACCGTTTGAAAATCTATCTGGGAACTTGAAGATGCTGCATAGACTTCATAAGATACTGCATCTTCAATGGCATTCCATCTTATAGAAATAGAATTTTTTGTTATTCTGTAAACTCCATTACTATCTCTTTGCACAGCCACATTCAAAGAGGTTGAAAGGGTTTGTGAAAATGATTGAAGGTTAAAATTGGAAAATAAAAATGAAATCAAAATTACAATGGAAGCTATTCTTTTTAAGTTTTTAAACATTTAATCTCACCTCAAAATGCACTTAAAATTTGGGTTTTTCAAAGTAATAATCGGCAACAACCCGGCATTTTTAAAGCACTTTTTTTCACACGTACATATCGCTCCCACGAAACTCATCAGGCTCTTTGCTGCTTTCCCCAAAATGATATAGAAGCGCCTCTTTTATTCTCCTTGAAGCCTCTCCATCACCATATGGGTTCACAGCCCTTGCCATCTTAAAATACTCTTTTTCATCTGTTAAAAGGCTTGTAACAATCTTAACTATGTTTTCTTTTTGAGTTCCTGCAAGAACAACTGTTTTTGCTAAAACAGCTTCTGGTCTTTCTGTTGTATCGCGCAGAACAACTACGGGTTTTCCCAAAGACGGTGCTTCTTCCTGAAGCCCACCAGAGTCTGTTAAAACCAAATAGCTTCTTGCGATGAGGTTGTGCATATCATCAACATCAATTGGATTTATCAGTTTTATCCTTGGATGGTCTTTTAAAATCCTGTACGCAACATCCTTGACATTTGGATTTAGATGTACAGGGTATACAAAAACTACATCGTCAAACTCATTTGCAATCTTCAGGACAGCCTCAAAAATATTTTCGAGCGGTTTTCCAAAGTTTTCTCTCCTGTGAGCAGTGAGAAGAATTACTCTCTTTGAAAAATCCACATTGTTTAGATTATCTTCTTTGAAAATATAATTTTTCTTAATAGTAAATTTAAGTGCATCAATAACAGTGTTACCTGTTACAAAGATGGTTTCTTCCTTTACACCTTCTGCCATCAAATTCAACTTTGCCCTTTTTGTAGGTGCAAAATGAAGATCACAAAGAGCTGCTGTCAGTTTTCTATTCATCTCTTCAGGAAAAGGTGAATATTTGTTGTATGTTCTTAAGCCTGCCTCAACATGTCCAATCTTCGTTTTAAAATAAAAACTCGAGAGTGCTGCCGCAAATGTGGTTGTTGTATCGCCATGCACAAGCACAATATCCGGTCTTTCTTTCACCAAAACCTTTTCAAATCTCAAAAGCACATCAGCAGTTATAGAAAATAAGCTCTGGTTGTATTTCATTATGTCAAGGTCATAATCAGGTTTAATATAAAAAATCTCAAGTACCTGGTCAAGCATCTGTCTGTGCTGTGCTGTAACACATATTTTAACATCAAAGCGCAAGTCTTCTTGTAACTCCTTTACAAGCGGTGCCATTTTTATTGCCTCAGGTCTTGTCCCAAATACAATGAGTGTTTTTATCATTATATAAAGCTCATCCTCTCTTGTAATTTTAAATACCTTCTAAATCAAAATCAGGCGTATATCTGTCTGTTGCTGACTCTTTGTCTTGAATGTATCCATAATCAAGACCATTTTCAATAACAAAGTTTACAACCTTCTGATATTCTCTTACTGTAATCTTCCTTGAAATTTCTTTAAATTCCTTTGCTCTGTACATAGGATAATACTGGCTCATAAGACTCAGCATAACTTTTCCTTTTAAATTATCTCTTATCCAGCTCAAAATCTTTATAGAATCATTTGTGTGCATTGGAAGTACCAAATGGCGAATTATAACACCTTTTTTCATTATACCATTTTCTATAACAACATCACCAACAAGTTCAACCATCTTTAATATTGACTTTGAAGCAAATTCGAAATATCGTGGAGCATTAGAATATTTTTTTGCAATTTCATTGTCAAAATATTTAAGATCTGGTAAAAATATGTCCACATATCCTCTCAAAAGTTCTAAGGTTTCTGGTTTTTCATATGAAGATGTGTTGTACACAATGGGAATTCTAAGACCCTTTTCCCTTGCAATGTCAATTGCCTCAATTATATATGGAACATAAATGGTTGGCGTCACAAGGTTTATATTGTGAGCACCTTTTGACTGAAGGTTCAAAAAGATAGTAGCAAGTTTATTTACATCTATGAACACACCAAATCTCATCTGGCTTATTTCATAATTTTGGCAAAACACACAGCCCATATTGCACCCAGAAAAAAATACTGTGCCAGACCCGTTTTTTCCCGAGATACATGGTTCTTCCCAGAAATGCAAAAAGGCTTTTGCAACCTTAATGCCCCCTGCAATTTTGCAAAAACCCATTTCTCCTTCTATTCTATTTACTCCACACTCGCGCGGACATATCCTGCAATTTCTCAAAACCTCCTGAGAAAACAAAAATTTAATTCCCCCCTCTTCAAATCTCAATATTCATCATTCTTGAAATATAAAGCTTTATATCAGCAGGATTAAAAACTCTTTCTATTTTATCTCCTTCGTAGACAAATTTTGACACAGCTTTTGCACCACAAGCATAGATATTGTGTTTTTCCTGCATTATCATCACATTGTAAAGCCCTTCAAATCCTCTTTTGCAATATCCAACATTTTCAAAGTTCCCTATCATATTTTTCTGTCTATACATGTAGTATGGAACGTAGCCACGTTCCTCTAAGATAGATTGTGTCCAATCAAGAAGTTTATTTACAGTTTCTTCATTCATAAATTTATATTCATCCCATCTAAACCTTAAAAGGCTTGCCCTTTTTATGGAAAGTGTGTGAATGGTAATTGAAGCAGGAGAAAGTTTTAAAACATCCTCAATTGTCTTTCTATAATCATTCTCATCTTCGCCAGGAAGCCCTAATATTACATCACTGTTTATATTTTTAAAACCATATTCGTAAGCTTGCGCAAATGCCCTTTTTATATCTTCAAATGTGTGGTTTCTACCTATTATTTTCAAAGTGTTGTCGTTCGAAGTTTGAGGGTTTATACAAAACCTGACATTCAAATCTTGGTTGATCTCTACTAGATACTGCAAAAGTTCTTCATCAATTGTATCAGGCCTTCCTGCCTCAAATGTAATCTCTCGAATATGGTCTTTTTCAAGATTCTCAAATAGACTTGTGAAAATCTTTTTTATATTCTCTATGCCTATTACTGCAGGACAACCACCGCCAAAATAGACTGCAACAATTCTGTTTTTGCTTTCCTCTATCTTTTGATATGTCTTTTCAAGTTCACAAATGAGGCTATCTGTATACATTCCTATTAAACTTTTTACCTGCCTTGTCATCTCGTGGCAGGAAAAAGAACAGTAAAGACACCTGGTCGGGCATATTGGAATACCTATGTACAAACAAGCCGAAGAAGGCTCAAGTTTACTTAAAATATTCATTTCATTCTTTGCAACCTTTAAAAGAAGTTTTGATTTTTTATCAGAAATATAATATCCTTCTTGTAGGAACTTGTATATCTCTTCGTCTTTCAGACCCTGCTCCAACAAAGGGTATACAATCTTTGTGGGTCTTATTCCTGTTAAAATCCCCCATGGAAGCTCTCTTTTTGTTTCTTGTTTTAAAAGGTCATAAAGGTTTCTTCCAAATATCCTTTTTGACTCATGTTCATCATCTACAAGAATAAAATCTTTTTGAATAGTTTTATCCTGCACCTGCAGTTTTAAAAATACCTTCATCCCTTCAAAATGTGCCTCAAAATGAATGTCTCCACCATGACCAAACTTTACCTCCGCACCAGGATAAAATGCCCTTATTATATGCTGAAAATCATACAAAAACCTTTGGCTGTTAGAAAAATACGTTATTCTCAAATTGTGTTCTACCCCTTTTGCAAAAAATGATTTTTCGCACAATATTAGCACAATAAAAATAAAAAACTTATAGCATTATTTTGTGCTATAAGTCAGCAATGTATTTATTAAAAGTTTTTAAGCTCATCACCAATGGTAGTTGGCACACCATGCCCTGGATAAACTTTTGTTGTTTTTGGAAGTACCAAAAGCTTCTCCTTTATAGACTTAAAAATCTGACTTTCATCACCAAGTGGTAGGTCACACCTGCCAAAAGAATCCTTAAACAACGTGTCGCCCGAAAACAAGATGTTATCATACAAAAAACAGCTCGAACCAGGTGTATGCCCTGGTGTGTGCAATACTTTCAATGAAAAATCAGCAAATTCAAATACATCTCCATCTTCAAAGTAGCCATCACAGTTTATCTTTATTTTTGAACCAATTAGATACGACAGGTTGTATGCTGGATTTGATAAGATCTCCTTTTCGGCCCTGTGCGCATAAACTGGCAGTTTAAATCTCTGTCTTAGATAACAGCAGCCCAAAAAATGGTCAAAATGTCCGTGCGTCAAAAGTATGGCTCTTGGAATAAGATCATTTTCCACAATAATGCTCTCAATTTTTGTTGCATCATCTCCCGGGTCAATAATGACAACCTCTTTTTTTCCAAACACATAACAGTTTGTCACAACATCCCCAACTTCAATGCATTTAAAAAACATCAAATTCTTTACCCCCTCTACTTTCTTGAAAAAACAACTCAGAAAACCTTCTTACTATCAAGCAAAACTGTCACAGGTCCGTCATTTAAAATAGCTACCTCCATACGCGCCTGAAAAACTCCACATTCAACCTTTTGCACTTTCTGTTTAAGCTTTTCAACAAAGTAGTTATACAGCCTTTCTGCCTTTTCCTTTTCTGCTGCAAACATGAAGTTTGGTCTTCTTCCTTTTCTTGCATCTCCCATCACTGTAAAATTTGAGATAGCCAAAACTTCACCGCCTACGTTCATCAAAGAAAGGTTGAACTTTGAGTTCTCATCCTCAAATATTCTAAGGTTTACAACCTTTTCACAAAGATAATCAGCATCCTCTTCTGTATCATCCTGTGCAACCCCAACAAGCAAACAAAGACCTTTTTGGATTCTTCCAACCTCTTTGCCATCAACCAAAACATAAGCTTCTTTTACTCTTTGAACAACAGCTCTCAAATTCTTTAGCCTCCTTTTACACGCTGAACCTCAAATACACTGTCAATTTTTCTAAGTTTTCTTATAATCTTTTCAAGCTGTTCTGTTGAGCTTATTTCAACAGTAAGATTTATATTGGCAATTCTGTCTCGCGTAGTCCTATCCTGTATAGCCTTTACCGAAATCTTATTCTCACCAAGCAAGTTTGTTATGTCCATCAGTATTCCTGTCCTGTCATTTGCAAGAACGTTGATTGTAGCGTCAAACTTTGCATCTTTTGTCACATTCCATTCAGCCTCAACAATCCTCTCTGGCTCTTTTAAATACTGTTCAACATTTGGACAATCACGCCTGTGGATTGAAACACCTCTTCCCCGCGTGATGTATCCTATCACTTCATCACCAGGTACCGGGTTGCAACATTTTGCAAATCTCACAAGAACATTTTCAACACCTTTTACAAGTATTCCGTTATTTGAAGAAGCCTTCGCAGGCTTTGGTTTTTCAAGCTGAAGTTCTTTTTCACCGTCTTCTTTGATGTATTTCTTTATCTCCTCTTTTATCCTCAGAGCCACCTTAGTTGGTGTAATACCACCATACCCAAGTGCAGCAAACATGTCTTCAGGTGTTCTGTAGCCATATCTTTGCGAAACTGTCTGCAGCACATCCTCTTTTAGAGCAAATTGTAAGGGTAGATTTAGTTTTTTGAGCTCTTTTTCCAATATATCTTTGCCTTTTTGAATATTCTCTTCTTTTCTCTCTTTTTTAAACCATGCGTTTATCTTGCTCTTTGCTTGAGGACTCTTGACAATCTTAAGCCAGTCCTGGCTTGGACCATGGACGTTCGGCGATGTAATAATCTCGACAATATCACCATTTTTGAGCTCATAATCAATGGGGACAAGCTTGCCGTTTACCTTAGCACCTGCCATCTTATTACCTATCTCACTGTGAATTGCATATGCAAAATCTATCGGTGTCGAACCCTGTGGCAGGTTTATAACATCGCCTTTTGGAGTAAAAACAAAAACCTCGTCAGAAAAGAGGTTTATTTTTAATGACTCCATAAACTCTTTTGCGTCTTTCAGCTCTTTCTGCCACTCCAAAAGTTCTCTCAACCATGCAAACTTTTCATCCTCATCAGTTGACTTTATCCTTCCCTCTTTGTACTTCCAGTGTGCGGCAATACCATACTCGGCTGTCCTGTGCATATCAAATGTTCTTATCTGCACCTCAAATGGCTCACCTTCAGGTCCTATTACAGTTGTGTGAAGTGATTGGTACATGTTTGGTTTTGGCATTGCAATGTAGTCTTTAAACCTGCCTGGCATAGGCTTGAACAGAGTATGAATTATTCCCAAAACTCCATAACAATCTTTTACAGAATTTACAATAATTCTGATAGCAAAAAGGTCATAAATCTCTTCCAAAGTTTTCCCCTGTTCCTTCATCTTACGATAGATACTGTAAAAGTGCTTTGGTCGTCCATCTATCTGACCAACTTCAATGTTTGCCTCTTTTAGTTTCTCTGAAATAAGAGAAATAATCCTTTTGATATACTCTTCCCTTTCTACCCTCTTTTTTGCAATCTTTTCAACAAGGTCATAATATCCTTCAGGGTCAAGATAGCGCAGTGACAAGTCTTCAAGCTCCCATTTTATCTTTGAAATTCCAAGTCTATGGACAAGCGGAGCATATATGTCAATTGTTTCCTGAGCCTTTTGTCTTTGCTTCTCAGGTGGAAGATATTTTAAAGTTCTCATATTATGGAGCCTATCTGCAAGTTTAATTAAAATGACCCTTATATCTTTTGCCATTGCGATGAGCATTTTGCGATAGTTTTCTGCCTGTCTTTCAAGCTTGCTGGTAAATTCAAGCTTGCCAAGTTTTGTGACTCCATCTACAAGCTCAGCTATCTCTTTACCAAATTCCCTTTCTATATCCTCTAAAGACGCAGAAGTATCCTCTACAACATCATGCAGAAGACCTGCAACAATTGATGCAATATCAAGCTCTAAATCTGCCAAAATCAGCGCAACCTCAAGAGGATGCACTATGTATGGCTCACCAGAACTCCTTGCCTGTCCTTCGTGATACTTTTGGGCAAATTCAAATGCTTTTTTAATAAGATCTATATCTTCCTCTGACGCATACCTTTTTACTCTCTCTATCAGCTCATTTAACCTGTCAATCAAATCTAATTTCACCTCGATGGACCTTTTGCAGGTCCACTTGTTTTTATATCAAAGAAGACTCAAATTGAACAACAGATCTGACATCATATCCTTTTAAATTTTCTCTTCCGTTGAGGTATGTGAGTTCAACAAGGTATGCAATCCCTACAACCTCACCGCCAAGCTTTTCAACAAGTTTTATGTTTGAAAGTGTTGTACCCCCTGTTGCTAAAAGGTCGTCGATTATCACAATCTTTTGACCAGGTTTTATAGCATCAATATGCATCTCAAGCACATCTTTTCCATATTCAAGCTCATATTCAACTGAAACTGTCTTGTAAGGAAGCTTACCTTTTTTTCTGACAAGAACAAGCCCTTTGTTCAGTACGTATGCAACAGGTGCACCAAATATAAACCCTCTTGATTCTGGTCCAACAATAAGTTCAAAGTCAAGATCTTTGACTAAATCCACAAGAGAATCTATAGCATATTTGAATGCATCCTTGTCCTGCAAAACTGTTGTTATATCAATAAAATCTATACCCTCTTTTGGAAAGTTCAAAACATGTCTGAATTTCTCTTTTAAGTTCATTAAATCTTCCTCCTATTACTTAAAATTTTTAATTTATTACGTTATTAAGTATATCAAAAAAAACTATCATTTTTAAATACTCTAAATGCTAAAAAAAATAAAAGCTCTTTCAGCAAGCTTACAAAAAGCTTTGCTAAAAGAGCATTTCAACGCCTCATTAATACCTTGTTTTAACCCTATATGCTTCTGAAAATACGTTTAAACCATGCCTCTTTATAAAATTTTGTTTTCAAAATCTCATATATCTTGAGTCTTAACTTTACAGGCATACTATCCATGCTACCATAACTTGTTGCAATCAAATATTCTTTCTTTGAAAGTGAACTTTTGAGTTCTTCCCTTGCTTCAGCTGGAAGTTCCAGCTTTGCTTCATCCACTATACAAAGCGGCGGAAATATAACACACCACCAGTTTTTACCTTTACCATCACCTATTAAAACCTTAACACAGTCATATATACCTGATGGAAAAAGAAAATTGTTATAAACTCTGTTTGGAAATAAATCTCTTTGAATAGTTATTCTTACCTTGTAATTCTTTCCTTTTTCCAGTAAAGCCTGTTTGATATAATTTTCAATTTGATATCTTCTTTTATCGATATCTTTTAAGACTTGATATTTACCCTTAGAAAAATCTATATTATTTGATAAAAACTCTATAATCTTATCTCTAACAAATAGTTTTAACTCTTGGTCCTCCTTTGAATTACTATTTGCTATAACATGAAGTCTAACAACCGATGCAGATAAGTCTTTTTGCAGAGACTCTACCTTTTGGAAATTTAAAAACTCATAAATCAAAATAAAACTCAAAAATGATAAAACTGATGCTAAAATGTATGCTCTTGAAACTCGAATTTTCTGTATCATCCCTCTTTTTTCCTCTCAAACAAAAATTATTTCTATTTTTAGCATTCACTCAGAAAACAAAATTTATACATAAAAATCTTTAATAAATTGTTCCGCTTCGTCTTAGCCTTACATCTGGTATAACCTCTATATCTATTTTCTTAAACTCAACATCCCAGTTTTTTTTGAGCTTTTCCCAATCTTTTGCCCTCCTCTTTGAAATTAAATCCCCTATTCCCAAAACATCAGCATTATATTTATACTTTAACAGATAGATAAGATCTTCTGCTCTTGTTTTTAAAATTTTGTTTAGCTCATTTTGAATATACCTCCTCATAGGATCATCTAAAACTTTGTACCCACTTTTGAATACAAACTCAATAACTTCACCTTCTATCCTTAGATTGTAAACAATCTTTAGTCTTCCTTTTTCATTTTTAATTTTCTTTTTAGTTTGAATCTCTGTAGTAACAAATGGAATATACGTTGATTTGTACTTCAAATCGTCAATAAACGTGTGCTTTGCCTTGCCCATGAGAAGCTTATAGATTTGTAGCTGCTTTTCATTCATCCAGCCAACAAACCTGAAATTTTTAAATACAGCAGCACCAGCTACTTTTAACGTCTCAATTCCAGGTTCAACCCTCGATATAACCGCACAGTTCGAATTTATAAAGCTATTTACAACTTGACTTAAAGGTGTATCAATTACCCTTCCATAAATTGATGCATTTTTTGATATCTCAAAGAGATGAATACCAGTTACAGGCTGAACAAGTGGCATTGTGTTCAGAACATCTCTTGCTGTTGTTTCAGAAACAAGCAAAAATGTGTTTTGAGGAATATCACTCTCTCTACTTAGCCCATCTAAAACTTCTTTCATATACCCTGGCTCTTCTACTAAATCTCTTCCCAGCACAATAACTTTTAAATATCCATAATATAGTCTTTTATTTATTTCTCTTTCAAGGTAATTTCTTATACCTATTACATCATTGGCAGGTCTTACAAACAAAAATCTCATCTGCTCATCTGGTTTAGAATCTTTTCCAATGGTTCTGAGGTTTGGGAAAAGCACTGTTATCGCAAACTTATATTCATTTTTGCTGTTTGGAAGGGGGGGTTTTACCTTTCTTTTTGTTTGTGGATCAATTCCTTTCTGGTCTGTTTTAATATCGGGCTTTTTCTGTTCAGGAGAAAATTTCTGAGTTCTTCTGTCAAGATCAATATACTCACTGCTTTCATATTTGTTCAAATCGCTCGGGTCATACTTGTCAACACCAAGTGCAAGAACATAACCCCTGTCTTCTATTTCGACTCTATCCCAGCAACCTGACAAGAAAAAGGTAAGAAAAATCATCAAAATTGCTAAAGCTGCTTCTTTTTTTATCCTCACGTTTTTTTCACCTTCCTTTTGACAAAAAGGACAGTGTATGTGACAAGTGGCAAAAATAAAACAAGAAAGGTTGCAAAAAAGTAACTAAAATAGTCCATAAACTTCTGTGTTTCAGATATATTTTGAGGAATTAAAGAAAGAATATAAATAAATGGTAGTTGTAAAAATACAAAAAAGTTGTGTTCCTTGGTATTAAAAATTCTTGCCAAAATCAAACCTGTTGTCATTAAGAAAATAATCTCTGTTGTATATGTGGTTATCATCCATAGAGCAACTACTATGCTTTCTGGTCTTTCTATAACAATTTCCAAAACTGTAACATCTCTAAAAAGATTTAATGTTGGCCATATCATGGTCTGCATCTCTTTTGCTCCAAAATCAGCTGTTGCAAATATAATTATTATTTCATAGAGCAAAACTGTGACCAAAAAACCGAAAAAAGCACTTTTGATGAGCTTGTCTTTCCTTCTTATATAGGGCATGAAAAACAAAAATACCTCAAATCCCAAAAAACTAAATATTGTTGTTCCAATCCCCTTGAGAAGTTTTGAAAATGAAATATTTAAAACAGGAAGTAGATTTGAAAAATCCAGTCTTTGATAGACAAAAAAGCTTAATATAACAATTATTAGAACAATTCCCGGCATAAGCACTTCGCACATTCGTGCAATTACTTCTATCCCATACCTTGAGAGATAGGCACATGAAAGAAGAAATGTAATTATCAAAACTTCATTGGGTGTCAGTGTAAACAAAAATTCTTTTGCTGTTTCAGCTATAAGCCTTGTTTCAAAAGATGAAAAAATTATAAAATATATGACATACATAATCGAAAAAACAGTTCCAACTATTTTCCCAAATGCATTTGTTAGAAGTTCAATTACAGTTACGTCTGGGTCTAACATAGTAAGTTTAAAAATTAAAAGAAAAGCCAGAAATGATAGCATTCCGCCAAGTAACACAACGAACCATCCATTTTGTTCAACAGTTTTTGCAACAGATGAAGGCATAAACATTATCCCAATTCCTATCATTACAGATACAAACAATACAAAACACTGAAAACTGGAAATTTTATCGTTATCATTTATTATCATTTTTTATTTTCACCTGCCGATGCGGGTATTGAACTTCTTTCATGCAGCATTCTGATTTTCTGATGGGTTGAAGCAAATATAGGTCTTGCCCACAGATATCTTGTTGGAAGTCTTATAATAGAATCTTTGTAATCCATTATCTCAAATGAAACAAATGGAGACAAATACGGCACACCAAAGCTTTTAGTTTTTACAAGATTCCCAAGTATTATAAGACTGAGAAGGATAAATCCGTAAATTCCCAAAGCTGCGCAAACAATAATATATACAAATTTCAATAATCTTAATGAGATAGAAAAATTATATGCAGGTATGGCAAACGAAGCAATTGCCGTTGTTGCCACAAGTATAACCATAATAGGTGATATTATACCTGCTTGAACTGCAGCCTGTCCTATTATAAGTCCACCAACAATACCAATTGTCTGCCCAATTGGACCAGGAAGACGTAACCCCGCCTCTCTTAAAAGCTCAAGCATAAACTCTAAAAACAGTGCTTCAACAAATACTGGAATTGGCACACCTTCTCTTGTCGCTGCTATAAAAAGTCCAAGATCAGGTGGAATCATGCTTGGTGTAAATGACGATATAGAGATATAAAAACCTTGAAGGGTCATAGCAATGACAGCTGCTATCACCCTCAAAATTCTTATAACAGTTGCTATATGCCATCTTTCATAGTAATCTTCTGAGTGTTGAATAAATGTTGAAAATGTAGCAGGAACTATCAAAGCAAGGTTGGTATTATCACATAAAATAGCAACTCTGCCTTCATAAATTGCCGCAACCACTGTGTCAACCCTTTCAGTATGCTGTATTGTTGGAAACACACAAAATATATCGTCTTCGATAAACTGTTCTACCATACCAGACTCCATTATTGCATCAATATCTATTTTTGAAAGTCTTTGTTTTACTTCATTTAAAACATCTTTATCAACAATATCATCTATATAAACAATATATATATCTGTTTGAGAACGTCTTCCTAATTTTATATTCTTAACCTTAAGTCTTGTATCTCTTACTCTTCTTCTAATAAGTGCTGTCGAAAACCTTACAACTTCATTAAAACTGTCGCGCGGACCTCTTACAGCATTTTCTGAGATTGGCTGTTGAATACCTCTGTTTGGAAAACTTCTTGTAGAAACTCTTATTATCCTGTCAGCCCCGTCCACAAATAGAAGTGTCTCTCCACAGAGAAGGTCTAAAATAGCATCTTTAAAACTTGTAACCTCTTTTATATCAGATGTTGCAAGGAGAGTATTAAGAATTTTGTTATATGCATCTTTTGGAGAAATCTCTTCTTTAAACAGTTGTACTTCTACCATGAGATGTTTTATTACATCTCTGTCAATTATCTCTCTGTTCACAAGCCCGTCAACAAAGATGGTTGCACATCTTATATTACCTGCTAAAAAGTTTCTTATTACAATGTCGTCGTTGTCAACAAGCAATTCTGTTATATATTTTATGTTTTCATCAATAGACGAAAAGATTTTCTCTTGAGCTTCAACAAATGCTTTTGTTTCTCTCTGCTGAAAATTTTTTTTCCTTTCTTTTTTACGTTTTATTATTTCAATAAACCCCATTGTTCTCCACCTCATTGAGACTAATACTAGTTGTGTTTTATATAAAAAGTTTTACGATACACATTAAGATGCCAACACATACAAGAAAAATACCAGTTATCTTCGCAAGTCTCATTTCTCTTCGCAAATTTTTAGATTTCAGTTCTTTTATATCCAACAAAAATATCAAAATACCACTCAAAATAAACATCAGTATACTGTACTTTGTTATGATATCCGAAAGTTTTATCATCTGAAGCCAAATTCTCCTTTCTACCACTTAATATGCAATATAAATATTATTTTTATACTTGAATTTTTTAAAAACATATGCTAAAATCCATTCCATAAAGACATTTGTCTTTTATAGGTGAACAATAAATATGCTAAAGAAAGATGCCACATATTATATAGTTGAAGAAAGTGTATTGCCTGAAGTATTTTTGAAAGTTGTCAAAGCAAAAGAGCTGTTAGAAAAGGGTGAAGTGAAAGCTGTAAATGAAGCTGTAAAGATGGTGGGGATTTCAAGAAGTGCTTTTTACAAATATAAAGATTGTATATTCCCTTTTTTTGAAAGTTCTCGTGGCAAGATTATAACTCTTGCTCTTGTTTTAAAAGACATCCCTGGAATTTTGTCAAAGATATTAAACATTATTTCTGACACAAATGCAAACATTCTTACAATTAATCAAAACATTCCTCTTGGCGGAATTGCAACTGTGTCAATTTCTATCAGAACATCTGGGATGACAAAGTCTGTTAAAGATTTAATTCTCGAGATTGAAAAGGTTGATGGTGTTAAAAAGATTGAGATTTTGGGAAGAGAAGAGTATTAAAAAGGTTTTGAAAAAGGAGGGAAATAGAAGTGGCAAAGGTTGCAATAATGGGTTTTGGAGTTGTCGGTTCAGGTGTATGGGAAGTTTTGACAAAAAATGCATCATCAATTGCAAAAAGAGCAGGGGAAGAAATATCGGTAAAATACATTCTTGACATTCGCGATTTTCCTGACCATCCTGCAAAAGATTTGATGATAAAAGACTTTGATGTGATACTCAACGACCCCGAAGTTTCAATTGTTGTTGAGACAATAGGTGGGCTTGAACCTGCATACACTTATACAAAAAAACTTCTTTTAAATCGAAAACATGTCGTAACATCCAACAAGGAACTTGTTGCAAAACATGGTCCTGAACTTTTAAAGATTGCTAAAGAAAATAACATAAATTACCTCTTTGAAGCAAGTGTTGGTGGAGGAATTCCTATTATAAGACCTCTTCAAAACTGCCTTGCAGGAAATCAAATTACAGAGATCGCTGGAATTTTAAATGGTACAACAAATTATATTCTAACCCAGATGAAAAAATATTCTCTTTCGTTTGAAGACGCTCTAAAAGAAGCCCAGGAAAAAGGATACGCAGAAAGAAATCCAAGCAATGACATTGAAGGTCATGACGCATGCAGAAAAATTGCAATCCTCTCATCTATTGCATATTCTCATTATGTAAACTATGAAAATATTTATACAGAAGGTATATCCAAGATAACAAAAGAGGATATGGAGTATGCCGAAGAGCTTGGGTGCACAATAAAACTTATTGCAATGAGCAAAAAGTTGGACAATAAAAGAGTATTTGCAAGAGTCTCACCACTTATGATATCTTACAAAAGTCCTTTTGCAAATGTGGATGATGTATTCAATGCAATTTTAGTAAAAGGCGATGCAATTGGTGATGTAATGTTTTATGGTCAAGGTGCCGGGAAGCTTCCAACAGCAAGTGCTGTTGTTGGCGATATAATAGACATTGTTAAACATATTGATAAGTCTTATGTCTACACATGGGCAATATCTGGTGACATTGAAGTTGTTGACATTGAAAACACATCCTGCAGGTTTTTTGTAAGAGTCAAGTATAAAGACTACACAAAGGCAAAAGATGCTGTGTCTCTCATCTTTAATGACTGCATGATAGTAAACACACATAAACCAATAGGTACAAATGAATTTGCTTTTGTCACTCATGAGATGAAAGAAAGTGAGTTTAAAGAAAAAATCTCTCAGCTTGAAAAGATTCCTGTTGTGGAAAAGGTTTTGTCTATTATAAGATACGATGAAAATATATAAGTAAAAATGTCTGGAGGTAAGCTGAAAAAATGATTTCTGTGAAGGTTCCGGCATCATCGGCAAACCTCGGTGCCGGATTTGACTGTATGGGCGTTGCTTTAAAACTTTATAATATTATTGAAGTTGAAGAGATTGAAAAAGGACTTATAATTACTTCATCCCCGGATGACCCATCAATAGCAAAAGACGAAAATAATCTCGTGTTTAAAGCAATGAAAACTGTATTTGATGAGGTTGGCTGGTATCCAAGAGGGCTTAGGATAAACCTTATAAACGAAATCCCTCTGACGCGCGGGCTTGGTTCTTCTGCTGCATGTATCTCAGGTGGAATATATGCTGCAAATCTTCTGTGTGGCGGAAAACTATCTGAAGAAGAGATGATTTACTTAGCTGCAAAAATGGAAGGACATCCAGACAATTCAACACCCGCAATGATTGGTGGGCTTGTGTTTGCGGTGCTGGAAGACAAAAAAGTAAATTATATAAAATTTGTTGTACCGTCAAGACTCAAGTTTGCAGTGTTTATTCCTGATTTTCAGCTATCAACAGAATATGCAAGAAATATTTTGCCAAAATACATTGAGTTTAAAGATGCTGTGTTTAACATTGGCAGAGCGGCGCTTTTTGCAAGCGCAATTACAACAGGAAACTATGAGCTTTTGCCCGCAGCAACACAGGATAGGCTTCACCAGCCTTACAGAAAAAAACTTATCCCCGACTTTGATAAAATTGTTAATCTGGCTTTAGAAGCTGGAGCAAAAGGAGCATTTTTGTCTGGTGCAGGGCCTTCTATAATTGCTCTTGTTGATGAAAATTATGAAATTTTTGAACAGAATGTCAAAAACGTACTTGCAAGTATTGAACTTTCGGCTAATTGGGACTTTATGATTTTAGAAGCCGACAATAGCGGCGCAACAGTTTTTTCTGTTCAGAGCACAAGTTTAAAAAGATAAAGTCAATCATTTAAAAGTGTAATATAATATTATCAAAGTAGTTTTATAAAACTTTTAGCCTATTGATATTACTTACATGGGAGGGAAAAATCTTGGGAATAGTTGTGCAAAAGTATGGTGGAACATCTGTTGCAGACAAAGAAAGAATATTTCGAGCAGCAAGGCGGGCAATTAGCGAGTACGAGAAAGGAAACAAGGTTGTAGTTGTTGTTTCAGCTCAAGGTGACACAACAGACGAGCTTATTGAAAAGGCAAAAGAGATAAATGAAAATCCTTCAAAAAGAGAAATGGATATGCTCCTTTCCACAGGTGAGCAAATTTCAATTGCACTTATGGCAATGGCAATTGAAAAGCTGGGGTATCCTGTTATATCGCTCACTGGCTGGCAAGCAGGAATAAAAACAGACAGCCACTATTCAAATGCGAGAATTGTTGAAATTGATACAGAAAGGCTCCAAAGAGAACTTGATAAGAGAAACATAGTTGTTGTTGCAGGTTTTCAAGGAATAAACAAGTACGATGATATAACCACGCTGGGGCGTGGCGGTTCTGATACCACAGCTGTAGCTTTGGCTGCCGCATTGAAAGCTGATAAATGCGAAATATATACAGACGTGGACGGGGTTTATACAGCAGACCCAAGAATTGTCCCAAATGCTTCAAAGCTCAAAGAAATCTCTTATGATGAGATGTTGGAGCTTGCTACACTTGGGGCAAAGGTTTTGCATAACAGGTCTGTAGAACTTGCAAAAAAATATAATATTCCTCTTGTTGTAAGATCATCTTTTAATGATAATGAAGGAACAATTGTAAAGGAGGTAAATTCGGTGGAAAAGCTTTTAGTATCCGGCGTTGCGTGCGATAAGGATATTGCAAGGGTTGCAGTGATTGGAGTTGAAAATGTTCCAGGCAAGGCATTTCAGATATTTTCACTTTTGGCAAAAGAAAATATAAATGTTGACATAATTTTGCAGTCAATTGGAAGAGAAAAGACAAAGGATATATCCTTTACAGTATCAAAGAGCAACTTAAAACAGACACTTGATGTTTTGACAAAGAATTTGCACGTAATTGGTGCAAAGGATATAACATATGCTGATAATGTCGCAAAGGTATCTATTGTAGGTGCTGGAATGGTCAACAATCCAGGCGTTGCTGCAATGATGTTTGAAGCACTCTATGATGCAGGTATCAACATTGAAATGATTTCAACATCAGAAATCAAGATTTCAGTTTTAATTGATGAAAAGGATGCAGACAAAGCTGTCAGAGCTATACATGACAAGTTTAAACTTCACCTTCTGAACAGTAATGGGAAATAAAAATAAGCAAGAGGGGCTGAGCAAAGTTGTAAATTATCAGCCCCTCTTCTTTTTATTTTATTATCTTCTTGATTCTATTAATAAACTCCAAAAACACAATTCCCGGCTCTTCAAGATCAGAAAACCATCTTTTTACCCATTCAAAAGAAATATAACCGCTGTAGCCTTGCTGCAAAAGAAGATCTATGGCCTTTTCAATAGGCACATCACCCTCGCCTATCATCTTAAATACAAGCTTGCCATTTTCAATCTTTGAGTCTTTTATATGAACATGCTTTATATATCCTTTCAAATTGCTAAAAGTTTCTTCAATATTCTCCTTAAAAAACCTGAAAGGATGGTGAATATCCCACACAACACCAACATTCTCATATGGTACATCTTCAAGCAATTCAGCAAGCCTTTTTGACTCTGCCCACACGCCATTTGTTTCAATCAAAATGTCAACATCATACTCTTTTGCCATGTCGCACAGCTTGCAAAGCATCTCTTTTACAAATTCCTCATCGATATTTTCTCCAGGTGTTATCCACCTATCACCTAAAACCCTTATGTATTTGCAAGAAAGCTCTTTAGCAAGTTCAATATGCGCTTTTGCAGACTTTAATATGTTTTCTTGGTAAGATTTTTCAAATATATAACATGATGTTGCCAAACATGAAATCTCCAAATTCAGTTCTTTTAACCTCTTTTTTGTCAGTGGCAAGTTTTCAGGAGCAAAAGGTTCTGCTTTATATACTTCAAGTTCATCTCCAAGTCCTCTCAGTTCAATACCGTCATATCCAAAGTCTTTGGCAGCAGCTAAGATCTCATCCCAGGTAAAGTTAGGACATCCTACTGTTGAAAAGCCAATCTTCATTAAATTGTATTTCCTCCTTCGCAAAAATGCTGTTTTTAATATTTTACTACTTTGTTTTTGTTATGAAAAGCCATTTGTAAAATTCTATTGACATTTGATTTTGAAGAAATTTATAATTAAACTAAAGTTGTTTTTTTAGGAGTGAAAGATGTTGAAGGATATCTTTATAGACGATTTTCAATATGTTGTCGATGAACTTTTGATACGAAACAAAAGTATACTTGATAGCCTTACAAAGTTTTCTGAATCGGCAGCACGTGTCAACAGAAGCATAATAAAATCGGTCACAAACTGTGGATGCATAAGAATAAATGCTAAAAAACAGGAGATTCCTATAGATGTGAGCTTGAAAGAAGCAAAAAAGTACCTCAAAACACATGTTGAAGGACAGCTTTGTGAAAATTGTAGAGATCTGATTGAAAAAGAGATTGGAAGCACATTATTTTATTTAGCTTCAATCTGCAACACTTTAGATTTGAACCTGTATGATATCATAATCAAAGAAATTGAGAGAATGAAGACACTGGGAGAATTTAACTTAAGGTAAGATGCCAGTTTTTAAAACGGACAAAAATATACAAGCCGCCATATTTACAAACACCATATGGCGGCTTTAAAAGTAAAAAAGGAGTGGAAAAAGATGGCTGATGAGTTCAACGAAATACATACCCTTGCCCAAAACAAGCTCATAATCTTATTTTTCTTAAGTAAGATAAACATTCCCATTCCTATCCAGCAGCTTGACGAGTTTGTCCTCTCAACAAAGTACATGAACTTTTTTGAATACCAGCAGTATCTCAAAGAACTGGAAGCTCAAAAGCTAATTCATAAATATGATGATGAGATCAGAACGTATATTGAGATATCACAAACTGGTAGAGATGTCCTAAACATTCTTTTGGATTTGCTTCCAAAAGCTATAGTCGAGGAAGTAGAAGAATACATAAAAAAGAATTATAGAAAGATTAAACTCAATACAGAAATCTATTCTGATTATAAAATTCTCAGCCCGACCGAATACATAGTTATATGTTCTCTTCGTGAGGGAAACAGTGTCTTATTTGAAATAAAAGTAAATGTACCACATGTTGAGATTGCAAAAAGGATTTGTAAAAATTGGAATAAAAATGCTGAAACAGTATATAGATTACTTTTTGAAAACCTAGCACGAAATCATGAAGAGCCTGAAAAAGAATAGTAGAATATATAAAAAACAAAAAAGCAAGTCTTTTTAAAGACTTGCTTTTATTTTTAAAATTGGTGGGCCCTTAGGGATTCGAACCCCAGACCAACCGGTTATGAGCCGGCCGCTCTACCAGCTGAGCTAAAGGCCCTTAATAAAATTGGCTCCCCGGGTAGGATTCGAACCTACGACCCTCCGGTTAACAGCCGGATGCTCCACCGCTGAGCTACCGAGGAACCTCTCTTTCTTTTTGTCTTCGGCGTCTTCTGTTTCCCGCCGTCGACATTATTTATTATACTTATAAAAGATTTTTTGTCAATATCCTTTTTAAAAAATTTTTGTTGTAATATTTTGGAAAGCATTCCCTACAAAACTCTTATTTTTCTTTCTTTCTTCTTCAAAAACGGGTATAATTAAATAACAAACGTAACAAAGCATTTAAAAAAGATTTGTTATTTCAGCAAGGTGAGTCGTATGATAAGATGTGCAAAGTTTTCTGACCTTCCCCAGATAGCACAAATTTTCAGAGAAGCTTTTTCTGATAGCATTGAGTTCTACTTTGAGAACAGAATCAAAAACTCTGCCATAGAAGACATATTCAAAGTTGTGCTCATTGCAGAACCTCATGGTTTCTTGGTCTATGAAGATGAAGAAAATAAAAAGATTGCAGGGTATATATGTGTTGTCAGAGACATCAAAAAGGTATGGATAGCTGCAATCTTGACCCTTTCGTTTTTAAAGTGGACTATCAAATGGCTTTTGGGCCTGTACGGTTTTGGCATAAGAGCTATATGGAAAATACTTTCTAACAAGCTTGACTTTTTCAGATTTCAAACACGATATGCAAGCGAAGTCTCTGCACAAATTCTTTCTATTGGAACGCTAAAAAGCTACAGAGGAAAAAGTATTGGAACAAAACTTGTTGAAGCAGGACTTGAATTTTTAAAATCAAAAGGAGTAAAAGAAGTAAAATTAGAGGTGCGACCAGATAATCTACCTGCTATAAAACTATACAAAAAATTTGGATTCTATCAAATTGGAATGTCTCAAGACCCTCAAGGTAAATGGATTGTTATGAAAAAAAATTTCTAAAAATCAAAAAGGGCAGCCTTTTAAAACTGCAGGTCTGCCCTTTAAACAAAGGTTCTTACATCGAGACCATCTGGATATTGCTCTGAATTGTTTGAACATCCCTTTGTGCCTTTGTAATATCTTCTTGTTTTGCCATCTCAACAGGGTACCAGCCCTTTTGCGAGAGGAAATCAAAAATCTGTTTTTGATGGTCAAATACCCTGTTTAAAACTGACATAGCTTCTCTTCTGAGGGCATTGTTTGTGCTCTCTAAAACTAAGTTTGTCAAAGCTGTTGCCTGAAGCTTTAAAGAGTTCAAAAGTGAAAAAGCAATATCTCTGTCTGAAAGTGTCTTCATGGCTATCACCCCTTTTTTAGGTTATTGAATGCTTGGATTTTCAATAAATCTTGACAGGATGTTTATGTCACTTTTGTAGTGGTTTACACACTGCTGGCATAGGTTCTTTAAAGATACATCTGTAATCTGATCAGAAACTCCTGCAATAAAGTTGATAGAATTTTGCATCATCTTGATATTGTCTTCTAAAAACATGAGCTCTTTTGAGGTAATGTTAGCCACTTTCTTCAAACCTCCCTTTTTTGAAGTTTTAATCTTGGTGTTTCAAAAGCTACACAAATTATTTTTTTATTTTTAAACTGCTTTTATTCAAATAAATAAAAACCCATTTTTCTTAGCAAATATGGTGTAATCTTGTTGGTTACAGGAAGCTTATTTTTCTTCTGGTATAAATTTACTGCATATTCAAGTGCTGCTCCATACTTGCCATCGATGCTCCCTGAATAAAATCCGAGTTTTTTGAGCCTTCTTTGAACTGCCATAACATCCTCTCCAGTATCACCCGGGTAGATTGTTCTAAAACCATTTCTAAACTCTCCATATATGCCTTCTGAAATTACTACTGTAGTTCCAACAGAAATATATGAAAACAGTTCTTTCACATCCTTGTTGAGCATTCTAACACAGCCTTTGCTCACATGAGCCCCTATATAATTTTCATATATCGTTCCATGAATGCCATATTTGCCATATACAACATTTAGCCCCATCCACCTTCCTCCAAACCCTTCACCCCAGTAGTCTTTTGATATTATCTTAAATGTGCCAACTGGAGTAGGAGTTGAAGGCTTGCCTGGTGAAATTGGATATGACTTGTATAAAATCCCTTCTTTAAATACATATAGCCTACTGTCATCAATTGAGACATATATAAGATACGAATTCTTGTTGTGGTTTGATATACCCGAGATGGCTATTAAAGGTATTAAAATAACAAAAATTGAGAGTACAACCTTGAGTGGACTTTTTCTTTTCATTTTTACAATTTAAATCTTAGCACTTCAATAGATATAGTTTATGCAAAAGACAGAAATTTTATTAAAAAATTGAAGGCGGGGATTGAAAATCTGCTTTTCCCCACCTCTGAAATTCAAAATTAATTAACAAATACATTCAGATTGCTCTTCTTTATCCGAAAGTCTTACAATCCTGTTTTCATCATCCACAAACACAATCTTTGGCTTGTGATTATAATACTCTTCCATGGTGAGAAGACAGTATGCCATTATAATTATCTTATCGCCCACCTGCACAAGACGTGCTGCTGCTCCGTTTAGGCAAATAGTTCCGCTGCCTTTTTCACCCTTTATTACATAAGTTTCAAATCTCTCGCCGTTGTTTATATTCACAACTTGCACCTTTTCATTTTCATATATTCCGGCTGCTTTCATCAACTCCTCATCAATCGTGATGCTACCAACATAGTTTAGATTTGCCTCTGTAACGGTTGCTCTGTGAATCTTAGACTTTAAAACCTCAATGAACATCTTTGCTATTTCGCCTCCACCACAATGTTGTCTATAAGTCTTGCTTTTCCAACAAAAACAGCAAGAGCTATGAGAACCTTTCCTTCAACCTTTGAGATTACTTCAAAATTATCACTATTTACAAATTCAATGTAATCAATCTTTGTATATTTTTCTCTTAAAATCATCTCTTCCATTGCCTTTTTTATAACTGATACCTCTTTTTCTCCTTTTTCAATCATCTCTTTTGCCAAATTCAAAGCCCTGTACAAAACGGTTGCAGATTTTCTTTCCTCTTCAGAAAGATATACATTTCTCGAGCTCATTGCAAGCCCATCTTGCTCACGGACAATCGGACAGGGAACTATCTCAACGTCAAGATTTAGGTCTTTTACCATCTGCTTTATGACAGCAAGCTGCTGAGCATCCTTTTGCCCAAAGTAAGCTCTGTCCGGATTTACAATGTTAAACAGCTTTAATACGACTGTTGCAACACCATCAAAATGACCCGGCCTTGATTTGCCGCACATCATTTCTGTTATCTTCTTCACTGACACAACTGTTTTAAAATCTTCGGGATACATCTCTTCTACCGACGGATAAAATATATAGTCAACACCCTCTTTTCCGGCAAGGGTTTTGTCCCTCTCAAAGTCGCGCGGGTATCTCTCATAATCCTCATTGGGTCCAAATTGAATAGGATTTACAAATATGCTCATAATGGTAATATCGTTTTGCTGTTTAGAAAGCCTTACCAAGCTCAAATGTCCTTCATGCAGATACCCCATTGTTGGAACAAAACCAATTGATTTGCCTTCTTTTTTAAGTCTTTTTACAATATCTTTCATCTCCTGAATCCTCTCCACAACAACCATCAGTAACTGTGCTCCTTTCCTGGAAATTCTCCTTTTTTAACCTCTTCAATGTACCTTGTCACAGCATCTTTGATTATATTCCCTACTTCAGCATATCTTTTTACAAACTTTGGCTTGAAATCTTCATACATGCCAAGCATGTCATAACACACAAGCACCTGACCATCACAGTATGGTCCTGCACCTATCCCAATTACAGGTACTTTTACACTCTCTTGAACCTGTTTTGCAACATTAGCTGGCACTTTTTCAAGCACAATTGCAAATACCCCAGCTTTCTCAAGTTTTTTAGCATCTTCCACAAGTTTTTTTGCTTCAGCTTCCTCCTTTGCGCGAAGGTCATAGCCTCCAAAGATGTTGACAGACTGGGGTGTAAGCCCCAAATGTCCCATAACAGGTATCTGGGCTTTGATAACAGCCTCTATCTTATCATATACATCGTCGCAGCCTTCCATCTTGACCGCATAAGCACCTGCACGAATTAACCTTCCTGCGTTTTTCACAGCATCTTCTATTGTAGTGTGGTATGACAAAAACGGCATGTCAGCGACAACCATTGAATACTTTGCACCTCGGCTAACAGCTCTGACATGGTGCTCCATATCATCCATTGTGACCGGAATTGTAGAGTCATAGCCAAGGATCACCATACCAAGCGAATCGCCAACAAGCAGGATATCTACAGAGCAGCTGTCAAATATCTTTGCAAAGGTGTAGTCGTAAGCAGTAAGCATGGTTATTTTCTCGCCTTTTTGTTTTTTTTCAAACAGCGTCTTGGTTGTCACCTTGTTCATTTTTTTCACCACCTTACAGAATTTATAAATTGTTGAAGTTTTTCATAGACATCCTTATCGCTCTTCTCAAATATTAGATCTGCCGCAAGTTTTAAAAGTTCTAAAAAAGCAGTCTTCTTTTCATCCGGCAAAGCATTGTAGTGTTTTTGAAGTGTCAAAACATCGCCTCTTGCGGCAGGTCCTGTCAAACAGTTAAGCCTATCCTTTAAAAAATTTTCAAGTGATGCAGAAGAAAGAGGCTTTATTATGGAAAAAATAACCTCATCTTCAAGTCCGATTTTTTTATAAAGCAAATACGAAAAGTTCAAAAGAGCTACAAGGTAATTTGAAGCAACTGTTGCTGCAAGATGATAAACTACTTTGTCCTCTTTTTTGAGCTCTATATATTTATTCCCTATTTTCTGCAAAATTATCTTGGCAATCTTTTTACCTTCATCATCGCCTTCTAAAGAAAACACCGCCTTTTTTAAAATCTGGACATCTTCAGGCTGCCCTCTCAGAGTCTGAATAGGATGAAGAGAAAATTTTCCTCTGCATTCGGTTTTAATAGCATCAGACGTCAGCGCACCTGACAAGTGTCCGAGCACCTTTTGGGACAAATGTGGCGAATAAAGATTTTTAGAAACTTCTTCTATAAATGTATCAGAAATGGCTATAAAAAGCACATCAGAAGCCTCTACGAGTTTTTCAGGACTCTTAAATGCATGCGTTTTTGTCATGGAAGAAGCTTTTATGGCTTTTTCATATGTTCTGTTATAAAACCCTGTAATCTCAAGCCCATGCTCTTTAAAATAAAGCGCAAGAGAAATTCCGGCTTTAGATGCCCCATAAAAGCCTATTTTCACTTCAATATACCTCCATATAAAAACTAAAAAAGGCAGAACAGAGTCTGCCTTTTCTTTGCTTGAAAAAATTCTGTTTTCCAAGCTCATATGCAGTCCCTGTTCTTCAAAAATCAGGGCAGCGTTTTAATATTTTCAGTTTTAAATTTTAAATATTAAGAATCTTAAAAGTATGGCTCGACAATCTTGTCGATGCCATCTTTTCATAATTAATTATACCACAACTTAGCAAAAAATATAGTGTTATTTTTTATATTTGAAAGGGTATTAATATGATTGAAAATCAAAATTTATAAATGAGAGGTGCAGTCCAAATGAAAGTGAAAAAATCCTTGAAATGTTAAATGAACAGTTAAACAGAGAACTATTCTCGGCATACTTTTATACAGCAATGGAAGCATATTTTGCTTCACAAAATTTAGATGGTTTTGCTCACTTTTTTATGGTCCAAACAAAAGAAGAGCTTGACCATGCAAGATTGATATTTGACTATATAAACAAAATAGGTGGAAGAGTAATTTTAAAAGAGTTAAAACAGCCAAAAATAGATTATTCTTCGCCTACAGAAGTTTTTGAACTTGCACTTTCACATGAACAGTTTATAACCTCATCCATCCATGAGATTGCAAAGGCAGCTTTAGAGGAAAAAGACCTTACTACACACAATTTTTTGCAATGGTTTATAAATGAACAAGCTGAGGAAGAAGAAACAATGGACAAAATTTTAAGAAAGCTGAAATTCATAAAAGAAGACCCAAGCGGGCTTCTGTTTTTGGACAAAGAACTTTCAACAAGAGTGTACACACCGCCATCTATTCTGCAGGAAAATTAGGAGGCATCCAGTTTTTAGCCCTATTGATTTTAAAGTCCTTTTGCACTATACTATATTAGGCAATAAAAATTTTAGGTGAAGGTGACCAAAAAGATGTTTTATACATTTATTTGCAACAGCTGTCAAGAAGTTTTTGAAATAAAAGCGTCAATTTCAGAAATCTCAAATGGCCTTAAAGTCGTCTGTCCAAAATGTGCTTCAAGTGACGTCACAAGAGATTACTCAAAAATAAACATTGGAACATCTGCAGGAAGTGGTGCAAAAAGTAGCAGTTGTAGTACATGCTCAGGCTCAAAAGGTTGTTGTGGAAGCTAAAAATAATTTTGAGCTTTTTTTAAAAACAGCTGGTATAATAAAAAATGGCACGTGGTGAAGACATATTTACCACCTAATTTATTGCAGAACAAAGAATGAAAAGCCACTTTCTTTAATAAGTTTTAAAGAAGTAAAGTAGAAAATTGAAATATATGGGAGGAGACCAGAATTTTTGAATCTATGAATTTTTCAAATGGTGTCCTCCCATTCATTCCCTTACCACTATGAGGTCTAAAAAAGTTCCACGTATCTTGCCATCTCTGAGCTCGTTGAATAAAGTCATCTTTGTTTTTACATCTCTCAGCATGAATCATTAAAAAATATTCGTCATCTGCTTCTTTGGTGAATTTTCAATTACCCCCATCAAGTGTTTTGCTTTTGGTGGGATAGGATTTAGTTCTACACCCAAAATAGAAAACATCTCATTCCACTCCTTTAGCTTTCTTTCACTTCCTCCGCAAAATTCTTCTCCATTGTCCAATCGGATTTTTATTGGGTTTTTTACATTATGTGTTCTTAACCATAAAGCAACCAAGGATATAAACATAAATCCAAAAGCAAATGAAAGCTCATAGGAGTAGGCTGTAAATCTTGCTCTTGTTGCAATGTCTATCATATTCCACTCATAGCAAGGTAAATTGTATTTTTTCATATGTTCGTATACTTCTTTTGGGAGGCTGTCTTTGTCTAAAAGGTGTTTTGTATCGAGTTGAAACTCAGAAAAAGGAATGAGGGCTTCATAATCATACAAACTTATTTCACCCTTTTTTGTCTTTCTTGTTTTTCTTGGTATAGCGTTTCTTTTGAGAATAGACTTTATTGTATTTTCGCTTATTTTAATACCATATTTTCTGAGCAGGTAAAGAGATAAACGTCTGTATTCTAAAGCCAGTTATTTTAGATTCTTTGATTATGAGATTTTCAAGTTCAGAAGAAAGTTTTCTGGGGCAAGTTTTAGGTTTTCTTGATTTGTCCTCAAGGGGACCATATATTGCTCTTCTTACAGTATGCCTTGATACACCTAATATTTTAGCAGTTTTTGATACGTTTTTGTTATTTGCTTCAAACACTTTTCGGATTAATTCTCTTGCTTTTTCGGGAGATATTTTTCTTATTTCGTGATATGATATAATATTCATAGTAGGCTGCCCTCCCATCCTGGGAGTTTTTTGATTTTTCTTTTGAATGGAAGATTACACTTTTTAATTATATTCATGTCAGGAGGGAGGCTGCTTCAATTCTTTTTATGAGTTTCTCCTCACTATTTTCGCACATTTTTTCGCTGTGGTAAATATCTTTACACCTATTCGAGCGCAAATTTGAAAAATGTATTGACAAATTCAAAAGAGCTCTTTATAATATATAATGCAAAGTCAATGAGGTGCCGAGATGGTGGAATTGGCAGACACGCTACTTTGAGGGGGTAGTGGGCGTTATGCCCGTGCGAGTTCGAGTCTCGCTCTCGGCACCAATTAAAAAAGCAAATAAGGCCCTATAAAAAGGGCTTTATTTTTTATTCAACAATTGAAAAATGTATGGCATGCGCGCCCATAGCTCAATTGGATAGAGCATCAGACTACGGATCTGAGGGTTGGGGGTTCGAGTCCTCCTGGGCGCGCCATTTGTTTTCAATGGTTTTGAGGTTTGGAATAATATCGGGCAGGTTGTTATAACACCTCTTTAATTTGAGAAAAGTCTATTATAAGGTCTTCAAAAATACCAACCTTGACCTTGTCATTGAAGGTATAAACCTTGGGTGAAGAGTAACCTATATTGTCTTTATATGTGTAAATCACAATACTTTCTTCATAAGGATTGACAATCCAATACTCTTTGACTTTAAACTGATTATACAGGTTTAGCTTTCTTACATAGTCGTGAGAAGGATTGTATTCTGACACAACCTCAATTATCATCTCAGGAGCTCCAACGCAGCCTTTATCAGTGAGTTTTTTCTTATTGCATATGATTGATATGTCGGGCTGGACAACGTTTATTGCTTTGCTTTCATCCTGTCCTTCCTCTACAAGGACAACATCAAACGGGGCTGTGTAAAGTTCACAAGGTTTTTTATTTTGTTTGATATAATTTCCAAAAATCAAAGTCAATTCAAAGATAATCTTCTGGTGCACCCTTGAAGGTGCAGGGCTCATATCATAAATGACACCATCAATAAGTTCTACCCTTGCGTCCTCTGGAAACCCAAGATAGTCTGCATAAGTGTAAACCTTAGGTATTCTTTCTTCCATCTAAATCACCTTCTTTGTTGTATTCTTTCGAGTTTGCGTAATAAACTGTACTGGTAAAATAAATCTAATAAACTTACTAAATTTTTTTAACAAATCAAATACAAGAGTCTCTAAAGAACCTACCAAACCATCTGCAACTTCAAGTCTTTGTCTAATTAATTCAATATATTTCCTAAATTTTTGAATTCCTAACGAGCTTTGTAAATCTAACAAGTTGACAAGGTATTCCAATAATAATGTTTCCTTTTTGTACATTATACTACTAAATAAATATAAGTGAAACTTTTTTGTCGATTTCTCAGATTTGAAGAGTTATGACAAAGTAAAGCTAATAACGAAACATTAATATCATTAAATTAAAATTTCAAATTCAAATATAGTACAACAATAAAGGGGCTCGTTATGAGACACATAACAAGCCCCTGATGGTTATTTTTGAAATTGTTGTAATCCTTACAAGCCTAAATATGCCAAATACTTTTTAGTGTTATTTATCATCTCATCAAAAAGCTGCTCAGCTTTGTTCTGCGGTAGTCTTTCAACTGCAGGGTCATTTAAGAATGCTCTTTTTGCAAGGTTCAAGTCCTTTTCTAAAGCAGCTTTAACTATAAGTTCTTGATTGCTGATATGCCTTGTCATTATGCTTGCCAAATCTGAAGGCAGCTTTCCTGCATAGACAGGTCTGACGTCATCATGGGTAAACACTGCATTTGTCTCCACTATAGCTCCTATTGGAAGATTTGGTATTTGACCCATATTGGGCAAATTCACGTTTGTCACCAACGTATCCAAACCTAAAATAGCTTTCATCTGCATAACTCCTTCTTCTCCAGAAGGATTCAATGGAACTTCTTTTTGGTCAGATGCGTATTCTTTGCTAAGTTTAATCAATTCTTCTCTGTGTTTAATTCGCCATTCGACAGGTGTCAAGTTGAATTTCCATTTATAAACTGTCTCTTTGTCTCTAAGATAAATGTAGGGGACAAATTCAGCCAAGTGTCTATCACCTGCTGCAGCAATAAGTCCAAAGCGTTTAAATAAGTCAAACTTCACTCTATTTACAGAAGCAAAATAATCTTTTTCCTACAATCCTTTTGTTTTTTCAAAACCTTCTTTATAATATTTGTGCACAAATTCCTTGTAAAGAGGGAATAAATCATGAGTTTTATATGATGCTTTATCAAACCACGTAAAATGATTTATACCAAGAACATTTACCTTGATTTCTCTTCTTGAGATTTCTCTTTCTTCTCCTAAAAATTCTTTTACAACTTCGGTCAAAAGCTTCTGGGTACCAAAAACTTCATGACAGCAGCCAAAAGCTTTTATTTTAGGAAATACTTCATATAGGGCTTTTAAGCATATAGCCATTGGATTTGTGTAATTGATAACCCAAGCATCTGGACAATTTCTCTTTATAGCTTCTGCAAATTCAACATACATAGGAACAGTCCTAAGTCCTCTGATAAGACCTCCTGGACCTGTTGTGTCACCTACAGACTGGTATATACCATATTTCTCAGGAGCATGGACATCCGAATACATCTCTTCAAATGTCCCAGGCAAAATCGAAATGATAATAAAATCTGCACCATATAAAGCTTCATCTAAGCTCTCTACAGCAACATATTTCCACTTCCCTACTACCTCAGGCTTGCTTGAAAGCTTATTGCCTATTACTTCATTTGTCTTAGCAGCTTCAAAATCAATGTTGTAAAGTCTCACAGTACCACTCAAGTCCTTCTCTAAAGCTAAATCGGTCATCAACCTCCATGCCCAGCCGCGTGAACCCCCACCAATGTATGCTATATTGATTTGTTTCTGTTGTTCTGATGTGGTATTCAACATTACTTCCTCCTATAATAATTGTGAATTTCAAATAAATTATATCACAAATGTCATTCAAAACCAAATCATTATTATCTTTAACTTTCATTTATACCCAGCATATCTGTTTTTTTCTTTGACTTTTCAAAAGTGTATCCTAAAAAGATATTGACAATTCTACATCTCTTCCCTTATAATAAATTAAGTGTAGGGGCGTAGCTCAATTGGCAGAGTAGCGGTCTCCAAAACCGTCGGCTGGGGGTTCGAGTCCCTCCGCCCCTGCCATAAGTTTTGGCTACAAGTCCATTGTGTGGACAATGGACTTGTGATATAATTACTATATGGTCGGGAGTTACACCACCTTCTGTGAGTTTGATGTGTTGTTTTTTTTGGGGGGAGAAAGGTTTTTTCCTTTCTCCCTTTTAAACACCCCCCCAAAACACGAACAAGTTTTCTCAAGATAATTATACCATGCGTTTTTGTATTTTAAATACCCCCTCAAAAAAAATTTGACATTCAGTATAAACACCTAAAAAGTATAGTTCTGGCAATCATTTGATTATATTTTATCACAACCGAATAAATGTATCAACAGGGTATTACTAGAATTCTGAATCATCTTCACCTTTTAAAATTGCCAATATTTTGAGGAGCGCTAAAGGAATGTACCATATAAGAAACACAATAACCAGCGGATGCTTTAACATGTTTGCTCTCTCCTATTTGCAGTTTACAAAAAAAGGCAGGTTGTTACCTGCCTTTTTTCTTTGCTCAAAAAAAAAAATTTGACACTTTGTATTAACACCTAAAAGATACATTTATGACAATTGATTCCGAATATATTATACCACTGTTGTTCAAAATTGCAACAACAAAAAAATTTGACACTCTATATAAACACCTAAAATATACACTACTGGGAAGAAGTATAATTTGATTTTAGCACATTAATTTTGAATGTGCAACTCCTGAATTTAGTTTATACTACCCTTTTTAGTAGTTAACTTTTTGAACATTCTTTGCATATAGGGTATTCACCAGCAACATCGTCTTTTTTCTGAAGACACCTATAGCAGATTTTTAATTTCTCGCCCAAACCATATAGTATCTCATGTGGATTTGTATCATATCTATTTTCGGTGAAAGTACAGAGCCACCTAATAAACTCTAAAGTTTTGTCTTCTCCCAGTAGTTCAAACGCTCCAAGTTCATCAAGCTTGTGCAAAACATAGTTGAGCATATAACTGCCACTGTGATTTGACATAACCTTCCACTCCTTTGTTTTATTATTTTAAAAAATAAAGGGCAGATAATAAATATCTGCCTTTATAATCTAAATTAAACCCTAGTTAGACAACTCTTTTCTCAGTTCCTTTACCTTTTCCAAATCCAATTCTGTAAGTTCGGCAATGTCTTCATCGCTAAAACCTCTTTGAATTAGCTTCTTGGCTACCTCGATTTTCCCTTCAATTTTCCCTTCAATTTTCCCTTCATTAAACTTTCTCATCTGTGATTCGTCCAGTAGTTTTGCTACATTAGATACAAACTCACCCATTTTTCTACTCCCCCCTTGTTTAACTCTTTGTGCAAGCTTGTCATACTTTTCTTTGTCTTCCTTTGCAAGTCTTGGGCGAATTACATTCCCTGCCCATATTAAAAATCTTTCTAAATTGTTCTTATTGAATTTCTCAAGCTTCGGTTCAATCTCTTTCAGTCTTTTTACAAGCTCTTCTGTGTCATCCCTTACCTGTTCTAAATGGAACACTACTGGACTCAAGATATCCTCTTCCTCTTGCAGTAAAGTCTTTACATCCAATTTTGAAATGTTCACAAGAGCGTATTTAAAAATATCGTCTTTGAAAATATCAAATTCATTGATTATTTCTTGTGGTATATCCCAGTCTTTCTCAAGCCCGTTGTATGTTACTATAGGGATTATTGCAGGTAGTTTTTCTGCACCTTCTCTTATTTTTCTTGCCCACAGCAAAATCATGTATTTTAGTAGTCTTTCAGGCATATCTTTTGCCACAGTTGACTGGTTCTCAATAATAATGTAAAAATATACTTCCCTGTCCTTTAGTTTTGCCTTTGCTATGATGTCTGCTCTTTTCTGGTGAAAAGTTTCATCTACAAACTCTTTATCGGCAAGTTCAATTGAATCCTCTTCAATATCTTTTGCCCAGCTGTAGCCTATCACATTTCTAATGAGGAAGAGAATATCTTTTGGATGTTCAAACAAAAACTTAAAGGTTGAATCATGCTCTTGCGGTGGTAGACTGTTGTTCATATGTTAACTCCCCCTTTTTTTATGTTTACTCCGAAAACAAGGGGGAAGCTTTTTGCTTTTCTAATCTTATTATACCACAGAAAGTTGCAATATTAAAACAGAAGAGGAGAGTGCAACTTTTAAGCACACTCTCCTCGAGCCTTTGCAAGCAGGTAGTCATCGAAACCTTTGTAGTTCAAATTAAATCCAAGTCTATAAATACTAATTCCGGGGGAGTTAAAACAAAATTGTGTCCACTGTACAATTAGTATTGAAATAATCATCAAAGGGAATTATTTAAAATGAATAAAAACAAAATTATTGAGACTGCTAAAAACATGGCAAAAGAAGCAAGTATTAAATATGTATTGCTTCCTGTGATGATCCTAACCACCAAGCCCTAAAACAACTTAAAGTAAAACTTGCAACACCTGCCTCAAGTCTTGAAATCTCTGTCCCTCGCACGCGTTACTTCCAATTTCCGACCTTCTATCCTCTTCTTCCCGCTACAAAAGAGTTGATAGTTTTCCTACTTACCTGCTTATGTCACAAGTATGCCAATGGTTATTCTTGAGCGTTCCCTTGTCCAAACTTTGAAAGCTTTGAATCTTCTATATTCCGAAAATGAAATACTAAAAATCAAAGAAGGCCTTAAAAATGAGCTTGAGTTTCCCAAACAAAGAGAACTTACCTGCAAGTGCTTTTGCTCTTATCATCGATGGTTATTCAAAAGTGAAGTTAAGGTAATTGTAAGAGCAAATTTGCTACTTGCAATGCCTGCCTCAGTATCGACTAAGAAAGGTAAAAAAGACATTTTCGGTGTCTACACTTTCTTCGGCAAAGAAAATAAGGCTTACCTGGATGAAAGTTTTTGACGATTTAATTACAACAGGTCTTAAAGAAGTTTTATTGTCATAAGTGATGACTTTCCTGGTATTATAGATGCTGTCAAACTTGCTTATCCTCTTTTTTACCTTTAGCTTGCTTTTGTCCACCTCCAACGAAATAGCAGAAAACATATGACAAAAGATAAAGCTTCCCACTTTTAACAAGAGTTAAGAACAAACTTAGAATTTCTTCCTCCGATTTTGATTGAGCTGTACTGAAATTTAAAGAACTTTGCAATGGATACCTTTCAAAATATCCTCGATTTTATTGCTGCAATATCAGAAAAAGCAGAGTTTTATTCTGTCCATATGAAATACCCTGAGGAATTAAGAAAGCTTTTTCTACAAACGCCGCTTTATGTGTAAATAGCATGATTGAAAAGGCAAGAAGTAAATTCAGGTGGATACTTTCAGCTGCTTGCGTCTTAGAAATTAATATTTACTTACAGCGAGAGAACTTACGCTATGCAAAATGGAAAAATGGAGTTCCCAGCATTAGAAAATGCATTAACAACATAACCCAACTTTACAATTTACGTTATAAATTGGAAACGCAAAATTCTTGACAAGTCTCCATCCGGTGGAAATCTTATCTCTGTTATAGGCACACCTTTGTCAGATATCCCCATGTATCTGAACCAACCTCGAACAGCACCGGGTGTGTCCGGTTTTGCAGGAACATATATACCCTGGTCATTTTTTACTGCCCAGTACGCACCGTTTGGGTCTTCTTTAAAACCCGGTCGTCCTGAATAGTCAAAGTTTTCTTTGATGTCTTCCGGTGAACCATATACAGGCAGTCCTCCGTGCAGAGCAGAAAGTTCTCTGTTAAAAGGAAAAATATAATAGATGACAGTAGTGGAAACGTCTTTTTCTTCCTTTTTTCCATATCCATCTATACCATGTTCAATCTTATACAGAGCTTCAGGTGACAAATGATCTTTGATAGTACCTGCCGGTACTTTTAGTGGTTCTGGTTCGCCGTACTGTCCTACATCTGCTTTTGTGCTTTGATGTACAAAACATAAAGAAAGCAGAAACAGAGCTGCTACAAAAAATGCAGCAGCTCTTCTGAACATCATCTTTTCCATCTACAAACACACCTCCAGAAAGGTCTATTTGTAGTTTTTGTCGGGTTTCGCAACAACAAACTTTGCACCGGGTATGTCAGGTTTTTCGTAGTAAGTCCTGTTTAAAAAACCAGTAGCACCACTCGGCCATTTTACTGCAAACATGTAAAGGTAAATGTCACCGTATTGGACAATTACACCGGGTTTTCTGGGCAAAAGTGCCTTTGTCTTTTCTGAATAGTAGTATTTCGCGTCATTACGTATCTGCTTTTCGTATGCTTCTGGTATGGGACCCATGCTTGCTGCAACCATCTTTGGGGTAACCAGATACTCAATTGGCATTTCAACAATACCGGGCAAACCTGATTTTTCATGTGTTACAGGTGTACCAAAAAGTGTAAAGTAAAGTCCGTAAAAGTAATAGTCACCAAGATCCAGTCCAAGTCCGCTTGCAAACGCCATTGAAAGCTGTGGAACAACACCTTCTTTGATATCTGGGTCTTCTTTGACTGTGTTTTTAAACTCACGAGCAACGCCGGGCAGGAGTCTCAAAGTTACAATCTGTGTGTCGAAAACAGCACCGTCAAGTTCGCTAATAACACTTTCCAGGTCCCACGGGTCCATTTTGAGGTCGTCTACTTTGCCGAGGTTTGTAAGTCCACAGATTACATCACCTTCCGGTGTCATGTAAAGTGCTGCCCGGTTGCTGAACTCGTCAAACACATCTCTTTTCTTTTTGTCAAAAAGCCTGTCCAAAAGTTCATTTGCTTCCTGCTCGGTCAACGTCTTTCCCGGTACTGCTCTTACCTTCTGGAAGTAAAAAGGTGACTTGTCCCAGATGTATATCCCAAGGTCAAACATCCTGAGAACAGGTTCCTTGTAAAGCTGTGGTATGCTTTTTATATCTTCAATATACCCTTGAACTTCAAATCTTCTGTAGTCGTAGTATTTGTATCTTCTGGGAAGACTTTTGAGCCAGTTGTAGATGTACTGGTTGTAACGCGGGTCTATCTTTGGCATGATGAAGTTTAAAATGTATTTGTCGTTTGTATCTGTGTAGTCTTTTAATTTCATATCTCTTTGAGGTTTGTAAGCTGTGTAAAAGAGTGTAACTGGTTTGTACTGTACTTTTTCGCCGTTTTCTAAAATGTAGTAGTAAGGAACTCTGTTGCGTTCAAAAAATATATAGTATAAATCCCCCTGTACAACTTCAGATGGTTCTCGTGCACCGCTTCTTTTTATTCTATAATTTAATACTCTTTTGACGTTTTTGAGGACTTTGATGTTTGGTCTTTTTGGGATTGAAATTTTGAGTTGTTGCGGATACTTTTTCTTGAACGTCTGTACGAGCTGTCTGACAGTATCATAATTGTCCATTGCACATTTGCCATTCAAAAGTATCGGGTTGTATACAAATTTTACGTCTTTTGTTCCATCAGCATAGGTAATTTCGTATCGCAGGAAATCAAAAAACTGGTATGCTGCCATGGTGCAGTAGCCAGGATTGAGCACAACGTCTTTCCCTGAAAGGTAGCTTTCCCACAGGTCATACACTGCTGTTGAAACTGGTATGTTCTTGACCCTGAGATAATCAATCTTCTTTATAGCGTTCCACATGATGTACGACGCTTGTGCTCTTGTAAGCACGCTGTCTGGTTTAACCTCTGCAGGGACAATCCCAAGAGTTTTTGCCTGTTCGAATGTTGCGGGTTCAACCCTCGACCTTGACAAAATCGATTCTGTAAACCCTTTTGCTGTTGTGATATATGGTGCAGATGGTTTTGTCTGGGTTTGTGTCTGGGTTTGTTGTGTTGCTAAAGCTTGCCTGGACTGTGCTGTGAGTTTTGGTTGTGAAGTCTTTTTCGCTATACCGTTACCACATGCTGTCAAAAATATCATCGCAACTAAAAGCAAGAACAATGTTGTTTTCTTGAACATGTTTTTCATGGTAAATTCTCTCCTTTCTTTTAGATTTCTTATTGTTAATAATACCCTGAAAAACTGTTAATTCCAAGGGAAAATTGATTGTTTGAAGTCTTTGATTGTCTATACTACTGGGAAGGCAAAGAGCAAAACCTTTCCATGTTCAATCAACTCCTTTTGTAAAGTTTTCTTTCATTATAGTTATACTATGATTTTGAAATTTACTACCCTGAATTTAATCACCTCCACCATAAAAAACAAAACCACAGGCTGTTTTTAGCTGCCTGTGGCTGCAATGTTTTCAATTCGCAAGCTCTTTTCTCAGTTTTCTTATCTCTTCAATAGCAAGCTCTGTTACCTCTGCTATGTCCTCATCACTCTCTCCTTTTAATATCAACTTTTTTGCTATCTCAACCTTTGTTCTATACTCTCCTTGTTGAATTCCCTCGTTAAACTTCCTTTCTAATGACTCATCTAAAACTCTTGCAATGTTTGACACAAACTCACCCATTTTCTCTCCCCCCTGTAATAGGGTTTTTGTCATTTTTTCAACTTCAATCCTCTGTCTTTCGTTTAACCTCGGTTCTATTATGTTCTTTACAAGTATCGCAAACCTCTCTCTGTTGTGTTCATCCATCTTCTCAAGTACAGGCACTATTCTGCTTAGCCTTCTTGTCAGTTCCCTTGCATCATCTCTTGCCTGTTCAAGATAGAATACTACTGGCACAAGACTATCCTCTTCTCTGTCAAAAAGGTCTACTACATTTAACTTTGAAAGATCTACAAGCTCATACCTGAATATATTTTCCTTGAAAATCTCAAATGCATCAATTATATCCCTTGTCACATCCCACTTTTCTTTCAGCCCGTTGTATGTCACAATCGGTATTATCGCTGGTAGTTTTTCGGCTCCCTCTCTTATCTTCCTCGCCCAGAGCATTATCATATACTTTAAAAGCCTTTCTGCCATATCTTCGTCCACTTTTGACTGGTTCTCAATTAAGATGTAAAAGTACACTTCTCTGTCTTTCTGTCTTGCTTTCGCTATAACATCTGCCCGCTTTTGCTTAAAAGTCTCATCTACAAACTCTTTATCGGCAAGTTCTATTGAATCCTCTTCAATATCTTTTGCCCAGCTGTAGCCTATCACATGTTTGACAAGGAAAAGAATGTCTTTCGGGTTTTCAAACAAAAGCTTAAAAGTTGAGTCATGTTCCTGCGGTGGTAAACTGCTACTCATCTGTTTACTCCCCCTTTTTTGAGTTTACTCAGACTTTGTGGGGGAGAGGCTGCTCCTTTCACTTCTATTATAGCACATTTGTTGCGGTCTGCTTTTAAAATTTTGAGACTTCGTATAAATACTTGAAAAGTATATTTGTAGTAATTGCTTCTAATTATATTATGCCACTGTAGCTTGAAATTGCAATATAAAAAATTTGACACTCTGTATAAACACCTAAAAGTTGTATTACTGGCAATTAATTTAAGTATATTGTAACATGTTTGCTTCAAGTTTGCAACGGTTTAGTAAAGCAGAGCAACAACGATTCGAATAATGAGTACTGCAAGCATGAGAAGGAAAATAATAACTTCTGGAAGGAGCATTTTTAAAGTTCGAAGTTCTTTTTGAATACAAAACCTTGCTGTTTTCTTTTGCATCTAAAAACACCCCTGAAAAACAAAAACCACAGCTTTTTCGCTGTGGTAGTTTTTATTTTTACATTTCTGTAGATGTAATCTGAACACACTTTCTCTAACTGTTTTTATTATACACTCAAATTTTAGCCTTTGCAACACAATTTGACTCCTCGAAAAAACAAAAAGCCACAGATAGTTTTTCTTGCCAACTACCTGTGGCTAACTTTTTTGGCTGTTGAATTCGCATCTTCTGAGCCATGTCTTTATTCTCTACAGAGTTTTAAAAACTCTTCCAGACTTATCCCTGCCTGTTCCAGAATACTTTTCAGCGTTCCCCTTGCAACTTCTTCATGCATTGGGATAATCACAATCCTTGTCGGATTTTCTTTCTTTAGCTTGAGATGACTGCCTTTTTGCGACACTTCTCTGAACCCGGCTTTTTTGAGCGCTCTTATTATTTCCTGTGGCTTTAGTACAGGGTATTTTGGTGACATCTATACTGCCACCTCTATGGTAGTTATTAGCGGTGGCACCTGTGGTTTTTGTATCTCTTCTCCTTCATAGTAAAGTTCAAGAGCTTCTTTTAAATTGGCTATTGCTTCTTCGATAGTTTTCCCCTGTGAAGCTACACTGTTTTCTATGCATTTGGCGATATACCAGTTGTCTTCTTTGCTTACTACTACTGTAAACAACATAACAAACTCCCCTTTAAGTCTCCAAGTTTTTTGCTTACAATTTTTATTATACCACACAAAAAACAAAAACCACAGCTTTTTGCTGTGGTAGTTTTTTATTTTTACATTTCTGTAGACGCATTTTGAATACAGCTTCTCTCACTGTTTTTATTATACACTCAAGTTTTAAATTTTGCAACATAATTTAATCCCTGGAAAAAAACAAAGCCACTAAGGCTTTCTCAAGCCTTTACCTCTTCAGGTGGTGGTAGTTGACTATTGCATATTTCCTTTTCACTTTCTTTTCTGGATTCTTCTAATTCTTTTCTGACTTTTTCTGCTCTTTTGTGTACATACTCTAAAAATTCCTGCAAAGTCATATCTTTTGTTTCTTCATAGAATTTTTCCTGAAATCGATGAATTTCCTGCATTACAGAACTTTCCATGATTATCATTCCTCATCTACAAGCATATTAGGGGACACAATTTGAATTTCTTTATAGCCTGCCAGTTTATTTATTCCGTTTACTCCTAGTATAGTTTTTGCACGTACGATATGTTTGAAGTTCCACGATACCAGAAAATCGCAGTTTGCAACTGTTGCTACCGCTATATGCAACGCATCTGACCTGTATTTTTGTGGTATGATAGCAGAGTTGATATATTTTTCTGCAAGATTGGAAATTTCTTCGTTCAGAAATATCAAGTTATAATTAACTTGTTGCAAATAACTGTATAGTTTGGACTTTTTCGCAGGGTTGCAACCCTCAAGTTCTATCAATACAAGTTCTGAGATAAAAACAATGTATTCTTGTTTTCTGCAGCTGTTCCAAAGTTTTTGAGTTATTAAAGTGTTCTACAGATTGTCTGAATGATCCAAATGACTTATTACTGAAGTATCAAAATAAAGGGTTAATTTTTTATACATTTCTCTCCTCTTTCTTTTTGCAAACTATTAATTATAGACTTCCAACACAAGGGAAGTTGCTATTTTTACATTTTTGTAGACACGTTCTGAACACACTTTCTCTACCTGCTTCTATTATACACCCAATCATTACACTTTGCAACATAGTCTGAAATCAGGTTTTTCAATGGTTTTGCCTGCTGGCATAAGCCTTGTTTGAGCTTTTCAACCGGCTGTTTGCTACCAGCATGACTTTTGTTGCTGCATCTTTGCGTAATCGTTTACAATCTCTCTTCCCACCTTATTGTTTGTTCTGCCACTCAAAACTCGGCTCAAAAGCCCTTCTCAGGTTTGGCTGCTTCTCGCAAACCCAGCTGTATTCTTGCTTTGGGCCACATATCAGAGTCTGCTCCGGGCTTTCCAGCTACTCTGTACCTGCCATGGCTTTGAAAAAGTTTGAATTGCCTTGAGTTTGTTGTAAATAACGAACATACGTTGGTGGTGAACTTGGTCTTTTTTGGCTTTTAAAAAATTTGACACTCTGTATAAACACCTATAAAATGTATTTCTGCCAAAAACTTTAATTTCATTTTAGCATAACTTCTCATCTTTTGCAACAGGTTTCTGTTTGAAAATTTGATACTTTGTATAAACACTTAAAATGTATACTTCTGGAAAAAGCTTTTAGTACATTTTAGCATATTATTTATGCTGGTTCAATAGTATTTTTTTACTAAAAAACAAAACCACAAGCAGTTTAGTTTATCCCGCTTGTGGCTGTTAAGTTTTCAATTTGAAAGTTCTTCTCTAAGTTTCTTATCTTCTCAATCTCATTCTCCCTTAAAACCTGTACTTTTCCTTTAATTCTTTTTCTCTATTAGCATCTAAAACTTTGTCTGGTTTTCTTTCATTAGTTGCTGTTGGGTCTTTAAATACTATGTGCATCACAATATTTATTATCCTGTACGATGACAAAACAAAGAAAAGCGCTGTAAAAATCCAAGTTACCAATATTAGTTTACACAAAGAAATATTGAGTGCAGGTTTAACAAAGATGTTTGTGAAATATTCTATAAAGTTCAAACTCATAGAAAGTCCAAGATTAATAAAGCCACTAATTATAGGAGATCTAAAATAGGTCTTGAGAATTTCCCTGGATGGATTTTTAAAAAGAAATTCAACAACTTTTCTATCTTTTATACTTAATAAAATTGATAGAGATACTCCTAAAAATCCTAGCAATATTGAGTCAATTGTAATCATTGCATTCAAAATGCTTCCAAAATTTTGAGGGGGACAGAAGTTATAAGAAATACGGATGAATAATATCACTGTTATGAGCAAAGACAAAATCAAAGGATATTTTTCTTCCCACAATTTACAAACAAAGTTTTTCCCCCATACTTTATATTTACCCATCTTAACCATCTCTCTGCAATATTCTAATTATATCATATCTCCTCTCTCTATACCTGTTAATCATTTCTTGAAAAACATACTCACAAGCTAAAGATTGCCGTGTAGGTAATTGAAATATTATGTAATCATGAAGCTTTTCTTCAATAAGATCAAGAATTTCTACCTTATCATCCTCACTTTCTTTGAGGGTTAACTGAGCTTTTTTAAAAAACGATTTATTATTTTTTATGTCCGCTATTGTTTCTACAACAGTTTCAGACTTTAAATTATTTTTTTTAGCTTGACCAATACTTATTGTAATCTCTGCTGTAATCCCCTGATATTCACCAAATGCTTCTACTATTTTCTTTATTGGAGAATTGAAAATACTTACCTCAGGTGGAAGTTGTGCAAATCGGACTGAAATTTTTCTATAGTATCTAGCACCAGAAGCTTTTTCAAATGAAAAAGGATTCAATATGGGACGTAAATAAATTTTTTCCTCTCGTTCGTCGTTTGAAGCCCACAAAAGGTTTAAATATTTTTCAATTCCTGTTGCACCTAAACTTCTAATATTTCGTTGTAACATCACAACATTTAATTCAGGATCATAAAGCATTGAAACATCTTCACCAATAAATTCGTCGTCGTCCAGTTCTATAGGTTCAGCTTCCTGGTCAATCTTTCCCCTTAGTGGAATGTCAGTTTCACGAAGTCTCAAAAAATTAAGAAGCCATAAGTTTGTCCCATCAAAGTACTTCATTCTTTCAAGCCTTACTCTTTCATCAGAATAGTCAAATGTCCTTGCTTCTAATGAGTATCCGTCAGCAATATTTATCCATCTTGTTAAATCAAATGGTTCATCAGACGTTTCTGGGGACTGGTTCTTTTTTCTGCTGACTACTTCAAAGTATTCAAACTTAACTTTTCTTTCCATCTGTTCAACTCCTCTCCTTAGAATTTGTTTGACTCAAATTAAGTAGTGTCAGTAATTTTTTCATCTGTGACTAATTTCTTCTTTCCTATTTTTTATATCGTCAAAATATTCTGTGGAAATTAAATTTTGATTCTAGTGTAAAAACTCAATTTTAGAATCTGCTTTTCTGTATTTTGAAAATTTATTCAGGTAAATTGTAGTAATTTATGCCTGTGACAACAAAAATCCAGTCTAAAATCTGCCGAGAAAATCTTATGTATTACCTTTATAATACGTTATTACCATTTATTGTACCAATACGGGCGCACTTCCCCCCCCTGCCTCTCTCCAATAGCTTTTTTAGCTCGCTCCAACATGTATCTCGCAAAACGCTTAAAATTCTGGGCCAATACCTTTAAACCTACGTTTACTCTACATTTTACAAGTCCCCTTACTCGAAGTTTCGAAAGACCATGACCCCTCTTCAAGAAGGTATTGACAATAACATTAAATAAATTTTGGCATGCTCTACCTAAAACTACCAAAGGAGTTATTGAAAATTTTTCATTTATTTCTCTCTGAACTGTCTCAAACAAATCTTCTGCACGTTTTTTTACTTCATATTTTCTACTATTTTACTAAGTAAACTTCGAATTTTCTCCTCATTAATAAAGACTGCAATAACTCCATCAGGATTACGCTTTTTCCAAAATGGAAATGAATAAGTGTATGTTATCACTTCCTTATTCTCTCCATTAATCACAACCTTTTCTTTAGGTAAAAAATCTTTAAAATGAAATGTATTAAACAGATAATCATACCACTGTTTAAATGACATTTTACTATATCTAAAGTTATTTTTGTAGAATTCCTCCATTCCAAAATAAAGAACAGAATTATAATAAACAGTATCACTATGTCTCATAGCAACCAAAAGTGATATATCAAGTTCATCCTTTAAATTAGAAACAATTTTATGAAAATTATTGTAATACTCCCAAAACCAGTAAACATCTGGTGAGCCTTCTTTGGGCGTATCCAATGTTGAAATCCTCTGAAGTTTTGAATCATAAGCCATCTTTATTGCTATTTCATCTATTTTTTCCATTTTACTATCAATAAGGTTTTTCAATTGATTTAAGAGAAACAAGGTTGAATTCACCGAATTTTTTTGAACAACGGTAAAAGAAGTATTAAATACAATCAACGACAATAATAAAGGAATCAAAAGTATAGAGACATACGAAATCAAAAACCTTTTGAATACAAACGATTTCTTAAATTTCTCCAATAACATAAGTGAAACTAAGCCCCCTGTCAATTAACTCTTTCTTTACAAATAATATATTAAATCATGGCAATATATAAGTCAACCTCAATAAATATTATTTAAAGATTAACTTTATTTTTGTTTAATATGACTATTTTGTTTCTCTTGAGGGTACAAATTAAAAAAACACTTTTTACTGTTATGTTTATTGGTAATTCTTGTAACAAAAAAACCACAGAGGACATCATCCCCTGTGGCTTTAAATTTATTTATTAAAAATTTTACTCCTCTAAAATTCTTTCTGCTTCCTCTCTGTATGCATCCATTACATAAGGAATACCAGAAACTTTAGCTGCATCCTCTGTCAGAGCAATTAAATCTTTTCTTGAAATTGTAGAGATTCTGAAGTTTCTTGAACCAGCCATCAGCTGTTGCAAACCTGTTTTGAACTTTTGCACAAATGTGTAAATACCAATTGCACCAAGAGGAATGTTCTTTATCTCATCACCATACTTTTCACGAAGCTCTTCATATGTTATAAAGATCTCTTCGGGTGTTGTACCATACTTCGATACTGTCTTTGGAAGATTGCCTTCTTTTAGCCACTTTTCAATATTCTTGCCCACCATCCCTGGTATCATCAATGCTCTTCCCATACAAACAGCTTTTACATATGGTGCACCCATTGCAATTGCCTTGAACACTCCATCTTCTGTTGAAAAACCACCTGCAATTGCAAGGTCAGGAACTCTGAAACCTTTCTTTGTAAGTTTTTCAGCAAACTGATATGCCAGAGCTTCCAAGTAAAATGTTGGAATCCCCCACTCGTTCATCATTGGCCATGGACTCATACCTGTGCCGCCCGGTGCACCATCAATTGTTATTAAATCAAGTTTTGCCTCAGCACCAAATCTTAGTGCCATAGCAAGCTCTACAGCTGAGTATGCACCTGTTTTGAGTGTTATTCTCTTAAATCCAAGTTTTCTTAGTCTTTCTATTTCTTTTAGGAAGCTTTCTTTTTCTACAAATCCAAGCCTGGAATGTCTCTCAAATTCTCTTATTGCACCTCTTTTAAATGCTTCCTGAACATCTTTTTGGGTTGGGTCTGGCAGCACAACATATCCTCTCTTTTTGAGCTCTAAAGCTCTTTCTAAGCTTTTTACCTTTATCTCACCACCAATACATTTTGCACCCTGTCCCCATTTAAGTTCTATTGTATCAAGTCCATGCTTTTCAATAACATATTCTGCAACACCAAGGCGAGTATCTTCAACATTCATCTGGACTAAAATCTCGCCCCAACCTTCATGAAATCTTTTATAAGTATTTATTCTCCTATCCATCTCAGGAGAATTTTTTACCTTGCCATCTGATGTAAGTTCAAGCTCAGGATCAACTCCACAGACATTCTCACCACAAACAAGTGTAATACCAGAAATTGCTGCTCCTACAGCAAAATGTTCCCAGTTCTTGCGTGCAATTTCTGTTGAACCAAGTGCACCAGTAAAAATAGGAACTTTCATTTTTACTTTCTTTTCCCAACCATATTCTGTTGTTGTATCAACATTTGGGAATATAGCTGTATCTGGATTTGGTTCAACTCCTTCAGGAAGTCCTTTTGCTCCAACTGCATAACCCTGAATGTTAAGATGAGAATAATCAACAGGATAATTCTTATCAGCACCCGCAGTAACTTCTCCAAATGGTCCGGGATACAAAACCTCTCTTCCTCTAAAAGACGCCAAAAAGATTTCACAATTTCCTTGACACCCATCCACACATCTTGTACAAAGTCCTGACATAGGAACAACATCTTTTGAACGGTTAAACGTGCCTGTTGCTTCATTTGCATTTGGTCTTCTTAAATTCATTTAAACCCACCATCCTCCCCAACGTTTTGTATACATTATTCTGGATACTTTTAACTAAGGTTTAGTAGTAATCAATATAACATACTCTTTCAAAAATATCTATATTGTTTTTTTGCATAAATTTATACATATAATTTGTTGATGTATAACAACCAACTCAAATTCAAACCACAATTTTATCTTTTACAGAAAAATGAAATTCTCTTATAAGGTATCTAATTTTTCCAGAAGGTCCTGTTTCAATATTGCTCACATATTGAACATCTACTCTTGCTCCGTCCATTTTCTCACTTATCAACTTTATTATTTTATGAATCTCGTTCTCATCAAATTTATCACTTTTTATTATTTTCAATGTAAGATTATCCAAGCTGTGCTGAATCAGCTGATATTGTAAAATGCTCTCTACCTCTATCTCTCTCATGATGGTTGTTAAAAAGTGACTGTCATAACACTTACCACTACGGGTTATTAAAACCTCATCCACTCTTCCATCAATTTCTTTTATAACAGGAAAAGCTATATTGCAGTTACATCCTTCATCGTCCACTGAAACTATGTCCCCAAGTTTATATCTTAATCTTGGCATAACAAAGTTGTGAAGATCAGTTGACAGTAATACTCTTCTTTCTTCATCAAGCGACCCTATTTTTATAAATTCAAGATAGATATTTGGGGAAATAACATGAATTTTCCCTTGCGGGCACTGATAAGCTATTATTCCTGCATCCCTTGCACCATATTCGTTAATTACAGGACATTTAAATACCTTTTCAATTAATTCTCTCTGATGTTCGTATAAATTTTCAGCTGTGGTAACAATACCTTTGAGCTTTAAATTTAGATCTATGGCATTTTCGTTCAATAGATATGCAAGTTTATATGCCGCAGAAGGGTATGCATAAATATATAGCGGTTTAAATCTTTTTATTTTTCTTACAATTTCTTTTAAATTCTTTTCGTTGATATCCCATGAAGAAATTATAAGTCTATTTTTCAAAAATCGTTCTTTTATTTTCTCTTTCAGATTATTACTATTTCTTATATCATTTCTTGAAGCCCACAGCATCAGACATCTGTCGCCAATATTTATTCCCCACCATGAAAGTCCAAGGTATCTTGCTGCTTCATACCATTCAACAGTTTCTCTGTCTATGTAAAACTTTACAGGCTCACCAGTAGACCCTCCAGTTCTGTTTAAAATACATTTTGAAATATCTGCTCTCTCGGACAGGAAGTAATCAAAATTTTTCATAAAGTTTTTCTTCTCAAGCACTGGAAATTCACTAATTGCTGCTATGGGATCTTTTTCAATCTTTTCTTTTAAATACTTTAATTCTTTATAAGCTGGAACATTATCAATACAGTAAAGTAAGAGATTCTTCAATTCTTCTTTTTGAAAATTCTCTACTTCTTCCTTTGAAGAGTAGCAAAGCTGTTGAAGAATTCTTAGTTTTTTTCTAATAGTATTGCCTTTTATCTTCTCCATCAAAGGAAAGATTACATTTCTTATAAAAAAAGCACTAATATCCATCTTATACTCTTTGAGTTTTATGGTTTTCTAAAATTGATTTATCAAAATATTCTAACATATACAATATATTAAGATTTTTTAATTTAATTTTGTAGCTATTAAACAAAAAGTCTTCTGCCACTTTATACAAAAATGGCAGAAGACTTTCGTTACATTCTTTCAGGTGCTTCAACTCCAAGCAAATCTAACATGTTTTTACTACAATTCTCACACATTCAACAAGAGCAAGTCTTGTAAACATCAGATCTTCATTTTCATTTTTAACTTTGCAAGCATTGTAAAACGAATGAAACATAGCTGATAAATCTAACAAATACTTGTTATTCGGCTTACATCAAAATTTCTTGCTGCAATCTCTATCTCTTCGGGAAGTTCCAATAACTTTTTCAAAAGTTCAAATTCCTCTTCCTGCTGTAAAAGATTTAACTTTATCCTGCTTTTGTCAAGCACAATTCCTTCTTCAGAAAGAGCCCCTTATAATGCCACATGTTCTTGCGTGAGCATACTGAACATAAAATACAGGGTTGTCAAGTGTCTGCTGGGTCACAAGGTCTAAATCTATTTCAATATGGGTGTCTGCTGATTTTGTATTGAACATAAACCTTGCAGCGTCTTTGCCTATTCGTCAATCAGGTCAATAAGCGTTATTGCCTTACCAGTTCTCTTTGACATTCTGACAACTTCCTTGCCTCTTACCAGCCTTACAAGCTGCATAAGAATAACTATAA